>OLNJ01000025.1_pt1 | contig 144157 bp, 116 predicted proteins | sample 1672191 | NCBI WGS metagenome assembly OLNJ01 (sample SAMEA3136657, study PRJEB25190) | human gut metagenome | biome: human gut; feature: human-associated habitat; material: faeces | place: Austria | collected 2013
TTACGCTTTCATCTCGGCAATTGAATTACCGAGGATTCCCGCTTATCTTCCTAAAATAAGTAAAATAAACGCATGAATACCTGTATGGAAAACAATCCCCAGATTCTTCTTATGCGTCTGACCGACAAAGAAAGTATCGGCAAGATTGTAGATAATGACAATAACCATAGTCAACATAGAAGGAATTCCGTTTTTGGCGATAAGGCTCCAGATAGAATCCTTCCCAAAATTTGATGATGTGTTCATACTTAAATTGTTTCTTTCTTTTTGAGCTTCTATAGCAAATAATTATTACTTCAATTCCTAAGTATATGAGCTTTTTATAGGAACAGTGAAAATCACCGTTCCCTTGCTTCTACATGTTCAATATTCTGTTTGATTTTATCCAATAAATAAAAAAAGGTTTTCAATTCTTCATCCGAAAGATCTTTCGCTAATTCCTTCTCTGTCGCTAATATTTTCGTCTTGTTATCTTCGCAGATTTTAAGAGCAGCCTCTGTAAGTATAATTCTCTTAGCTCTTTTATCATAAGAAACCGGCTCACGGATAATTAGCCCTTTTCTTTCCATGGCTTTGAGTATTTCAGTTGCGGTAGAACACCAAATCTGAAAACTCGCGAAACCTTTTCATCTGTGCTATAATAACAGAAGCTGCCATAAACAGCATCACTATATTACAGTGGAGGAAATACGATCATGGATACAAAAAAAACGATTCATTCATTATCAGACGAAATTCTTGAAAACCTTGGAAGACTGGTTGCCATTGATTCCCAGCTTGGAACTCCGGCAGAGGGAATGCCTTTCGGTGAAGGCCCTGCGAAGGCTCTTGCGGAAGGTCTTAAAATTGCAGAGGAACTTGGTTTCAAAACAGTAAACCTTGATAACTACTGCGGATATGCAGAAATGGGCGAAGGCGAAGAGATCGTCGGCATCGCCGGACACCTGGATATCGTTCCGGTCGGCGGTGACTGGACTTATGATCCGTTCAAGCTTACACGTGACGGTGATTATGTATACGGACGCGGAACCACAGATGATAAAGGACCTGTTCTTGAAGCTCTTTACGCTATGAAACTTCTCCGTGACTCCGGAGTAAAACTGAATAAGAGAGTCCGCCTCATCATGGGATGTAACGAGGAAACCGGCTCAAAATGTATGGAGCATTACAACCAGGTAGCGGAAGAGCTCTCCTGCGGTTTCACACCTGACGCCAATTTTCCTTGCATCCACGGTGAAAAGGGACGTGCTTTCCTCATGGCCTATTCCAAAAATACCCGTATCATTTCCATGAACGGTGGTTTTGTGGCAAATGCGGTATGTGACACCTGCACAACCGTTGTTCCTGCAGATGCCGGTCTGAAAGAAAAGCTGGAAAAAGCCCTCTCAGAGACAAAGCTTCAGGAATACTCTGTCACAAAAGAAAACGGCGAACTTACCATCTACGCCAAAGGTGTTCCTGCACATGCCAGCACACCTGCTTTCGGTGTCAATGCGGCCGGAGTAACTTTTGAATGCCTTGCAAAAGCCGGATTTGAAGATGATTTTGTAGAATTTTATAATTCACATATCGGCACCGACTGCGATGGTTCCGGACTTGGCATGAAATTTGCAGATGACTACGGTGATCTGACTCTCTGCAACGGAATCGTCAAGACTGAGGACGGTGTGATCTCCTGCACCATCGACATCCGTGTTCCTGTGACCTTGAAGGAAGCAGATGTACGCAAAATGTGTGAGAACAGACTGGAGGACAACCATGGACGTATTGAGATCGTGGAAATCGGAGAACCATTATTCTTCCCAAGAGAGTCCCCGCTTGTCAACGCCCTTTACAAAGCATATACCGATGTAACCGGCGATACCGAAAATCAGCCTATGGTCATCGGAGGCGGCACTTACGCAAAATCCCTTAAAAACATCATCGCTTTCGGTCCGGAAAAAACAGGTATCGACTACCGCATCCACGGAGCAGATGAATACCTTCTGGTATCCGGCATGGAGGAATCTGTTCTGATCTATATGGAAGCCATCAGAAACCTTCTTGCGATCTGATTTTCTGAGGTCTGTACCGATCATACAGAATCAGATACTGTTAAAAAATGGTGAGGAACCCTTCCAAAAGCTCCTCACCATTTTTTATTTATATTCTACTGAAAAATCTCACTTAAAGTCTCCATCAGAATATTAACATCGATTGGCTTCGCAATATGCCCGTTCATTCCTGCTGCAAAAGCCTTCTGTTTATCCTCCTCAAAGGCATTGGCTGTCATCGCAATAATCGGAATATTCGCCTTCTGGTTATTGGCCAGTGTACGGATCTCTCTGGTTGCTGTGTAGCCATCCATCTTCGGCATCCGGATATCCATAAGGATCAGGTCATACTGATCTTCGGTTGCAACGACCATCTTATTTACAGCCTCCACGCCATCCCGTCCCAGCTCCACGACCATTCCGGCCTCCTCAAGAATTGCAGTTGCAATCTCCTGATTCAGTTCATTATCCTCCACAAGCAGCACATGTTTACCATGGAGAATCGTATCTGTCTCCGGTGCCTTCGGCTCTTCCACCTCCGTTGGCTGTGTCAGCACGGCACGAAGCTTTGACATAAACAACGGCTTGGACACAAATGCCGTAACACCAGCTTCTCGGAAACACGGATGCTGATAGTACCGCCCACCGGAGTAAACTTGATGGCATTGCTGACGATATTCAGAAGATGTGTACTTGAGGTCGTGATCTTTTTTAGATAATTTTTTACCTGCTCTTTATTATCAATGTGGGTTGCTGCCAGTGCAGTAAAACCAATGATCGCATTCATCATGCTGTATGTAGCAATATCACTTACCTGTATCATCTGATTCAAATCGTTTAAGATTTTCTCCAGAAGCCGCGTATCTTCTTTCATTCTTTTCTCCTGTTCTCTTCACTTCCTGCAGTCACCTGATGCTATACATCTGCCATATTCCGGCAAATCGCTCAATCTATATACAGTATAGCCAAGATTCCAACATCTGTCCACTGAATCTTGTAGAATATGCACATATAGCATATTATCAGTTACTGTTCCCTCCTTACTAGGTAACACGCTTCACAATGTACAGAAGTCATGCATCAATGCCTGATCTGTGTTATAATGTTTTTCTACGGGTATAACAATCTTATACAGACATTTATCTCACAAAGAAAGGAATTATCTCATGAGTACAAAAGCTGAACATGCAACAAAATTACACGAAAACGGATGCAACTGTGCACAGGCTGTCGCCTGTTCTTTCTGTCAGGAATTTGGCATTGATGAAAAAGAAATGTTCCGTATTGCCGAAGGCTTCGGTCTTGGAATGGGTGTTATGGAAATGTGCGGCGCACTCTCCGGTATGACCATGATCATCGGTCTTGCCAGCAGCCAGGGAAATCCTGATGAAGGCTCAAAGACCAAAGGCGATACCTACAAGAAGCTCCGCACATATATTCAGAAATTCAAAGATAAAAACGGCTCCTGCATCTGCCGCGAATTAAAAGGTGTGGAAACAGGCAAGGTTCTCTGCAGCTGCCCGCAGTGCATCACAGATGCAGTGGCACTTACAGAGGAATACCTGAAAGAGAATAAATAATTATTTGTTTTTTATATTTTTTATTGTTTTTTTCAATAATTTCATATCTACCGACTTAGCCACATGAGCATCCATTCCTGACTCCAATGCATCATGAATATCCTCCACAAAGGCATTGGCTGTCATAGCCACGATTGGTATCCTCCGTGCCATCGGGTGAGCAGATCTTCGGATCGCTCTTGTGGCCTCTTACAGAAATATTGCCACCCATGAGATCTACCAGATTTTTTGTGATGGCAAGTCCAAGACCACTTCCCTGAATTTTATTGATCCTGGTATCCTCTTCTCTGGTAAATACCTGGAATACATCCTTGAGATATTCTTCACTCATACTGTATCCATTATCAGCTACCTGAATGCGGTAATTGGCATATCCTGTACTTCTCTGTGGAAGCTCTTCCACAGACAGGCATATCTTTCCGCCCTGTGGCGTATATTTTACCGCATTGGAAAGAAGATTCAGAAGAACCTGATTCAGTCTCAGCTTATCTGCCATGACCATTTTGTGCTTCACATTCGTCACAACCACATCAAATTCCTGTCTCTTTGCCATCGTCTGCGGGCGTACCAGAACCTCTACATTCTCAATGATATCCTCGATATTCTCCTCCTCCGGTGACAGCTTCATCTTCCCGGCTTCAATCTTTGACATATCCAAAACATCGTTGATAAGTCCCAGAAGATGCTGGTTGATCTCGGACAGACGCTCATTGCTTTTCAGCTCAAACTCATACAGGGAGAGTGTCCGTCTGCTCCGGTACCATATGAAAAAGATCGCGCACAGAGTAAGCAGTGCGATCACCGCCAGAAGGACAAATGTCTGAATGATCGAGTTTACCATCGCCATGGTATCTGCTGCCACAGAATCTGCATGCACCATAAAAAGCATAAGCCAGTCATAGGCCGGGATCTTTTTCAGACAGAAATAATATTCCTGATCCTCATAAAACACATTGGCGCATACAAAGCCCTTCTCATCCAGCACCTGCCTGCAGCTCTCAAAGTCATCATAATTCGTATAGGACATTTTTTCCAGGGTACGAAAAGCATTTCGACCTTTGAGAAGGCTTTCGTTCTGCTGTTCATCTGAATACATCTTCTTCTTTTTCCTTCCGGATACGCACGCTATGCTCCAGCTTCTGTGCAAAAGCCATCTGGTTCTCATTGCTTCCCATGTTTTCCAGATCAAGCTGTCTGGATACATTTCGCATATAGGACCGCATCTGCGTGATATTCTCCGGATGCCGGTAATTCATTCCACTGATCACAGCCGAGATATAGATTCACTGTGAATCCAGTGTATTTTCCAGATTTGTATACAGAAGCTGTGTGCTCTGAGTCAGCTGACTGACTTGCTCCTTATACGTCTGACGGGTCAGATACTGTTGAAAAAAGATTCCTCCTTTCAGTGAAGATATCGTACTTGCACGGTTTCCCTGAAGAGCCTTCTGTCCCTCCGGTGTGGAAACCACCTCCAGAAAAGGTATGGAAGAACACCGTATTGATCGCCGGTTCCGTCCTCATTCTGTGTATAACGATCCATTCCTCCCATAAAAAACGCTGCATTTCCCTGCTGAAATCTGTCCGGCTGTTGTCTCCGGTCCGCATCCGGCCAGCATTGAAATAACCAATGCTCCTGTCAGTAGCATAGAACATATCTGTCTGCTCTTCATCCGTTCCTCCTTTCGTTTTTATGTACACGGTGTCTTATTAAGCTGATTATACCCGACTGTACTGTTTTTTTGCAAACATAGATAATTTTTGCATAGACTAACAGATTGCCCAAAGATTACTGCCGAGCTGTGCTATAATATTCCATATCACAAAATACACAATTTAAGGAGATTTTTTCCATGTTACCAAAACTTATCGCTCTTGATATTGACGGTACACTTACCAATGACGAAAAAAAGATTACTGCTGACACCCTCAACACCCTTCTGGAGCTTCAGAAAAAAGGCGTCCGGATCATGCCGGCCTCCGCCAGACCGATTCCCGGACTTTATTCTGTTTCCGATAAATTAAAGCTCACTGAGCATCACGGAATTCTCATGGCCTACAACGGCGGAAAGGTTATCGATGCCACAGACGGAACCATTCTCTCAGAAACGCATATTGATGTGGAAATCGCCCTCTCTATTCTTCTCTTTTTGAAATCTCTTCCTGTAACTGTGATCCTGGACGACGGAAAACGCTTCTACGTTGAAGATTCTCATGGATATAAAGTGGAATACGAATGCTGGAATAATCAGATGGAATGCACGGAGGTCGACAGTCTGATGAATTTTCTCAATTTCTCCCCTGTAAAGATTCTGCTGTCCGTGGATCCGGAACAGATTTTGAATGTCCAGAATGCAATCCGCGCACAGCTTTCAGATGAGCTGAGTGTTGTCCGCACAGCACCATTTTATCTGGAGATCATTCCCGCTTCCATCAATAAAGGAAAAGCTCTTCTCGAAGTATGCAACCGGCTTGGAATCAATCCTGCTGATACCGCTGCATTCGGAGATTCCGAAAACGATATCCCGATGATCCAGACTGCCGGCTGTGGCATTGCCATGGAAAATGCGGAAGACGCTGTGAAAGCGTCAGCTAATAAGGTTACACTGTCCAATAATTCGGATGGTATTGCATATGCTCTTAGAAAATTTTTTTAGGAGAAGACTGATATGGAATTTCTGTTTCTGGCACTTTTTGCCATCAGTCTGCTACTTTGTGTGATCAGCCTTCTGACCGCTGTCTGACGGGCATGCGGATCCATTGCCTACATCGTATATTATGCCTCCGCCATATGCAGGCCGTCGGTCATGCTGCTAGCCTCCTTTCTTCTGTGCTGCCTGGTTTCTTTTCTTACCGGTACTTCTTTCGGAAGTGCCGCTACCATCGGCGTGATCTGTATGACCATGGCTGACAGTATGGGAATTCCTTCTATATATACAGGTGGTGCGATCCTGGCAGGGATTTTTTTCGGCGACCGCTGTTCACCGGTTTCCACCAGCGCGCTTCTGGTCAGTGAACTGACAAAGACAGATCTTTTTTCCAATATCCGGAATATGCTCAGGAGCGCCCTGGTTCCTTTTGCCCTCTCCTGTATTATTTATGCAGTACTTGGATGGACGCTGCATGCCGGCACTTCTGCAGATTCTACAAGAAATTTGCTGCAGAATTACTATCATTTTACGCCGCTGATGCTGCTTCCGGTTGTCCTGGTACTGGTGCTTTCTCTTCTTCGTATAGACATAAAAAAGACCATCGCCATCAGTGTATTGATGGGAATGGTCCTGGCTGTAACTGTACAGCATTTTTCTATATCGGAGCTTCCTGCTCTTTGTTTTTCAGGTTTTTCGCCTGCGGATAAAAATATCGCCGCACTTATGGGCGGTGGCGGATTTCTTTCCATGGCCCGGGTCTACGTGATCGTGGGAATTTCTTCCTGCTATTCCGGTATGTTTGAGGGAACCGGTTTTCTCAGTGGGATCGAAGCTATGATGAAGAGGTTAAGTTCACGGATCACACCTTATGGTGCTACCTTTCTGACTTCTGTCATCACTTCAGCAATCTCCTGCAATCAGACACTTGCCATTATGTTAACCGACCAGCTCTGCCGCGCAGACAATCCGGAAAAAGATTCCTTTGCCCTGGATCTGGAAAACAGTGCTAACCTGGTCTATTCCGTTTTTACTGTAAGATCTCTGACCCATCTGTATTTCTTATAATTACGATATACCGCGGGGATTTTTACAAATTCATCCAGACTGACCACGAAATAAACAGCAAGTACAGGCAATTTCAGTATAAAGGCTGCGATCAGTCCCAATGGAACAATAATGCACCACATGGTAATACAGTCGCAATAAAGACCAAATCTGCTGTCACCGCCTGCACAGAAAATTCCGCTGATGGTGACACCATTTACAGAACGTCCGATCATATAATAGGCACAGATTAGAAGCATTCCCTGCAGATATTCCCGTGACACAGTGCTTAAATTAGCCACACGAAGGATCAGCGGACTACACGCCAGAAGGATCAGCCCTGATACGATTCCACTTGCCACAGCCAGTCTGCAAAGCCTTCCTCCGTATTCTCTTGCAGTATCTGGTTTCCCGGCACCAAGCTCATTTCCTACCATGATACCGCCGCCATTTCCAAGTCCCATGCAAAAGCAGGCTGCCAGATTTTTCACAATGTTTGCAATAGAGTTGGCTGCTACCGCATCCGTTCCCAGATGTCCCATGATCACAGAATACATGGAAAATCCGGTTCCCCAGACAATCTCATTGCAGATAACCGGCGTTGTATATTTCCAGAAATCCCTTCGCAGAATGATATCGTTTCTCAAAAGATATTTAGCCCGGAGTTTCACCTGATCCTTCCTGCTCGTTTCACATACACACCAGACCACTTCGATCACACGAGCTGTAACTGTTGCCAGAGCTGCTCCCGCGATCTCCATACGCGGAATTCCGAACAATCCGTAAATCAAAACTGCATTGATAAAAATATTGATGATCACGCTGGTTGCGCTGATCATACTGCTCTTTCCGGCTCTTCCACTGTTCTTTAAGATGCAGAGATACATCTGAGAAATTCCGGTAAGCAGATAGGAAACTGCGATCACTCTGAGATACACAGATCCACCCCTGATCAGAACCGGATCATTGGTAAAAATCTTCATCAGCAGCCCCGGAACCAACAATGCCGACAGCGTAAACAGCAGCGAGATCAAGACTGTGATCTTCATCACATAAGCAAAAATCCGTTCAACTGCAGGAATATCCCCTTTTCCCCAGTACTGGGCTGCCAGTAGGGAAAGTCCGATAGTCATAGCTTCCAAAAGAAGACTGTGAATAAACGTCACCTGCCCTGCAAGAGATACTGCAGACAAAGAGTTCTGAGAAATCATTCCAAGCATCAAAGCATCAGATGCACTGACAAGAGCCAGCATAAACTGCTGGAACGCAATGGGCATTACAAGACTCATAAGTTTTTTGGTGAATGCAGAATCTCTTTTATTTTTCATTGATCTTCTTCCAGGCTTCCTCGTCAAATCTGCGATTTTTAAAATAATACGGTCTGTCTTCTTCTGTAATCTCACGGATCACTTTGCAGGGATTTCCGGCTGCACATACGTTATCCGGAATGTCTTTCGTAACTACGCTTCCGGCTCCGATCACAACATTATTTCCGATCTTTACACCTGGAAGGATGCAGCAGCTTCCGCCGACCCACACATTGTCTCCTATGGTAATGGGAATTCCGTACTCATATGCTGAATTCCTGCTTTCCGGGTGAATCGGATGCCCGGCTGTATAAATTCCCACATTGGGTCCAATTAAAACATTATCTCCTATGGTGATCTTTCCCACATCCAGCATCACACAGTTCGTATTTGCATAAAAATTTTCGCCAACTTCAATGTGGCTTCCATATTCACAGTAAAACGGCGGTTCAAAGTATACATTCTTTTTATGCTTCATGCCTGTACGGTTCAGACACGCCATTCCTTTCTCCGGTTCAAACGGCATTACCTGATTATATTCTCTGATCATCTTTTTGGTTTCTTTTTGCTGTGCCAGCACCGCGTCATCTGAAATATAAGCCATGCCATGGTCTCTCCTGTAAATGTTATCCATAAAAAAATCCTCCTGTATCTTTTTCTCTTCAATTGTTTTATAATTTTGTATGATTATATTGTGATTTTAGATATTTTTCTATCAGTTTACTATCTAACTTTATAACAATCCTGTGAGGTTAATAAAATGATTACTATAGACGTAAAAGAGGATCTTTCAGAAAATGTGATCTACGATTATGCTGACTGTCAGGCTGGCATCCATTACGATCTGCTTTCCAGTTACCCAAATTATTCCGGTGTCAGCCACTGGCACGACGATATTGAACTGATCCTGATTCTTTCCGGAGAGATGAAGTACAACGTCAACGGAAATATTTTTCCGCTCCATAAGAATGAGGGGATCTTCGTGAATTCCCGCCAGCTCCATTTTGGCTTTTCGGACACTCACACAGAATGTATTTTTCTCTGTATCCTGCTCCATCCGGTTCTTTTATGTGCTTCATCGGCATACGAAAAGAGCTTCGTCCTTCCGGTCATCCGAAACTACGAAGCTCCTTTTGTCCTTCTCTCTCCAAAAATCTCCTGGCAGCAAAAGATTCTGGATGAGATCCGTTTTCTTTTCAAACATCGGAAAGATAAAACAGCACCTCTGAAGATCCTGTCTTCTTTCTCCTGCATCTGGGCAATGCTTTATGAAAATATTTCTTCCTCCGGCGCAGAAACACATATTGACAATGATCTTTCTGCGATCCGAAATATGACAGATTTTATCCAGAAAAATTATACCGTCAAAATTTCTCTGGAAGAGATCGCCGCTGCCGGTTCTGTGGGAATCAGTAAATGCTGCCGGCTTTTTTCCAGATATTTTTCCCAGACGCCCAACAATTATCTCAACAATTACCGTCTTGCCAAAAGCGGCGATCTTCTGCGGGAAACTTCTCTTTCCATAACAGAAATCGCCCTTTCCACAGGCTTTAACAGTGCCAGCTATTATGCTGAATCCTTCCGGAAATGGGCCGGTATCAGTCCGGGAGAATTCCGGAAAAACAGGTCGATTCCTTCTGTTCGTACATGGAATGATCTGCATAACAGGGATGGGGACCAGTGAACCAACGGGGACGGGGAAAAGTGGCCTAAAGCCACTTTTCCCCGTCCCTTATGGCAACAGATTCTGCATGCTCTTCAAACTGATAGCCAGTGTGGAAGTATTATGCAGAAGTGCTGATGTTGTCGGCTGCAAGATTCCCGCAACACCGCAGGCGATTAACCCTGCATTAAAAGTAACGATGAAACGATAGTTTCGCCTGATTCGTTTCATCAGTGCATTGCTGATTTCTTTAAGAACAACAAGTTCCTGAAGATCATCCGCTCCAACTGTGATATCTGCGACCTCACGGGCGATCTCTGCGCCGTCACTGATGGCAATACCTACATTTGCTGCGGAAAGTGCTGGTGAATCATTGATTCCGTCTCCGATCATGATGACTTTTCTTCCGGCTGCCTTCTCTTTTTCAATGAAGTTCGCCTTATCCCCCGGAAGTACTTCGGAATAATATTCATCCACACCCACACGTTTCGCAATGGCTGCAGCTGTACGCTCACTGTCGCCTGTCATCATAACGATCTTGGAGATACCTGCTGCACGCAGTGCCTCGACAGAAGCCTTCGCCTCCTCACGAAGTGGATCTTCAATACAGATCACGGCAGAAAGACGTCCGTCGATTGCCAGATACAGGTGCGAATATTCCTCCGGGATCGCCTCGAATTTCTCTCTGCCTTCCTCCGGGATCGCACATTTCTCATCTTCGAATACAAAATGATAGCTTCCGATCACAGCCTTATGGCCTTCGATCGTTGTGGAAATTCCATGCGCTACCACATACTCAACCTTGGAATGCATTTCCTCATGTGCCAGATTTTTCTTCTTGGCAGCACTGACAACAGCCTTAGCCATTGAGTGCGGGAAATGCTCTTCCATACATGCTGCGATACGCAGCATCTCGTCCGGATCATTTCCGTCAAACGGAACCACATCCACAACGGTTGGTTTCGCCTTGGTCAGTGTTCCGGTCTTATCAAATACAATGGTATCTGCCTCAGCCATAGCCTCCAGATATTTTCCACCCTTGACTGTCACCTTATGGGTGCCGGCCTCACGGATTGCGGAAAGCACAGAGATCGGCATTGCCAGCTTCAGCGCACAGGAGAAATCTACCATCAGGATCGCAAGAGCCTTGGTTGCATTTCTGGTGATCAGATACGTAAGTGCAGTTCCGCCAAGTGTGTACGGTACCAGCTTATCTGCCAGGTGCTCTGCTTTGCCCTCAAGAGAAGACTTCAGCTTCTCGGATTCCTCGATCATGGTAACGATCTTATCATAGCGGCTGGAGCCACCCACTGTTTTCACGCGGATCGTGATCTCGCCTTCCTCTACGACAGTTCCTGCATAGGCAATGTTGTCTTCTTTTTTGCATACAGGTACGGATTCACCGGTGAGGGATGCCTGGTTGACCATGGCTTCTCCGTCGATCACGCTTCCATCAAACGGAATAACGGTACCCATCCGGACTACAACCTCATCTCCCGGCTGAATCTCTCCGGACTCTACCAGAATCTCCTGGTCATCTTTTTTCAGCCATACCTTACCCACATTCAGGGACATAGTTCTCGCAAGATCTCCGACAGATTTCTTATGTGTCCACTCTTCCAGGAGCTCACCGATTCCAAGAAGGAACATAATTGAACCTGCAGTGCCGAAATCCTGGCGTAATACAGATACTCCGATGGCAGTAGCATCCAGAACAGGAACCTCGATCTTACGATGAAGAAGTGTATCAATTCCCTTCCATATATATTTCACGGAAGTTGCGGTTGTATAGATTGCGTTCAGTGGATATGGCAGAAAAAGTTTTCTTCCGTAATGGTAGAGCACCTTGGAGATCAGCTTCTCCTGATATTCTGCATTCAAAGCTCTTCCTGAGCTCTGAAGTACCTGGGAAGGAACCTCCACATCCTGATAATGGAATGCCTGAATACCGGAAATAACAGCTGCTCTGCTACCCTGATAACAGACTACTGCATCACAGGTTCTCTCATATACCTTGGCAGAAGTCACTCCGTCAAGATTCTGGAGATAATACAGTAATGTATCTGCCTGCTCATAGCTCATCCTCTTCTGTGCCAGATGAATACGGAGTCTTCCTCTTGTCTCATGTTTAATAAAAAATTTCACGGAAAATCGCCTCTTTACTCAGCTGTCTCTTCTGTTGCTGCTTCTTCTGTAGTCTCTTCTGCTGTTTCTTTGAAAGCATCCTCTTCTGCTGTCTCAGGTGCTTCTGCATCCTCTACAGCTTCCTCTGCTGCAGCTCTGTCCTCGTTGATTCCCTTAGCCTCTGCGTAAATATCCTCAGCATTCTCCTGGAGGCTTGTAGCTGTTTTCATAACACAGTCTTTCGCTCTTAAAACAGCTGCTGTACATTCTGTGTAAAGCTTCTTCGCATCCTTGCTTGTAAGGATCTTAATTCCTGCTGTTCCGAAAAGAACACCTGCTGCAAAAAGTCCTGATTTTTTGAATTTGAAGTCTACCATGATAATTTTCCTCCTGATCATAATATTTTCATTTGTAATATGTATATACTGTCAAAAGCTGACAGCATAACATTCTTTTTTTTATTCCGGAGCTTATTCTGATAATACCGCCCCGATATTTTCATCATTATAGGACACTGTTCGAAAAATGTCCAGTGTTTTTTGTGTGAATTCGAAACAATTTACATAATTTTCAGTTAATTTACCCTAACAGTTAATGTTTGCTAATAGTTGTTCTGAACTAATTTTATCATTTTGCACGATGACTTCCCATTATATGTGTCACCTGTAAGATTCTTCTGTCAGTTACTTCACTTCACGCCGGTTCATTCACCGGAAGCAGCGCCAGGCTGCGGATATTCTGCCCGCTTACCTCACCGCAGGCCTTAAGTCCGGCAAGGATCACCTCATTCAGCTTCTGGCCGGACAGATGGCAGATGGTATCATCATCCAGCTCCACTGTGCAGGCACCCTTTGTACTGCAGGCCACCCGGTACATATTCTTACGGCTGATCGCTCCGATTGCTTCCAGCGTATTGATCATACGATACACGGTAGCCACCCCAATCTTCGGATCCAGTGCTGATGCCTGATAATAGATCTCCTTACAGCAGGAGCATTCCCCTTCCAGGATAATATCCAGCAAAAGCATTCTCTGTCTGGTGATCCGCAATCCTCTTTCTTTAAGCTTCTCTATAATAAGATCTTTCTGCATCTGTGTATGCTGATAGCATCCGGCTCCTTTTTCTTCTTTCTCAGCTTCTGCATTATACATTTCGATCCCTCCTGTTGAGAAAAATTTTCATCACTTTCACAGAATATCATTTCTTATCTAGAAAGTTAGTATACTCCAACTTTAGTTAGTTGTAAATAACCCATTTCTGTTTTTTTCATCTGCTCTGCGATAGTTGAGTATTTTGCCCAAATACAGTATAATATCTGGTGAATATATCCATGCGAAACCGTCGTTTTGACAGAATGACGAAAAATCCCCTTTCGTTTTTTCGTCAGAATGACAAGAAACTGCCGGAAAGTTTGTACGATTCATCTCTAGCTCTTTTCCTTCATTTTCGCTATACTGTTAACCAGCAAAGGAAATTACGTTTTAGACAATATAGTTAATTTGGAGGGAAACACAATGGCAAGTTTATCATTATCTCACATTAATAAAACTTATCCGAACGGCTTCCAGGCAGTTAAAGATTTCAACCTGGAGATCGAAGACAAAGAATTCATCATCTTCGTAGGACCATCCGGATGTGGAAAATCTACAACACTTCGTATGATCGCAGGTCTTGAGGAGATCAGCGGTGGTACACTTAAGATCGGTGACAAAGTCATGAACGATGTTGAGCCTAAGGACCGTGATATCGCAATGGTATTCCAGAACTACGCTCTGTATCCTCATATGACAGTTTATGATAACATGGCATTCGGACTTAAGCTTCGTAAAGTTCCGAAGGATCAGATCGACAAGGCTGTTCGTGAAGCAGCAAGAATCCTTGACCTTGACAAACTTCTTGACCGTAAACCAAAGGCTCTTTCCGGTGGTCAGAGACAGCGAGTTGCCATGGGACGTGCTATTGTTCGTAATCCTAAGGTATTCCTTATGGATGAGCCTCTTTCCAACCTGGATGCTAAACTTCGTGTACAGATGCGTATTGAGATCTCCAAGATCCATCAGAGACTGGGTGCTACTATCATCTATGTAACACATGACCAGACAGAGGCTATGACACTTGGTACCAGAATCGTTGTTATGAAAGATGGTATTGTTCAGCAGGTTGATACACCTCAGAACCTGTACCAGAAACCAGGCAACCTCTTCGTTGCAGGATTCATGGGATCTCCGCAGATGAACTTCCTCGATGTTGTTATCTCCGAAAAAGGCGGCAACACAGTTGCTACTATCGGCAACGAGCATGAGGTTATCGTTCCGGCTGCTAAAGCTAAAGTTCTTAAAGATAAAGGCTACATCGGAAAGAAAGTTGTTCTTGGTATCCGTCCAGAGGATATTCATGACTCTCAGATGTTCCTTGAGACATCTCCAAGCAAGCCAATGACTTCTGTTGTTAAGGTTTACGAGCTTCTTGGTGCCGAAGTATTCCTGTACTTCGATGTTGACGGAACTCAGGTTACAGCACGAGTTGATCCTCGTACAACAGCTAAGACCGGTGATCCGATCCGTTTCGCATTCGATATGGAGAAAGCTCATTTCTTCGACAAAGAGACAGAGCTTACAATCACAAACTAATTCTCACCGAATTAGAAAAGCAGAATTTAACCCCGGGGATATGATTTCCCGGGGTTTCTTTTTTGAAAGGATTAAATTTTATGAAATTACAGCAAACACTTCAAAAATCTCTGGATGACTGGAACCGGATCAGTGGTCTGGATTTCTGTATACTGGATGAGAACAATCAAATTTATATTACTACCTGCGACAGAAAACTCCCCTCTTCTGAAAAACTCGCACAGTTTCGTGAAGATCCTGCTTTATGTATTTCCAATCGAACCTGCAGCCTGTACAAGCTCAATGGTTCTTCCGACAATATGCTGCTGCTCGTATGGGGAACCGGTGACTCCGCTCCTACGATCGGAGAGCTTGCTGTCTGCCAGATCGAAAGCCTGCTCACTGCCTATGCCGAAAAAACTGACAAAAATTCTTTTATGCAAAATCTTCTCCTGGAACGCTATTCACAGGTAGAAGCCTTCAACAAGGCAGCCAGACTTCGCATTGCCCCTTCCGTGCGTCGCGCTGTATTCCTGGTAGAGACCAAACAGCATAAGGATGAAAACGCCCTAGCTACTATCCGGAACATCTTTTCCGCACGCACCAGAGATTTCATCACTGCACTGGATGATTCCGGAATCATTGTTGTCCGTGAGCTGCAGAGCACAGAGAGCTATGAAGAGCTGGAAGGCATCGCCTGCATGCTGGTGGATATGCTGAACACCGAGGCCATGACCTCTGCCTGGGTCTCCTACAGCAATGTTGCCGATGATATCATGGAGCTTTCCGATGCTTATAAGGAAGCCCGTACAGCTCTCGAAGTAGGAAAGATTTTTTATGCGGACAAAAATGTTTTCGGCTACAATCGCCTTGGCATCGGCCGTCTGATCTATCAGCTTCCTACACAGGTCTGCGATATGTTCGTAAACGAGATCTTCGGCGAGGAATCCCTGGATTCCATTGACGATGAAACCTTAAATATCATCCGCACCTTCTTTGAGAATAACCTGAACCTTTCTGAGACCTCCAGACAGCTCTATGTGCACAGAAATACTCTTGTGTACCGATTTGAGAAGCTTCAGAAGCGTTTCGGCCTGGATGTGCGTACCTTTGAGGATGCCCTGGCCTTTAAGCTTGCCATGATGGTATCCGATTATCTGAAATATTCCAGGAATCACGGAAAATAATTGAAGCTTATTTCAGCAGCATCAGATGCTCCGGTGGAAAATACAGATACTCCGGAAGATTCCTGTCCGGATCCTCGGTAAAGCTGTTCTTTGGGCGCATCCACCATATTCCCGAAGAATTTTTTTCCTGCCTATTCGTTATCATGTACTGATGCTCAAAAGTTGTCTCTATGTACTCACTGACCTGCACCGGCATACAGTTCTCGCCGGACTCTTCTGCCGGGCGCAGCCAGTGTCCTCGGATTCCCACATGGGTGATGTCCTCTCCCACCGTCTCCTCTGTATGCAGCTTCATTTTCCAGTCCTCTGCAAAGATCTCGTGATCTCCAAGCTTCTTTATGGAAGAATAGTTCTTACAGCCTGTCAGTCTGGCCGCTTCCAGAAGTCCCGGCCGTTCAAAAAGGCTTTTCGTCTCGCCGGTCACAAGGATTCTGCCCTTATCCACAACCGATAATTCCTTGCAGAACTTATATGCCTCATCCCTGCTGTGCGTTACAAGGATCATATCGCCCTTATAATCTTTCAGAAAATCCTGCATTTCTCTCTGAAGCACATCTTTGAGATAGCCATCCAGTGCCGAAAAAGGCTCATCCAGAAGAATGGCTTCCGGTTCTCCGATCATCATCCTTGCCAGTGCCACTCTCTGCTGCTGCCCTCCGGAAAGCTGGGAAGGATATCGTTTCTCAAGTCCTTCCAGATGATAACGCCGGATCAGGTCTGCCACCTTCTCCCTGGCAGAAGCTTTTCCACCGCGATAGCCACAGAGGATGTTCTGTTCCACAGTCATTGTGGGAAAAAGTGCATAATTCTGGAATAAGTATCCGATATGTCTCTTCTGTGGCTTCAGATTAATTCTCGCTTCCGAATCAAAAACAGTTTTTCCATTGATCACGATCTTTCCTCTGTCCGGTGTTTCGATTCCCGCAATACAGCGCAGAGTCATGCTCTTGCCGCTTCCAGATGCGCCAAGAAGCCCGATTGCTGCCGAGCTGCCTTCAAATTTCACCTTCAGGGAAAAATCCCGGAAGTTTTTTTCGATATTTACGCTGACTGCCATCAGATCCACCTTCTTGTCTTCATTCCTCTTCCGGATACGATGTTGATCAGTGCCACGATCACAAAGGAGATCAGCACGATCACCACCACCCAGAAGCCTGCAGTTCCATAATTACCGGCTGCAGTCTCCGCTGCAATGGCAACGGAAACGGTTCTCGTCTTTCCCAGGATATTTCCCGCAAGCATGGAGGTTGCTCCATACTCACCAATGGCGCGGGCAAAAGCCAGCACAGTTCCTGATGCGATTCCCGGACCTGCCGCCGGCATAACCACCCTCCAGAATATTCTGCTGTCACTCATCCCAAGAGTCTGTCCTGCATAAATCAAATTCACGTCCACCTGTTCAAAGGCAGCTCTTGCATTGCGGTACATCAGCGGAAATGCGATCACTGCCGCAGCCACAACACAGCCCTTCCAGGTCTGTACGATCTTGATATCAAAATTTTCAAGAAGAAAGCTTCCGAAAGGGCGTTTCAGACTGAATATCAGCAACAGGATAAAACCGGCTACCGTCGGCGGCAGCACCAACGGCAGTGTAAGGATTCCGTCCAGCACTGCTTTCGCACCAGACGGAAGCTTCATGATCTTTCTTGCACAGAATACCCCCAGAAAAAAAGCTATCACTGTGGCAACCAGACCTGTTTTTAAGGAGATCCAGAGCGGACTCCAGTTTACTTCTCTCAGAAATTCTGTCATAGGAATTATTTCTCAGCCTTATATGCTGCAAATCCGTAATCTTCAAACACTTTGATCGCTGCATCAGACTCTACATAATCAAGAAATGCCTCTGCTGCCTTCGTATCGTCCTCAGATGCTTCTTTATCTTCAATAAGACCTACCGGATAGAGTACCGGTGTCTGAAGACTGTCTGCCGGTGCTTCTGTCAGGATCTCTACTTTATCAGCAACGGAGGCTGCATCTGTCGCATATACAACACCGATCTCGTTACTTCCTTCACTGACTGCTGCCAGAACATCCGTTACATTCTTACACTCATTGATTTCCATCTCATTCACTTTATCCATGATACCAAGATTTGTGAAGATCTCACGGGAATACTGTCCGACCGGAACGTCCTCACCTGCAAGTGCCATGTTCTCTGCATCTGTCACATTTTCAAAGCCTGTGACCTTCGTTTTTCCGTCCTTTGGCTTGATGAGTACAACCTTGTTCTCCAGAAGATCAACTACGGTATCTGCTTTTGTCAGCTTCTCGTCTGTAAGCTCATTCATCTGCTTATCTGCTGCCGAAAAGAAAAGATCACAGCGTGCACCTTCTTCAATCTGTGTTTGTAATGTACCTGAACTGTCTGCGCTGTAATAAATGGTCACGTTCGGATAAAGCTCATTGAAGTCCTTCTGGATTTCTTCCATGGAATTGCTGAGGCTGGCTGCGATAAATGCGTAAACCTCGCCCTTCAGATCCTTGTCGCCCTTCTCTTCTGTGTCTGCTGCGAGCACATTTCCGGTCATCAGACCCATGCTCAGGATTCCTGCTGTAAGCGCTGCTAAGATTTTTTTCTTCATTTTTTATTCCTTTTCCTTTCGTTTCGTTCAGTTTCATTCAGTTTTGAATGGTTTCGTCTAATTTTACCGAAATGAAAGTTTCTTGTCAAGAAGTAAGGCATTGCTGTTTTTTTCCGCACATGCTATCATGAAAAAAGATTTACAGGTATCAGATAAGTATGAATGATAAGGAGAATATATTTATGAAACTCAGTGCTCGCAACCAGTTAAAAGGAAAAGTTATCAACATCAACAAGGGAGCTGTAAACTCCATCGTTTCCATTGATATCGGCGGAGGAAATATCATCACTGCGACTATCTCCTGTGCAGCAGTAGAGGAGCTTGGACTTAAGGTTGGCTCTGATGCCTACGCTGTGATCAAGGCTACCAGTGTCATGGTGGGAATCGATGAATAAGTTCTATACAGCACAGGAAGTTGCTGATAAATTAAAGATCAAAAAAACTACAGTCTATGAACTGATCAAACGAGGGGAGCTTTCCTCCTCAAAGATCGGCAAACAGCTTCGTGTCAGCGAGAATCAGCTGAAGCAGTATCTGGACAGTGCCACACAGCCCGCTTCTGTCCAGACTCAAGATTACCAGCCGGAGAGTTCTCTTCTGAAAAGAGATTATCTGATTCATTCCAGCGGGCTGATCATCAGTGGCCAGTCTTCTCCTGCACTGGATCTTCTTCTGAACCAGCTGCCTGCACAGGAAGGAAGCCTTCCGGTGCTTCAATCTCATATGAATACTTACAACGGACTGTACTCCCTTTATTTTGAAAAAGTCCATATTGCCTGCGCGACAGCTTCTTTTTCGGATATTCAGAGTCTTGTTCCTGGGATTCCTCTGGCTGCCCTGACTTTCTACAGCTATGAGATCGGTCTTTATATAAAAAAAGGAAATCCTCGGAATATTCAGGGATTTCCTGATCTACAACGCGCAGACATTATTTTTGCCAACCGTGAAAAAGGAAGCAGCCGGAGGGTTTATCTTGACCGTCAGTTAAGTAAGCTCAAGATTTCTCCGGAATCTATCTCCGGATACCGGAATGAACTGGTTTCTGACTTTTCTACTGCAGCTGCTGTCGCAGGCGGGCAGGCGGACATCGCCCTGGGCGAAGCCTATGCTGCCAGAACTTTCACTGACCTGGATTTTCTTCCTCTCGGAACAGAAACCATGTATCTTGTCATGGATGCTTCCCATTTCAGTGAGCCCGGATTCCGGGCTGTAGCTGATACCATATCTTCAGAAGCTTTCCGCAAGGCTCTGGCTCTCCAGACCGGATATGATACCTCTCACACCGGAGAACTGAATAACTTCTGATATCAGTTCAGATAATTATATACCATGGAGGATATCTTCCGGATTCCGTTCTGAAGATGGTATTCGGATCCTCCACTTGAGAATACACACAGAACGTAGTTTGTTTTTCTGCCATAGACAATCGCCATATCATGCTGTACAGAGCTTGTCTCACCTGTCTTGTTGGCACATACGATACCGGACGGAAGTCCTGCCGGAATCTTATATCGAACCTCCTGATGCATCAGAAGATTCAGCATTTCCTGTGAATATTTTTTTGATACACAGGTTCCACGATAAATTCTCTCAAGAAGTTTTCCGCAGTCTTTCGCAGACGCCATCACAAATGCTTTTATAGTGCTAGCCGGATACATGGCCTGATCATTCAGATTGATCATATTTCCGGTCTTCAGATCTTTCACGTAAATCGACCAGTTTCCGCCATAATTTACCGTATATCTTTTCAGCTGATCCTTAAAAGCACTCAGCTGATACTCCGATTTTGTACTCTTCTTCCCCCGATAATCCACATATTTTCCATCCGGTGTTCTTACATTCTTGGCAATAGTTCCACTGGCATCCAGATAATAACCGCTTTTCCAGCAATTGGCTGCTCTTTTCCCGTTTTTATCCACATAATATTTCTGTTTTCCGTAGGTAATCCATCCGGCTTTCTGTCTCAGACATCCATTTTTAAGGTATTCCACATTATCAATATTCAGATATTGAATTCCTGTAAGTTTCTGTTTTTTCGCATTTCTCAAATACCAGCTGTCTCCGAATTTCTTGAGATAATTTCCACTGTTATCCCGAAAAGAAACCGTTTTTTCTGCCGGTTCACCATGAACTTTTACATAATTTGTCTGAAGCGTAAATCCCATAAAAAGTCCAAAAATAAATACACCAAAATAATTCTTTTTCGAAATCTTTTTTCCATCTTTACTTTCATAACAGCCCGCCGTAATCATACCGGCGGGCTGTTCCTTCCTTTGTTTTTATCAGATTTTTTCGCAAACCATCTGTACTGCGCGATTATATCCCGTTATTTTCTTTAACCACTCCAATACTATTGATATCAGCAGGGATATCAAAAACAGTACCGTCACATTTACCGCAAAATTTCCAAAAGAATATATAAATTCTTTCCAGAAATACTGTCTCAGAAATGTATGTACCAGAAATATATTCATGGAATGTTTTCCTATAAATGTAAAAACCTGCCGTATCCCCGGAATAACTGTGATAAATTCACTGCAAAAAGCAATGACAATGACAGGAAAAATCCCCCATCTGATCTCACTGTATATCGCTCCGGGCAAATTTCCATAAGCTTTATATAACGCATACAAAACAACTAATTCCAGCAGAAATTTAACCACTTTCTTCATTCCATGATTCCAGATCTGAAACCAGCGGTCATATAGTCCATATTTTGCAACGCACATTCCCATAAGAAATGTTGGCAGAAATGCATATATTTCTGTTTTTCCCATAACCTGCAGTGACAGCATCCTCGGAATTATTGCAAGCATCGCAAGAATAAGTACCATGCACTCCTCATTCTTCATAATCAGCGGTACACAGATCACAAAGATGACCGCTACGCTCATATACCACCAGGTACCATTCATAGTTGCTGTACCAAACAGTTTCGCAAGTCCCAGAAAATCCAGTCCCATTTCAGCCAGACTTTTTATCCAGTTACCATCTGTAAAATATACCCTTTGGACATAACCAAACATAACCTGAAATATTATTGCTGCTATTATCCATATGATCCAGAAACCTGACATTGTTTTTATCAGACGTTTTGCAGTCCACCGGCATGGCGTATCATGACTTTTTTTATAGCTGAGATATAAACCATACCCGGAAATGAGCGCATATATCGCCACACAGATTTTAGAAGTACTGCTCAGATACAGGATCGTCTGCTCCGCAAATGGTGCAAAGGATACTTGAAAACCTTCAAATCTGTCTCGTGACAGATACATATGATGCATCAGCATCATCAGAATCGCAATGCCCTTCATAGCCTGGGAACTGCATTTATCAAATCTTACTGTTTTATTCACTTCTTCGCTCCCTCTATTTCCTGTTCTCAATAATTTTTTCATATACACGTCTGGAACAGTTTCGGTCATTAAATGCAAATGTTTCATCCATACGTTTCTGATACTTTTCTTTCATGCGACAGTCATTTGACATATATTCTATGATCCTGTTTACCGTGCCTTCCAGCGTATGCTCAACCTCACCAAAGCCATCTCTCTCATAGTCAAAATATCCTTCTGTATAAGAATGTGCTCCGCTGAAAAAGCTCTCCCGGTCAAACTGTGAATACACGATCGGTTTTCTCAAATATGCAAAATCAAAGGCAACTGATGAATAATCCGTGATCATCAGGTCCGTCTGTGCAAAAATATCTTTATAGGAATAGCTGGAATCCATAAATTTTACCCTTGAATCCTGTCGGAACATATCCAGCCCGTCGATCGTGTTCGGATGCGGCATGAAGCATATAGTATAGCCATATTTTTCAGCTGCATTCAGAAGTTTTTCATTATTGAGAAGATCGTCATAAAAATGGAAATACTCACTGTCCGCAAACTCTTTTCCCAGCTGCCATACACCTCTGGCATCCGTTCCTGAAGAAAGATTTTTTCGCCATGTAGGCATAACTGTCACATATTTCTTTTCATCATGGATCAGGCGATCATAACGTGGCATTCCGGTAAGCCATACGTTCTGAGGAGGATAATAATAATCATATTCAAACACAGAATCGTATTCCGGTTTTGTGCTGACTACAAATCCAAACAGGTTACGATTATATTTATTGAGCCATTTGGACTGATTATCTTTGGTAACGCCATGCTGCAGGAATACCAGCTTTTTATCATAAATAATATCTCGATAAAGATATTCCAGCCTTCCAAACGGATTGATTACCGGTTTGTTTGCCTGTGAAGATAATGAAAACTCATTCAGCAAAAACAGCATTTTATGATTCCACGAAAACGGTTCCACGACTTTTCCGAGTTTCCCCATCTCTTTGTAATCTTCCGTATCTTTATTAACCACAAAATACGGCTCCACTGTAGGATCCGGATTAGCGCAGAGATACCGGAACATTACCTCTCCATTATCATCACCGCGTGTAGTTCTGTCAGAAATAAGCCATATCCGTTTTTTCAGATTTTTTTTCTTTCTTTCATAAAGACGACGTACCAGAACTGCCTTTACACCTGCTTTTCCACAGGAAAGTAATGCTCTTGTAAGTTTTCTCCTGAGTTTTGTTTCTCTGCGTTTACTATACGGTTCTGCACATATTTCGTAAGCTTCATCAAGATTGTGCTGATCCGAACCGGCCGGTTTCAGATATAAAAACTTATCCTGCACATGTAAAAACAACGGGAGTTTCTTCGTAAACGGTGCATATTTTCCATAGGTAATATTACGCATTTTTTCTGTATGACCATTCACTTCAATTCCCCAACAGATGAATTTTCGGATATCTTTAAGCGGAATTTCTGCAACATACAGTTTCTCTTCTGCACTTTCTTCTCTGCACCAGCCTGAACATTTCAGAACATATTCTTCTTTCGCCTCATATTTCCTTTCGTCCGTCATCATACAGATTCCATTATTCACACCTTTCGGAGTGAACACCGAAAATTCACAGTGAATAACTTCTTTTTGTTGCTGAAATATTTTTACCCAGATGTTATTATAGATTGGGGTTAACAGTCGGTTTGCCTGCTCCGAATAGTTTTTATCTATATCCGGGAAATATTTCTGAAGAAGATATATTTTATTTGCCTTGCTGATATGCTGATTGGATATGATTATTTCCGGGAATTTCAGCTGTTTCAGGAAACGGTCAATATACTGCTCATATTTTCTTACATTTTCTTCTGTAATATCTGACTCTCTGAACAGTGTCTCTGCTGTTTTTGATACATAATACATCAGAACATAATCTGCATTCTGTTCATGCCTTACTGTTTCCTCTAATCTGTACTCAATGAGTTTTTTCAGGAATTTTTCAAAAAATGCATCCAGTTCTTCCGGATCACTCATCATATTCTTCCAGTCTTCAAATGTCAGTTCTTCACGAGGTATTCTTATTCCAATGCTATCCGCAGATATTCCCAGACTCTCGCAGGATACTACATTTCTGTATACCATATCCAGGATGTCAAAATACCACGTATCTTTTTCTATCTTTTCCGGCCATCTGAATTTATCTGTCGTAAACGTGTAAGCTGAATATATCTGATGCATCAAATATGCCGCATTATCCAGCGTTGTTTCCGAATTAAATCTGGTACAGTAATTATTGTGCTCGCGCACATATATATTATGTTTTCCGTAAATTCTGGATATCACAATATCTCTTTTTTCCAGTTCAAAGCATTTACATATATTTTCTGCTGTTCCGGAAGAAAAGAGGATTCCTGCTTTTGTGAATATAAGATACTTTCCACTGACATGTTTTCGAATCTCTGCTGCTATATTTTCGCATTCTTTTCCGTCTATACGGATCAGATTTTTATCTTTTTCCAATATCTGCAAATATTCTTCTTCACCGGTATATGCTTCATCTTCATCACCTGTACCTTCATCGCCTGTACAAACGGCCAGAATCTGAACGAATCCGGCTGGTGTATTATCACATATGCTTTTATACGTTTTATAGAGCTCATTTCTCTCTCTCCAAAAAACAACTACTGAAAACTCAAATTGTTTCTCCATATTACTCCTATCCTGTAAATATAATATCAAAACTTTTTCTCTTTCAACCTTCTTTTCAGTTTTCCCTGTATATCCGCACCGGCTATATGTTCATAGATGCGTTTACTGTTGTCGTGATCTCTGTATGGAAGCAGATCTTCTCTGTCCTGGGCAAATTTCTTTTTTTCTTTAAAATCACTTTCAGAATATTCTTCCAGAATATCGATCAATTCATCCTTAGTCCAGGCAAGATCTCCAAATACATCATTTTTATAGTCCATATAGCTTCCCTGTACATTCTCATATGTCTCCAAATCAAACGGATAAAATACAACCGGTTTTTCCTGATAATAGACATCCCAGGAAACGGAAGAATAATCAGTGATCAGCATATTACAACTCATCAGAAGCTGGTTTAAAGGCATACTTCCAAATGGGATCAGTTTTATATTACTGTCTTCAACCTGAAAACTTCCAATATGTTCGCGAAACTTCGGATGAATATAAAAATTCAGAGTGATGTTTTGTTTTTTCAAAAACTCCCTCAGTCTCTTATCCTGCAAAAATTCCTTATATCTCTGATAATATTCACTTTTTTTGAATTGTTCCTCGCTGATATCCTCAAGCCAGCTTCTCCATGTCGGCATTAACAAAATTTCTTTATGAAACAGATTCGAATGATCTTCCAGCACATCCCATCTGGCAAGTCCTGTGATAATAATCTCCTTATTATCATATCCAAAATAATCATGAATTATTTTCTGTTCAAATTTTGAGGATACCACAAACAGTGCCATCTGATTCCCCCCTCCTTTATGAAAGGTTCTGTGGCACTGTTTAAAGCCCATCACTCCATGCTGCAAAAATACAATATTTTTTCTCGCCTGATAAAGTACCTTGTAAATGCTGTTCGGCGAATCCCATATATAAAAATGTCTGATCGCATCTGTAGATATCAGGTATTGTGCCGCACTGAGATAGATCATGTACCTGAAAGACATAAACTGGATCACATTAGGTTCATACTGTTTTACTGCTTTATAGTCCGGACAGTTTTTATCTATTACATAATAAATTCTTCTGCGTTCCTTTTCCGGTACATGTTTCATACAGTATTCAAAGAAATAAAGCCCATTATCCTGTGCCATGGTACAATATTTTTCGCAGATCAGCCATATTTTTTTTCGGTCCCAGTAAGGTTTCAGAATAAAATAGCAAAAAAGTGCCAGAAACTCTTTTGCTATAAAACGATAACTGTCATATCTGGAATCATATTTCCGGTATTGAATCGTAAACTGTCTCGCCCCGTTAACAAAAGGATAGACCATATTTCCATCTTTTGTCCGGGTCCATCTGGGAAAAAGAATTAATTTCAGCTTTAAAGAAGTGCTTAATCCTCCCAGAATCCTGTCTTCATACTCTCCGTTTCCCGTATCAGCTGATGCAACCACATCCCAGAATGCAGTTTCCATATGGCAGTCATTTACATTCAGTTCTGCATGATAAATTATTGTTTTACCTTTTTGTACTGTATTCATTGAAAAAAGATAGCTCTTATCAATAACTGCATTACGCTGTTTCAATTTCAGAGAACGAATTTTACCTTTATTCTCTTCCAGCTCAAAACCGATACATATTATTCCTTTATGAAGTGAGAACTTTCTGGTCTTTACTTTAATCTCTGCCGGTGCTTCCATCAATTGCTGCACTTGCCTTTTCACCACCTGTTACATTTCCTTGATTGCTTTGTAATTTCTCTCACAGTTATCAGTGTCCCACAGATCAAAATATTTCTGATGTCTTTGCAGATATATTTCATCATTATCAAAATTCTGTTCATGGAATCGCAAAATCTGATGTATCACTTCCTGTTCAGACATGCATACCGGCCCAAAACCATCTCTTTCAAAATCAAAATATCCGATCTGATGATGACTCTCCCGGAATTTTTTATTATCAAACTGATAATAGATCAGAGGTTTTTTCATATAGGCAAAATCCATTGCCACACTTGAAAAGTCAGTCACCAGCAAAGCAGATTCCTTAAGCAGTGTCTGCACATCATACTCCGGCCACGAAGCTACTGTAATATTCGCATGTTCTACATGAAAGCACCGAAGAAAACGATGCATTTCCCTATGTGGATAAAAGATAATCTGCAGATCGTTTTCTTCAATATAGTGTATCAGAGTTTTATCTTTCAGAATTGCATCCCAGTATCTGAAATAATCTGTTTCCATAAATCTTTCTGCTTCCTGCTCTTTATTTAAGGCAGAAATTTCGTTGCGGATATACATACGCCAGGTTGGCATGATCAGAATCTGATTCTTTTTTACTTTTATATCATGAAGCTGATCAAACCGGCAAAGTCCCAGTTCTTTTACATAGCCTTCCGGATATCCGTATCTGTCATTGACATATTTCCACTCATCATATGTGCTCGTAACAAAAAGACTCATTTTTGTATGTGGGTAATACAGAAAACTCAGATCCGCCGTAATGATTCCATGCTGCAAAAAGGCTCTTTTGTTATGGATGATTCCATAAACTTCCAGAATATAACAAACTGCAGCATTGGGCTTGCCCATTTTCTGGGAGCTGATATTTTTTGACGCAGCCAGATAGTAGATCCAGTGGCGGAAGCTTCCATACTGTATCACCTGTCCCAGATCTTTTACCCGGGCATAATCCGGAGATTTTCTGTTGATGGCGTACACTGCATCCTCACTGGTATTTTCTCTCAGATATTTGTACAACCAGAATCCGTTATCCCGGCATTCATTCTCCGTATCACAGAGAAGCCAGAGATCCCTGCGAAAAAGTCTGTAGACCATCGCAATGGGAAATGCCAGGATAAACTTAATAATGTGAAGCAGATCCCCAGGTTTTACTCGTTTCAGTTTTTCAAGAAATGTCTGTTCCATGTTTCCCTCTGTTTACAGGATCCCGGTTTATTCCTCTGACCAGTCTCCGTTATCATCCCAGACAATCTCTCCGTCTCCGCTGTCATCTGTACTGTTGTCAAGAGAATCGTCTCCGCTGTCATCTGTACTGTTGTCAAGAGAATCGTCTCCGCTGCCGCTGTTGCTGCTATCATCTACATAGTCGCCGCTATCATCACTGCTGTCATAGTTTCCATCATCACTGCTGTTGTCGTAGCTTCCGTCATCGCTGCTGTCGTAGCTTCCGTCATCGCTGTTGTCATAGCTTCCGTCATCACTGTTATCATAGCTTCCATCATCGCTGTTGTCATAGCTTCCATCGCTGCTGTCGGAAGAAGTATCTGTGATACCTGAAGAACTATCTGTCAGATCTGAAGCATCTGTGCTGTCTGCGGAATCACTGCTGTCCGCCTCACTGTTGTCAGTTTCCACATTGCCAATAGTGCTCTTCTCACTCTTGTCACTGAGACTTGTATAGGTCAGGTACGCTTCTCCGTTATCGATCATCAGTTTTGCTTTTTCCATATCGCCAAGTTCTGCACTGTAGATCTCATATGCATTTCCGTCTCCATCCACAATTTTCATATCATAAATGGCATCTGTTGCAGAATCCGGTGTATAGTACATCTGAATCTGCTCTGCTGCTTTAACTGTAGATTCTGCTGGAACGAGATTTTTTCCCCAGTCTTCCCCGCCTGCTGCGCGAAGATAAATCTCACGGATTTCACCACTGGTACTGTTGGTAATATATACAAATTTTGCTGTGCTCGTCTTCACACCGATAAGTTTCGGCGCCGGTGTGGAAGTCGGAAGCGGACTTGCTGTAGCAGGTGCCGCTGTCGGAACTGCTGTCGGAACCGGTGTCGGTGTTACTTCTGCTGTATCTGATGATGATTTTCCACATCCTGCTGCGCTTAAGGCTGCTGCCGCTGCCAGCGCGATCACGATCTTTTTATATTTCATAATAATTTCCTCCTAAATATCGTTTTATGCAAGTAATGTTTTTCCAATAAAATATCCAAGTACAAGAATACCAAGAATAATTCTGTACCATCCAAACGCCTTGAAGTCATGCTTTTTAATATAACCCATCAGGAATTTAATTGCCAGAATAGATACCACAAAGGATACCACAACACCTACGATCAGAATAATCAGCTCTGTGGAACTGAATGCAAAACCAAACTTCACAAGTTTCAGAAGGCTGGCGCCGAACATAACCGGAATAGCCAGGAAAAAGGTAAACTCTGCTGCAACAGTACGGGAAGTTCCGGCAAGAATACCTCCAATAATTGTTGATCCAGAACGCGAAGTTCCAGGAATTACAGAAAGCACCTGGAAACAGCCAATAATAAGTGCTGTTTTAAATGAAAGCTCGTCCAGTCTTGTACAAGTTGGTCTGCGTCTCTTGTTGTAATTCTCGATGATAATAAAAAGCACACCATAAACGATCAGCATAATCGCTACTACAACATAGTTGTAAAATTTCGCTTCGATAATATCATTAAACGGAAGCGCAATAATGATCGTCGGCAGACATGCTACCAGGATCTTAAACCACAAAATCCATTTTTCCTTGTCACAGTATCTCTCAACAAAGGTAAGTACTGCTCTGGATACTCCGGATTTCTTGCGAAGAGCAATTCTTGTTCTCTTCGGGATCGGTCTTATGTAAAAAGGCCATAACTTGTTCCAGTACAGAACAACAACCGCCAGGATCGCACCAAGCTGGATCACCACCAGGAAAAACTCCATAAATACATCCGAAACATTCAGTTTGATAAACTCATCTACCAGAATCATATGTCCGGTACTGCTGATTGGCAGCCACTCTGTGATTCCCTCCACAATACCAAGAAGGATAACCTTCAGTAATTCTATAATGCTCATTTGATCTCCTTTCCATGTAACACACATCTTTTTATCTGTTATGTGCCCAAAATAAGATAAGGACCTGGTCGGTGAATAAACATCGACCCTGTCCTTACCAGTATAGTACATATTTCGTAATTCGTAAACTTTGAAATCTTCTTTTCACAAAAGTTTAGATTTTATTTAACATTCTGATTTCTTAGCGGTTATCGATCGTAGCGATATCTACCAGAGTCAGATTGTTCAGGTCTGTATTCTCAAGACTGGTAACAAGTGCCTCTGCTGTATCAAGACTGGTCAGTACGTTAACACCTGTCTCGATCGCATTACGACGGATCACGAAGCCATCCTTCTGATGTTCAACACCCTGTGGCGGTGTATCGATGACAACATCAATCTTGTGACCAAGAATCAGATCCATCAGGTTCGGAGATGGCTGCTCCAGCTTATTGGTACGTGTAACCTTGATACCGTTCTCTGCAAGTACATTTGCAGTACCTCTTGTAGCAAAGATACGATATCCCTGGGCTTCAAATCTTCTTGCGATCGGGATGATATCCTCTTTATCCTCATCCTTTACAGTGATGATCATCTGTTTGTGCTTCGGAAGACGGATTCCTGCTCCGATAAACGCCTTGTAAAGAGCCTCGTTGAAGGTCTTCGCAATACCAAGGCACTCACCTGTGGATTTCATCTCAGGTCCAAGGCTGATATCTGCGCCACGGATCTTCTCGAAAGAGAATACCGGCATCTTGATCGCAAAATACTCTGCTTCTTTCTGAAGTCCAGGTGTATATCCAAGCTCTTTGATCTTGTGACCAAGGATTACTCTTGTTGCAAGTGGAACGATCGGGATTCCTGTTACCTTGCTGATGTACGGAACTGTACGGCTGGAACGTGGGTTAACCTCGATTACATATACATCCTCTCCTACAACGATGAACTGGATATTGATCATACCGATTACATGAAGTGCCTGTGCAAGACGGCGTGTATATTCAGCAATAGTTTCTTTTGCTTTTTTGCTGATGGTCTGTGCCGGATATACGGAAATACTGTCTCCGGAGTGGATACCAGCACGCTCGATGTGCTCCATGATTCCAGGGATCAGGATATCTTCACCGTCGCATACTGCATCGACCTCGATTTCTTTACCCATCAGGTACTTATCAACAAGGATCGGATGCTCCTGTGCAATCTGGTTGATGATTCCGATATACTCTTCCACATCCTCATCACTAACTGCGATACGCATTCCCTGTCCTCCAAGTACGTAGGACGGGCGGACAAGTACCGGATATCCCAGCTCGTTGGCTGCTTTTTTCGCTTCTTCTGCTGTGAATACGGTGTGTCCCTTCGGTCTCGGGATCTGGCATTTCTCAAGAATGGCATCAAAGAGCTCTCTGTCCTCTGCAGCATCTACGTTCTCTGCAGATGTTCCCAGGATCTTAACGCCCATCTTGATCAGTGCTTCTGTAAGCTTGATAGCTGTCTGTCCACCGAACTGAACAACTGCTCCGTCCGGTTTCTCAATATTTACAACGTTCTCAACATCTTCCGGTGTCAGTGGCTCGAAATACAGTTTATCCGCAATATCAAAGTCTGTACTTACTGTCTCCGGGTTGTTGTTGATGATGATCGTCTCGTACCCCTCTTTCGCAAATGCCCATGTACAGTGTACCGAGCAGAAGTCGAACTCGATACCCTGACCGATACGGATCGGGCCGGAACCAAGTACGAGGATCTTTTTCTTATCTTTTGTCTCAATGGCCTCATTCTCTGTCTGGTCATCGCCGTAAACAGAATAGTAATATGGTGTCGCTGCCGCAAACTCTGCTGCACAGGTATCTACCATCTTATATGCTGCACGGATGCCGTACTCTTTGCGAAGCTCTTTGATCTCAGCTTCTGTCTTGCCTGTGAGATCTGCGATGATGTAGTCCGGAAACTCCATACGTTTCGCCTCAAGAAGAAGGTCTTTATCCAGCTTCTGAGTCTTCAGAGCCTGCTCCATCTCAACGAGGATCGCCAGTTTGTCGATAAACCAGATATCGATCTTAGTGATATCGTGCAGCTTCTCCTGGGAAATATTTCTTCTCAGTGCCTCAGCGATCTTCCAGATACGGCGGTCATCCACGATGTTCAGCTCATCCATCAGTTCCTCATCAGAAAGATGTGAGAAGTCATAAGACATCAGGCTGTCTACATGCTGCTCCAGGGAACGGATTGCTTTCATAAGAGCGCCCTCAAAGTTATGGCAGATACTCATAACCTCTCCGGTAGCCTTCATCTGTGTTGTCAGTGTACGTTTCGCTGTGATAAATTTATCGAATGGCAGACGCGGGATCTTAACTACACAGTAGTCCAGCATCGGCTCAAAGCTTGCATAAGTCTTGCCTGTGATGGCATTCGGAATCTCATCCAGTGTATAGCCCAGTGCGATCTTGGCTGCAACCTTGGCGATCGGATAACCGGTAGCCTTACTTGCAAGTGCGGAAGAACGGCTTACACGAGGATTTACCTCAATTACACAGTACTCAAAGCTCTCCGGATGAAGTGCGTACTGTACGTTACATCCACCTGTGATACCAAGCTCTGTGATAATGTTGAGGGCAGATGTACGAAGCATCTGATACTCTTTATCTCCCAGTGTCTGGGACGGAGCAACTACGATGGAGTCACCTGTATGGACACCAACCGGGTCAATATTCTCCATGTTGCAGACTGTGATGCAGTTACCTGCGCTGTCTCGCATTACCTCGTACTCGATTTCTTTCCATCCGGCGATGCAGCGCTCTACAAGAACCTCACCTACACGGGAAAGACGGAGACCATTTTCAAGGATCTCACGAAGCTCCGGCTCGTTGTGTGCGATACCGCCGCCGCTTCCGCCAAGTGTATATGCAGGGCGAAGAACGACCGGATATCCGATAGTCTGTGTAAACTCAACACCATCCTCTACAGTTGTAACGACCTTGGAAGCTGCGACCGGCTCACCGATCTTCTCCATGGTATCCTTAAATTCCTGACGGTCCTCAGCCTTACGGATAGTAGCTGCTGTGGTACCGATCAGACGTACGTTATGCTCTTTCAGGAAGCCTTTCTCCTCAAGCTCCATGGCAAGGTTCAGGCCTGCCTGGCCGCCCAGTGTAGGAAGAACACTGTCCGGTTTTTCCTTAAGAATCAGCTGTTCTACAACCTCAACAGTCAGAGGCTCGATATAAACTCTGTCTGCGATGTCTTTATCAGTCATGATGGTGGCAGGATTGGAGTTTAAAAGTACAACCTCCATGCCCTCTTCCTTCAGGGAGCGGCATGCCTGGGTTCCTGCATAGTCAAACTCTGCTGCCTGGCCGATTATGATCGGACCTGAGCCGATTACAAGTACTTTTTTTATGTCCTTATTCCTTGGCATTATTTCTCTCCTCCCATCATCTTCATGAATCTGTCAAAAAGGTAACTGGAATCCTGCGGTCCCGGGCATGCTTCCGGATGGAACTGTACAGTAAAGATGTTCTTTCCATTGTATGCCATACCCTCGTTTGTTCCGTCGTTGACGTTTACAAATGCAGGATGTGCGATGTTCTTCTCTTCAAGTCCCTCTGCATCTACCACATATCCATGGTTCTGAGAGGAAATATAAACTCTTCCTGTTTCCAGGTCTTTAACCGGGTGGTTACCACCTCTGTGACCATATTTCATCTTATGGGTATCTCCGCCTGTTGCAAGTGCCATAAGCTGATGTCCAAGGCAGATAGCGAAGATCGGCACATCGGAATCATAAAGCTTCTTGATCTCTTTAATGATAGAAGTACATTCCTTCGGATCTCCAGGGCCGTTACTAAGCATGATGCCGTCCGGATTGTCTCCAAGGATCTCCTCTGCCGGTGTCAGTGCCGGATAGATCGTAACCTGGCATCCTCTCTCATTCAGTGAGCGTGCGATATTTCTCTTCGCGCCCAGATCAAGAAGGGCAACCTTCGGGCCGTTCCCCTTAAGCACTTCTTTCTCGCGGCAGGAAACCTTCTCTACCACTTTACCTGTTGTATATGCTTTTAATCTGGGGATGATTGTATCCAGATCATAGTTCTCGTCAACGGTGATCATTCCGTTCATCGTTCCCTTCTCACGAAGGATCTTAGTCAGTGCTCTGGTGTCGATTCCTGCGATTCCCGGAATATCGTTCTTGCTCAGAAAATGCTGGATCGTGTCCACGCTTCTGAAGTTGCTGGGAACTCGTGATAATTCGCGTACAATAAATCCGTCAATCCACGGCTTCCTTGATTCCTGGTCATCATAACAGATTCCATAGTTTCCAATTAACGGGTATGTCATACATACCGCCTGTCCTGCGTAAGAAGGATCTGTCATTACTTCCAGATAACCGGTCATGGAAGTATTAAAGACAATTTCACTGATGACTTCCCTTGCAGAACCAATGCTGGTTCCTGTAAATACATGGCCATCTTCCAATATCAGAAATGCTTTCATACAATCTCCCTTTCTTTGTTCTCTTATTTTATCCTAAATCTTCAAGATTGTATCACAGGAAGCGTCATTTTTCAACACCATACGCCAAAAAAATGTTTAAAACTAACTCAAAATATTTTTTTTGAATTTTTTCAATTTTTTTGAATTTTTCTATTGACAATCTTTCATTCCTGGGTTATTATAAATGAGCAGTCGACGAACGGAGCTAAACAAAGCGAAGTAAATCGGTTGAAAAAATGCAGGAATGGCGGAATTGGCAGACGCGCAGGCTTCAGGTGCCTGTGGTCGCAAGATCGTGTGGGTTCAAGTCCCATTTCCTGCATTCTTTTTTATTTTATCCAAAATCAAAAAAAACAGAAGCACATTCAACCGGTGCTTCTGTTTTTTTATTTCGTTTTTTTCGAAAAAATCATACTGTATCCCCAAATGGCAGCTCCCGCAAATATAAAGAGATCCGAGATATTAAATACGATCTTCCGTATTCTCTTATCTCCCACATTCAGACTAACATAATCTGTGACATATCCCTTTTTGCGGCGTTCCACGTAATTATTCAGTCCTCCGCCCAACGCCATGGAAAGTCCAAGTCTGACCGTACGTGAGTCATCATTATGCAGATTTCGAAAGTATTCCCAGATCATGCCTCCAAGAACCATGGTAGAGGCATCTCTTATGATATCTTTATCCTGTCCCTTCAGTGTGCCGAAGATCATTGCATCATTATGGCAGTTTCGAAGGAGCAGCTTTCCACCAGCGATTTCCTTTCTGGTTCCCTGGGAAATCTTTGTATTTACTTTTTCTTTTACATAATAGTCAAGTCCGCAGATCCCTGCTGTCAGTAAGTTCCAGATCATACCTTTTTCCTCCTGTCTTTGAGTGAAGCAGAACAGGCTCCCCTTTGTACGGGAAGCCCTGTTTTTATTTTTTACTTTTATTCTGTTTTTTCGTCGGAAACTGCTTCTGCATCCGCTGGTTCTGTATCTGCTGCCGCGTTTGGCTCGCCAACTTCCTCTTCTGCTGAAACATTTTCTTCAGCCGTTTCTGTTTCTGTCTCAACCGGCTCGGTCTCCGCATTCTCAACTTCTGCTGCAATCGCCTCTTCGTCTGCTGCTGTATCCTCTGCAACCTCAGCCTCTGCTGCGTCCTTAAGCTCCTCATCAGCCTGCTCGATCACATCTGCTGCCTTCTCCTCGATCTCCGGAGTCGGGCATGCTGCTCCGCAGTACGGGCAAAAGCTTGCTTCTCTCATCACAGCCTTATGGCAGGCCGGGCAGAACTTCTCTCCTTTGCTTGCAGCAATGGCATCCCGGTAATGGTCAGCCTCCAGCATATGCTGGCTGATCTCCTCGCAGATCGCACCCAGCTCACCGTCAACAGCCTCGCCATGCTCATAGCGGGTGTAGATCATTTTTCCAATGTCCAGCATCAGCTTCTCTGTCATGCGCTCCTGCGCGGAGAGCTTGTTGCGGATCTTCTGAATCTCATAGAGATTTTCAGCCTTGGTGCTGAATCCCTTCGCCTTACGTGTCAGTGTGTTTCCCAGATCATCCCAGAAACCTTTTGCCATATCTGTCACTCTCCTTCTATTATAAATGCTGTCTGCTCCTGCAGACATGTCTGTAGTTCGCCTGTTTTTATCCCTCCAGAGCCGGAAGTTCCTGTCCTCTCATGAGGATCTTCGGACCGCCGCTGCCCTCGATATATCCCTCTGTGATCACTACCTCGCCGATGTTGTCATCCTTCGGGATCTCATACATAATATCCAGCATATACTCCTCCAGAATAGCCCGGAGTGCTCTGGCTCCTGTATGGCGTTCCATCGCCTTGCGTGCAATGGCATGCAGTGCACCGTCCTCAAATTCCAGCTTCACCTCATCAAGAGCCAGAAGCTTCTGGTACTGTTTCAGAATCGCATTCTTAGGCTCCTTAAGAATCTTCACCAGCATATCCTCTGTCAGTCCGTTCAGTGTAAAGATAATCGGAAGACGTCCGATAAACTCCGGAATCATTCCGAATGCACGGAGATCATCCACTGTAACCTTCTCCAGAACATGTGGATCATTGTCATATTTATCCTTCAGATCTGCGTAAAATCCGATAGATGCCTGCTTGTTCAGTCTTTCTTTAATGATATTCTCAAGATCCGGGAAAGCTCCTCCGCAGATAAAAAGAATATTTCTTGTATTGACCGTTACCATCGGCACCATGGCATTCTTGCTTGTCGCACCTACCGGAACCTCGACTTCACTTCCCTCAAGGAGCTTCAGAAGTCCCTGCTGGACCGCCTCACCGCTTACGTCTCTCTGATTGGTATTCTTCTTCTTGGCGATCTTGTCGATCTCGTCAATGAAGATGATTCCATGCTCTGCTTTCTCCACATCATTGTCTGCTGCTGCAAGAAGCTTGGATACCACGCTCTCGATATCATCGCCGATATAGCCGGCTTCTGTAAGAGAAGTTGCATCTGCAATGGCAAGCGGCACCTGCAACAGCTTGGCGAGCATTTTTACCAGATATGTCTTACCGCATCCTGTAGGTCCGATCATCAGCATATTGGATTTCTCGATTTCAATATCATCCATAGTGTCTGTAGCAACTCTCTTATAATGATTATATACAGCTACAGACATAACCTTCTTGGCATATTCCTGACCGATCACATATTCATCCAGTGTGGCCTTGATCTTATGTGGTGCCGGAATATCCTTAAGATTGATCACCGGCTTCGGTGTCTCAGATTTTTTCTTGATCTTCTTCGCCTGTCCTCCCGGATTCTGGATACTGCTCAGGTCGATCATGCTTACATTCGGCATATTAAAAAGGTCTGAGTAATTCATGTTTCCGTTGCTCATCTGCGTATTCATGGTATCAAAACTCTTCTGCATACAATCCGCACAGATATGTATATTATTAGGAAGATCAATCATCTTCCCTGCCTGGCTCTCCGGCCTGCGGCATAAAAAGCAGAATTTCTCATATTTCTGTTCCTGGTCATTGTCCTTGTTGTTATCAAACTGATCTGCCATAATGTTTCCCTTTCTGATTCTTATCCAAGGTTTCGGATCTTTGTCCTTCACACACAGGCTTTTTCGCCATTGTGTCATACTGATTATTATACCACATAATCCAGACGTATCAAATTAACTTTTTATAAACGCAACAGGGAGCCACACCTTAAATGCAGCTCCCCGTAATATTCCTGTATTTATATTTCTCATCAGTTTTCCGAAGCCGGTTTGCTTCCAAGAGTAACTTTTACCGTCTGTTCCTTATACTCTCCGCTGTTGGCCCTGGCAATATCCACATCAATAGTCTCACCTGACTCATAGTACTGAAGCTTGCTCACAAGATCATCCTTACCGCTTACCTTCTGGCCGTCCAGCTTCACGATGATATCGCCTTTTTTGATTCCGGCCTTGTCAGCTGCACCGCCTTCTGTAACCTTTGTAAGGAATGCACCGGCTGGCATGTTGTACATCTGGATCGCCTCTGATGTGAGATCAGCCGCCTTGACACCCAGATATCCCACCTTTGAGGAATCCTCTACCTTGTCACGTGTCTGACGCTGCATCAGCTCCTCCAGAATTGGCTCTGCCTTGGAGATCGGGATCGCATATCCCATTCCCTCTACCTGGCTGTCTGCATATTTGGCTGCGTTGATTCCGATAACCTCACCATTCATGTTCAGAAGTGCACCACCGCTGTTTCCAGGATTGATAGCCGCATCGGTCTGAATCAGTCCGCTTGTCTCACCTTCGTCTGTGCTGATGCTTCGATTCAGGGCACTTACCCAGCCAGATGTAACAGACTGTCCATAGCCAAGTGCATTACCGATAGCCACTACCTGTTCACCAACGACCAGATCATCAGAGCTTCCAAGCTGTGCGATCTTGATCTCATTCATGGTTTCCTCCGGAATATCGGATTTCTCTACAGCTACAACTGCCAGATCGTTCTCCTCATCCGTACCCTTGATCTTCGCGGAAACAGCATTATCTACATCTACATCAGAAGAACTGTCTGTGGAGCTCTCTCCGCTGGCCATAGCCTGTGTCTCTTCCTCTGCTCCGACCACATCACTTCCCGCAAAGCATACTGTCAAAGTAGTAGCTCCGGATACAACATGGTTATTGGTTGCAATCAGAAGCTCATCATCATTCTCTCCCACAATGATTCCGGATCCGCTGCCTGCACTCTGGTACTGGCGTGTTCCGTATCCAAAAAAGCTTGGGATCTCCTGCACACTGACAGAGGTAATGGCAACGATAGAAGACATGGTTGCCTGTGCCACCCCTGCCACTGTTCCACTCTCTGCCACGATATTCTTTACATCAGAATCTGTGGAACTGTCTGTACTGTTCTGTGTATCTGTAAGTGTCTCTGTTTTTCCAATCTGTGTGTTACCGCTGTCGCTGCCTCTGTATTTATCTGCCGCAATATTGACTCCCTGAAAAGCAACGCCCGCTACCAGACCGAAGATCACTGCAAGAGCAACTGCTGTGGCTGCTTTCTTTCCAAAACCACCATTTCCGTTTCCATGCGTTTTTTTCGGCTTTCCAGGCTTCTTCGGAGGAATACTTCCGCCCGCATAATTTCCTGCCTGTGGCTGATGCACCTGATAATGTGCATATTTCGGTGTTTCTGTATTGTTATTCCTCTGATTTTCGGATGTTCCGGCACTGCCAGCCATACGCTCTTCGCTGCGATTCTGTTCTTCCTGAAGTTTGCGACCTGCTGAATACGGATGTGTCTGCGGTTTTTCCATCGTAAAATTCGGTGTAACACTTTCTGTTTTCTGTGCAGCATCTATATTTTCTGCGGCAGTCTCCGCTGTACTGTCGGCATCTGTATTCCCATAAGTATTCAGAGCATTGTTTTCTGTCGGCACAGTTCCGTTTTCACTGTCAGGATCCTGTCCCCATCTGTTTTCCTCACTCATATCTCTGGTGCTCCCTTCTTTATTTTTTCGTCTGCCATCTGTTTTATAAAACACAGTTTAACAGGGAATTGTGTTTAAACTGTGTTTTATCCTTTAAAAAACCGTGATATGATGCTTCCGCTTACATTACTGTCTTTTTTTCCAGTAATACGGACTCATGGTGCAGGCAAGAATCAGATTTTCCGGGAGCTTCCTATATCTCTTCCCCAGAAAATAGCCCGCATATTTGGCAGCACTCTGAAAAAACAGTCCGGGAATCATCCAGATATGACCTGTACGCACCAGATAAGCCATGCTTTTTTTTACCAGGCGGATACCTTCGCCTTCGGATGGAACACCTTCAAAAACCTCCGGATGCTCTGCCTGTGAAACACCAAGGTCAAAATTCCTGTGAAACTGCTGCATGCAGGTATAATTATGGGAATGATACACCCTTGCGTCTGCCGCATAGACAATCGCATAACCTTTTTTCGCCATCCATCCTGCATAGATCATATCTTCATTAAAAATAGCCTTCTCCGGAAAACCTCCTACTTTCTCATAAACACTGTGATCATAAGCTGCACATACATTGGAGCAGAAATAAGTTTTGATTCCTCTTGTTTCTACGTCCTTTTCCGTTTTCACACAGGATTTTTCCGGATAATTGAAAGAACGAGTATATTTCTCCAGAAAACGGCAGTCTTCCTTTGGAAGCTGACGTGCATAAGCCGCTCCTGCATTTTCATTATTCTGTAGCGCAGACACCAAATTTCCTATCAGATTCCTGTCAGCCGGAAGAGCATCCTGCGTCATAAACACAAGGATTTTCGCATCGGAAAGCTCTGCCCCTTTCCTTCTGGTCGCACCATGATCGAATTCTTCTTTTGAAAGATGATGCACTTCTACCAGAGGATATTTATTTTCCCACTCTTTTTTCCAGAATTTCTCCTCCGTATTCATAATGATAATCTTATTAATAGGATATTTCTGCGCGTTGAGTCTCTCCAGAAGTCGGCCGAACTCTTCTCCCGGATGATATGACGGAATGATCACATCTGTTTTTACTGTTCTCATATTTTTCTCCTGTTCAGAAAGGACCACCCATTATCGGATGGTCCTTTCTGCTGACTGATTAATATTTTATTCATCATCTGAAAAATTATCATCATAATCTGCTGTATAGTCACTGTCATATTCCGAATCATCACTGCCGGAATTATAATCATCTCCGGAATAATCCGTATCATCTGTATTATTTTCAACAGAATAGTCCGTATCATCCACATTATTCTCAGTTGAATAGTCTGTATTATCTACATTATTTTCTGCCGAATAATCCATATCTTCACTGTCATCCGCATTATATACATAAGAATTATTTTCAGATGTCTCCGTTCCGTCCTGAGTGTCTGTCTGTACATCTCCGCCTCCGGCAATAGATATGATCTGTTCACTCTTATTCATCACTTCCTGGGTTGGTGTATAATTCGTCGCTCCATACAGAAACTGATGTAATTTCAAAACATTGGATTCCAGAGTTGTCGGAACAATTACGCTTCCCTTAACCGTAGCAAAATTATAATCTTCAGGAAATCCTGTCGTGTTCTCAATATTATAACCGATCATAGTCGGAAGCAGTTTCAGAATCTCGGTCTTTGATACTGTTGTTTTTATCATCGGAAATACCTGATCCATAATATCAAAGATTGTTGAAAGGCCTGCCTTTTTTGCCTTGTCCACAATCATCTGAATCACCCGTCTCTGTCTCTCTGTACGGCCCATATCAAGGCTTGCTGTATAGCGGATACGGCAGTAGGAAGTTGCCTGCACACCATTCAGATGATAGGTTCCCAGAGTTGCTTCAATATCATCCGGTTTCGGATCCGGAAGTTCTATCGGCGTATAACTCTTTCCTGTTTCCTCCGACGTTTCCACACAATAATTATTCATATGAACCATCTCTGCATAAGAAAGAGGAATATCCAGTCCGCCAAGGCAGTCTACAACTGTTACCAGCGCATCAAAATCAATTGCTACATAATCCGTAATATTCAGGTCAAGATTTGTATTCAGCATGGAGACCGCCTGTGCAGGGCCTCCCAGTGCATACGCCGCATTGGCCTTTGAATACGTGTCATCTTTTACATTAAGCAGGGTGTCTCTGTATATAGATACCAGCTTGATTGATTTCGTATCATTATTGATGCTTGCAATGATAATCGTATCACTGTTTTCTGTGTTCAGTTTTTCATTTTTGTTTCTGTGATCCAGTCCAAACAGTGCATATGTTGTATAGCCTGTCATCTGCGGTGCCTGATCATTCGTTACAATATCCTGATCCGAAAGATCTGTTTCCTGAATATCTATCTTGTCCAGTTTCGCTGATATCTGTCCGTAAACAAAAAGTCCTCCGATAAACAGAAGCAAAACTATAATTTCCAGGACGAACAGAAGCTTTTTTCTTTTTTTCCGAGGTTTTGACATTTCTTATTTTTCCCCTTTTTAATATGCATTCTTGTTGATAAATCCCTTGAATATGGTAAGAAACATGATTTTTATATCAAAACTTACTGACCAGTTTTCAATATAGTAAAGATCACATTCTATCCGCTTTCTTATAGAAGTATCCCCACGATAGCCATTCACCTGCGCCCATCCGGTAAGACCCGGACGTACCTGATGTTTAACCATATATCGTGGTATTTCCTCCCGAAACTTTTCTACAAAAAATGGTCGCTCCGGTCTCGGCCCCACAAGACTCATTTCACCTTTCAGAATATTAAAGAGCTGTGGAAGCTCGTCCAGACTGGTATGCCGCATAAATTTTCCGATTCCGGTAACTCTGGGATCGTTTTTGACTGTCCATGCTTTTTTTTCTTCGGATTCTTTCTGAATCTCCATGGAACGAAATTTATACATTCGAAAAGTCTGGTTATGAAGTCCGACACGTTCCTGTTTGTAGATCAAAGGTCCTGGTGAGGTTAATTTGATCAGAATGCACAAAACCAGCATTACCGGCGAGGAAACAACGATAGCAACAGCTGCTCCTACAATGTCCATCATTCTCTTTATCAGTGCATTAAACGTGTTGCTCAGCGGCACATACCGGATATTGATCACCGGAAGCCCGAGAATATCTTCTGTATACGGTTTGGTCGGAATAATATTATTATAATCCGGAATAAATTTCGTATGCACTCCCGATTTTTCGCAGAGTGCCACAATCTCTTCCAGACGATAATACTCATTTAATCCCAGGGTAATGGCTATTTCATCCAGCCGGCTGGATGGAAGAATAATCATAAGATTGGCAATTCTTCCAATTACCTTTATTCCTTTATATGTTGTACCTGCCGGTACATTATCATCCAGTATTCCCCTGATCACATATCCCCATTGCGGATTCTGCAGGATCCTGTCCACATATTCTTCTGCCGCACGACTGTAACCTACCAGCAATATCTGTTTCTGATTCATTCCTTTTCGTCGCATGTCCCTGAGAATATAAAACACAAACATGCGTACACTCCATTCAAGGACAATATTTATGAAACAAAATGAAACCAGTGTAAGACGGGAATAATCCAGTTCTTTAAAATTATAAAGTGCGAACATGACGATAAGGAGCCCTAACGCGTTTGCCTTTATAACTCCGGCTAGTACGAGACGGCGCCCCTGCATCCGCATCGGTGTATAAAGGTCAAAGGCCTGATACAAAAGCAGATAACCCGGAATAATGAATATCAGCATAAACATATATTCCTGAACGGTCTTGGACTGTACCGCAGAATGTTCAAAAAGTCCCTGAAAACGGATCAGCCATGCCAATGCATAAGAAACTGCAACCACAAATACATCGATCAGCATATGGAGACGACTGAAATTTTTCTGGTTATCTTTAATCAATTTCCGCCACCTCATTTAAGTTCATTGCCTTTATCTTATAATAGATGAAACTCAAAAGCAACAAAATCTTCTTTCTGAAATATAAAATTTCTATGAAAATATGGTATTTTAACCGACAAAACGTTTAAAAATGTTGATCCAAAGTTCAAACTGCACTTTGATATAACGTGGCAGATTCTGCATGGAAAACTTTACTTTTTTGTTTTTACGGCTGATCTGGAAGCCGTTTTTAATGCCGGCCAGGTATTCCCGTCCGAAGCCTTTTGATGCGAAAAACAGAATCTTTGCCCCAAATCCCACGATAAAAAACGGCATATTTAATACAATCTGGAGAAACGGCATGTTCTTGTAGATCAGATAAATATTATTTCTTGAAGAATAACGTATTTTAAACTGATTATATCTGGAACCACTCGTTCCGCTGCCAACATGATAGACCTTTGCTTTCGGGGCATACCAGTTTTCGTATCCCTGAATTCGGGCACGGTATCCGATATCCAGATCCTCCAGATATGCAAAATGTTCCTCGTCAAATTCTCCTATCCGCTCAAGCACTTTCTTGCGGTAGATCGCCGCACCTGCACAGGTGGAAAAAATCTTCTGCTCTTTTTCATAGCGATCAATATCTTTTCCCTTCCCTCTGGCAAAGGCCCAGCCAAGTGCACAGTAATAATTTCCCGCATCATCCATCCTGTCCCGATCATGAAACTGGATCATTTTTGCCTGACACGAAAAAGCTTTTTTGTGTCTGCGAAGTGCAGCTACCATTTCCTCAAGAAAATCGCATTTCACCTCTGTATCATTATTTAAAAGAAGTACATACGGAGATCTTGATACACGGATTCCTTCGTTGACAGCTCTGCTGAAACCGTAATTTTCCGGAAGCTGTATCATATGCACCCAGGGATATTCCGCTGCCACAAAAGCACAGCTTCCATCTGTAGAACCATTATCTACTAATATTACTTCAAAATTATCGATTGTCTGTCTTTCCAGGCTGGAAAGAACACCGTCCAGATATGCCATACCATTAAAGTTGGGTATAACTACTGATACTACCTGCATTCATTCATCCCTTCTTCTTTCCCATTCCCGGAAGTGGTTTCAGAGAATAATTCCATTTTGTAAGAGAAAGATTCTTATTATAGTAAGGATCTCCTTTTTTCAGGATATCCATCCAATGACAGCGCATATACTCGATTTCTTTTTGAAAACGGCGTACCTTTTCCTCACTGTCTTCTGTACCTCTTGACTTGGATTCATAATGGTACAGTCTCACATACGGATCATAAACGATCAGATGATCATGACTTCTCACTTTCAGACAAAGATCCACATCATTAAAGGCCACTGCTAGCTCCTCCGTGAATCCGCCTGCTTCTTCAAAAACAGATTTCTTCATCATCATACAGGCTGCAGTCACACAACTCATATCCTGAAGGAGCGATGCCTTATGAAGATAACCGGTTCGCTCAGCCGGCATGTTCACAAACATATTGCCTGCAATTCCGCCTATCCCTACCACACAGCCGGCATGCTGTATGGTATTGTCCGGGTAGAGCAGTTTTGCACCGACAGCTCCCACTTCCCTGCGCTGACATACGCCGAGCATTTCTGTAAGCCAATCTGCGTCAATGATCTTTACATCATTATTCAGAAAAAGAAGATATTCTCCTTTTGCATTTCGAACACCGAAATTATTGATCGCAGAATAATTAAATTCTTTTTTCCAGCGGACCAGATGAACCTTCGGCTCTTTGGAAAGCTGTCTGTAATAATTGAATATCTCATCAGAGCTGCTGTTATTTTCCACGATAATGATCTCATAATTTTTATAGGAAGTCTTTTCAAAGATGGATTCCACACATTCTTTCAGAGTATCCTTTTCTTCCCGGTTGGGAATGATGATTGACACCAGTGGTTCTCCCTGCACCGGATATTTCACACGATAAAATCCGAAATCCGGCGTGTGTTCCACTGTTCCCTTCGTTCCTGTCCTTCCAAGATTTCCTTCTATCGCACGTTTACCGGCCTCAAATGCATACATCTTGCTCGCCGGATTGTCGGCAGTGGATGATTTATGTGTACGCCAGTGATACAGAATTTCCGGCACATGCACAATTTCTCGCGCCTGCTCCACACAACGGAAAATAAAATCATAATCCTGTGCTCCGTCGAATTCTCTGCGGAATCCGCCTGTTTTTTCAACAATGCAACGTCTCACAACCAGAAAATGACAGATATAATTGTTGGATCTCAGCAGATCCAGATTAAAATCCGGCTTCAGATGTGGCTGAAAATACTCCGAAAGATCGGTTGTTACTTTATCTTCGTCTGTATAGATCACATCTGCCTGCGGATGCTGTTCCAGGGCCATTGCCACCTCATAAAGTGCATTTGGTGCAAGAAGGTCATCATGATCCAGAAGCCCCACAAATTCACCCTTTGCCATAGCAAAAGCTGCATTCGTGTTCTCTGCAATTCCCAGATTCTCCTCGAGATCCTGATACCGGATACGTCTGTCCATCTCCGAATAGGCCTTAAGCACAGTCTGCATATCCGGATCTTCCGGACTTCCATTTGCCAGGCACAGCTCCCAGTTTGCATATGTCTGGGCAAGAAGCGAATCCAGCATCTGTCTCAGAAAGCGTTCTGGCGTCAGATAAGCAGGAACTACTATACTGATCAGAGGGCCGTCTTTAAATTTTTCCCGGCGCTGCTTCTCCAGAATTTCATCAGTTGGCCGATATGCCTCATACCATGGTCCGTAAGGAACTTCTTCCGGTTCAAACCGCTCGTGAAGACGGATCCAGAATTCCCTCAGTCCATAATGTTTCAGATATCTCAGCCCTTTCTGTACTGTGTATGGTGAAAGTTTTTTTAAAAGCCTGTCCCATTGAATTTTCCCTGTGGAATCATCTTTACTCATATATTTTCTCCGTATTACTCAATTTTGATAGATGTATTTTAACATTGTAGCATTTTTTTTGCAAGGAAGAGCGAAAATGTGCTATACTGTGAATAAATATGTCATTTATTACTATTCACCTTAACTTCAATTTTACATAAAAAAACAGGAGTACCACGATCATGAAAAAATCAAGATTAACTGCAGCCGTTCTGGCATTTGGAATCTCGACTTCTATGATATTCCAGACACCGGTGTACGCTGCAGAAGAAACCACTGCCGTCACTTCCGGCATTACCACGAATTCTATCAGTGGCTGGCCACAGGGACCCGAGATTACATCTGCATCTGCTGCGGTCATGGAAGATACTTCCAATACTTTTCTCTATGCAAAAGATATGGACCAGGCACTTTCTCCTGCCGGTGCTGTCAAGATCATGACCTGCCTTCTGGCTCTTGAGAGCAGCCAGCTCACCGATCAGGTCACTATGACAGAAACCGGTGTATCCGGTGTTACAGATGGCGGTGCCCACATTTCATCACAGCTGGGCGAAGTTTTTACCATGGAGCAATGTCTTTATGCTATTATGCTGGCCTCTGCCAATGACATCGCGCTCCAGATTGCTGAACAGATCAGTGGTTCTGTAGATGCTTTTGTAGAAAAAATGAACGCCCGTGCCCAGGAACTCGGATGCACCAACACGGTATTTACCAATCCAACCGGCCTTCCTGACGATAATCAGCACACTACAGCGCATGATCTGGCTCTGATCATGAAGGCTGCTATCAATACCGACGGTTTTCGCACCATTGCAGGCGCAACCTCCTATACGATTCCTGCTACCAACGTTTCCGGTGGAGCCCGCAATCTTACCAGCAGCTTCCCCATGACAAATACAACTTCTGCTTCTTATTACAGTGGCTGTATCGGTGGTCGCGAAAGTACTACCACAGCTTCCGGAAGTGTTCTTGTGACAGCAGCTGAGCGCAACAATACAACTCTGATCTGCGTTGTTATGAATGGTGCGACCGGACAGACTGCCACTGAAGCCGTTTCTCTTCTGGATTACGGATTCAACAATTTCCAGCTTCTGGATCTGAACCAGGAAGATTTCCACATTCTTTCCGGTGGTCAGGTAATGGTTCCTTCCGGTGCAACTGCTGCTGATCTTGCCACAGAAGACAGTGTATCTGACGGGCAGATCAATCGTACTTATACTTTTGGCGGTACGCAGGTAGGTACTGCTGTAATTGAGGACACCTCCGATACCTCCGCTTCAGATGCTCAGGAAAATGATGAAAACATGGAAGAAGCCAAAGCTTTTTCACAGTCTGCCTCTTCTGTCCCCTATTTCCTGATCGGTGGCGCAGGTCTTCTTATTCTTGTATTTCTTCTGTGGAAAATGATCCGGATCATTAAATCCTGACATTAAAATAACGCCCTTTTTCATATAAAAAGAGAACATGCTTTCTGAGATTCGAATTCCATCTCTGAAGCTGTTCTCTTTTTATTTCACAATTTTTTTACCTTTTGAAAATCAATTTCTTTTTTCTTCTTTTATTATTAAATATCAGAATTCCCAGATATACAAACCAGCACACTCCTCCTGCCAGCATGCCGGATCTTAACCCCGGAACATGATAGGTAAGCTCTATCTGATGTTCACCCTTGTCCACTTTAAATGCAAGGAAACCAATATCTCCTTTCACTGATTCTGTTTCTTTGCCATCAACAGTGATCTCCCATCCTTTTTCATAAGGTATCATACATAAAACATATCCATCTGTTCCTGCCGTCACATTTCCGGTCACATAAGAATCTTTTTCCGGTATTTTCAATGTAACGCTGGAATTCTGCTGTTCTTCTGATATCTCCGGCAACTGGCTTACATCGGAAATATCTTTCCCGTCTTCTACAGCTATAACGTTCTTAAGAAGTATCTCTCTGTTTTTTTCTCTTACTTCTTTCCGGCAAAGCTTCTTCAGACTTTTCTCTGAAATGGCATTCTCATAAAACCATGCCGTATTACCTTCCTGTTTATTCCGGTAGAGATACACCGAACCGAATTGCTTTATAAACTCATATTTACTGTCATCAAGTTTTCCATCTTTTGAAAGAAGATAACGGACGCCCATAAAAGATCCAAATACATTATCGTCCGCAATCTGCCAGAATGTATAACGATTGCGGTCCAGATAGCAGAATTCCGGATAACAGGTATTTACAAATTCTTTTACATTTCCATTCATAACCGAATTATATGTACTGATTCCCCGATAATTCTGTGCCAGAGAATCCATGGAAACCGTTCCTGATGAATAGTTTTTTTCTACTCTGTAAAATTCCGGATCATTCTCTCTCAGATAAGCCAGGGCATCCTGCACTTCCTGACTGTACAGTTCTCCATAATAATTCTGAGGTCTGTCAAAAACTGCTGCCGCCTTTGTTTCAGAATCTTCAGATTTTAATTCTTCTTCAAATTTTTTTGTCTGCTCCGCAGCCTGCTCTGCAGATGTATCCGTTTTTTTCAGACAGATCCTGTCTGTATATGTAATTCCGGCCTCTGAAACCACATTCACAGCCAGCACACAGATCAGACATCCGGTTACTACATTACGTACCGCACGTTTCCGGCATAAATCAAGAACCAGAATGCCAAGTGTCATAAAGCTTCCGGTTACTGCAAGAATCACTGCATTTTCTCTGTATTCATGAAAAACACTTACTTCATATCCTCTTTTGTAGGCATAGAGCATCAGCACTTCAGTAATAATCAGGCCGGTAATACTGATTTTTCCTCCTGTCTGAAGATGATCCCACATCCATGCAAATATCACAAGTTCAAAAACAATCAGAAGATATGTGTAACGATTCGTCGGTGGCATTGTAAACGAATTAAATACAATTCCTCCAAGCGGAAACGCTGTAATTACTGCAACCATTGCAACAGCCCCGTAGACTGTCCGTTTTACTCTTTTCTTTTCATCACTTTTCCAGAATACGAGCAAAAACTGAAGCAGAAAAATCACAGCCAGCGTTGAACAGAATAATACCGGTGCCTCATAATAGTTCGCATAGCCCTCATACCGGGAATCTCCCAGCGTCTGCAGATTCTGAAGATTTGTAGAAAACGAGCGCATCACAAACGATTTATAATACATGATATTTTTATATGGAAGAAAACATTTTTTCAGAAAATCAGCAATTCCGTTAAAAGAGGGCTCCACTCTGGATGAATTCATAAGCGTTTCCGCCATAGGCAGAAAAATCCCAAGACTCATCCCGATTCCAAGGATTATCTGCCCGCATCCGCAGAAAAATTTCTTAATTCCGCTTCTGAAATTCTCTGCTTCCATTAATAATCTGAATATCAGATAAAATCCCGCACAGATCAGTGTCATATAAGTGAAATAGACACTGTAGATTCCGCTCAGAAATACAGCTACAGGAAAAAAAGCTCTGCCTTTTTCTCCCCGGATAAACTTTTCTTCAAAAAGAAGAATCAGAGGAAGATAGATTACTGCCATTCCAAACTGGTAATGCTGCCCCCATACAAGCAGAAACCCATTCAGACCATAGGCAAATGACGCAACAAATTTTGCCTGTCTGCTGTAAGCAAACTCAGAAATAAACCAGTAAAACACCCAGCCGGCCAGCAAAATTTTCATCATCTGCAGTATAACCAGATAATACAGCATATGTGCAGGTCCTGTCACCACACCGATCAGACAAATCAGTATCATAAACGGATCTGCCTGCAGAAAAGCAAACAGATTTATACCGATTCCGTTATTAAAATCCCACAGCGAAAAAGTTCCCGTTCGAATGTGATTGACAATATCTGCATAATACATTGTGTACTGCTGCCAGGTGTCACCACCGACATCATCAAAAACCATTACCATATCACCGAAAATATACTGTCGGAAAATAAAAAGGCAGCTGAAAAATAAAGCTGCCAGAAGCAGTAGCCTTGTTCTGGATTCTTTTGTTATGAATTTCATTTCATCTGCCCTCCTGTATCTGCTTAAGATAGCAGAACTGGCTTTTTAATGTAAGATTCGGATTATAGTAAGGATCTCCTTTTTTCAATATATCCGGCCATTTTTTTTCAAACAGGGCAATTTCTTTATTAAAACGTGCGATCTTTTCAGGTGTATCTTCCATTCCTCTGGATTTTGACTCATAGTGGTACAGTTCAGCATAAGGAGTAAATACTACCTTATCACCGTTATTTCGTATTTTCATGCAAAGATCAATGTCATTAAATGCAACCTTGAATTTTTCATCAAAACCTCCCGCCTCTATAAATGCAGAAGTTTTTACCATCATGCATGCTCCTGTAACTGCACTGATATCCTGTACACTGATCATCCGGCCCATATAGCCGATATCATACCTTGGTGCCCTGCACATAACATGGCCTGCAATTCCTCCAAGCCCGATTACAACGCCAGCATGCTGAATCGTATCATCTGGGTAATACAGCTTCGCACCTACAATTCCGATTCCCTTCTGCTGACAAAGCTGAAGCATTTCTTCCATCCAGGAATCTGTAATGATCTCCACATCATTATTCAGAAACAGTACATACTCTCCCTCTGCATGTTTTACTGCAAAGTTATTAATAGCTGCATAATTGAATTCTTTTTCCCATGTGAGGACTCTGACATTTGGGTATTTACGGGAAAGTTCTTCGTAATAAGCAAATGTTTCAGCTTTTTCGCTGTTATTCTCAGCAATAATGATCTCATAATTCTTCCAGGTGGATTTCTCTTCAATAGATGAAATACATAATTCAAGATCCTGTATATGATCTTTATTTGGAATGATTATCGAAATCAACGGTTCGCCTGTAACAGCCACCCGGCTTCTGTACCATCCCGGATGCTCTGTCAGCTCCACATCTGCCTTTATTCCCACTCTCTGATAATGTGATTCTATTGCACGTTTTCCGGCTTCAAAAGCATATCTCTTGCTCTCCGGATTCTCTGCCGTCGAATCCATATGGCATCTCCAGTGATAGAGAATTTTCGGAATATGAACAATTTCTTCTTCCTTTACCCTCTCCGTACACCTGAATATAAAATCATAATCCTGTGCGCCGTCAAATTCCCGGCGTAACATACCGACCTGACGGATTACTTCGCTGGAAGCTACGAAAAGATGACAGATATAATTCACTGTGCAGAGTAACTGTGGATTGAAATCTGATTTAAAGTTTGGTTCAAAAAATCTGCGTCCATCCATGGACATTTTATCTTCATCTGAATACAGAATTTTTGTTTCCGGTCTTTCATTCAAAATTTTCACACACTCAAACAAAGCATGAGGCGCCAATTCATCATCATGGTCAGCAAATGCGATAAAATCTCCTGTAGCTATTTCAATGGCACTGTTGGTATTTTCTGATATCTGTAATGCATGTTCATGGGAAACAATCCGGATTCTTTTATTCCCTGCCGACAGTTCCTGCAACAGACTCTTTATCGGAGAATCACTCCCGCTTCCGTCTGACAGACACAGCTCCCAGTTTTCATACGTCTGTTTCTGCACGGAATCTACCAGTTTTCTTAAATACTTCTCCGGTGTTTTATACAGTGGAACAACAATTGATATCTTTGGATTATATGAGAATTTCGTTTTTCTCTGCTGTTCCAGTTCTCTTTTATCCGGCATATGATATCTGCGCCATTTCTGATAAGACATATCTTCTGCTGCTGTCCTTTTTAGTTTGGACACCAGTTTTCTCATAAGCGCCCTGTTTCCCTGGTTTTTCCAGTAATAATATCCTTTTTCCGCATATTTTTCTATTTTTGAAGCTATAATTCTGGATTTCTTTAATGAAATCTTTTTAACGGATTTTTTGTTTCCGGCCTGAAACAGCACATACAGGCAGTTTCCTGTCATTCCTGCAAGCTCCATATAAAATCCGGTTTCTCCCGGATTTTCCACTTCGCTGTAAAGCTGAGTAACATCGATTCTGTCTGTTCTTTTTATTTCCGCATTTACGGGTTTCTTTTTTTCATCGTAAACCCGGATCATTACCGGACGGTCCGCAATCGTCCAGCCTTTCAGCCGGACATTTCCCTGTTGAATTTTTTCTTCTTCAAAGTATACCTGAGGTTTGTCTCTCTTCTTCTCCAGTGCTTTTACGGAAATGGAAAACCATACATTTTTTTTCCCATTTGCTTCTGTATAAATCACCAGCTTCCGAAAATCTGATATATCATCGGGTATCAAAACAACCGCTGTAATTTGGGAAATCTTTTTCTCTTCCTCATATTCTTTTTCTGAACATGTCACAGTTATCGGCAGTTTTTTATCATCCAGATAAGCATGCAATCCGTCAGTTTCCTTTAAATATCCCTGCACAATATACTGTTTTCTGTCCAGAAGATGAAATCTTTCGCTTTGAACTCCAAGTATTTTTTCGGACATGTTACTCCTCATTTCTTTCTTCCATTTTTTGCAGGGAACAGTCTCCTGCTTTCAGAGTCAGATTCGGACTGTAATAGGGATCTCCTGCCAGAAGTTCTTTTTTCCATTTATCCTTGAAACAGTTTACTTCCCTGTTGAAACGTGCTATCTTCTCGGGAGTGTCTTCCATCCCTCTGGATTTTGACTCATAATGATACAGTTCAGCATAGGGGGTAAACACGATCTTTTCGCCCATACTTCGCACCTGCATGCACAGATCAATATCATTAAATGCCACTTTAAGCTTTTCATCAAATCCGCCGGTTCTTCGGAATACAGAAGTTTTTACCATCATACATGCTGCTGTAACAGCACTGATCTCCTGCACACTGATCAGACGTCCCATATATCCGATTTCCTGTGCCGGAGCTTTACACATAACATGACCTGCAATTCCTCCAAGTCCGATCACAACCCCTGCATGCTGAATCGTATCATCTGGATAATACAGCTTCGCGCCCACAATTCCCACGCCCTGCTGCTGACAGATCTGAAGCATTTCTTCCATCCAGGACGGTGTGATAATCTCCACATCATTATTTAAAAACAACAGATATTCTCCCTGGGATTCTCTCACCGCGAAATTGTTGATAGCTGAATAATTAAATTCTTTTTTCCAGGTAATTACCCTTACATTCTCATATCTTCGCTGAAGTTCTTCATAATATGCAAAAGTTTTTTTATCTTCACTGTTGTTTTCAACTACAAGGATCTCGTAATTCTTCCATGTGGATTTTTCTTCAATGGAGCTTATACACAGATCAAGATCATCAATATGATCTTTGTTCGGAATAATAATGGAAATTAAAGGTTCGCCGGCAATCGCTATCCTGCTTCGGTACCATCCCGGATGTCTTGTCATTTCTACTTCTGCCCGGATTCCCATTCTGTGATAGTGATCTTCGATCGCCTTTTTTCCTGCTTCGAAAGCATATCGTTTGCTTTCCGGATTTGCAGCTGTAGAATTCATGTGGCTCCTCCAGTGATACAGAACCCTTGGTATATGCACGATTTTTTCTGCCTGCTCACAGCATCTGAAAATCAGATCAAAATCCTGCGCCCCGTCATATTCTTTTCGAAAAGCTCCAACCTGTTCCAGTAAGCTCTTTTTAAAAGCAAAAATATGGCAGATATAGTTATTTTCCCGAAGACGGAACAGATTGAAATCCGGCTTGAAATTTGGCTCAAAATAATGTTTTCCATCCATACTGACTTTGTCTTCATCTGTATAAACGACATCTGCATTTTTTTCGGTGAAAGCTTTCGCGATATGAAACAGCGCATCCGGAGCAAGTATATCATCATGATCACAAAGCATAATATATTCACCGGAAGCCATTTCTACTGCCGCATTTGTATTCTCTGAAATTCCTTTGTTTTCTTTGAGTTTTCTGTATACGATCCGTTTTTCTTCTCTGTATTTTTTCTCAAGAAAATCTTTGATTGCATCATCTTCGCTTCCGTCAGCAAGACAGAGCTGCCAGTTTTCATATGACTGGACACTAACGGAATCCAGCAGTTCTTTCAGATATTCCTGTGGGGTATTATACATGGGAATCACAATACTGATCAGAGGCATTTCGAAAAATACTGTTTCTCTCTGTTTTTTCAGTTCTTTTTTGTCAGCTGAATGAGTCTTCAGCCATATTTCATAGTTCTGAGAAAGTCTTTCCGGCTGATATGTCCCAATATAACGGATAAAGTTTTTCAGTCCGTTTTTCCTGATGTAAGACAGATTTTTTCTTCCGTTACGCAGTCTCAGAAGCTTCATTCTCTGATATATAACGGAATCTTTTTTTCTCAGATCAGAAATATTGACCTTATATTTTTTTAACACTGTTCTGCCACTGAAACAGATAAAAATATTCCTGACTGATAATTTATTCAGATCTGCTCTGACAGTAAAGCCTATTTCAGAGTCTCCCTGTATCCGGATTCCCTTATTATCTTCCACGTCAGGTCTCCGACCTCTTGTAACTGTACATTTCAGAGGTCGTCCGGCCTGATCCTCAACTGCAACTTCTGCATTATTCGTCTCATCCAGAACCCAGCCTTCAACCAGAAGTTCATTATTTTCCATGATCTGTGCCCGGTCAATGCAATATTCCAGAAGACTTTCCATGCAGAAATTTTTTAATTTATCAGCATCTGCATTCCAAAGAACAACCTTACTGTCTCCCATTTTCAGAAACAGTCCGATCTTTTTATACTGTTTTGCCAGATTCAGAATTTCCGGTATTTTCAGAATAAATCCTGCTGCTTTTATTTCACCGAATCTGCTCAGATTTTTTGATACATCTGGTCTGGAAACATATTCCGGTTCCAGTTGAAAAAGTTCTTTTCCATCTCCTGTTAAAACAAAAGTCCCTCTTCCTTTTTGGGTATCGCCAACCCATCCTGTCAGAATCAGGGTATGAGAATTCATACTGTCATATTTCTGATTTTCCAATTTTCTGAATATTTTTGTCATGGTCACAGCCCTCTTGTGATTCAGCTTTATATTTTTTTGAGTTTACAGTATGCCCGCCATAATATACTTTTTCTCATAAGCTCTTCTTTTTTCTCTCTTTTCTCCATCTCTTCTGCTGACTGAAAAAGCTTTTGCTCTCTCTTTTTATATTTTTCCCAGAATTTCTGACCTGCTTCTCTTTCACTTACAAATTCCAACTGAATCTCTAACCTCCCTGATTCTGCTGGAATTTCAGCAATAACAAACTGCGGATCTCCCCCGCCGAAATAATATGCACCTCCGCCAATGCTGCATCCGTTTGTATAAAATTTTGCGGGAGTACCATTTTCCCAGTTCATCCTGCTGACATGAATGCCCGTTCGCAGTTCACCCGGATCAAGACGTAATCTTCGGGTATGTTCCGGAAAAGATATTCTGGTACTGATTTCTTTGTTTTTCACAGCATATTTTTCGGAATTTTCTTCTGTAAAATCGCTGCCTGTATCCCAGAAAACCTGCAACATCTGAGCTTCTTCGAACTTTTTTTCCTCATAGAACTGTACTGCATCTGCCTTACCCGGAGAAATTTTTGGGTAGAGGCTCAGCATCGAATTATGATTTCCCAGCATGTATTTCTGGAAATTCTTTTCCATATTCTGATAAATGCGGCATTCATTTTCTGTAAGTCCTGCTTTCCGGTAAAACTCACGCCCCTTCAGACCTTCTCTTTTTCCATCACTTTCCAGATAATAATGAATCATGCGATACACCAGAAAATTCGAAGGAATCGGGAAAAAGAACGTCCATTCATAATCAATCACCGTGGTTTCCTCTCTATCCAGGATTACATTAGACGGAACAAAATCAATATTGGAAAACGGCGCACTTTTCAGATTTTCCGGCAGTTTTGCATCTCCAAACACCTCCACAAACTCTGCCGTCTTATGAAATATTTCCTTCTCATGAATCTCTCTGATTTTCTCAATATAAGAAAAAAGTAATTCTTCTGCCTCATCTTCTTTTCCGTTTTTAAGAAGTGTATCCAGTTTTTCTTCCAGCGTGATTCCTGTAAGATATTCAAACTCTGCTGTGTTCTTCTTCACCTGACAACGGTTTACACAGATTCCGGCCTGCTCATAAAGTTTTCCCAGCTCCTGATAGATTCTATCCAGATTGCATACATGTTTCCCAGCTTCCTTTGTCTCCGGAACTTTTTTTACAATACGCTCATTATTTCCGGAAACGATTTCTGTCCGGATGGCAAAATCCCTGTCTCTTTCATTGGAAAACTTGGTAAATATCGTCTCCACATCCGGCTTCTCTCTGCCGATCATAAGAAGAAAAGAATTGGCAAATTCCGGATACAGATCATTATCAAGAAGTGTATCATAAACCGGCGATTCCTGGAACAGCTGCAGACGGAAACGGTCGAAATTATATTCTGTCCGGTTCAGTTCTCCTTTTTTCGGAAGATATTCCTCGGAATATACAGTCATTGGAAATTTATAGTCCGGAAACGGATAATACCAGGACGCCTTAAGATTGCCAGCTTCTTTCAGTATCTGCTCAAATTCCTTTCTGGTAAAGGTTTTGACCCCCTTTGTTCTGGGATATCCTTCCAGCCCCTCAAACAATGTACCAAAGTGATCCTCTGTACAGCCTGCCCAGTACTTCAGCCCCAGACGGTTCTCAATGGCAAGAATGATCTTTCCGTCCGGTTTCAGATGTCTGGAAATAATTTTCAGAAAATCCACATAAGGATCATCACTCTGAATGTAGGCTTCTCCATACTCAAATACACCGATCAGCGTAATGTAATCGTATTTCTCTGTAAGATTTTTCTCTATTTCCTGGAAATTTCCCACAAGAATCTTAAGATTTTCCTGGTCTCTGTGTCTGTATGCGTTGATACGGCTTCTTTTCATGGAAAGATCAATACTTGTTACTTCACCTGCTTTCCGGCAGAGCGCACCGGTAACTGCACCACAACCTGCACCAACTTCCAGAACCTTCTCATCACCTTTAAACGGAACCCAGCTTAAAATGTTCTCCCGGATATGAGAAAAATGATACAGAATCGGCCAGCTTTCCCTTTCGGCAATCACACGATTAAACTCTTCTGGCATATAGTTCTGGGCAATAGAGAGCATTTCATCCTCAATAGCCCCATCGCTGTATAAATCCTCTCCCGGATAATAAGTGGTATCCAGAAATACCTTTCCAATTTTTTCTCCCATATTTAATCCTCGCACTGTATTTCTACTCTGGAATTCATATCAAAAAAGCCCACGGTGTTTTTTGCGGAAACTACTGTAATATTACATGCATCATACAGTCTGTGAAACACAGTAAAGTCTCCGTCTTTATAGCCCGTACATCCAAAGGAAAGCAGATATTCTCCTCCCTGAAGATTCATCTCCTGGGTAAAGGTTACTGTACATACGTCATTCTTATCGGACCTTTCAACATGTGTCTTTTCAAACATAGTATTGGTTCCTGTGATTTCAGTTCCCTTGATATTCTTAAAGGTGTAGGCCATAATAGGTTCCTGAATTGTTTCATTGAAGCGTACTTTCATACGGATTTTAAAACTGCTGCCCTTCTCAATGGTATTGGAGCGCATCCCTTTATCGTCAAGCACATCAAAATCTGTGATCTCAGCCATTCGGTTTCCGTATTCCAGCATATTGGGATTGGACTGAAAATTCCCCTTTTTTCTGTCATCAGAGGATTTTTCTGCATTTTCTTCCTGCTGCTTCACCGGATTCTGCCCTACAAGAAGCTGTTTATAAAGATCCACCATCTGCTTCGGAGAACCCTCATCCAGCTTTCTTCCTTTATTTAGCAGAATAACACGGTCACAGTATTTGGAAACACTGCTCAGATCATGGCTTACAAACAGAATTGTTTTGCCCTGTTTCTTAAATTCCTCAAATTTGTGATAGCATTTTGACTGAAAAAATACGTCTCCTACAGACAGTGCTTCATCAACTACAAGAATCTCCGGATCAATATTGATCGCAACTGCAAAAGCCAGACGCACGAACATACCACTGGAATATGTTTTTACAGGCTGGTGAATAAAATCTCCAATATCTGCAAATTCCAGGATATCATCAAGTCTGGCATCAATTTCTTCCTTTGAAAATCCGATCATGGTTCCATTAAGATACACATTTTCAAGACCGGAGTATTCCATATTAAATCCGGCCCCCAACTCCAGCAGAGCAGAGATACGTCCGTTGACCTTCACTTCTCCCTCTGTAGGAGTCAGCACGCCGGTAATGATCTTCAAAATCGTGGATTTACCGGAACCATTGGTTCCGATAATTCCCACACATTCTCCCTCATGAATGTCAAAATTAACATCATGAAGTGCATAATGCTCACGATAGAGTTTTTTTTTCGTAAGTCCAAGCGCATCCTTCAACCTGTCAGAAGGCTTGTCATAGAGCTTGTACATCTTGGTGAGATGATTCACCTGAATTGCATTTTTATTTTCCACGTTTTTTCTTTCCTCCACATTCTCTACAGTACATCTGCAAAATGAATGCGCAGACGCTTAAATACCCAGCCGCCAAACAGGAAGCACACAATCGTAAATCCCCAGAAATATGCAGTCCATCCTGTATGCTCAAAAAACCAGGATTTCATAATAAAGGTATCTCTGTATCCGGAAACCACATAATATAAAGGATTCAGTTTCAGAACCTTCTGAAGTATCTCATGCCCCTGAAGAGACTCTTCTGCGATCCACATGATCGGTGTAAGCCAGATTCCAACCTGCAGTGCAATATTAATAATCTGTGTCAGATCCCTGAAAAACACAACAACAGCACTTGTTGCATAGCTTAAACCCAGGACAAGAACAAACACACAGAAGCTGTAATAAATCAGCTGAAAATAATACACATCCGGAAACTTCCCGTAAGCCGCATACAGAACAATCGTAAACAGCACAAAAAATGCATGCACAAAAAATGCGGAAATAATCTTCACTACAGGAAGCACACTGATATTAAATACCACTTTTTTTACCAGATAATTATATTCCAGCATGGAATTAGTTCCTCCATTCAGTGCATCCTGAAAGAAAAACCACGGCACAATACCTGCTACCAGATACAGAACAAAGGGCACTCCAAGATTTCCGGTACCGGAACGAAATCCCACTGAAAAAACAAACCAATACACAAGAATCGTAACTACCGGCTGAATAAAAGCCCAGATGATGCCCAGATAGGAACCCGCATATCTCGTTTTGAAATCATTTTTAGCCAGCTTAAAGATCAGCCTTCTGTTTTTATAAATGTCTGTTGGCAAAGAAAAAATCGTTTTCAAATCTCTTTCTCTCCTAATTATTTACGGTACTCCTTAAAGCTTCCCCATTTTGTATCTTTGTCAGAAAAGCTTAATTCCATTCCCTCCGGAATCGGCCACTCTACTCCGATGTCCGGGTCATTCCAGATCAGACCACCCTCATCATTTGGATGATAGAAATCAGAGCATTTGTAAACAAACTCTGCATGCTCGGAAAGTACCAGGAAACCATGTGCGAATCCCTTCGGGATAAAGAACTGTTTTTTATTCTCAGCAGACAGAACAACGCCAAACCATTTTCCATAAGTTTTGGAGCCTTCGCGAAGATCAACTGCAACATCAAATACTTCTCCGCTTACCACACGTACAAGCTTGTCCTGTGGAAAGTTGATCTGGAAATGAAGGCCACGAAGAACACCTTTGTGAGAGCTGGACTGATTATCCTGTACAAACTCCACATCAATTCCCGCTTCCCTGAAATCATTGTAATTATAGGTTTCCATAAAATATCCTCTTGCATCACCAAATACAGTTGGCTCTACAACCTTAAGTCCCTCAATATCTCCACACTGTGTAACTTTGATTTTTCCCATTTTTTTATTCTCCTTTTCTTATAAACTGTGAGGTAATAATATATTATTTTCTTCTGTGTTTTCTCTCTTTTCTTCCAAGAGCCGTCAAAAGACCAATCAACACAAGGATCATTCCTGCCATGATCATAAGAAGAATTTTTCGCATAGTCGGAATCCCTTTTGGGGAGCTGTTTTCTTCCTTGCTGTTCTGTGTGCTCCCGTTGTCCGAATCAGAAGAAGCTTCTGATGTTTCCGGAGTGTCTGTCTCTTCTGCCACCTGTGCATCCTCTGTCGGTTCCGGTGTGGGCGTAGCTGTCGCCTGTGGTTCTATCCCGCTTCCTACCTGATGATCACCTACATAATATGCGATTTCCGTTTCTCCATTAACATTCTCGGACTTCGTAGTAAGTGAATTTATGTCCATTCCTTTGGGCAGGATCACATTTCCACCATTTACTGCAGTTTTCGTGAAATTCTGAAATCCATAATCAAAAAGTGCTTTTGAATCCATACAACAGGTGGAAAGCTCCATTCCATGCATAACAACTGCGATATATGTTGTATCATTCTGCGTGACAGCTGTAATCAGTGTATGCGCTGCCAGATTGGTAAATCCGGTTTTGCCACCGATACTTCCCTGATAATAGATATTACTCTCCGGCGCAAGCATTGGATGATGCGTATGCATCGTACGTTTTTCAGCTGTCATATTCGTAGGCGCAATCGTATAATCTATATCACCGATCACTGTACGGAAATCCTGGTTTTTCAACCCCTCTCTGAAGATCAGAGCCATATCCCTTGCAGAAGAATAATGATTCTCATCCGGAAGTCCGCTGGAATTGACAAAATGCGTATTCGTGCAGCCGATCTCGGCAGCACGCTGATTCATCATATCAATAAAATTCTGCTCCGTTCCACCAACATGTTCAGCAATCTGTGCCGCCACATCATTGGCAGATTTTATAATCAGTGCATGCAGGCAGTCCTGCATGGTCATCACTTCTCCTACCTTCGAATTAATGTTGCTGGAATCCGCAGTTACATTACGCACACCTGTCTCAGTAAAAGTCACCTGATCGTCCATAGAAGAATTTTCCACTGCTACCAGAAGTGTCATGATTTTTGTAATACTGGCTGGATATCGCTGCTGATCTGCACCCTTGTCAAAAAGCACAGTTCCTGTGTCTGCATCCATGAGGACGCCTGTGTCACTGGCAATATCTGCTGCCTGTGGCCATCCTGCGATCTTATTGGTACTGACCTCATACTTTGCATTAAGATCCACAGCCGCAAAAGCCTGTACCGGCAACAGCAGAGTTATTGTCAAAGCTGTAAAAAATGTAAATATTTTCTGTATTCTTTTCATAATACTCTCTTCCCCTTCTCCCTTTATCAGAAGTCATCAAAGGAAACGATCGCATCCACAACTTTTTTTGCATCCTCCATATCCAGATTGTAAAACATAGGAAGACGCATCAGCCGCTCGCTTTCTTTTGTGGTATAAACATCCTCTCCGGAAAATCTTCCGAATTTTTTACCGGCCGGTGCAGAATGAAGCGGTACATAATGAAATACACAGCCAATCTCTTTCTGGCGAAGATACCTGAGCAGTCTTGTCCTTACATCCATATCATGTACCTTTATATAGTACATATGTGCATTATGTTCACATTCTTCCGGAACATAGGGCTGCTCGATCTTACCTTCCTCTGCCAGGAACGCAAGGTTACGGTTATAGAAATTATAGATTTCCATCCGCTTGTCACTTATTTTCTGGTGCTCCTCCAGCTGTGCATAGAGATACGCTGCGTTCAGCTCACTTGGAAGATAGGATGAACCATAGTCCATCCAGCGGTATTTATCCACCTGTCCCCGGAAAAACTTGCTGCGGTCTGTGCCTTTTTCCCGGAGGATCTCTGCTTTCTCCTGATAGGCATCGTCGTTAAAAAGTACCGCACCGCCTTCTCCCATGGTATAATTCTTCGTCTCGTGAAAGCTGTAGCATCCGAAATCCCCGATGGTTCCAAGGGCACGTCCCTTATAATAAGCATCCACCCCCTGGGCAGCGTCCTCCACTACCTTCAGATTATGCTTTCTGGCAATATCCATGATCGTGTCCATCTCACAGGCAACACCTGCATAATGAACCGGCACGATCACCTTTGTCCTGTCTGTGATTGCCTGTTCGATCAGTTTCTCATCGATATTCATGGTATCCGGACGGATATCCACAAATACGATCTTTGCTCCTCGCAGTACAAAGGCATCCGCAGTGGATACAAATGTATAGGATGGCATAATCACTTCGTCGCCCGGCTGAATGTCCGTCAGAAACGCAGCCATCTCCAACGCATGGGTACACGAAGTTGTAAGCATTACATGTCCGACATGAAAACGTTCCTCCATCCAGCGAGAACACTTTTTTGTATATTCGCCATCTCCACAGAGCATTCCTCTGTGTATGGCATCCTCTATATACGAAAGCTCCTTCCCCACAAATGCGGGTCTGTTAAAATCAATCATATGTTACCTCTTTATCTTTCGTTTCGATATTTCTGGTATCCCGTACAACATACTGCGGTGTCCGGTTGATATTCAGGATCAGCTTACCGATATATTCTCCGATGATTCCCAGCATCAGAAAACAGATGCCAAAAAATACCAGCATAGCGCACATCAGAGATGACCATCCAATCGCAATTGCCGGGTCAAGCAGTTTCCGGATCAGAACAATGATCGCTCCGATAAAGCCCGCAGCGGAAAATACCGTTCCAAAAATAGTAGCTGCCCGTAGTGGAATCACAGTAAAATTCAGGCAGGACATAAAAAGCTTCAGCCCTCTCCTGAAATTATAATTGGAAGTTCCCACCTCTCTTGCAAAATGCTCCACCTCGATATTGGCGATATTGTGCGTAGTACGGAAAAACAATACCTGCAGAAAAATATTATAGCCGTCGTATTTCACAACCTCATCGCGCACATATTTGCGGCAGCACCAGAAGCTGCTCATCTGGATATCCTTCGGACGGTCCAGAAGATGCCACAGAAGATACCGGCTTATGGCTCCCGTAATATTCTTCATCACAGAAAATTTTCGCTCTTTAAATACTCCGAATACGATATCGTATCCCTCTTCCATCTTAGCCAGAAACTGCGGGATCTGTGACGGATGATTCTGCATGTCGTCATCCATACCCACGATCAGTTCACCCTCTGCCTGGGACATTGCCGCCATGATCGCGTTATGCTGACCGAAATTCTTGGCGAGATTAATACCTTTTACATTGGAATGTTTATCAGCAAGTGCTTCTATGGCCTTCCAGGTTCCATCCCTGGAATAATCATTGACCAGCACAAATTCACATTCATAGTTATCAAGTTTCTTAAATTCCTCAATGGCAAGCTCTACTACCTCGCCAATGGTATGCTCAGAATTGTAACATGGTATAACGATTGATACCAGCATTTCTCTTTCTCCTTAAAACAGGGCGCTCCGCCTACAGGGAAAAAATAATGATTCCCACAAGGATCAGTGCGATTCCTGCCATTTTTCTTCTGTTCAGTCTTTCCTTCAGAAAAATATATCCCATCACAGCCACAAAAATATATCCTGTTGATTCCAGGATCGGCTGCATGGAAAGCGGAACCTTCTTCAGAGCCAGCATGGTCAGTATCACAGAACAGAAAAACATTCCGTATGAAAAAATGACCAGTGGATTTAAGTATTCCCTGAGATGATTCTCATATGTTCTGTCTGCTGCTTTCTTCAAAAGTATCTGGGATACCGAAGAAATAAACACAGAAACAAGAAGCAGACATATGGCTCCTGTCAGTGTACTCATACGCGCTCCCCTCCGTTTTCTTCTCCGTCACTGCCTGTTACCAGATAGATCCCCGCAAAAATAATGCAGGCTCCCAGAAGCATGTTCCAGGTGATCCGCTCATCAAAGATCAGCTTTCCCCAGATGATTCCCCAGATCAGTGTGACCGGCTTGTTGGCATAGGCCACAGTCAGAGGCATCCTCTTTAAGATCTGCTGCCAGATAATGGCATAGCCGAACATGATCACAAATACCAGTCCAAACCAGAAGATGAACTGTAATGAAAAAATATTGTCCGTATATCTGGATGCCATTTTTGAGCAGACACCACTCAGTGAGCTGCACAGAAGACTGATGTGCAGCAGCAGAAAAAGACCTTTTTTTATATTTCTATGGTTACTCATGTTATTCTCTCACAATCATGATATAAATTCAATGTTTATTTTCGACAAAACCTTTGCCAGATTCTGCTGGCAATCATCCAGATTTTTCCCCTTAAGGATCACCTGGCCGATACGGTCACGACCGTTTTCGTACTTCCGGATCTCCTCTCCCGGCTCCACATTAAACGAAAGATCCACGATATTTTCTGTTATTTCGTTGTCATTATGGATCTGTTTCAGGATTCCTGTCCTGTCTGATGTCAGGATATGGGAAAGATTGGCTGTGCGTGGAAATTTTTTTTCGAAAAGGATCTCTGCTTCCATATCTAGGGCCAGCCGCACGATTGCTTCATAATAGTCGATTCCATAGTAAATACCCGTTGTCTCAGGCAGACAGGTTCCGCCTGCGCGTCCGGTGATCTCGATCACATAGATTTTTCCATCTTTCTCCATCAGGTCACAGTTGATCGGGCAGTTGTCCATTCCAAGTGCCTGAATCGCAAGCTTCAGCTGATGTTCCACTTCTGCTCCCAGCGTATCCTGCTTCCGGTACGGCACGGAATGGCCGATTGGTGTGGGAACATGGCTCTGATAATTCTCGATATTGTTCGGCAGGCAAAACAGAAGCTTACCGTTCGAGATCATGGCTTCACAGCCCAGCATCTGCCCCTGGATAAATTTCTCAACCAAACAGTAATCTTTTCCCGTGGCATCCATGGTATCCTGATAGTGAGAAAGTGCCTCCTCGCGGTTCTCGCAGCGGAAAAGCCCTCTGCTTCCCATCAGATCCACAGCCTTTAAGATCACCGGAAATTCCAGCTGGTCCAATGCGCTCTCAAGTTCTTCCCGGCTCTGGATACGGATATGCTTCGCACACCGCACACCGCCTTTTACAAAGGCTTCCTTCATATAATACTTGTCACTGCAGAGAAAACCGGCCTGTTCGGATAAGCCCTTAAGTCCCATATGCTCACATACATATCCTATGGAGCGTATCCCTGCGTCCAGACAGCAGGTTGTGATTCCGTCAATGTTATGCTCCCGGGCTGCTTTCAGTACAGCTTCCGGATCGGAAATATCCGTGTAAGAGTATTCATCTGCAATCGCAAAACACGGCCAGTCTCCCGGTGTGCTCACAGCAACGGTTGAAACTCCAAGTTTTTTCGCCATTTTATAAAGTGGAAGCTGTGAATAACTTGCCCCCAGGATCATCAGTTTTTTCATGTCCGTTCATCCTCCAGAAAATCAAAAAATAACGGCAGACCACCTGTGTGCAGAAAAAGAATATTTTTTCCCTGGATATTTTTTTCCTGAAGATATTTCATCATGCCATAAAAAGCCTTTCCCGTGTAGGTCATGTCCAGATACACACCATCGGTCTCATAAACTTTCCTGATCATCGTAGCTACAGGCTCTGACCAGGCTCCGTATCCGCCTTCCATATAGGAATCCGTAAATTCGATCTCCTTTTCCCAGTCCTCCGGAAAATCCATGGAAAAACGTTCTGCATACTCACGCAGGTTGTTCTCTATTACTTCTTTTCCGCGGCTCGCATTTCTGGAAACGGAAATTCCCACGATCTTACAGTCCTCTTTGTTCTGGAGTTTTCCTGCCATCAGTCCTGACTGCGTTGCATTGGTGCTTGACGCCAGAAAAATATAGTCTAGGTTTGTACCGGAAGCTTTTTCCCAGGATAAGATCTCCTCGTAGGCTTCCTCATAGGCCTTCATCGGCGGCCATTCATTTCCCTGTCCGTACTCATTTCCATAAATATAATACGGGCGGAAGCCTTTTTCCGTAAGCTCTGCCATTGCTTTTCGTACGGCTGCTGCAATATTCTTCTTTTCACAGGGAATTTCGTGAACATTCATTCTGCGGATAATCCGGCTGTTTCCGGTTTCCTTCGTCTCTTTAACATCCTCTGTATTGTGGACCATGTAGCACGGAATGGAAAGCTCGTTGCAGAGACTTGCCAGGATCCGGCAGAGATTGGAATGATAATTCCCATAGATCACCATGCTGTCATAGCCTTCCGCCTGCATGTTTTCCACATACTTGCGGGCAAAACGCACCTTGTTTCCACCAAAAGAGAATGGCAACAGGTCATCTCTCTTCATATAAAAAGTATTTCGCCCATCATGGATACGCAGCTTCTGCACCGGTGTCTCAAACAGCTGGATCGGATTTTCCAGTGGTCCTCTGTGCAGGATATGATTCATCTCCTCCATTGTTTCTGTCTGAAGGATATAAAATCCCGGTCTGCTTCCGCTGTCTGTGATCTGACAATGTTCTACATCGCCTTCCAGAACCGTCTTACGGACAGTCTCCGGATAATTGGCCTCTATCCAGTGAAATTTTTCAAGATCCTGTCGGTTCATAATAAAACGCACCGCTGACACATGCTGCTCTGCGTTCTGCTTTATTTGGGGCGGATTTCCAGTTGCCACATCCACTACCATTCCCACAAAATCCTGCTCTGTTGAAAGCGGCACCAGATCCGACCCGATACAGTCGCCTCCCATACGGGAACCGATCTCAATGATCCGGACATTTCCGTTTTCATCGATCCTAAGCTCGCTGTGTCCGGCTCCATTCTCAACCTTTAAAGCAGTCAGTGCCGCAAATACGGTTTCTTTTACCTTATCCTGAAGCTCGCCGGAAAGGGGGGCAGGTTCCAGGTGTCCCACTTCTATATAATGCGGCTCTCCTGTGGTATATTTTTTTGTGATAGCAAGAAGTGTGTGCTCTCCCTGATAGCTGATGGTTTCCACACTGTACTCTGCCCCACTTATATATTCTTCCACAATGGCCTTTTTTTCAAAAGACTGAGCGATTGCCTGCTGAATAGCTGTTTCCAGTTCTTCCGATGATTCCACTTTTGTGATTGCACGGCTTCCGGAACGGTCTGTTGGCTTTACAATCACCGGATAGGAAGGCGGTATCACCTTCTCATCTTTTCCCACAGCTGTAAAAAACGGAACTTGAAGTCCCGCTTTCTGAAATGCCTTTCGCATGGCAAACTTATTGGTCGAATTAATGATACATTCATGACTGTTTCCCGGAAGTCCCAGTCTTTCTGCCAGGTATTGTACTGTGATATTAGCAAGATCTGATCCGATCGTTGTCACTGCATCTGGCTGAATTTTCTGACAGATACTTAAGATTTTCTCTTTTTCCGTGATGCTGATTTCATAAAATCTGTCTGCATCCGCGGCACCTGTTGCACCTTCCCGCCAGGCAAAAACATGGGTTTCATAACCCATGTTTTTTGCTTTGCGGATCAACGGCCTCTGAAAATCATTCGCACCGATGATTACGATTTTTTTCATTTTTCATCCTTTTTCTGTGTTGGTCGCACATATCTTCCGTCTTTATCAAAAGTATAAGTTCTTCCATTCATTTTAACTGTACAATTTTTATACATAATTCCTGTAGTCTTGTCAAAACAACATGTTTTTCCATTTCTTGTCAGCCAGGATCTGTGCATTTTTCCATTTCCCGTGAAATAATATGTATTACTTTTACCGTTTTCCTTCCATGTATAGAATACGCTTTTAGCCATGGTTCCATTATTTTCAAAATAATACACATCACCATTGCTGTTTTTGTATTTGGTATTTTTCATCATGTAGGCTTTTTCAGTGTGGAAGTAGTAATAATTGCCACCAACTTTTTTCATGCCTTTTAATGCATGTCCATTTTTGTCAAAATAATATTTTTTACCATTTACGGTAATCCATTTATTCTTGACAAGAACTCCGTTTTTATCCACATATCGAACTATTTTTTTTGAGTCTGTAATCAGCTTATTTTTATACATGCCCTGAGTTTTATGAACATAATATTTTTTTCCGTTTACTTCCACCCAGCCTGTCTTCTTTGAACCATTAAAATAATAGAATTTTTTTCCGTTTTCTGTAAACCATCCAATTCTTCTATTAGCAGTATCCGGTTTTGTCGATGCCTTATAAGTACTAACCGCTGACCATCTTGGTGTAATAATCTTTGTATAATCCACATATCCGAAATCAACATCTACAGTAGAATAGCTTGGAATTCCCGCAACAAGCCCCTTGGTAGAATTCAGATATCCGCCGCCATCTCCATCTGTAGACTGCCATATTGTATATTTATAGTTTTTCATAGACGGTGCCATAATTCTGTCGCCATAGCGTGCAAGCCATACATCATAGCCTGTAAGCTTGCTCCAGTCAATCTTATTATCATACCAGTCTGTATTACAATAAATCATTGGATAGTATCCGGCCTTTTTAACTTCATTACAAAAAGCCTTGGCCAGATTCGCAATCTGTGAAGAAGATAAACTGCGCATTCTGCTATATTCAATATCATAAACAACCGGATAGGAAACCTTATAGCCATCCATTTTTCTGATTGCAAGCTGCGCCTCTTTCAGAGCCTGCTGTGTCGTCGTTGCAAGACTATACACATATGTTCCGGCCGGTACTCCTGCTTTTTCTGCCTGTTTCATATTATAATCATATTTTTCATCGATCCTGTTCAGGCCATATGAAATACGTATAAAAGCAAAATCTATATTTGACTTTTTCACTTTAGCCCAGTTAATGGTATCCTGCCATTCCGAAACATCAATTCCACGTGTGATAGCTCCTTCCAGCTTCTGTCCGCTTCCGTTATAGCAGATCCCATTGATCTTTTTCCACGCTCTGGAGCTGGAACTCTGTGTTGCCTTTCCAAGAGGAACTTTTTCTTCCTGTGCAACAGCCTCACTTCGGTCTACTCCGCCGCCTCCCATCGCCATCGCTGTAGTCCCTATTGTTCCAATCCCCAGCAATACTGCCATGCAACCAGCAGCAAGCCACTTCTTCCAATCTCTCATTTCCTATTCCTTCCCTGTAAATTTTTGTCTATTTTTTCATATTTTTCATTATACAGACTGGCAAATAGAAAGTAAAGCCATATATACAGAAAAAGGCCGGTGCCAGCTATCATATAGCCGGACACCGGTCTGCCTTTTACTTTATGCTACTGCCCAAAAATATTATACTGCCGGATCTGTTGGGTCAAAATTCTGTGATCCACGCAATGGTGTAATTGGCTTACGGCCTAATGGACCCTTAAAGGCTTCATTATTGCTGTATTTGCCGCTGCTGTAGATATGAATTGTTGAACCATCGCATCTTTCATATACCCATTTTGCATCTGCAACACAAACACGAATACATCCATGAGATGCCGGATTTCCAAGCTTCATATATTCCCCGGCCGGAAGGTTATAAACGCTCCGTGTTCCACCTGCTACAGAATGGATAAAAATTCCTCCCTGTCCACAGCCATCAACATGAGTTCCATACTGTCCCCAGGATGGTCCCATTAAAGGCTGCCATCTCAGGCTACGACTAAGTCCGTATGTACCATCCCATGTAGGTGTACCGGAAAGTCCGACGGAAACACGAATTGTCTTAACCGGAATTTTTTTGCTGTAGTCTGTGTATACTGTCATAACACCATTCGTCTTGTCAACTTCAAGATAATATGGTCCGCCATAAATAGAACTTACATCATTGCGACGATATCCATTTCTGTCAAAATAATACAGCTTACCATCAATCCATCGACTTGTACTTGTCAGATATTTATCACCACTGTCCGGATCAATATATCTTACTTTATTATTATAGTCACTGACAACTACCCATCCTGTTGAGAAACGTCCCTGGCTGTCCAGACGTCCGCTGACTTTGCCATGCTTTATGGACTTGTTGGTCACAACTTTATAGTTACTCAGATAATACCAGTATTTTCCGACTTTCTGCCAGCCATTTTTTCTCAGAATACCTGCCTTGTTTGCATAGTACCAATTGTTTTTATAACGAATCAGTGTATTTTTGTACAGCCATCCTCTGTGACTATTGGAATTGGATGTTGCAAAAAAGTAATATTTATTATTGATCTTTGTAATGCCGCTGGCCAGTTTACCTGTTTTTGTGAAATAATAGCTCTTCTTTGAGCTGCCAACGGTAATCATCTGATTTTTATAGTTATTACCGCTATTGTTAAAATAAAACCATCCGTAAAACTGTCCCTTGCCGTTTACAACCCTCTGCCAGCCTTTTTTCTCAACAACTCTTCCCGCTACACTTCCGAAATAGTAGTAGTGTCCGGATGCTCCCGGGCAGCTGTGCCAGAGATTCTTCCATGTGGCTCTTCTTCCTGCACTTCCGAAATAATACCTGTATCCTTTATATTTCACAAGTTTTTCTTTAATAATATGTCCCTTGGAATCTGTAATATAATAAGCATTATTCTGTGCCTTGGCCATAGTATTCTTAAGCACATAACCATTCGCATTAAGCATAAATGTATTGGTTTTTGACATTACCTTGGATACATAAACCCCGTGCTTCATAACCTGGCCAATTGTAGATGACTTGGGGCTGCAGTAAATAAAACGTTTCTGTCCTTTACTGTTTTTGTAATACATCCAGCCACTGTAGAAGAGTTTTCCTGGAATATCTTCCTTACTCTGGGCTGGCTGGAAATAGTACTCAAATGTTTCAGAACCTGCTTTAAGTTTCTTAATTCCGGTATACGGTTTGCCATTTCCATCCAGTGTATAATAATCACTGCCAATCTTCTGAAGCTTACCGGAAATCTTCAGTGCTGCCACAGAGGTAAAGTTTCCATTTGCATTATAATAACGGAACATAGTTCCTGTCCACAGCCAGTACTTCTTCTTCTGCTGTCCCAGGTTGGATGTCCACGGTGTAATCGCTTTTCCCTGACTGTCTGAATATAAAGTTGCCTTACTTTTCTCAACGAAATACCATTCTACTTTCTGTGTTCCGGTATATCCGGCTGTTCCCGGCTCACGGCTCATTCTTCCTGTTACCAGGTAGCCGTCTTCATTAAAAAGATAATATCCGGTATGTCCATTGGTTTTAATCTTAAGGAGTCCATCCTGTGCCGTAAAGTAACTGTCTTCAACAGTTGCAGCTGTTGCAGCTGCTTCAGCCGGAGCGCTCTCTTCTGCCGGTACTGCATCTCCGTTATCCAGGGTCATTTCTTCTACATCATCCGTAGTTTCCCCTGCTTCTTCTGTTGTATTTTCGGAATCTTCTGTTACAACAGCCTGCTGTTCTGTATCTTCTGACAAAGTATCCACATCTTCTGATTCTGCAGTATTTCCAGATGTCTTTCCTTCCGGTACCATATCATCAGATACTTTCTTTTTGCGAAGTCTGTAAAGACCATCACCCTCATTTACCCAGTCACTGGTCTTTGCTTCAACAACACCATTTACGACAGATGCGCCTGTCGCAGATGCAATATCTGCATTTCCTTTATCTACTGTCTTTTTATCAGACGCAATCTTCAGTTTCTCAGCATCAGCAGCCGGTGTTACCGTAACCTGTGGCGCTTTTGTCGCTTCAGGTATTTTCGTTGTTTCCGGTGTCTCTGTGTTCTCAGGGGTCTCTGTTACTTCCGGGGTAACTGTGGTCTCCGGTTCCTCCGGTACTTCCGGAGCTTCTGTTACTTCCGGGGTAACTGTAATCTCCGGTGTCTCTGTGTTCTCAGGGGTCTCTGTTACTTCCGGGGCCTCCGTAATTTCCGGTTGCTCTGGTTCCTCTGGCGCTTCTGTTATTTCCGGTGTAACTGTCACCTCAGTGTCATCTTCAGCCACATCGTTCCCATCCATCTGAGACTGCTGTTCATTTTCTGTCGTTTCATCGCTGAAACTATCTGCTCCCAGATCTGATTCAGCTGCTACCTGTACATCCGGAGTGCTTAAAGCTGTCGCTCCTGCCTCCAGTGTGCCACCCATACATAATGTAAGGCTGAGTAGCATTGCCACAACTCTTCTCTTCACAATAATCCCTCCTGCTTCTCCTCACCATAGTGGTTTATTAATATATCAGTCACGGCATCATTCGCCCAATCCGCTCTCGATAAGAGCCGCAAGCGCATTTATGGCCTCCTGCTCATCCTCACCGTCACAGATCAGAGTGATATCATCCCCTCTTTTCACACAAGCTCCCAGAACACTTAGTACACTCTTGGCATTTGCCGTGCCTCCATCATACTGAAATGTTACAGAAGACTTATATTTAATCGCCTCACCACATAAAAGTCCGGCGGGGCGGAGATGAAGCCCTGACGGGTTTCTGACCGTTACTTTACAACTTAACATTTCTGCTGTCTCCTATACCTGTTCTTCATCTACTATTGACTGTTTTCGGCATCCGCATTGGAAACCTTTGAAACTTTGATCTCAGCAGTCGCTTTTTCCAGAAGCTTATAGCCGTCCGGCAGATTAACCTTAATCGGTACTTCATAGCTTCCTTCTTCCCAATCGTCCATAGAAAGTGATGCACTCACTGATTTCAGGTTAAATTTTGAAAGATCACCATCTTCAGCCTGCACTTTCAATTCCACATCCGCTACTTCAAAAGCCATCTGCAGATCATCCGGCAGATTTTTTACTTTAATATCTTCTGTAGGGAAACTGTATATCTTGCTGCCCTCAGGCAAAATATTAACTGTTATCCACAGATCCTCACTTGAACCTGATGTCAGCTTCAGACCTTCCGGAAGCAACTCCGCCAAATTTATCTTCTTCTCAACATCATTGCTCTTTCCGGAAATATCTACGTTTTCATTGTCAAGATAAATTGTATTTCCCTGAAGTTTCAGATTATTGAGAGCTTCCTCACTGCCGGCCACACTGAAAGTCTCCGGAACAGTAGTAACACTGTCTACTGTGTAACCCTCCGCCGGCTCACCTGTATATCCGGCACTGATTCTTATATCAGATCGTACCTTCCAGAGTTTCGCTGTAACATTGACCTTTCCGTTATTATCAAATTTAAGATAACTCATGGAATTAGATGAAAGTGTGTCCTGATTCTTATCTGTAATAGTCATCTCAGCATCTGTGATCGTAGTATCCTGTGCAATTCCATCCACCTTTGAACTCACATCTACACTCACACCGTCTATTTTACCAACAAGTGATTCCGGTCCTGTAACCCGGACTTTTTCCGGATTGGCTGTAAGAGAAGCAATTTCCATTCCCTGTGCAGCTTTGCTGTCACCGCTGCTTACATTGATTGCAAATTCCTTAGTGACCTTTTTTTCCAGATGAACACTCAGATTCTGTGGAGATACTTTTATGTTCTCCGGAAGTATTCCCTGACACGTAGCTACAATCGGAATCATCACAGGATCTGTATCTATGGATTCCGCCTGCTGCAGATCCGCAACTGCCTTAATATCACTTGAGGTGAGACGATTGACTGTTTTTCGCTCACCTGTAATATAAACACGTACTGAATTTTCTCTGTCATCCTGCATGACCATCTGACCAAGCTGGTCAACATAGGCTTCATTGATAATCTGCACATCTGTGATCACGAAGCCTTTTGTAACAATAGGATTATCCACATTTACCACGATCAGCCAGACCAGAATACCAACTATAACAGACATAATCTTCAAAGGGATATTCTTAGTCAGATTTTTCTTCATGTTTCACTCTCCCTTTCAGCAGACTTCTCAGTTTGTTATTATCAACCACCTTCTTATTCTGGGCAGAAACAAGTACTTCTCTTAACTGCTTACTGTTGAGACCCCTGGAAAGAGTTCCTTCCTGTGCAACAGAAACCTGCCCTGTCTCCTCGGAAACAATGATCGTAAGGGAATCCGTAGTCTCACTGATGCCTACTCCTGCTCTGTGCCTTGTTCCCAACTGCTTGCTCAGTTCCATATTATCTGAAAGCGGCAGATAACAAGTTGCAGCTACTACCCGATTTCCTCTGACGATTACCGCACCGTCATGAAGGGGTGTATTATGCTCAAAAATATTAATCAGAAGCTGACTGGTAAGAATACCATCAATATTGATACCTGTACGGATATACTCATCCAGACGTATCTCCTTTTCAATAACGATCAGTGCACCCGTCTTAACCTCTCCCATATCAAAGCAGGCTTTGACCAGTTCATTGATTGTCTTATCGTTAAATCGTTCTTTTACTTCCCTGCCTGTATCAAACGGAATAATAGTTGAAACAATTTTCTTCTGTCCGAGCTGTTCCAGAGCCCGTCGAAGCTCCGGCTGAAAGATTACAATCACACCAATTACCAGGACATTGGCCAGATTCCGGAATATCCACAGAATCGTATTCATCTTAAATATATATGCGATCAGGATAAAAGCAAGCACTACCAGAATACCTTTCAGCAGTGTGTACGCCCTAGTAAATTTGATCCAAGCCATAAACTGATATACAAAAAAGGAAATCAGTCCAATCTCAATAATATCTATCACTCCAATTCCCGGCAAGGTAATCTTTCCGATATATTCGCCAAGAATTGCAAGAATATTCTGCATAACTTCCTCCTTTCTTCCCGATCCATTTAAAAGAAACTATCTTACCAATGACTTAAAGATCTTTCAGTGACTCTTCAAGCTGTTTCTCGAAGTCGATCTCATCAACCTCCTTCGGTGTTTCAATCACTGTGCTTTCTGAAAATTTCCCCGGTTTCTGTACTGTTTTTTGTTCTTTCCGTTCTGAAAGTTTTTCCTTTTTGTCCTTCCTGTTGTATGAAAGAACAGATTCTTCTTTCTTTTTTTCTTCGCGTACAGGCTCTGCATTGATCTTCTTGATGCTTCTCTCAGAAGTTGCAACAACAGCCTTCGGTACCGCCTTTACATAGTAATAATACTCATCATCCTCATATTCCAGACGTTCTGTTCTGCTGTAGTCTCCTCCAAATACCAGAAATTCCATCACAAACCCAATGAGAACTGAAATCACTGTAGAAATAATCATCGGAACCATGGACACTGTCACATCAAAGCAGAAATCTCCGGCAAGGATGACCAGAATATAAGTCACACCACCTGCGATAATTGCAATCCTCCATGCATAGTCAAAAGAACGTGTTCTCAGAAGGTTCACCAGAAGAACAACTGCAACAAACGCAACCACTGTAATCCACATTGCCCAGTTCTGTACAAGTCCGTCAGAAAGCAGCTTAATTTTGGCCGCAATCTCTGTATCCGGATCACTTAATGCAGCAGACTGTGTATGCACAAAACGGATAAAATAATAAATCACTACACCACATCCTGCCGGAAGTGAAGAAAGTGCACTGCCTAAAAGACCGGATCCGATTGGAAGAAGCGCCGGAACACTGTATCCAAAAGAAAGCGGTGTCAGAATCATCGCAAGATTCTGTGATCCGCTGAATCTCAGAAACAGGATCATCATAAACAGGACCAGAACCAACATAAATCCGGCTACTTCCATGCTTACAGCATAACAATGTCCGATCATAAGCACAAATCCGATAAACAGCATCACAGATGTGGGAAGAATCGAACATACCAGTGCCAGGATCAGGATAACAAAAATATTATCCAGCTGCTTCATATATCCCATATTACTGTTGATCCAGAGAAAATAAACAAATGCCAGAATAAATTTCAGAACCGGCAGTATATATACTTCATATTGTCCGTAGAATTTTTTGATATTCTGTTTGATTTCAAGTAAAGCTGTCATTTTTTATTTCCTCCTGCATTTCTCCGGACCGGAATTCTCTTATCTTCCCGTCCGTAGATTTTTTCCAGTCTGGTAAGATCCTGATAATATTCCCGCACGCTCTTCTTAGCACGGGAGTATTTTACAGAATACTGGATGTAGGTCAGTATTGAATAGGCAATCAGTATGATCAGATATCCGACTACGATGTAGATTGCCACAGTAACCAGATTGATCTTATTCACATTATCCATCAGATATTCGCTGAAATATGCCGCCACTCCGGCAAGTCCCAGCATATAGCCGATCGTCACCAGAAAAAAATTCTTGATCAGCGCAAGACCAATGTAATCGCTCCGGTAAAATCTGCTCACCGGAAGATATTTCCTGCCTTCGCCATGCTCATACATGGCCAGGCGGTTCATAACCTTCACCTTTTCTTCATTTACCATAAATTACTCCTCATAAGCTTTCTTATCAGAAAAAATCCTGATATATATAATTCGCATTTCGCTTCTCCATGCAGCAATACTATTTAACTGCAATCAAATTTATTGTAGCATAGATCACTACCTATGAAAAGTATTTTTTGGGCTTTCAAAGCCTTCCTGCACATACTGTAAGGAAGTAAACATCCCGTGCTCCAGCCTCAAGAAGACACATAGCCATCGCTTCCATCGTGCTCCCTGTCGTGTATACATCATCTACCACTAGGACCGTTACATCTGAAAGCTTCCTGCTAACGCGATACGCCTTTCTCAGATTGTTCCGACGCTGAACTGCATCTAGTTTCTTCTGAGAGCGCGTCCGGCGGATCTTAATCACCAGACTGTCATCCCAGGGGGTTCCGGTAAATACACTCAGCTTCTCTGCCAGGTATGCAGACTGATTAAAACCTCTCATTCTTTTCTTGGAAGGATGGAGCGGTACCGGCACGAGCAGCTGTGGTTTCCAACGTTCCAGATACTTCCGCCCGTAAACGCTCATGGCTTTTGCATAGAAATCACCATACTCACGACAGCCATAATACTTGAATCTCACTAACGACTGACGCCATAATTCCCCATATGGAAAAATACTTCTCCCCTCTGAAAAATAACGGTTACCATTCCGGCAAACTGGGCAATATTCTTCTTCCATTTTCACCGGCTTTCCGCATTTCATGCACAAGGCACCGGAAATCGGACGGATTCTGCCCGCACACCGTTCACAGATAAGAAGTTTTTTATCTTTCAGTACTTCATGACACATGGGACATTTCTTCGGATAAAGCATATCCAGCAAAAAATCAGCAGTTTTTCTCAAAAAGATCCTTTCTCCCCGATAACGCTCTCCTTTTAATCCTCTGCTTCCTCCATTTCCCGGATTCTCAGATCCAGTGAACTGTAACGCTTCTGTTGTTTTTCATTGCGGATCATCTCTGCAAAAGTATTCTCACTTCCCACTACTGTGACACATTTCCTTGCCCTGGTTACCGCTGTATACAGGAGATTCCTGTTCATCAGCATTCGCGGTCCTGACAGCAGCGGCAAAATAACTGCCGGATATTCCGATCCCTGCGACTTATGTATGGTCACCGCATAGGCCAGTTCCAGCTCCTCCAGTTGCTTGAACGAATATTCCGCACGGCGGCCATCCTCGAATTCCACTGTAGCTGTCTCGGCAAATTCATTGATCTCCACCATAATACCGGTATCCCCGTTAAATACGCCAACTCCCTTATCCACAGGAATCTTGTATCTGCCAAGGATCTCCCACTCCAGCTGATAGTTATTCTTCACCTGCATCACCTTATCGCCCTCGCGGAAAAGACGCTGCCCAATTTCTTTTTCTTTCTTCTTCTCATCCGGCGGATTCAGATATCTCTGCAGAATCTGATTCAGCCTTTCTACTCCGAGAAGACCTTTTCGCATAGGAGTAAGTACCTGGATCTCATAGGGCTTTGCGTCTACATAGCGTGGCAGCTTCTCCTGGATCAGCGCGATCACCACACGGATAATAATATCCGCATCATAGCGCTTCAGAAAAAAGAAATCCCGGCTTTTATTGTTGATCGTCACCTGCTCTCCCCGGTTGATCTTATGGGCGTTTACTACAATGTCACTCTCCGATGCCTGACGGAAGATCTTCGTAAGCTCTACCACAGGAAAAGCACCACTTCGAATGATATCATGCAGCACATTTCCCGGTCCCACACTTGGAAGCTGATTCTCATCACCCACAAGGATCAGTCTGGTTCCTGCTGTCACTGCCAGAAGAAGGGAATGCATCAGTGCGATATCTACCATGGACATTTCATCAATAATGATCACATCTGCTTCCAGCGGATTCTCAGAATTGCGGTCAAAATGTACTGCTCTTCCTTCCTGCTCACCTTCCGGCATTCCGTTCAGCTCCAGAAGCCGATGAATCGTCTGTGCTTCATAGCCTGTGGCTTCTGTCATTCGTTTGGCTGCACGCCCGGTAGGCGCAGCCAGCCGAAGTTCAGCTCCTTCTTCCTCAAAATAGCGGATAATTGCATTGATCGTGGTAGTTTTTCCGGTTCCGGGACCTCCGGTAAGAACAAAGAGTCCATGCTGTGCAGCTGCCGCAACAGCCTGACGCTGCATCTCATCCAGCTCTGTTCCTGTTTCCTTCTCGATCCTGGCAATCCGTTTCTTCATCATCTGCTCATCCTCCGGGCAGAGGATATTCAGTTCACACAACATTCTCGCTGTGTTCAGCTCCAGATAATAATACCGTGTCGGATAAACGACAGTTCCCGCTTCTGTCTCTTTTGCGACCAGCTTACGGTCTACTACCATATCCATAAGATGCTTCTCCATATAGGAAGGATCTACTCCCAGAAGCTGTGATGCCCGGGAAAAAAGTTCCTCCTTGGGAAGATAAGTATGTCCCTCCCCGGAAGCCTGTAAGAGAGTATACAACATGCCACTTCTTATTCTGTAATCTGAATCTGTATGGATTCCGATCCTGGAAGCAATCTCGTCTGCGATCTTAAAACCAACTCCGCTGATATCCTCAGCCAGGCGGTAGGGATTCTCCTGGAGTACCCCATATACCGACTGTCCGTACTTCTGATAGATCTTCGCTCCCAGATTCAGCGAGATCCCATATTTCTGCAAAAAGATCATGGCACGGCGCATGTCCGCCTTTTCTGTCATCTGTTCTGCGATCTCCAATGCCTTCTTCTCACTAATGCCCTTGATCTCTGCAAGACGTTCCGGTTCTTCCTCAACGATCCGCATGGTATCATCCCCGAATCTCCGCACGATCCTGGCAGCCAGTGCTGCACCGATTCCTTTGATTGCACCGGAACCAAGATAACGTTCCATAGCCAGCGCATCCTCCGGCATTTTTTCCGTATAGGCAGAAATCTGAAACTGCCTGCCATATACCGGATGTGTTGTATAGTTTCCGGTGGCTTCAATGGATGCCCCCTGGGTAAGTGCCGGAAACGTTCCCACGCAGGTCAGCTCCTTGTCATCCTCTGTGCCCTTGATGACCATGACTGTATAACCATTGTCTTCATTTCGGAAGATCACATGATCTATATATCCTGTAACTGTTTCACTCATCTTATTCTCCATAATATAAAAGGCACTGCCTGCTGCAGCGCCTTATCTGATCGTCCATCCGGTCTGCTCTGCCGCTACCAAAAGCAGTCTCCAAAAAGACCTTATGACTTTGTAGAAATTTACATTCTTGACATGATCTCCGCATATCTTCCAGTTCCGGCAGCAACTACCAGCATCGCATCCTGAACCGTCAATGTGCTTACACCTGTCTTCTGTTCGATCAAAGTATCCATTCCGTGAAGCATTGCACCGCCACCTGTAAGAACGATTCCTCTGTCCATGATATCTGCCGCCAGTTCAGGCGGAGTCTTCTCAAGAACTCCATGTACTGCCTCCACGATCTGTCCTGTTGTCTCACGAAGCGCAGTGCGAATCTCCTCAGAAGTCAGCGTTGCTACCTTTGGAAGTCCGGTGATGATATTTCTTCCCTTGACCTCCATTGTCCGAAGATCTGCTTCCTCACTGGCAGTTCCGATCTTGATCTTAATATTCTCAGCAGTATCCTCTCCTATAAAAAGACTGTGTTTCTCTCTCACATAATTCATGATTGCGTGATTGAAATTATCGCCTGCCACCTTCACAGAAGTTGAAACGACCACACCACCTACCGATATTACAGCTACATCTGTAGTTCCTGCACCGATATCCACAATAAGATTACCAAAAGGCTTGGTGATATCCACACCTGCACCGATCGCAGCAGCGATCGGCTCTTCCACAAGGAAAACCTCCTTCGCTCCGGACTGATACGCCGCTTCTTCCATGGCTTTACGCTCAATCTCTGTAATTCCGCTTGGAACACTGATACTGACACGTGGCTTACGGAACGCCCGCCGTCCCATCGCCTGCGCGATAAAATACTTCAGCATCTTCTCCATTACATTATAATCAACGATCACGCCTCTTCGGATTGGCCATATCACTTCCATATTGGATGTAAGATGGCTGGCCATCTGTCTGGCCTCCTCTCCGATCGCTCTGATCTTCTCTGTATCTTTATCATAAACAACCACAGATGGTTCCCTTAAAACGATTCCCTTTCCTGTGGAAAAAACCAGACTGTTTCTGGTTCCCAGATCAATTCCGATATCCTTTGCCGGCATAAATCCTCCTGCCTGCGTCTGCGATTCTGATACACTCCATGAATCCAGACAATCTACCACAGCCCTTGTGATAAGAAGCTCCGGCAAATATCTGGTAAATAATATCTGAAGTGTTACAGACTGCACAGCGCATATTATAACTTATTGTGTTGTTACGGTTCACTCCGTTCACAACAACATTCTTTTCTGTATACTTCAACTATTATATACAAAACATCGGAAATTGAAAAGAACTTTTGCGGGTTATTTCTGTTCGAGATATTTTTTGACATATTTTCCGGTGTAGGAAACAGGGCTGTCTGCAACTTCTTCCGGAGTTCCCTTGGCGATCACGGTTCCGCCTCTGTCACCGCCTTCCGGACCGATATCAATGATATAATCCGCAGTCTTGATCACATCCAGATTATGTTCAATAACTACTACTGTATTGCCGCCTTCTGACAGACGCCGCAGAATCTCGATCAGCTTATGAACATCTGCGAAATGCAGTCCTGTCGTCGGCTCATCCAGGATATAGATCGTCTTACCTGTGCTGCGCTTGCTGAGCTCTGTGGCCAGCTTGATACGCTGTGCCTCTCCTCCGGAGAGCGTTGTGGAAGGCTGTCCCAGACGGATATAGGAAAGTCCTACATCGTACAGAGTCTCGATCTTCCTTCGGATAGATGGAACATTCTCAAAGAAAGTCAGTGCCTCCTCCACAGTCATATTCAGCACATCATAAATGCTCTTGTCCTTATATTTAACCTCAAGTGTTTCTCTGTTGTAACGTTTACCCTTACATACCTCACACGGTACATACACATCTGGCAGGAAATGCATCTCGATCTTGATGATTCCGTCGCCGCTGCAGGCCTCACATCTTCCGCCCTTCACATTAAAACTGAAACGGCCTTTCTTATAGCCTTTAGCCTTGGCATCTGCTGTGGCAGCAAACAGATCACGGATCTGGTCAAAAACCCCTGTATACGTAGCCGGGTTGGAACGGGGAGTTCTTCCGATCGGAGACTGGTCAATATTGATCACCTTATCCAGCTGGTCAATTCCCAGAATGTCATCATGCTTTCCGGGGATCACTCTGGCTCTGTTCAGATCTCTTGCCAGTCTCTTATACAAGATCTCATTGACCAGGGAACTCTTGCCTGAGCCGGAGACACCGGTGATACAGGTCATCACGCCCAGCGGAATATCCACATCTATATGCTTCAGGTTATTCTCAGCAGCTCCTTTAATATGAAGAAATCCAGTCGGCTCCTTACGTACCTCAGGCACCGGAATCTTAAGTCTGCCGCTTAAATAAGCACCTGTAACAGAATTCTCATTCTTCATCAGATCCTCAGCTGTTCCCATGGCAACCAGCTGACCTCCATGCTCACCTGCACCCGGGCCGATATCGATCACACAGTCTGCCGCACACATGGTATCCTCATCATGTTCTACCACGATCAGGCTGTTTCCAAGATCACGAAGCCGCATAAGTGCTCCCAGAAGCTTGTCATTATCTCTCTGATGAAGTCCGATACTCGGCTCATCCAGAATATAAGCAACGCCCACAAGTCCGGAACCGATCTGTGTGGCAAGACGGATTCTCTGTGCCTCTCCTCCGGAAAGCGTTCCTGTGGCTCTTCCAAGAGAAAGATATTCCAGCCCTACTTCTGACAGAAATCCGACTCTCGCCCGGATCTCCTTGAGGATCTGTTTACCGATCAGCTCCTGCTGAGCAGAAAGCTTCATATCCTTCAGAAATGCAAGCAGCTTCTCCACAGACATGTTCGTTACTTCATAAATATTCTTATCTGCCACTGTTACAGCAAGTGATTCCTTCTTCAGTCGCTGTCCCTTACATGCGGTACACGGCGTGATCCGCATAAAGCTCTCATACTCCTGCTTCATGGTCTCAGAGCCAGTTTCACGGTATCTCTGCTCCACATTCCGGATCAGGCCCGGAAATGCCACATCATAGACACCTTCTCCACGCTGCCCCTTATAATACACCTTCACTGAATGACCGCCAGTTCCATGGAGCAGAATATCCTGGATCTTCTTCGGATATTCGCAGAAAGGAGTATCCAGTGAAAAATCATATTCCCGTGCCAGTGCATCCAGGATCGCTCTGGAAAAGCTTCCCTGCGTGGTGCAGGACTGCCATCCCAGAACTGCGATCGCACCTTCATTGATACTCAATTTCTTATCCGGGATCATCAGATCTACATCAAATTCCATCTTATATCCCAGACCAAGGCACTGCGGGCAGGCACCAAAAGGATTATTAAATGAAAAACTTCTCGGCTCGATCTCATCAATACTGATACCACAGTCCGGGCAGGAAAAGCTCTGGCTGAAGTTCAGAAGCTTCCCGTCCATGGTATCCACCACAAGAAGTCCGTCCGCCAGCTCCAGAACCGTCTCGATCGAATCCGAAAGGCGTTTCTCGATTCCCGGCTTCACGATCAGACGGTCCACCACGATCTCAATATTATGCTTGATATTCTTATCCAGCTTGATCTCCTCAGAAAGCTCATAAAGGTTCCCGTCGATCTGCACACGCACATAACCACTTCTTCTGGCCTGATCCAGAAGCTTGGCATGCGTTCCCTTACGGCCACGGACTACCGGTGCCAGAAGCTGAATCTTCTGACGCTCCGGAAGTGTCATGATCTGGTCTACCATCTGGTCTACTGTTTGCTTACTGATCTCACGCCCGCACTTCGGACAGTGTGGTATGCCCACCCGTGCATACAGCAGACGGAAATAATCATAGATTTCTGTTACAGTACCCACAGTAGAACGTGGATTCCGGTTGGTCGACTTCTGATCAATGGAGATGGCAGGCGGAAGTCCCTCGATACTCTCCACATCCGGCTTCTCCATCTGTCCCAGGAACTGCCTCGCATAGGAAGAAAGTGATTCCATATATCGTCTCTGTCCCTCTGCATAAATGGTATCAAAAGCCAGGGACGACTTACCGGAACCACTGAGCCCAGTAAGGACTACAAACTGATCTCTGGGAATATCCACACTGAGATTCTTAAGGTTATTCTCATTCGCTCCACGTATTCTGATAAAACGCTTCTTATCTTTAATCTCTGCTGACACTTCTGCCTCCTGCTCTATCCGGGTCATATGCTACATGTCCCGCTGTGATCTGCCCTATTTCAGGCGTATATTATAATGCTTCTCTATCTCATACTTCGTAGATATCTTATCTTTTTTACAGTATACAATCAGAACATCCGTTCGTCAAGTTGAAAAATTCGACATATTTTTTACAGCAGGAAATCCGCCATCACTCCGTTACTCACGTGAATTCCCTTACGCGTCAGAAATACTTTGCCGTCTTTTTTCTCAAGCATGCCGATTGAAAGATGTTTTTTCAGCACATCCCCGTAAATGCTTTCCATATTTTTCCCGAAATATTCCTCAAACGCCTGAAAAGATACGCCCTCCGCCATACGAAGCCCCAGAAACATAAATTCCGCCATCTCATCCGCCTCGCCAAGTGTCTCCAAATTGCAGCGAATCTTCTCCGGAAAAGCACTGTTTCTGATATAATCCTCCATGCGATCCGTATTGGAAAACCGCACATGATCCAGAAGTGAAGAAGCTCCAAGTCCCAGCCCCAGATAATCAGTTCTCTGCCAGTAACCCTTATTGTGCCGGCACTCCAGATCTTTTTTTGCATAGTTAGAGATCTCATACTGATGAAATCCGAATTCTCCCAGAACAGCAGCCGTATCCTCATACATCCGGTACTCTGTATCCTCGTCCGGCAGTTTCAGATCTTTTTCCCAGAAAGGAGTTCCCTCTTCCACAATCAGGCTGTAAGCGGAGATATGCTCCGGCGAAAGCTCTGCCACTGTGCGGAGATTGTGGATCCAGCCCTCATAAGTCTGTTCCGGGATCGCGCTCATCAGATCGATATTAATATTGGAAAATCCCGCTTCCCTTGCCAGAGAAAAACTCTCCAGAAAATCCTCCCACGTATGAATACGTCCCAGAAGCTTCAACTCCCGGTTCTGCGGCGACTGCAATCCCAGACTCAGACGGTTGATCCCATGTGCCAGGTATTCCTGAAGCTTTTCTTTATATAAAGTCCCCGGATTCGCTTCGATCGTGATCTCAGCATCCGGGGCCATAAAAAACTTATTTCTGATCTGATCCAGAACTGCTCCCACAAGAGCAGGATCCGGCACGGAAGGAGTTCCTCCGCCAATAAAAACTGTAGTGATCTCTCTGTCCGAAAAATCGGACACTGCAGAGATCTCACGCTGCAGTGCTCGAAAATATTCCATCTGCCGCTCTTTTCCCGCAGGACCCGAGAGAAAATCACAGTAATCGCATTTTTTCACGCAAAAAGGAATATGGATATAAAGCTCCAGAGGCTTTTTTGCCCTATTCTCCATCCGTATCTCCCTCTCCTGTATCGCTGTTGTCTGCCCCAGTATCGTCAGAACCGCTATTATCACTTCCGGAATCTGCCTCGGCAGTATCCGATGCCCCTGCAGGTGTTGGTGTCACGGCATCCGCGCCCAGTGACTTTCCGCCATTTTCAGCCAGATACTCGTTTACCATGGTCAGATTTCCATTCGTTGTCACCGCGTCCGGATCTACCGTCTTCGGATCTGGTGTAACGGTGGGCTCCGGTGCCGTGCTGATCTTGATCACACTGTCCGCTGCATCTGTTTTTTTCTTTGAACCGCATCCGGTGAGCAGAGCTCCTGATATAGCCAGAAGTCCTGCTGCCAGAAACAGTCTTTTTATATTTTTTTCCAAAAAGTCATCTCCTATTTGTCATCCAGCTTCAGAACACTCATGAAAGCTTTCTGCGGGATCTCAACGTTACCTACCTGGCGCATACGCTTCTTACCCTCTTTCTGTTTCTCAAGAAGCTTTTTCTTACGGGAAATATCACCACCATAGCACTTGGCAAGCACATCCTTACGCATAGCCCGTACCGTCTCTCTTGCAATAACCTTGCTTCCGATGGCTGCCTGGATCGGGATTTCAAAAAGCTGTCTCGGAATTTCATCCTTCAGCTTCTCGCACATTTTTCTGCCACGCTCATAGGCTGTATCTGCATGTACAATAAAGGAAAGTGCATCCACCTCTTCCTTATTTACCAGAATATCCAGCTTCACAAGCTCACTTCTCTCATAGCCATCCAGCTCATAATCCAGGGAAGCATATCCTCTGGAACGGGATTTCAGCGCGTCAAAAAAATCGTAGATGATCTCATTCAGCGGAAGTCTGTATTTCAGAAGTGCACGTGTTTCTTCCATATATTCCATGCCCTCGTACTGGCCACGTCTCTCCTGGCAGAGATCCATGATCGCACCGATAAATTCTGTTGTCACCATGATCTCAGCCTTAACCATCGGCTCTTCCATATATTCGATCTCAGACGGATCCGGAAGGTTGGTCGGGTTCGTCAGCTCGATCACTTCGCCGTTTGTCTTGTATACTTTATAGATAACACTTGGTGCAGTCGTTACCAGATCAAGGTTGTACTCTCTTTCCAGACGCTCCTGGATGATCTCCAGATGAAGAAGTCCTAGAAAACCGCAGCGGAAACCAAAGCCCAGTGCAACCGATGTCTCCGGCTCATAGTAAAGGGACGCATCATTCAACTGAAGCTTCTCCAGGGCATCACGAAGATCACCGTACTTGGCACCATCTGCCGGATAAAGACCGCAGTAAACCATTGGATTAACCTTCTTATATCCGGGAAGTGCCTCTGCACACGGATTCTCTGCATCTGTTACCGTATCACCTACACGGGTATCACGGACATTTTTGATACTGGCTGTGATATATCCAACCATACCTGCTGTCAGCTCATCACATGGAATAAACTGGCCTGCGCCAAAATATCCCACCTCAACGACCTCGGTGGTAAAGCCGGTCGCCATCATGTGGATCTTTGTACCTTTTTTCACACGGCCGTCCTTGATTCGGCAGAATACGATAACCCCCTTATACGGATCATAAACCGAGTCAAAGATCAGTGCTTTCAGCGGTGCATCCACATCGCCCTGTGGTGCCGGAACCTTATTTACGATCTGCTCCAGAACCTGATCTACATTTAAGCCGGTCTTTGCAGAGATCTGCGGTGCATCCTGTGCCTCAATTCCGATCACATCCTCGATCTCATTGATAACACGCTCCGGATCCGCACTGGGAAGGTCGATCTTGTTAATGACCGGAACCACATCCAGGTCATGATCCAGTGCCATATATACATTGGCAAGGGTCTGTGCCTCTATACCCTGTGCAGCATCCACAACAAGGATCGCGCCGTCACAGGCTGCCAGACTTCGGGAAACCTCATAGTTAAAATCTACATGTCCGGGAGTATCGATCAGGTTAAAAATATACTCATTTCCATCCTTGGCCTTGTATACAATACGAACCGCCTGGGATTTGATGGTAATTCCACGCTCTCTCTCAAGCTCCATATTATCAAGAACCTGTGCCTGCATCTCCCTCTCTGTGAGAAGCCCGGTCATCTCGATGATACGGTCTGCAAGAGTCGATTTTCCGTGGTCAATATGTGCAATGATACAAAAATTTCGAATTTTACTCTGGTCTATCATTCAGGAAATCCTCCTTAAGTTTCTCTTGTTGCAGGCAAAAAAGCATATTTTGCCATACTTCTTTTTATCATATCATATTTTATCCGTTTTTGTCACTGCCTTTCAGCACTCTGTTTAAGATATCTGCAAAAGGTTCCATGGCATTTCGGACTTCCTGAACTGTATTGGTCTGTGCTCCGGCTTCCAGGAGAAGTGCCCTGGGCTTTAAATGGAGATTATAGCGTAGCCCTGCCAGATAGATTCCCCTGTAAAACTGCGGATAGTACTGCGCTGCCTGGTATTCCAGCTGGAAAGAAAATGCCAGGTTATCTTCTATGTAAGGGTTTGGCAGGTAACTGACCGCGCCCTGACTGACTGTATAGCTCAACCCATTATAAAAAAGGATCTGCGCTGTTGGCTTTCCGTCGATCTCCGTCACCAGATGACGGTCATCCGGCACGCCATCCCTGTGAAGATCAATGACAACTTCAACTGTAGGATTCTCCTCCAGAACCTTTTCTATGGAAGCTCTTGCATAATCGTAGGCTTTGCTCCGGTCCAGCTGCCCGCCCATCAGATCAAAAGCATCTGTCACATGGATCACCTTGTAACCGTAATCCTTCTCCAGAAGCTCCGTTAGATAATTCCCCACTCCCACGATCGTATCCTCCACCTCACCTTCCCTGGAATCCGAAAAAGTTTCCTGGGAATGGGTGTGATAGATCAGGATCTGTGGTACTTTTCCGTCCTGTTTTATGGACAGATCCTTTTTCAAAAACCTTGTCCCGCTGATCTGCCCTGCATTCGTCACCGTATTGGAATCCAGAATAAAAAACTGATTCATTACATAATCAAAATCCGCAAGTTTTGCCGGGGACAGATCAATCTGTGGATGCGCCACAGTCTCCTTGCTGTCTGCGGCTGATTTTGTTCCGGGCGTTTCTGGCGACTGCTTCTCTGTCTTTCCTTTTAACTGTTCTGTATCCGTTTCTTCTGATTTTCCCTGCCCATTTTGTTCTTTTCCTGTTACCGGCTGTTTCTTTTCAGTTTCTGTTTCATTTTGCACCTGACGATCTGCACTTTCTTCCTTCTCAGCCTCCCGAACCTCCGCCAGAAGCAGTTCCTCCTGTTCTTTTTTGTTCTCCGCCTGGACTTCCTCCCCAAGATGCTCTGCATTTTTTTCCTGCAAAAGCATCTCCGTTTCCAGATCCCTGCCCTTTTCCTCCTGCAAAGCCTTCTTTTCCAGAAAGCAGTACAGCGGCAGCTGCCTGTATATCTCTCCATGCCTGAAAAAATCTCCCGGAAGCGCGGCCACAACACAAAGAAAGACCAGGCTTAACACCACGCAGAATGCTCTCTGGATATTCGTCACCCACGATCACCTCTTATGGTATTTTATGACATGTCCTCTCTGATTAGACTATCGGAAAATGCCATGTTCAGCCCCTCTGAGATTGTAAAACTTAAGTATTTTATCGTCTCATCCACATCTTTTGGGGTCACAAACATGGTATAAAGCTTCGGCGAGATCATCTCCTCCAGAAATTCCTTCTGTTCCTCTTCCTCCAGCGCATCCAGAAGACTTGCCATGGAATCGTGGACGATCGTCGCCGCATCTACCACCGTCGGCACACCGATCCCGATCACCCGCACCGAAAGATTCTCCTCGTTCAGTCCTTCTCTGTGATTTCCCACCCCGGAGCCAGGGCTGATCCCGGTATCTGTGATCTGGATCGTCCGGTTCAGCCTTGCTGTGCTTCTGGCAGCCAGCGCATCGACGGCGATCACCACATCCGGCTTTGTTTCTGAGACAACTCCCTGCACGATCTCCAGTGTTTCCATTCCGGTCTGCGCCATCACCCCCGGCGAGATTCCGCTGATCTGGTGCATTTTGGTGTGGCAATTCCCCTTCAGACCATACTCCCGGATCACATGCCTTGTCATATGAAGATTTCCCACCGTGCGCGGGCCAAGAGAATCTGCTGTGATCTCCTGATTTCCAAGTCCTACCACCAGAACAGACTGCTGTTGCCCGAAATCGATCAGCTCCCGCAGATGATGTGCCACCTCCTCTGCAATCTCCCGGTGATAATCTTCATCCGGTACCGAAAGATCCGGCGCTTCAATGGTAATGTAGGTTCCCTGCGGTTTTCCCATCGTCTTCGCTCCATTTTCCGTTGTGATTCGGACCACAGTCGTCCGCACATCCTTCTCCTCATCGTATTTTTCCCGGATCTCCACTCCCCGCACTTCCACGTTCTCTTCCTGGAAACGTTCCGTTGCCTCCAATGCCAGATCCGTCCTGATCCTGGTTCTTCCTGCCATACTCTCTCATCCTCTTTTTTCTGTAAATTTGCACTTTCTCTGCGTTCCATTATGATCCGCAGAATTTTCTGCTTTTTCTCAGTCTATTTTTCCCTGTTTCCCCATAAATATGTATTCTTTTTCCCGTCATCCACAGCATCTTGTATTTTTTCGTAATTTTTTTGTAATTTTTTCCGAAAAACATCTTGACATTATTGACTGTATGTAATAATATATATAAGCATGTTTCATAGGAGCGCCCGTGTCTGTTCCTGTGAATGTAATTTTATTATTATATTTTAGGAATCGGAGGTGTACGAATTGGCTAACATTAAATCCGCAAAGAAGAGAATCTTAGTTAACAGAACTAAGGCTGCAAGAAACAAAGCAATCCGTTCTGCAGTTAAGACTTCCATCAAGAAAGTTGAGACAGCAGTTGAGAATAAGGATAAGGCAGCTGCAGAGGTTGCTCTTAAGGACGCAATCTCCACAATCAGCAAAGCTACATCCAAGGGCGTTTATCACAAAAATAACTGCGCCAGAAAAATTTCCCGTCTTTCCAAAGCTGTCAACAGCATTGCGTAATAGACCAGGGACATTTTAGTTATAAGCTTATAAGTAAAAGGAAGACAGTCGAACCGTCAGCGACTGTCTTTTTTCTATTTCCGGATATTTTTATTCTTGATTGAAAGGAGTTTTTGTATGACCCGGCATCCCTTCCCCTACAGTCTGATCCGCAGTAACCGCAAAACTCTGGCTATCCAGGTCAGCACTACCGGCCAGGTTACTGTACGCGCGCCACGCACAATGTCCGATTCCACGGTTGATGCTTTTCTCACACAGAAAGAAAGCTGGATTTTAAAGCATCTCTCCCATGCAACACCTGAGTCATCTTCCGAGACTCCGAAAAATCCGCCTCTTTCCGATTTCCGCCGCAGCTATTATATGGAATCTGCCCGAAAAATATTCAAAAGAAAAACCGCAGTATACGCCGGAAAAATGGGCGTAACCTACGGCCGTATCACCATCCGCGAGCAGAAGACCCGCTGGGGAAGCTGTACCAGTGAAGGAAATCTGAATTTCAACTGGCGTCTGATCTTCGCTCCGGAAAGGGTTCTTGATTATGTTGTCATTCACGAGCTGGCACACCGGAAGGAAATGAACCACTCTCCGGCTTTTTATGCTGTGGTAGCCTCTGTCATGCCGGAATACAAAACTTACGAAAAATGGCTCAAAGACAACGGGCGTTCCCTGTGGCAGAATCCGTAACAGCTCGTCAGGTGGATACTCCCAGTCCGCTTCCGTTGCCTGCTCTTTTTTACGCGCTCCTGCTCTGTGCCGAGCTGTACTTCACGATCAGAAGCTCCACACTGAGCACATCTCCAAGTGTACCAGTCTTCACCGCTTCCTCCGCATCCACGAAATCACGCACTGCATTCTCAAGCTCTTCCACTGTGTACGATCTGGCACAGGCAGCCAGATTTCGCACAACAAAAGACGGCACACCGAGCTTGGAAGCGATCTCCGTCTGGGAAAGTCCCTCTCCCGAAAGCTTCTTCGTCAGGCAGATCTGACGGAACTGTTTTGCCAGAAGAAACAGGATTCGCATGGGCGGCTCCCTCAGCGTCAGAAGATCATAGTACAGATCCAGTGCCCGTTTCTGGTTCTTCTCGGTTACTGCCCGCACCATATCAAAGATCTTATTGGTTGTCTGTGTCGTGCAGACAGCCTGGATATCCTCTCTGGTCACAATCTCCCTTCCCTCTGTATAGGAGATTAGTTTTTCCAGCTCCATCCTCAAATTCCCCATATCGGTTCCTGTCATGGACAAAAGCAGCTCCACATCCCTCTGGGTGATCTTCCTGCCGTTTTTTCCAAGAATTCCGGCAGCCCAGCGCATCAGTGTCTTCTCATCCTGCTGTTTAAACTCCCCGATGCTTCCGCAGGCTTTCACCGCCTTGTACATGCGGCTTCGCTTATCCACCTCAGACTCGCAGAATACAAGATACAGATAATCCGGAAGCGCTTTCATATAGTCCGCCAGTTCCTCACATTTATTCTTAAAAAATCCTGTGTCCTCCAAAAGAACCACTCTGCGCTCCGCAAAAAATGGCATGGTATCAAAAAGGCTGATCAGTTCCCTGATATCAATCCCTTTCCCTTCATATTTCGCAAAGTTCATGGTATCGTCATCCGGATTCAGAGCCTTCACAAGATTTCTCTTATACTGCTGTTTCAGATAAGCTTCCTCTCCATAGAGAAGATACACCTGCTTAAAATTTCCTGATCTGATGTCTTCCTGAATATTTTTCACGCTTCATTTCCCCTGTCCTTTTTCTCTGTCTCTCAGTTTAAACGACACCTCCGAAAAAAGCAACACCCTGGCAAAAATTTGACTTTCCTGCGGATTCATGGTACTGTAGACGGGTACATATTCCGGCAGAACCATTTTCTGCCAGGTAAATATGTGGAAGGGAGTGTTCCATTATGGAGAAAAAAAGAAACAACAGAGCCACAAATAACCTGAAGAGCGCAACCACAAAAGCCAAGGCTACTGTTAAATCAACTGTAGAAAAAATCGAAAAAACACCTGCAGCTGAGAAAACTGTAAAAGCAGTAAAGAAAGCAACCGAGACCGTAGCAGCCAAGGCACCAGAAGTAGTAGAAGAAGTTAAAAATACTGTAAAGAGCCATAAAATCAGCGGCATCACACTTGAAATTTTTGAGACATCCATCACAGTTGCAGACCTCGAGACAGCTGTTAAGAAAGATGCAGAAGCAAAAGGCCTGAAAGGTAAAGAGCTCCACATCTATGTAAATGCAGAAGAAAGAGCAGCTTACTATACTGCAGACGGAGAGGGTTCTGACGATTACAAGATCGATCTGACCACTCTGTAATTTTTTTGCGGAATATTTTCCGCCGCACTATCATATGATAACGTAAAAGAGGGACTGCCACGGCAGCCCCTTTTACGTTGTTTTTATCCTACCGGATCTTCTTGATCCAGTCTCTGGAACAGCCCACTGCGGCTCTCCAGCCTTTCAGCATGGTACCGCGCTTCTCCTCATCAATTTCCGTCTGGAAAATACGGTCAACCTTTCGACTCTCCAGAACCGCCTCTCTGCTTTCCCAGAATCCAACTGCAAGACCTGCCAGATATGCGGCTCCCAGTGCAGTTGTCTCAATGCATTCCGGCCGTTCTACCGCCACATTGCTGATATCTGCCTGGATCTGCAGAAGAAGATTGTTCGCGCTTGCACCACCGTCTACACGGAGCACAGCGATCTCACTTCCTGCGTCCTCCTTCATGGCCTCAAGCACATCATTCACCTGATATGCCAGCGATTCCAGCGTTGCGCGCACAATATGGTATTTATTTACGCCACGTGTCAGACCTACGATGGTTCCACGTGCATACTGATCCCAATACGGCGCACCAAGTCCTGTAAAAGCAGGCACCACATAACAGCCGTTGGCATCCGGCACCTTACCTGCAAAATACTCCGTATCCGAAGCGGAATCTACCAGATGAAGCTCGTCCCGAAGCCACTGGATCGCTGCACCGGCCACAAAAACCGATCCCTCCAGAACGTAGGTCACTTTACCGTTAAGACCCCATCCAATGGTCGTTACAAGTCCGTTATCTGAGAACACCGGCTTATCGCCTGCGTTCATCAGAAGAAAGCCACCTGTTCCATATGTATTCTTCGTCTCACCTTTTTCAAAGCAGGCCTGTCCGAACAGCGCTGCCTGCTGATCTCCGGCAGCACCGGCCACCGGTATCCTTCCGCCGAAAAATGCCGGATCTGTTTCCCCGTAGATCTCACTGGATTCTTTTACCTGGGGAAGCATACACTTCGGAATCCCCAGCTCCTCCAGGATCTCATCATCCCACTCCAGTGTATTGATGTTAAACATCATGGTTCTGGACGCATTGGAATAATCGGTCACATGGACAGCTCCTCTTGTCAGCTTCCAGATCAGCCATGTTTCAACAGTACCGAACAGAAGCTCTCCCCGCTCTGCCCGCTCTCTGGCACCTTCCACATTATCCAGGATCCATTTCACCTTGGTTGCGGAAAAATAAGCATCAATGACAAGTCCTGTTTTCTGACGGAATTTCTCCTCCAGACCTTTTTCCTTCAGGCTGTCACAGTATTCTGCTGTTCTTCTGCACTGCCACACGATGGCATGATACACAGGCTGACCGGTATTTTTGTCCCAGACGATGGTTGTCTCTCTCTGATTCGTGATACCGATCGCCGCGATATCCTCTGCTGTGGCCTCAATCTGATTCATTGCCTCTCTGGCAACGGAAAGCTGAGTCGACCAGATCTCACCTGCATCGTGCTCCACCCAGCCCGGCTTCGGAAAATGCTGGACAAATTCCTTCTGTGCCACACTGCAGATCTGTCCGTTTTCGTCAAACAGAATACAGCGGTTGCTGGTAGTTCCGGAATCCAGCGCCATAATATATTTTGCCATAAAAACTCCTCCAATACGTTTCTTGTTTTTCTACAGCTCCCATACGTGCTGATTCGTAGTGGAAACTGCGGCAGCTCCTGCCCCAAGTGCTCCCATTACGTCCTCTTTATCTGAGATCAGCCCACCTGCAATCACAGGAACACGGCTAATCCGGCTGATCTTTTTCAGGATCTTCGGCATCAGTCCCGGCAGAACCTCCACCACATCTGGCAGTTCATGCTGGTTTCCCAGATTTTCAATGTTCTTAACAGCCATGGAATCAATAAGAAAAAACCTCATAACTGTATACATTCCAAGCTTTTTTGCTCGTCCTATCATGGATGCCTTCGTAGAAATGATCCCATCTGCGTGTACATCCTCATGAATATAATCTACTGAGATCTCTTTGGAACTTAAACCTGTGATCAGATCAATATGTACCATGGCGATCTTTCCGGCCTGATGGATCCGCTCTACAATTTTTCCGATGGAACGGATATCTCCAAAAAGAACGAAGACCACTGTAAGCTCTTCTCTGCCAAGGCAGCTTTTAAGTCCCTGCTCGTCCTTCACAGCTGCTATGATCGGATTCGCCTCGATCGCATCCAGAAATTTTCTTTTCATCTGTTTACCTCCGGGTATTGATACAACAATTCTTATCTATTGTATCAGTTTCCCGCTGCAAAGACCAGACAGAATATTTGCAAACCTTCTTCTACACCCCATAATAATCCGCCAGACTTACTCTTCGTCTGCTACTTCTCTTCCTCTGTCCGGATAATTGGTTATGATCGAACTTACACCCCATTTTTTCATTCTTCTCATATCCTCTTTTTCGTTTACTGTCCAGACATTCACGCCAACACCATTCTGGGAGCAGCTGCGTACATGCTCTTCCTTCAGATAATCCATGTTCGGATGATAATACTGCACGTCACAGGTTCTCGCATAAACACCGGCATTTTCCACACATCTTTCCACCAGAAAACCACCTGCGATCGTATCGTCATTCTGTCTGCAGAGCACGATCGAAGCATTGTTAAAAGAAGAAAGGATGATCCGGTCCTCCAGACCATACTCACAGATCATATCCATGACCATGCGCTCCATGCCGCCATAATAGTAAACACTATTTTTCAGCTCGATATTTGTGATCAGATTTTCTTCCTCTGCCATCCACTCCAGATATTCCCGAAGAGACGTCACTTCAAGCTGTCCGAATTTTCCCCCGAATTTATCCGGATAGCTGCAGTCCAGGCGGCGGATCTCATCAAAGGTCAGATCATAAACATATCCGCTTCCGTCTGTTGTACGGTCAACTTTTTCATCATGCATGATCACCGGCACAAGATCACGGGTCAGCTGCACATCCAGCTCGATTCCGTCACAGCCGGCCTCCACAGCCTTCTGAAACGCCAGCATTGTATTCTCCGGATACTCCCCGCTGAAACCACGATGTCCAAATACTCTCATTTTGTTTTCCTCCAATTTCACACAATACTATTTTTATTTATATCTGATTCCATGCCTTTCAGGCTTCCGCATTCACATTTGCAGTGGCGATCACATTCACTCCCGTACCCGCCACATTTTCCAGAACTACATCTCCGATCTTCACCGGGGCTTCCACACATACATCACGAAGCGCTCCGACACATGCAAAAATTTTTCCTTTCGGGATATCCTTCGCGGTTTTTACAGATACCACCGGCATGCTGCCGTCTTTCACACGGACCGTTGAAGTCACGATCCTGGTTGGGTCTTTCACTTCCTTTGCCGCATATTCCGCACCCTTTTTACAGGTATTTCCTGTGACAGAGACAACCTCTTCTCCATTCATTTCCACTTCTATGGCACAACCCATCGGACACCCGATACAAGTCAGATTTCGTTTTTCCATTTTATCATTCCTCCACCCGGATCACAAGCTTATGATCTTTCTCATTCTGTTTTCCTTCCAGGATCGAAAGCAGCTGTTCTTTTTTCAGTTTGATCTGTTCCATCTCTCCAGGTGCTGCCACCTGTTTTTTTCTGGAAAATACCCGTTCCCCGTCCAGATATGCGCGGATATAACAGTTTTTATACACGGCACCAACACGGAAACGTACCAGCTGTTCGTCCGCCATATGGGACAGACGGATTTCTGACGGTACGGTGTAACGGACACCATTTTCCGGGTTAAGTTTAACCTTCCAGTCCCCACTGTCATCCTTTTTCTCTCCTGCCATTACATAATCAGCCGCATTTTTTCCGGCATTGGCAGCTTCCTCTGATACGAAATCCACCAGGTCATGTACATGAAGAACATTTCCGCAGGCAAAAATCCCCTCCACGTTCGTCTCCAGGCTTTCGTTTACCACAGGTCCGGAGGTCACACTGCTCAGCTCCACGCCAGCCTGTCCGGAAAGCTCATTCTCCGGGATCAGTCCCACAGAAAGAAGCAGCGTATCACACTCATAAAATTCCTCGGTACCCGGGATCGGTCTCCGGTTCTCATCCACCTGTGCAAGAGTGATTCCTTCCACCCTCTCTTTTCCTTTTATGTCAACCACTGTATGACTCAGCTTCAACGGAATCCCGAAATCATCCAGGCACTGTACAATATTACGCTTCAGGCCGCCGGAATACGGCATCAGCTCTGCCACTACCTTCACCTCTGCGCCTTCCAGAGTCATACGTCTGGCCATGATCAGCCCGATATCACCAGAACCAAGGATCACTACTTTTTTTCCTGGCATAAAACCTTCCCTGTTTACCAGGCGCTGTGCGGTTCCCGCGGAATAAATACCAGCCGGACGGTAGCCCGGAATGTTCAGTGCGCCTCGCGGACGTTCTCTGCATCCCATGGCAAGAATCACTGATTTCGCCTGGATCTGATACATTCCGTCCTCACGGCTCATGGCTGTGACCACTTTTTCCGGACTGATATCCATAACCATAGTGTTCAGTCTGTACTCGATTTTCTGTTCTTCAACCCTCTGTATAAAACGCGCTGCATACTCCGGTCCTGTCAGCTCCTCCTGGAAGGTATGAAGCCCGAAACCGTTATGGATACACTGATTCAGGATTCCTCCAAGCTCTTTATCTCTCTCCAGAATCAGAATACTTTCTGCTCCCTCGGCTTTTGCAGCAAGAGCTGCTGCCAGTCCTGCCGGACCTCCGCCGATGATCACGATATCTTTTTTTGTCATAACCTGCTCACTCATGGTCAGCACCCTCCTCTGCAAGATTTTTGTTGGTTCCCTCGATCAGCTTCGACTCTCCTCCGGCTTTGGTGATCTCCTCCATCGGGATTCCAAGCTCCCTGTGAAGGATCTCCATGGTTTTCGGAGAGCAGAATCCTGCCTGGCATCTGCCCATTCCGGCTCTTGTACGGCGTTTCACACCATCCAGGGATTTTGCGCCCAGCGGTCTTCGGATCGCATCCAGAATCTCTCCTTCTGAGATCATCTCGCATCTGCAGATGATATTTCCATATGCAGGCTCTTTTTTTATGAGTTCGTTTCTTTCTTCCAGAGAAAGTGCCGCTGGATTTTTGATTCCCTTTCTTACAGGATCAAAATCCGGATTCTCCTCAGGCTGAAGCTTCTCTTTTATGATCTCTGCGATTCTCGCTCCGATTGCCGGTGAACTGGTAAGTCCCGGTGACGCGATTCCCGCGCAGTCAATAAAGCCCGGTGCATCCTCTGCCTCGCCGATCACGAAATCCATTCCATCCTCAACAGCACGAAGTCCTGCAAAGCTTGTGATCACCTTTCGAAACGGAATGTCCTTTACTGTGTACTGTGATTTTTCCCGTACCTCTCCAAGACCTTCCGCAGTTGTATTCACACCTTCTTTGTCCTCCAGATCCGTAGCCGTCGGTCCAACCAGAAGGTTTCCATGGGCAGTCTGTGTTACCAGCACACCTTTTCCAAATTTATTCGGAAGAGCAAAGATCGTAGCATTTACATGCTTTCCTGCGCTTTTATCCAGCAGCATGTATTCACCCTTTCTGGGAGTGATGTGCAGTTTCTTTTCACTTACCATGTTATGAAAAACATCGGCATAAACACCGGCTGCATTTACGATATATTTTGTCTCATAAGTTCCCTTAGAAGTCTCAATGAAAAAACCATTCTCCAGCTTCCGGATATTTTTTACTTCTGTATCAAACTTAAATTCCACGCCATTGGTGAAGGCATTTTCTGCCATGGCAATGTTCAGTCCGAACGGACATACGATTCCGGCTGTCGGCGCATAGAGCGCTGCGTTCACCTCATCGGACAGATTCGGCTCCATTTCGTGAACTTCCTCCCTGTTAAGGATGCGAAGTCCTTTTACCCCGTTCTTCACACCTCTCTCATAGAGCTTCTGTAAGGCTTGCGGACCTTCCTCTGTTGTGCTGACAGTCAGGGAACCTGTATTCTTATACGCAAAATCCAGCTCCTTTGAAAGTACCTCCATCTGCTCACAGCCCTTTACATTCAGCTCAGCCATCAGGCTTCCCGGCTCTGCATCGTATCCGGAATGAACGATTCCGCTGTTCGCCTTGGAGGTTCCGCAGCACACATCCTCATCCCGCTCCAGAACACAGATATTCAGTTTGTATCTGGACAGCTCTCTGGCTGCTGACGCCCCGGAAACACCTGCTCCGATAATGATCACATCATACATATATGTATATCTCCTTTCCTATCTGACGGATATCTTCATGTCGTAAAAAAATGTTTCATGCACCATTTAAGCACAAAAATAACCGACATAAAAACACACGTATCCATGTGTTTTCATGCCGGTCTCTGTTCTCAATGGCATCGTCTGTATTCAGCAAGCTGAATCAGAACTCTTCTTCATTTTTTTATAATTATAGCAGACCGTTTCGTCTGTTACAAGTGCGTTTGTGTAAAATATGCTTCCAATTATTTAACACATCTGTTACTTACGCCCGTCTTCTCCTGAACCAGGAGATCAGATACAGCACAATAAAAAATGTGATGACAAACGGCGCAACTGCCACCAGAACCGTTGCCAGAAGCACGATGATCAGAACTGCAATGGCTATGACGATCGCCTTTCCGTACCAGGTGCTTAAGTCCAGTTTGAAGCTGTGGTGCTTCACAGCTGACTCTCCGCCTCTGTTTCCTGCATAATCATCCGATCCATAGCTCTCTTCCGCATATCCGGACTCATCGTAAACTTCGGTTCCGTCATCTGTATCGATCAGTGTCCTGGCGATCAGCCGGGGATCTCCAAGCTCTTTAAGGACATCTGCCTCACTGCGTCCGCTTCGGACCTGGGACTGAATGTAATCTTCATAATACCGTACATGTGCGGCCGCCTTACCCTGCGCCATCTGCCCAGACAGCTGCCCTCTCAGAATTTCCAGAAATTCTCTTCTGCTCATATATCCGATCAAACCTCTCTTTATATATCCTATAATAAATTTATTATAGCATACACACCCGGAATAAATCAGAAACAAACCATAAAATTTTGATTAAAAAATCAAAACCCTGACCGTAACTATTTATCCCACATGTACTGCGCCTGTGCTGCGGATATTCATCGGATAGACATTGGATCTTCCTACATACTCAGACATGTAATCCACATACGCATCTGCATCCTTGATCGGCAGTACACACATGATAACTCCGGCAAAACCGCCGCCATGTACTCTGCAGATACCTGCACCGATCTTATTCAGGAACAGTTTCGTAAGTGCAAGGCTTACTGTGATCTTCTGCTCCTTGCAGTTCTGAAGGGAATAGCAGTTCTGCAGCCACTCCCAGGAAGAGTTTCCTGACTCTTCAAGCAGGCGTAAAAATTCCTCGCCGTCTTTATTTTCAACCGCTTTTACCGCATCTGCAACACGGCGGTTTTCTTCATAGAAATGCATGGCACGAAGGATCGCACGGTCATTGTTGATGTCCTTCACATGAGCCAGAAGATTCTCCATGTTGGATTCGCAGAGAAGCTCCACGCCCATGGCTTTTGCTGCCTCTCTCATTTCCATAGGGATTGAAGAATACTCCTCGCTGAGATCCGCATGGCCTTTTCCTGTGTTTACGATCACAAGACGGTATCCCATATCCTCGAAGGAAAAAGCGATCTTCTCACAGCTGATGTTCTCTTTGTCTGAGAAATCAAGAAGGATCGGGCCTCCGGCAGCACATGCCATCTGATCCATCAGTCCGGAAGCTTTTTTCCAGTAAACATTCTCTGCATACTGACCGGCTCTTGCATACTCACCGTACTCCAGTTTATTGTCATTGAAGAAATAATTGGTGATCGCACACACAAGCATCTCAAAAGATGCAGAAGAACTTACACCGGCTGCTGCGATAACTTTCGTGGAAACGTAAGCATCAAAACCGCCTGTGGCATAGCCTTTTTTCTTCATGTATTCCATGATACCTGCAACAAGAGCGTCCGTGCCTTTTGTGTAGGTTTCCGGGCTCAGCTTGTCAAGATCTACTATAACCTCCTGGCGATAGCCCTCGCTGATCATATGGATCACATTGGTTCCGTTTGGATAAGCAGCACCGATCGTATCCAGGTCGATACTTGCCGCAATGATCTGTCCTCCATTGTGGTCTACGTGGTTTCCGATGATCTCGGTACGTCCCGGTGCAGTAAAGAACTCTGCCTTGTCATGATGATATTTCTTCTGGAAATTCACTGCAAGGTTGGTGTATCTCGCACTGCTCTCTGTAGTTTCTCCATAGATTTTTTTCAGCAGGTCTGCTGCTGGAATTTCGATCGTTGCCATTTTTATATCCTCCTGTTTTCTGCAATCATATGCGCTTTATTTCCGCTTCTTTTCGTTCTTTGTTTTCGGTATCTTTATTATAGCAGTCCTATGCTTTCTTTCCATAACGATTTTGCGTAAAAACAGTATTATTTTGTGGTCTGTACCGGTTTTCCTGGCTCCAGGACATATTTCTTTCCACCGTAGACCAGTGTTCCACCTGCCACAGAGCTCTCCACGGTCAGCATCTTTTCATCCCACTTCACGGAAACAAGCCCGCCCTTTACCGGGAAGGTACAGTTCATAGTCTCAAAAGTCTCTGTTTCCGGTTTTACAACGAAGCTCTTATATGCAGTATCGGTAAGAGAAATTCCTGCAAAATATCTTCCAAGAAGATAGATCGGGCTTGCGGCCCACGCATGGCAGAAGCTTTTTCCAAAAGGATCTCCGTACATTTCGTACTGCTCTTCCGGTTTCTTCTCCGGGTCAAACTCCTCCCAGAAGGTTACGGCACCCTGGGAAAGCATGCCGCCCCAGTAACTCTCCATCATGGCTTTCACTGCCCCGAATCTTCCCATGGCACACATTGCCTCAAGCTCATAGAACTTGAAATATGGGGTTGTGATCTGCGGAATCTCATCATTTTCGATCACATTTTTCATAAGAAGTTCCTTGCGCTCATCATCTGCAAAACCAAAGAGAATGGCAAAAATATTAGCGTGGCGTGTCACGCTATTTTTTCCGGAAGAGAAGCTGTCGATATATGCGCCTTTCTCTTCGTTCCAGTAGAATTTCTCGATCTGCGCGGTCAGTGCCTCATATTTTTTCTCCCAGGCAGAACCGTCACCCTTGACCAGCTCGTCAGCCTGTGCCATAGTCCGGTAGCACATGGCAAGAAGCATCTGCTCTGCACAGATCGCGCCAGTCTTATCCATATCTGCCCAGTCCACAAAGATCCAGTCACCCTCGCGTCCTACAATAAAACCGTTCTCATCCAGCTGTCCGCCAAGGAAATCCATCATCTCTGCCATTCGCGGATAGATTGCTTTTACAAACTCCTCATCGCCGGTCATACGGTAATGATTCAGGATTCCGATCACCCAATACATAGAATAATCCACAATGGTATTGATGTGCTGACGGATCGGGCTGTTTCCGATGAGAGCCCAGAGAGTTCTGCGGTTAATGTCCTCGTCAAACATCAGGTACTGGTTTACAAAATAGCTCTGGTAAGCATCTCCCGACCAGATCCAGCGGTCACGCTTCACGCCATCAATAAAGAAAATTCCGCTGCAAAGCTGGAAAGTCCACACCGCTACATCCCAGATCTTATTGATCAGTGCATCGGAAGAAGAGAATGCTGCACGAACCGGAATATCCACATACTGATGAACTGCTTTTATGCTGATCTCATCTTTGTGTGCGTCCGGCACGAACACATAGCGGAAAGCTCTGCGGATGATTTCATCCTCCGGGGCATGCAAAGTCTGGCTGTAATAACAGTTCACCGTGTCTCTTGCCTCTGTCTCAGACTCTCCGTAGCATAAAGTCATTTCACGGAAGCCCTCTGGAAATTCCGCTTTCAGGATCGCGGTAAGCTCTGTCTCGAATACAAACAGCACGCCTGTCTCATCCTCGTGCACTTCTGTTGGCAGATATTCTTTTTCATCGTATACCCAGACGGACGGATCCTGCTCTCTTCTGGTATAGATCTCGTTGTATCCCACTGGTACCGGATTGCTGACAAAATCATCTGCCATCCATCCCCTGTCGGAAATGATCGTCTCTCCCTCAATGCGGACAGACGGAACACCTGCAGGCATTCCTGCATAAATCTCGAATTTCTGTTTTCCAGGGCCGCACACTACCGGCTCTCCGAATCTCTTTTTCACATCATTGATGCGGTAATAGCCAAGACAATTTGCGTATACGGTAACTGTCTCCTCTTTTTCCAGGTCATACTCTCTTGTAAAACGCACATGCTTTCTGCAGTCATCCAGATGATAGTATGCCGGCCAGATAAACCCTCTCTCTTCTCTGCTGAAATTCTGCAGCATTCCATGATAGATCTCAAAATCTCCCGGGTACCAGATCCAATGTGATGTATTCATAATCTTCTCCTTTATCATGCTCGTAAAACGTCCGGAATCAGACATTTCCCTTTTTTATAAAATTTGTCGCAGATTATCTTATCCTATTTCCGCACCTCTGTCCATGCACAAATCATCACATTGCATGGATTTATGAAGCACTTTCTGCTAAAATAAGTTTATATCATCGAAAGGAGACCTTTCATGCAGATCATCACAGACACCGCAGGCAAAGAACTGAAAAAGCACGGGGACAGCGCATTCCCGTTTCTGGTAAGCTACGAGCGGCTTTCCGGCTATGAAACCGGCTCCTTTCTGTGGCACTGGCATCGTGAGATCGAGCTCACCTATATAAAAAAAGGAGAAATGCTCTACAAGGTCAACCAGAACACCTTTCACCTTAAGGAAGGCCAGGCACTTTTTGGCAATGCCAATGTTCTTCATGCCGGATATATGTACCATAACCGGGACTGTGAATATATTCCGGTCACCTTTGACCCCAAACTGGTCTACGGTTTTTCAGGAAGTATCCTGTTTCAGAAATATACGGAGCCCGTCCTTCGAAGCTTTTCCCTCTCTGCGGTTCCACTGGATCTTACCTGCACGTGGCATCATGCAGCTATAGAGGATATCCGTAAGCTCATTGAACTTGACAGCCAGCGGACGCCTATGTATGAATTCGAGATCATTGCCTGTCTCCAGCACTTCTGGAAAATTTTGTGTGCCCATGTACTTTCCGATGCTTCTGCCCCTTCCGGGCAGGATGAGGAGAATTACCGCCGTATCCGAAAGATCATGTCCTATATCGCAGAGCATTATTCCGAAAAAATCCTTCTGGACGATGTAGCCCGGCTTATTCATTTAAGTCCCAGCGAATGCAGCCGCCTTTTCAAAAAATGTATGAACATCACCCTGTTTGGTTATATCCAGGAGTACCGCATTGAGCGCAGCCTGGAATATCTTGAGGATTCCTCCTGTTCCATTACAGAAGCCGGATTACTGTCCGGTTTTTCGGACTCTAATTACTACACCAAAGTATTCACCAGAATCAAGGGCTGTACACCCAGACAATACAGAAAAAATCAGGAGCAGTGATCCTTCCCCGGTCATCTGCTCCTGATTTTCTTATCTTTATTTCACTATTTCGCTTTTAGAAAAGGTCTTTCATAGCCGGGTACAGCTTGCGGAATTTCTGATATTTCTCCTCATATTTCGCAACAAGCTCCGGATCCGGCTCTACAGTGTCTACGACCTTGACCATTTTTTTGCAGATGGTCTCTACATCCGGGTATGCACCGCAGCCTACTGCTGCCAGCATTGCGCCACCCATGGACGGACCTTCCTCGTTCTCCGGAACATCAACCTTCAGGTTCATCACATTGGCGATGATCTTTTTCCAGAGAGGGCTCTTCGCTCCACCACCGCAGATCTTGGTACGCTCGATCTTGATTCCAAGGCTTCTTGCAACCTCAAGAGAATCACGAAGGCCGAAGGCAACGCCTTCCAGAACAGCCTGTGTCATGTCTGCTCTTGTAGTATCCATGGACATTCCGAAGAATACACCTCTTGCATCCGGATTGTTATGCGGAGATCTCTCTCCCATAAGATACGGAAGGAAAAATACCTGGTTCTCGCCAAGCTTCTGGATCGGTGCCTGCTCTGCTGCGAAATCCTTTGTTTGAAGGATTTCCTCTGACCACCATTTATTACAGGAAGCTGCGCTTAACATGCATCCCATAAGGTGATAGCTTCCGTCTGCATGGTCGAAAGAATGAAGGGCATTGTTCTCGTCTACGCCAAAATCCTTGCTGGAGATAAAGATCGTACCGGATGTTCCAAGAGAAATGTTGCACTGACCGTCTCCTACAGTTCCTGTTCCGACAGCTGCTGCCGCGTTGTCACCTGCGCCGGCTACAACCTTTACATCCTCGGAGAAGCCCAGCTCTTTTGCCACCTCAGGTTTCAGGTTTCCTACTACCTGCCAGCTTTCATACAGCTTCGGAAGCTGCTCCTCTGTAATGTGGCAGATCTCAAGCATTTCTTTTGACCAGCAGCGGTTCTTTACATCAAGAAGAAGCATACCGGAAGCATCGGATACATCTGTACAGAAAGAGCCGCTTAAACGGTATGCCAGATAATCTTTCGGAAGCATGATCTTCACAACTTTTTTGAAATTCTCAGGCTCATTTTTCTGTATCCAGAGGATCTTCGGTGCAGTAAAGCCGGCAAATGCAATGTTTGCTGTGTACTGGGAAAGCTTATCTTTGCCAATAACTGTATTCAGATATTCAGTTTCCTCGCCGGTACGTCCGTCATTCCAGAGGATAGCCGGACGGATCACATTGTCATCCTTATCAAGAGTTACAAGGCCGTGCATCTGTCCGCCAAAACCGATTCCGGCTACCTCACTGCGGTCGATTCCCTCTGTAAGCTCTTTGATTCCTTCCATACTCTGTGTGAACCAGTCCTCCGGATTCTGCTCAGACCAGCCCGGGTGCGGGAAAAACAGCGGATATTCTTTGGATACGATGTTGCAGATCTTTCCGGACTCTTCCATGAGAAGAAGCTTTACTGCGGAAGTTCCGAGATCAACGCCGATATAATACATAATTCATTTCCTCCTGTAAAAAAGAAAGCCGCAACTCTCAGTTTGCAGTATCTGCACGCCTGAGAGCTCGCGGCTTCCGGATCATTTATGATTTTGTTATCTGATTATCCCCATGGATTCTCTGTCGGATATCTTACGCCTGCCGGCTGGTTGTAACCGATCTCATCAACCGGAACACCGATGTATTTGAATACCTCATAGAGAGCTTTTCCGTGATGTCCGAATGCAACGGCTCCGTGATGCGGGAAGCCTCCCTCGATCAGCACGTGACGGTAGAAACGTCCCATCTCCGGAATTGCGAATACACCGATTGCACCGAAGGAACGTGTTGCAACAGGAAGAACCTCGCCCTGTGCGATGTATGCACGAAGCTTGTTGTCAGCGGTGCTCTGCAGACGGTAGAATGTGATATCTCCAGGTTTGATATCTCCCTCAAGAGTACCGTTGGTAACCTCGATCGGAAGAGATCTTGCCATGATCATCTGATATTTCATCTCACAGAAGGAAAGTTTGCTGGAAGCTGTGTTTCCACAGTGGAATCCCATGAATGTATCTTTCAGTGTGTAATCGAATTTTCCTTCGATGGATTCTTTGTACATATCCTTCGGTACGGAGTTGTTGATGTCAAGCAGAGTAACGATATCATCACTTACTACCTGTCCGATGAACTCACTTAATGTACCATAGATATCAACCTCGCAGGATACAGGAATTCCCTGTGCTGTCAGACGGCTGTTTACATAACATGGAACGAATCCGAACTGTGTCTGGAATGCCGGCCAGCATTTTCCTGTCAGAGTTACATATTTACGATATCCCTTGTGATCTCTTACCCAGTCTTTCAGAGTCAGCTCATACTGTGCAAGTTTCGGAAGGATCTCCGGTTTCTTGTTTCCGGCACCAAGCTCCTCTTCCATCTCTTTTACGATCTCAGGAATTCTCTCGTCACCTGCATGGTTGTTAAATGCCTCGAAAAGATCCAGCTCAGAGTTCTCCTCGATTTCAACGCCAAGGTTGTAAAGCTGTTTGATCGGTGCATTACATGCAAGGAAGTTTGTAGGACGCGGTCCGAAGCTGATGATCTTTAAGTTGCTAAGTCCCTCGATTGCTTTTGCGATCGGAAGGAAGTCATGGATCATATCTGCACAGTCCTCTGCGTCACCTACCGGATACTCCGGAATATAAGCTTTTACATTACGAAGCTGCAGGTTGTAACTTGCGTTAAGCATACCACAGTAAGCATCTCCACGACCCTGGCAGAGATTGTCCTGTGTCTCCTCAGCTGCTGCGATGAACATCTTCGGTCCCTCGAAATGTTTTGCAAGAAGAGTCTCGGAGATCTCAGGTCCGAAGTTTCCAAGGTATACGCAAAGTGCATTACATCCTGCTTTTTTGATATCCTCAAGAGCCTGAACCATATGGATCTCGCTCTCTACGATACAGACCGGACACTCATAGATATCTTTTGCATCGTATTTCTTTGTGTAAGCATCTACAAGAGCTTTTCTTCTGTTTACGGAAAGACTTTCCGGGAAGCAGTCTCTGCTGACTGCAACGATTCCAACTTTAACTTCTGGCATGTTGTTCATGATCTTATTCTCCTTTTCTGAAAGGCGCCCTTATCTTCCGGGCGTAATTATTTTTCTTATATAGATAACGCGTCAGTTTTCTCAGCCGATAGTGATGTTCTCACCCTTCAGGCCGTTAAACGCACCTTCGATCTTCGCATCCTCATGTGCGATGAGCCATTTATTCTTGGCTGTCATCAGTCCGTCCTCGCCATCCTTTGGCATTGGGAAATCAATATCTGTGTTGGTTCCTCTCGGAAGAACTACTACACACTGGAAACCGCTCTCATTCACATGACATGGTGCATAGTGAAGTGTTGTGGCGTAAACCTCGATTCCTGTTCCTGCCGGTACAAGGAATGCCTCGATCTTTGATGTGTCATATGTAAAATCCGGTTCGATATCCTGCTGATGGCCGATCAGTAATACCAGATCTGTTACTGCCACATTAATCTCGGAATTACGGTGATATTCTACCGCATTCAGTTTCTTGTTATGACCGTTGCAGTATCCGATCTCGATCGGTAATCCACCGAAAGCTCTGTTTCTGAGATCTTTTTCCACATCAAGTGCCTCAAGCTCCTCAACAGACGGTACATACACAACATCTTCCGGAACCGGTGTATGCTTCATTTCTTTCAGAAGTGCACTGAAATTGTATCCCTCCAGAACTTTTCCGTATTTGCGGAAAGCCGGATCTGTTACTTTCTGAATTTTCACGTTTTTAACCTCCTTACAGGTCTGATGTTTCGCAGTTTCGTGTTCTGCCCTGTTTTTGATGTAAAAAAAGCATACCACATGATGGTATGCTTTTCGCCGTTTTTCTTGTCTCATTCATAGCACTTTTTTGACATTTTGTTTGATCTGACGTTCCACCTTGCCGGGCAGGATCCCATAGCGCTTCACAAATTCCTTGGAAAAAGCCCTGCTGCTGGCAAAACCGTTATCCAGTGCAATGGAACTGATGGTATGATCCGTATTCAGAAGCTCTTTATAGGCGTATGCCATGCGGATATCCTGGAGATACGTCTTAAAATTGACCTTTGCGTACTTCCGGAACATTCTTGACAAATATGCGTCAGAATATCCGAACATGGCTGCAAGGCCTGAGAGCTTGATATCTTCCTTATAATGCTCCCTCATATAAGTGGTTATTTTTGACAAAGCATCCAGTCTCCGGCTGTTTTTCAGCTCGCTCTCCTGCACCTCTGTCTCACGATACCTGGAAACCATCAGATACAGGATCTCATAGAATACCGCCCTTGTCCGGAACTCATAGCCTGTCTCCCGTTCCATATATACTCTGTACAGCTCCTGTATCAGAGAAACCATCCGCCGGTCCAGCTCTTCGGAATCTGTCTCTCCCTGTTTCGCTCCCCGTGTATGAAGATCCCTGCTCTGTAGCTCATCAGACAGACGGAACTTCCCATTCCGTCCGGCTGTCTCACTGCGAAAACGGATAAAACGCTGCGCCGTAAAATAATCCTCAAACTGCTTCAGAGGAATCTGAAGAACAATTGTCTCGTTGCGTACCGGTGCCTGGATCGAATGTACCTCATTGGAATTGATGATCAGAAACTCTCCTGCTTCCAGGGGATATTCCTCCTCATCTATATAGAAGGAAAGGGTTCCTTCCATTACAGTAAAAATCTCAATCGATGTATGCCAGTGTTTTTCCCTCACATAATTTCCGTTTCTTCCTTCAAAGAGAAAAAGCTTGAAAGGAAGCCCCTCATTGGGAATGATCAGTTCATGCTGAAATTCCATATTACTTTTCCTCCTTTTTCATCTGCGCCGCCTGCACACGCCGCACCATGCTTCCGTAAAAGGCCGCCAGTATCTGCTGGAACAGTGTTCCGATCATAACCGGAAACAGTACCTCCGATGGAAAATACGCACCTGCGATCACCGCGCCAGCACTGATGTTACGCATTCCGGAGCCGTAGATCATGGAAACGGTAGATTTTTTGTTCTGTTTCGTAAAAATAGCAATCACCCAGCCGATGGCATATCCTCCGGCTGCCAGCAGAAGAATCGTCACAGCCACCTGGATCCGCTCCCCGTTCAGATGCTTCATATACGGAGAAACCTTGGAGGAATTAGATGTCACCACGAAGATCAGACACATTTTGGAAAAAGGTGCCAGTTTGGACGGCCATGTTTCCATTACCTTTCCGTGGCTGAATTCATTGAGACACATCGCCAGAATTGCCGGAAGCGCGATCATAAACACCAGCTCTTTCATCATGCCCATAGTATCCATCTTCACGCTGGATCCTACCAGGATCTTCAGTGCCGTGGGAATCAGAAACGGTGCCAGGATCGTATCGATCACCACCAGGGAAAGCGAAAGCGGACTGTTTCCGTTATAGATGGAAACCCACATCAGACTGATCACCGCAGCAGGAACCGAAAATTCCAGAACCATGCCTGTAATATAATTGGCATTTTCCGGAAACAGCAGATGTCCAAGCCCGCATGCGATCACCGGCATCAGCACATGCAGTACCAGCAGCATCAGGATCAGAGGAAGCGGCTTTTTAAACACATCCGCCACATCCCGGAACCGGGATTTCAGTGCTCCGATAAACGTCATAAATGCAAACGCATATGTAACATACGGCACTCCATGCTTCGCAATATCCGGAAAAAGCACTCCCATGAGAAGACACACCGGAGTTACAAATGCCATCCATTTTTCTATAAAGCTGTTAAATCTTCCAAGCATATCTTACCTCGTATTTTTTGTCTTTTTTACAGTTTAACACAAAAAAAGACCTGTGCAAGAAAAATATATTCTCTTTTATAGCCGATTACCGTCAGATATGGTATGATATTACCCGTTCAGTAACAGTACAGAAACAAGGTGAAGTTTGCGCTTCACCAGAATGATTATTTTTATGATTTACGAAATGAGGTAAAAAATGATTTCTTTAATTATACCATGCTTCAATGAAGAAGAATCTCTTCCTCTTTTTTACCCGGAGGCAACTTCTGTCCTTTCAAAAATGGACTGTGATTATGAATTTATTTTTGTGAATGATGGTTCCAGAGACAGAACCCTTGAGATTTTAAAAGAACTTTCCGAAAAAGATCCTCATGTGATCTATCTTTCCTTTTCCAGAAACTTCGGAAAGGAAGCCGCCATGTATGCAGGCTTTTGTAATGCACGTGGTGATTACGTCGCTGTTATGGATGCTGATCTTCAGGATCCGCCGTCCCTTCTTCCGGAAATGCTCGAGAAGCTGGAATCCGGAGAATACGACAGTGTTGCGACCAGACGTGTGAGCCGAGATGGTGAACCGCCCATCCGCAGCTTTTTTGCCCGGAAATTCTATCAGATCATCAACAAGATCTCAGATGCGGATATTGTTGACGGTGCCAGAGATTTCCGCCTGATGAAACGCAGTATGGTCGATGCCATCGTATCCATGAGCGAATACAACCGTTTCTCTAAAGGAATCTTCGGATGGATCGGTTTCCGTACATATTGGCTCCCATATAAGAATGTCGAGCGTGTAGCCGGTGAGACGAAATGGAACTTCTGGAAGCTGTTTAAATATGCCATCAGTGGCATTATCAACTTTTCCCAGGTTCCGCTGACCATCGCATCCTGGTTCGGCACCGCCATGACAGGATGCTCTTTCCTGTTCCTGCTTATCATCATATTCCGAAAGCTGATCTTCGATGATCCTGTTCAGGGCTGGGCTTCCACCATTTCTGTGATCATCTTCATCGGCGGACTGCAGCTTTTCTGCCTCGGTGTCATGGGACAGTACATAGCAAAAACCTACATGGAAGTCAAGCACCGTCCCCATTACATCATATCCGAGTCCAATAAAAAGGACTGTAAGCTAATACGCTGATCTTATTATTCTGTCGGTAACTCTACCACCTGATATTCGTGGCCCAGTGCCGGCAGAATTTTTTCTTTCACATCGCTGGTAAGCATTGCAAGACTGGAAGTATTGATACATGGATGACAGCCGAAATATTCCTCATCCAAAACCTCTTTGTCAATAACCAGATGTACCTTTTTTTCTTTGTCAAAGATCAGGCCCATCAGGCTTAAAGAACCCGGTGTAATATTCAGGTATTCCTCCATCTGCTCTCCATCTGCAAAAGAAAGCCTGGCTGTTCCGATCTGTTTGGATAAAAATTTCGTCTTAAATGGCTTTTCTCCCGGCATCAGAAGCAGATAAAAATCCGTTTTCTGTCTGTTGCACAGAAAAAGATTTTTACACATTTTTATTCCGATAAGCCGGTCGACTTCCTCACACGCTTCCATAGTCATCAACGGCTCATGGTCAACTCTCTTATATTCAATTCCCAGACTGTCCAGAAAATCGTACACCTGAATTTCCTTTTCCAGGCGTCCTTCTGGATTTTCGGGCCTTCCTTTGTAAATCGTTTTGTCAATCCTTACTTCTTCCATTGTTTTTCTCCTTATCAGACAAATCTTCAAACGCTAAATCAAACAGCTGCTTTGCGTTTATTCAATCATCTCACAGTCAACTGCCCTGCAAATACAGCCAGCACTCCAAGTACTGCACTTAATACCACATAGAGAAGTGCAAGCCCTGTCTGACCTTTTTCCATCATACTGCCTGTCTCATACGCAAACGTGGAAAAGGTCGTAAATCCGCCGCAGAAGCCGGTTTTCAGAAGCAGTACCATTCTCGGGTTCAGAGATGAATTTTTTGCGGCTGCTGCCGCGATGATCCCGATCACGAATGCACCGATCACATTGGTAAGCAGCGTTTTTACCGGGAATCCCTGGCTGGTCTCTATTGGCAGAAGTCCCATAAGATATCTGCATACTGATCCCACAAAGCCGCCAATTCCCACAAATAAACAGTTTATCATAAGCTTTTTCCCTCCCACTGCATTATAGCAAGCAGATAAATGATCCGCAACCATACAAATAGCACCGGGTGCTGTTCATTCTGTTGTCAATAATGTTTTCACGAAAATACACCAGCTTCACTTCTCTCCATGCTATACTGATTCTAACCTGTCCCCCTTACATCAGAAAGGAAATTATCTATGAAAAACAGAACTGCTGTCAATCACAAGATCCGCAAGCATTTCAATGAGCTGATCTACAATGTAGCCCGTTACACAGAGGTCGTTTTGTCCATTGTCATCCTGGTCGTCATCGCACTGAGCGGCTTCCGGCTGATCCTTGACACCGCCGACACCTCCATCATGCAGATGGACACTGATTTTTTTACCACCTTTCTCGCACAGGCCTTATCTCTGGTCGTCGGTGTCGAGTTCGTAAAAATGCTCTGCCGTCATTCCGCCCAGACCGTTGTGGAGGTTCTTCTTTTTGCCACAGCAAGGCAGATGGTCGTGGAACATCTCCAGCCTGCCCAGACACTGATCGGCATCATCGGCATTGCTATTCTTTTCGCTGTGCGAAAATATCTCATGACCGACAGCGATGATATGACACCGCATCATCAGGATCATATCACTGCGGAAAAAAGCTCTGAAAAATCAGAATAAATCTCCGGATTTTCTGCTGAACGAAAAAACAGCCTGCCGGGAATCATATCGCTATGCGCTATGTATTCCCAGCCAGGCTGTTTTTTTGTTTATTCTCGTATCATTGCATTTAAGCTGTTTCTGTTTCTATGTTGTCTATATTTTTATATCTGAATCAGAAATATTTTCTCAGCAGATAAGTCGGTGTACAGCTCCATGCGTGGCAGTAGCTGTTTACAATACTGGAACCATACGGGGACTCTGCCGGATTTTCCGGATTGTAAAGCTCCCAGAATGTATCTGCACCGTGGCTGATCATTCCGCCCCAGTAATATTTCATATACTCCATAGCCTGCTCTTTCTTTCCAGTGAGAAGAAGAGCCTCTACGAAGTGATGATTCATGTATGGAGAAACCATGCCTTTTTCCGGCTTCAGAGCGATAACTCTGTCAAGGATCTCACTGCAGGTATCCACATCAGCAACCTCGGCAAGGATCATCCATACCTGGTTTGCATAGTTGATCTGACGCTCTTTTCCGCTTACAAAAAGTCCTGCCTTCTCATCATAGAGATACTTCCATGCAGCCTCTGTTTTCAGACGGATCTGCTCTGCCATCTTGTCAGCCTCTGCTACATCTCCAAGGATCTCAGCAATCTTCTGTACACGCTTTGCACAGTAGATGAAAACACCCTGAACACCACACTGCTTGTCAAGTCCCTCTGTCCAGTCGATAAAGCCCCAGAAACCTTCCTGTGGCTTCAGGATATGATTCTCGTCAAACTGCTCTGCTGCAACTTCCATCTGACGGTATGCACACCTGCTTAAGTCTTTCAGAGTTTCCATATCTTTTGATGCCTGATAATAATCATAAAGAGCTGCACCAAAGAACATGGAATAATCCAGAAGGAAAGTATCATCTGCGATCACTTCCGGCTCAGTAAACAGGCAGGCACTTACCTGACCGTTATCCTTTGTCTGACCTGCAAAAAGATACAGGCAGCGTTTTACAAGATCAAAGTTTCTGAATGTTTCATAGTTAGCCAGTGCCTGCAGTCTCAGATCTCCAAGCCAGAGACGTCTGTCTCTCTTCGGGCCGTCCTCAAAAACATCCTGCATACAGTTGTGAAGTGTACGAAGGCTGACACGGTCAAGCTTCTTCACCATCTCATCCTCTGTCTCCACCGGTTTTACATCGTCCATGCTTACAGAAGAAACGCTGCGGCATACAGCATCCTCTACTACCAGCTGCCATTTCATGGATGTATCGATTGTCTCGATCTCCAGATAACGGAACGCATATCTTCTGGGAAGTACCAGCGTTGCAGGAAGCACATCAATGTGGAACCACTCCTCCTGGATCCATCCGCGGCTGATCCATCCGTCATACTCCTCGGATTTCTCAGTCATCTCTTTTGCGATCTCACCGAATTTCAGTTTAAAAAATGCCGGTGCATCCTGAGGGCTTCCTACAGATGCCAGCTTCAGAGTCACATAACCAACCTGGTGATCACCGAAATCCATGCAAAGCTTATCGCCCTTTTTCATATGATAATTCTTCAGGTTATCCACAGAATCTCTGTGAACGACCTCCGGATATACACCGTCAGTCTCACGGATATCCACAATCTCAACCGGACGTACCAGTGTTTCTTTAAGCTCCGGCGCACAGTCTGCCGCTTTCTTAAGGAAATCCTCGTTAGACACACGTACCATGTTTAAATCGATGCTTACTTCTGCCATGTTTTTTCTCCTTTACCTTATGATTGCTTGTTTTATTCTCAGTTTATTCCTTACTGTTCATTCTTCTGTTTCCTGCACATTATATTCTTCTTAATGTCCCAGATACAGAATTGTTCTTTTCTCACTGATATTTATCTTAACGTTTTCGCCTCGTTATACAAGTGTGATTTTTTCGGAAAAATACTGATATTTTTTTCGTTCTTTCTGCTCCCTCCAATCTGTGCTATACTGAAAAAAACAGTTCGTATCATCAGTCGGAAAGGAAGCTTCATGCAGATCTCAAAATCAGATTTTCACCGGTATCTCTCGGAATACACCGAGGATGAGCTTTTTTATAAAAAAATATATCTCCTGAAAAAAGAACATCCTGAAACTTTTTCGGAATATCTCCGGAGTCTGGACCAGGACTATATCCGCAGTCGGCGTCTGTTCGTTCCGGAGCTTCGTCAGGAACCATGGTTCCCATACATGGGTGAGAACGATCTGTTCGAAAATATTCCGGAAAATATTATCATCAGCAAGCATTACCGCTACACTCCGGAGTTCACCCACAAGCATGATTTTTTTGAGATTCTCTGTGTTTATGAGGGAACTGTATCCAATCAGATCCAGGGAATTCATCATACCCTGCATTCCGGAGATATCTGCATCATTCCACCCAACACACAGCACAGCCTGGGGATTTTTGACGACAGTCTTGCCTTCAATATCATCGTCCGGTCATCCACTTTCCAGAGCACCTTCTTTCAGTCACTTGCCGCAGACAGTGCTCTTGCGAAGTTTTTTTCCCATGTTCTTTACCAGAAAACCGAAGGAAATTTCCTAATTTTTCATACCGGTGACGATCCACGCATCCGCTCCACCCTTGAGGATCTCTATATGGAATATATGCTTCACGCCCGATACCGCGCTGCCTTTCTCAATGCCCAGCTGATGATGCTGTGGGCGGAACTTCTCCGATATCACGAAAATGACATTGAATCCATCCTCACCAGTACCTCCGGAAGCAGCACAATCCCGGAGATCCTGAATTATCTCAGTCAGAATTACCGCACAGCTACACTTCACGACACGGCTGCACATTTCGGTTACAGCACCTCGCATTTCAGTACTCTCATCAAAGAAGGTACCGGCCGTACCTTTCTCACCATTATAAAAGAGCTGAAACTGAGTCAGGCCAACCGCGCACTGCGGGAAACCACTCTCAGCATCAGCTCTATCTGTGAGCTTACCGGATACGAAAATCCGGAGCATTTTATGAGATTATTTAAGAAAACGTATGGCGTTACACCCGGGGAGTACCGGCGTAAGCATCAGGGAAAATAAGCTTTTTCCCCTGTGTAAAACTATCTCAGGATAATATATCCCGCATAAATCAGATACATGCAGACCATAGAAATTCCCTCTTTTCTGCTGATCCTGCGTTTGGTTGCTGCATAGATCCATACGATCAGAGAAAAAGCGATCAGGATTGCAATGTCTATGATATTTTCCCGGATCAGTGCTACTGGATTGATCGCAGACGCGATTCCAAGTACCATCAGAATATTGAAAATATTGGAACCCACTGCATTTCCGACTGCCATATCCACCTCATTCTTTCTGGCTGCCACAACAGAGGTCACAAGCTCGGGAAGAGAAGTTCCGATAGAAACAATGGTAAGTCCTACCAGCGTCTGGCTCATTCCCAGATCAATTGCAATACGGCTGGCTGCATCAACAGTGAGGTCTCCGCCAAATGCGATCGCAGCTGCTCCGCCCACAATAAAAATAATGCTCTTTGGCCAGGAAAGAATTCCGATCTCTTCCTCAACGCCTTCTATTTCTATGTCTTTTCCTTCCGCTCTGGCCTTCATGGCACTTCGGATCATCACAAGAATATAACCGGCAAAAAGCACGAGAAAAATAATTCCATCAAGATGTCCCAGCGTCATTCCGCTTCGGTCTCCCACTGCCAGAATTCCCAGTCCTACAAGTGCCAGAGCACATGCCACAGAAAAAGGAATATCTCTTGTAACCGTTTCCTTCTGTACCAGGATCGGTGTCAGAATGGAACAGACACCAACTACCATCATCAGATTAAAGATATTCGAACCTACCACATTGCTGATTGCAAGCTCATTATTGTTTACCAGAGACGCCGTGACACTGACCGCTGTCTCCGGAAGAGACGTTCCCATTGCTACGATAGTCAGACCGATGATGATCGGTGGCACCTTCAGTCTCTTTGCAATACTGGAGCTTCCCTCCACAAAAAAATCTGCACCCTTCATCAGAAATCCAAATCCGATCACAAGAAATACGATAACCAGTATAAGAGGTGAGCTGTTTACCAGATTTTCCATTTTCTTTCCTCCTTCTTTTCACAACGCTCCAAGGGAAATGTCTGCCCGGCAACAAAAAAGGACCCATGTATGCCCTGCATTTTAAAACAAAGCATACATGAGTCTCATTCTTTAAGATTTGCCAGGTTTACATAAAAACCGGGTCTGTTGACAAATCACGCCTGTACGCGAACTACTCCCTCATGGAATATATTTACGATTTTTTTCAATTTAACAGAATTGTTTTGAAAAGTCAACCCTGTTTCCGGTTTTTGTGAAATATCTGTATTAATGTCTGCAGCACACCATCCTCACTATATGACGGGCATACCTTCTTTGCTGCTGCCTTCACTTCTCCTCTCGCATTAGCCACTGCATAGCTCATTCCTGCTTTCTGAAGCATGGCGATATCGTTAAGATTATCCCCAAATGCACAGGTTTCCTCCGGCAAAATATTCAGCTGTTTCTGAATAAATTCGATTGCTGTGCTTTTTTCTCCGCCAGGCGGCGTGCTGTCCATCCATTCCTTTCCGGCTGCTGCCAGTGTAACCTTATCCTTCCACGCCGGTGTAAAATACGGCTCACAAAGCTCCTCACACCGCTCTGGATGATAAACAGAAAACTTCAGCACCTGTTTTCCCTCCAGTGCTGAAAGATCCGGCACCTTACGCATATCATACCCGTAAGAATCCCTGAGCCACCGGAACATCTGCCCTTCTTCATTTTCCGCATAGCAACACTCCGGTGTGGCAATAAAGCAGTCACATTCCGGCATCTTCTCTTTCACCATATGGTACATACTTTTCCATGTTTCCTCCGGAAGCGTATGGGTTTTGAGAATTTTGTCATTTTTCCGGATCACAGTACCACCATCCGACACGAAATATACCAGATCCTTCACTTCCTCAAAAAGCTTCCGCTCACTGTCATACTGCCGCCCCGAACACACCACAAAAGTAATTCCCATCTCCGTCAGCTCCCGGATAACTCTCATGTACTCCGGATTGATAAGCATTGTGCCATCTTTTACCAGTGTGCCGTCTACGTCTGTTGTGATTAATTTTAGCATTTGATTCCTTTCATCAATGTTCTCTTATCTGTTTTCATCGGTAATGACCCATTTACCAAATCGTTTGCCGCCTTCTCTGACCAGAATACCTTTTTTCTGTAATCTGGGTAAAATCCGTTTTATCGTTCCTAATGAAATTCCCAGTTGCTCATGAATCTTCTTCTGCGTAATTGACGGATTTTCCTTTATTAACTGTATTATATCTGATGCCCAGTCTTAAATCTTCCAACCTTGCATATGGATATATTCTTCTTTCCGTAAAAATATTCTGCTTCCGGATATACATTTGTGCGATTGCACCAGTTGCTGTCACTTTTACATCCGCGTCGTCTACACGGTCATAAATAACTTTCTTATAGCTGTGTACTTCAGCGCTTGGAGAAATATGAACATGAATGATGGTTCGTCTCTCATCATATTTTATGATCTCTGGTATTAGATATATGGTGGGTGAAAACAACATAGGATTACTTACAATTTTAATAAAATTTTTCACCATATCAGAAGCCGCTTTTTCTGGAACACCTACTACAGTTCCATCATCCAAGATTCCCATAAAAAGATCTCCACCGAATCTGTTCAGAAAAGAGCAGACTGTCTCATAGGTATCATTTTCTATTCCGTTACCGCAGCGTTTGAATTCCACCGCTACTGTTTCACCAATTGCAAGAATAGATTGTAGTTCTTTTACAGTTATTCAAACGCCTCCCGCTCCTTACAAAATTTTATATCGGACAGCTTCTTTTTTCTTCTTTATCCATATCTCCCCGGACATATCTGGCATTAAACTCCATATTGATGTCCCGGATTTCCTTCTTTCCATCGATATAATCCTGGTACATATCTGCAAGCCCTGACATACAGCCGTCACAGTTCGCTGCAATATTTCCCAGAGACTCCTCTACGATCTGTTTTCTTTCTTCTTTTGTTGTGTCTTTGATCAGGTATCCTGGCATTTTGTTTTTCCTCCTGTCGTAAAATATCTGTATCCATTTATTGAGCATTTACATGTGAACATGTCATATAAAATTTACAGTTGTTGTCACAATTAGTAATCTTATCAATTGCACGCTTTTTTACTGTTTCTTTTGTTTTTTCACTTTTTTCGCCAAATTCAGAAGCTAACGTTTTAACGCTATTAGATGCGACCTTTAATTTTTCTGAAGGCATTTCTTCATATACCATACTGTTTACCAGAGGTTTTGCAAAGTCATTACCATTATCTGTTAGTGCCACCTTGAATCATGCTTAATAAGACGTCCATTTTTGCTACCTAACTTTAATGCTTTTTCGAACAGAGCTGCAACACCGGTTCCAACTCGGCATATCCCATTAATTTAGCGGCTTCTCTGACAAGATCTCCCTCTTCTATACTAATACCATTCCTTTACGGATAATAGTAAATACCTTCCGGGTATACTTATGTTTTGAAACACAACGTTTTAGCTTGCTAATAGTTTAATTTTTCCATATCTCTCCAGACATCCCCCGGCATTACCTTTTCTTACTGATACTTATTCACCTTTTGAATCCCCAAATTTTATCCCCTGAATACTTTCCAGAATAAGATTTTTATTTTTTTCATGAAGATACACTTCATTCAGTCTTGATTTTTTATACTTCCAATACGTATTTTCCGTTCTTTCAGTTAACAGCCGGGTAAAATATCTTTCCCAACTGAAAAAATCTTTGCTGTCTATATAGTTTTCTGGTTCTTTCAATATTTCACGAATCAATTTTTCTTTAAGTATTCCGGAATTCAGAATGAGCCATTCAAATGATTCCGGTAAATATAAATGAATGTTTTTCTTTTTTTGACACTGTTTATATAATCTGTTCATTTCTGCGCCAATTGCTGCACCATCTGCAATTACACAGATCTGTCGTTCATCATCTTTTTGCAACATTCCAAAAATCTTAGTCTTTCCATGTGCGCTTTCACATTCCATTTGATTTTCCTTGCTGACATTTTCAAAAAAATCATATCCCGAGTTCGAGTCTTCCACAATTAATTTCTCCGGTTCTACAGGCATAAAATTTTCTCCAGAATAGATTCTGTACATCTGCTGATATATTTTTCGCGTATTTTGATATTTTCCTGAAGAATACAGACCGTAAATCTCTTCTACACTATATGGCAAATTATAAAGATTTTCCCTGGTTATTAATACATAATAATTATCTGTGCCCTGAATAGCAGAAGCAAACTCCTCCGTATTGATAAACGTATTTTCCTCATCAATAAAAATAATGCTTTCTGAAATATTTTCAAGAATCACTTTCCAGTTTCTACCTTCCAAAACTCTGCATGGAACATCGCAACTTATATCAATTCCACTGGATTCTCCAAGATTTTCTGCCTGACGCAGCATATTGATCAACGTAGTTTTTCCAGTGGCACTGTTTCCCTGAATAATTGTAATATTTCTTTTTATCTCAAATTCATAATGCAGCCGGTTATTCTGTACAATAACTTTATGCAAACCTTTCATACCCATTCACCTTACACATACATTCCTGCAATATTAATAAACTCCAGCATATTATGAACCACATTTCCTGTATTTAATATCTTTATTTCAAATTCATTATCTCCAAATTCCATAATATGGCGAAGATTGATCGTCAGCTCTTTTTTTCTGGCAATTTTCAAAATCCATTTTGCACAGTTATCTCCACATGCAGACGCATTAAATACTTTACCGGTATCATCGAATAACATTAATAAAAGTGTTTTTACCCCACCGGATAATTCTTTTGGTGAAATAGGCCCTAATACCGGGCTTTCAATTAAATGCGGACTGATTACTTCCGATTGATCCACATTTCTGATCATTTCAACGGATCGTTTGTCTGTGATCCACTCATCCTCATAGCGATTATCAAAATAAGTCGGAGGATAATAAATTGCTTCATCCATTTTTCCCAGATATACATTTAACATAATTATTCCTCGCTATTTTCTATAAATCTGTTTTTTAATTTTGCACCTAAAAAAATTATCTCACAAATCCATCCATTTCACCAGATAATTTTCCTCGAACGCCAAAAAGATCAGGATTTCATATCCTGACCTTTTTTGTTAACAATTCCCTTTTTTAATTCATTCTGCAATTAAACCGAAAACGAGGCAGAGCTTCATGCTCTGCCTCGTTCTTTTATTAACGTGCGTTAGAGGATTCGAACCCCCGACCTTTTGGTCCGTAGCCAAACGCTCTATCCAGCTGAGCTAAACGCACATCTTGTTGCTTCTTTTCTTAAGTGATATTTCGTATCACCGCTGCAACAATATGTATGATACTCTAAGACCATTAAAATGTCAAGGGTTTTTTGAAAGTTTTTTTATTTTTTTTCAAAAATATTTTTTATTGCTTTTTTTGATGCAAAAGCAACAGTTTAATTACTCCGTAACGCTTCGATCGGGCTGAGCTTGGCAGCCTTTCTTGCCGGGTAGATTCCGAAGAATACTCCCACTGCACAGGAGAACAAGGTTGCGGCAAGGATCGTTCCCACACTGATTCCTGGTGTGATCGTCATTTCCATGCTGGCACTGATCACCGCACAGATCACATGGCCACCTGCAATTCCAAGAATAATTCCGATAACACCGCCCATGATCGTAAGAATCGCTGCTTCAGCCAGGAACTGCATCATAATGGAAGATGTTTTTGCACCAAGGGATTTGCGGATACCGATCTCACGGGTACGCTCAGTCACGGAGACCAGCATAATATTCATAACTCCGATACCACCGACCAGCAAAGAAATTCCCGCAACAAAGGAAATAAATGCTGTAACCATTCCCAGCATCTGATTCATGGACTTCATAATATCCTGGAAACTCTGTACCTGGAAATAATTGTCTCCGGCACTCTGGTGCCGTCTTTCCAGAAGATTCACGATCTTATCTGCTACGATCTGAGAATCCAGACTTTTGTCTGCCTGAACCGTGATCTGGTAAAATTCACCACTACTGCCTGTAAAATCATCCATAGCTGTATACGGCACATTTACAGTTACAGGCATGCCATCGTATGTATAGCTGACAAAGGTTCCGTTCTCCTTCTGGGTCGTAACGCCACAGATGCGGAAGGTTTTTGTGAGATCATAACAGGTAATATCCAGTGTCATTCCCACCACATCATCGGTTCCGAAAAGCCTTTTTGCATCAGAATCCGAAAGAACGCACACATTCTTTCCTTCCTCGACTTCTTTTTCCCCGAAATAGCTTCCGTATTTCATGGCAGCATTGTCCACAAGCTTTGCATCCTGCGCCTCGCCATTTACTGTCAGTGTGAAATTACCTTTTCCGGTAACGGTTTCACCCATATAGGAATCCGAAACATTGACACCTTCCACCTCATCCAGATCCCGTACAGCATCAATGTCCCCCGGCTCGATCCATACCTGATCCTGATTAGCCTCATCGCTGCAGTAAACTGCGATCTGGCCACCGCCGATATCATCAATCTCACTGTTCATCTGGTTCTTGGTACCTTCACCGATGGAGACAATGGCGATCACAGATGCGATACCAATGATGATACCAAGCATGGTAAGAAAAGATCTTCCCTTATTCGCCATGATATTGTGAATCGCCATTTTAATATATTCATAAATGTTACTCATCTGCAGTCTCTCCTGTCGCTGCTGCGCTGTCACCTTCTGCTGGTGCAGCCTCCGCAGTCATTCCCTCTTCCAGGGAACCAAGATCCTCAATGACCTCATCACCGGCTTTGATTCCATCTGTGATCTCAACAGAATCCTCGGAGCTGATGCCAGTTGTAATGTCCTGTTTCGTGATCACTCCATCTTTCAGTACATAACAGAAAGAACCACTCTTTCCAATATTTACAACGCCAGCAGGAAGTGTTACAACATCCTCTGCTTTCTCTGCATAAATTTTAACCTTCGCGTCAACACCAAGAAAAATATCTTCATCCGGCTTATCAATACTGACTGTGGCAGAGATCAGCGTGGAGCCTTTTTCATTAGTTGTGGCAAAGTGGCTGATCTTCGTTACTTTTCCGGTATATTTCTTGTCACCGATCGTAATATCCGCTTTCTGACCTGCTTTTACTTTTGCATAATCATATTTGGATACATTGACATCAACACTCACCTGATCGGTGCTCTGCAGGGTAAAAAGCTCCATTCCCTGTGTCACGGTAGCGCCCTGCTGCACGGCTGATTTTGAGATAACGCCATTAAAATCTGCGAAAATTCCTTTCTTACCTTCAGCTACAAGCTCCTTTGCAGATTTCGCATCCAGCTCTGTAAGGTTGTTGGTAATGCGGAGCTTTTCTTTTTCTTCTTTGGTAAGGCTCGCAGCGTCTGCCTCTGCGATAGATTTCTGTGTTGCAAGATCTGACTGCAGCTCTGCCAGATCTGAGCTTGCCTGCTCAATGGCATTTTCAATACCAGATGTATCCACAGAAGTAGTTACCGAATCTGTTGTACCATCCGTTGTGCCGGTACCCTGATCCGAAAAATCTCCGTCAGACTCTCCGGTTCCGTCTGTAACAAAATCTTTCTGTCCGACATTGCTGTAATCCGAATACTCCGGCATTTTCGGCGCATTCGCCTTTTTATCCTCGTAGGCTTCTTTTGCCTGCTGGCAGTCGATTTCTGCCTGGCTTTTTGTGCTTTCTGCTTCCTCAAGGGCTGCCGCATTCTCATCGGAAGAATCTGCCTGCCACTGGGCAAAAGCCATCTGATAAGCGGTGTCTGCCTGATTATAGTCGCTCTGTGCTTTAACATAAGCAGTATTCAGCTCCCCAAGCTCCTTCTGATAGTCCGGGAGGGTTTTATTCTGATATGTAGTCAACGCCTCTGCATATGCTCTCTGGATTTCTGCCTCCTGCGCCGCCTGCTCTTCCGCCTTAGCCTGGGCATCTGCTGCCGCCTGCTCTGCCTGCGCTTTCGCTGCAGCCTGGGCATCCGCCGCCGCCTGGGCCTGAACAGAAGCCAGCTGGGATTTCAGGGATGCAATATAATTCTCTTTATCCTTCACCTGCTGCTCCAGGCTTCCTGCCTTGGCTTTCGCATCGTTCTGTTTCTGTTCAGCCTGATCAGATTTATTGATCGTATTTTCATAATCATACTGCCCGGATTTTACATTCAGCTCTGCTTTCGTATTGTCGCGTTCAAGATCCTTTAACTCGAACTCTACAAGCTTTGTTCCTTTTTTGACAGAATCGCCCTCTGCAAAGGATACATTTTTTATCTGTGCATTTACCGGTGAATAAAATGTTTTCTGCTCATCGCTGACCACTGTACCGGTCGCATCCACAATTTCTTCCACATCCCCGGTCGCAGCCTTTGTAACCGTGACCTGTGGCACCTGCTCTCCTCCGCCTGCGCCACCGGTTACTGAATAAATACCTCCGGCTACAACAGCCACTACAACTACACCGATTGCAATCTTTTTCCCTTTTTTCATTTTTAATTTATGCCTCCTCAACGTACTCCTCGTTGATCATGTCCGATTCGATCCTTCCATCCATAATACGGACAACTCTTTTCGCCTGTGCTGCGATTCCATTATCATGGGTGATCAGAATCAGCGTTTCTCCTGATCTGTGCATATCTTTAAGGATTTCCATGATCTCTCTGCTGGAAGCGGAATCCAGGTTTCCCGTCGGCTCATCTGCCAGGATCACCGGTGGCTTCGCAGCGATAGCTCTTGCAATAGCCACTCTCTGCTGCTGTCCACCTGACATTTCGCTTGGTTTATGATCCATACGCTTCTCAAGGCCGACTTTTTTCAGTGATTCCACCGCAAGCTTTCTCCTTGTTTTTCTGTCGATTCCGCGATAGATCAGCGGAAGCTCTACGTTCTCCAGCGCTGTGAGATTGGCGATCAGGTTAAATCCCTGAAAAATAAAGCCGATTTCCTTATTTCGGATCACAGAAAGCTCATTATCCTTCATGGTAGATACATCGGTTCCCTTCAGATAATATTTACCGGAGGTAGGAACATCCAGACAGCCCAGCATATTCATAAACGTGGATTTTCCGGAACCGGACTGCCCGATAATAGCCACAAATTCACCTTTATGTATTTCCAGGCTTACATGATCCAGCGCCCTTACCTCATTTTCTCCAGGATTATAAATCTTACAGATATCTTCCACCCGTACAAGTGCTTCTTCCATAAACAACTCCTTTTAATAAAAAAACAGAGCAGTATCTGCAGGGGAAACTTAATCTTTATACTGCTCTGTTCTTTCCGGGAAAATTCCCGTTCATTTCTATATAACGAAACAGATCTCTGAATAACTTCAGATACGAATCTTTTTTCAGAACAATCTTTCCTTTTGATTTTTATGCGTCAAGTAAAAATGCTTTATATGCTTTATACGCTTCATATACATCGGCCTTGCTTGTAACCTCCCACGGAGAATGCATGCTCAGCACAGCCACGCCGCTGTCGATAACTTCCATTCCATAAAGTGCTGCAATGTAAGCGATCGTTCCACCGCCGCCAAAATCAACTTTTCCAAGCTCTGCTGTCTGGAAAGCAACATCATGATCATCAAAGATCCGGCGCACTCTTGCCACATACTCGGCATTGGCATCATTGGAACCGGATTTTCCTCTTGCTCCGGTGAATTTATTGAGGACGATACCTCGTCCCAGGTACGCTGCGTTCTTTTTCTCAAAAGCTTCGCTGTAAGCCGGATCATAGCCTGCACTTACATCGGAAGAAAGCATGCTGGAATTGCGAAGTGCTCGTCTCACTGCCAGTTCAGAATAGCAATCCATTCCATCCAGAAGCTCTGCCACACTGTTCTCAAAGAATCTGGACTGCATGCCTGTAGCACCTACACTTCCGATTTCTTCTTTATCTACAAGCAGGCAGCATCCGGTACGCTTCGGTGTCTCATTCATCTCCAGCATTGCAGCAAGTGATGTGTACGCGCATACACGGTCATCCTGTCCATAAGCTGCGATCATGCTTCTGTCAAGTCCGCATTCTCTGGCTTTTCCGGCAGGAACGATCTCCAGCTCTGCTGAAAGAAAATCTTCTTCCTCGATGCCGTATTTCTCATTTAAGATTTTCAGGACATTCTGCTTTACAGCGTCTTTTTTCTTATCATCCGGCAGATCTTTCAGCGGTCTGCTGCCGATCAGGATATCGAGACTCTCTCCCTCGATCACCTCTGCTGCTTTTTTCTGGAGCTGTTTACCAGCCAAATGGATCAGAAGATCTGTAATATAGAGAACCGGATCCTCCTCGTCCTCTCCCACACTGACTTCAACAACGCTGCCGTCTTTTTTCGCAACTACACCGTGCATGGCAAGAGGAAGTGTCACCCACTGATATTTCTTCACGCCACCATAATAATGGGTATCCAGATAAGCCAGGTCTGTATCCTCATAGAGCGGATTCTGCTTGATATCCAGACGTGGAGAGTCAATGTGCGCGCAAAGAATGCTCATACCTTTGGAAAGCTCTTCTTCTCCTACATGAAACAGAGCAACGATCTTCTTCATCCCCACTGTATAGACCTTGTCACCGGCTTTGATCCCGTTGCCTTTTGCAAGCTTCGCCTCAAGGGACTCATAGCCTGCTGCCTCTGCTTCTTTTATGATCTCTGTAACACATTCGCGCTCTGTTTTTCCTTTATTAAGAAAATTTCTGTAAGCTTTCGCAAGCTTCTCCATTTCATTCTCATCTGCTTCTTTATAAGAAAGCCATGCATTTCTTCTTTCCATATGATATTCCACCTTTCTTATATGTTTCGAAATCTCACGAACCACAGATTTTCTGCATCTGTTCATTCCGTGGGATTTCATTTCTCATCATATTATCTGCAATCTGTCTAACATTATAATTCAAATAATCGCAGATTTCCACCGCAATTCCCATTCTTTACAAAATCTTCACGATTCGCTATAGTAGTTCTTAAGAATTAGCCCTGTTTTCTTTGTTTTCTGACTTTCAGGGCCAGGGAGGAATCATCATGCAATCATCAGATCAGTTAAAAACACTGCTTCGCTCTGTCAACCGAAAGAGTTACCCAGCTTATAAATCACTTCGCGGTGCCTATCAGTTTGACAGATATATTTTATCCATCGATCATGTACAGGGAGATCCTTTTGCCGCTCCTTCTCATATCAGTGTGCGGCTTTCCCACAAAGATACCGGTTTTCCGGCAGAATATTATAAGGATACACTCACCCGCATTACACTTGGAGATTTTCTGAACCGTCAGTTTGAGCACCAGGTCAGCCGCTATACCTTCCGCGCAAAAGGCTCCGGAAAAAGCGGTCTGATCTCTGTCAGTCACTGCGGACAGGAAGTTCTCGCACGTACAGCCTGCGAGATCACGGAAAAGGGAATCATCGCCCGCTTTTTTATCGGTTTTCCGGCTAACGGCCGCACCATCAACGCAACAGAGCTTGAAAAAATCCTCTTCGATTTTCTTCCGGTCTGTGTGCACAAAGCGTTCTTTTACAGAAATCTTGACGCAGCTGCACTTCGGCATGCCATCTTTCTCGCAGAAGATCAGGCTTATATACGCCGGGAGCTGAAACGCCGTTCCCTTGCAGCCTTTGTAAATGACGGAGCCATTCTTCCCAGGGAAAGTGGGATCTCTTCACGCCCGATGAAGGATTCTGTTCCTTTTGTCTCACCGGACAGTCTGCGGATTTCACTTGATCTGCCGCATAAGGGCACCATCACCGGTATGGGGATTCCCTGCGGCATCACCCTGATCGTAGGTGGCGGCTACCATGGCAAATCCACCCTTCTCAATGCACTGGAGCTGGGCGTTTACAACCATATTTCCGGTGACGGACGGGAATATGTGATCACCGATGCCTCTGCCCTGAAACTGCGTTCTGAGGATGGACGTTTTATCAAAGACGTGGATATCTCGCTTTTTATCAACGATCTTCCAAATAAAAAAGACACCCTCTGTTTTTCCACAGAGGATGCCAGCGGAAGTACCTCCCAGGCAGCCGGTATCGTAGAAGGAATGGAAGCAGGAAGTAAGGTTTTTCTGCTTGACGAGGATACCTCAGCCACCAATTTCATGGTACGGGATTCGTTTATGCAGCGTGTGATCTGCCGGGAAAAAGAGCCCATCACGCCATTTCTGGAACGTGCCCGTGAACTTTATGAAAAGGCCGGAATCTCCACGATTCTTGTTGCGGGAAGCTCCGGTGCTTTTTTCCATATCGCAGATACGGTGGTCCAGATGGACAATTATCACCCGGTTGATATCACAGCCGCCACAAGAGAGCTCTGCAAAGAATATCCGCTTTCTGTTTCCCAGCCACCTGCATTCCGGTTGCCGCAAAGCCACCGCATCATGACCTGGTCCAGACCTGCGCCTTCCCGTCACAGCCGCCCCGGACAGCCGGAACGCCTGAAAACCAAAGTTTATGGAAAAGACGGCTTCTCCCTCGGAAAAACAGACATTGATCTCCGCTATATCGAACAGCTTACTGATTCCGAGCAAACTGCCGCTCTGGCGCTTCTTCTGAAATACGCCTGCGAGCATCTCATCGACGGAAAACGGACTCTGCCTGAGATCGTCACCTACCTGGACTCCCAGCTGAAAAAGCAGGGGCTTTCCTTCTTCTCGGAAGGTTCTTATATCTCCTGTGGATATGCACTTCCACGAGTTCAGGAGATTTATTCCTGCTTCAACCGCTACAGACGCCCGTAAATATATTTTTCATAATACTATCCGTAAATCAAAACCACCGTCCTGTCGGCTCTGTCTTGCCATACAGGACGGTGGTTTATCTTCATACATATTTTAGGGAAAGGAAAGAGTTTTTCTTAAGAGCTTCTGTTCTCTTAAGATGTTTATATCATACAGGATAAATGTGAGAGAAATTTGTACATTTTCTAATAAAATTATAAAATTTATAAAGAAACATGAAAAAAATGCTTATTTCACAGTTACCGTGCAGTATGTCTTTTTATTCCCTGTCTGTATGGTAATTTTAGCTGTACCTTTTTTCACCCCTTTTACAATTCCACCGGAAGTTACTGTGACAATTTTGGAATTAGAGCTTTTGTAGGTTGTTTTCTGAGTGCAGTTTGCCGGAAGAACTTTCACTGTCAGTTTTTTTGTCTTTCCCCTTGCAAGAGTTAATTTTGATGGAGATACCGAAATCTTTGTAGCTACGATATCCTGCACTTTAACATTCACTTTCGCCGAAATTCCACTCTTTAATTTCACTGTAATCACAGCTGTTCCTGCTTTATTTGCTGTTACTTTTCCCTGCTTGCTGACTGTCACATTTTTATTTGATGCACTCCAGGAAAGAACAGAATCACCTTTCTGAATCTGTGTAACTTTAATTACAGCTGTCTTTTTCACTTTTAACGTGAGGCTGGTTACACTTAACTTAAGTTTTTTCGGAAGTTTTGAAATTTTTTCAGTTTTTTTGTTTCCACATATTACGCATACAGCTTCTCGCTTTCCTTCCGCAAAGACGGTTGCATCCTTCACTGTTTTCCATGCTCCGTAACTGTGCTTGCATTCTTTTGGCGCACCAACTGTAATCTTTATGTTCAAAACCGCACTCTTAAAATTGTCAGTCTCAGAAGCTGTTACTGTAACAGTTGCAGTTCCCTTTTTCTTTCCATAGACAAAGCCATTTTCTGTTACCGATATCAGCTGTGTATCTGATGACTTATAAGAAAGATTTCCATCCCCTTCTTCCAGGTAAGTATCAAGACGGATTGCCTTTTCGCCTGCTGTCACTGTATAAGACATTGTTCCCTGCAAAGTCTGCACACCTTTTGTAACTTTGATGACAATCGTTTTTTCTGCCGCATCATATTCCCTGGTCTCCGAAGCAGATACTACGATTTCTGCAGTTCCGGGATGTTTTACAAGAACTCTTCCAAGTCTGGATACCGAAGCAACGGAATTATCTGATGAAGTATAAGTGAGATCACCATCTCCTTCCTTCAATGTAATATCCAGATAAAAGCCTCTGTCTCCTGATGTTTTTGAGTAAAGATCTGTTCCTTCCAGAATCTGATTTCTTTTTCGAACAGTAAGCTGACATTTTGCTTGTGCACCTGGCATGTTTTCCACTGTAACTGTAATTACAGCTGTTCCTGTATTTTTTGCAGTAACTGTTCCATCTTCTGCGACAGACGCAACTGTCTTATCTGATGAAGACCATATTTTTTTCAGCGCATCCGTTTTTGTTCCTTCTATTGCTACATCTGCTTCCAGTTTTATTGTTTCACCAATGTACAGATCACTTTCTTTATTATTCAGAGTAATACTGCAGTTTTTATTTTTCCATTTTGCGTAAAGAACCATGTTTTCTGTAACTCTGTCCCCGGAAAAATCCCATGCAGTATGATACTCCGGATCTGTATACCATCCCTCAAACGTACAATATTCCCGTGTCGGATCGGCCGGTCTGGAAACCAGGGTATTTCCGGAAATTCCGGTAATTGCAGATACTCTGCTTCCACCCACACTGTCAAATGACATCGTATAAGTTATCTCAGGTTTTTTAAATACAGCTTCAATGATCAGATCCACATCTGCAACTGTATAGTATTCACCGTCTTTCACCGATACTCCATTTACTGTAAGTGTTTCCAGTGTTTCTCCCTCATCCGGTTTAGCCTGTATGAGAATTCTGTCATTTCTCTGTATCTGTGCACCATCGGACAGTTCCTCATCTCCTCGCATAACGATAACTTTTTCAGGGATCTTGATTGTCCGGATCTGTTCATCTTCGGAAGATGCCGAAACAAAGCTTGTATCCATAGCTTTGCTTATCACACCGGAATATGTCTGAATACCTTCTCCGATATGTAACTTATAAGTTCCATCCACAAGTTTTCCTGTTTTTAATACCAGGTCAGCTTTTTTGGTAACTTCTACGCCTTTATAATTTTTTATATCAGAAGTTTTGATTTCAGGTATGACTTCATAATGAGAAGCTCCCAGTGTAAGATCAAACACAGCACTTCCAAGAGAAGCTTTCTGGATATATTTATCAAAAACAATCGTTATTCTGTTGTAATTTACAGCCTGCCCTGCAATAGCGGCTCCGTTTTTGGATACCATTTCAATATTAACATCCAACTGTGGAGGTGGCACTTCAAGCTTTTCTGATTTAACTGTTTCATATCCTTCTTTGCTGTAGGAAACCTGCCAGAGTCCTTCCGGCACATCCCATCCGTAAGCTCCTTCTTTGTCTGTTTTCTGAGGATTGATCTGCTGATATTCTTCTGCATCCCATACCTGCATATTTCCCTCATCATTTTCGTAATAGAGGGTTGCTGTCACACCTTCCAGACGATTTTCCGGGAATGTTTCATATACGTAACCACTGGGATCTACAATAACCTTTGCATTGGTAATTTTGTATTTTTTTCTCAGTTTTTTAATCCTGTCACGAAGCGCTTTTTTCTCCTTATCCGTCTTATCTGCCATAAGGTAATCCATAAACTCTTCGTCATTAAAAATGTCCGCGTATACATCATTCATCCATTCCTGCGCGGTTTTGTTGTTCAGGTCTCTCATACTCTGATTGGTCTGCTGCATTTTTTTTGCAACCTGTTTCCAGATCTTATCATAATTACCGTTGTCGGCACTGTCATTACTGATCACTTTATCAGTCATATCATAGGCAGTATCTAACCGTTCAGCAAGATCAACCAGTTCCTTCTTCGCCTTCCACTCCATAGCTTTATTTCTGATACGCGGATTCGTGGATTTTTCTGCTTCGGCAATGATATCATCCATGGCTTTATTTGCCTCAGATTTTTCATACTTATAGTTACTTGTCTCTTCCAGAAGTTTGAAATAATCCATAGCCTCTTTGGCATTCTTTATATCTTTTATTCCCTGTTTGATTTCACCTGTATCTACTTTTGCATAAAGCGAAAGTGCCTCAGAAGAAACGGAACCTTTTACACCGATTCCTCTTCTGCACAATACATATGTACCGTCATCCAGTAACATATAATACTGTGTTGTTAAATATTCTGTACCATTTCTGACAACTGACTGCATATCTGCTTTCAGATCAAAGTATACTTTGCTGCCGTCTACATCAATACATGTATATGTATCCGACGGTGTAAAAGCGGCATCTTTCTGTATCTCATTTAGTGCCATGAGTTTTGTATGACTGGAATCATCCATTGTAACTTCTGATTCATAGCCGGAAATTCCACCTATAAGTTCATAGAATTTACCATTCTGAATACTGCTGATTTCATATGGAAGAGCGGTTACCTCTCCATAGTTAAATGCGATCGGCTGAAACTCTATTGAAAAACTTTCAGGAATTTCTCCGGAATTAAGTTTCTGTGATGCCATCCATACATCCATCACTTCATCATAATATAACGGAACTTCCAGAGTATTTCCGTTTTTCAGACTAATGAGCATCTGTACATCATTTACAGTTCTGTTATCGTCAAAATACGCCTTAAACGAAAACGGATAAGTTGGATTATAGCTTATAGTACTGCTTGCAATTTCCTGTGTCGGGTCATTAATAACCAGTACATTTCCACCATTGTATCCAATCTCCAGTTTCAGAACAGATGCTGTACTGGTTCCATACTGAACTTCCACCGTCTCAGATTCTTTTCCTTCTTTTGTAGCCGCTTTCAGATGGTGCAACGTATTTTTGCTTCCGGAATTCAGCTCTACTGCTACCCGATACACGCCGTATTTATTTGAGGTCGTCTGTCCAATAAGAATTCCTTCATCATAGATTTCAATAGAAGAATTTTTCGGCCCGATTCCATTTGCAATTAGGTTTGTATAATTGGTCTGTGCAGGTACATTAATTGTAAGTTCATTCAACTGTACCGCAGCTTTTCCAAGAAGTTCTGTTCTTCTGTCAGTATCATATGCATATTCCACAGAACCTGAAAATTCCAGTTCACTTACCGTAACTGTAGTAAGCACCTTTACACTGTAACGTACCAGAAGCTCTTTTTTATCTGTGTTCCAGGTAAGCTTATTTCCCGATACCCCAACACTTTCCTGTTTTCCATCTACAGTAAAAGATTTTTCTACAAATTTTGTACCGGAAGGAACTTCCAATGTTACTGTTTTTCCGGAAATTCCCATTTCATCATTAAAAACATATTTTGCACGTACATGGATATAATCTCCGATCCTCGCATAACTGTTGTTCACCAGAATTCCACTTTCCTCACGAACAAGCAGCTGTCTGCTTACTTCCGGTGCCGGTATCGTAACATCGGTTTCCTGTATAATTCCATCCATAATGGAAACCTCTGAAGATACATATTTTTCATTCATGGAATCTTCTTTTTGAAGCTCACCCAAAGTCTGATAATTTCCAAGTCCTGCATCTTTATCTGCGGCAGCCAGAGTATATGTGCCTTTTTCGAGATTATCCATGGTAACCATGGTGCTGCCACTGGTCACAAGTGTGACTCTGTCTCCTTTTTTATCGTATAAAGCCAGATTATTTGTTCCTGAAGTCAGACCTTTTTCCCATTCAACAGAAACCATCAGTGATCCTCTGCCTTTAAATACCCCTGAAAAATAAAGATTTCCAAATGTATTGACACTTGTTGTAATGGTCTGCGTTCCACACTGATCTGTCTTGATCTCTGCCGTAAATGTTTCTCCTGGATTCCATCCGGATCCATCTACATATACTCTCGGCCAGTCCTTCATGGACAATTTTGATTTTGTTTTGGTCTTATCACGGATCAGCGTTACCTCTAAAGGTTTGAGAACATCCTTTTCTGCACTCCTTGACGAAGATGCCAGAACATTTTTTTCATAGGAAAGGTCGAATTCCACAATACCACTTAACGGTTCTACTTCCAGATTCAATCCTTTTCCCAGTTCCTGTTCACTTAAAGTTAGACGCTGCGTTTCATAACCGGTTTTTGATACAACAACCTCAGCTTTCTCATCAGCAACCTCCAGCGTACATTTTCCGGATGCATTGGTAATTCCTGAAGTTTGTCTGGAATAAACCCCATTCAGTTTCTGTGATACTGACACATAAACACCTGGCAGCGGATTTCCGGATACCTGATTAACCGCAGATATTTCGCAGGTTGTATTATGAAATGGTTTCAGCTGGAACTGTATTACATTCAGTCCTTCATTCAGCGTTTTTTCATAAATCGTATCATCTACCCGATATTTTCGCTTTCCATTTCCGGTAAGTTCCAGAGAATATCCGATCTTATCTCCTGCTGCCAGATATTTCAGTTCTGTACCCTTTTCCAGAAGTCGGTCTTTCCCTTCTGTCTTATCATAGAAATTCAATGTAAAATCATCACTGGAAACCTTTCTTCCCTCTGCATAAAACTCCACTGCAACATCTGCTACAGCACTCAGGTCTGAAAAATCTTCCAGCGTTGTCTGACCCTGAACGATTTTAATTCCGGATCTTTCTGCATATTTCATATTTCCCGCATACAGCTCTGCCTTATAAATTCCAGTCTCAAGTGCCGGGATCGTAAATTCTGTTTTTCCGTCCATTGACATTTTAACCACTGAACTTCCATAAGAATTTTTCAGCTGAAGACTCATTTTGCCATCTTTAACAAATTCAGCAGGAATCTTCACATTCAAAAGTCCCTCTATTTTGAGCGGTATCTGATAATTATATGAGCTGTCAAAATTTATGACATTTTCTTCTCCTGCATTATTAGTCACAGTTGCAGATAAAGCCGAAATCTCCTGCATATCCTCATCAATATGGAATGTTCCCTTAAATGCCTGCTCCTTTTCGTTGTATTCAGCCACAACATCCATGGTTCTGGTTTCCTGAGACTGCACATAGGTAATATGATATTTTACAGTTTTCATATTTTCTGCTGTCAGGTAGATCTGCATATCCTGATTCATTTTTGCAAAACCTTTTTTGCTTTCCCCGACTTCATACCAGAAAGAAGTATTGGTTACTTCTGTTTTATTTTCAATTTCCCACAGAAGGAACGGATATCCATTATTAATTGTACTGTAAATTCCCCAGGTTTCTGAGAAATCCCAGCCTTCATAATTTCCCTCTGTTCTCATTTTTTCTCTTGAAAGAGGTGTTCCCTTATCTGTATCTTTACAGAAACTTGTAGTGCTGCAGTAATAGGAATTCGTTACTGTTCCATAACTGCTTCCGATCAGGCCTCCGCCAGTTCCTTCATTTGCTTTTCCCGTGGAATAACAGTTTATTATTTTTCCATAATAGTATCTTCCAACAAGACCTCCGGCAGTATTACCTGTGACATTACCTCTTGCAAATGAATTTTCAATAGTTCCATAATAATTGTCTCCAGCAAGACCTCCAACCTCACTGCCTTCAGTAACAGTTCCTGTTGCAAAACTCTCTGTAATCTGTCCGTTATTATACCCGGCCAGACCTCCCCCAGTTCCCTTACCACTTATATTTGCCTGGCTGCTGCAGTGTCTGACAACTCCGGTATTCTCATTCATTCCCACAAGTCCGCCATGATTTCCCTGTGAACTCACTGATCCGGATGTCTTACAGTTTTCTAGGATTCCCCTGTTGCTTCCCACAAGAATTCCCGCATTTGAGCTTGCTTCTACAGTACCTGAAATATTAAGGTTACGGATCTCTCCTTTATTTATTCCGAAAAATCCTGTATTCTCTTCTGACCTTCCGGAAATTTTAAGTCCCTGAATTGTATATCCTTTTCCGTCAAAGAAGCCTTCAAAAGCATCTGCTCCATTACCTCCGACAGGCGTCCAGTTTCCGCTGGAAAGTTCAATGTCATTTCCAAGCACATAGTAATTTTTTCCTGCAAGAGGAAGTTTTCCTTCTGTCAGCGCCTGCAGTTGAGCTTCTGTCTTGATTACATAAGGATTTTCCTCACTTCCATCTCCACTGATCTCGATCTCCTCTTCTTCTCCCCGCAAATCAATTACCGGATATCCTTTTTCACCGATATTCCAGATGTGTTCAAAATCCCAGCCTGTGTAAGAAGATTTTTCTTTTAATTTTGCCGTTAACAGAGGAATACCTTCTCTGTTTCCGGTATTTGCCGCATTATAATAGCAGAATCTTACTTTATCCGAGTATCGGTATCCTACCAGTCCTGCACCTTTATTATCATTGGTCATTCCGACACTGTAACAGAAATACATGCTGCCATAATATTCTCTGCCGACAAAACCTCCGGTATTTCCGGTTCCGGATACACGTCCCCAGGAATAACTGTTTCGAACAACTCCCTGATTATATCCTATGAAACCTCCGGCATCTTCTCTGCTTCCCGATACTTTTCCTGTAGCACTACAGTATTGAATCGTTCCGTTGTTACTTCCGACGAAGCCACCTGCTATCCCACTTCCTTCTACAGTCACGTCTGCCTGACATTTTTCTATTGTTGCATTTTGTTCATTTATGCCGACAAGACCTCCATGTGTTTCTGTTGAAGACACATTTCCGGATACAGAACAGTTTTCAATTCTTCCTTTATTGCGACCTGCAAGGATTCCAGCATTGGAAGTATTTTCCACACTTCCTTCCACCTTCAGATTTCGAATTGTTCCCTCATTACTGCCAAACAGACCTGCATCCAAATTTCCTCTTCCGGAAATTTTGAGGCCACGAATTGTATATCCCTGTCCATCAAAAACTCCCCCGAAAGAATCTGTTCCATTTCCGCCAACAGGTGTCCAGTTTTCACTGCTCAGAGTAATATCGTTTCCCAGAATATAATAATAATTTCCGTTTACCGGAAGCCTGTTCTCCGTAAGAGCCTGCAACTGCGCTTCTGTTGTAATAACATACGGATTTTCTTCACTTCCGTCTCCGGCAATCTCTATCTCTTCAAGCTCTCCCTGACGCTGAATTACCGGATAACTGTTTTCCGACATTGTCCATATATGGGAAAAATCCCAGCCGGAATAGGTTTCCTGTTTTTTCAGCTTCTGTGTTGTTGCCGGAATTCCATCGCGGTTTCCCGTATTCGCAGAATTAAAATAACAGAATCGGATCACATCTGAATATCTGCTGCCTACAAAACCACCTCCGGTATTGTCATTTACATTTCCTGACGAATAGCAATATGTAATTTTTCCATAATAATTTCTTCCGCAAAAGCCTCCAGTATTTCCGGTTCCGGATACCTTTCCCCTTGCATAACTGTTTTCAATATTCCGGTTGTTATATCCTACAAAACCTCCGGTATCTTCTCTGCTTCCGGATACTTTTCCCCTGGCCCCACTGTAACGGATTGTTCCGTTATTGCTGCCTGCAAAACCTCCTGCTTCACCATTTCCTGTAACAGTTACATCTGATATACAGTCTTCTATTACTGCATTTTCTTCGTTTATTCCGATAAGTCCACCATGTGTTCCTGAAGATTCCACAGCCCCGGATACTGTACAATTTTCGATTTTTCCTTTATTCTGCCCAAGTAAAATTCCTGCAAATGACTCCGCCTCTACTTTTCCGGAGACATTAAGATTCCGGATTGTTCCTGTATTTGCCCCGAAAAGTCCTGTGTATACCTCACCTCTTCCTGAAATTTTAAGTCCACTGATCGTATGACCCTGTCCATCAAAAATCCCACAGAAGACATCCGTATCATTTCCGCCGATGGGTGTCCAGTTCTCACTGCTCAATGTAATATCATTGCCAAGAACATAATAATTCTTTCCTTTTAGCGGAAGTGTTCCGACAGCCAGAGCTTCCAGCTGTTTCTCTGTTACAATCTGATAAGGATCTTCTTCACTTCCATCTCCTTCAATCTCTATCTCACCTGCTTCTTCTCTTAAGCTGATCACAGGATATCCTTTTTCTCCCAGAGCCCATATATGTTCAAAATCCCAGCTTGTATATGTTTCCTGTTTTTTCAGCTTCTGCACGGTCATTGGAATTCCCTGTCGATTTCCTGTGTTGGAAGCATTATAATAGCAAAAACGAATACTGCTGTAATATCTATCATTTACAAAACCTGCTCCGGCATTATCATTTACCATTCCAAGTGCATAGCAGAATTTAATGGAACCATTGTAGGCTCTTCCCGCAAAGCCTCCAGATGTATTGCTTCCGGATACTTTTCCCCATGCATAACAGTTCTCGATAGTTCCGCTGTGATATCCGGTAAAACCTCCTGCGTATTCAGTACTTCCTGATACCTTTCCGGCAGCACCACTATAGCGGATAGTTCCCTGATTACTGCCCACAAAGCCTCCTGCTTCACCGGTTCCCGAAATTTCAACAGAAGCAGTACTATTCTCGATCACACCTTTATTACTGTTCAGACCGACCATTCCTCCATGGCTTCCTGTTGAAGAAACCGTACCGGAAACAGAGCAGTTTTCAATCCGTCCATTATTACAGCCTGCCAGAATTCCTGCCTCAGAAACGGCCTCAATATTTCCTGCTACTGTCAGATTACAGATTGTACCATTGTTTTCCCCGAAAAGGCCTGTATATCTTTCATTTCTTCCTGAAAGCTTCAATCCACTGATCGTATGGCCCTGTCCATCAAAAACTCCTCCAAAAGCATCCATGTTATTTCCGCCAACCGGAGTCCAGTTCTCACCTGTCAGCACAATATCGTTGGCAAGGACATAATAATTACGTCCTTTCAGCGGTAACTCACCGGTACAGAGTGCCTGCAGCTGATTTTCTGTTTTTATAAGATAAGGATCTACCTCACTTCCGTCACCTTCAATCTCAACAGCTCCCGCTTCTCCCCGAAAATCAATTGCCGGATAACTGTTTTCATCCATTGTCCATACATGCTCAAAATCCCAGCCATAATACGTATTCTGGTCTTTTAATTTCTGTAATGTTACCGGAATTCCCTCACGGTTTCCTGTATTAGCTGAATTATAATAACAGAATTTCGGTCCACACTGATAAAAATATCCACCGAATCCTTTACCTGTATTATCATTAACTGTACCCGATGCATAACAGTATTTCACTGAAACTCTTTCCGATCTTCCAAGAAATCCTCCTGTATTACCCGAACCGGATACGGTTCCTCTTGCATAACAATTTTCGATTTTTGCAGTGTTGTATCCTACAAATCCACCGTTTTCTCCATTTTGACCGCTTACATTTCCAAGTGCTCCACAGCCACTTACTGTTCCATAATTTTCCCCCATGAACCCGCCTGCATTACCATTACCGGTTACTGTTACAGACGCTGTACTGTTTTTAACTGTACCTGCATTCTCTCCTATAATTCCTCCACCATCAGACGAAGAAGTTACGCTTCCTTCTGCCCGGCAGTTTTCTACTGTTCCTTTGTTATAGCCGATAAGAAGACCAGCTATTCCGTTAACATTCAGATTTCCCTGAATACTGAGATTTCTCACAGTTCCTAAATTATATCCGAAAAAGCCAGCATATCCTTTTACAGAATCGGTCTGCACATTACTGACAGTAAAATTATTTCCATCAAAAACTCCCTTAAAACAGTTGTTTCCGTCTTTTCCAACTGGAATCCATGTTTCTGTAAGGGCAATATCATTTTTCAGAATAAAATATCCACCAAGTGATGCGGACTGAGTTAACTGAGACATTTTCCTAAGATCTGCCTCTGTACTGATCTCATAAGGTTCATCCTCTGTCCCTTTTCCCGTCCACTGGGTATCATCTGAAAAAACTGCTATCTCATTTTCGCTTTCAAGAGCTTCCGTTTTTTCTTCTGTCTCTTCACTGTCCAGTGTAAGCTCCTGGCTCTCATTTTCAGTGTCCGAATTCCCGGGCTCCTCAATAATTTCTTCTTCTGGCTCGGATTTTTCCTCCTCTGTTTCCAGCTCCTCAATTTCCGAATTTTCTGCTTCCGGAGTTACTTCCGCTGAACTTTCCTCCTGCTGTGGTTCCGATACCTCCGTCTCAGGTATATACGTTTCCTCTGTTTCATCTGACGACACATCAGCGGATTCCTGCACAGTTTCATTTTCTTCTTCCGAAGTATCCGAAAATACATCTCCATCCGACATATCATCCTGCCATTCCGTCATCTGTTCTGATTCCATAGCCAGAACAGAAAAACTGTCCATAGGCAAAATCATCAGGACCGCCAACAAAATGGCCAGAAACTGCCTGCCCCTTCTTTTCATACTTTTTCTCCTTCCGTATGTTATTTTTGAACAATTATAGCATATGTCATCTTCTTTTTCATTATTATTCTCATATATTTTATATTCCTTCTGATATAGTGTTACATTTCTCTTTTTTTCAAAATATTCTCGAAATACTATGTGAACTACAAAAAAAGCCCCCGATATTAAACCGGGAACTTTCTTATAATTTTGAGAATATTCATTTGCACGCATCAGTCGTGTCTCTGTTCCTTATTATCGTATGTCTCACAGAATCTGGCAGCAAAAGCCGGAGGCTCCTGGTGTGCATACAGATGTGAGATATCTCCGAAAGAACTCATACGGAAAGAGGCGATGCCCTTTCTGCGCTCTTCTGTTACGATCGTGCTTACAGAAGACGGTGCAGCACAGAAATTCTGCAGCATTACCAGTGGAGAAATACTGAGAAGATAACTGATCAGCACACAGCTTACTCCAAAATGGCAGAAGAAAACAAGGGTATCCTCGTTCGCTTTCTCGGCTCTGTAGTAATGCCCTTCACGGACATAACCATGCTCAGCCAGAACCTTGTCAAAGTTTTTGGTTACCCAGTCATATTCTTCCTTCATATGGCCTTCTTTCAGGATATCATTATCCCACCAGCTGTCAAAGCTGTAAAAGTTCTCAACCTTCGTCCAGTCCTGCGGAAGCCAGTCCCACGGGATGATCTTTTCCCCGTTTCTGTCGGGTCTTCGGATCTGAACATCAAACTCCCTCAGCCACTTACATTCTGTCGCTGTTCTTCCCGTCTTTTTTAAAGTACAGGAAGCAGTATCCTTCGCTCTTCCAAGAGGCGAGACATAAAAATCCCTGACATCAAGCGCAGCGATCTTTTCGGAAAGAAATTCCGCCTCTTTCCAGCCCTTCTCTGTCAGGGAATCTATTGTATAATCCGGGTCTCCATGTCGTATAAAAAGTAATTTCATCTTTTTGTGTCCTCCATTTTATAACCTGGATTTCCATTATATTCTTATTTTTTCTGTTGTCAATTCCTGTTGTCTTTTTTTCATCTGTTCAGGCTTCACTCACAGCTTTTTCCTTCGCTGCATTCTCCTGCTCTCTCAGCTCGTGAACCGCCTTTTTCAGCGCCTCAAAGCTCTCCTCGCTGATGATATGCTCGATCCTGCAGGCATCGTGAAGAGCTGTTTTTTCCTGGACTCCCAGCATGATCAGCCAGGAAGAGATCAGCTGATGACGTTCGTATACCTTATCTGCGATCTTATGACCTTCCTCAGTCAGACGGATATCTCCGTTATCTGCAACTGTGATCAGATTCTTCTGACGCAGGTTCTTCATGGCAACACTGACGCTCGGCTTCTTAAACCCCATCTCAGCCGCTATATCCACCGCTCTCACAAGTGAGCTCCTGTTTCCCAGAATCAATATGGTTTCCAGATAATCTTCTGATGATTCATTTGATCTCATGCTATTTACACCTCCCGTGGTTTGTTTAAACTAACCAAGTTAATCATAGCATACTTTCATTGATTGGGCAATGGTTTTCCGAGAAAAAAAGCCTGACAGCTTTTGCTGCCAGGTCTTTATCATTTTTTCTTGATTTCTTCTGCCACAGTCTGAATACTCTGATCTGAACAGCGCTTTAACATTCTGGAAAGCTCCAGAAGTTTTTCCCTGGAATAATTTCCCTTAAGCAGTTCTCTGTAGCCCTGCATCTTCATTCCAATCAGGATATGTACCAGATCATTATCTGCTTCTTTTCCGCATTTTTTCCGGAAATTCTCCTGAAGAAGCTGTTCCATTTTTGTGCAGGTGTCCTCCCAGAAATTTTCATATCTGGTTCCTTCTGCACCTTCCATGAGAATTCTCGCAATATCTCTGTTTTCCCAGACGAATTCCATAAAAAGCTGGTCGTATTCTTCTGATATCGTCTGCTCTTCGTTTTGGGAATCTGTCAGTTTCCCGGCTATCTGCTCCATTTCTCCGACCGTTTCCTCCACGATCTCCTCAAAAAGAGCTGCTTTGCTTTCAAAAAAGAAATACAAAGCTCCCGTAGTCACATCTGCTTTTTTGCAGATGGCACGAAGAGAGGCTTTCAGAAACCCTTTGTCCCTGAATTCCTCTTTACCGGCTTCCAGAAGTCTGCTCCGCACAGCACTTTCTGTTTTTTCCATATTTTACGCACTCCATTGTTGTTTCGTTGCTGCTTTTTCCGCTTTCTCCGCCTGCGGAAAAAAATCTGCTCATTTCTGATCAGCTCCTGACATATCTTTGATATTATTATGTCAATCTGATCCTATTCGTATTTTAACGTATATCTCCTGAAAATGGAAGTCTCTGAGTATAAATTTATTTGCCTGTATTATGTTTTTCAGCATTTTACTGCTATGACTGCAGCATCGGTGAATCGCCTCTGTCTGTGACGATCTCATAACCCACAGACTGAACCCGTCTGGAAAGGCAGCCCCTGCATTCCGCAGCCTCCTCACCTGTACAGATTTTATTATCGTAAAGCTCATACTGCTTCCGGTTCTTCACCGGTGACAGATTAGGCATCACAACATTTGCCCCTGCCAGAAAGCCTTTTTCCCTGCCCCGGGGATCCAGTGTTCCAAGTGCTGTCGTTGCCGGAAGAAGTACCTGTTGGAGCATGATCCGTATCACAGACAGAAGAAAAAGTGTCAGTTCCACGCTTCCCGGCTCTTCCTCTGCAAATTTCGTATCATGATGCGGAATAAACGGCCCGATTCCTACCATGTGTGGATTCAGTTCTTTCAGAAAAACAAGATCCTCTGCCAGATGTTCCAGGGTCTGTCCCGGTGCTCCCACCATAAATCCGGCGCCGATCTGATAGCCAAGTTCTTTCAGATCATAAAGGCACTGCTTTCTGTTGGCGAGACTGAGATTTTCCGGATGCAGGTAACGGTAATGATCTTCATTCGCAGTTTCATGCCGGAGAAGATAGCGGTCTGCACCTGCCTCCTTAAATTTCCGATAACTTTCTTTTGATTTTTCTCCGATAGATAATGTGATCGCACAATCCGGATAGCTTCGTTTGATGGAGCTTATAATATCCGCCATTCTTTCATCATTAAACCAGGGATCTTCTCCTCCCTGGAGCACAAATGTCCGGAAGCCCAGCTCATGTCCATTTTCACAGCACTTAAGGATTTCATCTTTTGTCAGGCGATAGCGCACAGCGTTGGTGTTGGAGCGCCTGATTCCACAGTAATAACAGTCATTTCTGCAGTAATTGGTAAACTCTACCAGCCCTCTTGTATATATTTTATTTCCAAAATATTTCTTCTGGATTCGGACAGCCTCCTGCCGGAGCAGTTCTACAGTCTCCGGATCTTTATACAGCTTCAGAAGCTGTGGATATTCGTCCTGTTTTAGCTGGCCCTCTTTAATAAATTTTTCAACGATCCCCATAATTGATATGTCCTTTTCTTTTATTTATGAATCTGATACAGACGATTTTTTTGAAATTGATGGTATTTCTCTTTCATCTAAAAATATTCTACCATAAAATAAAAAAGGATACTACGCAATAAATACATAGTATCCTTTTCATACATATTCTTATTTGATCAGATCTTTTACAACCTCTCCTGCAATGATCAGACCTACCACTGACGGTACAAAAGCATTACTTCCCGGCACCTGGCGGCGCTGTGTGCATTTTCTGGCTGTTCCAGGAGGGCAGATGCAATGTGAGTTGCAGTTGATTGCCATATCATCGATTGGTGTCATTGGTTTCTCCTGTGAATATACGACCTTCAGCTTCTTAATTCCACGCTTTTTCAGCTCACGGCGCATAACTTTTGCCAGCGGGCAGACAGATGTCTTATAAATGTCTGTCACCATAAAGCCTGTCGGATCCATTTTATTTCCGGCTCCCATGGAGCTGATGATAGGGGTTCCGGAAGCCTTGGCCTGCTCTACCAGCATCAGCTTGCCGGTTACTGTGTCAATAGCATCCACAATATAATCATACTGCGAAAAATCAAAGGAATCTGCTGTCTCCGGTACATAAAAAGTCTTATGGATATTTACGACTGCATCCGGATTGATCTCCAGAATACGGTCGCGCGCCACATCTACCTTATATTTGCCAACAGTTTTTCTGGTTGCATAAATCTGACGGTTAATGTTCGTAAGGCATACTTTATCATCATCGATCAGATCCAGTGTACCCACACCGCTTCGAACAAGTGCCTCTACGGTATATCCGCCAACGCCACCGATTCCAAATACGGCAACTCTGGAATTCTTCAGCTTCTCCATTCCTTCTTTTCCAATTAATAATTCTGTTCTTGAAAACTGATTCAGCATTTTCAATTTCTCCTTATATTTCGTGTTCTATATATTCGTGTTCTATTTTCTATATATAATTTTCTCTGAAAATATCTTCTGGTATCATACATAGCCTTAATAGCTCCTGCTATCAAAAAAGCTCCTGCTGCAGTTTACTGTTTTCCGTAAGTAATGCGAATATTTTTTCTACAACAATTCAGAAAATTATAGCAATCCAATAAATTATTATATCGAAAGAAAGCAACTCAGGACATGAAGTACCGGAGTGCAGAGTCTCTGGAATCCCAGAGTGTGTCACACCATGCATAATTTCTGTGCATGAGAAACTTATTGCCCGTCATAAAATACGCTGTAACGTCGAATGCACTGGTTCATACGTTCTGAGAGCCCGGATCTGATAAGATAATCGGAACAGAATGCTATAATTAACAAGTAATTTTCTGCAGGATTATACATAACTGCGAGGATTCTATCATGTATAGATAGCCTTGTCAATATCCCCTACTGATGTACTAGGAATATTTTTTCACTCTTGATCATACTTTTTCGCACAAAAAAAGCTCCTCTTTTCAAGGAACCTTCTTAATACTGCGGGTAGCCGGACTTGAACCGGCACGGAGTTGCCCCCGAGAGATTTTAAGTCTCTTGTGTCTGCCTATTCCACCATACCCGCATATTCAATTATTTGTTCAAAAATGGGGCCTATAGGGCTCGAACCTATGACCCTCTGCTTGTAAGGCAGATGCTCTCCCAGCT
>OLNJ01000026.1_pt1 | contig 140402 bp, 133 predicted proteins | sample 1672191 | NCBI WGS metagenome assembly OLNJ01 (sample SAMEA3136657, study PRJEB25190) | human gut metagenome | biome: human gut; feature: human-associated habitat; material: faeces | place: Austria | collected 2013
TCTCCTCTCCCTTTCACATATGGTCAAAGTATGAATGAATAAGCCGCCCCCCCCCCTAGGCGGCTTATTTTTTTATCTTTACTACCCAATGAAAGCGTGTTATAATATCTAAAAATTGGTAAAAAGAGAGTGATTGTAATGAAAGAAAGTTATTATCTTGCTCCATTTAAAAAACGAATGAATGCCCATGCTTTGGATTTATCGATGACGATTGGTCTTATGTTTATTCTTATTTTGGCACTAACAGGGCCGATTCAATACCCTGTGGTTATCATTGTCTTTTATGTCATGGCCATCTTATTTCCTAGCTTAAATCATGGACAAACGATTGGAAAAAAATTAATGAAAATTAAACCGGTTATGATAAAAGATGAGAAAGAACTCACTTGGTGGCAAATTCATCTTCGAGAACTTTTTAAATACTTATCCCTATACTTTTCTTTCGGTATCACCCATTTGGCTAGCTTTTATATGATCAGCGAACGAAAGGATAAACGAACGATACATGATTTAATTTTCAAAACACGTGTCGTAGACTTAGACCCTCAATTATTATATGCACAACGCGATCAAGCAGCTGAAGACGATTACTATAACCATTATAATTCCCAACGAAGCATCCGCTAAAAATGAAAAGTATCGAGTCCTCAAGAAGGATTCGATACTTTTTTATTGAGTTAGTTCCATCACTAATTCTTCTTGTTTCTTTCTTGATATAGGACAATAAAAAACTCCACAAATCAAAGCAGTTAAAGGAGAAACCAGCACCAGTCCCATACATCCAATAAACGTGTGCAAAATTTCAGCTGAAATCTTTTGAGAATTTAAAATGGATAACAAAGGCGTTCCTTGTGCTAAATAAACCATTAAAATCGTAATGTAACTTCCCATATAAGCCAACAGCAAGGTCGTCATTTGACTCCCAATAACTGACTTTCCAATTGTAAGTCCCGATTTAATTAAGGCAGTGCGTTTGATGGTCGGATGATGCTTTAACACCTCCTCAAGTGCCGCTGAAATATCAATGGCTAAATCTAGAACGGCACCCGAACATGCTAAATAAATACCCGCTTGAAAAATACCGTCTAAATCCAAATTTTGATAACCTGCATACAAAAGCGATTCTGACCAATCCATTACCGCTCCATCAATATTAAATAATCTTCCAAACCATACCGCTAATAAACAAGTCAAAAAAGAACAAATCATCGAACTTGCTATGGCTGTATAAGCCTTTTTGGTCCAGCCTGCTACTAATAACAACGTCACGATGGTTAATAAATTCCCCACCATTAAAGCCATAAAAAGTGGATTCCAACCTCTTAATAAGGACGGAATTAAGATTTTACAAATGCTCAGTAATGCAAAAGCAAAAGACAATAACGTCCGAACCCCGGTAAATCCAGAAACCATAATGAGTAAGAAGATAAAACAACCAACTAAAATCAGTTGTTCGTCCAATCGATAATAATCAATTAAATTAGCAAATATGACTTGACCTGATGAATTTTGCTCAATCAACGTCCATACCTTATCTCCGACTTCATATAACTTATCGACTTCTAGTTTTCCCGTTAAAAGATTCATTCCTTCAACGATTTCACCTTTATGTGCTCCACTTAAAATTTCAATTTCGCATCGCTGATCCCCCTGATTAAGTAATCCAGTCGTGTAAACCCCACTGTTATTGACAGATCTCACGGTTGCTTTAACGCCTGATGAATTAATATAAATCTGCTGTTCATAACCTGTTGGTAAAAACCAAAGAATCGCTAACAACAAAACAAAAACACTAACAAATACTATCTCTTTACGCTTCACACTGCTGACTCCTTCACTTAATCTACCTGACAAATTTCAACTAATTTATGAAAGACATCCACATTATCGTAAAATCCACTAAACAATTCAGCTCCAACACCTCTCGCATAAATCGCAACCGGTGCTCCTGTATGCGCATAAGATGTCCAACCAATACCTGCTTTATTATTTAAAAGATGAGTTAAGCTAACCGATAGTGGATCATATCCGCCATATAAAATTTGAGCCTCCTCAGTTTGATCCCGATCATCCTTATTTTTCATCGACTCTTCAAAGCCAGCCTTTAATTTCTTCAACTCATCATCCGACATGACAAACAATGCCTTTTCTCCATGAGTAGCCTCTTCATCTTCTGATGATATCAATCCAAAGTTTTCTTTAATAATCGGATATACATCCTCAAACGTTAAATTTGGGTTGCTTGCTTTTAAATCTTTAATTAATTCATCAAACGCAACATAAGACATTTTTTGTGCCTTTAACAACTCAAACGCTGTATGATAACCTGTTTTAGCATATCCAATACTCATTCCTCCTGTTTCATGATCACCGGTCACCAAAATTAACGTTTCTTCAGGATGCTCATTTGCAAAATCAATTGCCACTTGAACGGCATCTTCAAAAGCTAACACTTCAGCAATGGCCGTCATGGCATCATTTGCATGACAAGCCCAATCGACTTTCCCTGACTCTACCATCATAAAAAATCCTTGTTCGTTATCTAGGACTTTAATCCCTTTCTCGACAAAATCAGCCAACATTAAATCGTCTTCTTTGGCATCAATGGCATAAGGCATGGCTCCTGAATCTTGTAACACAGGACTTTGAGCATATACCTTACCCGATGAGGAGTCAAGCGCCAAAATATCTTCCTTCTTCTTAGCTACTTGATATCCATTTTCTTCAATGATCTCATACACATTTCGTTCATCTTCATTTTTTCCCGTTGGCTGTGCAATGCTTCCTCCGCCAAAATAATCAAAGTTAGATGTTGCTAATTGTGTGGCAATCTCGTAATAATCACCTCGAGATGGAACATGAGCATAATACGCTGCAGGGGTTGCATGATTAATCGTGACTGTTGTCACAATTCCAATTTTTTTTCCTGCTAATTTTAATTTTTCAGTGATGCTTTCTGTTACCTTCGTTTTATTTGCTTCTAACCCAATGACTCCGCTATGCGTTTTCACACCAGAAGATAAAGCTGTAGCTGTAGAGGCTGAGTCTGGAACGAAAGACGTTGAATTATGTGTCGTGACCAATCCAACCGTAGGAAAAGCTGTAAAATTTAAATTATTAGTTGTGATTTCACCCTCTCCATCATTTCCTGTATAGACTTGGGCAGCATTTACCTGAACCTGTGACATTCCATCTCCAATGAACATAAATACATACTTAGGCGCCACCGTCACTTCAATTGTTTCAGCAACTGATACTGATTTTTCTTCTTCATTTGAACACCCCATCACAACCGTTAAAGCAGTTGCCATTGATAATAGGATGTTTAACCATTTTTTATTCATCATCCATCCTCCTGTTTTTAACCAATAAACTTATGATAACCAAATGATAGATTTTTCATCAAAAAATCTAACTTTAGAGAATATGAGGAATATCTAGACGACATGATATTCTCTTATTAATCTGACTTATCTTTATCAATCGTATTTTTTATTTTTCGTAAAATCTAAATTTTTATGTCAAAAAAGAGAGCACTAATTCAGTACTCTCTTTTAACGATATTAGAAACGGAAGCCACCGCGACCTTTACCTTTTCCTTTTTTACCTTGTCCCATCATGCCTCCAAAGCCACCCATTGCACCTGGATTACCTCCGCGTTGCAAGGCATTGGCCATACGTTCCATCTGTCGTGGATCCATGCTTGAGAATTTCTTCATCATTTTACGCATATCTGTAAATTGTTTAATCATACGATTAACTTCTGCAATATCACATCCGCAACCTTTTGCAATACGTTGCTTACGACTTGCATTAATTAAATCAGGATTTTTACGCTCTTGCTCTGTCATTGAGTAAATAATCGCTTCAACACGTGCCATTTGTTTTGGATCAATATTAATATCTTTTAATTGGTTTCCGACACCCGGAATCATTTTTAAAATATCTTCAAATGCTCCAAGTTTTTTCATTTGTTTCATTTGCTTTAAGAAATCATTAAAGTCATAAGTAGCATTCATCATTTTGTCCGCTAACTTCATGCTTTCTTCTTCATCGAAGTTTTCTTGAGCACGTTCGATTAAGGTCATAACATCTCCCATTCCTAAAATACGAGATGCCATACGCTCTGGATGGAAGACTTCTAATGTATCTAATTTTTCACCAAGACCGATGAATTTAATTGGAACATTAGTAATTTTACGAATTGATAAAGCAGCACCACCACGAGTATCACCATCTAACTTCGTTAACACAACCCCTGTTAAATCCAATTGATCATGGAATGATTGAGCGACATTAACCGCATCTTGTCCAGTCATCGCATCAACGACTAATAAGATTTCTTGAGGATTAACAAGCTCTTTAATATTTTTTAACTCATCCATTAATTGCTCATCAATATGTAGACGTCCAGCTGTATCGATAATGACTAAATCATGACCATTTTCACGAGCATAAGTCATCGCTTCTTTTGCGATATCAACTGGGTTCATTGATGTTCCTTTTTCATAAACCGGAATATTTAATTGCTTACCGATTGTTTTTAACTGATCAACGGCAGCAGGACGATACACGTCACAGGCAACTAATAATGGATTTTTCTTTTCTTTTTTACGTAAATAACTTGAAATTTTTCCTGTGTGTGTCGTTTTCCCGGCTCCTTGTAATCCGACCATCATAAAAACAGCTGGTTTAGCATGACCAAAGTTTAACTCAGCCGCGCTATCCCCCATTAATTTCGTTAACTCTTCATTAACAATCTTAATCACTTGCTGCCCTGGCGTTAAGCTTTTTAAAACAGCTTCTCCGACAGCTTTTTCCTTAACTTCATTAATAAATTCACGTACAACTTTAATATTAACATCGGCTTCAAGTAACGCTAAGCGTACTTCACGCATCATCACGTCAACATCTTTTTCAGTTAATTTTCCTTTACGTGTGACACTTTTTAAGGCCGATTGTAGTCGTTCTGATAATGTTTCAAATGCCATAAATTAAACCTCCAAATCGAGTTGTTGCAACTCATTAATCCACTTCATCATCTGCTCATCCTGTGTATGAACTTGCATCTGATCTAAAATTTCTTCACGTATTTCACGCTTTTTTAATAATTGTAACTTCGTTTCATAATCTTCTAACAATTTCTCTGTTCGTTTAATGTTATCAAACACGGCATTACGACTTACCTCAAATTGTTCAGCAATTTCACTCAACGATAAATCTTCTTGGTAATAAAGCTCAAGATAAGTCTTCTGCTTTGATGTTAATAATACTTGATATGCATCATACAGTTCATTCATTCGATTGACTTTTTCTAACATCACAATGCCCCCACTAGCTTCTATATACAAACTAAACGATAATTTATAATTTCATAATCAGACTTAATCGTTAAGCTCTTTTGATACTAAAGAGACCTATAGTCCCGATAAAAGTTTTCAACTGCATCAAACTTATCAAGACCCATCTATTCAGCCCTACCTAAAAACCTAATTACTCTGCTTCATTTTCAAATAAATCTGCAAATAATCCATAAATATATTGTTCAATATCAAAGTGAACTAAATCTTCGGCTTTTTCTCCTAAACCAACAAATTTAATCGGAATCCCAATTTCATTTCGAATGGCTAAAACAATTCCACCTTTTGCTGTTCCATCTAATTTTGTTAAAACAATTCCAGATACATCTGTCGCTTCTAAAAACGCCTTCGCTTGATTCATTCCGTTTTGTCCTGTTGTTGCATCAATGACTAATAATGTATCATGAGGCGCTCCTGGAACTTCACGTTCAATCACGCGTTTAATTTTTTCTAACTCTTTCATTAAGTTAACTTTATTTTGTAAACGTCCTGCCGTATCACATAATAACACATCAACATTACGAGCCTTCGCTTCTTTAATCGCATCAAACATAACGGCTGATGGGTCTGAACCTTCACTTAATGACACCACATCGACCCCAATGCGGTCTCCCCAAACCTGTAATTGTTCAATTGCACCTGCACGGAACGTATCTCCTGCGGCTAATAAAACAGACTTTCCTTTTCCTTTTAATTGATGAGCAATTTTTGCAATTGAGGTTGTTTTTCCAACCCCATTTACCCCAACAAATAAAATAACAGTTAATCCTTCTTTATTCAGACGTAAGTTTGAGTTCACAAACTCACCTTTAACGTAAATTTCAAATAGTTTATCGACCATAATACGCTGTAATTCTTTTGGATCCGTAACATTATGTTCGCGTACAGTCTCTTTTAATTGATCAATGAAATCTACCACGGTATTAACACCAATATCAGCCATAATGAAGATTTCTTCTAACTCTTCAAACATCTCTTCATTAATGTCATTATAGCTTGAAAAAACAGACTGTAACTGTTTTAAAAGGTTACCACGTGTTTTTTTCATACCTTCTTTATAATGTTGCTGAGCACGAATTTCTGTCTCAGAGACTTCTTTTTTTCCAAGTACCATCGACTTTAGACGATCAAATAAACCCATCAGGCTTCACCTCAATTAATTAATAATATCGTGTCATACAAAATGACTTTAATGCTACTCTATCATATTTTACGGTCTATGACTATTATTTTTCATCATCTAGATAATCTGAAACATTATCCATACGAACTGACACGAGTTTCGTTACCCCTCGTTCTTGCATCGTCACTCCGTATAATACATCAGCTTTTTCCATCGTTCCTTTACGGTGAGTAATAACGATGAACTGTGTTTCTTTACTAAATGCCTTTAAATAATTGGCATAACGAGAAACATTGGCTTCATCAAGTGCAGCCTCAACCTCATCGAGCACACAAAACGGAACCGTACGAACTTTTAAAATGGCAAATAATAAGGCAATCGATGTTAAGGCTTTTTGTCCACCTGATAATAAATTTGAAGTTTTTAACTTTGTTCCAGGTGGCTGTGCAATGATTTCAACCCCAGTATTTAATAAATCGTGAGGATCAGTTAACACTAAATCAGCGGTTCCACCACCGAATAATTTTTTAAAGATTTCAATGTACTCAACACGAACCAAGTCAAAGGTTTCTTTAAATTTAATGGTCATCTCTTGGTCCATTTCATTAATCGTTTCCTCTAAATTAGCTTTCGCTTCAATTAAATCATCGCGTTGTGTCGTTAAGAATTCGTATCGTTCTTTCACTCGTTGGTACTCGGCAATTGCAGCCACATTGATCTCACCGAGTGAAGCAATTTGACCTTTTAAGCTACGAATTTTTTGTTTAACTTCTTCAATACTTCCCTTTAAAGGATAATGTTCATTCGCATAGTCAAACGTCATTTGATGTTCTTCTTCAAGTTTTTTAATCATTAAATCCATCTCAACATCAACTTTTCCAATCGCAACATCGAGTTGATTAATTGACTCCGTCATTTTTTGATGAATTTTATGACTTTCTCTTACTTCACGCTCTAAAATCTCAAGTTCTTGACTGACTTTTGTTAAAGTCAAACGTTGTTCTTGAATTTTTTCAACAATCGATTCACGAGATTCTTTCTGTTGCTCAATTTGTGTTTCAAGTGAAATAACTTCATCATCATTTCCAAGCATTTCTTGTTCGCTTTGCTCTAATCGATTGATTAATTCTGCTAAACGTTCTTTTGCTTGGCCTGATTCCTCTTGCAAACGATAATGAGTCGCAATTTCACTTGTTAGAGCCGTCTCAAGTTTAGCCACTTCAACTTTTAACTCCGTCATAACTTCCATCAACTGAGTTTTCATTTCTTCTTGTTGTTCAAGTTGCTCTTCTAGTGTATCAATGATTCCTTTAGCTGATTCAATTCGATTTTCAAGTCTTAAACGCGATTCGGCTAAATCATTATTCTTTTCAACTAATTGCTTATACTCCGATTCATGTTCACGACGTTCAATTCGAAGTAATTCGTCACGTTCATTTTGTGCTTTTTCACGATATTCAAACGCTAATTTTTGTTGATTCGTCTCCGACATTTTATCTTTTAAACGTTCGCCAGCCGATTGAAGTTTTGATAATTGTTTTTCAGAATTTTTAACGACTTCTTGTAACTCTTGTTGAAGTCCTTTTGATTGTTCGACTTCTTCATTTAACTCTGCAATTTTCTTTTGACAATCTTCAATTTCATTTTTTTGACGTAATAACGATGAACCTTGACGTTTAACAGCCCCTCCGGTCATCGCTCCTCCTGCATTAATAACGTCTCCTTCAAGCGTGACAATACGATAACGATAATTCAATTGCTTTGCTAAATTTTTAGCCACATTTAAATCTTTCGTAACAATAATACTTCCTAAAATATTCTCAACAATTTGTCGATATCGTTCTTCATAACCCACTAATTGTGAAGCCACACCTACAACATCTTGATTATTTTGAATACGATTTAAAACATCCATTGGCAACACACGAGACTTAATAACATTTAAAGGTAAGAATGTCGCACGCCCCGCATGATGACGCTTTAAGAAATCAATAGCATTTTTAGCAGCATCGTCACTTGTTGTCACAATTTGTTGCATAACAGGACCTAGTACCACATCCATCGCCAACTCAAGTTCTTTAGGAACAGACACTAGTTCAGCAACGGCTCCCTCAATCCCATTAATTTGATTTTGCTCACGAGCCTTTAAGATTTTTTTTACCCCTTCGTTAAATCCTGAGAAATCTTTTTGAGCATCCTCTAGCCATTGTAAACGATTCATCATTTTATCGACTTGATGCGTTAACTGTCTAAAACGATTTGTCTCCATTTCTAATTGCTTTAACGAATGTTGATGCGTTTTTTGTAATATTTGATACTCTTCACGCTTCTCCTTTAATTGTGCACTTAATTTATCATACTCTTGCTTAAATCCTTCTTGCTCACGACGCAACGTCTCACGATCAATAAGCGATTTATTTTCATCACCACTAATGCGTTCAAGCGTCACCTCTGTCTTTTTAATTTGCTGATTAATCGAAATGTATTGATTTTTAACACTAGCTAGTTCATTAACATCTTCAAAGTAAGCCTCTCGCGTGGACTCTAATTCTGTTTTTAAATTTTCCTCCAAGTGTTGATATTCTTCCGTCACTTGATTTAACTGTGTTTGTTTGGCTAATAAACGGGATTCGGTTTCTTTCATCGAACTGGTCGCTAGTTCTAATTGCTTCGTCGCTAGTTCTAACTGCTGTTCAAGTTCGACCTGTTGTTCCGTCAGTTGCTCTTTATTTGAAGAGGCATTTTTATGACGTTCTTTTAAAACATCTCGTTGACCTTGTAATTTTTGAATTAACTCTGACGTTTCAACTAACTCAGTTTGTAAGGCTTCTAACTGTTGTTCTTGAGCTTGTTGCGTTTGCTTTAAATTATCCATTCGACGCTCATCCGTCGCAATCTTTCCATTAATACTTAAATGTTCAAACTCCACTTCTTTACGTTCTTTTTTTGAACGTTCCATTTGGTCATTTAACGTTTTAATATCATAAGCTAACACACTGATTTCTGACTCACTACATTCCTTTTTTAAGACCATGTACTTTTCAGCTTTTTCTGATTGCTTACGTAAGGGTTCAACTTGGTCTTCTAACTCAAAAATAATATCTTGAACACGACTTAAATTATCACTAGTCGATTCAAGTTTGCGCGTTGCTTCTTTTTTACGCATCTTATACTTTAAAACACCTGCTGCCTCTTCAATAATCACACGGCGATCTTCAACCCTTGCCTCGACAATGGCTTTAACTTTATCCTGAGAAATAATGGATAACGAATCATGGCCAATCCCTGAATCCATAATCAAATCAATGACATCTTTTAAACGAACTTTTTGTTTATTAATTAAGTATTCACTATCCCCCGTTCGATAAACACGACGGGTAATACTTACTTCATCATAATCAATCGGTAAGCTTTGACAACTATTATCTAAAACGAGTGTCACTTCAGCAAAGTTAAGTGGTTTACGAGTTGATGTCCCGGCGAAGATAATATCTTCCATTTTCCCACCACGTAAACTTTTTGCCGACTGCTCTCCGAGTACCCAACGAATCGAATCTGAAATATTACTCTTCCCTGATCCATTCGGTCCTACGACAGCCGTTACGCCTCGTTCAAACTCGACTACAGTTTTATCGGCAAAGGATTTAAAACCAATTGTTTCAATTCTTTTTAAATACATATGTTTCATCCTTTATCTACATTCTTTATCTATTTTATTATACCAAAAAGTCATACGTAAAATAAAGGGACTTCTACGTTTATCAAACATTAGTTCTAAGATTATCTTCTAAATCACATATCATTTTCCAAAGCTATCCCCTCTTGTGATGCTTATACAAAAAAACAGCACTTCTTTTCGTGCTGTTTTCACCATTAAACTTCAAAGGTTGTCCCATCTAACCACTTCCAATGTGGTCTTGCAACTTTTATATCCTGTATGAGGCGATATAAGGCTAAATCTTTTTGTTTTGCTTCAATCATAATATCTAGATCTTGATTAAGGGGTTGAACCAACTCAATAAATCGAAGCAAATCCTCAATTTCAATATAATCTGAATGACGACGATCCGTGTCAAATTCTTTCGGACTTGAAATATGAACTTTAGGAGGCCAAGGATTTTGATCCCACGTTTTAAAAATGGATTCTAAAAGGGGTTGAAGCTCTATCCCTTCGTTATAGCAACGATGATGATGAATATCAAGAACCATGGGGATATTTAAGGTTTGACATAGCTTAAGAACATCATCGGCTGAATAAACTTTATCATCATTTTCAATGATTAAAGCCTTTTGAATATTTGGTGGTAGCCGATGAAATGTTTGAATAAATCGCTCTAATGCCGCCTCTTTCCCACCGGCTTTCCCCCCCACATGTAAAACAAGTTGAGGAGACTTAATATCAAATAACTCAAATAAATGCAACTGATGTAAAAGGGATTGAATCGACGCTTCAATCACTGCTTCATTGATACTATTTAAAACATTAAACTGATCGGGGTGTGCATCGACTCGCATGTCATATTTCTTAATTAGATCTGCAACTTCTTGACATTCCTCCTGAATGACTTTGGAATAATCCCATAGAACCTCTTGATGGGTGGCCAATGGAATTAATTTTGATGTCATTCGGTAAAAATGAATCTCTTGTTTCGCGTTATAATTTAAAATTTTAATCAAATCGTGCAAATTTGATTTAGTTACGCGCGTTAATAAACTAAGTTGCTCACGCTTTGAAGAAAGTGATGAATATTTTTTATAGGTCACAGGTGATGAACTTGTAACCTTATCTAACTTTAGCGCAATAGCTACATAACCTAAACGAATTTTCATAAAAAAGACCTCGGTTTTCTAGAATCATTCTAGTTTACCCAGGTCCTCTTTAAATTATTTATCCTTAAATCTTTCATCTTGTTTGATCATTTGTTCCATCTGACGATCGGCGCGTCCCGCTACGACTAAACAACTATATAATGCAACCATCACTAACGTCACCAAACTTCCGACGACGACACCTGCTAAAAACATGGCGTCACCTCCTTTTACCTCTAGTTGTTATTTTCTATGTTTACTAAGCCCTTCTTGTGAGACGACGATCCCCAAAATATCTAATCTATCGCGGATGAATCAGACCTAGAGTTCCATTTCACTGACATTTAAAACGAGACTCGTTCCGTTTTCCCTTAAGTTTTCAATTTCATGGTAAAACTCATATCCGGTTAGCAATTCAATGTGATTCCGATTTGCAAAATCTTTCGCTTCATCATTAAAATCACTTGTTGTAATGACAATAGCTTGATCTGCTTGAACATCAAAATCTTGCATCGCTCCTAAAACACCTCGAATGTCACTAACCCCAACGATATCACCGACTGACATTTCTAATCCTGCTGGATCGGTATATAAATCTTTGATTAAGGGAACACATTTAAACCACTTGACAATGATTTTTTCACCTTGTGACCACATTAACAAATCATAACCTTGCGTCGCCGGATTAGTCGCTACTTCAACCGATTCATATCCCTTCAGTTCATAAAATAATTTTAATAATTGGTTAAAGGATTCATCACTTAAATGCTCTAGTTGCTCAAATAAAACGAGTTGGCTTAGCTGTAGTCGACGTCTTTCATTTTGCTTACTATACTCATCTAATGCTAATTTACGTTGATTTTGTTTATATTTAATCAACAATAAAGCAGCAATGGTTAAGAGTAAAATAATAAGATACCAATTCCACATCTGCCACTTTGCAATCCAATCCGTAAATCCATAAAAGAAATCAAAAACAACAAATGCAATAATTAAATATGCAATATAAACGATTCTTTTTTCCATAACATCACCAATTTTATTATGAAAAAAATGGAACGATTTTAAACAAAATCGTCCCAATAAATCAAATAACTTCTTTACCAAACGGCATTAGAGATAACTTTGCCATTTTAATGGCCTGAAAAGCGAATGGAATTCCAACAATAGAAATAGCTAACATTAAAGCACTCACTAAATTCACTAAAGCCATTTCTAACCCACCAAAAAGTAACCATAAAATATTTAAAACAAAAGTCCCACTTCCATTGTTGACTGTCACAACCTCTTTACCAAATGGAGCTAATTGTAATTTAGCTAACTTAAAGCATTGCAGACCAACCGGAATGCCAACAATCGTTAGACACCAGAGAACGCCAAACAAACACCAAATTAATGAGGCCCATAACCCGCCAAAAAGTAGCCATACTAGATTTCCAAGACATGACATAAGCATCTCTCCCTTCCTATTTACTATATCATATGAGAGATTTGATAGGAAGTCGTGTAGGATATTACTAGAAATTGTAAATCATTTGTTATTTCATAATCTTTTTAATTAATTTTAACTTGTCTTTGTACGGAGGGAACACAAGATTTAAGTGAATTTTCGTCGAGCGATTCACCATGCTTTTTTCGTAAGTGAACGTCTTAAAACTTGCCTCTCCATGATAACGACCCATTCCAGAACTTCCAACCCCTCCAAAAGGCAGTCTTGAAGACGCAACATGCGTAATGGTATCGTTGATACAACCTCCACCAAACGAAAACTGCGTGATTAATTGATGACTAAAGGCTTTATTTTCAGAAAAAACATAAAAAGCTAATGGATTAGGATGAGCTTTTAAACAACGCTTAATCTCATCCATTGATTGATAAGACATCGTCGGAAGAAGAGGACCAAATAACTCATCCTCCATTAAAGAAGAAGTTAAGGTCACCTCTTTGAATACAGTAGGTTCAATAAAACGATCTTCTAAATCAACAGCTCCACCCATCACAACCTGATCACGATTGCCTTCTATTAAATCAGCTAAACGCGACGCATGACGGGTCGTTACAATACGTCCAAACTCAGGATTTGATTGAATGTTATCTCCGTAAAATGACTTAATGACCGTCTGTAACTCTTTTAAAAAAGCTTCATAAACGGAATGATGAACCATCACGTAATCAGGGGCAACACAGGTTTGACCAGCGTTCATAAATTTTCCCCATGCAATACGCTTAGCAGCCAACTTTAAATTCGCTGTTTCATCTACAATTACAGGTGATTTTCCTCCAAGTTCAAGTGTAAGAGGTGTTAAATGATGGCTTGCTTTTTCCATCACAATCTTTCCAACATTCACACTTCCGGTAAAGAAAATATAATCAAATCGTAAATCAAGCAAAGCCTGATTCACTTGGTAATCACCTGTCACCACTGAGACATATCGAGAATCAAAGGCTTCCTTTATTAAACGAACCATAACTGATTCAACATGTGGTGTAAACTCAGACGGTTTTAAAACCGCAACATTTCCACCTGCAATAGCCCCGATTAAAGGTTCTAATAACAGTTGCACTGGATAATTAAAGGGACCAATAATTAAAACAACACCATAGGCACTTGGAATAATCAAAGACGTTCCAATTAATTGTGCCGCTTCTGATTTCACACGTTTAGGACGCGCCCACTTCTTTAATCTTTTTAACGTATAATCAATAGAAGCGTAAATAAAACCTATCTCGGTTGAATAAGCTTCAAATTCATTTTTTCCTAAATCAATCTTTAAGGCTTCTTGTAAGTCCACTTCATATTTTTTAATCGTTTCTTTTAATCGTTTTAATCCTTCGATTCGTACAGAAAGTGGAATATTCCCTCCTCGTTGCTCAAGATAATCTTGATGCTGAGTCAAAATATGATTTAATTCTGTCTTCATTGATTCTTGTTTCTCACGATGAGTTTGATGGTTCGTTAAATTAGAATTTAATGCTTTCATCTTTGTCGACCTTTCATTTGAAAAAAACCTTCTAAATAAAAGGGTAATCATTTTTTTATTTTCTTTTATAACGTCGGTTTTCCTTTTTATTAATATAAACACCCGCTAACCCGGTAATAATAATTGAAATAATCGTTACAATTAAAAAGCCATATTGATTTTCTTGAAATGGCACCGGGACGTTCATCCCCCAGAAACTTGATACAACCGTTGGAACCGCAATAATCACAGAAACAACTGTCAAAAACTTCATGACCATATTCAAGTTATTTGAGATAATCGTTTCAAAGACATTTAAGTTGCTATTTAAGATATTTCCATAAATCTTTGACATGTCTATGGCCTGCTTATTTTCGATAATCACATCTTCAAGCATCTCAGCTTCTGGCGTATCTGATTTTTCAAGCTTAACTAGACGTTCAAGGACGATTTGGTTTGAGCGAAGTGAGGATGACATGTATACTAATGATTTTTGTAAGTCTAGCATTTCAATTAAATCTTCGTTTTGAGGCGTTTGGCGAAGGGCACGCTCAACTTGACTACTTTTTCGTTCAATGACACGTAAGTATCCTAAATATTGAATCGAAATCGTATAAAGAATTTGATAAATATGACCATTAATACTTTTCGTTTGGGTCTTTAATCGCTTACTAAAGACACTTAACTCTTGTGTACACAGTGTTAATAATAATTTATCTGTTTTTACAATTCCTAAAGGAACCGTTGAATAATATGTATCAGACTCATATGAAACAGGGACGTCAACAATGATCATCGTGAAGTTATCTTCGATTTGAACACGAGAACGTTCCTCCTCATCGAGTGCCGTAATAACTGTTTCAAACTCAAGGTCATGCTCTTTACACATAGCCTCAACCTCTTGATGCGTTGGATTAATTAAATTAATCCATTGAAACCCACTATTCGTCAGTGAATTAACAAAATTCACTTCATTTCTCATCGAATCACCTCTTACATTTTCACACCTAAGAACGTTTCACCGCAAACATAAGTGTGATTAATTTAATTGTCCGTATGGGAATGGAATCTTCCACTTATGTTCACCTCCAAAAGCATGATGCTAACGTTTTAAAAACATAAACTACTCGATCGTAATTAGTGTTTGCACACGCTAGACTAAATATAACAGGATAATTTTTTTCCTTTTAAAGTATACAACTATTTTCATAAAATAACCACCTTGAAGCGGAAGTTTTTTCACGTTTCGACATTTTAATTATTTTCGACACGATACCTTACCCCCAAACTCCCTATAATTGGAAGACTGCGAAAGGAAATCCGAAAAGATACGGAGATTTTCTTAACTTTTGACATTAAGTCGGATATAATGGTTATATTACAATTTTGTTGATTTGAAAGGACGTGACTATTTAAATGACTTCTGAAAAAGTTCATACACCCGAAAAATTAGTTCCTGAGGTTACTAGTAACTTGCGTAAAAATTTTGTTCGCGTTCCTGAAGTGATTCGTAATTGCAGTGGAATCCGTATTTTTGGTAAACGATTAAAATCATTTATTTTTACAACTGATGTTGCAATCATAAAAAATACAAATGCTGATGCTGTTATTGCTGTTTATCCATTTACCCCACAACCTACTATTACCCAAGCCATCTTAACAGTCTCTGACATCCCTGTTATCTGCGGAGTTGGTGGAGGATTAACTCACGGAACACGTTCTGGAAACATTGCGCTTCACGCTGAATTCCAAGGTGCAATTGCCGTTGTCTTAAATGCACCAACCCCACACGAAACCATTAGGTACGTTAAAGAAAGTATCGATATTCCAGTTGTTGTAACCGTTGTTTCGGAATCAACAGATGTTCAATCTAAAATTGAAGCGGGAGCTGACATCATTAATGTCAGTGGAGGTGCCAATACCGCGGCCATTGTTCGTTCTATTCGTCAAAAATTCCCAACTATCCCAATTATGGCAACGGGTGGACCAACAAATGAATCAATCTTAGAAACCATTGCGGCAGGAGCAAATGCCATTACTTATACACCTCCAACAAATGGAGAATTATTCCGTGTTAAAATGGAACAATACCGTGAAATTGAAAACAGTGGTCAAACTTATCAATTAACACCCACTGAAAAAGAAGCATTAGCTGAATAAGAAAAAAGCTCTGATAATCTCAGAGTTTTTTTTATAAATGTCCCTCTCCTCCTTCTTAAACCGTGCCATTTCTCCTTTCCTTTGAGTAATTTATATTAGGCATCAAATAAGGGGGGAAATTTGTGAAGATCCATAGATTAATCGTAAATAGTACAAATAGTTTGAGCATTGAACCAATCGATTTCCATTCACTAACACTCCTCGTTGGAGTCTCAGGATCAGGAAAAAGTCAAGTTCTTCATTATATTAAAGAGTTAACCCAACTGTTACAAACTGGACAAACCAAGACACTCGAATCTGGGCACTACGTCCTTGATTTTGAATACAATGAGCACCTATATACTTATGAAGTGACACTTGATAACTATCATATCATCAATCAAGATTTAAGTTCTAGAGAAGGTGCCTTATCCATTCCACTACAAATTAAAAACATCAACGAAAAAATTCGTTATGTTCTTCCTGTTTCACTCATCAGACAACAACAAATTAAAGAAAACTCACTAAACTTCTTAAGTGATAACACCTTAGAAAGACTAGCCTATATTTATCAATTTCAAAAAGAGCGTTTCGATATTCTAAAAGCCTTATACCAACTGATATTTGAAGAAGTCGAAGACTTGACCTTTGAAACAATTGAAAATCAATATGTTCTACGTCTAAAAGATAAATCAGGTGCTACGCTGACGCACCACAACTTATCAGATGGGATGCTTAAAACACTTATCTACTTAAGTGAAGTAACCTTAGCTAAACCCGGAACAGTCTTATTAATTGATGAATTTGAAAATGGTTTAGGCCTTAATTGCTTAGGACTCATTCTAGAAGAGATGATTCAAAAACAAGGAATTCAAATGATTTTAACCAGCCATCATCCCTATATCATTAATAACATTACACCTTCTTGTTGGGTCATTGTTCATCGAATCGACTCTATCGTTTCAAATAAAACAGCAATCGAACTCGGCATTGGTCAAAACAAATACGATGCCTTTTTTGAACTCATGAACCGACTTGAATACGAAGGAGTCTTCTAACATGAATCTCTACATTCTCGTTGAAGACGGAAAATCTGGTCATAAAATCATCGATAACTGGATTGGCAATTTAATGCCTTCTCTCACACGAGTTGCCACTGTTAATGAGGTGACTGACCAAAATTATGTCATCTTTAGTGGGCTCGGTTATCCACGTCTTCTTGGAACAGATCCTAGCTCACCTTCTCGAAATATTCTAGGACAAACCATTGAAACCATCAATCGAAGTCATAAATTCAACTACCTTCTCATCTTCTTAGATGGAGATGATGAAGGCGTCATGGCTCGTAAACAGATAACAATTAATAAAATCAAAAACTATCCACATGCCTTATCTTGTCCCTATCAAATATTCGTTCAAAATAAATGCATTGAAACCTGGTTACTCGGTAATCGTGACTACTTCCCAACCAGTTACAGTAAAGCCTTTGCCCCTTTTGCTAATCATTATAATGTGGCAATCCAGGACCCTGAACTCATGGAAAAAGATAATCGTGGCCTCGTCAGTACAAATGCTCTATATCATGAACGATACTTAAGACAAATGATGCAAGAAGTCGGTCTTCACTACATGAAATCTCGGGCTCATCCTGTGATGTATAGTCTTGAGTTCATTGAAGGCCTTCAAAAAAGAGTTTTTGAAACAGATGACTTACGAAGTTTAAAAGAATTTTTTGAGTTCATCCAAAAACTAAATGACACGACTTTAGCCCCTAACGGCCAGTGACGGGCTTTTTAACGCTCATCTTTAGACCGTACGAGAGATGAGTCTTCATGATTCTAATCCTTTCATCTCAAGAGAAAGGATTAGGCCGAAGTCAATCAGGTTACTTAACATCGTACTTTCCTCGCGATACTTATAGGTAATCTAAATTTTAAATCAATCAAAGTTTTCTAAAAATCAAGAAAACTTATCGTCACTGATATAGGATAAAAAATAAAAATATAGTAAAATGACAACAAAGACTATAAAAGCGAGGGAAGAACATGCAAGCACAATGGACCATTCAATTAGACACCCATCTCTACGGTTGTTTCAATACATCCTTATTAATTTGCGAAGAAGACAATGCTCGATACGCGACTGATGAAGAACAAATAGACTTTTTAAATCGCCTCATTCAAATTGACTTAGAAGAATTAAAAGATGCTTATTTAATCGAACGATTAGATATTTTTAGAGAACATCTAATGGCTTTAAATTTCACACCAGAATTCTTCCATTGTTGGAATGAAGTAGCGCCTAATAGCTATACAGAATATTTAAAAATTGAGCATCAAGAGAATAAAAAAATCGTGGCTTGCTTTAAAGTCAACACGACGCAAGGGATCAAAAATCAGGAAATCATCGATCTTGTGGGTGAGATTGAAAGTATCAGTGTAACCAAATATGAAATTGCAAAAGATTCTAAAATTGGATCCATTAAACTTCAACTATTAGATTTAGGGATTCATGAATTAAAGGCATAAAAAAGACGGGGTGAGTCCCCGTCTTTTTTCTATTCTTCATCTTCAGTTAATGTTTTGCGTCCATAGAACACATCTTTATCAATATGATTATATTTTTTTCCAATTAAAACAGCTGTTGTTAATGTTCCGTTTACATTTAACATCGTACGTCCCATATCTAAAATCGGATCAACCGCAATAACTCCTGCAATCAGTGGGAAATAAGCTCCCATTCCCATTCCTGATAACACAACTGAAATCGCCATCGTTGCAGACCCAGGAATTCCAGCAATTCCAAATGAAGCTAACGCAATCACTAAGACTAACATCGCAATAAAGCTTAAATCAATCGGTGTTCCCGTCATGTTAGCTACCATGACCGCGACTAATGCAGGATAAAGTCCCGCACATCCATTCATTCCAGCATTAGATCCTAAACTTCCAACAAAAGTAGCCGTTCCGTTATCAAGTCCAACATTATCGGTTAGCTTTTCAATACTTACAGGTAATGTTCCAAGACTTGAACGTGAAGTAAAGGCTAATACTAAGGCATCTAATACATTTTTAACGTAACGGAATGGATTTAATCCATTCATTGCAATTAAGATTAATTGCACCACAAACATCACAGCGACTCCAACATACAGGGCAATAATAAAGTCAAACACTTGTCCTAAAGCTGACATTCCACGTCCCGCAATCGTATTTGCTAGTAGGGCAATCACGGCATATGGCATCCATTTGATGATTGTCATCGCAACACTTAAAATGATTTTATAGAAAGCTTCTACAAAATCAATAAATGGCTTCACCACATCATAATACTTTTTCGTTTGACGTTTCGTCGCAATTCCTAAAAAAGCCGCAAAAATAACAACTGCTACCACATTTCCTTCTGCCATCGCTGCAATTGGATTAGATGGAATTAGCCCACGAAGTGTATCAACAATTGAACTCACTTCACGAATAGAAACATCACCCTCCATTAACGTTGTGCTAACCCCTAACTTAAATAAGTTTCCAATGATTAATCCAATAATCGCCGCAATCGTTGTTGTTCCAACTAACGTCAACAAGGTTCTAGCTGTCATCGCTCCTAAATTTTCTCCCTCTTTCATGTTAATAATAACACGAATAATTGAGAAGAAAATAAGTGGGACAACTAACATTTTTAATAAATCCATGAATCCGTTTGCCACTAATCCATACCACTTATTAATTTCTGCAATAAATGGAACATCCATCGGAACATCTGGGAATCCGCCTACAACTTGAATTAATAATCCAAGTACAAGACCAATCGCAGTTGCCGATAACATACGTGTTGAAAATTTAACTTTCTTTTTTTCAAATTGCTTCATCACAAAGAATAAAGCAATTAAAATCGCAATAAAAATAACCGTTCGAATATCGGTTAAATATAAGAAATCTGTAAAAAATGAACTTGTCATCCGTTCACTTCCCTCCTATTCAATTTGTCAAGTGTCTTTTATTTTACAATGATGCTTTTAATTTAGCAACTAATATAATAACTATTTTTCATAATAATGATTAACATTCACAATCATTAAGTCATCTGATTCAATACAAACTTCATTTTAAACGAATCAAAATAGCATCTTAACCTTCCTAGCGTGCTTTATATAGAATACCCCAATCTGATACTTTAATCCAAATTGTGATTGATAACAAATAAAAAAACCATGATTATCATGGTTTTATTCCATTTCGGTAAGAACCTCTCCTTCCACCCCTTGTAATAATTCAAAATAATACCCAATCAAGACTGTATCATCGATGTAAGAAGATTCTTTAACGCAGATACGGTATAAATCAATTAACTTTAAACATTCCTCTTGTGATTCTACCTTATAAAACGGTTGATTTAAATCTTCACTATTGCCGGTGAGTAAATTTCCTCCAAGATAGACTTCTGTTTGATCAACTACATAAAGAGAAGGTAACTGTTCAAGCCACGTCTCATTAATAATTTTAAAATTCGTTCGTCGTTCAATATGTGTCACAGATAACTCAGGTTTTTGACAACATAAATAATATAAGACACCACAGACCATCGTAATTAAAACAAAAAGTCCGACTTTAAATGGAAAACGAAGAGAAACAATTAAAAAAACAAGCGTCAATCCAACCAAAATCAGAGTCGCTAAAAATTTTAATTCCTTCACTAATTGAATTCGTTCTAAGTCAACCTCAATTTTTAAGGACCGATATAAAACTTCATGAAATAAATGATAAAAGTAGGAATCCGATTTTTCAAAGATATGACTCGTCATCGTGACATCGACTTCAACTTGAGGTGAAAATTGAAATTTCGCAAACTCATCTGGATTAACTTCACTAACATAGAGTTCTGTTTTTTTCTTTGAAGCTCCTAACCGTTCCTTAACCTCTTCAAGTGAACACGATTTTAACGATTTAAGATTAGAAAAATCCATTGCTATTCCTCCCATCCATATCTATTAACTAGCATCACCTTTTCGCTTGGGATGGTTTTTTAAATTGTACAATAAAAGTTAGTTAAAAGAGACCTCATGAATACCTAGTACGATGCTTATTATTCTGCCATCTCTTTTCCTCCTTTATACTAATATATGCGATGACACATAAATTTAACCCTCCCTTTCTTCATGCTACTCAACCTCCATCCTAAAAATAATCCAGATGACAAACATCAAATCTAATTCTGAATCCTCACCTCTTTTAATCTCATATTGTTGTTCATTACGCCAAAAATTATAACGATACTGCACTTCAAATAAACACGCTCCTGACAAATTTTAAATTTGCCGAGGTTCCTTACTTTCACTCGTTGCAATCACCTCTAAATTTGGTGAATAAAACACATAATTCTCCTCATCTTCTAACACATAACCTGACACTAAACCCGCTTCATTAAGCCCCTGAAATAACAGCTGATTCTGAACACTCTCAAAATAACTCACCAATTCATGATTCACGGTACACATACACATTCGCCTCGAAAAAAGATGACATTTCAAGTCGTGCATATCCCACTTTCTTATCTTCAATATAAATCGCTCGGTACTCATCCATCGCTAATTGACTGCCTTTTAAAACAATCTCCTCCCGCTCTTGAAGACATGCTCTCATTTCTTTGGCACTTAGGGTACTTCCTCTATCGAGCAACAATTCAAACTCACACATAACCATCCCAACACACGTCACAACTATCAAAATCAAAAGTCCTACAATTAAGATAAAGCGACCTATTTCAGAAAAACCCTCCCACCTCACTTCAATCACTCCAATATCTTAAAATTCAGTTCTCTAAATTTTATTGTTTTTTTGACATAAATATGAATTTTCATGAAAAACGATCCCTTTTTAACCAAAAAAAGAGCGAAAATTCGCTCTTCTATCGTTTACGTTTAATTAATCTTTCCACAAAGATGGCCATTGCCCCATCTCCAGTGACATTAGTAGCCGTTCCGAAACTATCTTGTGCCGCATGCAAAGCAATCATCAATGGCTTCTCAAAACTTCCAAATCCAAGCATGGATTCGAGTAACCCAAGAGCCGCCATCACACCACCTCCTGGAACACCAGGTGCCGCAATCATCATAATCCCTAACATTAAAATAAACGGAATATACATCGCTAGTGTTGGGGATTGTCCATTTAATAACAAAATGGCCATCGAGGTTAACACTAATGTCATGGTATCACCCGCAATATGAATGGTTGCAGACAATGGAATCACAAATTCACAAACTTCTTCATCCACATCATTCGATTTTGCACATTCGAGCGTAATCGGAATCGTTGCAGCCGATGACTGCGTTCCAACAGCTGTTAAATAAGCGGGGAACATATTTTTTAATAATCGAAATGGATTTTTACGTTTAATTCCCCCAGCTACCGTATATAAAATGATTAGATATAAAACCTGCAATCCAAATAAGACAAGATAAACCATTAAAAAAGATTTAATCGTTGTGAAAATGGTTCCACTATAACTGAGTTCTGCAAAAACCGAACCAATATAGATGGGAACAATCGGAACAATCACTTTTGAAATCACAGACATCATAATCTCACTAAAATCCTGACAGACTTTAAATAAAGAACTTTCTTTACGAGTTGAAAGCCCAATTCCAAGTAAAAATGCTAAAACTAGTGCGCTCATCACTCCCATAATCGCTGGCATTTCAATCGTAAAAATCGGGGTAATCGTGATGCCATCTTCCGTAAATAAGCTAATGCCTCCTATTAAAGAAGGTAATAATAATTTTCCAATTACGAAAGCCAAAAATCCTGCACTAATCGTTGAAACATAGGCCAGTACCGTTGTTAGAAATAAACTTCTTCCTGATTGATTTCCAAGCGATGCAATCCCAGGAACAATCAGTCCAATAATAATTAATGGAATCACAAACGAAATAAACGCTCCAAATAGACTTCGGAAAGTCGCCATGATGGCAATCGGTAAACTCAACTCGGTGGTGCGACACATCACCCCCAAACTGATTCCGATGATTAACCAAATTAAAATACGTAAAATTAATGGCATCTTTTTCATGCTTCTTCCCTCACTTCTTTTGAAATATTGTTACTATTATCTCAAAATTTACAATTTTTTCAACATTTTATTACCAAAAATAATATTTTTTTTTAAAATTTAAAAGGAATCTCTAATTCTGAGATTCCTTCTTTTTTTTATCAAATTGGGTTATGACCTCACTTTAACGTGAAGATCATGTATCTCCTCTTGTTTAAGATAAGCTAAATAACGTTTGGTTTCAGCTACCACAACCCCACTTAAAGCGATTAACGCAATTAAATTCGGTAAAGCCATTAATCCATTCACAATATCAGCTATTAACCAAACTGCATCTAATTGTAAGAAAGCTCCAAGTCCAATCATGATGATGAAAAGAATACGATATAGCGTAATACTTTTCACACCGAATAAAAATTCACAGCAACGCTCGCCATAATAGTTCCATCCTAAAATCGTGGTAAAAGCAAACAGCGATAAACACACCATTAAAAGTAAAGAACCTAAAGGCATCCCCCAGACAGTCGGTAACACAGAATTAAATGCAGCTTCTGTTAAAGCACCACCCGAAATCCCTTCAACCGTAAAGACACCTGTTACGATTAAACTTAAACCCGTTAATGTACAAATAATGAGACTATCGATAAAAGTTCCCGTCATCGAAATTAACCCTTGTTCAGCTGGCCAATGAGTTTTAGCAGCTGCTGCTGCAATCGGTGCACTTCCAAGACCTGACTCATTTGAAAATACGCCACGCGCGACCCCATTTCGAATAGCCATTGCTATCGTTGCTCCTGAAAAACCGCCCATTGCGGCTGATGGTGTGAAAGCACCACCAAAAATCATTTGAAAAGCTGGCAGAATGAACTGATAATTCACGATTAAAATAATAAGACAGATGATAATATAAGCCCCTGCCATCACAGGCACCACTTTTTCTGCAACTTTTGAGATAGCCGTAATCCCACCAAACGTAATAATCCCAACTAAGACAGCTAATAAAAGTCCAGTGATTTTTGCAGGAACATTTAATGTCCTTTGAATACTTGAAGAAATCGCATTGACTTGCGTAAACGTTCCAATACCAAGTAAAGCCACTAAAATCCCACTAAAAGCAAAGAATATGGCTAATGGTTTAAACTTTTTCCCCATTCCATTTACAATGTAATACATCGGTCCTCCCGCTACGTTTCCATTTTCGTCCACTTCACGATATTTAATGGCTAATACGCCTTCTGCATACTTCGTTGCCATGCCAAAGAACGCAGCTAACCACATCCAAAAAAGTGCTCCTGGTCCTCCCGCTGAAATCGCAGTCGCCACTCCAATAATATTTCCTGTTCCAACCGTTGCAGCTAACGCTGTACATAACGCACCAAAAGAAGAAATATCCCCTTCACCTTTATTATCTGCTTTAAAAATTAACTTCACCGCTTGAGGTAATTTAAATAATTGAATTAGCCCTAAACGAACGGTTAATAAGACCCCCGTTCCAACTAACAACGTTAGCAGTGGAGGTCCCCAAACAAAACGATTCATTTGATCTAATAACTGTACAAAATTCATCACTAACACTCCTTTTTTTACACCCAACTGGTTGTTTTAAAAAAGAAGGGAAATAATATGTCGATTTCCTGGGAAATTCCTGTTATTTTACCCCAACAAACAAAAAGAGTCACCTTTTTAAAGATGACTCTGGAGTTTGACGTTAGTAAAAAGAAGGGTAACACAAAAAATGCGTTCCCAAAAAATACTATTCATCCCTGTCCTTTTGCCTGAGAGATTGAGCGAGATTGCCTTGCCCCTTCGGCGCCTATTCAAATAGGTCTCTCCAGAGTTCCGTCCGCTTTACAGTCCTCACTTGATTAATCAAGTACCTGAGAGTATGACTCCTTCGGTGTTCCAAATTGGAAACTCTTCTATAAAACTTCAACCGGTGTATTTTCATTAAATTAAAATTAGAATAACTCATCTTGTCGTATTTTGCAAGAGAAATGAGTCTAATAAATTTTATTTAGCATCGTTTTCAGAAATAGAAACTGACTGAACTGAGATTTTGCTCATCATTTCTTCAGCTGAAACCATTGGAATCCATGAGTCATCTCCTTTTTTAAACATCACCCTTAATTCCTTTACTTTTTGACCATCCTGCTGAACCACCATCCAAATCTGCGCTAAATCGCCTTCTTCTGTGATATCAATAACATCATAGGTTAAAGAAAAATTTTTATTCTCAAAATTTGAATCGGTACTTGTTAACAACGTCATCTCTAATTCCTGGACTTGATACATCAGTGAATCTAAACTTTTTCGTGGAGATGGAACCTCTCTTAATCGTCCCACTTTTCCCACGATTAAAAAACTGACAATCAAGATCCCCATGATTAATCGTCGATTCATTTTTTCACCTCTTTTAATATCCTTTGCATGATGAACCTAAACCTCATCTTTGAAACATTAAAAAGCTTTTATTTTAGCTGATTGTTCCTTAATTTAAAGTTCTACTCGTTCATCACGATACGAATCCAAGAATACCTTGTTTTAATTTATCTAAAATCTGTTCTTGAGTAGGAATTTTAAACGTCTCATTTAACCATTCTTCGGTGAGATCTGGGACCCACAATCCTTTTTGTTTCTTGAGCGGCAGATCAATGGTCTTGCTCATCATAGGCTTTTCAATTTGTTCATTTTCCATTAAACTCAAAATGGTATTAACTAACATGTCTTGGCCTCGTCCATTGAAGATATCATCAATTGTTCCAAAGAAATTGGTCAAGACTTGTTTTAAAATCGTCAGGCGTTCATTAATAATCAGTTGCAGTACATCAACAAAGGTTAAATCGACTGTGACATACGCTTCCTGTCCTTCAATCCGTGATCCTTTTATCTCATAGCTGATCGTTGATAAAACAGATTGTAATAAATCCCGCTCTTGATCCGTTAAAGTAAGCTCATCCGAGTTTAAAATTAAAGCATAATCATCTTCTTGAACTTTATCAAACATCACTTTTACGGTTAATTCCGGAAATACTTGCTGAAATTTTATATATCCAACCCCGCCAACGACCACTAAGACGGCAATGATTATCCAAATCCATTTTTTCATGACTCACACCCTTATCCTATCTTTTTATTCATTATAGACTTTTTTAAAGGATTTTATAGCCATTGCCTGTAAAAAAGAGATTAGTTACGCTAATCTCTTTTTTCTTCATCTTGATCATCTAAATCTTCTCTACGAGATGGAACAATGAGTAATGCCATCCCTATCACCACCAATATCATAGGAACTAGTAACATCTCCATAGTCGGAATCCATTGACATAATAAAAAGGAGACTCCAATCCCGAGACCGATGAGATTTCCACGTCCAATACCGTTTTCAAAAATATGAACTCCACACGGAATAATGATAAAAAATGCCCAAAATCCACTAAAGAACACACTAAAATCCCAAATCCTTAAAACATCACCCCCTACTCCAATTCCTAAAATAATGAGTGCTAATCCCCAAATTAAATCCGATAGTTTCAAACTCATAACAATCGCCCCTAACTTGTATTTACTACACTATATGTTAGATACTGTCAAAAAGTGACCTAATTTCTTTATTAAACTCCTTCATCCTCATCAAAAAACGTTAATAGTCCCCCATATATTCCATTTAATACAGCTTCATCGAGAACAATCTTCCACGAATCCTTTTCATAAATAAGATGAACCTCGACCGTCGTTGTCATCATTTCCCTCTCCTCGCTATGAATCAGATACGTCATGATTTGATGATAAGCCTCATTTAATTCTTCTTGATTGGGATGCCCCTCTTCATATAACGTTGCATTTGAGAATAAACGGTTGAAGATTTCGATATAAAATAATGGCATGACTTTGTCCATGTCTACATTTGTCATTTCCGTGTAAACGATAGCGCAATCCCCTTCATCTTCAACATCTAAAATTCTAAAATTAAACCGTTCAACCACTTGAGGCATCATTCGATCAAACGGGATATCGTTCGTAATTTTGGCATCTAAAAACGTGTTAGGATCTAAAATATTAACCCCAAAATATTTTTCAACCGTTCTCTCATCATAATTTTGAACCCCAATTAAAGCACTTGAAACCGCGCTTTTAATCGGTTCTCTCGATGAACCACACCCCGTTAGTAGAATGATCATCATCATAATTAAAACCTGTTTTAAACATTTCCATCCCATTTCATCACCTCCTCTATTCACTAACTATTCCTACTTAATATCCCCCATTTTCCCTCGACTTAAACCTAAAAAAAAGACTCCCATCTTCTTATAGAAGCTGAAAGTCTTTCATTTGATTCAATCTCTTTTAAACTTAGTTTTTCAATAATAATCTTAATTCCTTATAGAAAATTTACCGATTGTAAATATTCCTCAAGAGTTGAGCAAAATCTTTTTATCAAAAGATTCCCCTTTAAATACTCCTTGGCTGTTATTATTCTAACTCATCTTCTGCTGCCATTGACCATCCATAGGTATCCGCTACTGGAATATAGCGAATTACTTTATCAGTTTGATTTAAACGTTTTTTCAAATAGATACTTAAGTTGTGATCGGTACAATAAATATAGCATCCTTTTTGTCCACGAGTCATTAAGGTTCGGTATGTATTTTTTATGATTTTGTCTGCTAACTCTAAAGCTTCTTCAGGATTTTTTTTATACATTCCTTTTAATCCTTTAATGGATTGGTCGGTGCTAGCTCGTTTAAAGAAATCTGTTACAACTTGACCATTTTCATAACGCATATCATCCCCAATAATCACACCAACATAGTCGAATTCAAGTCCTTGACAGGTATGAATACATCCTGCTTCTTTCACTGAGGTTGGATCAATGGCCCATGTTGATGAGTTTCCTAAATTCCAACTCATTCCGAAATGATGCTCTTTAATTTCGATATCTTTATGATTCGTATTATTACGACCGTCTTTTTTCCATTCCCAACAATATCCCGCTACAATTCGTGCTTTATTATTAATCACATTTTTCTTTTCAATTAGGTCTCTCATGACATTCGGATCATCCACCACTTTAATATCATAATCAAATTCGAATCCATCAAAGTTTGCCGTTTGTTTAATTTCTAATACATCATCTAACCAAGACAGGTATCCATCTGCTCCATTACATCTAAATTGAGAATCTAATTTCATTTCATAAACATCCGCATTTAACTGACCTGCAAAGAATCTAATGGCCTCTTTACTCCCCGCATCTGATACTGTTACCCTTTGATTTTCATCTATAAAGAAGATTGAAAATTTAGCGGCATTAATAATTTCTTTTGTTTGATTTTCTCCTTTATTTTTAAACATCCCAGACTTTTCATTTAACCGATGTGCTTCATCCACAATTAAAACATCAAACTCATTTTTATCAGATTCATAATAACACCCTGAACCTTTAAATAAATTATTTATGTATGATTTTTTATGATTTCCTTGAAGTTTCTCACAATAAATCGAACGAGGCGCACTATTTTTCGTAATATACTGACTTACCATCTCCTCTGATGTCAATTTAACTAAGAGATTTATAGCAAGAACAGATTTACCTGTGCCTGGCCCTCCCTCAACAATTAACACATTTTTCTTATTACTACGATAAGAATCGCGAGCTAACTCTAGTGCCTCTTCATACACCACTTTTTGAGTATCTATCATAATAAATTCTTGATTTCCTTGAAGCATTGAATTTAATGAATCTTGTAAAGACTTTGAAGGACGAATTTTTCCATTTTCAATTTTATATAAAATACGCTTTCGATCGGAAAGTTTAATATATTTCTGAATAAATGATCTAAGTTTTAATACATCACCTTTTACGTAGACAGGGGCACGGTCAATATAATCTTGGTAATGTTCGTTTATTAAAGCATCATTCTCTTCAAGAACATAATTGTGTAAATAGGCACAAGGATATAAACTTACCTCCCCATTTTGAACTGATTCATTATAATTTTCAATTAAACTTGCATATGACCAAGCTTGATACGATGGATGGGCTGTTTCAGTTACTCCATGAGCAAATCGAGTTTTAATAATTCCATCCTTCATTTCAACTAATTCAGAACTTTCCCACTGCTTGAGTTCCACAATAACAACAGAATCATTTTTTTGCTCATCCATTCCAGTTAAAATGAAATCAATTCGCTTTGAAGTGGTTGGCACCTTATACTCAATGGCTACGCCTGCTTCACTAGGAATGTCATCTGTACTTAAAACCTTATACATATATTGCATCGAATTATCCCAAGAACGTATTTCATTTTTTGATGTACGTCCTATCTTTTTCTGATAATTCTCATAAATTTTCATCGTTAATTCATCATTTAAAATATGGTTTAAAAATTCACTTTTTGTTGCTTCATATACTATCATTTATATTTACTCCTAAATGTCATAGTTAACTCATTATATTCTACACTACTTGAGACTGTCTATATTCTTCAGCAATCATAGTTTTATTAAATTCTGCCGTTGGATCAATTTCTGTAACTATTTTTTCTAACTCATCAATTGATACATTAAAAAATTCTTTTCTTAGATTAATTTTATTAACCCTATTTTTTTCAAGAATACTATGTAATTTTTGTTCTAAAGCAACTGCATCATCTGAAAAAATGAAGCTATGTACATCGAACATAAAAGGCACACTGGCATCACTTAATTCCTTTACTCTATCCATAGGCTCTAACCTTCTTGTCATACCCACCTTAAAAATATTCTCTCCAAACGACCCTAAGTTACTAATTATATACACATTTCTAGCTTTTCCATTTTGACGTTTTATAATATCGTCTTTCTTCTGCTCAACATCAAACAATTGTCTTTGTAACTCTTCAATTTTATTATTTAATTGAGATAATTTATCTTGATTATCCGTAATTAACAATAGCTCTTTAACTTTATTAATCTCTCCAATATATTTAGCCTCTTCCTTTTCAACCTGTTTTCTTTGTTGTTCAAGTTGTTTTCTCTCCTCAACTTCTTGCTTCATATTTAATCAATAACTCATTAATAGTTTTTTCATTTTCTTTATAGGCTTTTCTTAAAGATTTCACATCCATAGAATGGATTTTCAACACAACTGTTGGACACAAGTCTTCTAACTCAAGTGACTCTAATTCCGATAACTCTTGATAATTATTAATAGAGTATTCTACTGCTCTATATAATTTCTTTATTTTTTCTAATTTATTTGTTTGAGTATTAATTTGTTTTTCTACTTTGTCGACCTTAGCTGTGGCATTTTCTATTTCATCTTCTAATTTCTTTAATTCTTCTTTTTGTTTTAATTGTTCATTAAGTAAATCTGTTATTGACTCTACTGCTTGTTTTTCAGCATCTTTTATTATTTCGTTAATCATAACTTCTTTATTTTCTATTTGATAAATTAGATGACTTAAATGTGCTTCATAATTAATAATTTCTTTATTTAATCTATTCACCATCTTCAAAAGTTGTGATTTTTTAAAACTTAATATTACGGCAAAAATTAATGAAAAAAATAAAAACCATCCCATGTATAAAACTGCAATAAAAACCTCATTATAATACCATTTATTCAGTCGATTTATAACTTGTTCATAAGACAATACCATCTACATATTCCCCCTTTTCTGATTTCTTCTAATAATAGTTTATCACATAATTTTACATGCAAAAGAATTATACGGGTAATTATCAATTCAATTTTCAAAAAGACTCCTCCTATTTAGAGAAAGTCTTTGGTTTATTATTTCTCATGAACAAAGTGTGGAATACAAAAAAAAACGTCTCAACAATGTGAGACGTTTTTTTGTATTAATTAAATTTTCTTGTTTGACGAGCCAAGATTATTTTGACAATCAATGAAAATAGGGCAGGTCCAACTAAGTAAGCTAGCATAGCCAGTAGCGTATAAGCGACTTGACTATGTTTTTGAATTTCATGAACAAAGGCAAATGGAACATTAAAGGGTTCTCGAAGTAACATAATGTTTGATCCAAATAAAACATTTAAGATAATTGATATCATGGCTCCTATCATAAAATAAACACTAAAATAAACATAAGTTTTTCGGTTTACTAAAGTTTTTTGCTGTTTTAAATACATAAAGCTTAAATAAATCATAGCCGTATGGAAGAACAGACTGTATAAACATAAGTAATGCCAAATGGGATATCTCATGAGTGACGTTGTCGGGAAAATTAAAAATCCAATTCCCCCAAGTAAAGCACCCATGATAATAAAGGCATCACCGAGTTTTTTAAACACGCCTTTTCCATAGCCACTAAGCCATAACGCATATATAAACAATGAGCAATACGATAATGGGAACCATGCATCTAACCAGGTATAGCCGAAATAAAAGTTATAGCCAATTTTAATGAGCTCGAGAAGGGTGATGATAACCGCTAAGATTTTGGTTAACTTCATCACTGTTTTCCACTGCATCTTTCTTGAGGCAAGTAAACACACACCTACTATCACAAAACAAACCAATAATGAGATAAGATGGGCGCTTGTAAACATCCCTGCACTTGGATATTGATCCAATGGCGCAAAAAATGCCGAACTCATTTGTTTTAGCATCCTTATCCCTCCTTAATTTCAGCTATTGTTTTTGCTTTACTATGTTCAATGGGTTTCCATTCCACTTTTTTAAATAAAGCCGTAATCGTAATAGGAATATACGTTAACATAAATAATGGGAATGTGAAAATATACAGAACTTTTTTGAAGTTCGTCGTGTGAATTTTATTCCACTGCGTAAACGTTGTTAACGCTCCGATGGCAACTAACGTAAAGTAAATATTAATAATCATTTGCTGTAAACTACGAATAATAACAGCCACTTCATAACGCGAGAAATCCCCCAATAACAGAGCCAATCCATTAAATAAAATACTAAAAATAGTTAAGAAGATAGCTGGGCTAATGACCATAAACATGTCAAAGCATGATGAGTTTTTTCGAAGCGCCCCCTTCATTAAATTCCCACCATATTGACGAAAGACTTGGAAAAATCCTTTTGCCCAACGAAGACGTTGTCTAAATGATTGTTTGAATTTAATTGGTTGCTCATCATATAAGACGGCATTTCGGCAATACCCAATTTTTTCGCCTGAAAGAACATTATCTACGGTGAATTGAATATCTTCTGTTAACAAGAAAAATTTCCATCCGTCATATTTTTCAATAATACGACGACTAAAGAAGAAGCCTGTTCCAGAGACAGCGCAACTTGTTCCAAGTAACATACGTCCTCGATTTAAATATTCTGATTCCCATAAAAACCAGATGGCGTATCCCGCTGAAATCCAATTATCACCAAAGTTTTTGGAGTTACGATAACTCGTGATGATGTCATAACCATCGGAGAACGTTTTATTCATTTCTAAAATATAGTTTTGATCCAAAACATTATCCGCATCAAAAACAAAATATCCGTCAAAACGCTCATTGTTTCTTTCCATCTGGTCTAGTAAATATTCCATCGCATAGCCTTTACCAATTTTATCTTGATTAAAGCGTTCATAGACGACGGCTCCTAGATTTCTTGCAATTTGAGCGGTATTATCCGTACAATTATCTGCGACAACAAAAACCGTTACGTTGCCCTTTTGATACGTTTGTGCCTGAATACTCTCAATCAAATGGCCAATCACTTCTGCCTCATTTCGTGCAGCGATTAAGACGGCAAAATGATGAGCTTTTTCTTCTTTATGCGGTTTATCTTTTTGAACTAAGGCCGTTGCTACATATAGAAATTGATAACAATAACAGACGAAAAAAATTGCTGCCACCGTAAAGTTAATCATTATTAGTTTTTCCATAAATCTCTCCTCAATATGACTTAGACATGGTTGTCATTTGTATTCGTTTAAGTTAGCTCTTTAATCTTCATCATAATAGGTGTTGAAACAGATTTATTTGACATGGCTCTATCTCACATTAAAATAAAGACATCTCAAAATCACTCTATTTGACAATCCTCTTTCTGTTTAAAATTCGAGCGATTGTGACAAACATACATGATAACAATATTTTATTGAATTGACAACACATTAACTTAAACATTCTATAAACAAGCGCTTTCTATTTTCAATATTGGTGCAAGAATTCATTATTATAATTAAAAAGATTAGAATCTGTTTTAAAAATAAGTTAATTTTTGAGTTTCGATTCTCGTCGACAATTTGTGTCATTGCTGACATCTAGACTTATTTTAGAAAGCTTAGCCTTTCAAATCAATAGTTCACGTCATTTCTATACAAAATCACTACTATATTCACTATTTTGCTACATTTTTTATACATTTATTAAAATTTAGGTCCATTTAGTTTGGATTGATAAAAAAGATTCTATCCTTAACTTAACCTATCTTCTATGAAGTATTCTTATTTTTAATCTTGATTTTGACGGAATCTAAAATAAACCAGTAAGTTTTTTCGACATTTTTCTATCTTTTCTAAGAATTATGCTTTAAAATATAGGATGATTCTTTGATTATAATTCATGATCTAAATAAAAAAGCTTGCCAAAATGCAAGACTCTAATTAACGGATTATGAAGGAGGGATTTAAAATGAAACAGTTTAATCTATTTAAGATTTGCATTGGAATCTTAACAGCCTATGGTATTCTCACTTGGACGAATAGTCAAACGTCTCAACTTCTATTAAGTATCCTAGTGACAGCCCTTTGGTGCGTGGCTTATTTTTTCATAACCAAGCAAATCAATGTCAAAAATAAATCCAATCTAAACCTTATTGTTTTTTTAATCACCTTAATTAGTGTCTCATATTTCAATTTTACGATTGAGAGGCCATTACCCTTTCTAACACAATCTTATTCATTAAGTTTTGTTGCGAGTGAGGGACCTGTTCAAATTTCTCAAATGAATGTAAATCATCAAAATTTGGATTTAAGTACTCTAACGACAGACAATGATTGGATTTTTAAAGAAACATTAGCAAGCTCTAATGGTACTCCTTTAACTCTATCCAACCTAAAAAATGAGTTAATCGGCATCCAACTTTTAAAAACGAGTGGAGCTGGAACTCTTTCTATTTATCGTAACGATCATCTCGTTAAAACCATTCATTTAAATAGTACAACAGAGAACGATTTAAAAATTAAAGTGTCACCCGACTATCCTATTTTATTAAACCTCGCTTATATGGGCTCGCTGATGGCTTTTTATCTCATTTTAAGTTATCTGGTGGCTTTTGCTGGCAAACTGACACAAAGGTTCAATGTTGAAGCTTTATCACCTGAAATCATTGGATATGCTGCACTGCCTATCCTCCTCATCACTTTATTTAAATGGACCGGACTTGCCAATGTCTCTTATCGTCCTCTATTATTAATGATTTTCTTCATTTCTATAACGGGAAGTGAAATCGGATTATTTAAAAAAGTAAAAATGAAACACAATGATTCATTCATCAAGTGGATTCGTATTTTCTTCTACTTAATACTCACTTCGATTCTGACCATCTTAGTGATGCAAATCATTTACTTTTTCCCAAACTTTGATATCACCATGACATGGATTGCACATCATATCAACTTAATTTTCTTGACTTCAACAATTGTCTTTAGTATTAGTTTGGCATTATATTGTCTTTTTAATCACTTAATTTTAGCAATTAGCTTATCAAACCTCTTATTAATTGTCGTTGGCATTGCGAACTACTATAAAATGCTTGTCGTTGGAGAACCAATTTATCCGTCAGATATGTCTATGTTATCGCAAATGGATGAAATCGTAGGCTATGTTAAAGAAATTTTATCGCCAGCTCTGATTGGTGGATTAATGGCTTTCATCATTGGTCTAGCTATTCTTTCCGTCTTCACACGTAAAGGAACAAAACTAACACTCAAATCCCGTGTCATTGGATTAGTTTTAGCACTTTTTTATCTCGCCTCAACCTTTTACTACGATAAAACATTCATGAATCCGATCGTCACTAAGACAGTGAATTTCTCAAAATGGAACCAACTTTCAAACTATCAACAAAATGGCTTCCTATTTGGATTTATCACCAATCTTCAAAACGACTTGATGATTAAAAATGAAAACTATAGTGAAGCCAATATGCAACAAATCACTGATTATTATACTGAAAAAGCAAAAGAATATAATCAAAACTTAACGAATACCCAAACACCTAATGTGATGGTCATTGTCAGTGAGTCATTAAGTGATCCAACTGTGTTTAATCAATTAACATTTAGTGAAGATCCACTTCCTAACTTAAGACAATACATGCAAACTTATTCATCAGGGAACATGTTATCACCTTTTAAAGGCAACCGTACCGCAAATATTGAGTTTGAATTTTTACTTGGCTTTACAAACTCTTTATTACTAGAAGGAACCGTCCCATTCCAACAAGCTTTAAGTCAAAAAACAGAGATTCCATCGATTGTCTCTTACTTTGATGATTTAGGTTACTCTTCAATTGCGATTCATCCAAATAATGCAGCCTTCTATAAACGAAGTCTCGTTTATCCAGCTCTTGGATTTGATGAATTTATGTCAATTGATAAAATGACAGCCCCTGAATATATTGATAGTGGGAAATATGTAACAGACGAATACGTATTTAATCAAATGTACGACCATTTACTAAACACAGAAGGTCCTACCTTCACGTATGGATTAACCATGCAAAATCACATCCCTATCTTTGATGAGAAATTCGGTCCAACGTCCATAACCGTTACAGATTCATCTGGAGTTGAAAACAAGGAAATGGAAACTTATGCAGAGGGTCTAAAAGAAACAGATACTGCCTTAAAAGACTTTATTACCAAAATTGAAAACTATGATGAACCAACGGTTGTTGTCTTCTTTGGAGACCATTTAGTCAACTTCTCATCCGATATTCATGCTGCTCATGGATACGTTGATAAAGATCCAAATGCACAGACAGCTAAATTATTCTATGAAACACCTTTATTAATTATGTCAAACATCCAAGACTTTAACATTGAAAACATTTATGATGTCAGCCCAATCTTTATTGCTCCCCTAATCTTAAAAGAGCTTAATTTGCCACTGACACCTTTCCAAATGTTCTTATCTGATTTATACGAAGAATTCAGTGTGTTACATAACAACTTTAAAATGGATGCTAACCAAAACCAAGTTAATGAATTAACAGCAAAACAACAACAACTTTTATTAACCTTTGAATTAATTCAATACGATATTTTAGAAGGTTCAGAAGACTTACTTCCTACTTTCTTCAATGTCCCTGAGTAAACTAAAAAGCGTATCAGATCGCAATGGCTTGATACGCTTTTTTTCTTATTCCACCGTAAATGAAATCTCCTCATTTGGCTTTTTATTTTGACAATTTTCCCTTATATCTCATCTATCTTCTTCCCCTATCCATTTTCTGAGCGAGCTTTTTAACAATTTCTAAAATAGCTAATGCATCACGACTCGCACTGCGTGGAAAGACATATGGGATATCGAAATAATCACAAATACCTTCAATTCCTAGTTTTGCAGGACTTGGATATAAATCATGAAAACAATAATAAATTAATTGAAATAAGCAAAGTGTTTCATAAGACTGATTTAACCACACCCCATTTTGACGACACGTATGAATTAAAACGCCTTCGCGCTTGGTCATCACATGAGATAATAAATTTTTTCCGACTAAATGAGCTTGTAACTCTTCATTAATACTTAAAAAATCAGGCGCCTTTTCAAACATCGATTCTTCATAGCCCATCTCAAGCACTTTTTCACTCAGTGGTTGTTTCGAATAAACTAATGTTTGATACACGACTTCTCCCGCTAAATTCACTAGCGCAACATCAATGAGCATCATCATCTTAGAATGTTTAGATTCATTTCCATATGCCATCAAAATTAAAGCATTTGGGTCATTTAAAAATTTTTCAAACTGCGACTCGAGTCGTAATTTTCCTTGTTCATGTGCAACTTGTTTCCGAACTTCTAAGCACGTTAAACAAAGGCGCTCCTCTAATCTCCCCTTCTTTAATGTCATCTCTCCACATTGGCAAAGAGCAGACTGAGGGATATCATCTAAATGAAATACTTTAATTTCTTTAACGCATTTCTTTCGGTTACGGCTCCCCATCTTTTTATAAACACCCACAGGTTGTAATCCAAGCCCCACCACATCTAGTCTGTAATGTTGTGACAGTTCCGTTAACGAATACAACTGACCACTTTCTTTTACCTCGATTTGAGAGAGTCGAGGTAACAAAGAGATTTCATTTACGCCATCACTACATTCTAGTGAAATATACGCCTTCATATCTTGAATCGGTAATCTTCTAGCACGTGATTCATCAAAAATTTGTAAATGTCCCGTTAAATAAGACTTAATGGCACGTTCACTTTGCAAATAAGATTCAACCGTTTCCAACGTCTGATGCACCAAAACCTTTTTAACATAAGTCTCTTCTTCAAAATACCCGTGTATAATCGTATACCACTTATTCTTAATCAAAGAAGGCAGGATTTCTGACGTTTTAGGAAGATAAAAGACGCCAGACGCTAACTCTTCATCTGATAATTTCTCAATGCCCCATCCAACATGAGTATAATCTTCTAGGTACGTCAACTCACCTTCTGATGATGCCACCTCATAGACAAAATAATCTTCTTCATTACTCGCAAATTTCGGAACAGTATAAATGCCATGGCCAGTTCTAACAAGACATAAGTAATGATTCACAGCTGATTTAAAATAAGATTCTTGTTCACACGGCATTTCATCCATAAAATGACCATTTGCATAAACCTCAATTTGACCATTGTCATATTCTAATTTAAATAAAATTCCTCTAATCCACTGTTCATAATCACGAGCCCCAACTTCTGATAAATACATGTTTATTCTCCCTCGAATCAAATTCCTTTTTTTGACAGTTTATAACATAATATTACCATACTAATCCTTCATTTCCTATCTTTAAAACCATAAAACCTAACTTATGATTTTGTTTTATTGTTTTTTTAAACAGATAATTAATAAATTTTCAATCCTTAAAATATTTTTCTTATTAAAATAATAAATTTTACATTTTTGGCCTACTCAATCGTAAGTCTCACGTCATACTGAATGATGTTATCATCTCATTCAGCTAACCATGATCTCTTACTTAAAATAGAGTGGATTTAACTTAAACAAAAAAAAAACTCTGATAAATATAGTTTAAAATGTTTCATTCACATTTTTAAACTAAACATTTATCAAAGCTTTTAAATGATATTGAGTAATGTTTTATTAGAGTATTTTTTCGTTTATGAACCATAAGAATTTGGGTAATTTTTTCATAAACAAATAGGATGATAGCGATGATTTCCTACTTTGGGAGAATAAAAAACCATCTGCTTGCTTCACATGATTTAACAAGTATTTTCCTATTTTGGGATACAGGCCAATACTGAGTCATTTTCAATTCATGGATGAAAAGGCATATCATACGATTGGGAGGCCATACGATGCTTTCATCTCATAAATGATCACGACTCTAATCCAAAAAGGATTAGGAATTAGGACTTTAGTGCCATTGCTTGAGTCCTAGATTGAAATGAATGAGTAGCCTAGATCATAACGTTTTTGAGATGCTTTATGATCAGGTCCAATAAAGAATCCGTAGATTCAATGACTGCAACCTCACACTACCGCAAACAGGTGATTGCCATTTTATCTAAAAACAGGTGTCATTAAACATAAAAGAATCTATCTTACCTTCTATGGCAACTAGCTAGCATCATCATCTTGAGTTAAGCCCTGTAGCTTGGCGTCCTTAAATTTCCTTAAGTTTGTCTATTTGATTGCATGTCCTACGATTTCTTCATGTTTAATTATAACGAAGACAAATTCCATTGTATACCCTAAATAGGGTGTCAACTTTGTCACCGTATTTGTTATAATCAATCTAAAAATAGCCAAACTACTTTTAAAAAGGAGGAATTATTTTGAGTGTCGTGGAAATTCACATGGAATTAACCAATAAGCAATATGCGTTGCAAGATCATCTCTTTGAACTTCAACACGAAATGGATTTAGTTGAAAAAAACATCGAAGCTCATGAGCAAGATCCTTTCATTTCAGAAGAGCAAGTTCAATCTCTGTATCGTCATCTCTGGTCTTTACAGGCTGATTTTAATGAAAGTAAAAAAGAATTAGAGACCGTCAAAAAACGTTTAAGTGAACTAGTTGAGATAGTAGGCGGTATCATGAGTTCAGATTTTTAAAGGCACTTTTGATAAAAGTGCTTTTTTTAGGCTAATTGTTTGGCAATAAAACGTCCCTTAAATAATTTCTTCACCCGATTTAATGTGTGAGACAAGCTCTCTTCATCTGCATGAATCGGTATTGCCTTCATCTCTTTTACTGAGGCATTACTCGGATCTTGTGGCAAGTTAAGGTGAAAAGATTTTAAAATTTTATTCGTTACCTCATCCATATTTACAAAATATTCATTAAATAAAACCGTCACTTTAATCATGATTTGATTCACCACCACAATAAGAGAGGTCTCACACCCTTTAAACCCAAGGTCATTTTTAATAATCATCCCCTGATAACCATCCACTTTAATTCCTTTAATTTCAGCAGACTTTCTCATTAACAACTGTTGATTTTTCATAACAGGTGTCATCCCCTCATCGAGTTGTTGACGTGTAATCGAAATAGTAAGGGGAGAATCAACGCTCGATTGTCCCTCAATAGCCATTAAGTCATAACCATCCAAATTCATTAATACCTCTAACTGTCTCGGAATCATAATCGAAGCATCCATTAATTGATATCTCACTAAATGATCATAACGATATCGTCCTCCATAGAACGCCTCAAAACAATTCTCATCCTTCAAAAATTTCTCCATTTTCATCTATCCGTGTCCCCTTTATCCATAAAATATCGCCGTGTATCCGACAGCTCGTTTACATGTTTACATTATATTGACAAAAATCTCAAAATAGACCTAACTTTTTCATAAAATGAGGCGGATGGAAAAAGACAAATATTCCTTTAAATCGAATATCTTTCAAAATGCAGACTTTTTTTATGTAAGATGTTGCCCCTTTTTGTTTTAATGGTTCACTTCCTTTTTTTAATTTTGAAAACATTTGTCAATCACGTCGTAAATCTCTTTCTTCTTTTGTATACTATAGCATATTAAGGAAGAGAGGGATTAACCATTGAAAAAAATTGTCATTAGTATCTCACTACTCGTCACTGTTTTATCTATCGTTTATATCTGTCAATATAATACAGCCTCTAAAACAGCAGAAGAAGCCATGTCTGTCGCCGGTGCTGATTCCATTGAAATCCTTTATGAGAAAAAAACAGAAGATGGTAGCATTTTACTGTATCGAACCATCGGAACGGATTCCTTATCTATCGCCTATGTCAATCGTAACTTTTCAGGTTATGAATTTATGGATTACAACATTGCTTATGAAATCTCAAATTTAGAAGCACAAGCTGGTCTTTCTTATGTCAGTCTTCAAAAAACAGAAGATGTTCCCTATACGATTTATGCAGGAATCACAACAGATGAAAACTTACATGAAGTCTTAATTACAGAGCCGTCTTTTAGCATCGCTCATAGCGCTAAAATTATCGAATCTGATATAGAGGGAACCTATATTTGGATGGCCTATTCTCCTGATTTTACAGGAGAAAATTTCTCACTCATCGGTCTTTCCGAAACAGGTGATATTATCGGTGACATTGAACAAGATGGAACACAAGTTACCATTCATACCATTGATACAACTGAAGCTCACTAAAAAGAGGAAACTTAATGTTTCCTCTTTTTACATTGAGGTGTCAATTCTAAAAAAGCAACGGATAAACGCCCCCTATCTAAACAGGTATCAAACCAATAGTGATACCATCTTACATAAAATAAAAAGACATAGGCCCCTACACTCCTATGTCTTGTTTCAATTTTTAATAATCATCATCACCTTATAAGACAAATTCAGTTTTAGTCCATTGTCTAAAAAAATTAATATCTCGAATCGATCCATCACCATTTAAAAGCCCCAAATAAATCCCATCAGCTTTTCCAACTTTCCAAATCGCACTCGCTGTATTATCTTTCGTCGAAATACCAGCTGACTTCACATAATCAATAAAAACATCTTTACCAACACCAAATGTTTCAGTCACATAAGCGACTAAATAAATATCGATACAACTCGCTCCTAAGTCATTCACATCTTTGCTCAAAATATGCTCTTTTACAATTTCAGGCCATTCCTCAGGATAACTCTCCACAATCAAATCTTGAATTTCACCTAAACAATAGGCACGATAACTTCGTTTCTCCCATTGTTTTAATAAAGAAGCATCACCTTTTAATTCCACTAAATGATTTAATGTTGTTTTTAAATGACAAAGCATGGGGATGACTTTCGTATCCAAACTTCGTCCTCTCAAATGATTTGGTAACACAACCTTCAAATTATCATCTTTCATCATATTCTCCCCCATTTATTTGAAAACCCTTTCCTTTTCATCACTATTATATGACCTCTTGTCGATTATATCAAGAAAGCCTCTAAAACTTTTTTTAATTTTTGCTTGCAAAATAGCTCATAGCAAATCTCAAACTAAAAAAATCAGAGTAGCCTTCTATATTTTTCAATATATGTCGGCTTCCTCTGATTTGTTGACTTTTTTTATTCCGTTACGTAAAAATTTCGCTGCGAATAGCCTAAATCATCATGATCTAGGCAATAAATGACTTTACCTTCTTGGGTAAATCCAATTAAATCGACCTTAATGTCCTCAATTATCGTCAACTGCTCTAAAAATTCTAAAATTCCATCTTCTAATATCTCATAACGCTCAATATCAATCCATTTCGGAAAAAACTGTCCCTCATTTTTAATTCCAATCGCCACTACCATTTCATTTCCTTGCTGCATATAATCCATAATCTCTCGAGTCTCCCCTTCTACCGGTTCAAACTCAATCAAATCCCCCTCCAAAAACTGCTGCTCCTTTAACCCAAACCAGCGCATGACAAAATCATCCTCTTCATATACAAACATTTGTAAGTAATCTTCATTATAAGCTAAATCCATCATATTCGCTTGAGCAGGAACCTCTAATTTTTCACAAGTCTGTGACGCTAATTCACAGATCAAATATCCTGCTGCCGCTTCATATCCCCCGATTTCTGCTATTAAATGTTGTCCATTATTAATAAACGTTGCATTCCATAATACGACACTTCAAGTAACTTTTGAGCATCATAATAAATCGGTTTGGCTAACAAAACCGGTTCACTCCCCTGATTCCATAACCAAAGCCCCTCCGTATTGCTATAACTCATCATCGTTAAATCCTGATTAAAGTCACACCCCAAAATTTTCCCCTCTCCGTTGATAACATCAGGTAATCCCTCTACCTGAACAACTTCTAACTCTTCATCAAAAATAAATAACTCCTCTTCCGTTATCACATACAATTGATTATCAAGAATCTTTACCTTAAAAACACTCATCCCAAGCATCACTTCTTTGATGACATCTAAACGAGATGCACTCGTCTGATAAAGAATGGCCTGATGATCTAGCGTATATGGCACTGTCAAATAAAGATCATGACCTCCAAGACGTCCTAAAAACGTCAAAGGCTGCAGATACTCATCGCCTAGCTCATTAAGATTAAACAGCACATCAGAAAGCTCTTCGACTTCTTCTTCAACCCCTTGATTATCCTCTACGATTTCTTGCTGTGGCATTGAAGTCACAGACTGACATCCAGCTAATAACATACTTAAAATAAAGATACTTATCCCTTTTTTCATGATTCCCCTCCATTTTTTCTAATTATACCACATAACATTCTAAATTCCCTTCATTCACTACATGAAATAAAATCAATCAGCAATGATTGGTTAAAGTTTTAATAAATTGCAAAACTTAGACCTTTCCGTTCAAATATAACTAAAAAAATCCCCCTAAGAACCGATTCTTTAAGATTTAAAAGGAGCCATCACAGGCTCCTTATTTATTTAATTGTAATCAGACTTTCTAAAATAGTCTCACTTTCATGATGTTCATAAGAATCCTCACCCGTAGGAATCCAAATTTGTTTTTCAATCACAACTTTGAACGTTCCTGTTTTAGTCTTTGATGCTCGATAAATTCCCTTTACGCCTTGATTTCCTAAATATCTTAATTGGCTCATCTGAAGCTCTTCTCCTGTTTCATCAAAAACACGAATATCATATCGTGACCAATCTTCCTCTGGAATAGTCGCATCCACAATGACTCCAAATGGAGTCATTGATATTTGTTCAATACTGGCTCCATTCGCATTTACTCCTTCAACAACCGTCACTGATGATAACTCTTGATTAACCTTAACTGGCACTTTAAATGCCCAAGTTCCCCATGTGGTTTGTGATTCATCATCAATATGATTGGCACAATTTTCTACGACAATTTTCTTTGTTTGGAAGGTAAACTCTTCTGGAATTTCTCCTGATCCTAAATAGTACTGCTCCACGCCAACAAACGTATGCTCATCAATAAATTTTCCTTCAAATCCTGAAATTCCGATTACCTCTAATTCCGCATCAAAATCAACTTTACTATAGGCCTCTTCTACAAGCAGTTGATTCACCTCAATGACCTGATTCTTTGCTTCTTCAACGATGTAGGATAAATGTTCAAATGGTTTCTCACTCTCCACGACATACGTTACATATAAAAACTGTCCATCACTAAAAATTTCCGACAACGTCATCGCAATTCCATTCGAATAGGCGGTTTCATTCACTGATGTTGCATACTCTGAATAATTACCTGGGAAGTACAAATTCTTTTCAATTGACTCAAAGACATTACCAATAACCGGTAACTTAGAAGCTACTGCTGGATTCGTGAATCCAAGTCCTAGTGTAATCATAAGCCCCGCTGCTAATCCTACTCCTACCTTTTTCACACGTCCTAATTTCTTTGTACGTTTCATCATCATCGCCTGCTTAACTCCTTCATTAATCACATCGTCTAATTGATTGGGTAAAGAAATCTCATCATATTTATTCATTAAAACATCCTCCCTTTAATAAAACATTTAACTCCTCTTTCGCGCGTCTTAAATGACTTTTTACGGTATTTAGCGGTAACTCCATCAAATCGGCTATCTCTTTTTCTTTATAATCATTAAAAAACTTTAAAATAATTACCATTTTATACTCAGGCCGTAATCGATCCATTGCTTCATACAAATCTAACTTTTGTTCAATCGAAATTCCTTTGTTAACCTCCTGAATATCAACCTGATCTAATAATGGCATCACATCCTGCTGCTTCTTGATTTCCTTTAAAGCCACATGAATCAAAATTTTCGTCATCCATGTCTTAAAATAATCGGGATTCTTTAATTGATGAATCTTCATCAATCCTAAATAGGTCATCTCCCCAACAATATCAAGGGCTACTTGTTGCTCCTTCACATAACTAAAGGCCATTTTATAAAAATAGGCTTTATGACGCTTAAGTAGTTCACCATAAGCATCATGATCTCCTCTTATCGCCTTTTTAGCTAACTGCCTCTCACTGACTTCCTCTACTTTTTTAACCCAAGGTATTACTAATACACGATCCATATCCTACGCCTAACCTTTCTTTGATACCATGCTATCATAATTGACACCTATTAGAGAGATAAACAGGATAAAAAGTTGCAAGAAAATAAAAAAAATAACCATTCACAAACCGAATGATTATTTTGAGTGATTTAAATGATGCCCAATCGCAGCTCCACCAAAATAATTGATTAAGCAAGCTAAGACGCCTGGCATTAACACAAATAATCCAGGCATGAAAAGGACTAAAAGACTTAATCCAATACTCCACAAGAAAATAAAAAGAGATTGAAGAAGATAAGCATGTGACATAAAGAGAGCATTTTTTAAAAGTTGAAAAATTGATGTTTCATAACGTGAGAATAATAAGAGAATAAAGGCCGTTAAGACGACAAGTTCAAAAATTAGGATAATGATAAACAGCCAGGCAAGCGTCATTTTTTGCAGTAATGAACGATATCCGATGAATAGATAAAACAAACTTCCAAACCAAAAAATTCCGAGAATAAGAAGAAGCGGGAATGACATTTTAAAGTTTTGACGATAACTTTTATAAAAATCAGCACCTACTTGAATCTCTTCCCCTCTTAGCTTTTTCCCGCAAACAAATAAGAGCGCCGTTGTTGAAGTCACGATTGTTACAATTGGTAAACATCCCACAAACCATAAGACACTTAATAACATTAAATCATATGCGTCTGCTAACATTTTTCCAAGAGGCCGATCTGCATTAAAGATTCCCATCCTAATCCCCCTAACACTCAATGGCTTGTTCTTGACGTAATTCTTCAACTGCTTTTTGACGAACTAAAAACTTATGAATCGAATTTCGAATAAAAATACTTCCGGTTAATCCAATCGCTCCTGGTAACACAATCACAATCCCGGGTACAAGCAGCAAGCAAAAAATGATAGCGATGATTAAACCAAACGCTTTAATCGACTCAATAAAATAAGCATGTATAAATAAAAATGAATTTCTAATAATTTGGATTGTACGAAGCTCATATTTAGCTAAAAGTGCACACATATAAACACTCATCATCACTACCTCAAAAGCTAAAACCAACATGACCACAACTGACCCATTAAAGCCTTCTTTTAAAGCGGAAAAACTCATCATAAAGTAAGTTAACGTCCCATACCATAAGATGGCTAAAATCCCGGTAATCAAAAAAGATTGTTTAAAATTCTCTTTATAGCTTTTAATAAATTCAGAAATTATTTTAGGCTCATCTTGTTTAACCTTTTTCCCACAAACATAAAATAAAGCCGTTGTTGAAGCCCCAATCGTTACAAGCGGTAAACTTCCAATAAACCATAAAATTGATAAAACAGCGATATCGCTAATCGCATAAATCATTTTAAAGAATAGATTATCATCGTATTGTGATGCCATAAAAATCCCCCTCCTGTTTTTACTCTTTCATTATACCTTAAGATAAATAATTTGTAATCGTTTTTATTCCAATTTTAGGTTTAAAAAGAGTCTAAATTAGAGATTTTTACATATACTAATAAGGAAGTAGGGAAATCGTTCGTAAACGTCATTCGTCTCTTAGGTAAAGAGCTCCTTTTTCACTTATATTTGATTTTTTCAAATGTAAACATCCAAAAGAATGATTTCTCTTTCACAACACGCTAGAATGAAAAGTTGAACTGATATCAGTTCAACTTTTTTCATTTTCCACCAAATTGTTCTATTTTTCTCAACGTGTGAATAGACTATAAAGAATGAACAGAGACCCTGATTCATTCAACTTGAAACTCTCCTTTTCTTTTAATAAGATTTTCTTTACTCTATAAAAAAATATCCGGTGAGGCTTAATCACCGGATATTTTTTATGATTCCATCTGTCTATTTTTTATAAACTGCCAGTACAATAAAGCAAGAATTAAACTTAAGAAACCACCGACAAATTTAGAAACAATGAAGGCTGCACTTATATGGGGAGTCATGGAATTTACAAAAGCAAGCTGTCCTCCAAAAACAAAGGCACCACTAATACATAAAGCCGAACAAATTAATTTACCTTTCTCATCCATCTCATGAAAACGATTAAAGGCTAATAAATTACTGACTAAATTCCCAATCATTCCACTGACACTGACATCATTAACACCAATTAAGTTCCCCACTTTTGCTAAATAGCGATTGAAACAACGATAAATAATTTCAAGCATTGAATAAGCCCCTGCAATAAAGATTCCAATGCGTACAACGATTTGAGCCCCTTCTGCCAGCGAGGCCATTCCTTTTACAAATTCAACACCTGAAACAGCCTGGGCACCTGCAATCATCAGTCCGATTAAACTCATCCAAACCACAACCCGACTTAATAGATTAAAGAATTTAATTAATGATAAGGGCCTCACTAAAATTAAAGTCGATAAAATGATAACCCCAACAAATAACGGAATCATATGACGAAATAGTATTAAACCCTCAATTCCTGCTATGATTCCACCAACAAAGCATCCAAATGGGATGGCAATCATTCCAAGAACCATTCCTTTTAAAAAGATAGGAATATCTTTTTTAGGAATCATTCCAAATGCCACCGGAATCGAAAAACTAATCGTTGCACCCAGACCTGATGCAATCACCATTCCTGAAAATTCTCCCATTAAAGTGGAATTTGCTAATTCCATTGATAATTGATATCCACCCATATCACAAGCTAAAAAAGTTCCAATTAAAATAGAGGGATCCATTTGAAAAAGAGTCGCAATTGGAGTCAACACCCGACTTAATACATCTGAAAAAACAGGCGCCAATAAAAAAATTCCAAGCATATTCAGCGTTAAAACACCTATTGACTTAATCCCTCTTTCAAAACATTCGCCTAAACCCATTCGGTTTCCCATCATAAAATCAAGGCCACCAATCACAAAAAAGATTGCCACCACATAAAAAATTAAATCTGTTATCACATCTATCCACCTTCTATCTTAACTTTTTATATTCCTTCTTCACTAATTTAACATTAATTGTAACAAAAAGAAACAAAAAAGGTCTTTGTGAACTTTCACAAAGACCTTTTAATTAAGAAATTTTTTGATTAAATTTTTTCCAACTAAGCTCTTGCATTTTTGAAAATTCTTGACGCTCTTGCTTAAATAAGTTTGGACTAATTCGATAGGCATAAGCTTGTAGCATTTTCCCATCTTCCGTCACAACCTCTACAATATCTCGATTGTACATGTTGCTTGGATTATTTTTTGAGATATATCCTTCAATTTCATCTAATGGTTTTAAGACTTCGTGGAGTTCGTTGACATAAAAGAGTTGTCCTTCAATCCAATGTTCGCCCGGCATTAAGGCTGGATAATCTTCTTTTTTATAATAATATAAAGTGCCTTTTACTTTGGCATTTTCAACATGCGTTAAGTTGTCATGTAAAACATCAATATAATTGCGCTCTCCAACCATTAGTGTTCCGTAAACAAAGATGGGTAACACAGTTTCTTGATGTTTTAGCATACAGCTCCTCCTGTCACTTTAACATCTTGATCAACGTTAATTCCTGTTTCAATTAAAATCGTTAACCCTGTTACAATATCTGCTACAGACATCGATGGCATTGTTGGCTTATCAACTGTTTGCATTGGGACATAAGGAATATGAACAAAGCCTGCTTTTAAAGAGGGTTGTTGCGTCGCTGCAAAATGTAAGGCTCCATACATGATATGATTACATACAAATGTACCAGCTGTATTTGACACAGCAGCAGGAATCCCGGCTGCTTTCATATTTTGAACCATTGCTTTAATCGGTAACGTTGCGAAGTAAGCAGCAGGACCTTCTGCAAAAATAGTACGGTCAATAGGCTGTGCTCCCTCGTTATCTGGAATACGCGCATCATCTTGATTAATCGCGACACGCTCAACTGTAATATTAGGACGACCACCTGCTTGACCAACACAAATAACCATATCAGGTTGTTCCTCTTTTAATGTTTGATAAAGAACCTCAATACTTTTATCGAATACTGTTGGAATCTCTTTTTTGATAATTTGAACCCCTAAAATCTCATCTGGTAATTGCATCACAGACATTAATGCTGGATTAACGGGTTCTCCACCAAATGGATCAAATCCTGTCACTAAAACTTTTTTCATAACATTCATCCTCCTAATCGACAACTAGATGCAAGTATTTATTAGAATGCCAAGAATCGCATTAAAATAATATGGATAATTAACATGATGATAGCAAATGGTGCTTGAGCTTTAATGACACCATATTGATTTTTCAATTCTAAAATAGAAGCCGGCACAATGTTGAAGTTTGCAGCCATTGGCGTTAATAATGTTCCACAGAATCCTGCTGTTAAGGCTAACGCACCAGCAATTAATGGATTAGCACCTAATGCAAAGACGAATGGAACCCCAATTCCAGCTGTAATAACTGAAAAGGCTGCAAAAGCATTTCCCATAACTGCTGTGAACACTGCCATTCCAACACAGTAAGCAATTACACCCAACCAAATATTCCCTTCTGGGATGACTTGACTTACTCCACCTGCAATGACCTCTCCAACACCTGCAACTGTAAATAATGTTCCAAGCGCTGCTAAAATCTGAGGTAAAATAGCTGTTGGCCCAACTTGACTTAATAAACGAATTGACTCATCGTTTGCTTCTTTAACATTTGATTTAGAAATAAAGAACATCACGATTAAAGCCCCGATTCCACTTAACCCAATCGCATTGTAAGATCCTAAATTTGTAAACTGTGCAATGACGAATGCTAACACAGCTAAAACTAATGCTGGAACAAATAATTTGTTTCCAATTTTTTCAGCTGAATCTAATTTAAACTGTTCGCTACTTGTTTTAAAGCTTCCCACTTTAACTTGTTTCGTTGCTGATAAAACAGCCATCGCAATAATTAATACCCCAACGATATTCGCTGGAATCCAATCACCAAAAATAAAGATAATTCCAAGGATTGACCAGAATAATGCCGTTCCTACTTTCGCCTGTTGCTCGTTAGAACGAAGGGCAAACACAGATAAAGAAATACAAACTAAACCGATAATCGCATAAATGATCGTTAATAAAACATTAGTCATTAGTTATTCCCTCCCTTTTTAGACACCACTTGATATTTGTTTTTGAATTTTTTCTCATTCATTCTAAATTGAATAATACCAAGTACTAAGGCAATAATCGCAATCGGTAACGTTGTTAGGGCAATGGTAATCGGTCCTTGCTTAGCATCAACTGTATACCCAAGCTCATTTAATGATCCAACAATTAACATAACCCCTGGAGCCCCAATGAATAAGTTTTGACCAAAGAAGTTTCCATAGTTTTCTGAAGCGGCTGTTAATCCTTTAATTGATTCAACATCTTCTTCTTTAAAATCTTTATATTGAGATGTTGCAGCTCCCTCTGCCATTGGTAAGAGTAATGGACGACCAAACTGCACATGTCCTGACATACGAATACTTAAAGCAGCCATAATTAAGCGGAATAATAAATAAATAGATAAAACTCCATCTGCTTTTGCATTTTTAATTTGACCAATTAACCAAGCGGCGCGCTCTTTTAAACCGTAACGTTCCATTAACCCAATAACTGGTAATGTGATAACGAATAACGTCATAAAACGGTTCGATACAAAGGCTTGTCCTAAAATCGTTAAAATTTCATTAAAATCTAAGCCACCTACAAATCCTGTCACGATTCCCGCAATAACTACAATAGCTAATGTATCAATTTTTAACATAAAACCAATGACAATAATTAAAATACCTACTAAACTAAACATAACCTTCCTCCTTTTACTTCATTGCCATCCAAATAAAACATTCTGTTTTTTTGTCATGTCTCAATTATAACACAAAAATGACACAAATACGCCTTTTTTCGACATTCCTTTTATTGGAATTTAATTTTAATGCAATAAAAAAGTTAAATTATCTTTTATAATTTAACTTTTTTTCTGATTATTTTTTAAAATAGGCTCGACTTCCATTGGAATCCATTTCAACAACAAGCTTAGCAGGAATCCGTTCTTTTAACTCATTTACATGTGAAATCACTCCAATTAAACGGCCATAATCTTGTAATTCCATTAAAATATCAATCGCTTGATCAAGTGACTCAGAATCTAATGTTCCAAATCCTTCATCGATAAACATCGTATCGAGTTGAATGCCCCCTGAATTTTGTTGCACCGTATCTGATAATCCGAGTGCAAGTGCCAATGAAGCTTTAAAACTTTCTCCTCCAGATAACGTATTAACGGGACGTTTTTTACATGTATGACTATCATAAACATCTAAATCCAGTCCTTTACGACCTCCACCTTTGACCTCTTCTCGTCGTAATAAATAGTATCGACGTGCTGTCATTTTTTCAAGGCGAGAATTGGCAGCCTCTAACACATCATCAAAATAACTAGAAAGCACATACGTTTCAAATGACATTTTACCGCCACTTTTTCCATTTGCAAGATCGGCAAGTTCTCCAATGACACGGTATTCCTCTTCCCGTTTTTGAATGAGTCGATACTGACGCTGAATGCTCTCTAACACATCTTTATTATGCGCTTTAATTAAATCTTTGGCATTCATTTCTTTTTGAAGCAACTCTTTTTGATCACTTAAATGTCGAATTAACTCTTCTATTCTTGAAAGTTCAACCGGTGCCAAATCTTTTAGTGATTGCTCAAGCGCGATTAACTGACTTTGAACCCCTTGTAACTCTTGCTCATATGCTTTAACTTGAGCTTCTGCCTGCATGATTTCTTGCATCGAGCATTTTGATAATTGATATTCTTCAACCGATGTAAAATCAGTCCTCAACTGCGTATCAAAAAGTTGCTTCGCTAATGTTAACTCACTTTGATAATGAGTCATTTGACGCTCAACTTCTAAAATTGTGGCCTTTGTTGATGCCATCTCTGACGTTAACAGCTGATACTGAGACTGTGCCTCACGAATATGTTGCTCTAACTGATTTCGCTCTTGCTTTACCTCATGTAACTTTGACTTCACCATCAAATAATCTTGATATGGTTTTGGAATGGCATCAAGCATTTCAATCACAACTCGGCGAACCGATGATAAATTTGCCACTTGCTCTGCTAATTGATGTTCAGAGGCTTTCAAATCTTGCTCCAGTAGCTCCTGTTCTTCTTTTTGTCTGATCAACCTGTCAATCTGTTGCTCTAATGCTTGCCCTTTCAATTTAATCTCCTTTAAAGTCTGTGATTTAAACTGAATACGTTGTTGAATCTGCGTCATTAACATCTGTATGAATGACTGACTTATCTCCTCATCTTCTTTAATTAACTGATGCCCAACTAACACTTGAACTAATTCATCAATTGAACGTTGCTCTTCTTTTAAAGTGGCTGCAATTCCCGCTACTTTCTGTTCAAGTAACTGATGCTCTTGTTGTTTTGATTCTAGCATTAAACGTCTTGCTTCAAGCTCCTCCTTACTTAAAATAGGTTCATCGCTTGTTCGAGGATTAGGATGTTCAAGTGACCCACAAACTGGACACGCCTCTCCTACCTTTAATTCATTCGCTAATCGAATCGCCGATGCATGAATAAACAACGCGGCCTGATGCTCATAATCAGCTTTTAATGAGTCTAATAACCCCTGACTTTTCGTTAGCTGATTCATCGTATACTGATAATTAGCCTGATTTTTTAATAGACGCTCATAGCGTGTCAATAACTGCCCTACAATCCCTTGCTGTTCTTTCAACTGATTCATCTCTAACTCTTCTTTAAAACACGCTTCTTTTAACAACTGCTGTTGCTCCGTCGCACTCGGTAACGTTTTGAGCACCTCTATCATCTCATTAAGACGCTTGCTTTTATCTTCTAAAGAAGCCGTCATTTTAGTCACGACCTCTTGCACACGATCTTGTTCAAATCGTCGCCCTTCAATAATCTTTAAACTATCCGCATAGTTTTGCAACTGATTCATCTCATCGGTCAACTTAGAAACCGTCGCTTGCCACTCTTCAATTCCTTCAAAACACTTCTTCACAATAATAAAACGCTGCTCAAGATCAGCTAATTTCTCAACTCCCGCCTGATGCAAGCTAACTTCTTTTTTATATAACGTTTGTTGTTTCAAAACTTCATTTTCAAGCTTTGTAAGTTCGTCTGCTTTTTTTGAAAACTCAACCCTTTTTCCTAACTCATTCATCGCTTCACGCGATTTCATCAACATTTGAAAACGGGCATCTATTTCCTCTTTTTGCTTAAACTTTTCATTCAGTAAAAGACCGTCCTGTCTTTTTTGCATTTGAACCTGTAAATCCTGATCCACAGCAATCACTTGTTCATGAAGCGTCAGTTGTTCTTGTGATAATTTCTCCAATTCAACTTGCACTTCTTCTAAAATATGAACCAATAATTTATTTTCAGCAATCATTTGATATAACATCGAGCTCGGGTCACATTTAATCACCTTTAACTTCGCTGCAATCTCTTTTTCTGTATCCGCCACTTCTGCTTTTAAGCATTTAGACTGTTCTACTAATTGTTCTTGCAACGCTTTATAAAAATCAGTTCCAAAAATTTTACGAAGTAATTCTTCTTTACTTGCCGTATTCGCATATAAAAACTCTTTAAAATCTCCCTGTGGAATCATCACAATCTTTCTAAATTGATCAACACTAAGACCAAGAATCGCCTGAACTTCATTTCTAACATCCATATCCTTCGTCAATGGCGCACGATCACTATCTAGTTCTCGTAACTCAACAGAGGCTGCCATCTCACGCAACCCATCACCACGTAACTTTTTAACCCACTGCTTAGGTGCACGGTTAATACAATACACTTTATCTTTCACTGAAAACGTAAACTCAACTTCCGTTTTATTGTCACTACTTGCGGCAAAGTCACTTCGAAGTTCTTCGCCTTTTCGTTTATTTCCACTCGTCTCACCATATAAAGCATAACAAATCGCATCGAAAATCGTTGTTTTACCAGCACCGGTTGGACCTGTAATTACAAAGATATCTTGATTTTTTAAATCCTCTTTAAAATTTAACTCCGTTTGCTTCGCATACGGTCCAAAAGCTGTTATTTTTAATGAAATTGGCTTCACTTCTAGCACTCACCCTTCATAACTTTAATCGTTTGTTCAATGACTTGTTTTCCTGCTTCATGCAAAGATTCCCCACGATGATGCTCATAAAAATCTGCAAACAACTCCTCCGTTGATTTCGTCTGGCGAGCACTCGCACTCAACTGACTTCCTTTAAATTCTGAAAATCTTCGTTCAAGTTCTAACAACATCACATTAGGATACACCTGACGAAGTTTTGCCATCGGTTCGAGTAACTCCCCTTCATCTGTTAAAATGACTCGTAGATAATCTTCTTGTCCCTCATCCTCAAGCGTCAAAAGCTCATCAAGTTTTCCAGTGATGGTACGCATATCACGACGTGGTTTTAAAGGTAATAGTTCAATACTAATCTCACCTTCTGCGTCTAAATCAATCATCGTCATCGATTTATGGTAATGCTCTTCTGAGAATGAATATTTTAAAAGCGATCCGCTATAGCGGATTTTATCACTATTCACACGTTGTGTTCGATGTAAATGCCCAAGTGCCACATAATCAAAATGCTCCAAAAGCGTTGCATCCACCGATTCCTTTCCCCCAACCACTAATTTTTTCTCTGATTCCGATTGTTCTGGCGCTTCTCCACCCACAACAAACGCATGCGTGATTAAAACATTACGTTCAGTAGAATCAATCGGATTGGCTTCCATAATAGCCTTCATGGCGTCATTAAGTGATTTGATTTCTGGATGATTTAAAGCTTCTCGGACAACGGCATAATCTGCAAACGGCAATAAATAAAAATTAACAGGACCCGCATCATCTTGCAGTCTAACTTTTTTGATAATTTTCGTAAAATTCCCTGCGACATAATACTGTGCCGCTTCAAATAACTCGTGTCCAAAATCAATCAATTCTGCCCCATCATGATTTCCTGCAATCGCTAAAACAGGTGTCTTTAGCTCAATTAATAAATCTTTTAAAAATTGATTATATAGTGCGACCGCTCTTGCCGGTGGCACACTACGATCATAAATATCTCCTGCTAACATCACAGCATCAGGTCGATACGTTTGAATATACTGTTTAATTTGCTCTAATACAAATTCTTGATCTTCAATCATTAAAAACCCATTCACCATTTTTCCAAAATGCAAATCACCTAAATGCATTAATCTCATCAAACCGCTCCTTATAAAATCGAATAAATGTTCTATAAAAATTATACGATTTATAACTTACCACCGTCAATCATTCCCTAGGAAATAGGAGAAAATAATTTTCAAGCATTTCCTACAAATTCCGACTTTTAAAAAAATATAAAAAACAGCCTCTTTTTTTTATTTCTGAAGAAGTCATTTTTAACTGATGATTATACGAAATCATCGATTTCATTATATAATTTTTCATTTTCATCGATTTAAGCTATTTTAAAAGCCAACAAAAAGTTGTATACTTATACAATACAACTTCCAACTTAAAAGATACAACTAAAAAAGGGGGGATTTTTATCCTTAATCAAAATTTACCTAAATACGTAGCAGTTGCTGAATGGATAAAACAAAATATTTACAATAACACATATAAAGCTGGTGAAAAACTCATTAGTGAAAATCAGTTGTGTGAAAAGTTTTCTATTAGCCGACAAACAGCCCGTCAAGCAATTGCTATTCTTGAAAAAGAAGGATTGGTTTTAAAAAAACAAGGCAGTGGGACTTATGTCAATCACATCTTTAGCGAAACTAAAATCCCCTCAAAAACAATTGGCTTAGTGACGACTTATTTAGATGACTATATTTTCCCTGGCATTATTTCAGGCATTGAAAAAGTTTTATCACTGAATGGATATAACACCACTTTACGTTTAACACGAAATAAAGTGAATACAGAACGTGAACAACTTCTATCATTATTAAAATCTGATATTGATGGATTAATTGTTGAGGGAACAAAATCGGCTCTACCAAATCCGAATTTAGATATTTATAATCAATTCGAACAGCGAGGGATTCCTGTTGTCTTCATTAATAGTCATTACGCTCAACTTAACTGCAACTACATTGTGGTAGATGATGAACTGGGTGGAGAACTAGCAACGCGACATTTAATTGAAAACGGACATCAAAATATTACCGGTATTTTCAAATACGATGACATGCAAGGAAATTTACGCTATAAAGGATTTTTAACTGAAATGTATAAGCATAATCTTTCAGTTGATGAATCTGCGATTATTTGGTACTCAACGGAAAACATGGAACAACAATTCTGCCTTGAAAACCTTCCTCAATTATTAAAAAAATTCAAATCATCAACTGCCATTGTTTGCTATAACGATCAAATTGCAATGAAATTGATTCAACTACTCGCTTCAAATGACCTGAACGTTCCTCATGACCTTTCACTTGTTAGCTTTGATAACTCAAGCTTAAGTCAAATCGGAGTCGTCCCCTTAACTAGTATCACACATCCTGGAAAAGAGTTAGGAAAACTTGCGGCTGAGTCCATTCTGAGCATGATTAATAATCCACATTATGAAATGAAACATACTTATCATCCTGAATTAATAATCAGAAAATCAGTTGCTAAGTTAACAAAATAAAAAAATCGACCAGCGGTCGATTTTTTTACTTTTGAATTAATTTAAAGAGCTGACTTTCATGAGGTGAAATACTACATTCAAAGGATATAAACTTCTTTACCTTCCCTTTCTTAGCCCCTAATTCTCAAATCCTATCTCCCCCTTGAAACTACAAACAACTTATAAAAACAAAACACAACTTCATGATAACTTTTTTCAATCTACACTTTTAATAAAACGTTTACAGAGATATCAAAAAAATACTGTACATAACGTGTACAGTATTTTTTTATTAACGTTGCTGTTTGCGCTCTAAAGCTGCACTAAATTGTTCTAATCCAATAATTACTGCCCCACCAATGATGAAGTAAAGAAGATTAAATGTCTCAAATGACATTGGTAATTGCGGTGTCTCAAGCGTTGTCGGCCCCATTAAAACCGCATAAATTGATCCAATCATTAATCCTAAAATAAGATAAATCATTTGTGGACGTGCATTTTCTAAAGCATGACGAATTAATTTAATCGTTGATAAGATTCCAGTAATAATTCCAATTCCAAAAATAAATAAAATAGGAACATAACTGAAATTAAACGTTAAAACCTCTTTAATAGCCCCAATAATTGTCGTATAAAGTCCGAAAATTAATAATAAAGTTGATCCTGAAATTCCAGGCAACACCATAGCAGAAATGGCGATCATCCCAGCTAAGAAGACATAAATGATTAATCCAATGTTTAAATTTGATAAAGAAATGTTAATTCCTCCACCCGAAGAAATAGGATTAAAGACAGAAATCGCAACTACAATCAAAATTCCGGTAACTGTCCAAACAAGATTAATATATTTATTTCTTAATGTTTCGCGCTCCGCTTTAATAATTAACGGAATTGAGAAAATAATAAATCCAATAAATAAAGAACTAATATTATAAATATGTTCTTCAAAAATAGAAGCTAAAAATAAAACAGAACCAATCAGCCCAATGGCCCAACCAATTCCAATTTTAATTAAGAAATTCAAAGCTTTTAATTTTTCTTCTTTATTATTTTTTGAAATCAATGTATTTAATGATCCGATAAATTGATCATAAAATCCTAAAATAAATGCAATCGTTCCTCCTGAAACACCCGGAACACTATCGGCTAATGCCATAAAAAAACCACGTATTAAATTAACAAAAAACATCGATTAATCCACCTCTACTATTCTAGTTCATCCCTTGTGATGATATTATAATTAGTTTAATCATATCATAAGACGACTTATATCGCAATGAAAGAAAGTTATCGATTTTCATATAAAAAAAAGACGATTTTTATGAACACTCTAGGCCTACGTCCCATATGATAAAAAGTAAAGTCTATTAGGTTTCATCTAAGGAGGATGTATATGGGAGCATCAATCAAAAACTATTTTACTTGCGCAAATAGTTCAAAAGGATTTTGTAATTTTTTTGATTCTAATTTACAAGGATTAAATAACTTGTATATTTTAAAAGGAGGTCCTGGAACAGGTAAATCAACTTTGATGAAAAAAATTGGGGCCCACTTTTATGATTTAGGGTATGATATTGAATTTATCCATTGTTCATCTGATACAGATTCACTTGATGGGGTCATTATTCCTAAACTTTCTGTTGGAATTGTCGATGGAACTGCTCCACACGTTATTGAACCAACTGCCCCTGGTGCTATTGAAGAATACGTCAATTTAGGCGTTGCTTGGGACCGTCAACTATTAAAACCTCATACAGCTGATATTTTAGCTCTAAAATATCAAATTGGACACTGCTATGATGTTTTATACCAATCTTACGCCGAAGCATTAGGGATTCATGATGAATGGGAAAGCATCTACATAGCTGAAATGGATTTTAACAAAGCCCCTTTACTTAGACAATATATTTGTGACACCTTATTAAATTTTGAAAAACAAGATCATACCGCAGTGGTTAAACATCGATTTTTTGGAGCCTCTACTCCAACCGGATCAACTGACTATATTCAAAACTTAACTGAGGACTTAAGTAAACGCTACTTTATTAAAGGACGTCCTGGAACAGGAAAGTCAACCCTTCTAAAACAAATGGCAGCCCACTGTGAAGAACTAGGATATGATATTGAAATCTATCACTGTTCATTTGATCCAGACTCACTTGACATGCTATTAATCCCCTCTAAAGGTATCTGTTTCTTCGATTCAACAGCTCCTCACGAATACTTTCCAAACAAACCAACAGATGAAATCATCGATATGTACGATGCTCTGGTCACTAAAGGAACAGATGAAAAGAATGAAGCCGCTCTGAAAGAAATCTCAAATCGATATAAACAAACCATTAAAAAAGGAACGGATGCTTTAGGTCTTGCTAAACAATTTCATGATCAATTAGAACAATTTTATATTGATGCTGTTGATTTCGATATTATCGAAAAAATTTATGTTGACTTAAAAACAAAAATTGAAGAATTAATGTAATAAAAAAAGCGATTGTCTTTGTAGACAATCGCTTTTTTTATTATATTAACGACGTTTTGTCGCATTTTTATTTGATGCTGTTTCTTTTTTGACACAAAGTGCCGTCATCTGTGATTTAATTTGATGATAAGTTACCGGATCAAATAAAAGATCATTCCAAATTTTCACTTTATTATCTCGAATCCCGCAAATCACTTGTTCATAGTTAGGATACTTAATCACAGCAATCCCTTGTTTTGTTTTAATCTCAACGATTACTTCTTCTTTTCCTCTTGTTTCAAATTTTCTTGCGACTCCCTCTTGAGTATGTTCCCACATATTTAACCTCTCCTTTTAGTATGATTAGTTTTTGGATTGGTGATTCAATGAACACCGTGTATTTTGAGCTACAATTAACCATATGCTTAAAAAAAAGTTTTATGATAAAAAAGAATCCAATTTCTTTAAACTTTTTATCACTTGAATCCACCTCTCAATCCCTTCGGATTGTGTGATATAATAAGTTATATTCTTTAATTAAATACCGGAGACCTACTATGCAAATCACAATTAAGAACAAATCAATTATATTTGATATTCAATATGGAAAACGAAAAAAAATGGTGCTAGATATAACACCAGAGGGACATATCACCTTGAAGGTACCTCAAAAAACATCGGAACAAGCTATCCATGAATTTATGAATTCAAACGCTAATCTGTTACTAAAAGTTCAAGAAAAGATAGAGAATCGAAAATATATCTCAAACGAAAAATCCTACGATAAAGAAGAAATTTTCCTCTATCTTGGAAAAGGTTATCATCTTAATCAACTCATTCCAGAAATACCTGAGTCAGAGAAAGAAATTCAAAAGCAACTACAACAATTTTATACCACTCAAACGAAAAAGATCATAAAAAAACGTGTTCAACATTTTGAAAAAATCATTGGCGTCAAAGCTAAAAACGTCACTGTGGTAGACTCCCCTAAAACATGGGGAACTTGTGATTCTAACAAGCAACTTACATTCAACTATAAACTGTCTATGGCCCCAATTGAAGTGATTGATTACGTTGTTATTCACGAGCTATGTCATATTTTTCATATGAACCATGACCGCTCTTTCTGGCGTAAGGTTGGGATGTATGATGTGAACTTTAAACAACATCAAGACTATCTTTCAAGATTTGGAATCGTCATGACCATTTAAAAAGGCACTCCCATGAGAGTGCCTTTTTATGAACAAAAAAAGACCACCTAAATAAGTAGTCTATGATTAACAAATAAAAATGGCGCGCCTGGCAGGAGTCGAACCCACAACCCTCTGATCCGAAGTCAGATGCTCTATCCAATTGAGCTACAAGCGCATAAGATTTACATTTATTATCTTATTTAATATTATACTCTACATCATTTTCTTCGTCAACCAAATATCTGTTAATTATTAACAAACATTACTATTCAAGAATGAAAGATAATCGAGTTCTCTTGAGTTACCTTTCATCCTTACTTTATTTGATCGGGGTTCTCATCACATTTCGAACATTCATCAAACCTTCTTTTTCATAAAACATTAAGGCTGCCTGATTATTAGCTAATACACTTAGCTCAATATACTCTAATTGACGGTCTTTCCCCCAATCCTTAGCCGCCTTAAATAATTCATGTCCATATCCACATCCTCTATATAAAGGATCCACAACTAAATGTACTAAATAAACATAATGACGCTTGAGTAAAGATGGAAGATCAATTGATTCTAATTGCTCAACAAGAGCAAGTCCCCGAATTTCACCTTCATCTTCTAACAATAGATAATCTGCTTTCTCATTCAATAAATACTGCTGCACCCAATCGATATCTTCACTTATTTTTTTAAAATCATCCGGTTGCAACTTGGACATCATTTGATTGAGTTCATTATTTAAACGAACAATTAAATCGATATCCTCAACTGTCCCTAGCCTTACTTTCATACTCTCACCTCTTAATGATGATTGTATTAGCTAGAAACACAATTTATGACTAATAAAATAGTTGGATTACTTTTGTTTTTTCAATTGATTTCGATAAACGAGCATACGGCCCCATTTTCTTGGAATAAAACGATTAAAAAATAACAAAAATCGATTAATCATTCCTGGAACAATGACTTCTTTTCCTTTTAACATGCCTGCAACTGCAATTTCAGCCACTTCTTCTGCTGTTTTAATTTTAGTTGATGCCACCTGAATATGTGCACGTTTTTGAAAATCTGTATCAACTGGACCTGGACATAAAACACTTACCTTAACGTTTGATTTCTTCATCTGTAGCTCATAAGAAATGGCTTCTGTTAATTGTAAGACATACCCTTTTGTAGCATAATAACTCGCCATTAAGGGACCAGATTGAAAGGCTGCAGTTGAAGCGACATTCATCAGATATCCCTTATCTTGCTCCACAAAATCTTTTAAAAATAATTTACTCAAAAGATGTAAACTTTTAATATTTAAATCAATCATATTTAATTCATTCTCTAAGTTTATCTCGATAAAGTCACCAAATAATCCAAATCCTGCATTATTAATTAAACCCTCGATAGAATAAATCTGACAAGCCTCATAGAGCAATTCCGTTTGCTTCATATCCGATAAATCAAACGGCATCACTTCAACTTTCACTTTATATTTTTTTAAAATATCAGATTTTAATTGTTTTAATAACTCTTCTCTTCTTGCTACTAAAATTAGTGAATACCCACGTTTTGCAAGTGCATAACAAATGGCTTCTCCTATCCCTGATGAAGCTCCCGTTACAACAAAATAACCCACAATAACTCCTCCTTGTAAAAAACAAAAAGAAGAAAGCAAAACCATACTTTAAACAAATAAAGTTTTGCATTCTTCCTTCCTATCATTCATCTAGATATTTACAAAAATGGTTTCAATATTTCTTTCATCAGCCTTAACACGTAAATGTATTGGATACAAAGGTTCCGATTATCTAGGTAACTATTTATTGCTATTAAACACAAATCTAGACTAATCTCTTTAACAATAGATTATTTTTTTTCATGATTCTTCGCTAGAATCTCTATTGCACCTTTAGCTGCTTGTTGTTCAGCTTCTTTTTTAGTTTTTCCAATTCCACGTCCAAGCGTAATCCCATCCAATAAAACAATAGCTTCAAATGAACGATTATGAGCTGGACCTGTCTCAGAAATAATACGATATTCAATTGCTTTTTTAGAATCTGCTTGCACAAGTTCTTGTAACGTACTTTTATAATCAAATACTTGTGTCACTTCACCTTGTTGGTAAGCTTTATGAATAATCTCATGAACAAATGAGTAAACCGTGTCCATTCCTAAATCAAGATACATCGCCCCAACAAATGCTTCAAACGCATCAGCTAAAACCGTTGGACGTTCACGACCTCCAGAATTTTCTTCACCACGCCCCAATAACATTAACTTTCCTAAGTTTAAATTACGAGCATAAGACTCAAGTGATGGCTCACAGACAAGTTGGGCACGAATCTTCGTCATTTCACCTTCTGAAAGAGAAGGTTTTAAATTAAAAAGGTAGTTTGAGACTGTTAATTCTAAGACCGCATCTCCTAGATATTCTAATCGCTCATTATCTTCAATTTTTAAATGGCGATGTTCATTAACATACGATGAGTGAGTAAAAGCCTGACAATAACGATCTAGTTGACGAAACGCAATCTTATTTTCTTTTAAAAACTCCGCTAATTGATCTAAATATGCCAAAATATTTCACCTCCATTCAAATTCCAAATAATTATAACCCTTTTCCAGGCTTTTCACAAGAGATTCGTAAAGAGTCGAGTGTTTTCGACGAAAATAGAAGTAACAAGACATTTCTACATCTATTTTCAACTGCAAATCAGATGACTATTCAACATTTTCTCTCAATGCTTGACTAATTTTATTCACGACATCTTGTGAAACAGCTTCACGTGCTTGACGAATCGCATTCATTATAGCAAGAGAATCCGATGATCCGTGAGCTTTGATAACAGGTGCTGTTACCCCAAGTAACATTGCTCCCCCTACCTCTGAAGCATCCATTCGCTTTTTAATACGGCTAAAAATTGGTTTTAAAATTAAAGCCCCTACTTTTCCTCGTGTTGAAGACATTAATTCTTCTTTTAATAATGAAAAGACTGATTTTGAAGTCCCTTCTACCGCTTTTAAAGCAATATTTCCAGAGTATCCATCTGCCACAATGATATCTACTTCACCAGAAATCATTGTTTTTCCTTCCATATTTCCAACGAAGTTAATCGAAGAATCCGCTTGAATCAATTTAAATGCTTCTTTTTGAAGGTCTGTTCCTTTTCCTTCTTCTGTTCCAATATTTAATAAAGCAACACTTGGGTTTTGAATATGTAACACTTCTTTGGCATAAATTGAAGCAATTTTCGCATTCTGATATAAATATTGAGGTTTGGCCTCACTTGTTGCTCCAGCATCACATAAAATCGTATATTTATTTGCTTTAATCGTCGGCATAACAGGAGCTAAGGCTGGACGCTCCACTTCTTTCAAACGTTTTACAACCAACGTTCCCGCTGCAATTAACGCACCTGTAGCTCCTGCTGAAACAACCGCATCAATTTCACCAGCTTTAGCATCTTTACAAGCACGTACCATTGAAGAATCTTTATATTTTCGAATGGCCATGGCAGGATCTTTAATATCCATCGGAATCACTTCTTCACAATGAACGATTTTAATACGCTCGTGTGGTTCCTTCATATATTTTTTTATTTCATCCGCTTGCCCATATAACAAAATCTCAATATCATTAAATTTTTCCACTGCTTCATAAGCACCTAATACTGGTTGTTCTGGAGCAAAATCGCCACCCATGGCGTCTAATCCTATTTTAAACATTTCATGTCACCTCATTCATTGACGCTAATTCCTTAGCATTCATTCATCTTATAAAAAAAACAACTATTACCATTATAAACTATTTCAAAGGTTTTCGACACCTAACTTTTCTGATTTTAATCAAATTGATGCATCTCATTGGCCACCGTTGATTCGATATAATCGCGTAGTGGTAAATATAAATTATTTTGTTTAAATTCATCTGAACTGACTAAACGATAAGCATCTTGCATCGCAACTTGTAAAATATTAAAATCTTGTACTAAATCCGCCATTTTAAACACTGGAACCCCTGACTGCTTCTCCCCAAAGAAATCTCCAGGACCACGAAGTTTTAAATCAGCTTCTGATATTTCAAAGCCATTCGTTGTCTGAGTCATAATTGTTAGTCTCTCTAAGCTCGCTTCATTTTTAATATCACTCATCAATAGACAATAGGCCTGTTCACTTCCACGTCCAACACGTCCCCTTAACTGATGTAATTGCGATAATCCAAATCGGTGGGCATCATAAATGAGCATCAAATTGGCATTTGGAACGTTTACTCCAACCTCAATCACAGTCGTTGAAATTAAAATTTGAGAACGATTCACCACGAAATCATCCATTACAGCATCTTTTTCAGCTTGAGACAAACGTCCATGCATTAATCCGACCTTTGCCCGTCCCTGAAAATGGTGTTGCCACAAATGAGACACTTCTACCGCATTTTGTACATCCATCGCTTCAGATTCCTCAATTAGTGGGGTAATAACATACGCCTGTTGACCTTTACTTAAAATCTCATCTTGAATAAAATTTAATGCCCGATCTAACTTTCCACTATCAATTAAATAGGTTTCAACAGGTTTACGCCCTTTAGGCATTTGAGTAATCGTTGAAACATCCATATCACCAAAAGCTGAAATTGCAAGCGTTCTTGGAATTGGCGTTGCTGTCATCATCAATACATCTACAAATTCACCTTTTTCACGTAACATTTTTCGTTGATTGACTCCAAAACGATGCTGTTCATCCGTTATGACAAGTCCTAAATTTTGAAAGACAACTTCTTGTTGAATAATCGCATGAGTTCCAACGAGCAGATTAATTTCACCTTGTCTTAACTTTTCTAAAATTTCACGTCGTCGTTTCCCTTTAACCGAGCTACTTAAAAACTCTATGTTTACCTCTTTAAACGGGGAAAAGAGCTCACAAAATGATTTATAATGTTGTTGCCCAAGGATTTCAGTTGGAACCATTAAAGCCGTCTGAAAACCAGCTAACATTGTCATAAATAAGCTCACAGCTGCTACAACTGTTTTTCCTGAACCTACATCCCCTTGTAGTAATCGATTCATCCGAGTGGGACTCATTAAGTCTGTTTTGATTTCAGATAATACAGTCAACTGTGCCTCTGTTAATTGAAACGGCAATTGATGAATGAATTGCTCCACTTTCATCTCATCAAAACATTTATTCGCCCCTACTTTTTCATGTTTCGTTTGATGACGTAAATATTGAATTTTAAGCTGAAACTTCAATAATTCCTCATATTTAATACGGCGTTCAACTTGACGTACTTGTTCTTTATTCTTTGGAAAATGGGCAAATGATACAGCATCCTTATATGAAATTAATCGATAAGATTGTTGCAAGTCGAGTGGAAGATCATCATTAATCAGTGAGTGAAATTGTTCATAGGCTGCTTTTACTATTTTTTTAAATGTTTTAGTTGGAATTTCCTTTAAAGAATAAACTGGCTCAATTCCTCTTCCCTCTGCACTCCCAATGATAATATCTGTCGCTGTAATTACCTTACGTCCTAAATCCCATTTTCCCGTCACGGTAATTAAAGTATCTAACTTTAATTGATTTTTTAAAAATTGACGATTAAAGACAACGACTTTAACGACTTCATGATTAACTAACACATTAAAACTCATACGAGCCTTCATTTTTCCATAATATTGAACACTACAAGCTGTAATGACTTTTGCTTCAACGGTAATTTTTTCTTCATGCATGGCGTGATGAATATCAATCAATTCATAATTTTCATAGCGATAGGGAAAATACTCTAATAAATCTTTTACCGTCACAATTTTAAGTTGAGCCAACTTTTCAACCATTGCTTTGCCGACCCCTTTAACTTCTGTAACTAAAATTTCATTTAATGACATTTTCTCACACCCTTTCAAATCATCATTTTTTCTTATATTGTATCATAAAGTGTCAATTTAAATATGAAAAAAGACGTGTTAAATGATTAACACGTCTCAAATCTCATTCTATTACTCAACTGAGATAATGTATGAATAAACAGGTTGTTCTCCATTGAAAATCGTTACTTCTACGTCATCATATTTGTTTTCAATGTACTCTGCTAATTCATCAGCTTCATCTTCATCTGTTCCTTCACCGTAAATGATCGTTACAATTTCACTATCTTCATCAATCATTTTATCAACTAAAGCACAAGCACTTTCAAAACGATCTGGTACTGATACAACAATATCTTTATCTAAAATTCCGATAAAATCATTTTCCTTAATGTCAACACCATTCATTTGTGTATCACGAACAGCATATGTAACTTGTCCTGATTTTACTTCTGTAATAGCTTGTGTCATTACTTCAGTATTTTCAGTAACAGATGCATTTTCATTAAACATAATTAATGATGTATAACCTTGTGGAATTGTTTTTGACGGAATAACAACAACATTAATATCTTCTGTTACTTGAGCCGCTTGATTAGCTGCCATGATAATATTACTATTATTTGGTAAAATAATAATATTTTTTGCATTTAATTCATCAATTGCCTTTAAGAAGTCTTCTGTTGATGGATTCATTGTCTGTCCACCTTCAATCACATAATGACATCCTTGTTCCTCAAATAAGTGCTTAATCCCTTCACCTGCAACAACTGAAATAATTCCATATTCCACTTGTTCTTTTGTCGCTGGCATAGCCGGTTCAGAACTATTTTGTCCGATAATTTCATTGTGTTGTTCTGTCATATTTTCAATCTTTAACTTCACAAATTCACCATGTTTTTGTGCTAATGTTAAAGCTTCTCCTGGTGTTAAGGTATGAACATGAACTTTAACAATGTCTTCATCTTGAACAACGACAATCGAATTTCCTAACTTTTCCAAACGTCCGCGGAAAACTTCTTCTTTAAATGGAGTGCGTTCCTCATCTAAACGTAAAATGAACTCTGTACAATATCCAAATTCAATTTCATCACTGCTTAATGCCATTTGAGCTGATTCTTGTGTCGTTTCAGATACTTGTTCTAAATTAATTACTTCACCTTTTAAAGCTTTTAAGAATCCTTCAAAAATATATGTTAACCCTTGTCCACCACTATCAACAACGCCTACCTCTTTTAAAACAGGTAAAAGATCTGGTGTACGATCCAATGAAATTTGCATTTCATTTACGACTAGTTCATATAAATCAGTGATGGTCTCAACTGTTTCATATTTGCAAACAGCAGCTTCAGCCGATTCACGAGCAACAGTTAAAATAGTTCCTTCAACTGGCTTCATAACTGCTTTATAAGCTGTTTTAACACCACTTTCAAGTGCAAAAGCAATCTCTTCAATACTCGCTTCGTCTTTCCCCTCAAGACCTGTAGCAAATCCTCTAAATAATTGTGATAAAATAACACCTGAGTTTCCACGGGCACCCATTAATAAACCACGTGATAAAACTTTTGCTACTTTTCCAATTGAGGCTTCATTTAAAGAAACTAACTCTTTTGCTCCCGCAGTCATAGTCATACTCATATTTGTTCCTGTATCTCCATCCGGAACAGGGAATACGTTTAATTGGTCAACATATTTAGATTTGTTGGCTAAGTTATTAGCTCCATTTATTACCATTTGTTTAAATACGATACCATTTATCTGTTTCAACGACATGAACAATACTCCTCCTAGCGATCTAAACCTTTAACACCTTGCACAAACACATTAACTTCTTTAACATGTTCTCCAAAAGTTTTTTCGATCACATACTGAACTTTTTTCTGAATTTCAAAACATACTTCTGATACTTTAATTCCAATTCCAACAATTACATATAAATCAACGATTAACTTATTATTGTCATCGGCGCGTAATGTAACACCTTTACTATAGTTCTCTTTACCTAAAACAACGGCTAATCCATCTTTAACAAAATTCTTTGAAGCCATCCCCACAACACCATAACATTCTGTTGTAGCATTTCCGATGACTGTAGAAAGGGCATCTCTTGAAATGTCGATTCGACCATATTCATTTTTAATTTGGACTGTCATGATTGACAAACCTCCCTCATCGCTATATTCTTGATATCATTTTACTATATATTATACACCATGACAAATGAAAAATGTCAATCAAGGCGACTAAAACAACGGAAACAATACTATTCTCTGCAATTATTTCAAAAAAACTTGATAATTTATAAAAAATGTGATAAATTAATATGAGTCTTAGATAGTTAGTGAAGTAAGGAGGTTTGACTATGGCTCGTGTTTGTACAATTACAGGACGTCGTACGACAACAGGAAACGCTCGTTCTCATGCAATGAACTCTTCAAAACGTACTTGGAAGTCTAACGTTCAAAAAGTTAAAATCTTAGTAAACGGTAAACCTAAAAAAGTATACGTTTCTGCTCGCGCATTAAAATCAGGTAAAGTAGAACGCGTTTATTAATAACAATAAAAAAAAGTTATCATGTTGGATAACTTTTTTTTATTGTTATTAATCAATCCAAATTCTTACTTTTGCATCTTTTGTGTCCACCATCACTAAATCACCCACAAAATCTAAATCAATTAATCGTGTGATTTCATCAATATCAACAGCTACATCCGTACCCACTTTTTCATTAATTTGATTTTGAACAAATCCAAGTTTTAAAAATGATTTTGCCGCATTTAATGGGATATTGATTTCTACAACCTCTTCATCCCCTTTTTCAAGTGACTCTACATCTATATGTAAAAAGCGCCCAATCATTGATTGATTAACTGTTGCTACCTTTTTTTTCGCTGTCTCCATTGCCTGAATTAATTTTTGCCCTTCTTCGGCTGTAATTATTTTATTTTCAATCATCTTTAAAATTTTAACTAATTCTTCATTCATTTAAATCTCCCTCTCATTTTTTACTTTATCTTTTTAACAGTTCCGTCGCTTCCCTTACTGTCATTTCCCCTTTTTCAATCCGATCCAAAATTTCATGTGTCTGTAAAGTAGTTTCCGTCGTTTGGTATCCGAGTGATTGAATGGTTTGGTCTAACATTCTTCGAACTGTTGGATAAAAAATTCCTAACTCTCGTTCAACTTCCTTAATATTTCCTCTATTCTTCAAGAAAACCTCAGTAAAAACGAGCAATTCTTTAGGTAAATAACTAAATTTATTCAAACGATACTGTCCATTCATTTGGGTTTTACAACATTGACAACTTAACTGTGTGACAAGTAATGATTGTTCGCAAACCGGACAAAATCCGAGTGTTTCATATTGCTTCAAATCCTTCACCACCTTTATTTGGTACAAATCATCACTTCATTCTCTTCTGATTTAATATGAATAAGATTAATCGGTGGATATCCCCTCATTAAATCTAAAAACTCACTAAATCCATCAATCACGATTTCTACCATTTCATTCGATTCTTCCGTCGTTGCCATGTGTTTTGTAATAAATCTCACAAAAGGTGGACAGATTTTTAACATTGCTTTAATCATTCCAAATCGAAGAGCAGGAAGTCGAATCACTTTACCTTCATCGATTATCCGTACTTTTATTTTCTTAGCACGGTATTCCAGCTTGTGCTGAGTGTCTTTTTCAATTTCTTTTATCGCTTGTTTAACAGTTATCCGCCCCTCTTCAATTCTATCTAATAAGTATAGATAGGACATCTATCTCCCTCCTTTTTACCATTTTATACCATTATCATATGTCCGATGTTAAAAAATTTCAATCTATAAATTAACAGTTTTAAAGATATAATTAAAAATATTGATTTTATTCTTAAAAATTCATAATCTCATACTGAAAGAAAAAAACTGTCGATTAAATCGACAGTTTTTTTAGTGTTTTTTGAAGATATTCATGACACCGACTACAATGGCACTTAACCATTTCGGTAATTTAATTGTATAAAATCTCATGTAGATCTCTCCCCCATGCAAAGGATAATTTAATTCTTTACACTATATGTTAAAAGTTAGGGAGATATAACTTAATTTTAACAGGATTTAAAAAACCCTTCATTCAATCTCTACTGTTTACCATCAATAAATATCCTTCATCAAATGAAAGACTAAACTTATCTGCTAATACTTCATTGCTTATACAGCGAATATCACCTTGAGTTAACTCATAATTAGTCAATGGATATTTAAGACCTCTAAGTGTTAATCCCTTAACCGTTGTCTCAAAAGCAAAAAATGAAATATATTGATGAGCTGGTCTTAAAAATTTATGATCGCCTCTTGAAAGTAAACATAGTGAGTTTGTTTGATCAACTATAAAAATACGTACTTTCGCTTCGCTAAACTGTAACAGAAGGCGAATATTAGCTAGTGTATGATCAATTCGCCCACCCATTGCTCCATAGATATAGATTTCGGTGACACCAAGCGAAATCGCATACTCAATAGCCACCTCTGTATCTGTTTCATTTTTTTCACACGGTAACTTAATTACCTTTGAACATAATTGTTGGATCTTTTGATAATCGCACTCTCCAATTGAATCGAAATCACCAATCGCAATGTCAGGTATAATTCCTTGATTAACTAAAACTAAGGCTCCTCTATCCACACCAATACTAATAGATGCGTCCTTTAAAGAAGCTTCATCAAACCAACCATTTGGGGCCCCACACATAATTTTAGCAATCATCATGATTATCCTTTAATTTTTTGAATAGCTAATTTGCGATCAGGTGCATTGAATACCGCTGACCCCGCTACAACAACATCTGCTCCTGCTTGTTCACACAAACGTGCTGTTTCTTCGTTTACACCACCATCAACTTCAATTAAATATTCATATCCAAACTCTTCTCGCCATTGGTTTAAAGTTGCAATCTTATTTAATGAATCAGAAATAAATGATTGTCCTCCAAATCCTGGATTAACCGACATAACTAAAATCCAATCCACATCATTTAAAACATGTTTAATCATTTCAAGCGGTGTATGAGGATTCAAAACAACCCCACAAGCAATATTATATTGCTTAATCAATTGTAACGTACGATGTAAGTGTCGGCATGCTTCAACGTGAACTGTAATAATATCCGCTCCTGCCTCTACAAATTCTTTAATGTATTGATCCGGTTCTTCAATCATTAAATGAACATCAAAAGGCAACGTTGTATGGGGACGAAGACATTTCACAATTCCTGGCCCTAATGTAATATTTGGAACAAAATGCCCATCCATCACATCAATATGGATATAATCTGCTCCTAATGCATCAACGCATTTTACCTCTTCTGCTAACATGGAAAAGTCAGCTGCTAAAATAGATGGTGCAATCTTTAACATTCCTTATCCCTCCAACAATTAATACTTTGGCTTTCTAGATTTTATCTCAGTTAAAAACTGTAAATAATTGTCATATCGACTAGACAATACTTCATGATTTTCTACTGCCCGTTTCACTGCACAATTTGGTTCAAATTCATGAACACATCCTCTAAACTTGCATTGGTCTGATAGTTCATAAAAATCTATAAAACATTCTGATAAATCTGTTGCCTCAAGTTGATCTAAATCTAATGAACTAAATCCTGGGGTATCAGCAATTAATCCACCACTTAACTTATGCAACTCAACGTGACGAGTCGTATGTTTCCCACGTCCTAATGCTTTTGAAATTTCATTTACTTGAATATCTAGAGTTTCATCAATTGAATTTAATAGAGATGACTTCCCAACGCCTGATTGTCCACAAACGACAATAATGCGATCTTTAATTAACTCCGTAATCGCTTCAATTCCAACTTGATTTCTTGATGAAGTCTCAATGACTTGATAACCAATCTGACGATAATAATCAAAAATAGGATCTAAAACCTCGTGTTCTTCTTTTGATAACAAATCAAATTTAGTTAATACGATAATCGGTTCAATACGATTCATCTCGATAACCGCTAAAAAACGATCGAGTAATTTAACGTTAAAATCAGGTTCTTTGACTGAAAAAACAACCAAAGCCAAATCAACGTTTGCTATAGGGGGGCGAACCAGTTCATTTTGACGATCTTCAATTTCCATGACATAGCCATTTCCATCTTCTTCAACTAAAAAACGAACTCGATCCCCAACAAGAGGCGTTATTTTTTGTTTTCTAAATAATCCTCGACTACGACATTGAATGATTTTTTTTGTCTCAACTTCTTCAACATAATAAAATCCACTTAACGCCTTTAAAATTATACCTTTTTTCAAACTATCACCTACTAAATGGCCAGTTTTCACTGACCATTTTCATTTTTATTGAGTTGAACTACTTGTTGTTGAACGACTCGGCTTTTTCGCCACGTATAACGTTACATCTGATTTTACTTTAACACGCGTTCCAATGGCAGGAGATGTTTTAAACACATCACCTTCTGTATAACTAGAATCTTCAATATAAATAACTTTTGCGCTTTTTAATCCAATTGATTTTAATTCACTTTCAGCTTCATCAATAGTCATCGAGGCAACATCTGGTATTCTAACTTCTTCCGCTTTATAATGAGATGGCTCATAAATGATAATGTAATAGAAGAACATTGCCATTAATAAAAACACCGTATAAGCACTCAATAACGCTGTATTTAAAACGCCAAATTTCTTTTGTTTTTTGGTTTTTTTCTTTTTCGCCATTTCTTCTGATACCTCCTTATTTAAATCAGGCATCACCATCGTTTTTTCTAACTCCATCTCTTTAATCACTTCAGATTGTAACGGTTCATCCACACGATCTGATGCAAGTGCAGAATTTAATTCACGTAACAATTCTTCAACACTTTGATATCGTTCACTTGGTAGCTTAGCAGTGGCACGATGGATAATATTATCTAAACTATTCGGTAATTCCGGTATCACATCTTTAAGAGACGGCATCTCAGTTTCTAAATGCTGAAGTGCGATATTAACGGCTCCTTCACCTTTAAATGGAACATCTCCTGTCAACAATTCAAACAAAATAATTCCTAATGCATAAATATCAGAACGTTCAGTTGCTAAATTTCCTCTTGCAAGTTCTGGCGCTAAATAATGAACAGATCCCATGATCGTATTGGTTTGGGTAATATCCGCTTCGTTACTTGATAAAGCAATACCAAAATCCGTAATTTTTATAATTTGATCATCTGTAATCATAATATTTTGAGTTTTCAAATCACGATGAATAATATTATTTTCATGAGCGTAAAGAACCCCTTCTGCAAGTTGTTTCATTAAATGAACAGCAACTTCTGGACTTAATGCTCCATTTTCACGCAAATAATCTTTTAATGTTTTCCCTTTTACATATTCCATCACAATAAAAGGTTGCTGTTTATAATCGCCAACATTATAAACATGAACAATGTTAGGATGATCTAAGTTAATCACCTGAGATGATTCACGTTTAAATCGCTTAATAAATCGTTCGTCTTTTGATAACTCATAACGTAACATTTTAATCGCAACATGACGTTTTAACGTTCGATCATAGGCTAAATAAACATTAGCCATTCCGCCGTCTCCAATTAACATTTTAATATCATATCTTGAATTAATCGTTGTACCGATTATCATCTAGAGCAACTCCCTTCAAAGCACTCATATAAAGCAACTGATATATTATCAGTACCTCCATTTTCATTTGCCATTTGAATTAATGTATTAACTTTCTCATTCGTTGATAGAGGATTTTTAAGAACTTTTTCAATATCCCTATCCTCAACAAGTGAAGTCAGACCATCTGTACATAATAAAATAGCCTTCAGATCATAATTTTCTAATACTAAATAATCAAACTTCAAATCTTTGTTAACTCCTAATGCATTCATAATAATATTACGATGCGGGTGTGTTTTTGCTTCTTGTTCAGATAATTTTCCTTCTTCAACAAGCTTTCGAACAAAGGTATGATCTTTTGTGATCTGTCTTAAACCTTGGTGTGCTAATACATACGCTCTACTATCCCCGGCATGAGCAAATGCAATAAAGGACTTCGTTATAACCGTTACAATTACTGTCGTTCCCATACCATGAGAAATATGTTGCTGCTCAATGTACTGCAAAATATCTTGATTAATTTGATGCAAAACTAATTTAATCCACTTACGTAAATCTTCTGAATCATCAAATGAAAGTGTTTCATTAAAGGAATGTTCCACAACTTTAATGACCATCTCACTTGCAACTTCTCCTGCTTCATGCCCCCCCATTCCATCTGCAACCACCATAACGGTACAAAATGGATTTTGATAAATAGTCACGGCATCTTCATTGTGTGGTCTTACTTTTCCAACATCAGTCTTATAACACATTCGGTCCAACATTATTCTAAAGCCCCCTCCTTAGCTCTTAACTGTCCACATGCTGCATCAATATCACTACCTAGCTCTCTTCTGACTGTTACATTAACCCCACGTTTTTTCAACGTTTGTTCAAATTTTTCAATATGCTCAATTGGTGTACGATCAAATCCTCGTTCTGGAACATAATTAACTGGAATCAAATTAATGTGACAATTTAATCTTCCGACTAAATCTGCTAACTGATTAGCACATTCTACCGTATCATTCACATTTTTAATTAATCCGTACTCAAATGTAATACGTCGATTAGTTTGTTTAATATAATACTTGACGGCTTCCATTAGTTTTTCTAATGGATAAGCACGATTAATCGGCATTAATTGGGTGCGTAGCTCATCTGTCGGGGCATGTAAAGAGACAGCAAACGATACTTGCGGATGTTGATCGGCAAAATTATAAATTTTAGGAACAATTCCACTCGTCGAAACGGTGATATGACGTGATCCAATATTCAAACCTTTTTCACTATTAATAATTTCAATAAACTTTGTTAGATTCTCATAATTTTCAAACGGTTCTCCAATTCCCATCACCACAATATGGCTCACACGCTCCTGTGATTCATCTAAATATTGTTGCACACGTAAAACCTGTGCCACAATTTCACCTGCTTGTAAATTTCGCTTTAATCCACTCAAGGTTGAAGCACAAAACTTACACCCAATACGACATCCAACCTGTGTTGTAACACATACCGAACACCCGTATTTATGTCTCATTAAAACTGTTTCAATTAAGTCTCCATCAGACAATTCAAATAAAAACTTTGTGGTCCCATCACTTGCCACTTGTTTTTTTCGCTCTTTTAATGTTGTGACATCAAAAGACTCTTGCATTAACCCCTTTAAATCCTTTGGTAAGTTACTCATTTCATCAATTGAAGTCACTCTTTTTTTAAATAACCAGTCAAAAATTTGATTAGCACGAAATTTAGGTTGTTTTTGCTCTTGTAACCAATTCTGCCAATCTTGTATATCTAAACTATAAATGGATTTCTTCTCCATAATAGCACCACCATTTCTATCTTTTAGAACTCTTTTAATTGAACGATGAATGACCTAGTCTTATTATCGTTTAAAAGTCTCATTTATAATCACAAAATTTCTCGTTTTAAACAAGCAATAAAGAAGCCATCCGTTTGATAATCCCCGGGAAATAATTGAACCATTCCAGTACTTGCTTGTTCGTTTAAAACTTCAGGTAAACGCTCCACTAATGTTTGATCTAATTTAAACTCAGGATGCTCGCGTAAAAACCATTCGACCATTTTATCATTTTCTTTACGATTGACTGTGCAAGTACTATACAATAAAGTTCCACCATATTTCACCAATGAAGCCACTGTCTTCAAAATTTCTTTTTGGATTGCCATCACACCATCTAAATCTTCAGGTTTCTTTGTTATTTTAACTTCAGGATGTCTTCTTAAAATTCCAAGTCCTGAACAAGGAGCATCAACTAAAACAGAATCAAAGCTTTCCGATGGATAACATTCTGTCAACTTTGTTGCATCTTGTAAATTCACTACAACATTTTTAAGCCCCAATCTTTTCACATTATCCTCAATCAATTTAATTTTATGAGGATAAATATCATGAGCATAAACCATTCCCGTCTGGCGCATCATTTCAGCGACATGAGTCGTTTTCCCACCTGGAGCTGAACAGGTATCTAACACTTTCGTGTGATGTTTTGGCTTTAAAGCTCTCGCCACTAGCATCGAAGATTCATCTTGAACATAAAACCATCCTTGTTCAAAAGCTTTTGTCTTAATGACATTCCCTTTTGTAATGACCAGTGCATCTGGACTTAAAAATCCATCTCGACACTGAATTCCTTCTTCTTCAAGTTTTTGTTTTAGTTCTTCTTTCGTTCCTTTAACACCATTAACACGAATTGTTACATTTACTCGCTCATTGTTTGCATTGGCCATTTGTTCTGTTTTTTCCATTCCAAATTGCTTTATCCAAAGCTTAATTAACCAAAGAGGATGTGACGTCTTCGTTGCTAAACGCTCGGCATCATCTTCAATTTCTTGTAAATTAGACAAAGGGTTACGCATCATTTCACGTAAAATAGCATTCACCAATTTACCGTTAAATTGACCACCACGCTTTTTAGCAATATTAACAGCTTCAGAAATGGCAGCATGCTCAGGAACACTATCTAAATAAAGAATTTGATAGAGTGTCATTTGTATCAAAATGCGAATCCACCCTTTAACTTTTCCATTAAAAAAAGGAGTTGCATAAAAATTCAATAGTTGCTGATGCTGTAAAGTTCCGTAAACCAATTCCGTCATAAAATTTTTATCCTGAATGGTTAAGTCACTTTTTTCAATCTGCTCATTTAGAGCATGATTGCTATAAGCACCATTAATTAAAATATCTGTTAATGTCTGCAAAGCCAATTCACGGGCATTTGCCATAATACCACTCCGTTCTCAACCACCGTGATGTAATTATAATTTGTCACTTTATATTATAACATAATCTATTAAAATTCATCTGTTATTTCCTCTACTTTTCACTCTTCCTTTAGGAATTTCCCTAATATTAAAATAAAAAAGCTGTTTCAATTTAGAAACAGCTTTTTTGTTTATTGTGCCTTATCAACAATTTTACGGCCAAAGTTTCCTTGGACTTGTGAACTTTGTAAGACATTTGTAAAAGAATGCGGATCCACTTCATTTAATAACTGAAGGGCAATATATAATTCATAACTTGAAACAACCATCATTAACAAACTACGATTCGTGTGGGTATAAGCTCCCTCTGCATTAATAATCGTAATTCCACGTCCAAGTCTTGCTTGCAATGTTTGAATAACTTCATCTTGCTTCGTCGTAACAATAAAGACAGTATAACTTTTGTGTGGAGTATGAATGCGATCAACCATTTGCATTTGAACAAACATAAGTAAAATGGTATATAGTGCAATTTCCCACCCTTGTAAAAATCCTGCAATGGTAATAATAATACAGTTAACATAAAATGAATATTGTCCAAATGAACCTTGTTTTTTCATTGATAAATATTGGGATAAAATATCTAGTCCTCCAGTCGAACCACCATATTTTAAAATGGTTCCACTACCAAGGGCATAAATCATCCCTCCAACTACAATATTTAATAAAACATCTTCAGAAAATGTTTTTTCAGGAATAACATTCAAACAAATGGTTAAGAACGTAACGGTATATAGCGTATGATAAGTAAATCTTTTGCCAATAAATTTATACGCTAATAATAATAAAGGAACGTTAATTGACCAAATTAAAAGCCCTAAATTAATTTTAATCCCTAAAGTACTATATAAAATTCGACTAACCAGCTGCGAAATACCAGTTACCCCACCCACGTATAACCCAGATGGATTGATAAACCAGTTAATTCCAATAGCAAATAAAATGGTTCCTACAGAAATAATCGCCAAGCTTTTAAGTTCTTTTTTAAATCGCTCTGATGTCAAAATATCCATACCTCATATCCTCCAACTCCATTTTGTCTCTCACCTCAAAACGGATAATTCATTTAACCTTGAGAAATTATAACATTTTTATTAGTAACTTTAAATGTTTAATTCATCGTTTTTTTTGCTATTTTTATCCATTTAAAATAGACTAAAAAAATCCCGGTAACAGAAAGAAAAAAACATATCTGCGCTACAACGCCTCACAGATATGTTTTTTAAAAAAGCTCTTATTAAATTTTCTTTTTAACAAAGTTTCCTTGGATCATCTCACTTCTGACCACATTCGTAAATGAATGTTCGTCAACAGACTTAATGATAGCTAAAACTTCATATAACTCATAACTTGATAAAACAAGCATCAACACACTCTTATTATTTTTCGTATAGGCACCTCGACCCTCAAGTACCGTAATTCCTCGATAAAGATGTTTTAAAATGGTTTCAATCATTTCTTCCTCTTTCGTCGTCACGATATAAAGTGTTAAATTCTGATGAATCGTATGAATTCGATCAACAACAACAGAAGTAATGTAAATACAAATAATTGTATAAAGAGCCGTTTCCCAACTTTGTGTTAAGCCCGCAATCAGGATAATAATAGCATTAATACTAAATGAATATTTTCCAAAAGATCCATCATATTTCATTGAAATATATTGAAAAATAATATCCATCCCACCAGTTGAACCACCAATCTTTAAAATCATTCCAATTCCAGCACCTACTAAAACTCCACCAAATACTGCGTTTAATAGGATATCTTCAGAAAATTGTCCAATAGGGACCATTTCAAGCATGACAGATTGAATCACAACTGCTACCATACTTAAAACGGCAAATCGTTTTCCAATTGATCGCCAAGCTAGATATAAAATCGGAATATTAAAGACAAATACAAGGGTCCCTAGACTCAATTCTATGCCTAATCCAGCGCTTAAAAACTCAATAATTAACTGAGCAATCCCTGTCAGACCCCCAGTATATAAATTGGCTGGTGTTATAAACATATTAATAGCTAGAACGATTAATAAATTTCCAATTAACATAATAGATAAGTTTTTAATCTTCACCGACAAAACTTCGTTTTTAAACAAATTCATTGACTGTACACTCCGTTGCTATTTTATTGTTCATTATCTTCCTTTAAATAGGTCCATCCTTCTTCTTGGTACACTTTTCCTTGTTTCATTAACGTTCCTAAAGCTCGCTTAAATGATGCCTTGCTCATTTTAAAAACGCGACGAATATCATCTGGTTCTGATTTATCATAAAATGGCATCGCTCCACGACGTGACATTAAATACTCCATGATCACATCTGCATCCTCAACAATAGCAAACTCTTTTTGTGGAATTAAAGAGATATTTAACTCTCCATTTTCTTTGACACGAACAACGCGCCCTTCAATCATTTCACCTAAACGTGGTTCTTCACGACGTTCACTTTCATGAATGAATCCCATGTATCCTTCTTCTGTGATGACATTTGTCCCAACTTTTCCAGTACGGATAACACGAGCTTTAATTTTTTTACCGTGTAATGATTGAGGCGCTTCATGTTTTACCCCACCAAATTCAGATGGACGAGCAATAATCGCAAATAAATAATTTGACAACGATTCTTTTAAATAACAATAAACATAATCTCCAACTTGAGGCCATAAATGTTTATAAATTGGTAAATCTGATGGAGCAATTAAAATTTGTTTATTAATTCCGATGTCGACGAAAATTCCTAATTCATCACGAACACTTACAACTTCACACCATCCAAACTGTTCAGTCGTCACTTTTGGTTCATGCATGGTGGCTGTTAAACGTTTCTTTGAATCGTAATAAACAAATACCTCGACCATTTGGCCTTCTTCTAATGGACGCGTTACCTCTGCTTGATGTAAAAAGTATTCTTCTCCATCAAGTGTTAATGTATAACCAAGTGGTGTTTGACGCTCCACTTTCATTTCATGAATTTTTCCTGCTAACATTTCATCACTTACTTTCCTTTTAAAGTCAATATATTATAACATGAGCCAATTTTAGAGAAAAGCAAAATAATTCGTTTTCTCGACGAGTTTTATAAAATAAGTTGACACTAACTGTCCTTAGTATCATCTTTTTTTATGAAAAAACTCAATAAAAACACCATATTCTCTAATTATTTTTATAATAAATAGATATATACTAATACTAAAACCAATCTAATAAGAAAAGGATGTTTTTTATGAATAAAACTTGTAAATACTGTCATCAACCGCTTAACAATCACTCAATGACGACAAAATTTGGTATTTTCTGTTGTGAGGAACATCTGAATCAGTATCTAAAAAACCTTAGCAATGAAGAATATATCCAATTACAACATTCTTTTTGTGTTTGTAGTGACGAAGATTAAAAAGGTTAGCTCTCTTTTGAGCTAACCTTTTTAATAAATGAATGTTTGTAACCCTAAAACGAGTAATCCGAGTAAAAATAAATGAACAGGATAGAACACGTAAAACATGTATTTATTAAATGGTCTTCCTTTTTGCCCATTATAGTCTTTTAAAAAGATCAAAGAAAACAGGCTAAATAACTGAGCGTTACACATGAGAAAATAGATGACTTGAAGACCTACTTCATAACCATTGCCTAGATGATCACTCATCAAAGAAGTTATCACACTCAGTTGGCCACCATAGAGTAACACATTTAAAATGATGAGCATAAGACTTAATCGCTTAAAATTATCAAAGCATAAATACATCACAAAAATCGTCATAATCCCATAAAAACCATAATCTGTTTGCATCATTTGTGCTAAAAATCCAAGCGCTACAATAAACAATCCAGGGATAAAATTTTTACTTTCATCTCTTGAAATATGATCGTATCCCCAAATGGCTAATAACCCAAGCCCTAGTGTAAAGAAAACATTTTGATGACTCATATCAACAAAAGAACCCGAAATTCCAAAATCAAAAAACGGCTCTGAAATAACTGCAAAAAGAGCTAATCGCAAAAAATATTTCTTCTTATTTGAGGTATGATAAAATCCATTCACAATTAAATACGCAAAAATTGGAAAAGCAATTCGACCGATGAGACGCATTAAAATAATCACGAGTTGAAACCAAAAAAACGACTCCAAACTTTGTCCATAAACAGATTGTAAACTAGTTAAAACAATCGCTGCAAAATGATCGATAAACATTGCCAAAATCGCAATTAATTTTAATGACGTAACAGTCAATCGCCGATTAACAAAACCAATCCCTTCTGCTTGATTCACCATTTCACTCACTTCATCACCACTTTCATTTTTTTCCATTATAACATATGAATCCTTTAATAACCACTAACGATAAAAAAACAGCCAACGGCTGTTTTTTCCCTTAATCTAAATCACAAACTAATTTTCCTTCTGATAAACTACGTCCGATTGCTTTTCCTAACTTTAAAACATCGACTAATTTTTCTTCATCTGGTTTAAAGCATAACTTAACTGGATCAATCATTTTTAATTTTAATTGTGTTAAACGAGCATGAACGTTATCCACGGCTTCTCCACTCCATCCGTAAGAACCGAATGCCGCTCCGAATTTTCCACCATGAGTCACTGGATTCATCGCTGTTAACACATCCCAAATAATTGGAACCGCATCTTTATTAATAGTCGTTGCTCCAATTGCAATCGCATCTGCTTGATATAAATCTTGTAATAATTGTTCTTTTAATTCAGGATAGCTTTTAATATCTAAATCATATAAACGAACTTCTACCGAAGGATTTACCATTAAAATTCCTTCTTTAATCGTTTCGGCCATGATTTTTGTATATCCATAAGCAGATGTGAATGGAATGACAACTAATTTATCCATTGAGAAGTTTTCAGTTGACCATTCTTTATAAATGTTCATAATTTCTTCAATTCGAGCATCAAGTACTGGACCATGTCCTGGACAAATCATTTTTATTTTATAGTTTGAAAGTGAGGCAATCGCTTTTAAAACATAGGTTTTAAATGGAGCGAAAATTGGATTATAGTAATTTAATAAGGCATCCATGTAGTCCTCATTTTTTGAGGCTGGTAATTTTGACATTAACACTTCATCAAAGGCATAGTGACTACCAAATGAATCACAAGTAAATAAGATTTCTTCTTCTACTAAGTAGCTATAAATCGTATCTGGCCAATGTAAGTTTGGTGCTGAAATGAATTTTAAGGTACGTCCGCCTAAATCTAATTCATCATTCATTTTAACCGCTTGTGATTTAAAATCAATGTTTACGATATTGCGTAAATAACGAATCGCTACAGCTGATGCAATAATAGTCAAATTAGGATTTAATTTAATTAACTTTTCAATTGATCCAGCATGATCAGGCTCTGTATGATGAACAATTAAATAATCAATTTTATCAATTGATACTAATCCTTCAATCTTTTTTAAATAGTCGTCGAAATAAGGCGCTTTCACTGTGTCAAATAAAGCGACCTTTTCTTCTCCTTTTACAAAATAAGAGTTATAAGATGTCCCGTATTTTGTTTCCATGACAACATCGAATACTTCAAGATCATGGTCTTGAACACCAAGCCAATAAACATTTTCAGCAAGCTTTAAGCTTTCCATAAATCGATCTCTCCTCCATTAAATAAGAAGTTTTTAGGTAGATTATCTATCTATTCTATTTTAACATACTAACCTTTTATCCCCAACTTATATGCTCTTAAAATTATGACTTCTCGCTAGTTCTCCTATCACCTAGGTGTTCGCTCATCAGATTTTTTTAAAGTATGTCCCTTTTATAGAGATAATCATCTATTCAAATGGATTCCGTCAAATTCTTTCTTTATTTAAATCAACAGGACTGCATTCATCTCCTCTTTTTAAATCCAATGGGGATAAGTCTCACTCACTACGATTAGTCTAACCGACAATCTTTAAATCTAATTGATTGACATCAACCTATTTTAACTCTTCCTACTTTGAGACCATCATCGAAACGTTTAGAATGCTAAACTCCTCTCTAAATTAAAAAACTAACTCAAACAAATGTCTGAGTTAGCCCCCATTTTTTTATAATTTTGTTGGTTCTGGGTATTCTATCCCTTTAGTATCTACAGATACTGATTTCATCATTTGTCCAATAACAGGTTGATCTAAGTGGTTACATTCAACACTCGCAATTTGATCCACCACATCGATTCCTTCAATGACTTTACCAAATGCTGCATAGCTTCCATCTAAGTGTGGAGAATCTTTATGCATAATAAAGAATTGTGATCCTGCAGAGTTTGGAACGTTTGTACGAGCCATAGAAATAACACCACGTTCATGTTTTACCGGATTATCAAATCCATTAGATTTGAATTCACCTTTGATGCAATATCCAGGTCCACCAATTCCAAGACCTTGAGGGTCTCCCCCTTGAATCATAAAGCTACGAATAACACGGTGGAAAATCACTCCATTATAAAACCCGCTATTTGCTAATGAAATAAAGTTATAAACTGATTGAGGTGCTACCTCTGGATATAATTCAATTTTCATGATTGAACCATTTTCCATTTCAATTGTTGCAATCGGATTTGTTTCTTTTGAGTAGTCTGTTTGTCCTACGTAAGTTTTAGACATGAGTCATACCTCCAATAATTAATTAAATTTCTTTCCAACTTCAATTGGATGAGAGCCGTTTAAAAGGCTCGCTACATCCATGCGTTTTTTACCTGAAATTTGGATATCTGTAATTTTTAACCCTGCATGATCACCACATGCAACAACAATTCCATCTTTTTCGACTTTAACAATCGTTCCAGGTTCTGCATCATATAAATGATTATTCGGTTCTGCCCACCAAATTTTAACGGCTAAATCGTCCAATTGAGTAAAGGCAACTGGCCATGGATGAAGTCCACGAACTTGATTATATAATGTCGTCGCTGGTTTATACCAGTCGATACGTTCATCTTCACGTTTAATGTTCCAAGCAAACGTTGCTTCTTCATGATTTTGAGGCGTTGCTTCAATTTCACCTGCTAAAAGTTTAGGTAAAGTTTCTTTTAAAAGCTCTGCTCCCGCTACACTTAATTTTTCGAACATACTTCCTGTATGGTCTTTTTCACCAATTGGAACAACTACTTTACTAATCATGTCCCCTGTATCCATTTTAACATCCATATACATGATTGTGACACCCGTTTCAGTTTCACCATCAATAATGGCCTTATGAATAGGGGCTCCACCACGATATTTCGGTAATAATGAGGCATGAACATTAATGCATCCATGTTTTGGTGCATCTAGTAAAATTTTTGGAATAATCTGTCCAAAAGCAGCTGTCACAATTAAATCTGGATTCCACGCTAAGACTTGATCATAATCTTCTTTAATTTTCTCTGGTTGAAAAACAGGGATACCGTGTTCCATTGCTTTTTGTTTAACAGGCGTTGGCGTTAGGATTCGCTTACGTCCAACTGGTCGGTCGGGTTGAGTAACCACTCCAACTACTTCATATCCTTCACGGATGATAGTTTCTAATACCGGGACTGAAAAATCAGGTGTTCCCATAAATACGACACGTGTCATGGTGTTCCTCCTCTTATGACTTTAAAACGAGATGCTCCCTAACTCGATTTTAAAGTAACTACTTCTCATGTTGTATAAACGATAAACATAGACTCTAAATATTATTACCATATCTAAAGGTATTTTACTACCTTCTTTCATCATTTTTTGATTAATTAAACTGATTTGGATAATAATCTAAGCTCAAACTCACGACATCTTCACTAAAATAGACTAATAATTGACCTAAAATTTGATGAAGTATCGGTTCTCTTTTATATTTAATCATAAAGTACATTCTAAAACGTTGATTTAATCTTCCCACATAGGGCATGGTTGGACCAATAATAGCACAACTCCCTCCTAAGTGAGTTCGCAAATATTGATTAACTTTATCACACGCTAAAATTAAGGCATTGTAATCTTCACTGCTTAACATGACACTTGCTAAATAAAAATACGGCGGATACCCGAATCGACGACGCATCATCATCTCTTGTTCGTAAAAAGCATGATAATTTTGATTAACGACACATTGCATAACATAATGATCAGGACTGTACGTTTGAATTAAAACTTCTCCTTCTAATTCATGACGACCCGCTCGTCCTGCGACCTGAGTTAGTAATTGAAACGTTCGCTCCGCTGCTTTAAAATCTGATAAATGCAACATTAAATCCGCCGCTAATACACCAACGAGTGTCACATCAGGAAAATCCAACCCCTTACCAACCATTTGTGTTCCAATTAAAATATCCGCTTCTTTCTTTTCAAAGGCCGCAATAAGTTCTTGATGTGATCCTTTTTTCGACGTCGTATCCACATCCATTCGCATAATTCGCGCTCCTTCAAATTGGGCACTTAAATATTCCTCTACTTTTTGTGTTCCAAGCCCAAAAAATCGTAATTCTTCACTTTGACAAGCTGGGCAACGGTTTAAGACAGGTGTTTCATAGCCACAATAATGACATTTTAAACGATGGTTGGGTTTATGATAAGTCATTGATACATCACAATTTGGGCAATTAACCACTTCACCGCATTCACGACATTGCATAAAGTTTGAATATCCTCGTCGATTTAAAAGCAAGACAACTTGTTGATTTTTTTCAAGACGATCACGAATGGCTTCTTGTAAACGATCACTTAAAATAAAGGTCTCAGCTTCTGTTTTTTGTTCCCTCATATCAATGAGTTCAACCCGCGGTAAAGTTGCAGTTTTAACCGCTCGTTTTGACAAAGTCAATAACTGATAAACACCCTTTTGAGCTCTGGCAAATGACTCTAAAGAAGGCGTCGCACTCCCTAAAACGACAGGACACTGATGTATTTTTGCTCTTTGCTTGGCTACTTCAATCGCATGATAACGTGGTGATTCTTCCTGTTTATACGTGGCTTCATGTTCTTCATCAACAATAATAATCCCAATCTCTTGAAACGGCGCAAAAATAGCAGAACGGGCGCCAACCACAATTTGAACTTCTTGTTTTAAAATTTTACGCCATTCATCATACTTTTCGCCCATTGAAAGTGCACTATGCAAAACAGCCACTCGATTTTGAAAACGACTTTTAAAGCGTGATGCAATTTGCGGTGTTAGCGCAATTTCAGGCACTAACATAATCGCCTGCTGCCCCTTTTTAATCACATTTTCAATCATTTGAAGATACACTTCTGTTTTCCCACTTCCCGTAATTCCATGTAATAAAAAGACCTCAGAGGAATGCGAGGCACAAGCTTTTACAACAGTATCTACTGCCGATTGTTGCTCATCATTTAAGGTCAATGCCGTCGTCACTTCATGAGTTTGCGAAGCAAAAGGATCTCGATAATCCTCCACCTCAATCTCTTTTACCACTCCTTTATCTACTAACGACTTCACAATTGCACTTGAAACATGAAGCGATTCGATCAGTGATTGCTTTTGCACTGGCATTTTAGATTGCAATAAATACTCAATCACCATCTTTTGCTTAACCGCTCGATTAAACGCATTAGAATCGATATCGGATGCAGTGAGCATCAAATACTTCGTCACTTTTTTCCCAAGCTTATCCTTCACTTCGTAGACTAATTCGACTTCACGATGCTCAATAGCTTGTTTGATATCACGCCAGTACGTTTTAGGGATTGCCTCATAATCTAATATTTTTGATGTTTGAAATAATACATCAAGACTTGGTGATAAATGCTCCGTTAAGCGAACCAACTTCTTTTTATATTTCGCCCGCATTGCATTGGGAATCATGGCTTCAAAACATTGAATCATCGTACTGCCAGTCTCCTTACTTAATGAAAGTCCAAGCGTTCTTAACTCTTCATTTAAAACCGGGACCACATCAATCAACTCTTTAATCGGTCTCACTTTTTCTAATTGTGTGCTCTCTTTTAATGAAATGACAAATCCCATAATCGTTCTGGGTCCAAAAGGGACTAACACACGCACACCTGGTTGAATGATTGTTTCTAACTCTAAGGGAACTTCATAATCAAATATTTTATTAACCGCTTTGTTTTTAATATCGACCACGACTTCTGCAATCAAATTCATAACCTCCCTTAGGCATTTTTAATATTATATTATACCACATCACCTTAACTTCAATATATAAACCAACATGTAATTCATTGTTTTGTAATCACACTTGGTATTTAAATTCAATTGATACTAACATTACCAATAAGGAGACCCTAATCTCTCGAAAGAGAGAACTATTTAACATGTGCGCCCAGTGATTGAGGACTGTGCTTTGCACTACTGGGGCCCGCCCCACCAATGGTGGAATTAAAACGTGTGGGGGCCCCACAAACAAAAAAACCTTAGCGAAAGCTAAGGTCTATTCTTCTTTTAACTCGAAATCAACAACATCATAAAGAATTTCTTCTAAAGCAACCCCAACTGGTTTTGCACATTTTGCTGTTGGTAACCCATCAACATAATCTAATTGTGATTGGTTTTCATCAACGATTTGGCGAGCACGTTTTGCTGCAATATAAGCAATTTTATACTTTGAATCGACTTTATCTAATAATTTATCAATTGATGGATAACGCATTCCTGACATAATTATTCAACCTCCACAATATTTTTATTATAATATTCTAAAACACGATTACTACGTGAGTGTTCAGCTTCAATAATCGCCATAATTCGATCGCGAGCATTTTCAACCGTGTCATTAATCACAATATAATCATACTCGTGAGCTAATCCAATTTCAGCTTCTGCTTTTTGCATACGTTTATTGATTACATCCATCGCTTCCGTACCACGCGTCATGATACGATTACGAAGTTCATCCATACTTGGAGGAGCAATAAAAATAAAGCATGCATCTGGTTTTACATTTTTAACTTGAAGGGCACCTTGTACTTCAATTTCAAGTACAACATCTTTTCCTTCATCTAATTTTTGGTTTACATAATCAAGTGGTGTCCCATAGTAGTTCCCTACGAACTCTGCCCACTCAAGTAATTGACCTTGATCAATTCTATCTAAAAACTCTTCTTTTTCTACGAAGAAATAATCCACACCATTCTGTTCTCCAACACGTGGCTTTCTTGTTGTCATTGAAATCGAGTATTCCAAGTTATGGTTTTCTTGTTCGAATATTGATGCGCGCACAGTTCCTTTTCCAACGCCACTAGGACCTGATATGACTATTAGTACGCCTTTTTCTACTAATCTCATGCATTCACTTCTCCTTAAACTTTCATTTCACTATCATAGCATGAATTGAAATAAAATAAAATAGCTCAATAATTTTTTTGTCATAAATTCCACGCAAATCTTTATAAATCATTTTAGACATCTTTTATAAAATTAAAACCGCAATAAGTTTATTATTAGAAATTTCACTTGTTTTTATGTCTATGCTTTTAAAAAAATGATATACTTTTCATAAATCAATATGTTTAACGAGGTGATGTTTTAATGGCTTTTGACGGACTCATGACAAAGACGGTCGCTAATACGCTAAAAGAGCAATTAGTAGCTGGACGTATCAATAAAATTTATCAATTATCCAATCATGAAATTTTAATGCAAATTCGTGCCGGTGGAAAAAATCAAAAATTACTATTTTCAACGCACTCAACTTATGCACGACTTCAACTAACCAAATCAGATTATCAATATCCGGATGAACCACCAATGTTTTGTATGTTCTTACGTAAACATTTAGAGGGTGGGATTATATATCACATCGAACAAGTTAATGACGATCGTATTATTAAATTTACGATTCGTCATATGAACGAACTTGGGGATCAAATGATTAAGTTCCTCTATATCGAAATTATGGGAAAACACAGCAATTTAATCTTAACGGATGCAAATCATCGTATTTTAGATACGATTAAGCATATCTCTCCATTGGTGAACCGCTATCGTTCTTTACAACCTGGGGCGACCTATATTTTACCACCCACACAAAATAAACGGGATCCATTTGAAGTCAATGCGAAACAATTTGAAGAGCTTATGAATCCCGATGAACGTTATGATAAACAGTTAGTCGCCCACTTTGCTGGCCTTTCTCCTCTTATTGCGCGCGAAATCATTTATCGATCTAACTCTGAGAAAGTGACTGATTTATTCAACGCCTTCCAAAATGTGATGCAAGAAATTAAATTAAAGCCAAGTCCTCACGTCATGATTGGTGAAAAAGAATCTTTCTATTTAATTCCCCTTTACCATCTTGAAGCACAACTCATACCTTGTGAAACACTTTTTGATATGTTTGATCGCTTCTATTTTGGAAAAGATGAACGGGATCGAATTAAACAACAATTCTTTGACATTGAACGATTTATTAAACAGGAATACGATAAAAATATAAAGAAATTAAATAAATTAAACGAGGAATTAATTCAGTCTGAAAAAGCAGATCAGTATAAAATTCAAGGTGAATTAATTTTAGCTAATCTTTATCAAATTGATCGTGGTTCAAGCACAATACGTGTTCAAAATTTCTATTCAGAACATCTAGAACCGATGGATATTCAATTAGAACCGATGCTATCGGCTTCCGATAATGCCCAAAAATATTTCCAAAAATATAACAAAGCTAAAAATGCTGTAAACTATATTTTAGAGCAAATCGAATTAACCGAAGTTGAAATTTCATACTTTGAAACACTGTTAATCCAAATCGAAACCGCCTCATTAAAAGATGCTTACGAAATTAAAGAAGAGCTTGAAAATGCCGGTTATTTACGCAAACGCCAAACAAAAAAACGAAAATCAAATGGAAAGCCAAGTATCGAAAAATACTTATCATCAGATGACGTTGAAATTTACGTTGGAAAAAACAATTTACAAAATGATTATCTGACACATAAACTGGCTCGTCGCCATGAGTGGTGGTTCCATGCGAAAGATATGCCTGGATCTCACGTTTTAGTTCGTAGTGATGCAGATGAACTTTCTGAAACAACCATTCGAACAGCGGCGCAACTCGCCGCTTACTTCTCAAAAGGACGTCTCTCATCAAGCGTTCCAATTGACTACACACGCGTTCGTCATGTTAAAAAAATTCCAGCTGCACATTTAGGATTAGTCACCTATGAAAATCAAAAAACAATCTACATCGATCCAGATGAAGCCTTCATTATGAATTTAAAAAAATTAAAATAAGAAAAGGAGCCGTTGGCTCCTTTTCTTATTGATGTGGTTTATATTTACTTGTATGTAGAAATTGTTCAAAAACAACTTCTCCATCTGCATTGTACCCATAAAGCGTTGTATCGGCACGAAGTCCCCCTTCCGATACAATCGTTTTTGGTTTATATGTGATCCCCTTTAACGCTTCTGAATTAGACCAAAACTCAACAGTTAACGTCCCATATTCAGCCATGACATTAATATAAATTGGATAATCTAACGTATTAATAAATTTTAAATCAATCGCATTATCTGCCATTGTTGCATCCTGCCCAAGTGGCACATAATTAACTGATAAGCTATGATTTCGGCGTTCAGTCGCAATAATCCCTGCCTCTAATTGTGTATTGTATAGCGTTGAAGACACTTGGCAAATCCCTCCCCCAATTCCAGGGACAGCCTTTCCATTTAAAAAGATGGTTGCGTCAACATATCCATGAGCTACATCAACCGGTGACACTTTCTCTGCATATGAAAACTCATCATTTGGCATCAATAACGTTTTATTCACTTTACTAGCTGCTAATTCAACATTCTTTGCTCTTGGAATTCCTGCCGGGTAAGTTGATGAGTACGTTGAAATTTTCGTATCAATCGTTTTTAATAACTCTATATCCGTTTCCCTTGGATTAATCAATGGCGTGACTTCAATATAAATGGGTTCTTTTGAAATCGTCTTCAGTTGTTCTGTTAATTGCTCTAATAGCTGTTCTCCTGAAATCAGCTGTCCATCACTTCCTTCTTCAATTTGAAAAGAACCATAGTACACCATTTCAAAAATGGGTTCTACCTTTTCAACATAACAAGCTTCTTCGATAGACTTTACCCAATTTTCTAGCGCGTCTTGATCATAGTTATATCCAATTTCAAACTCATATAGCATCGGTTCTTGAATTTGACTTGCCTGTTCCATAATCTCTAAATCTTTCCCAATTTCGATGATTTTTTTCGAAAATGATTCAATATCTTGATTAAAAGTCACATTAAAATCTTCCAAAGAACGTTCAAATGTTTGATCCCCCACCACGACAGTCATTTTTCTTTGTCCAAAATTTCCAAGTTCTTTTTCAATAACCTCCACAATTTTTTCTTGTGTCAATTCTGAAACATCAATATCGTTAATAAAAATATTTGGAAAAGCTACGGATTCATACGCCATTACGAGTTCCTCAGCTTTAGAATACTCATAGTAGCGATACCCAACATACGCTAAAATCAAAGCCGTATTAATGACTGCAACCAATACCCCAATAAGCCATTTCTTTTTTGAATTCATTTCATCCATCCTCCTAATTCCTTACTACCCTAACATTCTTGCCCTGACGATGAAACAGGACATCTTACTAATACAGTATACGCATTTTCACACACCTTCAAACTCAATAATTGCTTAGTTGAAACCATCATGTTCCCCCTTAAGATAGTATTTATTTTAAAAACGGAATCCATCTGAGTTTTTGGTAACACCTTCTGTTCATCCCATTTAAAAAAATCAACCTTTTGAAGTGAAACACTTAATCGAATTAAATTCACTTGTTCTTGTAAATTTTTTCGTCTCTCACTCACACGTTTCAACTCATCCATTAAAATAACCTCTAAAGAAGTCTCTTCAGTCGAAGCTCGATTCATCAGATACTCATAAGCCAGACGTTTCTCTGCTTCTTTTTTAAACTCCATCGCTTTCCATTCCACGACGCGAGCTAAATAATACTCTGTCTCAAGCCGAGGACTCTCCTTCTTTCCCCTCGGAACATAAAGACCTGAATCCGTTATATGATATCGCCTTTTAATTAAGCACCTAGCATCTTCTTGGAGTCGTTGCGTTGTGAAGAGTTGACGTTTTCTTCTTAATAACATTTCTTTTAATAAGCCTTGCCAACATTTTAAACGCTCCACCTCATAAATCATCTGACTCACTTCTAAGGGTGTGTATCTTTCATAAATCAGATGGTGTGTAATGGGAAGTTTTTTTAAATTAATCACACAAATTTCTTGATTAAACGTATACAGCACTTTTTTGATCAACTTTAGCTCTTTACAACGCTTCTTTAATGCTGGCGATAAGACACAATAAATCTCTTCAACTCTTAAAATTCCATCTAGTAAAATCGTATAGGTTTTAAATTGATACGCCTCCACTTTCAAACCAGTCGTTAACTCTTCAACAAATCCCTCTACTTTTACTTTCAAGCTAACATTTAATTTCGTATTTGAAAAAATCCAATCAACCACTTCAAAAAAATCAACAGAACTTGGTAAAAAGGCCAAGTCTTCCTCCTCTGCTTGAATCTTTGGGGTTACATTCTCATAGGGTTGATGTCGATTCCAAAGCAAAGAGGACGCTTCATCTGTCATCACACACTCCAATAGGTTCAAAACTGAAAGTGAACTTTCCTTTTTTAAGGATTGATAATTGGCAAGGCATCTCATACTCTCTAACACTTCAGAATCAGTACATCCTTCTTTTATACTTTTTGAGAGGATCTCACCTTGATGAATCGCTAATAATTCACTAGCTTGTGAAATGGATTTAGAACGTAATAAATAAATCGCAAATTGATTATAAAATTCCTTCACCACGTCTTGTAATGAAGATGCCTCTCGTCCTAAAATTGAATCACTTATCTGCAAGGGCTGTTTAAATGCCACAATCACTTCATCATCCATGACCTCAAGGGCTAATGGTTCAGTTGTGTAAATCCGCTCTCCTTTTCGACATAAAAAAATTTCCCCTGATTCAAGCAAAATGGTCAGCCGTTGATTTTTCATTATTCTTTTCAAATAAAACATAGAATCACTTTTTTTTAAGCAGTAATGAATCTGTCCCATTTGATTCAACTCTTCTAACCATTTCTTAAAATTCAATGGAATCCATTCATTGAAGCTTAAAATATCGAGTCTAACAGAATGCTGATTTAACAAAGTCGCCACTTTTAGAAAACGTGATGACTTTAAATCCATCTCATATTCCATTAACTGAAATGTTTGACTTGAAAAAACAATAAATTGAGTCGCGATTGAAAAATCAAGTTGTCCCATCACACTCTCTAACACATTGATTAAACTAGCATACCGATAATGACTCAAGACATGATGAATAGCGTCCTCAATATCCGCAGACTGTTGACTCAATTCTTCGGCCTGAACCTCTTTTAATAACCATTTCATCTCCTTTTTCCCTTCGAAAACAATGAGTGAAAGGCGATGTTTGGGATGGGTAGTGATAAACTTTAATCCCCATTTTAAAGCTTTTTTGATGTCATGAAAGTGCTGTTTAGATGACTTTGAACCATCAATAATCAACACATAATGTGTCTGAGATTGTTGAGATTGAGCTCGCTTCTTAATTTTATAAAAATAGCCTTGCTTAAGGTTTGATTTTGCTAAAATTAGCTCTTGATTTCCAAGTGATTGAATCTCTCCCACTTGTTTAAACTCCTTCATTAAAACGCCTCCATCATGTACTTGATTGATACATTTATATGAAGAAGATAGTAAGTTTATTCTAGCAAATCCGACGAAATGAAAGATGTCATTTTTTGGTAAACAAAACCATTTTTAATGTCTTTTTAAAAAATGTTCACTTATTTTGTTTAAAATAGCCTCTATCCGCATTTATCTCTTCACGTTATAATAAAAGAAATACTGCTTAAGGAGATTGAGAATGAATTTTATTGCAATAGATTTTGAGACAGCAAATGAAAAACGTGACAGCGCGTGTTCGATTGGATTAACCGTTGTTAAAAATAATCAAATTATTGAACAAAAATACTACCTAATCAAACCAAACGAACTTCGCTTTGCTCCGATTAATATTTCGATTCATGGCATTCGCGCCTCTGATGTCAAAAATGCTAAAACTTTCGACCAACTTTGGCCAGAGCTACTTCCCTATTTCACTAATAACATCATCATGGCACATAATGCAGCCTTTGATTTAAGTGTATTACGTCATACATTAGATGCTTACCACATCCCTTACCCAAATTGTCGTTATGGTTGTACGATGATTTTATCAAGAAATTTCTTTCCTCATTTAGAAAATGCCAAATTAAACACGGTTAATCATCGTTTAGGACTCGAATTTAATCATCACCATGCGAGTGCTGATGCTCATGCCTGTGCCAATATCGTATTGAAAATGCAAGAAGAGTTACAATGTGCTGATTTAGAAGAACTTTGTCAAATGGCAGGGCTAAAACTGGGTACACTTCACGATGCTGGCTATATCCCTGCTAAAAAATTAAAAAAGACGGTGACTTCAAAACGCAATTTTACTCCTTCCCCTCTCCCTTTTATCTCATCAAAATCTGATGTATTCAAACATAAAACCGTTGTATTTACGGGAACCTTAAAATCAATGTCACGCCTTAGTGCCATTCAACTGATTTCTCAACTCGGTGGAACAGTTGGATCATCGGTAACACGTAAAACAGATTTCTTAATTGTGTCTCATCCTGCCGTGTATGAGCTTCAACCTCATGAAATGAGCACCAAATTAAAAAAGGCGATTGAACTTATTTACAAAGGTCAAGCCATTCAAATTTTAAATGAATCTGAATTTTTAGAACAACTGACTAAATAAAAGAGGAATCCTTGCTGGATTCCTCTTTTTAGTAATAAACCATTTCGACTACTTTTCCAAGTTGCGTTAAAATATCTTCTAACTCTTCTAAGACGCGTAACTTAATGCTTAACTCTTTTGGAAAATCAGGATTTTGATGTGCGGCATTAATCGCTCGCCCAATTAATAATCGGATATGCGTACAGTCTTCAAATAGCATTTTTGCGAGTAGTGCTGCGCCATGTTTTTCGGATAATAACTCAAAATTGGAAGAGAGTTTAATTTCTTTTAAAATTTCAACAGCTCCTTTAATCGTTAAAACTCCTTCTGTGACTAAATCAATTCCTTTAATGTGAGCAATCGGTGGGATGTGGGAGTCAATATAATGAAAACTTGTCTCTACCTCTTCGCCAATCGCACGAGCGACAATATGAGCGGCTGTTCCTCCACACACAATTTTTTTACCCACACTCTCCATTAAGGCTTTGACGACTTCTTGGTCTTGTTCTTTGTTTTGTGGAGGTCCTGCGAATAATGTCGCCCATTTCGGTTTAATCACCTTTAAACTGACAACCGTTGTATCATCCCCGGGATTGCCACCATATAAATCATCACACGCTTCAATTAATAGATTAGTAATTTCACGAGCTGACAGCTTCTCATTGACAACTGATTCCAAAAAATAAGAAACCTCATGCCAGCCCCAGCCTAAATTTAAAATCGTTCCAACTCCAGCATGAACCACTCCATCACTAATTAAAACTAATGTATCGTTTTCTTGAAGTTTAAAAGTACTTTCTTTAATTTTCCGCTGGTTAATGACACGCTCCTCAGCCTTAACTTTTAAAATTTCACCATCTCGCCAAAAAAACAAACTCGGATTATCAATTTCTACCACATAGACTTGATCATCTTGATTAATCTTAACAATGGTTAAGGTTGAATACGCTAGCTTCCGAACCTGACAAACCGGCAACGTATGAACCATTGTATCCACCACTTCATCAATTGATAAGCCAGCTTTTAACATCGTAATAGCAATTTTTGAACTTAAAGTGGCTAAAATATTCGCCTTAACCCCGCTACCAAGCCCATCTGATAATACCGCAATCACACTATCATAAGTTCGAAAAAATTCAACTTTATCACCGCACAATTCCTCGCCCACTTTATTTAAACTTCCCCAGGAGAAATCAATAAAAAAACTCATGATAATCCTCCCTCATCTTCTTGAATCAATCGTTTTAAACGAGTTAACGTCACTTTCGTTTCTGCTGTCGTCTCCCCTAATAAACTGGCAATTTCTTGTGCAACAATCATCTGCTTATTAATAACTTGTTGGGCCATATCAATGGCGTTAATTTTTAAATGCTGCATTTTTAACTCGTGTGCCATCTCACTCGTCATATCATGTAAGATACATAACATCACTTCTTGCTGCTCAATCCAAATAATACTTTGAATCACGATCGTTTTGTTTTCATTTAAGCTTAAACGATGCCCTAATAGATCGCTTTTTGACTCAATAACACTTGAAAAAGGGGCTTCATCTAAAAAGATTGAAACTGGCAAATCAATCGCCTGATCTTTCTTCACTTCAAAAAAACGTTCTGCTGCTGGATTAAAATCAATAATCGTTAAGCTCTTATCCACTACTAAAATAATACTCGGTGTCACATCAAAAATAACATGCGAATAAGTTTCAGCCTTATGCTTCATATATGGCAAGCACATCGTCGGTTCCGCCATATGATTATAAACCGCAATTGCTTTTTGTCGGCACGTTGGATACCCGCAACTTCCACAATTCAACTCATCCATTGCAGAATACTTGCCTATATTATTTAAAATTAACTCAATTTCTTTTTCACTTGGTTGAATAATCGGAGAATATTGATTTTTAAACACTCGATTGAGATTAATAAGAGGCAAACGTCCGCCTTCACTCATCTCATGTAGAGGCTGAGTTTGCCTCGCATAATCTTTAATTCGCATTTTACGATTAAAGATATTTTCACATTCTTCTCCAATAGCAGGTCCCCCAAGACAACTATGGTGACAAGCACTCATTTCAAAGAAAATATTTTTAAACTCTCCTCGTTCAATTCCTTCAATCACTTCAATACAATCACGAATTCCATCAACGGATACAATTTCAATTTTTTTATCTTTTTCATTGAAGCACTTACTCATGCCACCCACCATAGGATACGTTCGTTGACTCACCAACCCATCATCTAATGGGACTTCTTCAAGTTCATTTAATTTAATTCCCGCTTCATTAAACCATTGCTTTAATTCTTGTATCGTTAGTACTGCAGAAATACTTTCTTCCTCCTCACCTTCGATTTTCTTGGCTAAACACGGCCCCACAAAAACCACCTTGACATCTTGCCCATACTTCAATTTTAACATTCTAGCATGTGCCATTAACGGGGTAATGACTGGAATCAAATGCGGGATTACTTTAGGATAATGTTTTTCAATTAATAAATTAACAGAGGCACAGCAACTCGTAATATAACACTTATCTAAATGAAAATGCTGATACGTTTCATAGACTTGAGTTACGACTTCTGCTCCAACTACCGTTTCCTCTACATGCGAGACACCTAATTTCTTTAGCGCTGCAACTAATTTATGTCCCTGATTTTTAAAAACACCAAAAGCGGTTGGAGCTAATGAGACAACAACTGATTGGCCCGATTTTATAAATTGCTTAACTTTTTCTAATTCAGTTTCAATCTTCTTCACATTTTTAGGACAAGCCTTTAAACATAATCCACATGCAATACATCGTTCTTCCATAATAATCGCTTGCTCATTTTTAATCTTAATCGATTGGACCGGACAGGCTCGAACACAGGCGTAACAATTTTTACAATTTGCTTCTGAAAAACTAATAACCCCCATCCTCTCACTCCTTTCCTAATTGTGGTTTAATCACTGCTTCAAATAGTTTCTCTGCATCATCAGGAGAAACCGCCAATACTTCTTCATTCGGTCCCATAACAGAGACCGCCTCCGTGCAATGACCTAAACAAAAAGCAGCTCTTAATTCCAACACTTCTTGTAGCTGATGCTTTTCAATCAGCGATTGAAAAATCTGAATCACTTCATACGATCCTTTCAAATGGCATGAACTTCCCACACAAATTTTAATCGTTTTCACCCTCAATACTCCTCTCCAAAATAAATTCCTGTTTAACTTTATTCCTAACGACTCTTTCATAGTCTATCAATATTTTAATAATCAGACTTAACATTTAAGCTCTTTGGATACTAAGACAAACTATAGGGGAACCAACCCTCTCACCAAGAGTCATCCTATACCGTTTAAAAAACCAGTTAAACGTTTTTCAATTGTGAAAAACTTATCTAGACTTATATATTAACCCTCAAATACAACGAAAAAAAGATAGAATCTTGAAACGATCCTATCTCTTTTTTTGCGCTTTTCTCTTAGAAAAGCATATTTCCCGACAACTTCTGCAACCCCTTTCAATCGACAAACTATTTCCCGACATTATTCTCATTCGCCAGCAAACGACCTTTATTTCCCGACATAATTTTCAGTGCAAACTATTTCCTGATTTTGAAATAAAAAAAGCATGAGATAAACTCATGCTCATTGATCGAGTAAGCCATAGGTTAAAATATAATCTTCTAATACCCAATCATTTTCATAAATTTCAGAAGCCACCTCTACGCCAACATAACGCAGATGCCAAGGTTGATAAGTATATCCCACTTCTGCTTCACGATTCTCTGGATATCTAATAATAAATCCAAATTCATGAGCATGTTCTAACACCCATTTTCCTTCTTCAGTTTTAGCAAAATCAACCGATAAACTTTGATTGACACTATCACTCGTAACATCAATTGCTAATCCTAATTGATGTTCACTATGTCCAGGTCTCATACTAATTTTTTCTGCATATTCCATTCCCATTTCATACAGATCTTGTTCATAATTTTTTTTCTGTGTTTCATAGGAAATGTAACCTGACCGTAATAAAAGCTCAATCCCTTCCTCTTTTGCCGCTTCAAAGAGTTTTTCAGTGGCATCTGCTGCATCACGGCGTAAATAGTTCGTACCAGTCAATGCAAAGGTCGAAAGTGTAACATCTAATGGAACAAAATCAGTCGGCACATACGTTGCCTCTAATTGATAGTTTTTATTAACAAGTGCTAGCAGTTGATTTGGATTTGGAGTTGAAACAATCGCTTCATAAAAATTTGATTTAACATTTGGATATTTAGCATATTGAAGGGCATACGTAATCGAATGTCCACTATTTAAGACTTCATCATAAATTTCAAAATTAGCCGAACTAAAACTACTAGCAGTCATGAGTTCTAGTGTTTGAGATGGATTTAAATCGGTATCAATTAACGCTTTTAAATCAGTTAATTCACAGCTCGTATATAAGACCTCAATCTCCTCTGCTTGATATCCTTTTTGTTTTAGGGCTGGGAATATGGTATTTTGATATTCATCCACCTGAGCTATTGTTTCATTTATTCCAATTTGAGGATACCTTTTTTCATAGCTTACATACTCTAATAACGTATATAAATCATTTCCTGTTTCTTTGGCAAAGCTTAAAATACTATTTAAGGTTGTGATATCACCTGTTTTAATATATTGACTAAAGTTTGGTGACTGAAACCACATGTCAATCGTTGTTTCATCATAACCATTCTGAAGTAAAGTTGGAACAAAAACATGTTCAAAAAAAGAAGCCACGTACACAACTTCAGTTGCTTCTAACTCGGGATATTTTTCTTTTAAATCAACATATTCATCGTAGCAGTCATAATTAAAGTTTTTCACAAAAAGATAATCGAGTAGTTCTTCACTGCTTCTTTTATCTCTTATAATCTTATCAATCATCTCTGAATTTTCATTACGCAATTGAGTAATCACTTCTTTTGAGTACCCCAATCGTTCTAATTGCATCTCATCACTCATCATATGAGAATAAAATGTAAAGCCTATACCTAATAATGAAATTAATGCAATCACGACACATAATTTTTGCATATTTTAACGCACCCCTTTTTATATTCCATCCTATTATGTCCAGAGATAACCAAAATAAACCTAATATTTAACAATTTCCAAATTTAATTCAAATTAGTTCTTTGTCTTATGGTTATAATTGGGGATTTGTCTAGAAACAAAGCCTAGTTTAAGCATAAATTAATAATGTACCTAGGAGGTAAAAGAATAGTTTCATCCATTCAACTGCCTCCCATGTTCAGAAACGAGCATGGAGTGAGATTTTAAGAAATCTCCAACATCCTTTGAATTGCTGGGACCTCCTAAAGCTCATTTAACCACAACATAAGTTTGAAATAGACTAAGTGTGAAGGTTGCGAAAGCAGAAAAAATAAATGAGATGGCATAAGGTTAAATCCTACGTGCTCATACAATGGAAAATCAGCAGCGAAGCTCCGAATAGGAGAACGTTCAACGACTATCCCTATAAGGGAGTACACTACAAGCGATGGGTAGTGGAAGCGGAGGACATCCTCAAACTAGGATGATGATATAGTCTACACTCATATGAAAGTATGAGAGACCTATCCTTAGGTCACATAGAAGTAGCGCCTCTATGTTAATATATTCTTAAATTAAGGTGAGCTTATGAGTTCTGAAACTACTCGAACAATTAAATATAGTCCTGTTGCTGATACGCTTAGATTCATCAATCGTCTACAACAGGCTGCTACTCCAACAGATAGTAGCATCTTACGATATAACAATCTTATTTTAGGTGAAGCGTCTAAAGCTAATACAAGACCCTTTATTTTATATCTACCAAATGGAGAACCATTTAAATTAGCCACTCTTCCCGACTCTGGTCTTCAATCCGCTTCACTGTTTAGAGTCGAAGATGTCAATGAAAATAGTGCAACGATTAGAGCGTTGGCTTATAATTCAAATGCTAACTCAAATCATAGTAATGATGCTCGAGATATGAGTGATTCAGATGGTTTTAGACACATTAACACAATAAACGACAACCTCAGTGTTTTTGAAAGACAAGGGCTAACTTCGATAAGTTTGATTCCTACCAAAACATTGTGTACCGTTGACTTAAACTCTTTCATAGCAATTCAATGCTTAGAAGATGTCTATGTACCACTAGATGATAACAATCTTTAATGATGGCGTATGGATGGTGTTGTTTAATCACAGCACCTTTTCTTTTATGCTAAAAAGGGAAAACCTCTCTTACAAACAGATTAGATGGGATGTTCTCATCTTACCCGCTTATAAAAGAGGTCCTAACTCGTTACATATGTAAGATTCTAATTCCTTCAATAGATGAAATTGGAATTTCCTCCACTTTATTCATCAAATTATCGATGCTAACCGTTGTTTCATTTGCTAAATTCAAAATTCCAGACTTAAGTGTTCCATCTTTTTTGACGATTTGTACAATTGGGGCTTTCATCGAAGTGGGACGATTGGTTAAATCACGGAGGAACAATAATAATTCCCGTTGCTTTTCATCCATTGGTTCGACTGTTTCTTCTACCTCATCATCAGAGTTGTCGACATCTACCTCCTGTTTCTCCTCTAACCCTTCTCCATTTATTACTTCTTTACTTAACGTCTCAGTCGCTTTTGCATCAACTTCTACTTCTTCACCTAACGTATTAGTCGCTTTTGCATCAACTTCTATTTCTTCACTTACCATATTAGTTACTGGCACTTTAACCTCTACCGCTTCAGTATGTGTGTTAGTCTCAGAGGAATCCACTTCTATCTCTTCAATCGTAATATTGTTTTCATCATCAAATCCCTCTGTTTCTTCAACTTTAACATTATTCATTAAACCAACTGTTTCCTCTTGCTCTTGAAGATGATCATCCGTTTCATCGACTAAAATATCGACGCGTTCATACTCATCATCTTCTACTTCATCACTCACTTGTAATTTTTCGACCTTTTTAGCACTTTCATCGTGAGAAACTGTAAACTGATCAAAATCAAAAAAATCTGTACTTGCATAATTATGAACATAATCAGGATTTGATACATTATTTGGTTTTTCTGTAGGGGTTTTAAAATAACTTTGCTCACTGACAAAACATCCTAGATAACCAGTATCCACAAATAATAACGGTTCTTTTTCGACTTTTTTAGGCATTTTAATCCTCCTCTTTCGTTCGTCATAATATAACTTATGCACATTTTAGGTTTAGGTGAATCGCTCTCCTATTCGACTTCATGAGAAATGATAAGTTTTAAATAATCCAAACATTTTACTACATTTACTTATCAATCTTGTTATTATCTGATAGAATGAACATATAGCTTTTAAAGTCAGGTGATTAAATGAAAGATATTTTAAATAAATTTAAGATTTTATTTTATAATCCAATTATTGTCTATTTACTTCTTATTATCGGAATTAGTCTGGTTGCCATTACTTCCTCTGCACCGTTGACTGAAATCCAGTACGGAGCATCAGATTATGCCATGAGGCAAGGATTGTTTTATGGCATTGGATTTATCCTAACCTTTATCATCATCATCATTGGAACGGATCGAATTCGAGCTTTAAGATGGTGGTTATATGGATTTGTAATGATTTTACTATTCGGACTTTTTATTCACGAAAAAGGCATTATGAATGTTCCGTTTGCTAAAAATATTAATGGGGCAACCTGCTGGTACATCTTACCTGGTATCGGAACTTTACAGCCATCAGAATTTATGAAAATTGCGCTCGCACTCGTTGTAGCCGATATCATTCAAAAACACAACGAGTTTTATCCCCATTTAAAGCGTACCGTCAAAACAGATTTTTTACTTCTTCTAAAAATTGGAGCAGCTATTGTGCCACCAGCTTTTTTAATTTTTGAACAGCCGGATTCTGGTGTTACGATGATTATTTTATTCTTCGTCGCACTCATGATTTTTTCTTCAGGAATTAAGTGGCGATATATCTTTATCGTTGGTTCAATCGCTATGGTCGGTATTACAATCTTTATTCTAGCAGTCGGAGTTTTCCCAGACTTTTTAACAAATGTTCTTGGAATTCAAGCTTATAAATTAAGTCGTTTCTTTGGATGGTTTGATCCATTTGGAACGATTCAAGGAGCAGGAAACCAATTAGCAAAAGGATTACTTGCCATTGGATCGGGTCATCTAATTGGAAACGGATTCCAAAGCTTAACCACTTACTTCCCTGAAGCCCACACTGATTTCATTTTTGCCGTTATCGGAATGGACTTTGGATTAATTGGAACTTTAATTACGGTGATTTTATGTGGTTTATTTGATTTTGAAATTCTCAATACGGCAACACTGAATCGTGGTCATTACAATAGTTACTTATGCGTTGGAATTTTTGGAATGTTATTCTTCCAACAAATTCAAAATATTGGGATGACGATTGGGATGCTTCCCATTACAGGGGTAACGCTTCCGTTTATCAGTTATGGGGGAAGTTCATTACTCTCTTATATGATTTTATTTGGTCTCATTTTAAGTAGTCATATTGAAGGAATGAAATTAAAGCACTCTGAAGTAGATTACCACGAACGGACACTTTACTTAAAAACAAAAGCTTATATTAAAGATAATGCAAAAGTCGATTAGAAAAGGACATTTCCCAATTGGGAGATGTCCTTTTCTTATCTTTAATAAACGAGACACTGCGATACTTTTAAGAAATAAACATGACAACTTACTTTTTTAGTTGGGAATATTTCTTTAATCGCTTTAGAATAGTATTTCATTTGTGTTTCGTATCTTTGTTTTAGTTCTTGTTGTTGTACCTCAAAGTCACGAATATAGTCGGTTTTATAATCCACGATATAGACTTCATCTTCAAATTCTGCTAATAAGTCAATGACCCCTTGAAGTAAGATTTGAGACTGTTCATGCTCATCCACCTTTACTAACGTCATAAATGGAACCTCTTTTTTAACCGATAACGCTGTTATAATTTTTTCATAAAGAGGACTTTTAGTAAACTCTAGCACTTGCCCTAGATCAATTCGACTACTCATCTCCTCGGTCATCATTTCCTTTTCAATCACTCGTTCTTTGACTTGCTGTAAACTTTCTAACGTATGATTTTTCATCACCGGTAAATGCTGCATAAATTGATGCAATGCGGTTCCCGCTTCAGCTCCACTAATTTTCTTTTCTCTCATAAATGATGGCCGATCATAAGCCACTTGTGGTCTAAGCTCAGGAATCCCTTTAAACATAGGTGTTTCCTCAGCCAGTTTGCGCTGTGAAACAGATTGCTTTGCGTTAATCTCAACTAGTTCCTGATGCTCATAACGCGTTGAAAAAATTTTTTCAAAATCAATAACAGGGGGTTGTTTAGCTAATGACTCTTCTACCTTCATCGATTGTTCAAGCTCCTGTTGTTGGGAGAATATTTCTATTTTCCATGAACTAGCATCTTCTAAACAAGTCGGTGTTACCCCTAAATAGGTCGCCACGATCTCTTGGTTATCTGGATGCTTTAAAATAGCTGGTAAAATCCAATCAGCATAATTAACTGCTTTTAATCGATACGAATCTGGTAACCTCACACCCGATTCAGTGATGACTTCTTTTAAAGAAGCGAGCTTTTTCTCAACCTCAAAAACTCCTGTAAATAAAAGCTTAGATTTAGCACGTGTCATGGCCACATATAAAAGACGCATTTCTTCTGCTAACATTTCTCGATGAATGAGGCTTGCTACCACATTTTGAGCAATTGTTTTTTGAGTAAAGCTTAACTGCGAATCAATGTACTTGACTGCTACTCCATACTTTTTATGTAAAATATAATTTCCTTTTTCGTCCTGAACATTAAATTTCTTTTGAATTTGAGAAATAAACACAACAGGAAATTCAAGCCCTTTTGATTTATGAATAGACATAATTCGAACAACATCTTCATTCGCTGTGACCGTTTTAGCTTTTCCAAAATGTTTTCCAAGAGCTTGCATTCGATCGATATAATTAACAAATCCATATAAACCTTTTTTAGTGCTCGACTCATAATGGCGTGCCTTATCGACAAAAACATCTAAATTTGCCTTTCTTAAATAACCATGTGGAAGTCCCATCACAAACTCATAATAAAGCGTTTGTTCATAAATAAGGGTGATCAAACTTGCTAGCGATTGTGTTTTCGCTTCGAAACGCCAACGTTCTAATATCTCAACAAAACGCTTTGTTTTTTGTTTTAAAAACTCATCCTCTCCGTGATTTTGATAAAATTGGACGAGTTCATAAAAGGATGAAGCTTTACTTGAAACTTTGATGAGTGACAATTCACGCTCATTAAAGAAAAATAACGGTGATCGCATCAGGCCAACCAAAGGAATATCTTGATAAGGGTTATCAATGACTTTTAAACAAGAAACCATATTAATAATTTCAATTGAATCAAACAAATCGGTATTTTGTTCGGTAAACAGCGGAATATGATATTGACGAAAAACATCTTGAAACGTTGTCACACTGCTTAACGATCGCATTAAAATCACAATATCTTGATAAGTTAAAAGACGCATGCGACCTAATTTTCGATCATATACTTCTTGTTTAGAATCCATCCAACGCTTAATTGTTCTCGCAATGTGATGCGCTTCAAGTTCAACGGTACTTAAATCCGTTTCATCATCTGTGACTTGCAATTTATCAATCAAATGTACTTCATTTTGGTTAAATGGATCATTCACTTCACCTAACACGCCAAGTCGAAGCATTGCCGCTTCATCATAATTAATTTCACCCACCGGCTCATCCATTAACTGCTTAAAAATATAATTCGTTGAATCAATCACTTGCTGATGAGAACGATAGTTTTTCATTAAATCAATTTTATGACCTTTTCCATTTCCATCAGAGAACATCGTATATTTTCCTTGAAAAATACTTGGTTCTGCGAGTCGGAATCGATAAATCGACTGCTTGACATCCCCTACCATGAAAATTGGAATTTCAGGTGACTTAATCTTGGCAATCGCCTGAACAATCGATTCTTGCATGAAATTAGTATCTTGATACTCATCAATCATAATCTCCTTAAATTGAGCATGAATATCAAATGCTACCGCAGTTGCTTGTCCATCTTGGATTAACAACCGAAGCGTATACCACTCTAAATCAGAAAAATCAAGTAATTGTCGTTTTAATTTCGCTTCGCTAAAACGCTCATGAAATAGAAGAACCATTTTCGCTAATGCTTCTACCACTTCTTGACTCTTTTTAAAATGAATCAAATGCGTTTCATTCGAGTACGTTAAATATTTTTCCTTTATTTTCTCAATTCGTTTTTTAAAAGAATCACGCGCCTCTTTACAAATCGTGTTCATCTCTTCATCAAAATCTTTCTTAGGTGCTGAAGGAAATCTCGAAAGCGTTGTATTCATAAAAGCCTCGCGTAGCGCTTCATATGATGAGTTCATGGCATCCTTTAAACGATTGACATACTCTAAATCTTGAAAATATACATCTGTTGCGTATTTATGTAATTTCTCCGTCATTTGTGAGTAAGTCGCATATTCTTTTGCTTTTTCTAAATCTAATACTGCTTCATTAAGACTTGGAGTTATGACTTTTAAAATTTTATCATAATGAATCCATGACATTAGATCTTGCTCATCCCACTGATATAGGTGAGGTAAATTCTCTAACCACTGAATCATTTCAGGATTAGAACGTGCCAATTCGTAAATTTTAAGTAACATGACTTTTAAATTCTCATCATTGCGATCATTATTAAACTGACGACTCAACAGCAAATAAGACTCATCCTCATCATCTGATAAGTCATCAAATAACGATTCAACCACCTCATCTTGAATAATCCCGACTTCAATATCATCGGCAATCTTAAACACAGGATCGAGTTCTAATAAATAATAGTAACGTTTAATTAACTTATTACAAAAGGCATGAAACGTTGAAATATGAGACTGAGAAATTTTATTTAATTGGACCTTTAAATGTTCATTATATGGTTGCTTTTCTAACTCATCTTGAATGCGTGAACGCATACGTTGTTTCATTTCAGCAGCTGCTGCCTCTGTAAAGGTCATGACAAGTAATTCATCAATATTTAGTTTCTCTTGAATAATTTTTTGAATCATTCGTTCCACGAGTACAGCCGTTTTTCCTGAACCTGCCCCAGCTGAAATTAATAAATCTTCGCCTTTTCGATAAATAGCTTCCCATTGTTCATCATTCCAAGTCGCCTCCAGCGGTTTAATGGGTACTTGATTCATCTTGATCTCCTCCTTCCTCTAGTTGACATTTAATCACCTCTAATGCATTTTCTTTTTTCATTTTAGCTAAGATACGTGGTTGATTTCCGAGAAAATCAATATCAAATTGGCACACCCCTCGATAAGAACAAAAATCACATGCTTTACGATCGCCATGATGACTTGGATTAATCTGAAGAGAACCTTGCGTAATTTTCGTCGCGGCACGTTCAATCGTTTGATTCGTATAATTTCGTAACATCGAAAGTTCAGCCGGAGATAACGTCGATGTCCCACGACTTGAAAAACTTCCATCTTTTTTTAGCGTAATAGGGACGACATCACTTTTTAAGCGATCCGTTATTCGATGATCACTGAGTGTCACCACGTCATAATCATCCGGTAAATAACCTTTCATTTTAAAATCCTCTTGATGTAGCCTTAATATTTGCTCTTCTAACGCCACATCTCTTAATAAATCTTGATCGTCTTTTGAAATAATGGGGCGATGAACATGGAAGTACAAGAGTCCTCCGACTTCTGCTGGCATGTCAATTAATTGCAGGGCATTCGTGACCACGACATCTAAATACGTTAATAGCTGTAAACTCAAACCATAATAGACCTTATCAAGCTCTAAATCTTGTTGACTCGATTTATAATCGACAATTCTTAAATAAGCTTGCGATTCATCTTTTGATTTAGCAACATCAACACGGTCAATAATTCCTTTTAATGATAATTTAAATCCTTTTCCAATCGGGCGTGAATCGATGTGAATTCCATTTGATTTTCCAGTTTGGAATGGCAACTCAAAAAACATCGGCTTAAACTCACTTTGGCTACTTTGATACTTGAGTCCAATTAACGTCTTATAAACAACATGAGTCAATCGCTCCGTTAACTTCATCATACGTTTATTTTGTTTTAAAATCTTATATAACAACTGTTCACTCAACTCATCTGACACCATTTTAGCAAGTGTCTGACACTCATCTTGCGTTAAATCAGCAAATGTTCGATTCTCCTTTTGAATCATTGTGGCAATGCGTTTTAATGCCTCATGATAAAGCTCACCAATATGCGGTAAATCAAGTTGATAACGTTCTCGATCTTTTAATTGTAATCCATAGCGTAAATAATGAGCGAATTCACACTGGTTAAACAACTCCAGTCTTGAAACACTCGCCACAATTTCTTCACTATAAAGTTTTTTCGTCAACACTTCATCTAAATTAGTTACCTCATTTTCATATCCTAAAATTCTCATAACCATTTGATAAATCAATGGATTATGTTCCTTGTAATACGCTAATAATGGTTCATAGTAAGAACGATACGCTGGATTTTGTTTGAGATGCGCTAATAAATGAGCAACTGATTGATTCAATGTCGTTAGTTGTTCATATAAATCGTCATCAAATTCACGACCAATGTGCGCCTCTTGTGAAAGCGGGAACATTTCTTTTAATTGATTATAAACGTATGAAGGTAAAAACTCTTTCCCTTCATCATTACTGCTCACATAAGAAAGTGTTAACGTTTGTTTAGGTGAGGTAAACACGGTATATAGGATAAACTGTTCATCTTGTTGACTTTGCTCAAGACTAGGTGCTAGTTCAATGCCTAACTCTTTTAATTGTTCACGTTCTACTTCACTTAAGAGACTACTCTCTCCCATAACACTCGGAATTTGCCCCTCATTCACGCCAAGAACAAACGCATGCTTAATTCCATACTGTCCTGCTTCACCTAAATCCGTAACTAATTGATAACGGGCACGTCTTAATTCGCCAACTGAAACTTGATCAAGTCGTGGTGGAACAGTCGCATAAGACATTTCTTCAAGTCCTGCTTTAAAGACCGTTGCAAAATTTTCTAGACTAACCGCTTCTTCTTGTCCAATTTCAACGAGTTGCTCAAATAGCTCAAGCACTTTATTCCAAACTTGTTGATGCTGTTTAAGTAACTTTAAATGCTGCGTCTCTTCAGCACTTGACTCAAGTAGTGCTAGCTTTTGTGGAATTTGGGCTTCTTCTAAGAAGGTAAAGGTCGCAACGGCAAACTCCTTATAGGTTTTAGCTTTTTTTAATTTTTTCTCAAATGATGTTAACAAACCAGAAATCTGCTTTTTTAAAGTATTTAATAAGTCTTCAACTGCTAAGTCATCATCCGTTTTCACATACCCTCTGCCAAGTCCTTGATACTTCTCATACACCCAATCATCTTTTTGTTGCCAGTCTTGTTTTTTAATCTGACGAGCTAAACAATAGTTTTCTAGCACATCAACTTGACGTTGATAAGCCTGAAACGCTTCGTAAAAGGATTGTTGTTTTTTTATCTGACTTACATCCATAAAAAGTCCCGTTTTAATGATCATAAACATCGATTCATGACGCCATCCATTCATCATGACATCAAAGACATGATAAAGTAACACCATTAGAGGGTGAATCAACATAGATTCTTTATAATCTAAAAAGACTGGAATCTCAAATTTAGGGAAAATAGAGGCAATCAGTTCTTGATACTCCTCTGATTGTGCCGTATAAATGGCAATATCATTAAATGCATAACCCTCTTTATGAATCAAGTGATGAATTCGTTTTGCTACTTCTTCAACTTCGAGTCGGCTATTCGCTGCTTGGAAAAAATGGACGCCTTTTGCTTCACTTTTAACCGTCGGAAACTGCATAAATTGTTTTTCTAGATGAGCTAAGGCAGTGTCTGATTTAAAACGATGATTCCCCTCTGTTAGTTCTTGAATTTCATAATTTAATCCCATTTCTTCTAGTTGCGAAGCTAATTTAGAATAGGTACGAGATGGCAAAGAAAAAACAGAGCTAGTTGAATTTAAATCATGTGTTAACACAATAGTGACAGATTTCGCGTACTTCATCAATTGCAATAAAATTAATTCTTCTTGCTTATTAAATAAATGATAGCCATCAATATAAAAATCACTATTAGCAATGGTTGAGGAATAAGCGATTTGCTCACTCAACAACGTATAATAATCTTCTGTCATCAAATATCGACCTAATGATAATTTTTCAAACTCATCATATAAAATAGCAATATCATTAATTTTTTTTACGGATTGAACCGACCAATTCGAAATCTCTTGTTGTGTTTGAATGGTTTGAAATAATTGATTCGGTGTCACACAATAATTTTTAAACTCCGCAATCATCTCACTTACTTTTGAAATGAAACCAGGTTTGTTTGCATAAAACGGAAATAATGATAGCTGATCTTTTTTTTCATTCATGACTTTTTGCAACAACAGCGCCAATCCAACTTGGTTCAAATGATAGCGACTCAAACCACCCGTTTCCTGTAAAATACGATATGCAAAACGATTAAAACTTAATCCCTGTACCCTCATTAAACTAGGATACTGACTTTGTTTTAAAAGTTGATATTCTAAATGAAACGTCATCTGATCAGGTGCAATAACAAAAATAGGATCTCCTTGTGGAAGCTCATCACAAGCTGCCTTAATTTCATTTAAAACAAGTCTTGTTTTTCCAACACCTGATCGCCCTAAAATAAAACGAATACTCATCTCTTTCACCTTCTTTAATTAAACTAATCAATCGATATCCTCTTTATTATGGCATCTTATTTAATGAAAGTCATTATTTAAAATAAAAAGACAACTCGTAAAAATGCGAGTTGTCTTGATTTATATCTAAAAGGCTTATTTTAAAGCGTCTTTTAAAGCTTTACCAGCTTTGAAAGCAGGATATTTGCTAGCTTCGATTTCGATTGTTTCTCCAGTATGTAAGTTACGTCCTTGACGTGCAGCACGCTCACGTACTTCAAACGTTCCGAATCCTACTAATGCTACTTTGTCATCTGCTTGTAACGCTTCAGTTACTGCTTCAATATAAGCACTTAAGAATTTATCTGCATCTTTTTTAGTTAACTCAGCTTTTTCAGCGATTTTATCTACTAATTGAGAACGGTTCATAAAAATCAATACCTCCTAAGACATTTCTTTGCAAGTAAAAGTTTACCACACCCGTTTTATGGTTGCAAACATTTATTTGAATATTTTGTTGAGACAACACTATTTTAGGCAATTTACTTCGCTTTTTTTCATCTAAATTAATATTTTATAAAAAATCGCTTCAAAAATGAGAAAAGCCTCTTTTGAAGTAAATCAATAAGAGACTTTTTCGGCTTATTTTAAAGCATAATGGCAATTAATCCACCATTACCTTGGTTTACAATTTTAATTAATGTATCTTGTAATTTAAAGCGTGCATTTTCTGGCATTGAATATAATTTTGCTGAAATACCATCGCGTACAATATCACTTAAACAACGACCAAAGATTTCAGTAGACCAGATTGCTAATGGATTATCAGCAGAATCTTTCATAATAAAGTCAATTAAATCTTTACTTTGTTGTTCTGTTCCGATGATTGGTTCAAATACTGACTCAACATCGACACGAATCATATGAATAGATGGTGCAATAGCTTTTAAACGAACTCCATAGCGTGCTCCTTGTTTTACAACGGTTGGCTCACTAAGTGTCATATCTTCGATTGATGGAGTTGCAATTCCATATCCAACTTGTTTAACCATCTTAAGTGCAGATGCAATAGGTTCATATTCCTTTTTAATATTTGCATAATCTTGTAATAAGAACATTAAATCTGCTTTATCTTTAATTGGTCCAACTAATTCTGTTAAAATTTGATCATATAATTGATCTGGAACCTTAATTTCAAGCTCTGCTAACCCTACACCAGCATCTAAAGCACTGATAAAACAATCCTCAACAATATCTTCTGCTTTTAATTCATCAGCTAAGTAATTAATATCACGAAGCTTGTAGAATTCATTTGTACTTTGATTAATTAATTTTAAGAAGCGTGCTTTTAACCAATTATCATCACTTAATGCATCAACCCAGCTTGGTAATTTAATATCAAGTTCTGAAACTGGGAATTCATATAAAGCCTCTGTTAAGACACTATAAATATCTTTTTTCGTCATATTTTCAACACTTAGAGGTAATACTGGAACACCATACTCATCTTGTAATTGATTTCTCAATTCTTGTACATCATCAGTTTTTGGATGAGTCGTATTTAAAATCACAATAAACGGTTTATTAATTGCCTTTAATTGTTCAATGACTAACTGTTCAGCCTCTAAGTAATCATCGCGATTAAAGTTTCCAATCGAACCATCGGTTGTCATAACGATTCCAATATGCGAGTGATCTTCAATAACTTTTTGTGTTCCGATTGCTGCTGCCTCTACAAATGGAATTGGTTCATCATACCATGGTGTATTCACCATACGTGGTCCTTCATCCGTTTCATATCCAATCGCACTTGGAATGACATATCCAACACAATCAATTAAGCGAATATTCGCACTTACCTCTCCTTCAACTGTTACATTAACAGCCTGTGCTGGAACAAACTTTGGTTCTGTTGTCATAATAGTTTTACCATTCGCACTTTGTGGTAATTCATCTATCATGCGTTTCTTTTCATTTTCATCTTCAACTAGTGGAATAACTAAAGATTCCATAAATTTCTTGATGAATGTTGATTTTCCTGTACGAACCGCCCCTACTACGCCGAGATAGAATTCGCCATTCGTACGAGCAAAGACGTCTCTCATCAGTTCATTTGTTTCCATATAGTAAACCTCCATTTTCACTTGTATTTTGTCAATATCAATCTATGATGCTTATCCCCTACTTTATGAGAGAATTTTGATAAAACTTTAATTTTTTTACTGTAGGCCTTATTAATCCATGGAATTATTGCCATAAAACTACACTAACAACAGTAAATGAAAGCGTAGCTTGTCTGTGTTTTCTTCGAATTATATGCAAGAGCTATCTCAATATATGATAACTTCTTTTAATTTGAAATAAAAAAATATCCTAGCTTTCGCTAGGACATTTACTCAAACCTTAAAATCAACCCTTTAATACATTTAGATTTCTCAATGATGATTACATCATCATTTTTAATAACTCATTCATATCTGTTGGAACTTCCCCGTTAATAATCATTTTAGTTAATTGATCTTCAATAGCAGGATCAACTTTTCGTCCAACCATTGCTGCTACACTTCCAATCAATGCTCGAACTTGTTGTTCATTTTTCAAATCCATTTGTGAAGCCTCAGATGCAATATTAAAAAGATCATCTTGCTTTACATTTACATCTTTCCCAAATTTCCCAAAAATATTATCAAACATATTAAAACCTCCTCAAGTCATTTTCAATATAGCATATGACTCAAGGAGGGAATTTGTCACTATTTAATTTAAAATTGTGATGATTTTTGCCTATTAATAAAATTCTGGCTTCATATCACGCATCATTAATTGTGAAATCGCAAGTGTTGGCTCTAGTTTATTAAAAATAACTTGATAAACCGTCTCAACGATTGGCATTTCAATTTGAAGTTCATGAGCTAATTCATAAGTTGCTTGACAAGTACGAACTCCTTCAACAACCATGGTCATACTATCAATTGCTTCTTGTAAATTTGATCCACTTCCTATTTTATAACCTGCCTGCCAGTTACGACTATGAACTGAAGTACACGTTACAATTAAGTCTCCTAGACCACTTAGACCACCAAATGTTTCTTCATTTGCTCCAACAGCAACACCTAATCGTTTAATTTCAACTAATCCACGTGTAATTAAGGCCGCTTTAGCATTATCACCATAACCAAGTCCAGCAATAATTCCAGCTGCTAATGCAATAACATTCTTAATTGAACCTCCAACCTCAACTCCAATTAAATCATCTACACGATAAACACGGAAATAATGATTATTGAACATTAGTTGGATTTCATTTGCTAATTCAACAACCGTGGAAGCACATGTCACAGTCGTTACAGCACGTTCAATTACTTCTTCAGCATGTGAAGGCCCTGATAAAGCAACAAATGCTACTAAATGATTAGCATTAATTTCCTCTTGAACAATCTCAGAAACACGTTTATGGGTTCCTGGTTCAATTCCTTTACTTGCATTAATAATAACAACTGGATGATCTAATACTTCGTTTATCTCTTTTAAAACTGCACGGATTACTTTAGTAGGGACTGATAATAAAATCATCTCAGCCTCTTTTAAAGCTTCACTTAAATTTGTTGTTCCCTTTAAATTGTCAGGTAACATAAGCTCCTTAAAAAATCGAGAATTGTGATGATTTCGATTGATATCATCAATAATTTCCTGATTTAAATCGTACAATTTAACATCATGTCCATTATCACATAGGACTTGTGCTAAAGCTGTTCCCCAACTTCCAGCTCCTACAACTGTGATTGATTTTGTCATCTTTATACCCTCCTAACGATTATTCATTAATCGCGTGTTCTGGCAATAATATGAATCGGTGTTCCTTCAAATCCAAAAGCTTGACGTAAACGATTTTCTAGATAACGTTTGTATGAGAAGTGTAATAATTCTGGATCATTAACGAAAATAACAAACGTCGGTGGTTGAATTGATACTTGTGTTGCATAGTAGATACGTAAACGTTGACCATTATGAGTTGGTGTTGGATTCATGGCTACTGCATCCATAATCACATCATTTAAAACATGAGTCACAACACGTTTTTTATGATTTTCAGCCGCTAAATTTAACGGTTCAAATAACGTATGTAGACGTTTTTTCGTTAAAGCAGATAAGAACACAATTGGAGCATAATCTAAGAATGACATTTCAGTACGGATTAATTCTTCCCAATCACGCATTGTTTTATCGTCTTTTTCAATAGCATCCCATTTATTTACAACAATCACAACCGCTTTTCCAGCTTCGTGTGCATATCCAGCGACACGTTTATCTTGTTCAATTAATCCTTTAGAAGCATCAATAACAATTAAACAAACATCACTACGTTCAATAGCACTTAAGGCACGTAAAACACTATATTTTTCAGTTGTTTCGTACACCTTACCACGCTTACGCATTCCGGCCGTATCGATTACAACATATTTTTGTCCATCTTTTGTAAATTCAGTATCAATTGCATCACGAGTCGTTCCAGCGATATCACTAACAATCACACGTTCTTCGCCTAACAAAGCATTTGTTAATGAAGATTTTCCCACGTTTGGACGTCCAATTAAACTAAATTTAATGACATCTTCTTCATAATCCATACCTTTTTTCTCTGGCATATTTAAAACGATTTGGTCTAACATATCACCAAATCCAATCCCATGAATTGCTGACGTTGCAATTGGATCTCCAAGACCTAGTGAATAAAATTCATAAATTTGTTCTTTAAAGTTGATATCATCAACTTTATTAACAATCAACACGACTGGTTTTTTTGTTTTATATAACATATTTGCTACTTCTTGATCGGCTTGAGTAATTCCATCACGAGCATTTGTAACAAATACAATAACATCTGCTTCATCCATTGCAATTTCAGCCTGATACTTAATTTGGCGCATGAATGGTTCATCACCAATTTCAATTCCACCTGTATCAATGACATTAAATTTGCGAGTTAACCATTCCCCGCTACTATAAATACGATCTCTTGTGATTCCAGGTTCATCTTCTACAATTGAAACACGTGAACCTACGATACGATTAAAAATAGTCGATTTTCCAACATTAGGACGACCAACGATTGCTACTACAGGTAATACCATGTTGCCACCTTCTTTCATCTTTACACATAACTAAGTCGTTAATATTATATTAGTTTTATAATGACTTAGTCAAATTTTACTTCATATTTGGTTTTGAAATAAAAAAAGGGGGGGATTTTCCCCTTTTTTATTATTTTAATAAGTTCTTTAAGGCATCTCCGAATAAGTCTCCAAGTGTTTCAGTTTCCGCTTGTTCCTGTTCTTTCATGTACTTATTAAACTCTTCACGTTCTGCATCTTCTTTAATACGACGAATGCTTAATTCAAGTTTTGCTTGTTTTGGTTCAAAACGCATCACTTTAACTTCAACAACTTCACCAACTGATAACACATCTTCTACACGATTAATGCGTTTTTCAGTAATTTGATTTGCCGGTAAGAAACCAATAACATCTTCTTCAATCGTAACAAATGCACCACGATCATTCATTGATTCCACTTTTCCTGTAATAACGTCTCCCACTTTTAAAGTTACCGTATTCCATGGATTTTCTTTCACAGCACGTAATGATAATCCCAAACGATGTTTTTTCACATCTAATGAAATAATTTTAACTTCTACTTCTTCATTAACTGATACTAAAGAGGCCAATTTTTTATTTGGATTCCAAGAAGCTTCAGTAAAATGACATAATCCCTCAATATATGGTGCTACCTTAATGAATGCCCCTAAATCAGTCATATTCGTCACTGTTCCACAAATGACATCTCCGACTTTATGACTAAATGTTTGCCATGGATCTTGCTCTACTTTTTTTAATGATAATCCAATACGATTATGTTTTTTATCTAATAAAATGATTCGCACTTGAACTTTTTGCCCTTCAGACACCACTTCTTCAAGTTTTGCTTTATGATCCCAAGAAAGTTCTGAAAGATGAACAAGTCCTTCTACCCCTTTAGCTAACTCAACAAATGCTCCAAATTCCGTTAAACGAACCACTGTTCCTTCTAACACTTCATTTTCATGATGAACTTGTACGAATTGTTCAAATGGTGTCGGTAAAACAGCTTTAATTGAAAGTTGAATTTTTGTTCCTTCTACTTTAATCACTTTCGCACTTACCTCTTGATTAACAGTTAAGGCGTCTTCTACCTTTTCAACTGGTAGATGAGAAATTTCTGAAATATGAACCAATCCTTCTAAGGCACCAAAACGAACAAATGCTCCAAATTTTTCAAGACGCACGACTTTTCCAGTCACGATATCTCCTACAGCTAAAGTAGAGTACTGATCTTCACGTGCCACTTTTAATTGCTCTGCCACGACAATTTTACGAGAGACTTTAATGCGTTTATTACGTGGATTGAATTCAACAATACGAACTAGCATTTTTTGCCCAACGTATTGTTCTAAATCTGTTACAAAATCGACATCTACCATGTTAGTTGGTAAAAAAGCATCCATTCCGATATTAACAATTAAACCACCTTTTACCGTGCGGATAACTCTCCCTTCTAATGTTTCACCTTTTTCATAAGCTACTTTTAAATCTTGGAAGCGTTGGTATTCAAGTAATGCACGACGAGATAATAAAATTTGCTCATCATCTACTTTTTTAGCCATTGCTTTAATAGTATCTCCAACTTTAACAACATCTTTAGCAGATTCTACTTTATCTAACGTTAATTCATTTAAATAAATAGTTCCTTCTGTTGCTCCACCAATATCTACTGTTACTTCTTGATTAGAGACACGAACCACAACACCCTCAACAATATCATTTACTGAAGGTAATGAAAAATTCGTAAATTCTAAAACATCATTCATTGTCATTTCTTCATGATCAACTTGATTAAACTGCTTCATTATTTTCCCCGCCCTTTGCAATGTTAATAATTGTATTAATAACTTCTTCAATTGTCATATATGAAGTATCAACCTCAATCGCATCTTCGGCCTTTAATAAAGGAGAATGTTTGCGAGTTGAGTCTAACTCATCACGTGTTTGAATTTCTTGTTTTAAACTTTCTAAATCACATGGAATATTTCGTTTAATATTTTCTTTATAACGACGTTCAGCACGAACTTCTACAGAAGCTGTCATAAAAATTTTATAATCTGCATCTGGTAAAACATTAGTCCCGATATCACGCCCATCCATTACAACATTTGCTGTTTTAGCATACTCAATTTGACGACGTTTTAATTCATCACGAACGACTTTATGGGCTGAAACCGCTGATACATTTTGAGAAACAATCGGTTGACGAATAGCCTCTGTCACATCAACGTCATCTAAATATACTTTTTTATCATTTGTTAATCGAATCGTTGTATCTTCTAACATTTTTTCAATTTTTTCTTCATCTTGTACGTCAATGTTCTGATTTAAGGCTTTTAATGTTACCGCACGGTACATTGCCCCGGTATCGATATAAACATACCCTAACATTTCTGCGACTTTTTGTGCAATTGTACTTTTACCTGCTGCTGCTGGTCCATCAATTGCAATTACTTTAGAACGAACCATAATATCACCTCGACTACCATTATTTTATCACAATGTTGAAAACTTAAACAACATCAAAATAGGCATCTTTGCCTTTAATTCATTTTATTTACAAAAATAAACTAAACAGTCTCTCAAATTTACAGACACCATTTAGTTTATTGTAAAATCATTATTTAAATAGGATGACCATCAGAATAACAAAGAGTATAAAAAATGTAATTCCAATATAAACTTTTAACCCTTTACTTAATAAATCTGATGTAGATTTCTCCCCTTTAGATTGATTGTGCTCTTCAGATTCTAAGTGCATATTCAAAGATTCTAACGCTAATTTGTTTTCTGAATAAAAAGCATTCAAATCTGCTTGTTTTAATTCGCCCGTTGGAATTTCTTTCTTTGTATCCTGTGATTGACATTGTTCCTTAAGCTGTTGAATCGTTTCTTCTAAATTCCCATTCCCCAAGTTAGCCTGATCTGAAATTTCAGACCAATCATGATTGTCTAAATCAATATCCGAATTAAAAATTAATTCTATATTTTTATTAAACACATCATCTTCATAATTTTTGTTAGAATTTTGCTCATTTTCAAGAATCTCACTAAAAATAGAACTCAGACATTCTTGATCAGTTTGAAATTTACGTAAACGAGAATAATCATGTTGAACTAAAGCATCTAGGTAATCTAAATCGTCATCTAAATCCCCCGTTGTCATTTCATTTAGTTCATTGACGATTTCATCATAAGTTAATGACTCAGTAGTTTCTTCTAAATCATTAAGATTTAACTTTAATTCAGATGCAAAAAGTTCCTTTTCAAGTTGCTCCCATTCACTAAAATCCTCATTATTAATCATGGATGTAATTTTATTATAAGTCCGATTTCCATATCGATCACAAAGATTATTAATTAATTCTGACGAACGTTGAGTTAATCCTGACTTTGGTCCCATCTCATCGTTATCACTCATTGTCGTTGGCTCTTCATCAGATGAATGTTCATGGATGGTTAAAAAATTATGTAAATCAGATGAAAAACCATCGATCGTTTGATCTATTCCGGTTTCATAATTTGAAACTTTAGAATGAGATGGCGTTCTATCGTTTTCACGATGTCCAAAATATAATCTTCGTAATTCAGCATAATCCGCCTTATTTTCCACCTCACTCACACTCCTTCTTGACATTATTTTTATATGGATTCGATAAGAAAGTTATCGTTTTTTTTGGCTATTTGTAAAAAAATCAATAAGACTAGCTAATTATATCATAATTTTGTTTTAATTTGAGTATTAAATTTGAATTTTTTTATCTTTTCAGCTTATAATAATCTTGTAATTCTAAAGAATTATAAATAATATAATAAAATCCTTTGAAGGGGGACATAACTATGTCTAAATTTTCTATTGTATCAAAAGATGAATGCATCGCTTGTGGTGCCTGTGGAGCAGTAGCCCCAGATATTTTTGGGTATGATGATGAAGGTTATGCTGAAAACATCTTTGAAGGTGATGCAAATACTGGAACTAAAGAAATTGCTGACAACTTAGAAGCTGATTTAATCGATGCAGCTGAAGGATGTCCTACAGAAGCTATTAAAGTTCAAGACTCACCTTTCAATTAATCTTCCCAAAAATTGTATGTAATATACAAAAATTATGAAAAAAATAAAAAAAGACTAGATAATCTAGTCTTTTTTTATTTTTAAAATTGACGCATCTTATTAAATTTTAATTTTTTCTTAACTTGTGTGCTATTCGCAGCTGTTAATAAGGTTTTAACTTCATGAGGTGTTAGAGGGCGAAATTCACCTGCAGCTAATCCCTGAACATCAATTGTTCCAAATTGTTCACGACGTAATTTTTTCACCGGGAATCCAATCGCATCAAACATTTTTTTAACTTGATGATAACGACCTTCATGAATCGTCAATCTAACAAGAGAGGACTGGTTCTTTTTATCAACTGAAACTAACGTAGCTGAAGCTGGTTTTGTTTTATATCCGTCAATTTCAATTCCTTTACCAAATGGCTTTAAATTTTCTGGTAATACAATTCCCTTGACACGTGCTAGATAAACTTTATCAATCTCACCACTCGGATGCATCATTTTATTGGCGAACTCACCGTCATTAGTCATTAATAAAACACCTGAAGTATCGTAATCTAAACGTCCAACTGGATAAACACGCTCTGAAACTCGATCAGCAAAGAAATCTAAAACCGTACGACGTCCTAACTCATCTGAGACAGTACTTACATATCCACGAGGCTTATGTAAAACATAATAAACTTTTTTCTCACGTTGAAGCGGAACTCCCTCTACTTCAATTTTTTCTTTACCTGTTACTTTTGTTCCTAGTTCACGTACCACTTTATCATTAACAGTTACTTTTCCATCAAGAATTAATTGCTCTGCCTTACGACGAGATGCAATTCCAGCTTGAGCAATAACTTTTTGTAATCGTTCCATCTTCTAATCTCCTCCAATCATGGATTAACGTAAATTCGACGATTTTCACGTAAATTTCATTTTACCTTTATTATTAGTAAAAATCAATCTTTAATCCTAGAGAGATTTGATTTTAAAATTTTAAAGCCCTCCAAATTAAATGAGGGCTTTTTTCTATCAAAATTCAAAAGAAAATAGACACAGCTAAAATGGATGCAGCAAACCCTATTAAATCGGCTGTTAATCCTAACTTCATCGCATGCTTCATCTCAGATAGCCCAACAGCTGCAAAATAAACTGTAATAATATAAATCGTCGTATCTGTACTACCCTGCATAACCGATGCCAATCTTCCTAAATAGGAATCCGGACCATGTATAGAGATTAAATCAGTCGTTACACTCAAAGCTGCCGATCCAGATAAGGGTCTTAAAATCATTAAAGGAAGGACATGCGCATCAACATGAATAAAATCAAGAACGGGTTGTAGGACGTTGGCAATCGCCTCCACAATACCAGAAGCTAAGAAAACTTTAATCCCAACAATCATTCCTACGATGTTTGGAACAAGTTGAATCGTCGTTTGCATCCCTTCTTTAGCACCTTCAACAAAATGGTCAAACGCCTTTGTATTATTAATGAATGCCGTTAAAAAAACAAGTAGCAAAAAAATAGGTAAAACATAACCACTAATCGCTGACATCCATTCACCTTCTTTCTAATCGTTTATCGTATCCTTGATCACCCGATGATTGGACTCGCTTTAAACGACTATAGATATTGTGAATGAGTAATCCTCCAATCGTTGTAATACCAGAAGCAAACAGAATAGGAACAAATACTTCACTTGGATTTTGTGAGTGATATAAATGACGAAGTCCTATAATCGTTGTAGGGATAATCGTAAATCCAGCTGTATTCATGACAAGTAGAGTATACATTTCAAAGCTAGGTTTTTCAGGATTTGGGTTTGTTGCCTGAAGTTCTTTCATTGCTTTTAATCCCGTAGGAGTCGCCGCACTCCCTAGACCTAATAAGTTACTAACCATATTCGTTGTTAAAAACTTTAAAGCTGGATGATCTGCTCTAAGTTTGGGATACAAAAATCTAGTAATAGGTGTTAAGAGATGACAAAGTAGATCAAGCATCTTAGAATGATTCGCTACTTGTAAAATTCCCGTCCAAAAAATCATAATCCCGGCTAAATAAAGAAGTAAATTAATCGCTTCTTGGGCTCCTGCTAAAATAGCATTATTAACATCCCCCGTTGTTCCATTCAAAAAACTAAAAATAATTCCGACAGTAAATAATCCCATCCAAATTTTATGAATCATTAATAATTCACCGTCCCGGTAAACCAATTAAAAATTTTATCAAACCAAGATAATTCTTTTTCTTTTACTTGTATTGGACGATAAACAGGAATTTCTCTTTCTACTTGATCATTTAACAAAATCTTTAATGTTCCAACCTCATCTGTTTTTGGACTTTCATATAGAACTAATTCTGTTGTAACAGACTCACTTCCATCTTTTTTCACTGCTAAATAAACAGTATCTTTAACATATAACTTTTCGGTTGAATTTAAATCTTCTCCATATAATTGACCAGCTTCGATCACCTTTTTTAATTCATAGTTATCGAATCCGTAGTTAAATAAACTCATATGATCATTCCAATCATCTCCCGCTTTTAGCGTGACAACGACTAGTTCTAAATCGTCTTTACGTGCAGAAGTCACTAAAGTCCTACGCGCTCTTTCGGTAAACCCCGTTTTCCCTCCTATCGCATATTCATAATACCCTGTCACTAATTTATGTTTATTATGCCATACATAAGGAGTTCCATTTTTAGACGTCGCCTTATGTGTTTCAGTTCCTGTCACTTCTCTAAAAATCGGATTGTTCATTGCATATTGCATTAAAATAGCCATATCTCGAGCCGTAGATAAGTTATATGTGGTTTCATCTAAACCTGATGGATTTTGAAAAATACTATTTTTCATTCCAATTTCTTTTGCTTTTTCATTCATCATTTTAACGAATCCTGCTTCATCACCTCCAACAGCTTCAGCTATGACCATCGCCCCATCATTTCCTGAACGAAGCATTAATCCATAAATGACATCAATTAGCTTCATCTGATCCCCTAATGCCAAATATAAAGATGATCCAACCTGTCTTGTTGCATTATCAGACACCTCAACCCACTCATCTAATTGTCCATTCTCAATCGCAACAATAGAAGTTAAAATCTTAGTAATACTAGCAATATACATTTGTTCATCGGGACACTTTTCAAACAAGACTCGTCCTGTTGTTTGCTCCATTAAAATTCCACAAGTCGAACTAATTCCCATTGCATTGGCTGTTTGATTTCCTTTTACACTAAAGACAACGGCTACAAGTAAGATAGCGACTACTACTTTTAACTTTTTCATTCGTTATTCACCCCAATTCTAATCTCATAACAATGTATGTTAACTTATTTTAAAATATCAATAAATTCGTACAGTTCTTTGGAGAAATTTAAATAAAATAAAAAAAGCTCTCCAGCGTTCGGAGAGCTTTTTTTATTAATTATAAGTTTTTTTAGGTTTTTTACCTTTTTTCAGTTTCGGTTTAGAATCATCTACCACTTCTGCTGCAATTTCAGCATCCATTGTATTTTTGGCTGCTTTCGCATTCGTAACTTTTTTACTTTTTGGATCACGTGCCATACTAATACCTCCAGTTCTCAAAAGTAAAGCCAAGATTAGTATGCACGTTTCAGTCTCATTTATTTATGATTCTTCTGAAAAGTTAAATAGATCTTCTTCTTCCTCTAAGTTAAAATCCGGTGATACAAATGGCAATTCAGGTAACTCTTCTAACGTTTTAATCCCAAAATAATCTAAAAAATCATCTGTCGTTCTAAATAAAATAGGTCGACCAGGTCCTTCTAAACGCCCAGCTTCTTCGATTAAAGAAAAGGTTAATAATTTTCTTAGGACATTATCACTACTAGCCCCTCGAATATTTTCAATTTCATGTCGTGTAATCGGTTGACGATAAGCAACAATAGCCAATACTTCTAAAGCCGCATTTGAAAGGCCTCGCTGATTTGGATTTTGAATCAAACGTTTTAAATAAATGGCATGATCTTTCTTGGTTGTCATTTTATAAACACCCGCAACTTCAATAATATCAATCCCGCTGCAAACCTGCTTATAACGATCTTTTAAATCTAAAATAAGGGATTTTACCTCAACCTCATTCACATCAATGACATATTCTAACTGTTCAAGACTTACGCCTTCATCACCTACAGCAAATAATAATCCTTCTAAAATTCCTAGACGCTCTTGTTTAAACAACTTCATCACCTTCTAAACTTGAAATATAAATATCCTCATAATAACTCTGCTGTGAAATACTGATTTGGCGCCCCTTCACTAATTCTAGCAATGCTAAAAAGGTGACAACAATATATTCTTTATCGTATTGTTCAAATAATGAAATAAACGCAACACGTTTTTTATATTTTAATTGTTGATTGAGTGATTTCATTCTTTCTTCAACTGATATGTTTTGTGGCACAATTCTCGTTTTTAGTGGTTTAGCTAGTTTATGACGACGTAATAATTTTTCAAAGGCAGAGATTAATTGTTCGACTTGAAGATTTTGCGGTAACTTTACTTCTTGATCCAAGTAATCTGTAAAATCAATCGGTGGCTTTGTAAAAAACTGACCTCGCTCCTCTTCAAGTTCACGAAGTTCTTTTGTTACTTCTTTATATTGCTGATACTCAACTAATCGTTGAATCAACGCCTCACGAGTATCTTCTTCATATTCATCCTCTATCTCAACAACCTGTTTGGGTAATAAACTTTTACTTTTAATTTCAATCAATGTGGCGGCCATGACTAAGTATTCTGAAGCAATCTCAAGCTTTAAATCTTCCATTGCGTGAATATAATCTAAATATTGCTGGGTTATTTCTGCAATCTTGATGTCATAGATATTAACTTTAGCCTCTTTAAGAAGATGTAATAATAAATCTAGTGGCCCCTCGAATGCATCAATATGTACTTTATATTCCATACCCCACCTACTTCTTTCTAGTTTCCATCCCTTTATTGTAACGAATTTTCAACATTAAGACAATAATAGACTTTAAAAAACTCAAATTCATGACTATTTAAGAGATGATAAAAAAATTATCTCCCCATAGGGAGATAATTTTATTTGGCTGAGGATTTTTTTTGATTTTGTTTTTGTTGATGATTATATCGATACGTGATAGGGAAACGAATAACTGTCCTGATAAGAGCTTTAAAATCAAATGGAACAAGTGGATATAAATAAGGTTTTCCAAAGCTTTTCATAGTAGCTAAGAAAATAAGACTTAGTATAATAGTCCCAACATACCCCCATATTCCAAGCAAAGCCGTTCCAATAATAATAAATAACTTCAACATTTTATTGGCTAATCCAAGCTCATAGCTAGGTGTTACAAAGGCTCCTAAAGCTCCAACAGCAACATAGAATAAAATTTCAGGTCCAAATAACCCGACATCAACCGCAACTTGACCAATTAAAATAGCAGACACGATCCCTAAAGCAGACGAAATTGAAGTGGGTGTATGAATAGAGGCCATCCTTAAAAATTCAATTCCAATCTCTCCAGCAAGCACTTGTAAGATAATTGGAATATTTCCTTGTTCTTGAGGCCCGATAAAATTAAGAAAGTCGGGTAAATACTCTGGGTGCAAAACAAATAATAGCCATGTTGGCATTAAAAAGATTGAAACAATGATGCCACCTAATCGAATGATACGAAGAAAAGTTCCGACAGCTGGTGTTTGACGATATTCTTCAACACTTGTTAAATGGTCAAAAAGGGTAACAGGCCCCAGAATAACACTTGGAGAAGTATCGACTACGATTGCAATCATTCCTTGATATAAATGAGCTGCCACCACATCGGGTCTCTCAGTATATCGAACTAAAGGATACGGATTGTACACCTGTCCCGTGATAAACTCCTCTAATTCTTTATCGGTCATCGTTAATCCATCAACCTTAATCTGAGAAATACGTCTTTTAATTTCATCAACAATTACTGGATCAGCGATATCTTCAATATACATAATAGCAATATCTGTCTTAGATTGATCTCCGACTTTAAGAATTTCATTTCGAAGTTTTCCTGTACGGATACGTCGACGTGTTAAGGCTGTATTCACAATAATGTTTTCAGTATATCCATCTCGAGAACCACGAACGGTTTTTTCGGTGTCTGGCTCTGAAGGACCGCGACCTGGGTAGCTCCTTACATCAACAATGAAAGCTTCAGTTTCCTCATCAATAATAATTCCAATTAACCCGCTTAAAACAGCAGTATAAATATCTTCTAATTTTTCCGTTGAATTAACTTGTTGATGGACTAAACGATTATGAATGGTTTGCAAAACATCGTGACCTGGCTCAGGCAAACTATTTAAGAGTAATAACTGAGTCATTAAATCAACAATTAAATCCGAATTAATTAGACCAGTCACATAATAAAGTTGTAACCGTCGTCCCATGACAACAATTTCACGTTTACCAACATCAAAACTTTTTCCAATTCCTAATCTTTCTTCTAAGATGGCTTGGTTTTCATCAATATTTTTTTCAACAGGTGTATATGGATCATAACCCATCGTATCCCACCTTCCCTTCTAATTCAATCATCCTTTTGGTTTAAAAATTAATGCGACGATAAAAGCAAATAAAATAGCAGATGTAATTCCTGCAGCTGTTAAGTCAAACATCCCCATCCCAATTCCTATGGCACCAATTTGCTCAGATTTTTCTAAAGCTCCATGAATGACTGAATGACCAAAGCTCATAATCGGTAATTGAGCTCCTGCTCCTGCGAATTCAATTAACTTATCATATAAATTGAAAACATCAAGTGCTGCCCCTATAACCACAAAACTACACGTAATATGTGCCGGAGTTAATTTAAAATAATCTAAAATCAGCTGTCCTAAGGCACAAATAATTCCTCCAACAATAAAAGCATTAAAAAATATCATGTTGTCTATTCGCCTCTTTCTTTAATTAACATAAAATTCTACTCTGCAACTAGGGCAACAGCATGAGCGATACATGGAATTGTTTCTTTTTGTTGTAAAATAATTGGATTTAATAAAGCTCCAGTCGCAACAACTAAGACTCGTTTAAGTTTCTTTTCAAGTAATAACTTTTTAATATATCCATACGTGACAACAGCACAACATCCACAACCACTTCCTCCTGCAAAAACGGGTTGATCAGGAGAAAAGATTAATTTTCCACAATCATTATGGTTGGCACTAATATCATATCCATCACTTTTTAATATATCGATTAAAATAGGGCTACCACAATGAGCTAAATCACCTGTTAAGATTAAATCATAATAATTGGGTTGTAATCCAAAATCATCTAAATGTTGTTTAATCGTTTGAGCAGCAGCGGGAGCCATTGCCGATCCCATATCATTTGCATTATTTTGAGCAGCATCGACGATCATTCCAACGGTTCCTGATTCAATACGAATAGGAGATTTTTTATGACTGACGATGGCAGCTCCTGAACCGGTTACCGTATATTGGGCCGTTTCCGGTTTTGGACCTCCATATTCTGTTGGATTGCGATATTGACGTTCAGCCGTTGAATTGTGACTGCTAGTTGCCGCTAAAGCAACCTTTGCACTATCTGAATCTACAAAAATAGAACTCAGTAATAAAGATTCCATTGAAGTTGAGCAGGCACCATATATTCCAAAGAAAGGAATATTAAATTCCCTAAACACATAATGAGTGGGAACTATTTGATTCACTAAATCACCTGCAAAAGATACTGTTATATCCTCATCTTTTAAATTACACTTATTTAAAACGGTCTGCACAGCACTTCTCATTAACTGCGATTCTGCCTGCTCCCACGATTTTTGACCACAGTAAGGCTCGTTATATTTTACATCAAAATATTCTTGTAAAGGACCTTGAAACTCTAAAGGTCCAACCGCCGTTCCTGTCTCTTGTAAATAAACTGAATTTTCAAACTTCCATGATTGTTTTCCAACTCTCATTTAAATCATCATCCTTTTAAAAATTTATCGGTTACCTTTAACGTAATGTTAAAATAATCATCTTAATTGCTTCTTCAGATGTCATTTGAACAATTCCAAATTCAATTAAGTAATAACGGATTATTCCAAATACGTATGCTGAAATAACAGCAAAGACAATAACTGCACCTGCAAGTTTAAATAAATTAGTTGCAATCCCTAAGACCACACCTTCACTCTTACTTTCAAGGGCAGCAGATGTTAAAGAATTTGCAAACCCTGTAATGGGAACGAACGCACCGGCTTTTGCAATCTGTCCAAAATCATCATAAACACCTAGTCCAGTGAGAATTGAAGTAATTAAAATAATGGTAACAGTTGCTAAGGTACTCGCCGTTTCACGGACATACCCTAGCCAATGAACATTAATTTCAATGAGTGCCTGACCAAAGACACAAATCAGTCCACCAAAGAAAAAAGAAACGAGAGCATTCTTAAAGTAATTTGGTTTGATAGCATGTTTTTGTATGACTTCATCATATTTTTTAGTTTTCAAAACTTTTCACCACTCTTAATTATTTTTCTTTTTCTACTTTTAATATGACTTTTTTTGATAAATTTATTAGTTTATTGTTAAAAAATCACTATATAAATAAAAAATAGGATGCTATCAACTGATAACATCCTATTTAAACCAACATTTTTTCTTTTAATTCTTTTAATACTTTTTTCTCAAGACGTGAAACAGCGACTTGATTAATCTCTAATCGCTTTGCTACCTCTGATTGTGTATAGCCTAAATCAAATCTTAAATAAATCAATAACTTTTCAATAGGATCGAGATTTGAAACTAATTGTTTCAGTACAATCTTTTGTTCTAATCCCATTCCCTCTTGATGATTCGGGATCCGCTCAATTAATGGCATATCTTCTCTTTCATAGTTATCTAAAGACGTCACATTGATTGGAGCATTTAATGCTAAAATGATTTGTTCTTCCGATAATTCTGTCTCTTGAGCGATTTCTTTAATCGTTGGCTCCCGTTCTAATACTTTATTTAAATGATCTTTCACTTCTTGAATTTTATGAATATTACTTTTAATACTTCGACTAATTTTAATTGGACTTTGTTCTCTAATAAAGGCTTTTATCTCACCAATGATTAAAGGAATTGCATAGGTTGAAAGGGTTGTATCATAAGATGAATCAAATTGGTTAATTGATTTAAGTAGCCCCATACAACCAATCTGAAATAAATCATCCTTTTCAACCTCTATATGTCCAAACTTATGAACAACGGACCAAACTAAATCCATATGATTTGTAACAAGTGTTAATCTAGCTTCTTCATCACCACTTTGAGCTTTTGCAATAAGCTCATGTATTTGTTTTTTATCCATCTAATCATCCCTCGTGCTAACTTTTCATCTTCATTTGGTAATGCCTATCACTAACGGATTATTTACTTTTTTATGATTGTTCATGTGCTGCAAATTCTTTTTCAAATACAAGTGTTGTCCCTAAACCTGGTGTAGATTGAACTTCAAAGTGATCACTAAATGATTCCATAATCATAAATCCGAGACCACTTCTTTCCTCCTCACTTTTTGTTGTATATAGCGGTTGCTTCGCTAATTCAATATTATCGATTCCTCTTCCTGAATCTTTAATTGTTACCTTTAACCGTCTTCCAACTAATGATGCACTCATGGTAATAAGCCCCTCTTCATTGTCCTCATAACCGTGAATAATCGCATTAGTTACACCTTCTGAAACAATGGTTTTAATTTCGGTCATTTCCTGAGAACTTGGATCAAGTGGCGCAATAAATCCCATGATCACAAGTCTAGCAAAACTTTCATTAATACTTTTTGCAGGAAACTGTAAATGCATTTCATTGTTCATATTATGCAATCCCCCTAATGATCGCTGTAATCTGTTTCTCATCCTCTACGACTTTAATAATTTGAGATAACCCTGATAACTCAAATACCTTTTTAACTAATGGTTTCATCCCAATCACCATGACTGTCCCATTAACAGACTTAAGTTGATTATAACGACCTAATATAATCCCAATTCCTGAACTATCCATAAAGTCTAAATGTTTTAAATTGAACACGATATGTTGAATACGTGATTCACTCATAACAGAATTTAAACGACTTCTCAGTTGATCTGCCGTATGATGATCGAGTTCACCATTTAAATTAACATAAAGAACTTGCCCCTCAACATAAAGAGAAACTGTAATACTCATATTAATCCCCTTTCTCGTGTGATTTTAATTATCTTCATTTTAAAATAGATTACTTTGGAATATGTCATTTTCGACAATTTTAGTCTTTCTTTTTTTTATTTCCTATGATAAAACTTTATTTTTTTATTCGGTCTTTGTCCAAAATTACAAAAAAAAGAAGAAAATGCATAAAACATGTTATGCATCTTCTCCAAATAATATTTTTGAAACAATATATGTGTATAGCCCAATGAAGCTATTTTTTTCAACAGGTTCACTGACTGTTAACGGAATTGTTGTATATTCTTCTCCATTATAGTAATACGTTAAAGTTCCGACTTCATCCCCTGGTTGAATAGGTAAGATTATTTCTTCATTTAATGTGACGGTATAATTAGTTTCACCTTCACCATCTGTTTTCTTTTTCAATATCGTAATTTGATCCCCTGTTACAATGTCAAAATCACGAGTTTTTGCTAATAAATGATGTCCTGATGAAACAACTAAACCACTTTCTAATTTAGGAACTAACTCATATTGTTCATAAGCATATTCAATTAATCGTGTCACTTCTTGATTACGAATCTCCGATTTACTTGCTCCCATCACAACAGCGATGACTCTCATTCCATTTCGTTGTGCTGTTGCCGTTAAGCAATATCCTGCTTCTTGTGTGAATCCCGTTTTTAAACCATCCACTCCATCAACATATTTAATTAGTCTATTCGTATTAACTAACCAAAATGGTGATTCAGTATCTTGTCGAATATAATCTTCATATAGACCTGAAAACTCTGTAATCTCTGGATAATCCTGTAACAAATGGCGAGCAATAATAGACATATCATAAGGTGTGGTAACATGTCCTGCTGCTGTTAAACCAGTTGGATTTTTAAAAACAGTATTATTCATTCCAAGTTCTTTTGCCTTTTGATTCATTAATTCGACAAATGCTTCTTCACTTCCCGCTACGCGTTCTGCTAAAGCTGTAACAGAATCATTAGCAGATGCGATGGCAATACTTTTGAATAAATCACGAACAATCATTTTTTCTCCAGGTTTTAAATAAATTTGTGATCCACCGTAACTAGCTGCATTTTCACTAACGCGAATCACTTCATCCCATTGTAATGCTCCATTATGAATGGATTCTAAGATTAAATACATCGACATCATTTTTGTCATACTTGCTGGAGCCAACTGTTCATGAGGATTTTTTTCGTATAAAATCTCTCCTGTTTCGGCTTCAATCAAAATGGCAGCTTTCCCATCAGTCACTAATTCATCTGCACTAACAATCTTTGAGTGAACGAGACAACTGAAGCTAAAGCAAGTTAGAAGACTAATTAACACTTTTCTTATTTTCATCTTTGCACCTCTTTTTCTACTGCAGCTTAATACACTTTTATGATACATCCAAATGATTTATACACGCTTAGATTAATTTTTATATAGATTATTTAAGTCGTTTCATAAATCATTTTAAGAATAAAAACGAATGCCCTCTTTTTTCATATTTATTTGAATTTTAATCATGAAAGGATGAGATAAAAACAAAAAGAAGTCGAAGCATCAGGTTTAAGATTCTTCGACTTCTTTTCAATTAAAATTCAAAGTGAACCACTTTTTTTGTCACACTAAAATGAGATTATCTTACTTAATTATATCATAAATTAAAGTAGGTGAGCAAACCTCTTCTGTTGAGATTTGATAAGCTTGCATAATATAATCGATGGCTTCTTGGTGTTCGCTACTATTTGAATGAATATAAGCTAATGTGTCCCCGACTTCAACCATCTCTCCCACTTTTTTATTTAAAACAACTCCAACACCCATATCGATAATATCTTCCTTCGTTGCACGTCCAGCACCTAATTTCATGGCTGCGATTCCAATTGATAAGGCATCAATTTTTTCAATATAACCTGCACGGTTAGCCTTAACAGCAACGATGGTTTTCGCACTCGGTAATAATGATGGGTCCTCAATTTGACGAACATCTCCACCTTGTGCCTCAACGAATTCTTTAAACTTCTGTAGAGCAATACCATTATGTAAATTTTCTTTTAGCGTTTGATATGCCTCATCTGTTGTATTTGCTTTTTTCGCTAAAACAACCATATGAGAAGCTAATTGTAGCACTAATTCTTCTAAATCTTTCGGGCCATGTCCACTTAATGTGTCAATAGCTTCTTTAACTTCTAAAGCATTTCCAATCGCAAATCCTAAAGGTTGGTTCATGTCCGTTAAAAATGCAACGGTTTGACGATGAGCATCACGCCCAATTTCAACCATTGCTTGCGCTAACTCTTTTGCATCTTCTAATGTTTTCATGAATGCACCCGCACCAAATTTAACATCTAACACAATCGCATCAGCACCTGCAGCAATTTTTTTACTCATGATGGAAGAGGCAATTAAAGGAATTGATTCAACAGTAGATGTTACATCACGTAATGCATATAAATATTTATCTGCAGGAGCTAGGTTCCCTGTTTGTCCAATGATTGCAATTTTTTTATCATTGACTTGTTTAATAAATTCTTCCATTTCAAGTTCAATTCTCATTCCTGAAATAGATTCTAATTTATCAAGGGTACCCCCTGTATGCCCAAGACCTCGTCCACTCATTTTTGCAACAGGGACACCAACAGAAGCCACAAGAGGTCCTAAAATTAATGAAGTTTTATCTCCTACTCCTCCTGTTGAATGCTTATCCACTTTAATTCCTTCAATTGCTGACAAATCAACGACCTCACCTGTCGCTACCATCGCTTGTGTTAAAGCTAATCTCTCAGCTTTTGTCATATCATTAAATACCACTGCCATTAAAAAAGCAGACATTTGGTAATCTGGGATTTCTTTATTTGTATACCCATTAATCATCCATTCAATTTCTTCTTTTGTTAATTCTACATTATGTCTTTTTTTGTAGATTAAATCTACCATTCTCATTTTCCAATCACCTTTTTTCTTTAAAAATAAAAACAATTAAATTATACCCCAAACTGGAAAAGGATGTAATCCTATTCGCGTTATAACATAAAAAAAAGATTTTTAAGGAATACTTCTATTAGGTAATGGAAAAATATAATTATAACCTTGACTAAATGAGGTGAAAATGATGTTCCGTCAACATAAAATCTTATGCGAAAATAAAGAGGTTATTGTCTATCTCTTCTTGTATGATCAGGAAATAGACCTTGAAACAATGAAGAATATTTTTTCCCAAATGTCTACTATGACATTAGAATCACGAATTTTAGACTACTTTTCCCAACATAACATAAAATTTTTCGGGAATCATATTCGCATTGTCTATCATGCAACCATTGTCAAAGATTTTGTTTTAAATCAAAAATATCATCATAAAAAACAGGCTGACAACGTCGTTAATTTATATCGTTAACGACAAAACAAAAGAGTGATATCTAATTATAATAGATATCACTTTTTTGTTTTAATAATTTTTATTTTTTTCATCATCTTCTATAGGGGAAGTCAGTTCATTTAAAGATAAATCAAATTCATTTCCGAACTCAAAAAAACCAAACAGACTTTGATGAAGGCAACGATTCATTTCATTTTGCCAGGCATGATTAAAAGCTGAATGAGACTCAGTATGAGAGACATGGCGTTCTTTTTTCAAAATAATCAACTCCTTTATCTTAAAACAGTTGTTAAAATAACTAATAACATTAAGACAATAAGATAAGTAAGAACGGCTTTTGCAAAATTTCGTTTATTTGTATTCACTCGTTTACTAAAACTATAATAAATAAAAGAAACGAGATTCACGATAGGAATCATAGCGAGCAAAAGTAAAAAAATCCATTCTTCTATTTTAATGACAGGTTCTAATTCAATTTCTTGATGTGTCTTTTCCATTAACTCCGCCCTTTCTATTGAATGTATTACTTATTTTTAGAATTCAAAAATTTTTTATACTTATTTTTAGCACAAAAAAAGAACAGTCTCCTTAAGAGACTGTTCTTTCTATAATGCTTTTTTGATAATTGTTTCAACTTGCTCACAAATGTCGTTCGTTGACAATTCTGAATAAGCTTCATAAGGAATTGCATCGTGAATTTTCATTTTAACAACCGTTTTTCTTGGCCAACGCTTCGCTACTTCATAACTATTAAAGATAGTGACTGGAATAATATCCGCTTTAGCTTTTTGGGCTAATTTAAAGCTTCCAGCTTTGAATGAACCCATTTTTGCGTCTACCATACGAGTTCCTTCGGGGAAAATAACCATTAAATGACCTTCTTTAACTGTTTTAGCGGCATTTGAGATAACCTTAACAGATTGTCGCACATCATTTCGATCCATAAATTGACATTGAATTAAACGCATGCTATCACTTAATAAAAAAATATGATCTAATTCCTTTTTAGCAACGTATCCATGCGGACGTTTAATCGCTTTCAACATGGCCACAATATCGATATTACTTTGATGATTTGCATAAATAACACCGTGTTCAACTTCATCTAACTTTTCAAGACCATCCACTTCTACTCGAACATTAAATACTAATGGAATAGCCCATGAAACAACCCAACTGATAAATGAAAACTTCTCAACTGAAGAATACTTTTCGTCTTTTAGCTGTTGAACACGGAAATTTACACCTAAAACCGTGATAATGATGATTAATAGTAATAATCCTATAACTCCCAATCCCCAAAATAAAATAGTTAACAAGTCTTACTCACCCTTTCGTAAACATTAAATCTAAGCTCCTGAACCTTTTTTTCCTTTATACAACGCCACTCATCCCAATTAATTTCAGGGAAATAAGTATCACCTTCAAAGGTAGCATCAATATGCGTAATATATAAACGATCTGCTATTGGTAATGTCTGTTCATAAATTGAACGACCCCCAATGACAAATAATTCTTTAGAATTTTGATAGTTTGCTAAGATTTTATTTAAATTATCTGTAATCGTGACTTGTTCATGATTATAACTCATTTGCTTCGTTAACACAATATGGTGACGATTCGGTAATGGTTTATTTTGATAAGACAAAATCGACTCAAACGTATGACGCCCCATTAAAATATCATGTCCTGTTGTTGTTTCTTTAAAATATTTTAAATCTTCTTTATAATGCCACGGTAATTGATTATTAACACCGATTAATTGATTTTGATCAAAAGCTACAATAAGTGAAATCATCTTCTATTCCCCTTTTTTAAACTGCTACAACCCCTTTTAATAATGGATGAGGATCATAACCTTCTAATGTAAAATCTTCATATTTAAAATCAAAAATTGATTTAACGTCTTGATTTAACTTCATGGTTGGAAGAGGGCGAATATCACGTCCTAATTGAATTTTAACTTGTTCTAAATGATTTTGATAAATATGCGCATCTCCAAGAGTATGAACAAACTCTCCAACTTCTAAACCTGTCACTTGTGCAATCATCATCGTTAATAAAGCATATGATGCAATATTAAATGGTACACCTAAGAAAATATCAGCAGAACGTTGATATAACATACATGATAATTTTCCATCATTTACATAAAATTGAAATAATAAATGACATGGGGGTAAGGCCATTTGATCAAGTTCTCCAACATTCCAGGCATTCACAATTAAGCGACGTGAATTTGGATTTGTTTTAATTTGTTCTACTACTTCAGCTAACTGATCAATAACTGTTCCATTAGCTCCTTCCCAACGACGCCATTGTTTTCCATAAACAGGTCCTAAATTTCCTTCTTCATCTGCCCACTCATTCCAAATTCGTACCCCATTTTCTTGTAAATACTTAACGTTTGTATCTCCACTAATAAACCATAGTAATTCATGAATAATTGATTTCAAGTGAACTTTTTTAGTTGTTAATAACGGAAATCCTTCTGCCAAATCAAAACGCATCTGATATCCAAAGGTACTAATCGTTCCTGTTCCTGTTCGATCACCTTTTGTTGTCCCATTCCCTAATACATGATTTAATAAATCTAAGTATTGTTTCATTTATTTCACTCCTAAACTATATGATTACCTTACTTATTATTACAACTTTAAACTTTATCAATGACACCATAGAAAAAATGCCGTTTTTGATTTTCCCTTCTAATATCAAATCCTAATTCTTTTATTGACAGATTCCCGTAGTTCGATTTAACAACGACTCGTTTCTTAGCGACACGTAATGCTTCTTTAACATGTTCATTTGTCATAACATCATAAGATACAATCGGTTTGATTACTTTAATCCCATGAGAAGACTCAACGGAAGTATCAAACATGAAATCAAAGTATACCACATCAAACGAGTTACTGCGACAATTTTTTAAATATTCTAAATTATCTTCATTCCTAATCTGAATTCGATTAATTAATGAAGACCACTCTGGTTTTTCATGCTGAACATAGTAACTTAATCCTTCTTTAACAATGACGGAAAGAGGGAAACTTTTTTCTAATGACACCACTTCTCCCGTCTGACCAACAACATAGTTAGCGACCAATGTATCAGAGGCTAACCCTAAATTACAATCTAAAAATGTCATGCCTGATTCTAACTGACATGCTGTGATTAAACTGTCTTTTTGTCCCCTTTCGAGCTGCTTAATTCGATGCATAGCCATATTAGGATGAAAGAAAACTTCCTCTTGGCCTTTTTTGTAATAACTTAATCCACGTTGATTATTAACAACAAATATATCAGAGTCTACATGTTCTAATAAATATTTGACAGTCTTTTTATGACGTGAATAAAACGGAATATTTAATTTTTTTGATAAAGTTGAAGCTTGTGAAACAAGAGCCTCTGTTTCATCAAAAGCTGTTGTAATAATCATACGACTCACCTTTTCTAAATATTTTTTGATTTCGTGTTGAATAAAATCATGTCATCGACTTGTTTTTCCGTGAGGTCATAATATCGCCACATGATAATAATAGCAATAACGGCGCCGAAAATAGGATATAAAACATACATGTTCCAAATACCATTTAAAGTCTGTGGGGTTTGTATCACACCAGCTTCATATCCCACACGCTCTAATACAAATCCACTAATCGCCCCAGCAACAGCAGCCGATAACTTAGCTGTAAAAGTTTGTAAAGAAAAACTAATGCCTTCTGCTCGTTCATTTGTTGTATACGTTCCATACTCAATACAATCTACGGTAAATAATCCAATCATAAAAGTTGGGACTTGTGCAATTCCTTTTATTGTCGTAAAAAGGTGAACCCATACAATGTTTGAATAGCCAATCAAATAAAAAACCAATGAAGAGAGAATAGCAACGATAAATGCCATAATAAAAATTTTCTTTTTACCGTATCGTTTAATCAGTGGAGGTAAAACAAAGGGAACCAATAACATAGGGATCATGTTCGCAATGGTTAAAGTTGAAATATAAGATTCATTTCCTAAATTATAAATTGCAAAATAATTAATCGAGACTGTTGAGGTATTCGTTAAACTCGCCATAATAATAGCACCATAGAAAATGAGTAAATATTTATTATTCAAGACAAAGCTAAAGATTTTCTTAAGACTTAACACCTCTTTTTGCTGATAAACATAACGTTCTCTCCCTAGATATCTTAAAGGTAACATAGACAGGAGGGCGAGAGTGGCTAATAATAAAACAGTTCCAGTCCAAGCGATTTTAGAGAGGAGGGTCATAAAAAATAACGAGATAATGACGGATCCTAATCCTGCTCCAATACGACCTATGGAAATAAGGGTCACACGTTCATTTGAATTATGAGTCATGACTGTTGCTAATGCAAAAATGGGAACGTCACTAATGGTATAAATAATGCCCCAAATAAGATACGTGATATAAGCATAAATCAAACTATTGATCCCACCACCTCCTACTTTAATAAAAAGGATAACAGTGGTTAAAGGCATTAAAAAAATCACTAATTTAATCCATGGGATAAATTTTCCACCCTCTAAATTAGTTTTATCTACTATAATTCCCATAATGGGATCATTGACCGCATCAAAAATTCTAGCAATTAAAAACATCGTTCCAACGGCCCCCGCCGTAATCCCAACCACATCGGTATAAAATAGCATTAAAAACTGATAAACTAAAAAATAAATCAGATTTTGTCCCATAAAATAGCCGCCATATGCTAATCGCTCTAACCGATTTGTCACAAATTGTTCTCTAGCCATGCATCATCCTCCATTATAAATTAAACCCAAAATAACAATGATGAAGTGATACCATACAAGCTCACTAACTATCTATTTATTTTGACAGATTCCCTTAATAAGTTCAAGTATTCGATTCAATATTAACGTGTCCATTTTGAAGTTAGACATTCGTCTTCACCTATCAAAATAAAAAAGTTTTAGCCCTCTTTTATCTTAACAAAAGGAGGGCTAAAACTTTTCTCTTATTAAAGAAGCACTTCAATGAGATCCTGATCTTCAGTCGACAATTCTTTTAATTCTTGACGTTCTATTGGTTTAGTTTGAATAAACGAAACTTTTTCTGCAACGACTTCAACAACTCTCAATGATTTATAATTAGGCACCTCATACGTTTTATGAACTAATCTTGCTTTCACCCCAATGATGGCTCCTTTTCCACAGTATTCAACTACACTTTTAGCAATTCCCTCCCATAGGGTTTATATAAAAGTATTAATCAATATTTTCAAAAAGAACAATGTGGTCAAAATAAAAACAACAGATAGCAATCGCCGTCTGTTGTTTTTTTATTTCTTCCTCCCCATCCTTGATAGCAGTTTTATCGAAAAATCCTAAATTTTTGATTATTACTATTACTTTTTTGATTTACTATAATATTACTTCCATTTTTCGTATTTGAATTGGTTAAGTCTAACACCATATTCTGATTATGATAATTTTTAAAAATATAATACCCATCACCAACATATTCTAACACCCAGTATGCTCCCGTATGATAACCTCCCATAGACCTAACACTAGTTGACAAACCACTAGGATCCCATGACAAATATAGATTATAATATTTATCCTTTATTCTATACGCTCCTTTACTATAATCATATTCAAACTCCCACTGTTGTTGACTCACATTAGCATTATCCCAAATAGTTACATTCCAGGGATCACGTCCACCTATATCAACATTCAAAGTTTTATTATTATCGAGTTTAGAAACAATTCTCCAGTGCCCATCTGACAAACTTTTTTTCTCACCTACTTTAACGAACTTGAACTGCTGTTTTATATTATTCCTTTCATTTGCTACACTTATATTAGTGTAATTTGCATCAAGATTTAGAAATTTTGATGGATTCCTTGCACTAGAAATTCTATAAGTTCCATTTCCTGTGTCATGTAAATACCATAGTCTTTCACCGGCCACGGTATCTGTGCCCGATACATCCGTTCCTGCTATAACATCATTTCCACTATTTTTATTCCAGTGTAACACATTATTACTATTCTTTAATTTTATCCTATAAGCTTTATTCAAGTCATCATATTGGAGCGTAAATATTTGAGATTCAACATTATCAACATAATCACTTACTCCAATATTATTTCCTGGTAACTGACTCAACACTCTATTTTCATACTCGGATGTTTCTATAATATAGTCCCCATCTGGGATTCTATCTTGATTGATATATTCTGCATATAATCCATCTCTTCTAACTCTAAATCTCCACTGTTCTGTCAATACCGATTCCCAAAAACTCATATTAAAATCCTTGTTCTGAAGATTAGAATGAATTTCACCATGATAGGTAAACATAGATTCACCTTCTCGACTGAAATCTGGACTTATATTCTCCTTTCTTATTATCTGAAGCGTATCCACGTCATACGTGAAAGTTAGTGATTCTAAATAGTAACTTACTATTTGCATCGCTGTCCCTCTATACATTGATTTGGTTCCAGAAAATCCATAAATATTAGTAAGAGTAAAGTATAATGAGTCGTATAACGCTAAACTAGATTCAATATCATATGGACTTATAAACTCACCATTCGAGTAACACTTTAATTTTGCAGTACCGTCTCCCTGATCAACAAACTTAAATTCCACCCATTTTTGTTTAAAATCCCATGGATACTGGTAAGCAAGCAATTTTATAGAATTATTTGTTATGCTATCTGATGATGCTACAACTTTGGCACTAGTCTTAGGAGTTAATAACAAAATCAACATTAAGCATAGTACAATACCTGAATAGTATTTCATTATTTTTCTCATATTATTTTCCCTCTTTCTTTATTGATCATATGTGATTTTTACATTTTTTTACAAAAAAATCAACCTATTTTTCCATATTTTTCACAAAACATATGAATTTTTAACTTATACTACTGTAATTACAAGAAAAATG
>OLNJ01000028.1_pt1 | contig 132573 bp, 118 predicted proteins | sample 1672191 | NCBI WGS metagenome assembly OLNJ01 (sample SAMEA3136657, study PRJEB25190) | human gut metagenome | biome: human gut; feature: human-associated habitat; material: faeces | place: Austria | collected 2013
GACGCTGACCTGGGTCAACGTCCATTTTTGGACACACTTTTTGTCCTATAAGCCGTATATCGCGCTTGGCTTAGCCGAAGCGGTACTCCACACCCATGGTAGGCTGCGGGTTTTCCCACTTCTTGATGATGGTGTCGCCACAAGCGAAGCGGCAGGTACCGCATTCCAGGCAACCGGCGTAGTCGAAAGACTTCTTACCATCCTCGTCACGCTTGTACAGCGCAGCGGGGCAAACCAGGATGAGCTTGTCGAACTCTTCGTCAGAAGGATCCTCAACGAGCTCGATATGTGCATTGGACTCATCGACTTCGTACTTGTTCAGAGACAGGTACTCATCGACGTTCACCGTGAATTTGATATCACTCATAGTGCCTTCATCGCTCCCTTAACGTCTTTGAACAGGTTCATGAAGCCGGCACCCTTAACGATGGGCATCATGGACTTCTTCATGGGCTGAACCGGGCTGCCGTCGACGACGAACATCGTGTTCATCATGTCGCGAATCATCTCGGGGTAGCCGCAGAACATGCGATCGAAGTGCTCCATGAAGTTAGGAACGTTCTTGAACTGACGCATGTCCTTCATGACGAAGGAATCCTCGAGAGCGTCGATGTAGCACTTCAGGCCAGCCTTGGAGGTGTCGCCCGCGTCGAGCGCCTTGACAGCAGCCTGACCAGCCATCTGGCCAGAAGCCACGGCGTAGTCCATGCCGCGCACGGTGTAGCCGAGGTTGACGCACATGGTGGCGTTGTCGCCAGCAACCATGACGCCATCGGCAGTGAGCTCGGGCATCGTGGTGATGCCGCCCTCGGGAACGAGGTGGCCGGAGTGCTCGACGAGCTTGGCGCCCTTGAGCACAGGGGCGACCTCGGGACGATTCTTGAGGTCCTCGAGCATCTGATACACGGGAACGTTGCCCTTGGCCGTAGCTTCAACGCCAGCAACGATGCCAATAGAGATGGAGTCTTTGTTGGTGTAGATGATACCGCCGCCGAAGGAGCCATGAGTGGCGTCGCCAGCGAACAGCCATGCGGTGCCTTCACCGGGTGCGCACTGGAAGCGCTTGTCGATTTCCTCTTCGGGAAGCTCGAAGACTTCCTTGACGCCAACGGCCATCTGGGACGCCGGGGGACGCTTAGCGCCCACGGCCTGCTCGACCAGAAGCGAGTTCGCGCCGTCACACAGCACGACGACATCAGCGGTGATTTCGTCTTCGCCAGCGAAAATGCCGATAACCTTGCCGTTCTCATCTTTGATGAGCTTCTCAACGGCGATGCCGCAGATGTACTCTGCGCCAGCGTTCTCGGCCTGCTCGGCAAGCCACTGGTCGAAGGGCGCACGAAGCACGGTGTAAGATTCCTGGCCGTCCTTGAGAAGGTCCTCGGAGGTGAAATCGATGGTGAAGTTGGAGTTGGGGGACATCAGCGAGATGCGCTCGTGCGAAACCTTGCGCTCGAACGGGATCTCGTCGAAGTTGTCGGGGAATACGGCGCGCAGGCAGTGGCCGTAGATACGGCCGCCCGTCATGTTCTTGGCACCAGCGAAATTGCCGCGCTCAACGACCAGGACCGACTTGCCGGCCTTGGCAATCTCATATGCGGCAACGGAGCCAGCGCAGCCAGAGCCGACGACGATTGCGTCGAAGTCTGCCATTGACTCTTCCTTTCCTTGAAAGCGATAAGAAAAACCGGCGCAGGAAACGCCTACGCCGGTTTACGAAGTCGAATTCGACTTAGAGCGCAGCAACAAGCGCGGGCAGGACAGTCTTGATGTCGCCAACCAGACCGTAGTCGCACTGCTTGAAGACAGGAGCGTTCTTGTCCTTGTTGATTGCAAACAGCGTGGTCGCGCGGTTGCAGCCGACCATGTGCTGCATCTGGCCGGAGATGCCAGCTGCGATGTAAACCTTGGGGCTGAGCATGAGGCCGGAAACGCCAACGTAGACCTCGGTGGGAAGCCAGTTGACGCCCTCGGTGAGAGGACGGGAGCAGCCGAGGCCGCCGCCGATCTTGTCGCAGAGGTCGCGAGCCATCTGGAGGTCTTCCTCAGCGCCGAAGCCACGACCAGCGGCAACGACAACGTCAGCCTTGTTCAGGTCAACGCCAGACTTCTCGACGGGCACAGAAGAGACGAGCTTGATGGCCTTGGCAGGAGCAACCCAAGCGAGTTCCTCGGTCGCATTGGCGCCAGAAGCGGCAGCCTCAGCGAAAACGCCAGCGCCAACGCCATAGAAGGCAACGCCGGTGGCCTTCTGCTTCTTCATGCCCACGCCGCCGAAGTACATGTCGGTAGCAACGTCGCCATCGAACTCGATGACGTCGGGGATGATGGAGGCGCCAGCATGAGCGGCAACCTTGCCAGCAACGACCTTCATGTGGCGGGTCGGCTCAACGAGCACAACGCCGGGCTGCTCAGCGTCAAACGCAGCAATCACGGTGTCGGCAGCGTCGTCAACGACAGCGCCTTCGGGAAGGGCAACGTGCAGGACTTTATCGGCGACGGCGGCAGGAACCTCCATGTCGGCGATAGCAACCAGGACGACCTCATCGGCCATCGTGCGAGCGCCAGCGCAGAGCTCCTGGGCGGCGTCGGAATGCTCAGCGAGAACAAATGCTTTCATTGTTTTCGATCCTTTCCTAATTCCGCGAACTACAGAGCGGCCTTGATGGCGGCAGCGAACTTCTCGATGGCGCCATCGTCGGCGGCGTCGATGATCTCGAGCTTGCGGTCGGCCTGCTTGGGAGCCTTGCAGTCGACGACTTCGATGCTGTTGGCGAAGGTGCCCTCAGCGGCGGAGACGTTCATCGGCTTCTTGCCGGCGGCCAGAATGTCTTTCATGCCCGGGATGCGGGGCAGAGCGACGTCGGGAGCAACCGAAACAACGGCAGGCAGCGGGACCTCAACGGTCTCGACGACGTCTTCGAGGGTGCGGACAACGGTCACAACGCCGTCGCCAGCTTCAATCTTGGTAGCACCATTGACGACGGGCAGACCGAGCTTAGCGGCCAGCTGCACGTCAACCTGCTGAGCGTAGTTGTCAGCAGAGCCGTCGCCACAGATGATGAGGTCATATTCGCCCACCTTGGCAACGAGCTCGGCGAGAGCCGCAGCGGTAGCGCCAGCGTCGAGGTCGGCGCACGCGTCGTCAGCGGTCATGTAGAGCTGATCAATGCCGCGAGCAAGCACGTTCTTCTTGGTCTTGGAGTCGTCGATTTTTTTACCGCCGACCGTGATGCCCACGACTTCGGAACCTTCGTTGGCAGCAGCCAGCTGAGCGGCGGCTTCCATCGCGTTCAAGTCGTAGGTCGAGACGATCTGGTGAGCCTTGGCGTAGTCGAGGCTACCGTCGCCGGACACCTGGATGTCCTGATCGTCAGGAACGACCTTGAAAGAAACAACGATTTTCATCTTGTACCTTTCCCTTCTCGGATACGTTTCTTAACAGACTGTCTTATGCGTGACTTACTAATTGGCGTACTTCTTGGCAACCTGGCGGCCGGCAATGTAGGCCATGACTTCGTGGGTGCCACCGCCAAACATATTGCCGCGCAGGTCGGCCCAGATGCGGCCAATGCGGACTTCGGTAGTATAACCCAAACCGGCGTAGATGGAGAGCGCCATGTCGGCGACCTGGAAGCACTCGGAGCAGCCGTAGCGCTTCAGCATCGCGGAGTCGAGCTGAACCGATTCGCCGTTGTCGAGCTTCCACAGGGTCTTGTAAAGCATGTTGCGGGTGTTCTGAACCTTGATCTCCATGTCGCAGAGCTTCTCTTGGATCATCTGCAGCTTGGTGATCGGCTTGCCGAAGGCGATGCGCTGGTTAGCGTACTTGGCAGCGTCCTCGAGGGCGGCCTGAGCCAGACCAACCTGCTCGGCGACGATGAAGGAGCGCTCGACCTCGAAGTTCTTCATGAGCATCATGAAGCCCTCGCCCGGCTTGCCCATGCGCTGCTCTTCGGTAACAACGACGTCATCGAAGTAGACCTCGCAGAACGGGATGCACTGCTGGCCGATCTTGTGCAGCGAAGCGGTGGAAACGCCCGGGGTGTCCATGGGGATGTACCAAAGGGACATGTTGCGGTTCTCGCGGCTGGGATCTTCGTCCTTGGCGACGACGATGGTGTACGGGAGTTTCTCGCCCATGGTGACCCAGGTCTTCTGGCCGGAAAGCTTGTAGGTGCCGTCGGCCTGTTTCTTAGCGACGCAGGTCATGGAGCCATTGTCGGAGCCAGCGCCCGGCTCAGAGATGGACAGAGAAGCGATAGGCCAGCCGGTCTCCATGTAGTGGTCAACGGCCTGCTGCTTCTGCTCTTCGGTGCCGAACTCCATGATGTCGAACATGGACAGGGAGTTCTGATAGAGGATGTGCATGCAGCCGGCGCTGTGGTAAAGCTCCTCGATCATCAGGCCCAACGTGACTTTGTCAGCCGGGATTCCGCCGTACTCCTCAGGAATACCCATCAGGCCAAAGCCAGCGTCGCGATATGCCGCGGCGATCTCGTCGGGCATGCCGCCGTTCTCGTACATTTCCTTCACGACGTCGTCGGTGAAATAGCGATCGCAGAACTCGCGCACGCTTTCGAGCAGCAGCTCTTGCTCATCGGTCAAAGCGAAATCCATTGCTTCCTCCTAGTTAAGAGTCGACTTTTCGACCAACCTGTCCCCTTCGCTACAAGGCGCAGGTTTCGATATCGGCAGAATACGCCCTTCCTGTCCGTTCGAGCATGGTCAGTTCCAAGTTTCTGGGTAAAAATAGGCCGTTTTGCGGGACATATAACTAATTCTGTAGCTTTGTGGTTCGATATATAGGATTGGCATATATTTTCACAGGTAAAACCAGGCAAAATGGCATCCCTGCAAGTGAAATGAGCATGTTTTACTTATAAAACTAGTAGGACATATTGATGCTTGTGTCGGACTCTGATGCTAAAATATGGATAGTTTTACGCAAGGCGCCATTCCCATGCACATGCTTGTTTTCACCACGCACTCGCAAAACTGTCCTAAATCAATCGTAATGTAAGGAGCGTTATGGCATCTTCCGACACCATGGAGCTTATGGGCGAATCGTTCGTGAGCCTCGCCGAGAAGCTCCCCATTGAAAGAATCTCGGTTTCCGACATCGTTGCCGCATCGGGTAAAAACCGCAAAACGTTTTACTACCACTTCGAAGACAAGGCCCATCTCATTCGTTGGGTCTTCCGCAACGACCTTGCCGAAACGCTGCTTGAGCGCTTCGATTCCGACCATTTGGTGTATGAGCGCGAAGAAGACGGGGCTATTGCCGACAAGCCGTATTACGCTTTTAAGAAGGTCGGCGTGCGCTCGCTCGATGGATCTGAATTCTTCCAAGCGCTCGCCGACACGCTCGAAAAGCGCCGCGCATATTACGCCAAGGCGCTCCACAGCACCGAAAAAGATGGGCTGCGCTCGTATCTCTACAAGCTCTATGTCCCAGCGCTGGAGCGCGATATTCGATTCATTTTGAGCAACCGATCGTTGAGCGATTCGGCCGTGCACTTCCTTGCCGAGTTCTATACGGGGGCCGCAATCAGCTATCTCGTGCATCGAATTTCCGACCCCGAGCTCTCGAACGCAGGCATTTTGAGCGACGTCGAACCGTTCCAAAACATCATTCACTCCTCCCTCGAGAGCGAAATCAAGGAACAACAGCTACGCCGCGTGCTTTAAACCGCCTTCCTATGGTTTATAAACAAAAAGCCGTTTGACCACGTCAAACGGCTTTTTTTCAATTCACGGATTACGAATTTGTCCAACTGTTTTCGGTCATTTTCCCGAAATATTTGCCCGGAAAAAAATTTTTCACTTTCGGTGAACGGTATGTTATTAGACGTGAGCGGTCGTGTTTGAATGAATTACTACTTGTTTGCTCACATTTTGTCCATATTTAACTATTCGAGCCGCCCAAAGGCGGCTCGAATTATCGTAGAAACCGGCGCTTGAGACGTTTTTCGAGCCTCAAAACTCGCAGAAATCGCCTAATGCACGGAACACGAGAGGCACGGATCGTACGCACGGACGAGCTTTCCGACCTCCAAACGAATTTCTTCCTCGGAAGCACCCTGCTCGGCCAGCAAATCGGCAAGCGTGCGCACGCTCGATTCGGTATCACCCAGATTATGGACCGTAGGCGTGATGATGCTCGCGTGCTTGACGCGACCGTCTTCCCCAATTTCCAGCTCATGAATGAGCGTGCCGCGCGGAGCCTCGGTCATGCCAACGCCCCTGCCCGCACGAACTTCGAAATCGACGGGTTTGCTCGTTCCTTCGCCGAATGCGAGCCAACGAAGCATCGCTTCGCAACGAACGCACACATCGACGAGCTCGACGGCCTGCGCAACATTGTTCAAGAAGGGGTTTCGCGCCGGAGGACGCAGGCCCGCTTTCGCCGCGGCCAATCGCGCAGGCTGCGAAAGCTCATTCCAGCTCAAATTAACGCGCGCAAGCGCGCTCGTCGTGATGTTTTTCTTCGTGCTCGCGCGGCGCGAAAATCGCGCAGCCGAATGATCGACGGCGTATTCCTCAATATGGTCGGCGTAATCGGCCGCGGCAAAACGTGCGCCATCGGATGCGAAAGCCGCAGTATCGCCAACCACGCAATAACGGCCATTTTCCACGAGCGCCATAAAATCGCCAGAGGTTTCAATCTGCGGGACCTTGAAACCCGCGAAAACATCGACCGTTTTTTCGCAGAATTCACGCGCGGCGGCAACTTTATCGGCCATGGCAAGGCAGTCGTCACGAGACGGCTCATGGGTGAAACCGCCCACAACACATGTGATGGGATGAATGGAGCGTCCGCCAACGAGCGTACACAGCTCATTGCCCAACGCCTTAATAGCCATTCCGCCATTGAAAAGCTGCGGCGCCGATTCCGCAAGGGGGAAAGCACTGTCGAGCCCTTCGAAATCGGGAGCGGCAAAAACGAACAAGTGCGCTGCGTGGTTCTGAAGAAAGCTGCCATACACGAGCAGTTCGCGCAAAACGCGCGTGCGCTCGCTCGTCTTCACGCCAAAGATTTGCTCAATCGCAAGCAAATCGGTTATCACGTGGCTCGACGAGCAAATTCCGCAAATACGCGAGGCGATGTAGCTCGTTTGGGTGAAGGGACGTCCTCCCACCATCGACTCGAATAAACGGGCGGGTTCCACCACGTTCATCTTCACATCGGACACGCGACCATCTTCTATGGAAAGCGAGATGTTGCCGTGTCCCTCGATGCGAGCAATATGGTGCATAGAAAGCGTCGTGCGCATGGGCTACTCCTCCCCTTCCGAAATTGGTGAAAGCATGGGGTTCACCAGGTTGAACAATTCAAGCGCCTCGTCAAAGCGGGCAGCACCGACGCTCGTGCTTTCGGCGAACGCGCGCGCCGCCGAAAGATTCGCGTTAGCCGACAGACCACGGCAGCCATTGCACTCGCGGCCAAGCTGCACGCACTTCGCGCCGCAACCCTCTTGGGTCACAAGGCCCAGGCACACTTTTCCTTCGCGCCACAAGCAACCGCTTTCATTGCGTTTGCAGCTGCCGCACAACGTTCCCGTTTGCACCGTGGCGTTGCTGCCATATATAGCATGCTGCATCACCGCAACGAAATCGGCGGGATCAATAGGACATGCGCGAACTTCGAAATCGACATCGACCACGCTGCTGACCGGCTGCGGAACAAGCATTTCTCCGCAGGCGGAAGGGAGTGCATCGCCATACACGCTTTTCGCGCGCTCATCCAAATGATGCGCCGCAATGGAAGGAATTCCTCCGCATACCGCACATGCACCCATAGCGATCAGGCATTTCGCGCGTTTGCGCCAACGCTCAACGATTTCATGGGATTCAACCGTGGAAACCGCGCCCTCGATAATTACGACGTCGACATCGCCCTCGGGCTCGGGCGCACTTGAGGCCATTTGCCAATACTGCACATCGATTTGGCCCAGAATTTCGAGCAAATGCGATTCGGCATTCGTAATTTGCAGCTGGCAGCCGAAGCAGCTCGCCAAGCCCAGCACCACCACGCGCGGCGTGGCGTTCCTTTTCGTTTGGCATTCCATCTACATCGACCCCTGAATATTCTTCGCTTCCCAATAATTGAACACGGGACCGTCAATGCACACATACTGATGGCCCACTTGACAATGGCCGCATTTGCCCATGCCGCATTTCATATGGCGCTCGAAGCTCATGTAAATGCGATCGTAGGGAATTCCCTTCTTGCGCATTTCCTCAACGACGAATCGATACATGACCGGAGGCCCGCACAATGCGCCGAACGTATTGTCAGCATCGACTTCCAAATGCTCGAAAGGCTTGGTGACCAGGCCCACTTCGCCATCCCATCCGTCTTCGTAATTGTCGACGGTCAGGTGAAGATCGAAGTCGTGACGGTGGCGCCACATCTCGAACTGGTCGCGGAACATGACTTCGCGCGGGTTGCGCGAGCCATAGATGATGGTAACTTTGCCGAACTCACTGCGTTCGTCGTGAATGTTATTGATCAGCGATCGCAGGGGCGCGATGCCCAAACCGCCCGCGACAAGCAAAATGTCGTGGCCCTTCATTTTTTCGAAGGGGAACGGTCGGCCGAAAGGCCCGCGAATTCCAACCACGTCACCGCACTGCATTTTGTGCAGCTCTTCGGTGAACTTACCTGCGCGTCGCACGCACAGCTCGATGAAGCCCTGCTTGGAAGGCGACGAAGAGATGGAGATGGGAGCTTCGCCCACGCCGAAGATGGACAGCTCGACGAACTGACCGGGCTGCTGGTGGAACGCTTCGCGAATGCGCTCGTCAATCAAGCGGAATTCGAAGAGCTTCTCGGTTGCGGTGAGTTCCATGATAGACGTGATGCGCGCAGGCCACGGACGATAGGGATTTTCGGCCATGAGCTCAGCGCCCGTTTTCACATGGCCCGCTGCGCCAAGCGGAGACACCTCGACCGAAGTCGTGAAAGCATGCCTATTCGCCATTGGTCTCCCCCTTTCCCTGCTGGGCGTCATGCGCGCCGCGCGTTTTCTCGTCAAAGAACTTCAACACCTCAATAGGGTTGATGCCGGTTTTGCATGCATCGACGCAGCGGCCGCAACCTACACAAAGCATGCTGCCGTGCTTTTCCTTGAAGCCATTGAGCTTGTGATACATGCGATGGCGCACGCGCTCGCGTTCGCTCGGGCGGAAATTATGACCGCCTGCAACGGTTGCGAACTGGGGATTCGTGCAGCAATCCCACTCGCGCACACGCTCGCCGGTCTTGCCGTCGAAGGCAAGTTCGTCGACGATGTCGAAGCACATGCACGTGGGGCACACCGATGCGCACGCGGTGCAATTCAGACAACGCGAACCCAGTTCGGCCCAAAACGGATCGGAGTGATACGTGTCCATAAGCATGGCAACATCTTGCACAAAGGGAATGTCGGAAGAGAATGCCTCGTTGCGGCGACGGGTGGCGGCGGCGAAAGCGGCGCGATCTTCGTCGGTAGCTTCACGCAACGTGGTCGATTCTTCCAAAACTTCCGCTGCAGCGACCGAAGAAATAGAGACCCAGAAGCGGTCGCCCAAATCTTGCAGGAACAAATCGTATCCGGCAGGCGCTTCGTCGGCATCCATGCGATGGCAGAAGCACGACTGAGAAGGCGTGCATCCAACGCCCACGATGAGCGTGGCTTCGCGGCGTGCGCGGTAATACGGGTCGGGGTACGACCCTTCAAGAAAAACGGAATCAAGCTTTTCGATGGCGTTCATATCGCAAGGGTGAACACCGAAAAGAACACGTGGCTTCACGTCGAGCTCGTACGCGTCGACATCGTTTTGCGCCACATCGAATTTGAAAAGGACCTCGCGAGGAGGCAAGAAATATTTTTTGGGAGAGGCGATGGTGGTCGAGTAATCAAGCACCACGTCATTGGGGTCGTCGACGGTATCGAAAATGTGGCCCTGGTCGCATTCGACCGGGGCCACAAGTTCGTAAGAATCCATGAAAGCCCGAATGAGCGAAGGCACGTCGCCAGCATCAATGATGCGGTAGAGCACAAGCTCCTCCTTCAATCCGACAATGAAAGCGAGCGGCTTGCCGACGTGTTTGCCCGAAAGGCTTAGCGTAGATTATTTATGCACCGAAGAAGATGCCGATTTCACGCTCGGCAGACTCGGGCGAGTCGGAGCCGTGAATAACATTTTCGTCCATAATGAGACCAAAGTCACCACGAATCGTGCCGGGGGCAGCTTCTGCCGGGTTGGTGGCACCCATGAGGGTACGCATCTTCTTGACGGCGCCTTCGCCGGAGACGACCATCTTCACAACCGGGCCGCTGGTGATGTACTCGATGAGGCCGTTGTAGAAGGGCTTGCCCTCGTGCTCGGCGTAGTTCGCAGCAGCCTGCTCGGGGGTAACATTGGCCAGCTCCATGCGCTCGATAACGAGGCCAGCGCGCTCGATGCGGCTCACGATCTCGCCGATGTGATGATTGCGCACAGCGTCGGGCTTGAGCATGGAGTAGGTCTTTTCAATTGCCATGATTGTTCCCTTTCTTGAAGAAAAACGGCTTTCTAACAGGCACGACGCACTCAGGCGACGCACTATATTGCAACCTGGCTACCCAGGCGTTGCAGCATTTATGACTGCTGGGAGGCGAACGTCATTTGCACGCCGGAAACCTTCCAGCCAAGCATGTCGCGCACCATGGAAACAGTGTAGGACACTTCCCCACCCTCGGGCGTGGACGCCGTCACATACACCGTGGAGTTTGACATGGATTTGTCCATGCCATCGATGGCGACATCGGAATCGGACACGACGCCACGCATGGCATCGTCGACTTTATCGGAGCTCATCGACGAAACGAAATAGCTCGAAGCGTTCTCGGTATCGGCGAACAGGCCTTTCACTACGCTTTCCTGGGTGGGATAGCCGTAGCCCTGCGTATACAGGAACACACCTGCGCCGGCAGCGAGCAGCAGAAGCACGAAGAACGCGACCAGGATTTTCAGGCCAACGTTGCGACGCTTGCGATCTTGGCGCGCAATGCCTTTCGAATAGCGCTCGAGCTCTTCATCGCTCGCGTTGAAGAAACGCTCGTCACCCGAATTGTAGTTATCGACTGGCTCGTAGCCATAGGCCTCGGCCGGGTAATACTGCGGGTCGGCGTACGCTTCCACCGAATAGGCGTCATCTTGCGTGGGCACGCCATCGGCCGGAACATCGAGACCCGACATGTCATTGCCGTCGTTGGACGCAGCCGCTGGTGCGGGCGCTGCCTGCTGGCCAATGGCGGGCATCGCGATGGTGCCCGTCGCCATGCACTTGGCAGCCTGGGCATAGTCGACGCTCGCCGACTCGCTCAGGAAGTACGTTTTGTCGGCGAGGGCCGACTCGAACGCGCTCATAGCCTTCTGCATTTGGCCCAGAGCAACGTAGGCCTGACCAAGATTCGCATACATCTTGTTGCGCGTTGCGGCATCCATGTCGAACTGCAGCGCGCTTTCATACGACGCCACGGCATCGGCCGGACGATTGAGAGCCATGAAGCATACGCCCAGGTTGAGCAGCGCCTTGCTCGGATCGGGGTTGCGCGAATCGAGTGCGGCCTCGCGGAATGCGACGCCGGCTTCGGCGTTTTTGCCAAGCTTCAAAAGCGCATTGCCCATGCCCAAATAGGCCTTGTAAGGAGTGTCGTATTTGGCATCGGAGGTGGCGATTTCAAAATGAGACACGGCGTTTTCGTAATCGTGCTTGAAAACGTACGCTTTGCCCAAGTTGCAATTCACCGCGCCCACGGCATCGTAAGCGGAATCGGCGGTCGCCTGAGTGTACGACTCGATAGCCGAATCGAAATCTTTCAGCTGCAGCAAGCAGTTGCCCAGCTGGTGGTACAGATACCCCAAATCGCCCGGGCCCTTCGGCACACTGGGATTTTGGAGCAGCTGGACGTATGCCTGGCTTGCGGCCTGAAAGTCGCGTGCCTGGTATGCGGCTTGCGCCTGGGCTACGTATTGGTTGTCCATGAATTCCTGTCTTCCTTGAATACGCGTGAAAGCTAGTGGCTAGTCGGCGTTTTCGATTTCGATAGTTTCAATGACATCGCCCACGCGAAGCTCGCCGATGACATCTTTACCTTCGATAGTCTGGCCGAACACGGTGTAGCCAGAGTCGAGATTATGCTGGGGACCCAAGCACAGATAGAACTGGGAGCCCGCAGAATCGGGGTTCGCGCTGCGAGCCATGGCCAGTGCGCCGTCTTCGTGGGAGTTGTTCGGGTTGGTGGTGTACTCCTGCTTGATGCAGTAGCCCGGGCCACCCGTGCCAAGGCCAGCCCACGGGTTGCCGGCAGCTTCGATAACCTGCGCGGAATCGAGGTCGCGGGTGTTGGGGCAGCCGCCCTGAATGACGAAGCCGGGAACATAGCGATGGAACTTGAGGTTGTCGTAGAAGCCCTTGCGAGCGAGCTCAACGAAGTTGCCCACGTGGATGGGGGCGTCGTCGCCGGCGAGCTGAACTCGAATGTCGCCTTTGGAGGTTTTGATGACGGCGATTTCCTTGCCGTTGGGCTGATACTCGGGGGTATACAGTGCCATAGTCGATAACTCCTTCTTTATCGTGCGTTGAAACTGCGTCTGGCGCCGGTAATCGGCGCGAAGTCGAAGCATCGTTGCTGCAAGCGGCGCCTCTTTTGCCGCGTTCGGCAGCACATAAGCTTTTGTATGATACCGCTCAATGGCTTTTTGCAGGCCTGCGCCATAATAATTGCTCATGAACTCGATGGAATTCCAGCACGAAAACGCCTCGAACCTGAAAAAGGGCGGACGCTCGAGCACGCGAAGGCGAGCGCCAACGCCGAGAGTGGCTCCCCCATATGCGAAGCGCCCGCGCAAATAAGAGCATTCGCGCGGGCGCAGCTGGGGCTTTTTCCTTCTGAGGCGCACATGGCAGCCTCATATAAATCGGCCGTTTTACTGGTTCTTATTCGCGAAAATCGAAACCGTCTCGACATGGAAGGTCTGCGGGAACATATCGACAGGCGTTGCTTGCAAAAGCTCAAAGCCGGCCGCTTCGAGCAACTTTACGTCACGCGCCCACGTAGCTGGGTCGCAGCTCACATACGCCACGCGCAAGGGCGCCGCCTCGGCGATGGAGCCGATAATTTCTTTCGCGAGGCCACTTCGAGGCGGATCGACGATGAGCGCGTCAAGCTCACCGAGTTCGGGCAGCTCACGCGTCGCGTCGCCGCCAATAACCTCGACATCGACGTTTTCCTGCTCAACGGTGTGGCGCAAATTGCGCACGCTCGAGCCATACGATTCCACGGCATACACACCGCCGCAGCGCTTCGCGAGCGGAATAGTGAAGGTGCCCACGCCGCAGAACAGGTCGGCCGCAACGCAATCTTCATCGAGCTCGAGGCCGTCAAGGGCAAGCTGCACCAGCTTGTCGGCCTGAGGCGTGTTCACCTGGAAGAACGAGGGCGCGCTCACGCCGTGTTCAATGCCTGCGACGGTTTCGCGCCAAAAACCGCGGCCATCGAGAATCTCGAGGCCCTTGAGCTTGCGCGCGCTGCCCGCATCGGCCGTCATCACGCGCACGATTGACGAAGCCTTCACGGCTGTGGACAGGGTTTTCGCCACGGCATTGCGCGGAAACGGACCGGGCGTCGTCCACAAAGCCACTTCCAAATCGCCCGAACGGTGAGAATGGCGCACGCCTACGCGATGGATGCCTAAATCTTCGCGACCCGTGAGATAGCGTAGAGCGCCGCGCAGAGCCTTCGGCGTTTTTTGGGCTTGTTTATGCGCAAGCGGGCATGCGTCGGCGGCAAGGATTTTGTCGCTTCCCTTTTGATGAAAGCCCATTTGGAAGCCCTGCTTCGCATCGAAAGCGCAGCTGAACTCGAGCTTGTTGCGATATTCCATTTGTCGCTTCGACGGCACGCATGCGCCAACGATGCGCTCGGCGCGCTCCGCATCGAAGCCGCCGATGCGACGCAGCTGAGACACAACGGCATCGCGCTTCGCAGCAAGCTGACGCTCGTAAGATATATGTTGCCAACCGCAACCGCCGCATACGCTCGCAAGCGGGCATGCCGGCAGCACGCGATCGGGCGACGGCGCAACGAGCTCGACCACGTGGCCTTCGCAGAAATTGCCCTTGTCGCGATCGATTTCGACCAAGGCGACATCTCCCGGGCATGTGCCGTTCACGAATACGGTTTTGCCATTTTCCGCACGGCCGATGCCCGCATCGCCATAGGCAAGGCGATCGATGGTAATAGTTTCTGGCATAGTTCCTCTTTCTCGCGAGAGACATTTTAGCGTATAATGAACGACTGCGATGTGCCCCAGTAGCTCAGGGGATAGAGCGTCTGCCTCCGGAGCAGAAAGCCGTAGGTTCGAATCCTATCTGGGGCACCATTCCGATTTTCCTCGAACCCGCATGATGCGGGTTTTCTTTTTTCGGCAAGAAATAGCAGCTGCCTCCCTCCTATCGCCGAACACGCCGCAGCGTTATCGCACAAAAAAGCGAGCCCGCGTGCGGACTCGCTTGGGAGGGGCGTGCATACCTTCCGCCCAATGTATTGTCGCGAACCATACCCAGCTGACGCGAGCTGCCGTTTCTGCAGCTTTTGTTTTTTCGACGAATCTGCGACGACTCTCACCGCCATGTGCCCGAGCCCACCAAAGCGGCAGCCCTCAAGCGACATCAAGCAACAGGTTTATTTCGCGAAACGGCTTGCAGCAAGCAGCATGGCGATGTTCGCAATTGCATCTGCGGCGAACCACACGCCAAGCGCCGAGGTATCGATGCTCACGTGATTGAGCGTAGAGAACGTGCCCACCGTGAGCACCATGACCACCAAACCGCACACCGCGCACGCCACAAGCAGGTTCACGCAGGCACGCTTCGACGTTTTCGCGCGTCGCACGCACGCCACGGCAACCATAGACGCTGCACCAAGCAGCGTTCCAAGAAATGCGGCAAATACGATTGCGGCAACCACGAGCACGCCCGTGCCGGGAAGTTTCGAGCTCATAGAGCCAACCTGCACGGCCGACAGAATGCCGCCTCCAACAATAACCAGGCATACGATTGCAACGAGCGCCGTAGCCCATCCCCACAGAAACGCGCTTGCCGCGCTGGCCTGGCCACCCTCGCGACGAGCGATCGCCGCATACAAAGCCACGCCCGCAACCGAAAGTGTGAGCGCGAGTGAGGCGGCAAACATGAACGCCACGAACGCCGAACCCGTGAGAATGGAGCAAATCGTGTCAAGAATGGCGACATCGCTCGCCGAAATGTAGTCGTAGGCAAGCGCGCCTGTGGCATCCATAATACCCAAGCCGATGCGCGCCACAACGGCCACGATAAGAGCCATTCCGAACAAGGTCACATACGGCCTGGCCATGGCCTTCATTTGGGTTTTCATGTCAGGCCTCCCTAAAACTCGTTGTCGATGACCGACGTTCCGCACAAATACCCGCCGCAGAATGCCAAGCCCACATCGCCCATAAGCGAACCAAGAATAGGATCGCCGATATAGGAGTTCTCGCCGCATGCGCCGCCAGCGGTATGCCAACCCGCATACAGGCCGGGAATCACGAGGCCATTGGTGCCCACGACCTGCATTTGGTCGTTGATGAGCAGGCCCGCCTTAGTGCCGTACAGGTTTCCGCCAATGCGGCAGCCATAGAACGGCGGCGTAGTAATGGCATGAAGCCATTCAGGAGGCATGGGATAGAGGAAGTCGTCCTCGCCCTTTTCGCAGCATTCGTTCCACTTCGCAACAGCATCGGTGAGCACGCCTTTTGCGAAGCCTAAATCGACCTCGAGCTCCTCAAGCGTATCGCGGCGCTTGAGCACGTCGGCATCGATGGCGTCTTGCACACCGTGGTGCCAGTCGCGATAGTGCTCGGGCACCTTGTCGATTTGCTCCAAATCGGGTGTGATGAGCTTGCGGCAATGCTCCTGCGCGAAGCCCGCCAAGTGGTCTTCATAATTCGCATCGAAAATGATGTAGGAGCGATGCCCGGGAGGCACCATTTGAATGGTCGCCAAGTCGCCCAGCGCGTAAATCGCGTTCGCACCGTCTTCGCCCACACGGCTGTCCATATAGCGCAGGCGGTTGCCCGCGCGGTCGATGGTGAGCCACGGCTGGCGCGAGAGCTGCGTCATGCCGTCATAGAGGAAGCGCGCCCATTGTCCGCCTTCAGCCTGCCAATCGACGCCGCCATCGAAACTCGCGGAGCTGTTGAAGCCCGACACATCGGCGCCAACACCCAAGCCCATGCGGAAGCATTCACCCGTTTCGCCGCCGACGAGATAGCTCGACGCGCAGCCCATGGCCGCCGTGGGAATGTAGCGATCGAGCAAGGCTTTGTTGTTGCAGAAGCCGCCCGCGGTAAGAATGACGCCCTTAGACGCGTGGATATAAACCTCGTGTTGGAAATCTTGCTTGGCGACCAAGCCCACGATACGGCCCGTTTCGTCTTGCACAAGCGCCTCGGCGGGGCAACGGAAAATGAATTCAACGCCCTTGGATACGCCGTAATCGTACATGGCGTCGGTCGCGTCTTTCATTTTCAGCACGTGGTGGTCGAGCGTGGAATTTTTCGGCGCAACGTACACCGGCACTTCGCCCAAGCGCCACTTCACGCCGCAATCGGCCATCCAGTCAAGCGAGTGGCCGCCTTCGCACGCGATTTTATAGATGAGCTTCGGGTCGGCCGCGTAGTGGTATTCGTCCATCGCCCAATCGGTGAGCGCTTTGGGGTCGAACGGATAGCTCGGGAATGCGAAGCGCTTTTCTTCCTGCTTCGAATAGCCGCCCAGAATGCCGCACATGCCGGCCGATTGCGCATTGCCGCCCCATGACGCCATGCTTTCTACGCAGATGACCGAAGCGCCCAGTTCGGCCGCACGCGCCGCAGCGTTCAAACCGCCGCCGCCCGCGCCCACGACCACGACGTCGCATTCGTAATCCCACGCATCGGGGACTTTGCGGGGCTCGATAGCCGTGGCATCGTTCGCAGGAAATGCCGCTGCATCGTGCTCGCGATATGTGCCATCGGGCGCGCTCGCGTTCGTGTCTTTCGAGGGAGCTACGGCAACGGCTTTGCTGCCGTCGGCCGCCCAGTCACCGATCACGCCCGCCTCTTCGGCATGCGCCGCCGCCGGTATCGCGCTCGCCGCAGCCAAACCGCCGGCCAAAGCCGCCGCTCCGGTCAAGAAATCGCGGCGGGAAACGCCTTTGTTCTCAAGAGCTGCCATGGCTATTCCCCCTTCTGCACTTTGTCGATGGTGGTGCCGCTGCCCACTTCCACGGGCTGCAAGTCGGCGCCCGCCTGAATAAGAGCGTCGGTCGTGGCCTGACGCACGCCGGCGGTGGTGATGGTCGCGCCCGAAATGCAATCGATATCGGGACCCTGCTCGGCGTCGATCATGGCGGCGTACTTGCCGTCGCGAATGGCCTCGAAGCCGCCCACGCTTTGCGTTTCGCCTTCCTGGGTCACCTCAACGCAGTTAATATGATTGCCTTGCACCGCAAGCGTCACCGTGATAAGACCGTCCATGCCCAAGCCCGTGCCGGTGTATACGTCATCGACCAGCGTGAAGTCGCTTTGAGCCTTCGAATTCGCACCTATCTCGACAGCCCATGGATCGTCAGCATGCATGGCGAGCTGCTCGGCGCTTGCCGCGTCTTTGCTGCCAGACCCTTCGAACGATGCACCGCAGCCCGTCATGGCAACGGCAAGCGCGCATGCGCCGCATGCGGCAATCGCGCGGGTTCCTTTTGCAGTATTCGTTCGCATCGGTACCCCTTCCCTTATGCTTGAATCCCCATTCATTACTTCATCGAATTTCTTTTTTTGTTACTCCGATGAACTTTTAGCGCACTATAACATATTTCATAAAGTCTCGATAGTCCCAGTTTGAGAGCGAATACAGAATTGACGCTTTGTCAATTCTGTACATTGACACCCTGTTCAGTTCCGTCGTATTGTGAACACATCGTGAAGCGGAGATTCCAAAAGCCTCATCTTTAGGGGAAGGAGAAGGGCATGGATCGCAAGCTTGAAATTATCCAGTGCGCACGCGAGCTCATCGAAGAGCGCGGCCTCGCGAAAACGTCGGTCGCCGCAATCGCCGAACGCATGAACGTGGCGCGCACGTTGTTCTACCATTACTTCCCCAGCAAGGAAGATTTAGTCGCCGCCGTGCTCGACACCTACGTTGACGAGTTCATCGCAAGCCTGAAGGAGTGGAACGCGCAACGCGTTGAGGGCGATATCGAGGGCGCGCTCGACACGATCGTGGCGCTCATTCGCGACCAGCTTTTCGATAACGACAACGCGCACAAACCGTTTCGCCGGGCGCTCGCCACACACGAAAACGCCTCGCTCTATTTGCGATTCATCAATCGCGTCGCCGATGCGTCAGCGACCTACATCGTCGAAACCACCGTGGCCGATTTTGGACGCTTGCATAAAGTGCGCATCGACCACATATACGAAACGTTCTACATGCTCATATTGGGCATCGTCGGCTACATGCGACAGCATCCCGAAGCAAGCGACGACGTGCTGAAGGACATCATCGCGCAAACGCTTCACCTCGAACGCGAGCGCGAGCAAAGCCACCATACGGCGTAGAGCCGAGGGGATAAAGGGGATCTGCTGGCTTCAAGAATGGGAAGCGATTTCAGTCGGCAGATCCAAAGGGTACCAGCGAGGAAGATTCTGGCGATCAGCTCAAGGATGCCACGCGAATTCGTGCGCTTCGATGCGCCGCCGATTCGCGGATGCGAACCGAGATCCGACAGAATCGTCCGCAGCGGCACAGGGGTGCGCGGGTCGTAAGCCCGCGCAACAAAAGAAAGGAGGCATCCAATGCTGTTTGACGTTTATGGCGACAACGCTGTATACCAATGGATTGGATGGATCATCGTGTTTCTGGCCCTCATCGGGTTCAACGAAATCGCACGACGCACGAAAATCGGCGGCATCACGTGCTTCCTGGTGATTCCAGGAATTCTTACCGCATACTTCATCGCGATTTACGCGGGAGCCGCCGCGGGTGCCGAGTGGGCGCTCAACAACCCTACGTATCTCTACATGAACAGCTGGTTCCATTATGCCAAGCTTTACGCCGCAACCGCAGGCTGCATCGGCTTCCTTATTCTGAAGTATCACTGGGGATCGCTCGGCAAGGCCGAATGGTTCAAATGCTTCCCGTTCGTCATCGTCGCCATTAACATTCTAATCGCCGTAGTGAGCGACTTCGAAAGCGCCGTGCGTGCCTTCGGCACCACGTGGGTTTCCAGCGAAGGCGTCACGCTGTACGGCGGCTGGCACAACGTATTCAACGGCGTTGCCGGCATTTTGAACATCTTCGTCATGACCGGTTGGTGGGGCATCTACGTGTCCAAGAAGAAGCAGGACATGCTCTGGCCCGACATGACGTGGGTTTTCATTCTGAGCTATGACATTTGGAACTTCTGCTACACCTACAACTGCCTGCCCACCCATTCTTGGTACTGCGGCCTGGCGCTGCTGCTCGCCCCCACGGTTGCCAACTTCTTCTGGAACAAGGGCGGCTGGATTCAGAACCGCGCCTACACGCTGAGCCTGTGGTGCATGTTCTGCCAGGTAGTTCCCATGTTCGCAAACGACTCCATCTTCGCGGTGCAGTCGGTGAACAATCCCGACGTGAACCTGGTCGTTTCGATTCTCGCCCTTGTAGCCAACGTCGCCGCCGTAGGCTACGTGATTTACCGCGCCAAGAAGCTCGGCGTGAACCCCTACACTCACGAAGTGTTCAAGGGCACGCGCGACTACGAGCAGGCCATGCTGCGTGAGGAGAACGCCGCGTAACGAGCGAGGCACGTCTCGACATGCGCAAGAGTTTCGAGATGAACAGGTGTCTCGAAATGCGCAAAACACACCTCGAATGTGGCATCGCGTCACGATAAAAAGCCAAAACCCCTGGATGCACAACACTGCGACCAGGGGTTTTCTTGTTTATGCATACATTATGCAGAAGAATCGGGCGGAACCGCACGCCTCGCATGCCACATTCGAAGGCCTTTTTGAGCAAATCAATCGACGTTCGCAATACGCCCTCGTCGGCATTTCCCTATGCGCCGCGCCAAACGCTTCCCTGTGCTCGCAACCGAAATTTCCCTATGCGCCGCGCTCACGCAGGCGCACGCGTCCAATTGCGACGGCAATAATCGCGATTACAAGCGCCCATAAGAACGTGACGCCAACCTCCCCCGCCGCCTGAAGAGCCAACCCCGACGTGATTTGGGGAGCCTGCGAGACCTCGATCATCGCATTGGTCGCCCAATAAAATGGGGTGAACGCCGCGGCCGTGCGCACACCCTCGCCCACAATCGAGAGGGGAATCCATGCGCCGCTGAAAAAGCTGCACGCCAAGCCGACGATGTTGCCGGCGCCATTTGCCACGCTTTCGCTCGCCCCAAGCTGCCACAGCAGGAACCCGAACGCGGCGCCGATAAGCGCTACGCCGAGCTGCCCGAACACCACAATCGCGACCGAGGCAGGCGCAGCTCCGCCGGCGAGAGGCCTGAACACCGCGAGACCCGCCGCAGCAATGACCGCCCAAATTACCAGCGAAGCGAGCACACACGCGAGTCCCACCTGCGCACCATAACTCTCGCTGCGCACGGGACCCACCACAAGACGACGGCGCATTTCGGTTTTGCGCAGCGACGCCAAACCAACTGCGATAAAAATCGCTGACGAGGTGAACAGCGCATATGCCGAAAAGGCGGCGAGGTTGATGTACTTCGCCGAAAGGCCTTCCGAATCGACCGAAAAAAGCTCCACAGGCGTCTCGTCACCGCACGCGGCCGTTGCATTGTTCGCAACATCACGGGCGCTTGCCTGAGCATCAACCGAAGCGAAACCATAGAGCGACTGCACGTATGCCTTCACGCGCTGGTCCATGAGCGCACCGCGCGCGCCCTGGTAGCTCACTACGGTTTCGAGCGTCGGCGCGTCGGCGCCGCTGTGCGCAGCTTCCACGAGGCCCTCTTGGAAACCCTCGGGAATAATGAGCACATAACTCGCAAGGTCTTTCGCCGCGGCGTCCTGCAGGGCAAACGTGGAATCTTCCACATGCACTTCTACAGCATCTTTGAGGGCGAAATCTGTGAGAGCGGCCGACAGCTCGCTGTCATCCCGATCGACAACCGCAACCTTAGGCGCATCGTTGGAAAACTCGCTCGCCTGGGGCGCTTCAATGGCGCCCGAGCCAAGAATCGCCATGCATCCCAAAGCAAGCGTGTATATAAGCAAATAGCTCCAGTGCCTTGCGATAATCGTGACGGCAAGCTTAAAGACGTTCATAATTCTGCCTCCTCATAAGCAAAGCCGCCACGACGAAGAACACCGCGGCCATCACAGCGAGCACGCACAGCGTCGCGAAAAAGGGCGAGAGCGAATCGTAATAGGTCAAATCGTAGAACGCGTTTGCCGCCTGCGCCGCAGGGTTGACGAGCACAGCCCAAGGCGCACTTTGCGACACGCGGTCGGCGAGCTGCATAGAAGGCTCGCCATACAGGCCGGCGAAAAGCGCACAGAAACAGGTGATTCCCGTCGCGATGCCCGTTTTCCCGGGGATCGAGATTTTCGGAATGGCCCCAATTGCCGCGCCCAACGCCGTCGACATGAGCGCGCATGCGGCAAGCGCAAGCATCGCCAGCCCATCGCGTCCACCGAATTCCACGCCCAGCACGAAGCGCATATAGGCAAATGCCAGAAGCAGACAGAAGAATACCGTGACGAAACTCGCAGCCATGGCGACCGCCAATTGCCTCGCGGGAGAGACGCCCGAAACCTGTCGGCGCGCGCCAACCGCCGATATGTTCGCACGCGCGGCTGACACCGCGTTAATCGAAACAGTGATGGACATGAGCGCCGCAAATCCCATAAGCGCGTAGTAATAGCGCACCGTGCTGCTCGCCTGCACGCGAAGCACGTCGACCTGCTGGGTTCTCACGGCGTCGGACATGAATGCCGAAGCTGCTTCGCTCATGCCGGCCGAACGGGCAAACTCCGCAAGCTCGCCTTCGCTCGGGGGCGCCTGCATGCCTTGCGCGGAAGGCTGGGATAAAAACGTCTGCTTCATTTCGGCATAGATTTGACGATATTGGTCAAGCACGGCGCGCACGACGCTCTGGTCGATCGAACCCGTCGTAAGACTCGCGGCAAGCGGAGACACCTGCATGCTTGGCAAGCCTTCTTCGTCCACGGTAATGCATGCCGCCGCATCACCCGAAAGCACCGCTTCGCGCCCTTCTTCAAGCGTCGCAACCTTTGCGACATCGAGCAGCTGGTCCGCGCCCGGCGCCGACACTTCGTCGAGCATTTCACGGAAGAACACAGCCCGTTCGGAGTTGAAGTTGTCATCAGCAACCACCACGCAGCTCGCAGGGTCGACGCGATAGCTTTCATCGATATTCGAAAGCATCACATGAAAGAGCGTGGCAAGCGCCAACGGAAACAGAATGACCCATATGAGCACGTCGCGCTGTCTTACAAGCATGCGCACGGTGTGCGCGAATAAAGCGCCCATGACAGCCTCCTAATCGCGCAGCTCGCGGCCAGTGATTTCAAGAAACACGTCATTGAGCGTGGGAGGCTCGGAATACACGCGCCCAACCGCCACGCGCGACGACTTGAGCGCCCCCAGCACATCGAGCAAGTTCCGCTCGCTCGCTTCGCACGCCGCGTGCAGCTCGCCATTGGCGAATTCGCACGAGAGCACATGCGGAAGCGCCCCGACAGTCTGAGCCGCCGCACAACCGCAAGCCTCGACGGCGCCAGGAAGCTCAATGACGATTTTCTCCCCCACCGCAATGCCGCGCTTGAGTTCATCGGCGGTGCCGAGCGCCAGAATTTTACCGCCATCCATGATCATGATTCGGCTGCAGATTTGCTCGACTTCTTCCATGTAATGGCTCGTGTACACCACCGTCGCACCCTCGTCGCGCAAGCGCACGATGCCGTCAAGGATTGCATTTCGGCTTTGCGGGTCAACCGCCACCGTAGGTTCGTCGAAGAAAATGAGCTCAGGCTTGTGCGCAATGCCACACGCAATATTCAGTCGGCGAAGCAGGCCGCCCGACAGTTTCTTGGGACGCATTTTGCGGTAATCCTCAAGCCCCACGAATTCGATGGCTTCTTCCACCAGCTGGCGTCGGCGGGTTTTGTCGCTCACATACAAGGCGCAGAAGCAGTCGATGTTCTCGAAAACGGTGAGCTCGTCAAATACTGCCACCTGCTGAGGAACCACGCCAATGCGCCGCTTAAGGTCATAACGCGTCGGCTTCATTGCCTCGCCGAACAGCTCGATGTCGCCCTTGTCGTAGGCGAGTAGCTGCAGCATGCAGTTAATTGCCGTCGTTTTGCCGCAGCCATTCGGGCCCAAAAGGCCGAAAATTTCGCCTTTGCCGATTTCAAGATTAAAGTGATCAAGCGCGAGAATATCGCCATAGCGCTTTACGAGGCTGCGTACAGAAACCACCGAATTCGCGCTCTCGTTTTCTTTCATTGCATGGCCTTCCTCTTTCGCGGCGCATCGCCCACATGTAGCGAGATGTGGGGCGCCTTTCCTTGCCTCCATCATGAAAGAAGGGCGACGCGCAAACCAGTGACATTTGTCATGAAATGGCATTTTCCCAGGTAAATTGTACGACAAGAACGCTTTAGGAGCACAAGGGGGGCTTTCCGCAAAACACACGGGCAAAAGGGTTTGCTACCATGCAGCCATAGAAAGAATTCTCGACAAAACAATCGTTCTGGCAGGCTGTCTGCTTACGGCCGCCTGCTTTTTGGTCGAGACCAGCAGCGGAGCCGAGCCCACAGCGTCCGACGCGCGATTGCTCACGCTCGCCATCGCCATGCTTATCGCCGTTTTATGTTCTGCGCTCACCGAAGCCGTCTCGACACCCGCGGGCATACTGGCCCTTTCGGCATACTGCGCGGCGGCGCTCTTCGTTCCCGCTGCGCTCGCCTTCGTACCGCTTGCCCTCTATGACTGCGCGCGCTGCGTCCATCGCGCGGACGTTTTGCGTTTCTCGGGCGCACTCGCCCTTATCGCGATTGTCGCATGCCTTATGCGCGCGACGATGCCGCCGCTTTCGACGGCATCGCTTCTTTGCTCTGCGACCGCGGCCTGCGTTCTCTCGGTTCGCACGAGCACAACGCTCGCCCGCCAGCGCATCGCCTGGAGCACGCGGGGCGCACTGGCTTCCCAGGCGCTTTCACTTCGCAAGAGGAATCGCAACCTTCGAGACTCGCTCGATAGGATGTCGGCGATAGCGGCAAAAAACGATGAAAACGGAGCAACTGGCGGCGAAGCTGCAGAGCAAAAATCAGCTGGCGAAACCGCCGCGCACAAATGCGCCCTCGGGATTGCGTCGAGCAAGTCGGGCGGGGGCCCATCACGCGAGCCAGGCGCCGGCGTGACGTGCGGGTTAGACGGTGACGCGAGGCGCAAGCTGGACGGCGGCAGCGAAACAACGGGCGACACGAGAGTCGGCTGTGGGGTGACGGACGGCACAGAGGTCGGCGGCGCTTTGAGCAACGGCCGTGTGAAGCGCGAGTCAGACGGCAGCACTTCAGGCGGTTTCGTCCACAGCAACGCATCGCACGAGCAGCTGCGCCCCACCCCGTTCGCCTGCCTGACCGAGCGCGAATACGAAGTCGCGCGCCTTGTGGCCGAGGGACTCGACAATCGAGAAATCGCCGCGACCGCCTATTTGAGCGAAGGCACTGTACGCAACAACATAAGCAGCATTCTCTCGAAAATGAGCTTGAAGAATCGCACGCAAATCGCCGTTGCGTACTACAAGAGCAAAGGCTCGACCCGATAAAACCGCAACCGTTTCGGCGGGCACGAAGCCCACTTCAATTTTGTTCAAAACAGGCTTCGAATGTGGTCAAAATTACGGGCGACTTTTCATGTTGAAATAGCACAGCGTCTTGACCAGGCATTTCTTGCGAGAAAGAACTTCCTTTGGTCGTTTTCCGCACACATTAGGCCTAACAATGCCACATTCGCGGCCCGTTTTGAACAAACGAAGACGCCGGCATGCGAAACGCAGGCACCGAAGCGAACGTATGCAAAGCGCAAGCACGCAGCGCGCAAGCACACGAAACGAAAACGCACAGAACACAGGCACGCAAAGCGCAGGCAAGCAAAACGTTGGCATGCGAAACGCAAACACACAGAGCGCAAGCATGCAAGGCAGTCCGAAGACGATACTCGTAATCATCCCTTAGCGTCGCCCGCTCGCTTTCCTCCGTTTCGGTAGGAATACCGCGCCGAAAACAAACCCCGCAATAGTCAACGCCGCAAGAATACTGAACGCCACGCCGAAGCCGTGCGCATCGATGCCCAAATCGCCGCTCGAAGCGAGCGCCATGATCCCGATGAGCACCGAAGAAAGCAGCGCGCTTGAGATTTGGCGAATCGACGTGATGATCGCCGTGCCCTGCGCGACGTCATCACCCGATAACTGCTTGCTCGCGTAGGCCGTCATGGGCATTTGCAAGCACGCGACGCCGCAGATGCGCACGCCATAGAGCACCGTTACTACCCAAAGCGGCGTTTCCGCATCGCACGCGACGAACGCGAGCGTTCCGCCCAGCAGCAACGCGCAACCCGCGACAAGCAGCGGCCACGGCCCGTGCGAATCGAGCAAGCGACCCGTTATAGGGTTCAAAAAGCCTAGCAGCACCGCGCCGGGCAGAATGGCCAAGCCAGAAACCGCCGCCGAGGCGCCTTGCACATCTTGCACGAACAGCGGAACCATGATGGAAGCCGCCATAAACGACAGATTGCCAAGCAGCACGAGCGCAAGCCCGACCGTGAATTGGCGATTCGCAAAGCATGAAAGTTTAAGAAGCGGGTTCGGAATTTTCAGCTGCCGACGAGCGAATGTGAACAGGAGCACAGCGCCCAACGCGATGCTTGCCGCAGCCACCACGCCCCATCCCGACTGTTCAATGCACGCCGTCGCAACAAGCAGGCATATCGCGCCGAACGAGAACAGCACCGCAGAAAGCGCATCGAAGCGCTGATGCGTTGCGGGCTTGCGCATCACATTCGGCAAAAACGGAATCGCAAGCAGCGTCACCACGGCGGAGACCACGCCAAGCGCGACGAATACCGCTCGCCACCCCCACGCATCGACAATGAAACCCGAGATTGCCGGGCCGATTGCAGGCGCGAACCCGATAATGATCCCCACAATGCCCATGGCCTTGCCGTATTGGCTTTTGGGATATACCGAAAGCGCCACCACTTGAATAAGCGGGAGCAAAATGCCCGCGCCAATCGCCTGCACCAGGCGAGATGCGAGCAGCACCGGATAATTCGTCGCGAAAAGCGAAGCGCAGCATCCCACGATAAAACCGACCATGGCGATAAAGAACAGGCGTCGCGCATCGAGCTTGCTCACGAGATAGGCGCTCATGGCGGAAAACAACCCGAGCGTGAAAATGTAGGCCGTGGTAATGAGCTGGGCCAAACCCGCTCCGACCAAAAACTCCTGCATGATGGTAGGCAGCGCAGCAATCATCATCGACTGGGAAATGCACGCCGCCGTAGTGCCCGCCATCATAATGCCGAGCACCATATGGCGCTGTCGAGGCGGCAGGCAACCGTCTTCCGTCCGATTCGTTTGGATGTTCTCGCTCTTATTCATGCGCGCAATACTACCGCGTTACGCGCCACGTACAACGCGAGCCACACAAAAGACAACGAGAGGGGCCACAGCCCCTCTCGATTCCTATACGACTTTCGACTTTTCGACTTGCTCCACGAACCAGTTAACAAGTTTCATGGTGGGATTACGCAATACCAAACCAAGCAACGCGAACGGCACCACATAGAGCAGCACGCACCCGATTTCTACCCAGAAATCGCCCTGATACACGCCAAACATCGCCGCGCGCATGGCATTAATCACATGCGTGGCCGGCAGCCATACGCTCACATCTTGGAAGAATTGCGGCAGAATGGCCAATGGATACGCGCCACCGCCGCCCGCAACCTGCACGATAAGAAGAATAACCGAGAGGGCCTTGCCCAGATTCGCGAACGACACCACGAGCGTGTAGATGATGAACGCGAAAACTTGGCCGCCAATCCAATATACAAGCAAGTACAGCAGCGGGTTTTCAACCTGCACGCCCAAGAAGAGCATATTGCCAATCGCGAGCACGGTGCTCTGCGCAAACGAGAGAAGCGACACAATGCCGAAACGTCCCAAGAATTGCTGCGGAAGCGAAATGCCCCCAAGTTCTTCTTCGATGCGGCGCGAGGGAGTGGGTCGGATAGTGACCATGATAAGCAGCGCGCCAATCCACAAAGCAAGCGTTGTGTAAAGCGGAGACATGGCCGAGCCGAAATTCTCGACGTGGAACAACGCATGGCGATCGAGCTCGACGGGCGCCGATATCGCCGTAGCGAGCTCGCTTGCATCGCTGCCGAGCACTTCGCGGAGCAACTCGGTATCGCCGTTTGCAAGCGCATCCTTCATATTCGTCGACAAGTCATCGAGCTTCTTGGCCGATTCGTCGAGTTCGTCAGCGGAGCTGTCGAGTTTCGACTTCGCATCGCCAAGCTTTTCGGAAACCACGCCGGCCGAACCCGTAAGCGCGCCCGCCGCATCGTCGAGCTTGGAAGCACTCGACGAAAGCAGCGACGTCGCGTCTGTCACCGAGCTCACGAGGTTGTCGAGATGCGGCTTCACGTCGTTGTTGTACTGGTTTTTAGCGTCTTGCACCTGCTGTTTTGCCTCGGCGATTTGCGCATCGATGTCGTTGCGCGCAACCTCGGCGCCAGAAATGCCATATTCCAAATCGCCCGCCGTGGTGCCGAGCTGGCGAGAGAGGCGCTCCATGGTCGTGCTCACGGCACGCAGAGTGCTTGCCATTTGAGTAAGCTCAACAGAGCTGCCATCGGGCATGCCTTTGGCGAGCGCGTCGAGGGAATCGGCCAGCTGGGCGTAGTTCGCCGCCTGATCGGCCAGGCCATCGGCGTTCGTGATGAGCGACTGCGAGACGGTTTCGCGGCCATCGTGCGCCGTCGCGAACGCGTCGTCTACCGCAGCCGACACGCCGTCGAAGCTCGCTACGCTCGCATCAATCGCGCTGGCGAGCGAATCGGTCGAGGCATCCATGGCATCGGCGATCGTCGTGGCCGACGCCTTCGCATCGCCCACCTGGCCGGCGACTTCTTCTGCTGAACCCTTCGCCGAAGACAGGAGGCTCGCAGAACTCGTAATGAGGTCTTGCGACGACGTAAGCACCGTGGAATACGTGCGCAGCACCGAAGAAGCCTTGGCCATCTGAGTCGAAAGCGACCCCACATGGTCGGCCAGCTCGCCGATATGGCCATCGACGTCGGCATTGTCAGCGTAGGTCACAAGCCCCTGCGCCAAGCTCAGAGCCGTGTCGGAAAGCGTTTTTGCGAACGCCTGGTTCACCTGCACCGAAATGGCATCGGCGCCTTGGTCGGTCACCTTTGGCGAAATGGCGTTCTTCTTCTCGTTGGAGTAATAGATGATTTTCGCGTGCTTGGCATCGTCGGAATAAAACGTCATCATGTCGCGGCTGAATCTTTCGGGGATCACCACCGCCGCATAATACTTGCCCGACTTGGCGCCATCGATGGCGTCTTCTTTATCGGTGAATACCCACTTGATTTGATTGTTTGCCCGAAGCGCCGAAATCACTTGCTCGCCAACGTTGATTTTCACAGGGACGAGATCGCTTTCATAGCCCTCGTCAACACTCGCCACGGCGATTTTCAGGTTGCCCGTATTGCCGAAAACGTCCCACGCAGCAATCATGTTGTACCACGAAAAAATCGACGGCAAAGCAATGAGGCCCAGCACGATGATACCCGTAACCACGTTCGAGCGCAGGCGCTTCAAATCGCCCACAAACAGCTGCCAAATCTTCTTCATCGTACATCGCCCCCTTTCACGCCACGCGTGCCTTCGGGCGCATCGTCACCCATATCGAAATCGTCGGCCGGCTCATTGAAGCCGTCAACGGGTTCGTCGTATTCGCTTTCCGCGGCACCAAAGGCGCTCGCAAATGTGTTCGAGGAATCCGCAATCGGCGCTTGCCCGTCTTCCGCACCACGATTGCCCCCAGCAGACACAGGCGCATGCTTGACGGGTTCTTCCCCCACATATTCAGGCGCAACCTCGATCGAAGAGAAATCGTCGCACGCAAGCGAGCGAGTCGACGAAGCCGCATCCATCGACGCGTCCGAAGAGCCGCTTTCACCATCCGCATTAAGAATAGGCTCTGGCACCGGCTCTGCGGCGGGCACGACGGGTACGCGCACATGCGCGCTTTCAGGGCCCACGGCAACCGATGAAGCATAGCCGACGGCAGGCTCGCCGCCCTGAATGCAAGGATCGTGTTCGAGGCTGTTGCGCGCGGCGAACAGCGTGCGCAGTTCTTCATCGCTCATTGCGTTCAGCGCGATCTGGCGCTCGAGGCTGTCTTTCATATGCTCAACAATAATAAGGAACGCGACAACGGCAATAAGCCACAACAGCCACACCGTGAGCACCACGACCTTCTTGCCCGGGCTCCACAAAGCCATCGAGGCCGTGAACAAAACAGGAACGACCACGCCCAGCGCATATGCGCCATGCTTCAATTTCGGATAGAGCCTCATGAATCGCGTGGAATGCTCCAGCAGGTAGGCGCGGAATTCTTCGTGGTTGCTCATGGCGCGCACAATTTGAGCCGTCCTATAACGACGTTCAGGCAATTGCACTTCTTCGCAGTTCACGATATCGCTTTCTGCGAGTTGCTTGGCGAACATGCGATTGAGATTCGTGAGGAAGGGGCGCGCAAATGTGCCGATGAGCAGGAAGACTGCGAAGAACAACGCAAGCACGCCCATGAAGCCAAGCCACATATTTCCGTAGAAACCGCAGATGCATTCGCGCATGGCGTTGATGCCATACGTGAACGGGAAGATCGGATACACCGTCTGGAAGAAGCTCGTAGTAAGCTCGACCGGGTACAAACCCGTCGCACCCGGGATTTGCACAAACACCAAAATGACGCACAGGCCCTTGCCCACATGCTGCAGCGTGGTGGAAAGCGTGTATTGAATCGCCAGGTACGTAAGCGAGCATGCGACCGCTGTCATATAGAGCGCGGCGACGTTTTCGGCTTGCACGCCGAGGAACAGGCAGCCCGTCACGCACACGATTGCCTGCAGCGAAACCATGATGGCGAACAGAATGCCGCGACCCAAGAAACGCTGCGCGATGGTGAGGTTGCGAATCTCTTCATCGTCAACCTCAATATGCATAATGACCATGAGCATGAACACGCCGATCCACAGCGTGAGGTTGATGAACAGCGGCGACATGGCTGAACCATAGGCGTTGAGCGGATAGAGCTGCTCGGTTTCGAGCTGCGTGGGCGACTGCATGAAGTCGGCGATTTTGTTCACGTCAAGCGTGCCATCTTCGCCGAACAGCTTCGCGAGAGCGCCCGACGTGCCCAGCGCCACCACATCGGTCCGCACGGTGTCGATATCGCCTTGCACGTCGGCAAGCAGCGCGTCGGTTTGGCCCAGCGCATCAACCGTTGTGTTAAGCGTTGAGATGAGCTGGTCGAGCACGAGCGACGTTTGATCGATGAGCGACGTCTGACGGGCGACGGTGCCCGAAAGCGAACCCGCGGTGCTCGCAAGGCCCGAGAGGCCCTGGCTTACAGCGGGGATGGTGTTTTTCGACAGGTCGTCGTTGTATGCGCGACCGTTGTCGACCGACTTCTGCACCGCATCATTCACGGTGCTCGACGCATTGGCAATGGAGCCGGCCGCGCTCGAGGCGCTCGCCGCGAGGGCATTCATCGATTTGAGGTTCGCTTCGGCATTGGCGTTGCTCTGCGACAACGTAGCGATGGCCGCGTTAACGGCATCGCGCTGGTCTTGGGTAAGATTGGTGTCATCGGCCACGGCTTGCAAATAGGAAATGATTTCCTTGTTGCCATCGATGACGTTCTGGGCAACGCTCGTCGCGTATTCCACATCGCCCTGCGCCGCCTGAATTCCCGTTGCGGCATCACCCACCGCGGCATTCGCCCTCGTGGAAGCCGCAGAAACGGTCGAAAGGCCGCCGCTTATGGCGGTCGACATATTGCCCGAGAAGCTCACGATTTCGGTATTCAGTGTTGCGGCAAGAGCCGAAGCCTCGGAAAGCGCCAGCGCCATATCGCCGATTTCGCGGCGGGCGTCGGAAAGCGATGCTTTCGCGCTGTTCGCCTGGGCAATGGCGTCGCTTGAGGCAGTCGAAAGACCGCTCACGCTCTCACGCGCATCGGATAGGTTTGCGTCAACTTTGTCGATTTGGGCCGAGACTTTCGCCTTCGACGCGTCGAACGACTCCTGCGATTCGGCTATTTTGTCGTTGAGCGTTTCGGCGACAACCGACGATACAGTGGAAACGAACGTATCATTAATCGTGTTGTCGAGGGTCGAAGCGCCCGTGTCGGTGATTTTCGGCGCCACGGGGTTGAGCTTTTCGTTCACATAGTATTCCAGCTGAGGCCGCTGGAACTCGCCCGTAAGCAGCGTGGTCATGTCTTCGCTGAAATCGCCGGGAATAACGAACGCCGCATATGCCTCGCCCGACGAGATTTTCGCCATGGCGTCGTCATAATCGGTGAATTCCCAATTCAGCTGCGTATTTTCGTGCAGCTGGTCCATGATTTGGTCGCCCAGCTGCAAATCGCCAAGCAAGTCGTTGTGCGCGCCCTCATCTTCATTCACGACGCACACCTTCAGCGCACCGGTATTGTTGTACGGATTCCAGAAACCCACCACGTTGAACCAGGTGTACAACGACGGCAAAGCAATGAGCACGAGAATAACGACCCAGCTTGCCGGGGCTTTCGCGATTCGTTTCAAATCGCGCATAAGCACGCGGAATACGTTGTGCACGCGCATCTCCTTTAAATCATTCAGTCAGTCTATGACGATCGCGTGGCGCTTTTGCACGCGACGCTCGCCCACGTTCCGCGGCAAGTCGCGAAACCCCAATTTTCAATTTGTCGATTCTATCGAAGCGCCATGTTGGGGCTTCGATAGACAGGCGTTGTTACACGTTTGTTGCTTAACTGGATTATTTTACGATGCACGGAAAAACAAAGCGAGGGAATCGTTCAAGATTCCCTCGATGATTCATGGAGATAGGAACGCTACGCAGCCGGCGCTATTCAGGCAGGCCTTCGATTGCCGCCACTACGGCATCGACTTCAGCATCGGTCGTGCTCCAACTCGTGCAGAAGCGAACCATGTTGCGACCGTCGGCCCCTTTACCTTCGAATTCAACAATGCACGCCTCGCCAAGCGATGCGAGCTGGGCATCGGAGATAAGGGCGAACTGCTGATTCGTGGGGCTGTCGGGCTCGACCAGCAAACCGCGCTTGGCGAGCGCCGCCTTGATGCGCATAGCTTGGGCCACTGCGACTTTGCCGATTTCAAAATAACGGCCGCCCTCGAAAAGCTTCGTGAATTGCAGGCCCAAAAGCCAGCCCTTGGCGAGCATCGTGCCCGCCTGCTTCATGGAATTGCGGAAATACGGCTGGAGCGCCGGGTTCACCACAACCATGGCCTCTCCAAACAGCGCGCCGCATTTCGTGCCGCCAATATAGAAAGCATCGGAAAGGCGCGCGATGTCGGGCAGCGTCACGTCGTTGCCCGACGCGGCGAGGCCATAGGCCAAGCGAGCACCATCGACGAACAGGTACATGCCGAATTCGTCGCATACCGCCCGAAGCGCTTCGAGTTCTGCGAGCGAATAGACCGTGCCCGATTCAGAGGGGAACGAGATGTACGCCATGCGCGGCACCGTAACGTGCTCGGACACGGGGCTTTCCGCATAACCCTGGGCAACGGCGCGCAAATCGGCAGCGGCGAGCTTGCCGTCGCGCGCGGGAACCGTTTCGCATTTGTGGCCGATATGCTCGGTTGCGCCCGTCTCGTGAACATTGATATGCCCGCAATCGGCGCACACGACGCTCTCCCACGGGCGAAGCGCATGTGCGATGAACGCGACGTTGGCCTGCGTTCCTCCTACGATGTAGTGCACCGCGGCATCGGGGCATGCAGCCGCCTCCTTAATGAGCGCGCCGGCCCGCTCGCACCATTCATCGAGCTCGTAGCCCGCATACGCTTCCGAATTCGTCGTCTGCAGCGCCTCGAGAATTTCGGGTATCGCGCCATGGCAGTAGTCGTTATTCAGTCGAATCATGAATGCACGTCCTTTCTTCAAACGCTGCCATCATATAAGAAAGCGACGCTGGCGGGAAACCTCGCATGCTCTCTCGCGCCCACAGCGTCCTTTGTTGCTATGCGGGACAGCATGACGGAACGAAGTGCTTCGCGCCGAAGTCGAAAGCGGCAATTACAGCTCGCCGGTCGCCAGCGCGTCACGAGGCGAGCCTCAGCTCGTGGAACGACTTGTATCTTGAAGTGGATCGCGGTTCGCAAGACGCTCTCGAGATTCGAGGCAGCACCGCCGACGGCTGTCGAATGATTGTTCGACACCGATAGCGGGGCCTCCGCGTCACAAACCGCCCATCAGATGCCCCGAGTGACGTTACGTTCCACCTATCAGGCACCCTCATCAATACCCGATCGGCCCCTAGATTCCGACCGCCACTAGAACAGCGATCCGATAAAGTCAGTCGCCTTTTCCGCAGCGGTCTCGCCTGCCGATTTCACCGCCTCGCCCGCGGCATCGAGCACGCCTCCAGCCGTTTCGGTCGCCCCGTTTTCCAAAGCGCCCGACACGGCGTCGGCTACGCCCGAGCCCGAGTCATGCATCAAATGGGCCGTAAGCGCCCCGTCTTCCACCGCGATGGATTCAACCGTCCAATTCGAGGCATCCCACACATCTTTGCCGTCGTCGGTCAGCACCACGATGGAGCCCACATCGGCGCCGCGCACCTCGAGAATCTTCTTCGCATTAGACCACTTCTCGCCCGCCAAATCGGACGTATCGACCGTGAGCGTCGCAGCATTCTGCTGCACGCCTGGCGTTTTGAAAGACGACTCGCCCGATTCCGCCTCGCTGCGCTGCGCCTGGGTGACGCCTCCGCCGGGCGTTACGGCCGAGCCCGCCGTGTCGCTCGTATGGAAGAGCACAAACGCACACGCAGCCAACGCCACCACGGCGCCAATGAAAATCACGGCAAAGGGTTGCTTTTTCTTCATACGGGAACTTTCCGAATAGCGCATCGCGACAGGAGCGGTTGAGCCCGGGGCGCACGACTGCTGCGGGAATGTGGCTGGATCCGGCGTGCTTGGCTCGAAGGGGTCGCGCACATATCCACCGCCGGTTGCGGGCTGGGCACTCATGCGCGCCGTTTTCTCGGCCTGCGCAACGGGATGCGAAGCGATCGTCGGCTGCGAGGAAAACGACTGGTCGGGGGAATACGAAACAACCTGACGCACGGGGATGGCACGCGTCGCCTCAAGCGACGCATCGGCCGAGCGCATCGAGGATTGGGCGCTTGCGCTCCCGCTTCCAACACCGTTCGCCACGCGCTCCGTCGGCTGTTCGTTCATTGAATTCATCTATCTCCCCAGAATACGGTCAAGCAGTTTGATTTTGCCCATCCTAGCAGCGCACGTTCCGCCGCTGCTCCGTTGAAATCGACCCGTTATCCTCCCTTCACGCCTTCCCCACACCAAATTGCCACTTGCGCTGTAGCATTCCAAGAAAAGCAATCGAAAGGGGTGCCCCATGGGTCTTTTGGATGGAAAGGTCGCCATTATCACCGGCGGCGGCAAGGGAATCGGTTTCGGCATTGCGAGCGCGTTCGCCGAACAGGGTGCAAGCCTGTTTATTACCGGCCGCACCGAGGGGCGTCTGGCCGAAGCGGCTGAAAAGCTTAAGGGCGAATACGGCGCCGATGTCGCCTACGCCGTTGCCGAGGGCTCCGACGAGGCCCAGGTCGAGGCGGCTGTCGCAAAGTGCGTCGAGCATTTTGGCAAACTTGACGTTATGGTGAACAACGCTCAGGCCTCTAAGAGCGGCACCAACCTTATCGATCACACGAAAGAAGATTTCGACCTGGCCATCAATACGGGCCTGTACGGAGCCTTCTTCTATATGAAGCACGCCTTCCCCGAGCTCAAAAAGACGAAGGGTTGCGTCATCAACCTGGCGAGCGGCGCCGGCCTGTTCGGCAAGCCCGGCCAGTCAAGCTACGCCGCGGCAAAGGAAGGCATTCGCGGCATGACGCGCGTCGCCGCCACCGAGTGGGGCCCCGACGGCGTGCGCGCGAATTGCATTTGCCCGCTGGCGATGACCGAGCAGCTCGCAGCATGGAAGGAAGCCTACCCCGACACGTTCGCCGCCACCATCAAGGGCATTCCGCTGGGACGTTTCGGCGACCCGAAAACCGACATCGGCGGCGTGGCCGTATTCCTCGCGAGCGATTTGTCGGCCTACGTTTCCGGCGAAACCATCACCGTCCAGGGCGGCAGCGGCCTGCGTCCGTAGGCTTGGCCGAAGGCACGGTGCGCAGCGGCAGCCGCGCTCAAGATGGTAGAGGCTCACGATTGGTCACTTCGCCCGTATGCGCAACAGGCAACGCGCCCAAGCCCTACCACTCAAGCAGATATGCGCCCCGAATCTCAGAGGCGCAAGCGTTCATCATTCATCAAGGCGAAGCTTATGTTTCGCCTTTCTTTTTTCTTTTTTTAGAAAACCAAGCTGCGCGCGAATACGGCTGCCAGGGAACGTCTCGAGTCTCAAACCGCACGACACGAGGCCCCAAAACGAGACCATGAAATGACACGCAGGCAAAGGCCCACGGGACGAAGCCCTCGGATGGAACCCTAAGACGAAATGTTCAAAACTGGCCTCGAATGTGGCATTTTTTGCGCACTTCAGCTGCCAATGCGACATTACCTTCGTTGCAGCTCAACATAACCCCAAGTAGATTCCTTAAGGAGATACGCACGCTTTCTTCTCCACCTAAAGAACACCACATTCGAGGCCCATTTTGAACAGACCCAGGAGCCTGCGAGGAAAACGCCGCAGCAAAAAAGGCGCGAGTAGCAAGATGCGCCGCACAACAGTGGCTCGAATAGGCGCAGCACGAACGATCCTAACCCCAACGGCGGCAGCGCACGCAGCAACGACGCAAGTAGCAACGACCAACGGTGAGAACGACTGCAACCATGCGAACAATATCTGTGCGAGCAACAACAGCATGAGCAGCAAAGCGCCGCCGGAAACAAGGAGCTCGTTAGGCTATCGCCGCCGCAAGCAAAAGCAACGCAGCGAGAAACGCGCAGTTCAATCCCGCGAATAGGCGGAAATAGTAAGTCTTGAGTTCGGGATATGCCACGGCGAGCTGCTTATACGAAATGAGGCTCGCCATAGAAGCGATAAGCGTTCCCAAGCCGCCGATATTCACGCCCACGAGCAGCGCCGGCCAATCGGTCGTGAAACCCGAGACAAGAATCGCAGCCGGAACGTTCGAAATAATCTGACTTGCAACAACGCCTACAAGCAAGGCACGCCCATCGACCAGCGCGGCCACTGCTTCGCGCACCACCTCAATGCGCGCGACGTTACCCACAAACACAAAGAACGCGACGAATGTGAACAGCAACGCATAGTCGACATGACGAAGCGCGCGCATGTCGAAAGCGAGCGCGAGAGCAATCGCCGCCACAACGACCAGCCATACCGGCGCGATGCGCGCCACGCACAGCAGGCACATCACAAAAAGCGCAATCCACGGCAGCACATCGCGCAGCGCGAACGACTCTTGCGGCGCCTTCGGATTTACGCCCGCCATCTGTGACGGAATATGCTTGAAGCGTTTGCGATCACGCAATTCGGCAATGCCGATAGCCGCCGCAAGCAACACGAATGCCGCGGCAGAATACGGAACCATGATGCCCACGAGTTCCACCGCGCTCATGCCGGATACGCTTAAGAGATAGATGTTCTGCGGGTTGCCAATGGGCGTGAGCATGCTGCCTACGTTCGCCGCGACGGTCATACATGCTATGGCGAACGCAAGTCGGCGCACGAGGCCCGCCTCGCGCAAGGCGGCAAGGGCGAGCGGCACGAAGGCCACAAGCGCCACGTCGTTGGTAACCACCATGCTCACAAAAAACGTAAGCCCCACGAGCGCCGCGATAAGCACACCGCCGCTTTTGCAAGCGCGAACCAACGCGCGACACGCCCGCGCCAGCACGCCCGCGCGCGCCAGGCCCGATGTGGCGACCATAAGGGAAAACAGCAGGCCAATCGTGCGCCAGTCAATATAGTCGGCATAACCCGCATCGGGCGGAACCGCTACGCACGACGCCGCTGCGAGCACGCACGCGATTGCCAGCACGGCATCGCGTCGGAAGAAGTCGCGTGCACGCCATGCCGCATCCCTAAAACTTCCCATGCGCGCCTTTCCCTCTTCTTCCCAATAATCAACGCTCTGAGCCTAACAAAAACCGCGCATCGTGCCAAATGAGACAAGCGCCCCTCCATCCAATCGCCCAGAGCAACCCACATCCATTTTGTCGCGCCAATCAAAGGCGGATGAACGCGCTCGCCCGCACGAGCAGCCAAAACCGCCGGCTCAAGACAGCCGCATGCCGCAATCGTTGCGACAAGAAAGCCAACGATATAACCGAAGCACCGAAAACCGCACATGCCGTCATCGTTCATACCAAGAGCCCCAATCGCGAAAACACCGCCGTCGCGCCTATGTTGATCTTCCCCGCCGCAGCTCGCCTTCTTCCGGGTATGGCGCCACACGAAGCGAACTGCTTGTTATTCTGAATCTTCATGTTTATTATGTTTTGCATGATGTTTTGGAATTCTGCAAAGGATAAACCCATGTACGACATCCAGCACCTTGAGGCATTTTGCCTTGTCGCAGACGAGCTCAGCTTCACGAAAGCTGCTGCCCGAATGGGCTATTCCCAATCGGCCGTCAGCAAAATCATCATCGATTTAGAGCGCGAATGCGGCGCCACCTTATTTGAGAGGTCGCGTTCAGGCGTTCAGATTACCGCCGAAGGCCAAGTCTTGCTTCCAGCGGCACACGAGGTGGTCGCCGCGCAACAATCATTCGAGACGCGCGTGGCTGAGATCCACAACCTCGATTCGGGTCTCATTCGAATAGGAACCATCTCGAGCATCGCAACCCATTGGCTGCCGAAAATCATCGCGGCATTTCAGGCCGACTACCCCGGCATTCGCTACGAATTGTTCCTAGGCGATTACGAAGAACTCGAAGGCGCACTGGCAAGCGGGCGCATCGACTGCGCATTCTCCCGATTGCCGGCCCGCTATCTCTTAAACGAAACGCCCCTTGAGCAAGACGAGCTGCGCGCCGTGCTTCCCGCCGACCACGAACTTGCAAAGTTGGAAGAAATACCCGTCGAAGCATTTGCCGACGAGGCGTTCATCCAGCTTAAGCGCGACGAAAACGACGAGATCGCTGAAATTTTCGCAGGGCTCGAACACATGCCGAACGCAAGTTTCACCACTTGGGACGATTATGCCGTGATGTCCATGGTCGAAAATGGCCTCGCCGTAAGCATTCTTCCGAGCCTTGTTCTACGGCGCGTGCCCTATCGCATCGCCACGCGCCCCCTCGCCCCTCGGGCTTTTCGAACGCTTGGCTTCCTGACGCGCAAAACGAGCTCACCGTCGCTCGCCGTAGAACGATTCAGGGAATACCTCGATTGCCGCAACGACGCCTAGAGCGAGAACGGCCCCGCCGAAAACGACGGTCCGCGCAGGAACGCAGGAATGAAGAGAAGCAAGGACGAGATATACGGCGCGTCTTAAGCAGGGCCGCCTTGACCCTCGGGGCGATTGCCCGTCGCGGGGCCGCCGCCCATGCCGCCCGTGGCGATGCCGCTCGTGCCCGTCGTGGATGCCGTAGCCGTAGTTGCGGCGCCATCCACCGACGCCGTTATCGTATCGCCATCGGAAACGCCCGCGCCGCTCACGAGCACGCAACCGAAGGCCTTAGTCGCCGTAAACGTCGCAATCACATTGCCGTCCGCATCGGTCGCTTCAATCACATTGCCAGCCGAACCGCTCGCCTGTACGAGAGCAAACGCCTGCGTACCGCTCGTGAAGCTTTGCGCCATGCCCACAGCGCCCGCCACGAGCACTGTACCGCCAGAAATCGTCGCTTCACCGTCGTAATCGAACGCGCCATCGCCGTCGCTCGAGGGGCCATTCACCAGAAGCGTTCCGCCGGTAATTTCGACATTGCCGTTGGAATCGACGCCATCGCCCTGGGAATCAAGCACAACCGTGCCGCCATTGATTTGGATGAGGCAATTCGAATCGCTTACGCCAGGTGCGCCACCCTGCCCGCCAGGGGCTTGGCCACCGCGCTCCATGCGACCTTGGGCATCGGGGTCATGACCAAGGTCGCTCGGAGCCTCACCCGCCTGACCACCCTGAGCGCCATCGTCGCTCGGAAGCTCGGGCGGGGTCGCACTGTCTTGCTGGCCTGCGCCCTGCGGCGCCGTATTCTGCTGCCCATTCGAATCGGCATTGGCACTCGACGCACCGGGCGCACCGATCGAACCATCGAGCTGGGCTGCATTCGCGCCTGGCTCGCCCGACGGAGCGATCGTCGACGTATCCGCATCGGACGATTCGGAATCGTCGCTCAAGTCGGCCGCAGAAGCGTTCATGGCGTCATCGAGCGCGCAAATATTAGTATCGCCGTCATTGACGACGACCTGTTCGGCCTCATAGCCCTCGTTGCACGCTTCGGCAACGAACGACCCATCGTTCACTTCAAGCTTCGTCTCGCAATGAAATGCGTCATCACCACTGCGCACCGTAGTCGATCCGCCGTTGAGCGCGCCTTCCAAATCGGAATGCAACGCATCGTCAGCGGCATCGATTTCAATCGACCCGCCAGCTATGCAAAGATGCGTCTTCGCTTGAATGCCGTCGTCTTCGGCGTCAATCGAAAGCGACCCGCCGCTCACATACACGAAGCCCTTTTCGGGATTGGTCGATTTACTCGATTTCACGCCATCGGCACCCGAGTCAATCGAAATATCTCCCGCGCCAATTTTCACGGAATCTTTGCCGTTGAGGCCATCCTCGACGGCACTCACGTTGATTGATCCGCCATAGACAACCAGGTCGTCTTTCGAGAATACCCCATGGCGATAATTACCTGATACATCGAGCGAGCCCAAACCATTGATCGTCAAATCGCATGTCGCGTATATGCACGCATTCGCATCTTCGCTTGTAAATGCGCTTCCATCGGATAAGCTGTTCTGCGTTCCTTCCGCCAGCGTGATAAAACATGTATCTGCCGACTGAATATCAATTGCAGGCCCACTGGAAGACGCTATCTTTACACCGTTAAGAACAATCTGAACCTTATCGTTTTCGCTGGTAGTTACCGTAATCGATCCATCAGTCAAATTTCCTGACACAATATAGGTTCCCGCAGTGGAAATCGTTACCGTAGAGCCCTCTGCCGCAGCGCCCGACCCCGATACGCTCGCCGAATCACCCGAGAGCGTTATCTTGGTTGCAGACGATTCATCAAAGGAAGCATCCATATCACGCTTGGAATATTCAAGATTGAGGGCGGAGGCATCAAACGCAGCAGCAACCTCTTCAAAACTCGCGTATTCAACGCTCTTCTCAGACGCGTTTTCCTCAAGAACTTCCGCAGTCGATGCGATTGAAGGTTCGTCGGCATCGGTCGCCGAACAGCCCACCACAGAAAAAAGCAGTACCGCAGCAGCGCAACCCGAAAGCAGCAATCCGGCCCCGCGCAGCATGCCCACAAAATCGGTGCGGGCGGAACCTTCGTCGCGTCGAGAATCGCTCGTTTTCTGCACCATTACAAGACCTCCTTCGCCATAGGCGCACGGCCAAGCGTGATTTTCAGATTGCCGTTCATGGTGCGCATTTCGTCGATCATGCGCTTCTCAAGACCGGGCTTGCGCATACGAATCTCGTATTCGAGCTGATATAGGCTGCCCATGTTCGTCGTGCGAATCTCAACAAGCTCATGGCTTTCTGTGAAACGCTCCAGCACGCTATCGAACATGCCGTCGAATTCGAGGTCTTCAGGAACCGAAACGCACAGGCGTTTGCCCGGCTCGGCGGGTTTGCCAAACGGCGTGCACACATACACGACGTTCACGATGGCCACAATGATGGTGAACAGAACCGCGAGGCCGATGAAGCCCATGCCGGTCGCTAGACCAATGGCCATCGCCAAAAACACGCTGCCGATGTCTTTCGCAGATCCGGGAATGCTGCGGAAGCGGACGAGATTGAACACGCCCATAACTGCGATGCCAGCGCCCAGATTGCCGTTTACAAGGGTTATGACCATTTGCACGATGAGTGGCAAAAGCGCAAGCGTGACCACAAAGTTCTTCGAATAGTTGTGCCGGAACATGTAAATGGCCGCACATGCCGCGCCGAGCACAATCGATGCCGCGCAGCACATCAAGAACTCGGGCGTCGAAACGCTCGCCATGGCGGAATCAGCCGTTCCGAACAACGACGTAGATACAAGGTCGAACATGAGTGAACTCCTCTAGAAGAAACGGGATGAACAAAGACTTATGCGCCAATAACGATATTGGGAAGCTGCGAAGCCAACGAATTCGTGACGGCAATGTCGGTCGCACGCGTAGACGAGCTTAATTCGAGCAATTGGCCGTCCTGGAGCCAGTCCTGGGAACGCTCCTGTTCGCCGCGCATAGCCTCATCGAATGCAACTTGCTCGCGATAGGCCTTTGGAGCAGCCTTGCCCTCGCACGCCAAATACGCTTCGCCGTATTTAGAAAACGATGTCGGATAGGCCCCACAATCATCGAGCGCGCGCACGAGCCACAAGGGATAGGCGCCCGGAACCTTTACTTCCATAATTGCCTCGCCCGCAGCGAGCAAAGGCACCGAAGCACGCTTTCCTTCTGGTGCGAACAAATCGCGATACCGAATGCGCTCGTCGAACGTAATGCGCACGCCCTCCGCTTCGGCCCCACGCGCATCCAGCAGAGGCGCCCATGCCACGCGTTCAACCAGAATGGCCATCGAAGGAAGCACAGGACCGTTGCGACGAACGCATGCCGCAATCTCTTCCGCGATTTGCAGATTTTTCGCCGAGCGCGAATCCGCTTCGAACGCCTCGTCGGCCAGCGGATGACGAGAAATCGCCCTCTCATAGGGCACGCCCACCATGAGCAACTGTGCCGCCGGCTCGCTTGCCGCAATGCGGCGTTTATACACAATGCCCTCATGCTTCTTTTTCAGTTCGACAAACACCGGGGCGCTGGCATTGCGCGGGCCATACGTGCGCAAGCGAAGCTTTTCTTTATAGAGGGGCTTTTCGAGCGACCGAGAAATCATGTCACGATTCGGCGTGTCGTAATACACGCTCGTAATGGACGTTTGCCCATATTCATCAGGCGCCATATGCGCGCTCAGAGCCTGCTTTATCGCGCGAACCTGCATAGTGTTTAGACGGTACTTCACTTCCTTGCGTTCAAACGTCCCCGTAAACTCAGCCATAGCTGCTCCAATCTCGTAAAATCGAGGCGAATTCGATGGCGCCATGCTAAAACGCATGCCTGAAAGGGCGCTGAAAAGCCACGAGAGCTTTCAGGTTTCTTTCAGCGCCGCAGGTAAAATAAGGATTGCCGAAAAAAGCACTTCGGTTTCGGAGGCTGGCGGGCTTTCCCGAAATCTTCTGCAAGCAAGCTGACTTTATTCAATGCATGCAGAGCAAGGCGCATAGCGAGCATGGCGAGCGGTAGCCGCAGCGCGATTTCGGGAAAGCCCGCCAGCCTCCGGAACCCTAAGCGCGCTCCATTGAAGAAAAATGCGTCGTGCCAAACGCGTCCGAGAGCGACCTCACGCAGGGCACGACTCCGAGATTAAGAAAAGGCATCGACCATGAACCTGCTTATCGTTGAAGACGACATGCGACTAGCAAGCGCACTCGCCCATATCCTAGAAGAGGCCGGCCACGCGGTTGACACGGCGAACGACGGCGAAACTGGCTACGCCTACGCGTCTCAGGGAAAATACGACGTCGCGATTCTCGATGTGATGCTGCCCAAGAAAAACGGGTTCGACATCGTCTCTGACCTGCGCCGCGCCGGAATCGCCACCCCGGTGCTCATGCTCACCGCACGCGATGCGGTGCCCGACAAAATCCGCGGGCTCGATTCGGGCGCCGACGACTACATGACCAAGCCGTTCTCGCCCGCAGAGCTCATGGCGCACCTACGCGCGCTCACCCGCCGCCAAGGCGAGGTTGAATTCGAGACCCTTCGCGCATTCAACCTGACCCTCGATTTGACCGAACGCGAATTCGCGTCCGAATCATCCTCCATCCACCTTTCCGCAAAAGAATTCGCACTCGCCCGCGTACTCATGTCGAATGCCGGCAAAACCGTGCCGAAAGCAACCATCATCGATCGCGTATGGGGCACCACAGGCGTTACCGAGGATAACAACGTCGAAGCGTACGTTTCGTTCTTGCGCAAGAAGCTGCGATTCCTCGAAGCCAACGCGCACATAGAGACAATTCGTGGCGTGGGCTACCGCCTAGCGGAGGGTCGCGATGCGTAAAGGCACGAAAGGCAACCCCGTGCTCTTCAAGTTGCGAAAGAAATTCATTGCGCTAAATATGGTGTGCGTTATGACCGTAATCGCGGTCTCATTCACCGCGATTTGCATTTTCGACTGGAAGCAGGACGTCGCAGGGGTTCAGCAAGCCATCGCCAATTCCCTCGACAACGCAATTGATCAGCACGAGCGCAGGGAAATACACAACGACAGGCCGCCCAAGCACGAATTTGGCGGAAACTGGGCAAGCACGACCGACGCCAGCGGGCAGAACAGCGAGAGCGAACCGCAGAGCGAGTCAGATGTCGGCGATGGCGACGATGCCCCATCGAACGATGATGCCATCAGCCATGACGAAGCCCAAAGCGGAGCTCTCGCCCCCAAAATCGGCGGAGGCCAGGGCCAAACGATTCCCGTTGCAGTATATGCGCTGAACGCCGAAGGCAGCGCGATGAATGCCTCGCCCGCTGGCACTGCCAACATCAATGACGAGGTGCTCGAAACCGCGCTCTCGCGCCTTACCCCCGCAGAAGACGGCACGGGTTCTTTCTCTGACTTGGGGCTCTTCTTCGAAAAGCGAACGATTGGCGACACCACGTACCTCGCGTTCGCCGATGCCAATTCCGCCGCCGGCTGGAAGTCGCTCGCGCTCACCCTCGTTGGCGCGGCAATCGCTGCGCTCGCGGCGTTTTTCGTGATATCGCTGTTCTTCTCGCGCTGGGCGCTGCGTCCCGTCGAGCAAACGTGGCGATCTCAGCGCCAATTCATCGCCGATGCCTCGCACGAGTTGAAAACCCCGCTTACCGTGATTCTGGCCGATGCCTCCATCGCGCTCGAACATCCCGAGCGCACCGTCGAAAGCCAACGCCAGTGGGTTGAGGGCATTCAGGTCGAGGGGCAACGCATGCAGGGCCTTGTTGAAGATATGCTCACCCTGGCCAAGCACGACACCGCCGAAGTCGACGCGCAAGCAACCATGGGCAAGCAACAAGAAAAGCTCGATTTGGCCGGCATGGCCCAGCGCGCGGTACTTCAATTCGAAGCCGTCGCCTTCGAGCGCGGTGTTGAAATCAATGCGGCTGAAAACTCCTCGGCCCCCGTGTTCATTGACGGCGTGCGAGGCGACATCGAACGTGTGCTTGGCATTCTCATTGACAATGCGTGCAAGTACGCCGAAGCCGATGGACACGTCGTCGTGGGCACGAAGCGCGAAGGCAAGCATGCCATCGTCCAGGTGACCAATACCGGCACGCCCATTCCCTCTTCTGACCTGCCTCATATTTTCGACCGCTTCTGGCGCGCCGACGAAGCGCGCACAAGCGGAGCCGGAGGCTACGGTCTGGGCCTTTCCATTGCACGCAGCATCGTCGAAGAGCACGGCGGCACGCTTTCCGCGCAAAGCTCCGCCGAGCGCGGAACCACGTTCACCGCGAAATTCCCGATTAAGAAAGATTAGGGCTCGAAAAGCGATACGGCGCCGACCGGTCCAGCAATCCATCCACAATGGAAAAGAGGCCCGCTTCCCTGGTTTTTCAGAGAAGCGGGCCTCAAACGCTTTCGAAGTACGGGAGCGCCGCTTTTCAGATACGAAACGGGTCGTTTGCCTTCATGCCCCGCTAACGACGAGGGCGTTTTGAGCCATTGCCGGCGTTGGAACGATGCGTGCCGACATGTTCTCCCCGGCCTTTCGATAGGCCACCTTTGCCGCCATGCTTCGTCGCGCCCGCATTGGAGCCACAGCCCGACGTCGCGCCCTTGCCGCCACCGATACCCCGAGAGCTATGTACGCCCTTGGCTCCCTTACCGCTTCGAGCGCTATTGCCGCCGCTGGCAGCGGCTCCTTTGCCACCTTTTCCACCAGGGCCGCCGCTTCTGCCATCCCCCGGACGCACCAAGCATTTCGGCCCAAAGCCAATCAAATCTTCGCGATGGGCTTTTCGCAACGCCTCACGCACAAGGTCGCGGTTGGCGGGGTTGCGGTATTGGATAAGCGCGCGCTGCAGCGCCTTCTCGTGCGAGCTTTTCGGTGTATATACCGGCTTCATGGTGCGCGGGTCGACGCCTGTGTAATACATCGCCGTGGACATCGTGGAAGGCGTTGGGTAGAAATCTTGCACCTGCTCGGGATTGAACCCCATATCACGGCAGAATTCGGCCAGCTCAATGGCTTCTTTCAAGGTGGACCCCGGATGCGAGCTCATCAAATACGGCACCACGAACTGCTTCAAGCCGAGCTTGTCGTTTATGGCTTCGAACTTCCTGCAAAACGCCTGGTACACTTCGTTTTTCGGCTTGCCCATCACAGAAAGCACCGCATCGCTCACATGTTCAGGCGCCACACGCAACTGGCCGCTCACGTGATACTGTGAAAGCTCGCGCAAAAACGTGTCATCAGAATCGGCCATCACGTAATCGAAGCGCACGCCGCTGCGCACGAAGACCTTTTTCACGCCAGGCAGCGCACGCAGGGCACGCAGCACATCGAGGTAAGGCTTATGGTTCACCTCAAGCTTCTTGCAAGGTTCAGGGAACAGGCACGCCTTGTGCGCGCATGCGCCGCGACGCAGCTGCGCTTTGCACGCCGGCGCCGTGAAATTCGCTGTAGGGCCGCCCACGTCGTGGATGTACCCTTTGAATTCAGGATCGCGTGTAAGCTGTTTCGCTTCTTCAACGAGCGACGCCTTGCTACGCGCCGTCACGATGCGCCCCTGATGGAACGTGAGCGCGCAGAAGCCGCATTCGCCAAAGCATCCGCGATTGCTCGACAGGCTGAACTTCACTTCTTTAATTGCCGGTACACCGCCCGCAGCTTCATAATCGGGATGATAGTCGCGTGCATACGGCAAGGCGTATACCGCATCGAGCTCCTCGGTGGAAAGCGGCTTTTGCGGTGGATTCTGCACCACGAACACATTGTGCGGGTATTCCTCGACCAAACGCTTTCCGCGATAGGGGTCGGAGTTTTCCCACTGCACATTGAAGCTGCGCGCGTATTCGAGCTTATCGGCCTGGAGAGCCTCGAACGCGGGCAATTCGATGGCATCTTCCACGCATTCGAGCGATCGAGCCTTGTAGGCAGTTCCGTCGACGAACGTAATATCTTCCACGGCGATGCCCGCCGCAAGCGCATCGGCGATTTCGACAATAGCGCGCTCGCCCATGCCATAAATAAGCAAGTCGGCGCCAGAATCGAGCAGAATGGAACGCTTAAGCGAATCGGACCAATAGTCGTAATGCGCCAAGCGACGCAGGCTCGCCTCAATACCGCCCAAAATAATAGGCGTGTGCTTATGCGTGCGTCGTATGAGGTTGCCGTACACCGCTGTGGCGTGGTTGGGGCGCCTATTAGGCGCACCGCCCGGCGAATAGGCATCTTGGCTGCGTGGAACCTTGTTTACAGTGTAATGATTCACCATGGAATCCATATTGCCCGACGAAACAAGGAAGCCCAAGCGCGGCTCGCCGAACACATTCACGCTTTCGGGGTCGCGCCAGTCGGGCTGCGCGATAATGCCCACCTTATAGCCGTGCGACTCGAGCACGCGCGAAATAATCGCCATGCCGAACGACGACTGGTCGACGTACGCATCGCCGCACACGTAGGTAAAATCGACGCCATCCCAACCGCGGGCGCGCACGTCATCCATATTCACGGGAAGAAACGCACTGCGCGGCGCGTGATGTACGACGGCATGCTTCTGGCGGCCTCCGCCAACGTTGCGAGAAGCGCCCTTCCCAGTATATTTCGCTTGCGCCGCCGCATTCTTCGCATACCCGCTGGCGCCTTTGCGAGCAGGCTTGCCCGCGCCTTGCTTTTGGGGACTCCGAGATTTCCGCGGTTCCTGTGCGCCTTCGCGCCCGGCGCTTCCCTGTTGGTTTTGGGCAGCATACGACAAACGCGGGCCCTTGTTGGACCCGCGTTTTACACTGCGATGGTTGTTCTGCCCCACCATTACTTCGAAGCGTCGTCGGAAGTGGAGCTGTCAGCCATATCGGCGACCATCGAGTCGGCCTTGGAGAGATGCTCGATGCCCGAATCGTAACGCGCCTTCACGTCGTCGATGCCCTTCGCGGCCTCGGCAGCGGCATCGAGATTTTCGCCGGCGTTCTTAATTTGCGCGTAAATCTCAACGTAATCGGAAAGCGCCTGGCCCAAATCGTTCGCGCCAGCCTCGTATTCGCTCTTCACATCTTTCAGCGCGTCGGGCGCTTCCAGAGCGGCGATTTTATCGAGCGCCTTGGTGGCGTTGCTCGCGGCAACGCGCATGGCAGCAACGTCTTGCTTCGCAGCGGCGTCGCTGAAATTCGAAAGCGCACTCGCGGCTTCCTGGCTGATGGAATTCACCGAAGACATGTACTCGCGATTCACCTGGGCAGGCGTTTTTTCCTGCTGAGAATCGGAACCCGAGCAGCCCGCAAGAGCCGCCATGGCCAAGCACAGGGCGCACGCAATCGCGGCGATTTTCATGAACTGCCCGGCGTGGGCACGGAATGTATTGAGCATCAGGTCAAACCTTTCTTTTCGTGACCTTGAACTATAGCAAACTACTGGGTCGAAATATCCAAATCCGCAAGAGTTACGCGGCGCGCCACCAATTCGGCAAGAGGATCGAGGAAACACCATTCAGCCGCCGGCAAGCCGCGGCGTGCGAGCGTGATAAGCTCATCGCAAACCTCAGCCGCCGAGCGCTGATACACCTCTGCCGCATATCCCGACTCCATAAGAGCGTCCTTCGCCTTGGCGACATCGGATTCGGAAATGCCCGCACAGCTGCGCACAAGCGTTTCAAGCGAGCTTTTGCCATAGAACAGGCCCTTAATGAGCGCCGCATACGCCAGCACATAGGGAACAGGCATTGAGTCGGCCGGACGAATTTCAACATAGCTCTTCAGGCGCACATCGGGGAACACCATCGACATAGCATGGAACACCTCGTCGTCGGTCATAGCGCGACGAGCGAAAATCTCGCCGAACGTGCGCGTGTCGTAGCGTGCCTCGCCGTCTTCGTCGAGCGCGACGATCGCGGGAACGTCGAGCAAATATGCCGCATAGTCTTCAAAACCGAAGCCTTCGTCGAAAATGCCCGGCACGGAATTGCAGCGGTCGGGGTCGCAGTATTTCCAAACCTCGGTGCGCATAAGCGCATGCGGGCGACGGCTGCCCTCAAACACGGGCGTGTTGTCGCACATAAGCGCGAACAGCGGCGCAAGCACCTGCGCCACACGCATTTTCGCAATGCAATCGGCCTCATCGACGTAGTCGATGGAAATCTGCGTGGATGCGCTTCCTCGCATCATGCGCGGGCCCCACGGGCCAATAGACGAAAGGTATTCATTCATATAATCGTAGCGAGCCTTAGGAATAAGCTCCTTATCAGCCGCACGGTTCACCGGGTCGAACCCAAGCGTAAGCGCTCGCCCGCCAATGGGAGAGAGCGCCTGATAGGCGTCATCTTCGAATTCGAGGAAGACGCGCTTGGCATCGATGAGGCTCTCGAATGGCCCCGCCGAAAGCTCCAACTGCGCTGCGGGCTCAATGGTTACCGCCGCCCCCGGGCGCGCCACACCGAGCAAGTCGCCGCCATGAACGGTGGCCTCGGGATATTTCTCCTGAAGCGCAGCGAGCACGTCGCGCACGCCGTTGGGCTGGCTGTAGGTGATAGGATCGCCCGTGCCATCGACGCAAATATGCTCGAGTTCGATCCCCACTCGACGGCATTCGGCCTTCGCGCCCGCGCGCAAATGCGCCACGATTGCAGCAATGTTTTCCTCACGCGCCGGCTGGCTCGAAGCGAGCTGCGCATTGCGCGCAGCAGTTGCTTTCCTCATAAGGTCCTCATTTCCCTCCCGCGCAGCACAACGCCCACGCGTTGCCACCCTTCATGCGGGCCTAAACCATGCATGGCGCCTATGGTAACGCGAACGCGCTTATTTCGACGCGAGCATAAAACGATTTCACGAAGGCGTTGCCAGCTTGTTGGAGAGCATGACGGAAACCCCGCGCTCAACTTCTGTCGAACGCGGGGTTTTGGGAGAGGTTTGCAGACCAGACGGACAATGGCGTTCAAAAATGGAAGCAATTGCGCAACGTTTTACCGTGACGCACAAGAAACCCCCGATAGCACCCTTTATTGCGTTTCGCGCATTTTTGCCCCTCCCCCGCGTATATTCAAAAATCCCCCAATGAACGGGGAAATGGGTGTATTTTTCCGCTGCAAGGAGTACAATTTATGCATCACGAAGGCTTTGCCACGTATTTTATGCATTCATAATTTCGGCTGAGGGGAACGAAATGACGAAACGCGCCGTACGTCACGATGTAATTCGTGACATTATCCGAAAAGGCAACATCAAAACCCAGCGCGACCTGGTCGAGCAGCTTTCCGCTGAAGGATACGACTGCACGCAGGCAACCGTATCTCGCGATATCGCAGGCATGGGTCTGGCGAAATCGCGCGAGGGCTATTATGTGTTGCCCGAAGACCTTCGCTTGCAACGCATGGTGGGCGAACTGGTCGATTCCATCGAGGTCGTGAACAATTTCATCGTGCTGCGCACGCCTTCCGGCATCGCGAGCGGCGTCACGGTGGCGCTTGACGCGGCCGAGCTCAAGGGCGTCGCGGGTTCGCTCGCTGGCGACGACACCGTGTTCGTGATGTGCTATTCCAGCATCGATGCAGAAAACGTCGCCGCCGTCATCCGCAGGCTGCAAGATCAATAAACCAGAGATTTGCCACGCGCTTGTTTTGCGAGCACGCATTTCCCAAAATCACTCGAAACAAAAATGGGGGCCGATGTGGCCCCCATTTTCATGTATGCGGAATAGCCGCTAGCCACGCATCTCTGCGCCCGTGGCCTTCGACACCTTCGTCACGAGCTTCTCGTGCGCCTTATCGACCTCTTCGCTCGTAAGCGTGCGGTCGGCGGCGCGATACGTCAGCGAGAACGCCATCGACTTCTTGCCTTCGCCCACGCGCTCGGCGTCGCGATACACGTCGAACAGATGCACGCTCTCAAGCAGCTTGCCGCCCGCGCTCTGCATGCACTGCATGATCTTCTCGCACGTCACGGCCTCGTCCACGACGAACGCGGCATCGCGCTCGACGCCCGGGAACTGAGGCACGTCGACATAGTCGCGAGCCGGACGGGCATTGCGCTCAAGCGCAGCCATGTCGAGTTCGAACGCCACCACGGGGCCTTCGGCATCGTAGGCGGCAACCGCCAGCGGATGCAGCTCGCCCACCCAGCCAATCACGTCGCCGCCAGAAAGCATCTCGGCCGCGCGACCGGGCTGCAAATGAGGCGCATCTTCGGCGGAAAGCGCCTTGAAGCGAACCTTCGGCAACGCGAGCTCGCGAGCGATAGCCTCGAGCGCACCCTTGCCATCGAAGAAGTCGAACGCACGCGGATCGGTGTTCCAACCCTTGTCGTCCATAGCGCCCGCCAAAACGCACGCCAGCTTGCGGCGCTCCTTCGGCTTGCGGTCGCCTTCGTGGGCCGCAAACACGGTGCCGATTTCGTACAGCTGAATGTTCGACACGCCATGCGCCTGGTTATGCGCGACGCTGCGCAGCAAGCCAGGAACAACAGTGCGGCGCATGAACGCCTGCTCCGAATTCATGGGATTGATGAGTTCGACCGCCTCGCCCAGGCCGTCTTCCTTCATGCGCAGCTTGTCGAGGTCGTCGCCGGCGGCGAACGAATACGTCATGGTCTCGTTGATGCCGCACGCAGAAAGAGTGCGATGGATTTTCGCATCCACGAGCTGCGCGTTCGTGCGCACGCCAATACGGCCGCGACCAGCAGGAAGCGTAGTGGGGATGTTGTCCATGCCATAGAGGCGCAACACTTCTTCGTACAGGTCGATCTCGCGCGGAAGGTCGGGGCGGAACGTGGGCGAAACCACCGACAGCACATCGACATCTTCGGTTTGAGCCACTTCGCAGCCAAGGCGCTCAAGCGTATCGATGATGAAATCGCGCGGAATATCGGCGCCCATCATAGCCTGAAAACGCTTCACGCGGAACTGCAGGTGCGGCTGCTCGCTGGGAGCGGACCACACATCAACGATGCCGCAGCCGTCTTCGCCAATGCGGGCAACGGTGCCGCCGGCAACCTCGACGATGAGCGCCGCAGCAGCGGCCGAACGCGCCTCGACGCCATGGTCGTCAACACCGCGCTCGTAGCGCATGGAGCTCTCGCTGAACAAGCCCAGGTTGCGGCTCGTGCGGCTCGTGCGGCCAGGCTCGAACACAGCGGTTTCGAGCAGAATATCGGTCGTTTCCTCGGTGACCTCGGTATCAAGGCCGCCCATAACGCCCGCGAGCGCCACGGCACCCTGATCGGGCGTGGAAATAACCGTCATGTCGCTCGTGAGCTTACGATGCTCACCGTCGAGCGTGGTGAGTTTCTCGCCATCTTCGGCAGCGCGAACCACAATATGGGCCACGCCCTCGGCGTTCTTGACCTTGTTCAGATCAAACGCATGCAGCGGCTGGCCGAACAGGAACAGAATGTAGTTCGTCACGTCGACGACGTTGTTCACGGAGCGCTGGCCAATGGCGGCAAGGCGCTCGACCATCCAGTCGGGGCTCGGGCCCACCTTCACGCCATGAATCACGCGAGCGGAATAACGCGGGCAGCGCACGGCGTCGGCAACGTCGATTTTCACGGCGTTGGGCTCAACTTCGCCCGCAAGCTCCAGCTTGGCGGCCATGTCCTGAAGCGGGTTCGTCCACGGCTTGGCGTACATAGCGCCAACCTCGCGGGCAAAGCCCACAACGGAAAGGCTGTCGGGTCGGTTCGGGGTGATTTCCAGGTCGAGCACCGTATCGGTGAGGCCCATGAAATCGGCGATAGGCTGGCCGATTTGTGCATCTTCAGGGAGCACCCAAATGCCTTCATGGTCGGTGCCCATGCCCAATTCGCGCTTCGAGCAGCACATGCCCATGGAGGTCACGCCACGAAGCTTCGACTTCTTGATTTTAAAATCGCCGGGAAGCACCGCGCCGATCGTAGCGACGGGCACTTTGATGCCAGCGGCGATGTTCGGGGCGCCGCACACAATCTGAATCGGCTCGTCGCCACCCACATTCACCTTCACCACATGCATGTGGTCGGAATCGGGGTGGTCTTCGCACGTCTCGACATAGCCCACGACCACGCCGTCAAACGCGGCGCCAAGCTTGTCAACGCCCTCGACGCCCGTGCCCGTAAGGTCAAGCTTGTCGCAGAACGCCTTAATGTCAGAAGGCACCTCGACATAATCGGAAAGCCACTTCAAAGAAACTTTCATAATTCGTCCTATCTAAACAGCCATCTCTGATCTATCAAAAAATCAGCGAGCGGGCCTTTTATTTAATCAATCGCCGCAGGTCAACTAAAAGTCAGCGAGGGCTTTTGTGGTGCGCCGAATTAAGGCGTCGGGCGGCCGAGCGTACTTCGTTACGCGAGGGCAAGCCCGAAAGCCTTAAGGCGGCGTGCCACGAAAGACCGCAGCGTCGGCAGTCAGTTTTAAAAATTAAAATTTTTAAAACTGACGCAGGAAGCGCATATCGCCCTCAAGCAGCATACGCAAGTCGGGCACGTTGTACTTCAGGCATGCGATGCGCTCGACGCCCATGCCGAACGCGAAGCCCGAGTATTCTTCAGGGTCGATGTCCACAAAGCCGTAGACGTTCGGGTCGACCATGCCGCAGCCCAGAATTTCAAGCCAACCGGTGCCCTTGCACATGCGGCACTTCTCGCCGTTGTGCAAGTGGCCCGAACCGCCGCACACGCCGCAGCTCACGTCGGCCTCGGCAGAGGGTTCAGTGAACGGGAAGTAATGCGCACGGAAACGCGTCTTGCGATCAGGGCCGAACATCTGCTTGCAGAAATAGTCGAGCGTGCCCTTCAGGTCGCCAAACGAAATGCCCTTGTCGACAACGAGGCCTTCCACCTGGTGGAACTGAGGCAGGTGGCTCGGGTCGGCGACGTCGCGGCGATACACCTTGCCCGGCGCGATGATGTAGATAGGCGGCTTGTTTTCCTCCATGGTGTGCACCTGCACGCCCGAGGTTTGCGTACGCAGAAGCGCCGCCGATTCGCCCTTCACGGCAGCCTGCTCGCCCGTGCGGTCGACCAGGTAGAACGTGTCCTGCATGCCGCGCGACGGGTGGTCGGCGGGAGCATTCAGGGCTTCGAAGTTGTAGTAGTCGGTCTCGGCCTCGGTACCGGAGGCCACGGAATAGCCCATGCCAAGGAAGATATCGGAAATCTCATCGATAATGCCGCTGATCAGGTGGCGCGTGCCAACCTGCTGGCCGCGGCCGGGAAGCGTGATGTCCACAGCTTCCGCATCCATCTTCGCAAGCAGCTCCGCCTTCGCAAGCGCTTCCTTGCGATTCGCGAGCGCCGACTCCACCGCATTGCGCACGATGTTCGCGGTTTTACCCACTTCAGCGCGCTCTTCTTTGGGAAGCTGACCCATGCCGCGCAGGTAGCCCGTAAGCGTGCCCTTCTTGCCAAGCACGGCTACGCGAACCTCTTCGAGCGCCGCCGTGTCGGCCGCCGCCTCGATGTCGCGCAGGGCTTGGGCATTAAGCTCGTTGAGCTCGTCGACTATTGCCATAGCCTTCGCCTTTCGTTGTTATGCCGAGTGGACGCACCGCCCAGCCGCCGCGCCCGAGGTTGCGCGACCTTCGCCAATAAAAAAGAGCCTTCTTTCACCCCTCGGCCGAATTCGATTGCTCGAACTCGCAGCCCAAGGACGAAAGAAGGCTCTCGCGGTACCACCTTGGTTGACGGCCTTCACGCGAAACCGCGCAAGCGTGCCGCCCGCTCGTATGCCCTGTAACGGGAGCGCCCGGCATGACCTAATTGCAAATCCGCGGGATATGCCCGCCAGCGTTCAACCATGCTGCTCAGAAGGGAATCGGCGTCGCTGCGCGCTTGAGGCCCTTCCAGCCAAGGGGCCCTTCTCTGAAAAGCACGCGTCTGCAAGCCGCTGTCTTCGTCTTAGCATTTGCGTTCGGAAGTATAGCGCACTTTCGTCGCATAGCGCATCATCCATCAAGACGTTTCACGAATTTCAGGCAAACAAAAAGGCCCGCTCAAATGAGTGGGCCTCTTCTCTGTGCGATGTATTCGCGGTTGAAACTACTCAGCGGCAGCTTCGGTGGCCTCGGCGGCAGCTTCCTCAGCGGGAGCGGCTTCCTCGGCAGGAGCCTCAGCGGCAGCCTTGGCGGCTTCAGCCTCAGCCTTCTTGGCGTACTCGGCAGCACGCTTAGCCTTCTCGGCAGCCTTGGCTTCGCGCTCGGCCTTCTTAGCGGCCTCGAGCTCGGCAGCCTTAGCGGCCTTAGCGGCCTTCTTCTCGGCCTCAGCCTTGGCGACCATGTCGGCAGCAGAGCCGAACTTGTCGGCAAAGCGCTGAACGCGTCCACCGGTGTCGATGAGCTTCTGGGTGCCGGTGAAGAACGGGTGGCACTTGTTGCAGATGTCGATCTTCAGCTCGCTCTTGGTGGAGCGAGTGGTGAAGACGTTGCCGCAGGTGCACTTAACGGTGCACTCAACGTATTCGGGATGAATTCCCTGCTTCATTGGTATTCTCCTTTGACAGAGTGCCTTGGTTTCCGACCAAGGCAGGACACAGCCCTCGAATAATACCACAGCCCCTACCCTGCATTGCAAGGGAGAAGCTGTGAAGATTCGAGGGTTTCACAGAATCGGGACGCGCTTTCCGGCGAGCAGGCGCTTTCGTCTTATTCATACGGGTCCTTTTCCGCACCGTGCGTCTTATTTGAACTGCGATTCGTGCTTCGCGAAGAAGTCGGTGCGCGGCGGAAGCTCCACGATGGCGTGGCGGCAAGCCTCAACGTCGGCGGCGTCGCACAGCTCAGCCATGCCCTCGAACGGCGCGTTCCAGCTGAACACGCGCTCGGCGGGAAGGCCCAAATGCTCCACGATCTTCTCGCAACCGTCGGGCGCCACAGGATGCATGAGCAACGTGGCGACGCGCAGCGTGAAGAAGCTGTCGACAAGAATCTGGCGACGCATGTCAGCATCGTCGGCACCCTCGGCGGCCTTAATGCCGTCAGCCCAATGCTTCTGCGCCCAGCGAATGAAGTCGTCCATGAGCGTCATGACCGAATGCAGTTCAGCCTTGTGCATAATGGCCTCGTATTCCGCCATGGCCTTATGGCAGCGCGCCACCACGTCGGCCGCGGGAGCGCCAAGGGGCATGAAGCCCTCGAAGTTCTTCTGCGCCTCGTAGAAGCAGCTGCGCGCTAAGCGGTTGAACACGTTCGTGAGCAACGCGCCTTCCTTGAGCACGGGGTCGGCCACGCGGGGGTCGTTGCGCTTCGCCTCGTCGGCCTCGAACGGCTTGGGCTTGAAGCCCACCGATTTCACATCGAGGCCCAGGCCAAGCCAATGGGCGCGCAGCTGGTCAACCGTATAATGCTCGAGCAGCTGGTCAGCCGAGGGAGGCTTCACTGCGCCCGAAGACGACGCCTTCACCTTGCCGAACAGAATATGGTGGTTCGCGATAAGCGTCGTTTGCTGCAAATCGCCCGGCTGCGGGTACGCGACCTCGGCATTGCCACTCTCAAGCGCCATCCACAACGCAGGCTGGGCCACACCGTAGAAATACAGGTTGTCCTGGCCGATGAACTGGTACACGCGCGCATCGGGGCTGCACCACCAGTCGCGCACCGCGCTCAACTCTTCGCCGCGAGCCTCGAGAGCCGTGGCCGAAAAACTCACAGGCGCCCACAGGCTTTCGGGCCAACACCACACCGTAAGGTCGTCCACGCCTTCCATCTCGGGCACCTTCACGCCCCACTCCACATTGCCGGAAATGCGGAACGGAACGAGCGCCTTGCCCGTGCGGAAGCGAATTCCGGCGGCGGTGAGCTCGTCGCGAGCGGCATCGCGCGATTCGATGTTGGCGAACTCGAGCTCAAAGCTCTGTTTGTTGCCTTCGGCGGCATGGAACTCATGCGCAGGCAATTTCGACTCGATAGCGCGGTAATCGGCCTCGAGCTCATTTTTTATATAGATGACGGGCGGCACGAGGAATTCCTTGGCCGTCTGCGACACCACGGGACGCACCTCGGGGTCGGCTTCGAGGTTTTCGGCAATCTCGCCAAGCTGTTCGCGGAAATTCGGCAAGTCGAAATACCAATTGCGCACGGGGCGAAGCTCGGGCACGCAACCCGTGAGCGACGACGTGGGCTTGATAAGGTCGGCAGGGTCGAACTGGTGGCCCAGGTCGCATTCGTCGGCATACGCCTTCTCCGATTTACACCCCTGCACAGGACAATAGCCATGCACCTGACGGCCGTTGAGGAACTGGCCCGCTTCAGGGTCGTAGAACTGCAGCGTTTCCATAAGGCGCAAGTGACCGTTTTCGTGCAACTTTTCGAGCAAATCGTTCGTCACGCGCTGATGCACTTCGCCCGCGCGGCCAATGCCCGAACCCTCGTAGATGGAAAGCGAGATATCGTAAGCATCGAGCGTCGCCTTCTGCGCATCGTGGTTGCGCTGCACGTAGTCGACGATGGTGCCCTCAAAGCCCTCGTTTTCGCAGGCTTTGCGATAGCCCTCCTGGATAGGCGAGCCGAAGCAGTCGGTGCCAGAAACGAAGAGCACATTCTGTTCGCCAATGCGATCGCGAAGGAAGCGCGCATAGGCGTCGGCGGGCACGAACACACCCGCAACGTGGCCGAAGTGCAGCTTCTTATTGCCATAGGGCATGCCCGCGGTAACAACCGCACGCGCAGGCCAAGTTAGTTCGCTGGTATAGCTCACGAAAGAACCCCCTCGTTCTTCAACAGTTCAATCAATTTCGCGGCGGCGGCCGAGGTGGCCGAATCGCTGTCGCTTTCAGAAAGCAAATCCATCAGCGAGCCTAAATCGCTCGACTGGGTAAGCGTAATCACATTGTAGTCGGAACCGAGACCGGCGAGTTGCGCAGCCGCCTCAATTGCGTCATCGAAAACGCCCACTTCATCGACGAGGCCGTTCTCGACAGCCTGCTCGCCGGTGAACGGAAGGCCCGTCGCAAGCGCGCGAGCCGCATCGAGGCTCATGGAGCGCCCCTCAGCCACGTTTTCGACGAAGACTTCATTCGTCACATCGATGAGCTCCTGATAGTAGGCGCGCTCCTCATCGGTGAGGGGGCGCGTGCCGTAACTCGAATCCTTCGATTCCGCCGACGCAATATTGTCGACACTGATGCCCAGCTTGTCGAGCAACTCCGAAAGATCGGTCACTTGCATCACTGTGCCAATGGCGCCGATGTCGGTGGTCTTGTTCACATAAATCAGGTCGGCCTGGCTTGAAATCTCGTATGCGGCGCTGCAATTCATCGACGCGCTCGAGACCACTACGGGCTTGCTGAAGCGCTTCACGTATTCAGCCATTTCCTCGCCCGCCGTTGCGGTGCCGCCGCCGGAATCGACGCGCAAAACCACGGCTTCGATATCGTCGTTTTCTTCAGCCTGGTCGAGAAGCGACGAAAGGCCTTCGGGGGAGCAGGCCGTGCCGTCGTATTGGATGGTTCCCGAAATATCGATGACCGCAACAGTGGGCCCATCGGTGAACCCTTCTTCAACAGAGCCCATGCCGAAATTCGAAAGGGAATGCACCGCGCTCGAGCACGACATAGCCCCAATGGTAAAGCAGAATACGACGGCGAACAAAATCACGCCGAGCACAATCCAGGGCGTCATGTTCTTCTTCGGCGCGGACGCGGCATACACGGGCTGTGCCGCAGGAGCATAATACTGCTGGGCATAGCCCTGCTGGCCGCACCCGGGCTGGGCGTATTGCTGAGCGCCGGGCTGTCCGTACGGCTGCTGCGCTTGAGACTGCCCATACGGCTGGGACTGGGCAAACGTCTGTGCCTGGCCTTGGGCGTACGCTTGGCTTCGCTGCGCGTCAAAACCTTTCGGCGCCGCAGGTTGCGGCGGTTGCTGGGGTTGCTGGTTCGTGTGGTCTTCGGCCATGGATGCGCCTTTCCGAATATGAATGTATCGCACGCGTGGATATACCTTATTAATGGTAACGAAAACCTTGGCCGTTGCGGCCGTAACCCACCGATTTGATAGAATCACAAACCATGAAAACGCAATCTCGCATCACAAACAAAAGCGCGGGCACTCCCATGCGCAAAAGTTCGCAGGTCATCGACGAACCAAAGGCCACAGCCAACGAAGAGCGCGAAGGCTCGAATCGCCCCCGCCTCTCTCGCCGCACATGTGCGCTTCTTTCATGGACAGCTGTCGCGATTATGCTCGCCTTCATTTTCTGCATGAGCGCGAAAACAGGCAACGACCTCGATAACCACTCGGGCATCGTCTCGATCGTCAAAAATTTCTTGGTTGCGGGCGCCACGGCGCTCTTCGGCCACGAGGTCGACGTATCGCCCGTGGGGCATTTCACGGAATACCTGCTGCTTGGCGCCGCGCTCACAAACGCGCTGCGATTCACGCCGTGGACCATATTCGAGAGAAACGCGACCGCGCACCCCGCAGGCATGCTCGGCGACTTCCCTAGCCCTCTCGTCGCGCTCATCCTCTCAAGCCTTTATGGCGTAAGCGACGAGTTCCACCAGATCTTTACACCCAGCCGAAGCTGCGACCCCATGGATTGGCTCGTCGACACCTGCGCCGCAGCCATTGGGGCCGCTATCGTATGGACGCTTTTGAAGAAGCATAGTTCACGCCCTCGATAGCGCGCCCAGAAACCGAAACCCGCCAAACGCTCGGAGCATTTAGCAGGCTTCCGCATCCGGCACGCGAAAGACCTCGGGAAACGAAGAAAAGCGGCTGGAATAAATCCGAGCCGCTCTTCTACATTACCGACGTCGCCCGCCGATGCTTATTAAGCTTAGGACCATTTAAGTACGGGCGCCGCTGATAGGTACAGCATGCCAACCTACACCAATACTTTGAAAACGCACTTCTTGTTATGGGAGGCGCCATCGACCGCAATACCCGGTTTATGGGCATCGTCGGGGAAGTATGCCGCGAAGCTGCCCGGCTCAAGAATCACCTGGGTAGCGGCCTCGCCCTCGAGCAGCATGAAGTCGCCCTCTTCGTCGAATTCGCCAGCTTCGCACTTGGCAATCACCTGGGAATCGATGCGCTCGATGCCCGAAGCCACAACCTGCACGTCGATGTAGCGCTTGTGCGCTTCGAACTTGCAATCTTCGAATGCCTTCGAATCATATTCAGCAACGTTCACATACAGCGCATCGCCGTCGATATCGTTGCGGCCGCACGGCAACGCGGACAAGTCATGCTCGCGCGCCCACTCGATTGCGCGGCGAACGCCTTCGTGGCCGATAGTCGACAAATCGGTGCTTTCGATATTTCCGAAAATCATGGGATGTCCTTCCTTGTTGCGAATCCCAAAACCACGCATTACCACGCGGCACGCTCATTATAGCGAGCCTCGTAAGAGAGATCGGAACAACGCGGCTCGGCACAAAGCCCGTACACGTTCCGTACAAAACGGGCGGCCCGAAAGCCGCCCGATATACAACCTTTATTTCAGCAATTCGCGACCCGCGGCCTCAAGGGCGTCGAGCAGCGCGTCAGCCGCAGCGCGGTCGGCATCCTTCGCGAACACATAGAGCTTGATTTTAGGCTCGGTGCCACTCGGGCGCACGATAACCTCGTTGCCGCCTTCAACGTCGAACTCGACGACATTTGCCGAAGGCAAGCCGTTCACGCCACCCTCGTAGTCGACCACGGCCTCAACGGCGCGGCCGGCAAGCTCGCTCGGAGCCTGCTCACGCAGCTTCGCCATAATGCCGCGCATGGTTTCGGCACCCGCGGCGCCCGGAAACGAAACCGACGCGGTGCGGTTGAGCCACCAGCCATGCTTCTCGTACAGCGCGCGCATAGCCTGGGCCAAGTTCATGCCGCACAGTTTATAATCCTGCGCCATTTGGCAAATGAGCAAGCTCGCATTCACGGCATCTTTGTCGCGCACATGATCGCCCGACAGATAACCATAGCTTTCTTCGAAGCCGAAAATGAATCGGTCGACCTGGCCGGCATCGGAAAGCTCGGTGATGATGTCGCCGATGTATTTGAAGCCGGTAAGGCAGCGACGCAGCTCGAAGCCGTATTCCGCAGCAAGCGCGTCAACCATGGCGGAAGACACGATAGTCGTGACCGCAACCTTATCGGATAAATCCTCGCCACGTTCGCTACGCATGCGAGCGATGTAATCGAGCAGAAGCACGCCCATCTCATTGCCCGTGAGCAGCGTGTAGTCGTCGCCGTCTTTGCACGCCACACCCACACGGTCGGCATCGGGATCGGTCGCGAGCAGCAGGTCGGGATGCACTTCCTCGCACAGGTCAATGCCCTTCTGCATGGCCTCGCGAATTTCAGGGTTTGGATACGGGCACGTGGGAAAATCGCCATTGGGCTCGCGCTGCTCAGGAACTACCGTGATATCGGTGATGCCCGCGCGCTCGAGCACAGTGGTCACGGGAATCAGGCCCGTGCCATTGAGCGGCGTGTACACGAGTTTCAAGGGAGCTTCGGCGACCTGCTCGGCGGAAAGACTGCTCACCGATTTGGACAAAACCGCATCGTAATAGCGCTCGAGCACCGCGTCGTCGATCCATTTCACCATGCCCGAAGCCACAGCCTCATCGAAGCCCATCGTTTTCACGCCCGAGAACGCATCGGTGTTCGCGATAGAAGCAGAAATGGCTTTCGCGGCCTCGCTCGTAATTTGGCAGCCATCGGGGCCATAGGCCTTATAACCGTTGTAGGCGGCCGGATTGTGGCTTGCCGTCATGCAAATGCCACCTGAGCAACCAAGGTCGCGCACGGCAAACGAAAGCGTGGGCACGGGGGAAATCTTCGGATACACGTGCGCCACAATGCCGTTAGCAGCCAAGATAGAGGCCGTCACCTGCACGAACAGCTCGCCCTTATTGCGCGAATCACGTGCAATCGCAACGCTTGGGTTCTCGAAATTCGCATTCAGGTAGTCCGCGAAACCTTGCGTGGCGCGGCCGACGGTATAGATGTTCATGCGATTCGTGCCAGCGCCAAGCGTGCCGCGCAGACCCGCCGTGCCGAAGGCCAAATCTTGGAAGAATGCGTCTACCGCCGCAGAATCGTCGCCCGCATCGGCCGCTTTCTTCATTTCGGCCAGCTCAGCCGCAAGCTCCTCGTCGGACACATTGGCAATCCAACGCTCCAATTCAGCACGCACATCGCGATTTTCCATTTTGTATCTCCTAACCGCCCACAAAGGCAACTAATCACAATTGGCAAGCTCGCACAGTTTGCCGTGGCGAAACGTGCAATTCCACAAGATTCCACACGTTGAAATGTCCGCAGGCATTTCACTCCCAAACTTCCGCGCCCGAGCGGGCACGTTGCCACTCGGCGAAACCGAGGCGACAATAGCAAGACCTAATCGAGCTGGTGCGAATCTCCTACCGCCCGACGTCCACGCGGCTCGGCAAGGCGGATATGGCGGCTCCGCAAGATTCCGCACGAGCCGAACAGCACCTAATGTGCTGTTCGTGCGAGCCAGGACCTGCCCGAAGCGGAGTCGCCATATCCGCCTCGCCGAATCCCGTCTTACCTTCCTTCGTCCCCCGCATCAAGAAACTTCTTGCGCGTTACAAAGTTCCACACCATGACGATTGCCGTGGCGCCGATTTTCGTAATGAGATAGTGAATGTGCAGCAGCTCGACGCCCGCCCACATGCACGCGTTGTTGATGATAAGGCCAATTACCGAAAGCACCACGAAAATAATGAACTCGCGTCGGCGGCTCATGCCTTCTTTGTGCGTGAACACATAGCGCATCGACGCCACATAGTTGAACACAACCGACGCGGTGAACGAGATGGTGGCTGACACTAAGTAGTTAACGCCGAACGCTTCGGTGAGCAACGCGAGCAGACCGTAGTCAATAACGAAGGCGATAACGCCCACTACACCGAATTTCGCAATTTGAGCTAAAAGTTTTTGCATGTATCTCCTTCCGCCAACCTGACGGCCGTCGTCAGTCGCCGCCGCTGCTTGGCAATCTGGCGGCGCATTTCGGGCTCCACCTTCACCCCTCGTACCGAACCCCTCCGTACAACGTTCAATAAAGTTTCGCAAAGCATCTGGGCGGATGATGCGCCTCCAAGCAGTTCCGCACGAGCCAAGCAGCACGTAATGCGCTGCTTACGTGAGCTCGGGACCGTTTGGTCAAGAAGCATCATCCGCCCAGACGCCAGAGCGGTTCTTTACGTCCAGAATTGGAACGTCTCGAGCAGGCCTTGGTATGCCCATGGGTAGGCATCCGATACCCAGCCCGTTTCTGCCGTGATGCACAAGAGCAGCGTATAGGCCACGCCAACCGCAACCGCCACAGGCAACACACGTACGAATACCGCATGCGCCTTCGAGCCGTTTTCGATGTTTTCGTTCACGATGAACAGCAGCAATACCGCCGCCATAAGGAACATGATGCTGAAGTCAGCGAAGTAGCGCTGCAGAATGCCCGCCATTTCCGCATCGGCCACAGCAATGAGCACGCCGATGCCAATGAGCACGCCAATAACGCCTGCCACCGTACGCGTTTTACGCTGGTTAATGCGCATTTGCAGAATACGCCGAGCGAACGGAAGCACCCACAAAATGGGGAGCACAGCGAAGATGCCGCCGAACGTAACTTCCTTAACCGTTTGTCCCAAATAGGTGGTGTCGAACGCGACAGCCTGCAAATAAGGGAATACGCCCGTAGTCGCGGGAGTTTGGAACAAATACGCGAACAACGCGGGGGCAATACGGCCCACCGCCATACCGCGCTTCGTCATGTCGTTTACCGTGAGATTGTAGTTCGCGCCGAAATCGAACAGGCTGCCGAAGCGGGCCTTGTTGTACCACATGATGCCCGCGCACACCACGATATAAGGCGCGATAAGGCACGCAAACTGGCGAGCGCCCGCCACCGTGCGAATGCGGCCTTCGGTAATGTACATGCGCCAAAACAGCGGAAACGCCAAGAAGCTCAGCAGCACAAGCTGCGGGCGGCACCCTACCACGAGCGCCATGCACAGCGACCCCGCCAAGTAAAAGCCCTCGGGGCGTTTATGGCTGCGACCCACCATCCAGAAATACAGGCCCCACACCGAAAACGCGAGCGCCAACATAATAGGCAGCGAATAGAACGTGGGGAACTTCAGCAAATACGGCATGCCGCAGCACGTCACAATCGCAATTTGCAGCAGCAGGAACACGCCGGTCGTCATGCGTTTGAAGTGGTAGCGGGCAAAGCGGTCGAGCAGCGCCGAAAGGCCCGCGATGAAAAACACCATGCCGATGAGCACACCAATCGCCGTAGGGAAATTCGCTCCCGTAACAAGATAGAACGGCAAATAGAACAGCAACACCGGCACCACGCCGAAGTACACGTAGTAGTGGCCTTCGTAATATGCAGTATCCCACAAGTAGTTCTCGCCGGTTTCTTTCACCAGCTGGTCGCGGGCGCCGCGGTCATACGGGTCATCCATATTCTGCAGCCAGTTAGGCGGCTCTTCTTCCAAATATAGCTTGCCGTGCGTCATAGATTTCGCAAGCTCGGCGTATTGCTGCGCATTTTCGCCGCCGCATTCAAACACATTGACAACGCTCACGCCATCCCACGAACCCGAGTTGTAATGCTGTGTGGCAACGCCCACGAGGTTCGTGCCGAACAGCAGAAACGCCGCACCAACCCAAATTTCCACCGCGGCCACGCCAATGACAGCGATTTTGGTGCGACGCGGGTGCTCGCGCAGCTGCGTGCGATAGAGGCTCGACTTGGGGCGAAACGCGTATATGAGCGCCATGATACAAGCCGCAAACAAGAAGCGCTCGCCGCTGAAGCTGAACGGCTCGGGCGCGTTGAGCACGACCTTCGACAGATACAGCGGATAGGTGACCTTCGTCTCCCCATCGTCGATGCCCACTTGAATGCGCAGCTTATACACCGATCCCGAAGCGTTGATGTTGAGGTATTTACTCTCTTCGTTGTTCGTGGAGACATACGTAACCGGCACGCCAGCCGTGTACTCGTCGTCATCGAAATACGTCGAATGCGCGTCATCGGTAAACCAGATTTTCACAGGCACGTTTTGCGCTGACTGATTCCCTGAAAAATCAAGCTTGATATTGTGCACGGGCACGCCGACGTAATCGAATTCAATCGTATTGTCGATAGCAGAGATACGCAGACGCTCGTCGGCTGTTTCCTGCAGGTTCGACTGCTCGTTCGCCGTGATGGGCTGCCAGGTAAGGCTGCGCCAATGGTTGAAATTGAATACCACGACCTCAAACGCCGCGGCGCACAGCAAAATAACGCAGGCAACCTTCGCGAAGTGTCGCAACCGCGCATGATGGGTGGCGATGAACTCGCCAAGTAATGTCAAGAAAGCATGCATGGAGCGCATTATACCCAAGGTCGCAGGCCGAATGGTGCGACGCCGATGAGTCCCATACGCGAAACAAAAAAGAGGCATGACCGATTAAAGGAAACCTGCTAAACGCTGCGAGCATTTAGCAGGTTTCTTGTTAACAAAAAGAGCACCCCATAAGGGGTGCTCTTTGAAGAAACGTGTTCGAAATCCCGGACTACAGGCCAAGCAGAGCTTTCACGTCGACATAGACGGTGTCGACCGGGCGATCGCCGTCAACGCTCTTCAGCAGGCCCTTACCCTTGTAGTAGTCGATAAGGGGGCTCGTGCTCTTGGCGTAGACGTCGAGGCGGTTGCGAACCGTGGTCTCGTTGTCGTCATCGCGCTGATACATTTCGCCGCCGCACTTTGGGCAGGTGGCGTCGGCAGCGGTACCGATGTAGCCGCATTCCTTGCAGCAGCGACGCTCGGTGAGACGCTTGATGATGACCTCGGAGTCAACATCAACGAGCAGGGCGGCATCGAGCGGGCGCTCGAGACGGACCAGCATGTCGTCGAGGGCCACAGCCTGGGCCGTGGTGCGCGGGAAGCCGTCGAGAATGAAGCCCTTCTCGCAGTCGGGCTCGCGCAAGCGCTCGTCCATGAGGTCGATGATCAGGCTATCGGGAACCAGGTCGCCCGCATCCATGTAACCCTTGGCCTTTTTGCCGAGCTCGGTCTGGTTCTTTACCGCAGCGCGCAGGATGTCGCCCGTGGAAATATGGGGCGTGGCGAATTCCTCAACCAGCTTGGCGGCCTGCGTACCCTTGCCGGCGCCCGGGGCGCCCAACAAAACGATATTCATTCGTAAGTCCTTTCAACTTATGCAGTGGCCCAATTGTATCAGCTTGTGCGCGCACGTGAAGAAAACCCAGACAATGCGCGAAATCTTGCCGTCAACGACCAACGGACGCTAATCGCTCCGAGATTCGAAACGCGCCGTAGCTGCTTTGCTAGGCATTCAGCTTGTAAAGGTCCCAAAGCCCCTTCAACAGCAAATTCGGATCATGCATAATTTCGCGGCGACACGCGGGAACGATCATGCGGCTCACGCCACCCGTCGCAATAGCGGTCACGGGCTCGCCCAGCTCATCGGCAATGCGGTCGATCAGGCCATCGATGGTAGCCGCGTTGGAATACAACACGCCCGAATACATGCATTCGACGGTATTCTTGCCAATGAGGCCCTTCGGCTTTTCAAACTTGATGAACGGCAGCTGCGAGCACTGCGCAGTAAGCGCGTCCTGAGAAATCACGACGCCAGGATAAATGATGGAGCCGATATACGTGCGATCGCTCGTGAGCACCGAGCACGTGGTGGCCGTGCCCATGTCGAAAATCGCGAGCGCGCCGTCGTAATCGTTCACAGCGCCCGCCGCGTCGGCAATCATGTCGACGCCCAAACGCTCGGGCGTATCCATATCGATGGAGAACCCCAAATTCATTTTATAGTTCACCACAAGCGGCTCGAGATTCGTTTTCGCGCGAACCGAAGCCACGACCGATTCCGTGAGCTCGGGCACGACGGAAGAAACAACCGCGCCCGCCACATCAGAGAAATCGAAGCCGTGCATGGCGACGAGCGCCTCGAAGCCATCCATGAACTCGCGCACCGTGCGACGCTTGTCGGTGGGAAAACGCAGCTGGCTCGCGAGCTCGCCGCGCGTGGGCATAAGGCCCATCACCACATTGGTGTTGCCAATATCAACCGTAAGCAGCATGGCTACTTCCCTTCCGTCGACGCGGGAAGCGGGTCGAGCGAGAACAGTTCCGTCAAAAGCGCGTCGGCCGCATCGGCCTTCGAGAGCATAGGCAGGTCAACCTCGTGCTCGCGAGAGATGAGCGTGAGATGGTTCGTCGCCGTGCCAAAGCCCGCGCCTTCCTCACGCAAGCTGTTCGCGCAAATCATATCAACGTTTTTGCGCGTGAGTTTGCCGCGGGAGTTTTCGAGCACATTGCACGTTTCCATCGAGAAGCCGCACAAACGCTGCCCGGCCACACGATGCGCGCCAAGCCAGGAAAGCGTATCGGGCGTACGTTCAAGCTCGATGGACAAGTCGCCATCCTTCTTCTTCATCTTGTTGTCGGCCACCGTTTTCGGACGATAATCGGCAACCGCGGCGGCGGCGACAACCGCGTCAAACTCGGCGTAACGGACGCTTACGGCATCGAAAAGGTCTTGCGCGCTCACGATGCTCACGAGTTCGACACCCTCGGGCGCTTCAAGCGAAACGGGACCGCTCACGAGCACCACCCGCGCACCGCGATCGCGCGCCACCTCGGCGATGGCATAGCCCATGCGGCCCGTAGAGTGGTTGGAAATAAAGCGCACCGGATCAATGGCTTCCTGCGTGGGCCCCGCAGTCACCAAAACCCGCTTGCCTTCTAAATCGCGCTGGCGATCTACCATATCGAACTCCCCCATTCGACTCTTTCAAACCACTGCATTATAAACAACGAAGGCCGCATGTGCGGCCCGTGCTGCTATTCCATGTCTTTCAGAAGACCATGTTTTTCGTAACGCGTCACTCGCGCGATTTTGTTGTCGTCGTCGACGAACACGACGCGCGGCGGATTGGCGGACACTTCCTCGGGAGACATCTGGCAATAGCACATGATGATGACCTTGTCGCCCACCGATACGTTGCGTGCAGCAGCGCCGTTCAGGCAAATCATGCCAGAGCCAGCTTCGCCGGCAATGACATACGTCTCAAAGCGCTGGCCGTTGTTCACATCGACAATCTGGACCTTCTCGTATTCCAGAATGCCCGAAGCCTCCATGAGGTCTTCGTCGATGGTGATGCTGCCCACGTAGTCAAGCTCAGCCTGAACGACCGTAGCGCGATGAATCTTACCTTTAAGCATATTAAGTTGCATTTGTGTCCTTTCGTTTGCCTTTCGGCAAACGATGCGGCTCGACGCTGCGCGGAGTCGTGGCGGCCGCCTCGACGTTCAGCCTTCACCTTGCGTATTTTCAATACGCGGCGGCTTGGCTTCACGCCGATTCGGCACACCACGATTCCGCTCGCTGACAGCTATTCGAGTCGAATCGTTTTTTACAAGTTCGGGAATGCCTCGCTCGGAACGCGCCGGGCGGCTCCGATTGGAGCCGTCTGCGTTCAAATTGGTTTTAGTCCAAAACTAAACGCAGCCAGGCGAGCGCATAGTGAGCGAAGCGAACGGTAGCGAGCCGTGGCCCCAAGCGGAGCCACCCGGCGCGTTCCGAGCGAAGTCTGAAGATTATCCTTCGTAAATGAAGTTGTCAATCAGGCGGGTTTTGCCAATGTAGACCGCCATGGCAACGAGCACGGGGCCTTCGATGGTCTCGACGGGCTCGATCGAATCCCACGACACCATCGAGACGTAATCGATTTTCGCGAGAGGCTCGGCAGAGATGAGTTCGCTCATGGCGCCCGTGACCGCCGCCGCAGACTTCTCGCCCTCGGCGACGAGCTTTTGCCCCAACATCACGGCCTGCGACAGAACGAGACCAGCCTTGCGCTCCTCTTCAGAGAGGTACGTGTTGCGCGAGCTTTTCGCCAAACCGTCAGCCTCGCGAATGATGGGGCAGCCCACAACCTCAACGTTCATATTCAAATCGCGCACCATACGGCGAATGACAGCGAGCTGCTGCGCGTCCTTCTGACCGAAGTATGCACGGTCGGCCATAGAAATGTTCATAAGCTTGTTCACAACGGTGCACACGCCTCGAAAATGAATCGGGCGGCTCTTTCCGCACAGTTCCTTGGTGACAGCCGTCATATCAACGAACGTGCACGCGTCTTCGGCATACATCTCGGACGGCTCCGGATGGAAGACGAGCGCTGCGCCAGCGCCCTCGCACAGTTTCGTATCGGCCTCGAAATCGCGGGGATAGCTCGCGAGGTCTTCGTTGGGGGCAAACTGCGTGGGGTTCAAAAACACGCTCACCACAACACGGTCGTTTTCGGCGACTGCGCGCTTGATCAGGCTTTCGTGGCCCTCATGCAAATAGCCCATCGTGGGCACCAGGCCAACCGTAAGGCCCTCCTTTTTCCATTCGCGAACCTGCGACTTCACGTCTTCCACGGTATAAGCGATTTTCATCGTTCTTCTTTCTTCAGGGTTCGAGTGCACCAGCACTCCTTGCAATCTATCGATTCGAGGCAGCCCGCTTTCCTTCGGGCGCCGCGCCATTTTCTTTAGTAGAGCTTCTCGAGCACGTCATCTTTGATTTTGTAGGTGTGCTCTTCAGTGGGGAACGCGCCCGAGGCCACCTCGGCCGCATAGTTGGCGAACGCTTCGCGCATGACTTCGCCCACATTGGCATAACGTTTCACGAACTTCGGAGTGAAGTCGCTGAACATGCCGAGCATATCCTGGTACACAAGAATCTGACCGTCGCAACCAGCGCCTGCGCCAATGCCGATGGTCGGAATCGAAACGGCATCGGTGATCATCTGGGCAAGCGCCGCAGGGACAGCCTCGATGACAACTGCAAACGCGCCTGCCTCTTCAACGGCCTTGGCGTCGGCGAGCAAAGCACGGGCGGCTTCCTCGCTTTTGCCCTGCACCTTAAAGCCGCCAAACACGTTGATTGACTGAGGAGTAAGTCCAATATGGCCCATAACGGGAATGCCGGCCTTCACAATGGCGCGAATCTGCTCAGCAACGCGCACGCCACCCTCGAGCTTCACAGCGCCCGCGCGGCCTTCCTTCATAAGACGGCCCGCATTGCGCACGGCCTCCTCGACGGTCACTTCATAGCTCATGAACGGCATATCGACAACAACAAGCGCGTTTTTCGCACCGCGAGCGACGGCAGCGCCATGGTGGATCATGTCTTCCATGGTTACCGAAACGGTGTCTTCGTAGCCAAGCACCACATTGCCCAGCGAGTCGCCGACCAAAATACCGTTGATGCCCGACTCGTCTTCGAGCTTCGCCGTCGAGTAGTCATACGCAGTGAGCATCGAGAGCTTTTCGCCCTTCGCCTTGGCGGCGGCAAACGTTGCGGCAGTATTCTTCATGATATTCGCCTTTCTTTAAGAGCCGAGGCACCCACGCCAAGCTCTTCCTTCCCTCATATCGTTTTCAGAACCTATCGTGCGGCCCTGAGTATTTCCGCGATATGCGAATAATCCCTCTCGGGATGTTTCGCGGCTGCAACCTCAACCACCACACGCGAAAGCGCCGTATACGCGTCGCGCTCCTTCAACAGCGTTGGGTCCTCCCGAAACGCCATGAGGTGCCCCGCGACCGTTTCGGCGTCGTTGCGCTCAATGGGACCCGTAAGGGCGTCAATGGGGCCTCGCTCGGCGATCGACTCGCAATTGGCCACGAATAATGGCCGCAGCGCACCGCGAGCCTCGTCGGCGCCGAAGCCGCATCGTTCGAGCATCGTTTGGGCGCTTGCGAAAAGGCCTACAGCCAAATTACTCGCGCACACGGCCGCCGCGTGGTAAAGCGGCTTATCGCTCGAAGCGATTTCCCTATGGCGAGCCCCGCACACGTCAAGCAGGGCCGACACCGTTGCAAGAGCCGACTCGTCGCCCTCAAGCGCGAAAAGCGCAGAGCCGATTTTCGCCTGAGCGCTTCCCCCGCCCGAAATCGCGAAAAGCGGATGCACCGAGGCAGCCTTCGCGCCATATTCCGCTGCATCGGCAAGTACGGCTGCCGGAAGCGCGCCCGAGCAATGGCATACGATCTTCCCGAACAGCGCATCGCACGCCGCGGCGCCATACGACGCCACAAGGCTCTTCCAAGCGTTGGAAATCTCGCCATCGGGCACCGTGAAGAAAATAACGTCGGACGCCTCAACAACTTCTGCTGCATCCGCATAAGCATCGGACGCCGTTTTCTCAGCCGCCGCCTGCGCGTCTTCTGCCAGCAGCGAACTGTATCCAGAAACCGCAATGCCGCAGCTTCGGAAAAGCTCACCGAGCGCCGTGCCCACTTTACCCGCGCCGACGAAGCCAACACGAGCATTCGATTCGATCACGCCGCGCTCCTTTCCTTGCATAGCCCAACAAGCCCAGCATTATGAAAGGGAACGCCTCTGCATGCCATTCGAGAATCTTTATTTCCTTACGTTCCCCCGCGCTAAATCTACGTGATTGTTGTACAAAAAGAGCTCCCGCAAAGGGAGCTCTTGATTTCGCAATAAAATGCGGGCCACCTGACCCGCATTTTCGATTACTTGAAGAAGCCGTCGTAGTTGTACATCTTCAACTGGCTCTCAAGCTTGCTCATGGTGTCGAGCGCAACGCCGATCATAATGAGAATCGAAGTGCCGCCAAACGCCTGAATAAGCTGGTTGCCGGTGAAGTAGAACAAAATCGACGGAACAACCGCGATAAGCGCGATGAACAGACCACCAGGCAACGTCACGCGATTGATAACGTTCTTGATGTACTGCGTGGTAGCGCTACCCGGACGAACGCCCGGAATAAAGCCGCCCTGCTTGCGCAGGTTGTCGCTCGTTTCTTCGGGATTGAACACCATGGAGGTGTAGAAATACGCGAAGAACACGATGAGCGCCAGCGTAAGCAGCCAGTTGATCCAACCCGTCGACATGGCGTCGGCCGCTGCGGTAAGCCAACCAATGTTGAACAGAGCAGCGATCTGAGCCGGGAAGTAAATCAAACAGCTCGCGAAGATAATCGGGATAACGCCCGCCGCATTCACCTTCAAGGGAATGTAGGTGGACTGACCACCCATCATCTTGCGACCCTGCACGCGCTTAGCGTAGTTCACCGGGATGCGGCGCTGGGCGCGTTCCACGAAGATAATCGCGGGGATGCACAGCAGCACCACGAGCACGATGAGCAGCGTGACTGCAATGCCCATGCCCGTGTCGCCCGTAAGGTTCACGCTGCTGAAAATAGCCGCGGGAACGCGAGAGACAATGGACACGAAGATGATGAGCGACATGCCGTTGCCAATGCCGCGCTGCGTGATGAGCTCGCCCATCCACATGATAAACGCGGTACCTGCAACGAGCGTGAAGACGACGATGATGTCGGTGAGGATCTCGGGGACCTCGCTCGTGAACACCACACCGTAGGCGGAGCTCTTGAACAGGAAGAGATAGCCGACAGCGTTAATCAAGCCAAGGCCCAGCGTCAGAAAACGCGTGACCTGGGTGATCTTGCGGCGACCGGTTTCTCCCTCTTTCGCCCAGCGACCCACAGCGGGAATGACGCCCTGCATCAGCTGCATGATGATGGATGCCGTGATGTAAGGCATGATGCCCAGCGAGAACACCGAGAAGTTCGACAGCGCGCCGCCCGTGAACAGGTCGAGCATGGTCATGCTCACGCCGCTCGCGGCAAAAGCGTCTGAGAACTCTTTAAAGGGGATGCCAGGCACCGGCACGTACGCGCCGAAGCGGTACAGCGCCAAGATGCCCAAGGTGAACAGAATCTTCTTGCGAAGCTCCGGCACCTTGAATGCATCAATGATGGACGTTAGCAAGACTGCTCGACCTTTCCTCCGGCCGCCTCGATCTTGGCGACAGCAGCAGCAGAAATTTTGTCAACCTTGATGGTGAGCGGCTTGGTGATTTCGCCACCAGCAAGAACCTTGACAGGGGTATCGAGCTTCTTGATGATGCCCTTAGCTTTCAGAGACTCGGCGTCGACGACGTCGCCAGCCTCAAACTTGCGCTCGAGACGAGAAACGTTGACGGCAGCGTACTCAACACGGTTGAAGTTGCGGAAGCCAGGGAGCTTCGGGAGGCGCATAGCCAGCGGAGTCTGGCCACCCTCGAAGCCAGGGCGCTTGCCGCCGCCGGAGCGGGACAGCTGGCCATTCATACCACGGCCGGCAGTTTTGCCATGGCCGGAAGCAGGACCGCGGCCAACGCGCTTACGGTTTTTAGTAGAGCCCTCTGCGGGCACCAGGTCTTTAATCTCCATGATGGATCCTTTCGCTTTTCGGGCGGGATACTTCCCCGCCTTCGCCGGCAGCTCGCTCGCCGGCAAACTACATTACCGCTTGCGGGCATACTACGCCCAAAACGCAAGCTTCCAAAGAATACAAGAAAAGAGCCGCCTGCACAAGCTCGACGACTCTTCAATTCATAGGTTCTGCACCCGTGAGGTTGTCGCACGGAATACGCCAGCCGGAACCGTTTGGGGCAGGGACCGTCTTTGACCGCTCTCGATGAAAATATCCCACACACGAATTCGCAAACCAGGCGAAAGAAACGAGCGGAAGCCGGTCCGGCATTCTTCAAGACCCTCTGAGCTTCAAATATGCTCTTCCTTCTAAAATGAAGCGAAGGAGCGAGGCGCATAGCGAGCCGAAGGCGAGCGGTAGCCGAGCGCGGTCTTGGGAATGCCGGACCGGCTTCCGCTCGCGGAGGCTTTGCCTATGCCGCCTTCGCGGCCTTGCGCTCGGCCTTGCGACGCTCCATGGCGTCAACGCACACGGCACAACTCTGGTCGCCTGTGATATTGACGGTAGTGCGCATCATGTCGAGGATGCGATCGACGCCCGCGACGAGCGCAATGCCCTCAACCGGCAAACCGACCGATTGCAGCACCATGGCGAGCATGATCATGCCAGAGCCGGGAACGCCAGCGGTACCAATAGATGCGAGCACAGCGGTAAGCACAATGGTGAACTGTTGGCCGATAGTCAAATCGATGCCGAACACCTGCGCGATGAAGATGGAGCAAACGCCCATGTAAATCGAGGTGCCGTCCATGTTGATGGTGGCGCCAAGCGGCAAAACGAAGCTCGAGACCTCATTGGAAACGCCAAGCTTCTTGGAGCACTCCATATTCACAGGCAGCGTGCCAACCGAGGAAGCAGAAGCGAACGCGAACACCATAGCCGACATTTGGTCTTTGAAGAAACGAACGGGGCTCACGTTGGCGAGAATCTTCACCAGGCCAGAGTACACAACCGCCATATGAAGAATCATAGCGAGATATGCAACCACAATCAGCTTCAGAAGCGGCAGCAAAATATCGGGGCCGTTGCTCGCAATGACGGGCGTGATGAGGCCGAAAACACCGAAGGGGGCAAAGCAGATGATGCCATGCATAATCTTAATGCACACTTCGCTCATGCTGTTCACGAGGTCAGCGACGGGCTGGGCCTTCTTGCCCGCAGCCATAATGCCGAAGCCGAAGACAAGGGCAATCACGATTACCTGCAGCATCGTAGCGTCGGCCATAGGCTGAATGACGTTTGCGGGGAAAATGTTCACGATCGTGTCAATGAACGAGGGGGCTTCTTTCGCTTCATACGAAAGCGCCTCGGCAGGCAGGCTATACCCGCCGCCAACGTTGAGAACATTCGCCATAACCAAGCCAATGATAATGGCGAATGCCGTTGTGGCGAGGTAGTAGACGATCGTTTTGCCGCCGATAGCACCAACGCGCTTGATGTCAGAAAGCGAAATCACGCCAGCGGTCATCGTGAAAATGACCAACGGAACGACGATCATCTTAATGAGGTTCAAGAAAATCGTGCCAAGTGGCTTGATGTACGTGGTGGCAAATTCAGCATTGCCCTGAAGCGCAATACCGGCCACAACGCCCAAAGCCAACGCAATAAAGATCCACGTGGTGAGCGAGAGCCGCTTATACCAGGGCAAATCCTTCTTCGATTCAGATACTTCGTCGAAGTCATGCTTGGCTTCTTTGCCAAGATCGCTCAATTGCGGCACTGGTCTCCCCTTTCGATGCAGGAATAGATCCGATTGATGTGTCCTCGCTGCATTTTCCATGAAGCGAGGACACATCAATGCGCAAAGAATTGTAGTCGATGCGACACCTACCACGTATTCACAACCGCTCACCGTCGGCAAGTGAAACAATTTCGAAACATATGCACAAAAAAGCCCGCTGCGAACAGCGGGCTTTCGGTTCGAAAATCGAAGAGGATTTAGTCCTCAACAACCTCGACGAGGTGCTTGACCTTGAAGATCATGCCACGGATGGACGGCGTATCAGCCTGTTCAACCGTACGGCCGATTTTGCCAAGGCCCAGAGCCTTCAGGGTTTTGCCCTGGTCGGCCGGACGGCCGATCTGGGAGCGAACCTGGGTGATGTGAAGAGTCTTCGCTTCAGCCATGATTACGCCTCCTTCTTCTCGGACCAGCCATAAATCTGGCCAACAGTCATGTTGCGGCGCTCAGCAACCTCGGTGGGAGCAGAGAGCTCCTTGAGGCCCTCGGCGGCAGCCTTCACGATGTTCATCGCGCTGGAGGAGCCCAGGGACTTGCCGAACACGTTCTTGAAGCCAGCGAGCTCGAGCAGAGCACGAACCGGGCCACCGGCGATGATGCCGGTACCAGGGGCAGCAGGCTTGAGGTAAACGCGGCCCGCGCCAAACTCGCCCATGATGTCGTGCGGAAGAGTACGCTCTTCGTTCATAGGAACTTCGAACATATTCTTCTTGGCATCTTCGATGCCCTTCTTAATAGCGATAGGCACTTCCTGAGACTTGCCCATGCCAACGCCGACATGGCCTTCGCCGTCGCCGACGACAACGAGAGCCGTCAGACCGAAACGGCGGCCGCCCTTGACGACCTTGGAAACGCGGTTGATGTAGACCACGCGCTCCTGAAGCTCAGGAACGGCGGACTGCTTCTTTTCTTCTTTGCGAGGAGTCATATCCAAACCCTTTCCTAGAACTTCAGGCCAGCGGCGCGAGCGCCATCGGCCAGAGCCTTGATGCGGCCATGGTACAGGTTACCGCCGCGGTCGAAAACGACCTCGGTGATGCCAGCTTCAATGGCCTTCTTGCCAGCGATTTCGCCCATGGCGGCAGCGCCTTCAACGTTGGCACCGGACTTGCCGGTAGCCTTGAAAGCCTCGCCCAGGGTGCTCTCGCCGCAGATGGTCACATGAGCGACATCGTCGATGAACTGCACGTACAGGTTCGAGTTGGAACGGGTAACGCAAAGGCGCGGACGAGCGGCGGTGCCAGAAATCTTGCCGCGGACGCGACGGTGGCGACGAGCCAGCCCGGCCTGCTTCTTCTGGAGTTTCTTCATCTTATATCCCTTCAGACCTTAAGCTACTTGTCGCCCTTGGCAGCCTTGCCAAGCTTGCGACGAACTTGCTCGCCCTCGTAACGAATGCCCTTGCCCTTGTAAGGCTCGGGAGCACGCCATTTACGGATGACGGCAGCAGTCTGGCCAACAGCCTGCTTGTCGGCACCGGAAACGGTGATGTGCGTCTGGTCGGGCACGGTGAAGGTAATGCCTTCGGGGGCCTCAACGACAACCGGATGGGAGTAGCCGAGAGAAAGCTCCAGGCTGTTGCCCTTCAGAGCAGCACGGTAGCCAACGCCAACGAGCTCGAGCTTCTTCTCGTAGCCCTCGTGGACGCCAACGACCATGTTGTTGACGAGCGAACGGGTAAGGCCGTGGAATGCCTTGGCCTCACGGGAATCGTCAGGACGAGAAACGATGAGTTCCTCGCCTTCCTGAGCGATGGACATCATGGGGTTGAACTCGTAGGAGAGTTCGCCCTTGGGGCCCTTCGTGGTGATTTTGTTACCTTCGATGGTAACGGTAACTCCGGCAGGAACCGGAATGGGCTGTTTGCCGATACGAGACATAGTAAGCTCCTATCCTTTCCTTACCAGATGTATGCGATAACTTCGCCGCCGACGCCAGCCTTGCGAGCGTCGCGGTCGGCCATGACGCCCTTGGAGGTGGACACGATAGCAGTGCCCAGGCCGCCGAGAACGCGGGGCAGTTCGTCCTTGCCAGCGTAAATACGCAGGCCGGGCTTGGAAATACGCTTGATGCCGCGAATGGTCTTCGCCTTCTTCTCGCCGTACTTCATCGTGATCTCGAGAATGTCGCGAGGCGAGTTCTCAATGATCTCATAGCCCTGGACATAGCCCTCTTCGGTCATGATGCGAGCGATTTCGACGAGCTTCTTCGAAGACGGCATCGAGACCGTCGCCTTGCCCGCAGAGTTGGCGTTACGCACGCGCGTAAGCATATCTGCGATGGGGTCGTTAATGGTCATTTGATTCTCCTTTGGTTCGTGATGAGCTCAGCCGGAGGTACGCAATGACGCCCGTGGCGTGTGCGCCTTACCGGCAAGCACCTAGCGTGGGCCTACCAGGAAGCCTTGGTCACGCCGGGGAGTTCGCCCTTGCTAGCCAACTCGCGCAGGCACACGCGGCACAGACCGAACTTGCGATACACAGAACGCGGACGGCCGCAGCGGGTGCAGCGGGTGTAGGCACGAGTCGAGAACTTCGGCTCGCGATTAGCCTTGGCGATCATCGATTTTTTTGCCATGCTTTCCTTCTTTCCTCTATCTCCACTCGGATTTTGCCGAATGAATTACTATTTCTTGAACGGGAAGCCCAAAGCGTCGAGAAGAGCCTTGGCCTGTTCGTTGTTTTCGGCAGTGGTGACAAAGGTGATGTCCATGCCGCGGGTACGATCGATCTTGTCGTATTCAATCTCGGGGAAGATGAGCTGCTCGGTGATGCCGAGGGTGTAGTTGCCACGGCCGTCGAAGCTCTTCGGGGAGATGCCACGGAAGTCGCGAACGCGGGGCAGAGCCATGGACAGCAGGCGGTCCAGGAACTCCCACATGCGGTCGCCACGCAGGGTAACCTTGCAGCCGATAGCCTGGCCCTCGCGGATGTGGAAGCCTGCGATGGACTTCTTGGCGCGGGTGACGCAGGGCTGCTGGCCCGTGATGATGCGCATATCGTTCATAGCTGCGTCGAGCTGCTTGGAGTCAGACGCGGCTTCGCCGACGCCCATGTTCACAACGATCTTCTCAAGGCGAGGAACCTTGTTGATGTTGTCGATAGCGAGCTCGCTCTCCAGCTTGGAGACGATTTCAGATTTGTACAGTTCTTTCAGGCGAGGAGTAGCCATTGGTAAGTTTCTCCTTTGTCGATGAATTAAACGCAGGATTACCGACCCTGCGTCCCTGCCCGCCTAAGGCAGCCAGGGCCATATTCTACACGGCATAAGGCGCATCCCACAGAAAATCCGCAGGATGCGCCTTAAAATTCACTGGTTATTCAACCGGTGGACTATTTCTAGTCGATGTCTTTGCCGCACTTCTTGCAGACGCGGACCTTTTTGCCCTCGTCGTTGATGCGCTTGCCAGTGCGAACCGGCTTGCCGCAAGAGGGGCAGACCAGCATCACGTTGGAAACGTGAATGGGGGCTTCCATAGAAATGATGCCGCCCTGGGGGTTCTGCTGGGTGGGGCGAACGGCCTTCTTCACGATGCCGCAGCCTTCGACGACAACGCGGTTGCGAGTAGGAACGGAGCGCAGAATGGTGCCCTGCTTGCCCTTATCCTTACCAGCGATGACCTGAACCTTGTCGCCCTTTTTGACCTTCATGCTGTTCATGTTTCGTGCACCTCCCTTAGAGCGTCTCAGGTGCCAGAGACACGATCTTCATGTACTTCTTGTCACGCAGCTCGCGAGCCACGGGGCCGAAGATGCGGGTGCCCTTGGGAGCACCGGAGTTGTCGATCAGCACGGCGGCGTTCTGGTCGAAGCGGATGTAAGAACCGTCCTTGCGACGGACTTCCTTCTTCACGCGAACGACGACGCAACGGACAACGTCGCCCTTCTTGACGCTGCCGTTGGGAGCTGCCTCCTTGACGCTGCAGATGATGACGTCGCCAAGGCCTGCATAGCGGCGCTTGGAGCCGCCGAGGACCTTGATGCACTGCACCTTGCGCGCGCCGGAGTTGTCGGCAACGTTCAGCATGGTTTGCATCTGAATCATTGTGCAATCCTTCCGATAGTTTAGTTACGCAACGCTTGGGCTATTTGGCCTTTTCCACGATCTCGAGGAGGCGCCAACGCTTCATCTTGGACATGGGGCGGGTCTCCATAATGGTGACGGTGTCACCGAGACCAGCCTCGTTGTTCTCATCGTGAGCGTGGAACTTCTTGGTGCTCGTCATCATCTTGCCATAGACAGGATGAGGCTTGCGCTCCTTGATCTCAACCACAATGGTCTTGTCGTTCGCCGCAGAAACAACGACGCCCTGACGGACCTTGCGGGAGCTACGGGTTTCTTCACTCATGTTTATCCCACCAAATCCTTATTTCAATGCGCCGGCAGCGGCGATCTCGCGGGCGCGCATTTCGGTCTGAATACGCGCGATGTCCTTCTTGACCTGCTTCACACGAGCGGTGTTGTCCAGCTGGCTGGTAGCCATCTGGAAGCGCAGGTTGAACAGCTCAGCACGGGCTTCCTTCAGCTTGACGGTAAGATCGTCAGAAGAGAGCTCGCGAATCTCGACGGCCTTCATTATTCAGCCACCTCCGATTCCTTGGTAACGATCTTGCACTTGATAGGAAGCTTCTGAATGGCGAGACGCAGAGCCTCTTTAGCGGTAGCCTCGTCGACGCCGCCGATCTCGAACATGATACGGCCGGGCTTGACGACAGCAACCCAAGCTTCCGGGTTACCCTTACCAGAACCCATGCGGGTTTCAGCCGGCTTCTGGGTGATGGGCTTGTCGGGGAAGATAGTGATCCAAACTTTACCGCCACGCTTCATGTAACGAGTCATAGCGATACGAGCGGCCTCGATCTGGCGGTTGGTAATCCAGTGAGCCTCGAGAGCCTGGATGCCGTACTCGCCGTGATGCAGCTGGGTGTAGCCCTTGGCCTTGCCCTTCATAGAGCCGCGTTGCACCTTGCGGTGGCGAATGCGCTTAGGAGCTAGCATTATTTAGCACCCCTTTCGTTGCGATCATTGCGGTCGCGACGGCCGCGCGACGGACGAGAGTTGCCCTCGAGAGCAGGCTGCGGAGTCTTGCCACCGGGGAGTTTTTCGCCGTGGTAGATCCACACTTTGATGCCGATGGAACCCATCGTGGTAGCAGCGGTGCAGAAGCCGTAGTCGATCTTCGCACGCAGGGTGTGCAGAGGCACACGGCCTTCGCGGTACCACTCGCGGCGGCTCATCTCAGCGCCACCAAGACGGCCGGAGCACTGGATACGAATGCCCAGAGCGCCAGACTTGCGAGCGGACTGAACAGCCTTGCGCATGGCGCGACGGAACGCGACACGGCCTTCGAGCTGCTCAGCGATGGACTGGGCAACCAGGTTGGCGTCGAGCTCGGGGCGCTTGACCTCGATGACCTCGATGTTCACCGGGCCGCCAACGATCTTGGCGAGTTCCTTGCGGAGCTGCTCGATCTCGGAGCCCTTCTTGCCAATGACAACGCCCGGGCGAGCGGTGGTGAGGATGACCTTCACCTTGTCGCCAGCGCGCTCGATCTCGACCTTAGCAACAGCAGCCTTGGCGAGATACTTGTCCAGGAACTTGCGAATCTCCATGTCGTTAGCGAGGTTCTTCGCGTAGTCCTTGTCGGAATACCAACGGCTACGCCAATCCTCGGTGATGCCGAGACGGAAGCCGGTGGGCATAACTTTCTGACCCATGCTTTATGCCTCCTTCGGCGCAACGATGATCGTGATGTGGCTGGTGCGCTTGCGGATGCGAGCGGCAGAGCCCTTTGCACGAGGACGAATGCGCTTAAACGTGGGGCCTTCGTCGACGAACGCGGCCTTCACGACCAGGTTGTCGGTGGACATGCCATGGTTGTTCTCGGCATTTGCCACGGCCGAGTTGAGAACCTTCTCAATGGTCTCGGCGATAGCGCGCTCCGAGAAGCGCAGGATTTCGCGGGCGCGGACAACGTCCTTGCCGCGGACTTGGTCGATGACGACGCGAGCCTTGCGGGGGCTCACGCGCACATACTTGGCGACTGCCTTAGCTTCCATGTGCGGTCTGCCTCCTTACTTATTTCTTGCTCTTGTCGGCGTGGCCCTTGAACGTGCGCGTAGGCGCAAATTCGCCGAGCTTGTGACCGACCATGGATTCGGTAACGTATACGGGCACGTGCTTGCGACCATCGTGCACGGCAATGGTGTGACCCACCATGTCGGGGAAGATGGTCGAGGAGCGCGACCACGTCTTGATGACGTGCTTTTCGCCAGCTTCGTTCATCGCGGCAATGCGGCCGAGAAGACGCGGCTCGACGAAAGGACCCTTCTTCAAACTTCTGCTCACGGTTTCTCCTTAGCGTTCTAGCTCGCGCTACTTCTTGCGACGACGGATGATCAGGCGGCTCGAAGCCTTCTTCGGGTTGCGGGTGCGATGGCCCTTGGTGGGCTTGCCCCACGGAGACACAGGATGACGTCCCGAAGACTTGTTCTTGCCTTCGCCACCACCGTGCGGGTGGTCGACCGGGTTCATAACCGTACCACGGACGGTCGGGCGGATGCCCTTCCAGCGGTTACGGCCAGCCTTGCCGATCTTGATGTTGGCATGCTCGGCGTTGCCGACTTCGCCAACAGTCGCGCGGCAGGTGAGCAGCACGCGGCGCATCTCAGAAGAGGGCATGCGCAGAATGGCGTACTTGCCTTCCTTACCCATGAGCTGGATAGAAGTACCAGCGGAGCGAGCCAGCGCAGCACCCTTGCCGGGCTGCAGCTCAACTGCATGGATGAGGGTACCAACAGGGATGTCAGCCAGAGCAAGCGAGTTGCCGGGCTTAATGTCGGCCTCAGAGCCAGACATAACCATGTCGCCGACCTTCAGGCCCTTCGGGTGAAGGATGTAGCGCTTCTCGCCATCAACGTAATGGAGAAGAGCGATACGGGCGGAACGGTTCGGGTCGTACTCGATGGTAGCGACCTTGGCGGGGATGCCGTCCTTGTTGCGCTTGAAGTCGATGATACGGTAACGACGCTTCACGCCGCCGCCCTGATGACGGGTGGTGATGCGACCCTTGTTGTTGCGACCGGCCTTCTTAGGCAGCGGCGCAAGCAGCGACTTCTCGGGCTTCGTGCAGGTGATTTCGGCGAAATCCGAAACCGTCTGGAAGCGGCGACCAGCGCTGGTCGGCTTGTATTGCTTGATTCCCATCAAACAACCTTTCTTCCTTGGAAGCCTGCTCGCGTGCCACTCCATGCACGTACCAGGCGTTCCACTTACATATCGGGAACGATTGCCGAATGAGGCGCTTATTGGAGTGCACGCCCTCGACTCCGTTCCCACGCGCCCGGGTGTATCCATACACAGCAGGACGCAACTGCAGAATTATAAGGAGTTAGAAGTGAAATGGGGGTATGAAAGCGAAGTTCACAAAATTCGCACGTTCGCCGACCTGCGGAATCACGCAGACCCGGCGAGAGGGGAATGCGCTCGACCACAGCGAGCTACCGCTCGCCTTCGGCCCACTATGCGCTCGCTTGGCGGTGTTTCATTTTAGAATAAAAAGCAATTTGAACACCGACGGTCGGGTGCATTCCCCTCTCGCCGGGTCGAAGCGATTCTGCCGATTTGGTTACAATTAGCCCTGGGTCTGCCGAAGGCATGCACGAGGCCGTCGGCGTTCACTCTTGATTTTCATCTCATAATTAAGCGCCGCCAAGCGAGCGCATAGCGAACGAAGTGAGCGGTAGCTCGCTGTGGCCTTGAGCATGCCTTCGGCAGACCCAGGGCCACAGCAGGGTGCGTTATTCCTTCGCAGCGGCTTTTTTCGCCGTCGTTTTCTTGGCGGCCATCTTTTTGGCGGGAGCTTTTTTCGCGGCGGGCTTTGCACCTTTCTCGGCCTTTTCGGCCTTCTTCGCCTCAGCCTTCGCGGCCTTCTCGGCGGCTTCGCGCTCTTTGCCCGGGCAATTGAAGTTCGGGCACAGCTTCCACGGGCCACGGGCGGTGGTCACGATTACCATGGGAGCACCGCAATCGGGGCACGTCTCCTCGGTGGCGGTGAGCTTGCCGTATTGCGGAAGCGGATAGCTCGTCTCGCATTCCTCGTAGTTCTCGCAACGAATGAAACGCTTGAGCGTGCGCGGGTTCTTCGACGCGATGAGCTGCTTGTCGAGGCCCTTCGCGGCACACGTCGGGCACTTCCCCACCACGATATCAGGCTCGTGATTCGTGGGGCAATTCGGATCGATGCACTGGATGCGCGGCTTGCTGCGGAAGGCGGTCACCTTGATTTGGGGCATACCGCACTCGGGGCACTTTTCCTCGACCGCTTCGATTTTGCCCTTCGGCAACGGGTAGGTCACATCGCACTCAGGCCAACCGGAACAGCCGATGAACATCGAGCGCGTTTTCTGGCTCGCGCGCAGTTGCAGATCTTTGCCGCACTTCGGGCACGGTCCCACATATGCGTCGGCGGCCACGGCGTCGGCTAAGGCATCTTTAATTTGCTCCTGATGGGGCAAAAGCTCATTGAGCACGTCATTCAAGATGTCGCGCGACAAATCGACCACGTCTTTTTGGGTCTTATTGCCGGCGGCAATCTGGTTCATATCTTCTTCGAGCGTCGCCGTCATGTCGGGGCTCGTGATTTGCGGTGCGAACTGGCCGAGCGCGTCGCATACGGCAATGCCGAGCTGGCTTGGCTCGATAGGATCGTTCTGCACGTATTTCACCGTGTAAAGGCGTTCGATAATCGCATGGCGCGTGGCCTTGGTGCCCAAGCCCAAACGCTCCATTTCCTGAATGAGCTTGCCCTGGGAATAGCGCGCCGGCGGCTCGGTCTGCTTCTTGGTGCAAACAGCGCCCTTGAAATCGACTGTTTGGCCTTCGGCAAGAGCGGGCAGCTGCTCTTCTTTTTTCATGCCATACGGGTAAATGGCACGGAAGCCCGGCTTCACGACGACGTCGCCGCGCACCGCGAACGGCTCGGCGTTCACTTCGATGGTCACCTTCGTGCCTTCGATGACGGCGGCATCGGAAAGGGTCGCCAAGAAGCGGCGGGCGATGAGGTTATAAAGCTTCCACTCAGGCGCGCCGAGCTTATCGGGGTCGGCGGCAGCCGTGGGGTGAATAGGCGGATGGTCGGTCGTTTCCTTCTTGCCTCGCGTGGCAACAAGCTTGCCGCGCTTCAGCAGTTCCTGGCAATACGGACGATATGCCGCAACGTCGGAAAGCTTTTTCACCGTGCCTTCGAGATCGAGCGATTCGGGATACACCGTGTTGTCGACACGCGGATAGGAAATATAGCCGTCCATGTACAGGCTTTCAGCCAGACGCATGGTGCGTGCGGGAGAAAGGCCCTCGCTCGCTGCGGCGGCCATAAGCGACGTGGTATTGAACGGCACCGGAGCAGCCTGCGTGCGCTTTTTCTTCTCGATGGCGGAAACTACGCCGGAAGCCTGGCCCTCAACATGGGCCATAACGGCATTCGCGGCCTCTTCGCTCTTGAAGCGAGCCGTCGCGTGCGGAGCGCTGAACTCGTCGGCGGCATGCTGGAAGTCGCCCTTGATCACCCAATAGTCCTCGGGCACAAACGCCATGCGCTCCCGCTCGCGAGCGACGATGAGCGCGAGCGTCGGGGTTTGAACGCGGCCCGAGCTGCGCACGTTGCCGTAACCAGCGAATTTCACGATAGTGAGGTAGCGCGTGAGCACCGCACCCCAGATAAGGTCGATTTCCTGACGGCTCTCGCCCGCTGCGGCCAGATCTTCATCGAGCTTCACGAGATTCGTGAAGGCATGCGTGATTTCTTCTTTCGTGATGGCCGAATAGCGCGCACGGAATACCGGCGCGGTATCGTTCACCTGCTTGATTTGACCGAGCGCATCAGAACCGATGAGCTCGCCTTCGCGGTCGAAGTCGGTCGCGATAATGATTTCGTCGGCCTTCTTGGCCAAGTTCTTCAAGCTGCGAATGATGTCCTTTTCCTTCGGCAGCTTCTCGATGGGCGCATATGCCAAATACGGCAGCGCGTCCATCTTCCACGCGCCCATGGCGACGCCATCGGCCAAAAACGGCTTGCGCTTGGTTTTGTACGGCGGTTTCGCGAGAAAATCGGGAATATCGGCAGGCACGACTTCGCCGTCGGCAGTCACGCCCTGCCAGCCCTTCGTTTTCTTGTAGACGATTTGCGCAACGAAATCGGGCTCGAGAATATGACCGCGCAAGCCGATGGTCACCCATTCTTCGCCATCGAGTTCGAAACGGTAGACGGGCGTGTTGTAGACCTTGTCGGCCTTCGGCTTTTTAATGCCCAGCAAATCGGCGATTTTCTGGGCGGCGATATTCTTCTCAGTAACGACGAGCTTCAAAGCGAGTCCTCCCGATTTCCTACCTATATATAAGGCGATTGCGCAGCGCGATTGGCTTACGGGCAAAAGCGCCACAGCACCCATTGCAAGCGGTGCGAAAGCGACCGAATTGCGAGCGCATACATGCTAAACGCCCGATAGCATACACGAAATTGCAACTATCGGGCGAATTTTTATACGAGACGATGTTTTGCGGGCGCAAGCGATACGTGGCGTGCGGGCCTTTATCGAAATGTTTTTCTTTGTCCAAACCGGCACATTCACGCATGCGCCCCCCCTGCTTTCGCGCTACTCGACCGGCCTGATGCGACGCATGGCGGGAATAAGGAACACGCACGCAATCGCGACCGCCGCAGCGCCGATGAGCGCACCCGCGAAGCATACCGACCCCATGCCGAAAGCAGTGCTCACCGCGCCGCCCACCGCCGAGCCGCCGCCGATTCCCAAGTTAAAGATGCCCGAGTAAATTGCCGTGGCGACCGCCGCGGCCTGCGGGGGCGCGAAGCGCAATATCTCAGACTGGTAGGCCACGTTGAACGACACGCCGCAAATGCCCCACAACACGAACACCGCAAGCACCGAGCCCATGCCGCCGAGCGCAGCGGGCATCATAAGCGCGAGCGCGAGCGCCACGCCAAACATCATGAGCGAGGTGGTGATGGCCTCGTCGGAAAGCCCGCCTATCTGCTGCAGATAGGGCTCCACGTAGCTGTAACCCGTGTAATAGGCCGTGGCAATGACGGCCGTGCCCACAAACAGCGACAGCAGCACCGGGTTTTTCACCAGGCCGGGAAGCTGGCTTACCTTAAACGGCTCGCCCGCGCTCATTTTCGGCACGGCGAAGAAGAGCACCACGAGCAGCGCAACCGTGAACGCCGCGATGCAAGCGAATGCCATGCGCCAGCCGAGCGCCAAGCCGATGACGCGTCCCAAGGGCAAACCGAGAATCTGGGCGATTGAAGAGCCCGTAACGATGGCGGAAAGCGCAATCGAGCGATGTTCGAGCGAGACGGCACGCGCCGCGATGGAAGGCGCGATAGACCAGAAAATCGCATGCGCGCACGCGACAATGAGACGAGCACCCATAAGCGGGAAATAGCCGGGAGCAAGCGCCGAGCAGAGCTGCCCCACGCCGAACACCCCGACCACTGCTAAAAGCAGCGGACGGAAGCTGAACCGCGATGTCGCCACCATAAGCGGCACCGACAACAGGCACACCGCCCACGCGTATGCCGTGATAAGAATGCCACCCGTCGCTTCATTCACGCCAAAATCGGCCGAGATGTCAACGAGCAGGCCGATGGGCATGAACTCCGACGTGTTGAATATGAACGCCGCCGCCGCAACCGAGATAATCGCCGCCCATTCGCGAGCCGTTATTTTCCCAGCATTCGATGCCACGCCTTCGCATCCCTTCTTCTCTGCGCAAGACAAACGGGCGCGTTCGGGAATCGCCTTCAGCATTCCACCGCGCGAACCGCCGCCTCGCATTCCGCTTTCTGAAGGAGTGGATTATAGAACAAGCCGCCAGGGGCAATAATCCCCCAGCGGCTTTCTTGCAAAAGGTTTACACGCGTAACGTCCCGACCTCAAGCTCCCCGCACAAACGCGAGGCGGCAATGGAAGTCGCGCCCATGAACGTGCGGTCTTTATGCGCCCAGCACCTCGCCGCAGACCTTCGCGCTTTCGGCGGCGTCTTTGCAGTAGTAGTCGGCGCCGACCATTTCAGCGTATTCGGCGGTAATAACCGCACCACCCACGAACACTTTCGCATCGGGCGCCTGCTCGCGCAAAAGCGCGATGGTGTCTTCCATACCACGCACCGTGGTGGTCATGAGCGCCGAGAGGCCCACGAGCTTGATATCGTGCTCGCGCACGCAATCGAGCACGGCCTGCGGCTCCACATCACGGCCCAGGTCATATACCGTGTAGCCGTAGTTTTCGAGTAGCATGCGCACGATGTTCTTACCAATATCGTGAATGTCGCCCTTCACCGTGGCGATGGCAACCGAACCCTTATCGGCAACAGCCCCGCTGCCGCCCTGTTCTTTGATGACATCAAAGCCGGCTTTCGCCGCTTCCGCCGACGCCATGAGCTGAGGCAGGAAGAACTTGCCTTTCTCGAAACGTTCGCCCACATCATCGAGCGCAGGAATCAGGTGGCCGTTGATGACCTCCATGGCGTCGCACGTTTCGAGCAATTTCGAAACCGCCTCGGGCATGTTGGCCTTGCGGCCCGTGACCACGAAACGGCGCAATCCGAAATCGGCCACATCGTCGAAGGCGTCGCCTGCTGCGGGCGCAGGCGCCGAGGCGCTTCCCTGCACCGTCGCCGCTCCAGCAGCGCCGGCCACGGCCGACATGCTCTTGTTCGCGTATTCGGAAATGTAGCCCTGCGCCGAGACGTCTTGCCCGCATAGCACGCGCCACGTATCGACGATTTCGCGATAGCGCGCGGAAAGCGGGTTCAGAATGGGCATGTCGAGGCCCGCCGAAAACGCCGCCGCCAAGAAGGTGGCGTTCACGATTTCGCGCAAAGGCAGACCAAAGCTCACGTTCGATACGCCGAGCACCGTGCGCACGCCCAAGCGCTCCTTCACCATCGTGATGGCGCGCAAAATCTCGACGACTTCAGCCTGATTGGTCGACGCGGCCATGACCAGGCAATCGATGAAGATATCGCTGCGCGGGATGCCGTATTTGTCGGCTTCTTCCACAATGCGCTGAGCCACGGCGAAGCGGCCCTCAGCCGTAGGAGGTATGCCCTGCTCATCGAGCGCGAGGCCCACAACCGCGCAACCGTAGTGTTTGGCGATAGGCAGCACGGCATCGAGGCTTTCTTGCTTGCCGTTCACGGAGTTGATAATCGGCTTGCCCGAATACACGCGCACAGCAGCTTCTACGGCAACCGGATCCGACGAGTCGATTTGCAAGGGCAAAGGCGACACGCCCTGGATTTTGCCCACGAGCAACACGAGCGTCGCCGCCTCGTCGATTTCGGGCAGGCCGGCGTTCACGTCGAGCGCGTCGGCGCCCGCTTCCGTCTGGGAAATGGCTTCGCCCAACACATAGTCGAGATTGCCTTCGCGAAGCGCGGCCTTGAGCTTCTTTTTGCCCGTGGGGTTAATGCGCTCGCCAATGGTGGCAACGTCGCGGCCAGCCAGAAGCGTGGCATGGCTCGCCGACGTAATGCCGCACGCAGGAGCCACGTCGCGCTCGACGGGCGCGCGGCCTGCCACGAGCGCCGCCTCTTTCGCGATATAGTCGGGATTCGTACCGCAACAACCACCCACAACCGACACGCCTTCGTCGACCATTGCCGCCACGGCTTCGATATATTCATCGGGCGCCACCGAGAACACGGTTTTACCATCGACGATGCTCGGCAAGCCAGCATTGGCCTGCACCATAACGGGAACCGTGGACGCCTTGAGCATTTCGCTCACCATAGGGCGCAAGTCGTTGGGACCAAGCGAGCAGTTCACGCCCAAAACGTCAACGCCAAGCGACGAAAGCACGATGGCCGCGATTTGAGGACTCGTACCCAAGAACGTGCGGCCGTCTTCGCCGAACGTCATCGTGGCGAAAATGGGCAGATCGGAGTTTTCCTTCGCAGCAAGAATGGCGGCCTTCATCTCAAGAAGGTCGGCCATGGTTTCGATGATGAACAAATCGGCCCCAGCCGCATCGGCCGCACGCACCTGCTCAGCGAACAGTTCATACGCTTCATCGAAGGGCATGGTGCCGAGCGGTTCGAGCAGCGCGCCCGTAGGGCCAATATCGGCTGCCACGTATTTCGCGCCCGACGCCTTGCCGCACGCAATGGCCGCCGCGAATACATCGGCCACGCTGGCGGCATCGCCAAGCTTGCGGCGGTTCGCGCCGAAGGTGTTGGCGGTCACGACTTCGCTTCCCGCCTCCACATACTGGATATGAATACCCGTGATTTCCTCGGGATTCGTAAGGCATAAAAGCTCCGGAAGCTCGCCCGCCTCAAGCCCCGCCTGCTGCAGCATGGTTCCCATCGCGCCGTCGAATACCAAAAAACGCTCGCCACGCAACACGGCGGCCATAGTTTCGTCGCAGCGCACAACACGCATCGCGCGCGTGGGATTATCGTTGATAGGCGTCATAACGCGTCCCCCTTCGAAATGAATGCGGCCATTATCGCGCAGAAACGAACGAAGGGCCTCCACATTGACGGCCCTTCACGCGACTTTCTACCAATTGGCGCAAAACTATTCGGCAAGGCTGCGCAGCAAGGCGATTTCCTCGGCATAGCCAGGCAGTTCATTGGGGGTTTCCAAAATGAACGGCAACTCTCGCAGCGCGGGATGGTTCACGATGCGCTCGAATGCCTCAACGCCGATGAAGCCTTGGCCGATTTTCTCGTGGCGGTCTTTGTGCGCACCGCAAGGGTTTTTCGAATCGTTGATATGCACTGCGCGCAAGCGCGGCAACCCCACCACGCGATCGAATTCCTCCAGCACGCCATCGAGGTCGCCCACGATATCGTAACCGCCATCCCATACATGGCAGGTATCGAGGCACACGCCTACGTGGTCGGCAAGTTCGACGCGCTCGATAATCGCCGCAAGCTCCTCGAGCGTGCGACCCACTTCAGTACCCTTGCCCGCCATGGTTTCGAGCAGCACCGTAGTGGTTTGTTCAGGTGCGAGCACCTCGTTGAGAAGGCCCGCAATGAGCTCAATGCCGCATTCGGCACCCTGCTTCACGTGACTGCCCGGGTGGAAGTTGTAGTAGCTGTGCGGCCCAGCTTCCATACGCACCAAATCGTCTGCCATGCACATGCGGGCGAATTCGCGCGCCTCGGGCTTAGCCGAGCAAGGGTTGAGCGTATAGGGGGCATGCGCCACCAACGGGCCGAAATCGTGTTCGACCATGAGCTCGCGCAATGCCGCGGCATCGGCCGCGTCAATCGCCTTGGCCGAGCCGCCGCGCGGGTTGCGCGTGAAAAACGCGAACGTATTCGCGCCAAGGGAAAGCGCCGTGCGTCCCATGGCCGCAAAGCCCTTCGAGGTAGACAGGTGGCATCCAACAGTGAGCATAGAATCCTCCGCCAAAACGAGCAATCATACGCGGCATGCGCCGCACGTATTCGATGCCGCATTATAGCCCCTCTATAAGGAAAGCGGACCGCACCATGTGCGGTCCGCTTTCAAACTTCGGCCGACGCGAGGGAGGGAGAAACGCTCAGCCGACAGGGGGTATCGAAAATGCGGGCGGTGCGCCCTTCTCGCTTAAAGTTTCGCGACGTATTTGCCCATGACGTAGCCCTGGGTATGCGCACGGCCGAGAGACAGACCAGGCATCCACATCGTGTAATCAATGCCGCAGTAGAAGTCGCCTGCGGTGTTGCCGATGGCGTAGAGGCCCTTGATCGGATCGGAGGAATCGGCCTTAAGCACTTCCATGTGCTCGACGACATGCACGCCGGAGACGATGGCCGACACGCGAACCTTGCGGTGAATGCCATAGAACGGCGGGGTGTCGATCGTGGTGAGCCACTTGCCATCTTTGCCGAAGTCTTCGTCTTTGCCTTCGGCCGCAAGCGCGTTGTAACGCTCAACGCTCTTCTTGAATGCGGCGGCATCGGTAATGCCCAGCTTCTTGGCAAGCTCATCAAGGGTGTCGGCCTTAAACGTCGCGACCTGATCTTCGTACACGCCCTTCTTCTCGCCGCTTTCCTCGGGCATATACGCCTTCAGCGCATCGGGGTCGAACAGCTTGCCAGGCCACTTCTCGGCCTGCGTCTTGCTATCCTGCCGCAGCAACGAGGACCTTATAATGGTGGGCAAGGTTACGTGCCAGGAGGGGTTTAGGCACCATGGGAAATCAAAAAGATCGCGTCATACGCAACGCAAACGTACCTTTTAGCTCGGCGGGGTTTTTACCGCTCGCTTTTTTGGGACTCGGCATCTATCGCGCATGGATCGAAATCGTCTTCGTCGGATCGTTCGTCGACTTCCCATCGGCACACTTCGCGACGCGAGACCTCTTCGATATTGTTATGAGCATCGTTCTTTTGGGCTGCGCGCTGGGAGCGCGCAAGGTTTCCCCGTTCTATTCGAAACACGCCGCCTGGGTGCTTTGCGGCATGCTGCTCACCCTCGCAACCGTATGCACGTTTTCATCATTGTTCTATCCAGCAATCGCCGAACACCTTGCCATCGTCGCGTCGATTGCGGGCGGCATAGGCATTGCACTCATGATCCTTATTTGGAGCGAGCTCTATGGATGCATGAACCCCATGCGTGTGGCCTTCTATTATTCGGGGTCAATTATCGTAGGCGCCCTCATGATATATATCTACCGCGGTTTCGCCATTCCATGGCTCTTCGTCATGACCTCGATTTTGCCGATATTCTCGCTCCTGTGCGCCGCCCGAAGCTTCAATGTGCTTCCGGGCGACAATCTGCCAAGCACCACATGGGCCAAGTTCTCCGTGCCTTGGAAAATCATCATCCTTATGGCGATTTACGCTTTCGCCTACGGGCTGCTCGAGAAATACCTCTATGCAGGCACGTTCGGCCCCCATTCGGCACTGGGCACCGTCGCGGCCGCGCTCGTGGTTATGGTGGGCGTTGTTCTGCAGGGCAAGAACTTCGACTTCGGCACCATATACCGCACGGCCCTGCCGCTTATGGCGGGCGCGCTCATCATTCCTTCGGCATTGGGCCTGTTCGACTCGTTCTGGGGCAACTTCTGCGCCACCGGAGGCTATACGGCATTCTCGATTCTCATCATGCTCATTCTGGCCAACATCTGCTACCGTTACGGCGTTTCGGCGATATGGCTCTTCGGCATTGAGCGCGGCGTTCGCGCGCTCTTCATGATGCTCGGACGCTACGTCGATGCGGGCATCGACGCCATCGCGCCCTCATCCCTCAACGGCGACCTTGTGTCTTCGGGCGTCGCCCTTCTCGCCATCATCGGCGGAACGGTCATCCTGTTCTCGGAACGCGAGCTGGCAAGCCGCTGGGGCGCGAAGTTCCTCTATGCCGAAAACGGCAGCGACCCCATTGAAAAAAGGCATGCGCTCGTCGATCGCTGCGATGCCATCTCGAAAGAAAAAGGCCTATCGGCGCGCGAGCAAGAAGTTTTGCTGCTGCTCGCACAACACAAAACGATTTCCGATATCGAAAATGAGCTCATCGTAGCCAACGGCACCGTCAAAGCCCATATACGCCATATTTACCAAAAGCTCGACATTCACTCGCGCGAAGAGCTGTTTGAGATTTTGGGCACGCAGGCGTGCGAAGAGAAACAAACAGCCAATGACAAGGATTGTTTCTAGCCTCAAACAAAGCGGGCTCCTTGAATAGCGAAGAGTCAATCAATCAATCAATACAATTGAATATATCGCCTGATGAATCGCCCAATTCGATTTTGTTCGAGATTTGACTTGCGCAACTGTGCATAGTGTATATATACTGTGCTTACCGGTTATATACACGTAAAGGAACCATCGTGGACATCATCCTATCCAACTCGAGCGACAAGCCCATCTACGAGCAAATCGCGTCGCAGATTCGAGCGCATATTTTGGCGGGCACGTTGATGAGTGGCGAGAAGCTGCCATCGATTCGCGCCCTTGCAAACGGGCTCGGCGTGAGCGTCATTACCACCAAGCGCGCCTACTCCGATTTAGAGGAAGCAGGCTTCATCGAAACCGTCCAGGGCAAGGGCTGCTTCGTCGCAGCAGGCAATCAAGGGCTTCTGCGCGAAGAAGAGCTGCGACGCATGGAAGCGCTGCTCGCACAAGCGGCGGCGCTCGCCGAAACGCTCGGCGTTACCCGCGCCGATTTGCATAAGGCGCTTGACCTCGTAGCCCCCGAAACGCATGAATAGAAAGGCGGCATCATGGCGAACCTTTTGGAAATCAAAGATGCACAGCGCCAGATTGGCGACAGCTTCGCGCTGTGCAACGTGAACCTTGCCGTAGCGCCAGGCGAGATCGTCGGTTTCGTCGGCGCAAACGGCGCGGGCAAAACCACAACCATTCGAGCCGCGTTGGGGCTCATGAAACTTGATGCCGGCGAGGTGCGCCTGTTCGGCGAGCCCTTCGGCCCGAATGCGCCCGACAGCACACAGCGCCACGTGCGCTCACGCATCGGCGTGGTGTTCGACACCTGCCCCTATCCAGCGGAATTCACCATTGCACAGATGGAGCGCTGCCTCGCGCCCGCCTTCCCCACCTGGGACAAAGCGCAGTTCTGGCGCCTCGCCGAGCGGTTTTCGCTTTCTCGCAAGGCGAAAGTGAAGGATCTCTCTCGCGGCATGGGCATGAAACTGCAGCTTGCCGTGGCGCTTTCGCACAAGGCCAATTTGCTCGTGCTCGACGAAGCCACCGCGGGGCTCGACCCCATCGCTCGCGACGACGTACTCGCCACCTTGCGCGAATTCGCCACCCAGGAAAGCCACGGCGTGTTGCTGTCGAGCCATATCACAAGCGATTTGGACCGCATTGCCGATCGCGTCGTAGCCATCGATAACGGCCGCATCATTTTCAATATGCCTCGCGAAGAAATTACCGACATGGCAGGCATCGCCCATTGCACTGCAGAACAGGCTCACACGATTCTCGAATGCGCCGAAGGGGCGCGCATTGAGCGACGCGAATTCAGTTGCGACGTGCTCGTGCCCAACCGCTTCGAGTTCGCCGAAGCATTTCCTGAAATCCCCTGCGACCACGCCTCAATCGAAGACTACCTGCACTTCACGTTGAAAGGAATCGCGCAATGAAAGCGGCATTGAAATCGGAATTTGTCATTTTTGGTACCTTCATGCCGGCATTCGCCGTGATACTCGTGCCCAGTTGCGCCATTATGGCGTTCGCCACAGGCAATTGCATTTCAGCGGTCGCCTGCGTGAGCGCCATGGTTCCTATGATTCTCATGTTTTCACTCACCTCGTACGATGATCAAAACGGGTGGAAGCGTTATCGCGCATCGCTGCCTTTCTCGCGTCGCGATGTTATTGCCGCGCGATATGGCTCGATTCTTATCACGTCCCTCATCGCCGCGGCGTGCGCGACGATGCTTGGCATCGCGCTCAATGCCATTTTGCCCTCGTTCGTCCACGAATTCGAAACAATGCCAACGACCGAGGTAGCAGCAGGATCACTTTTCGCGACCTTCTCAGTGGTTATCATGGTGGCCATTGGCGAGCCGTTCCTCATCAAATTCGGCGCCACGAAAGGCGTACGCTATCTCATGTGCTTCGCCGTTCTCTTTTTCTGCATTTGCCTCGCGATTCTGAAGCAGACGTTCGATCCCATGCTGCTGCACAATCTCGACACCTGGGCCGATGCCCACTTAAGCCTTCTGTTCGTTTCGCTGACCGTCGTATCGCTCGCGCTCTTCGCTCTAAGCTGCGCCATAAGCACGACGATTTACCAGCGAAAAGACCTCTAACTATCCGCGTCAAAGCAAGCCTCGAGCCCAACTCGGCAACTTCATTCAGCTCCTCACGCAAAAAGGCGAGTCGTCCAAAACGACTCGCCTTTCCTTATAGGCGTCGCATTGTCGCGATTTTGCCTGCCGCAACGCACAAGGCGCGAAGCGGCAGGGCGCCGGGGCACGCTTACTCTCGCATGGTCTGCTTCGCCTTGATCGCGAGAAGCGCCGATGCGCCTACGAGCATCACAACTGTCGCAACCAGCCCCACCGTTGGAGCTTTATAGCCCACGAGCATCACGCCAATGCCAAAGATCGCCATGCCTACGCAGAGCATCGAGAGCCATTTCTCGTAGAGGCGTTTTTCCGATGCGTTCCCTTGCCCATTGGCAGAGCTCCCCCGCTCCTCAACAACGCTCCTACACCTTTGAGAAGCACCCTTCTTGTTCGCTATGCTGTCCATTTAAGCCACATCCTCTTCAGCAAGGCGCCCGCTAAACACGCGATAGGCAATCACGTGGTACACCAGCACCAACGGCACGCCGATGCAGGCAATGCCCGTCATCCATGCGAGCGACGCATCGGACGACGCAGCGTTCATGAGCGTAATGGATTCGCCCACACTGCCGGGTGCCGCAACAACCAAATTCGGGAACAACGACACCGCAGCCAACGCCACCAAACATACTGCCGCGATTGATTGCAGAACGAAGGCGGCCAGATCGTTGCCCTTTTTCGCCTGAACAATCGATGCCGCAATACATACGACGAAAGCGATGGCAAAAATCACACCCGCGACCAGCATGCCCGGGGCGAACTGAGGTTTCACCACGACAAATGCAAGCACAGTCGCCACCACGAACAGCGCGAGGGCCACGACGTGCCACACGCGACGCTGCTTTTCCGCACGCCCGTGCACCGCGCTCGTGCGTTCAGTCTTCAGCGCAACCCATGCGGCACCCGCCGCCATGCACATCGCAAATCCCAGCGCACCAACGACGAGCGTAAACGGCGAAAGCAGGCCAAGCAGCGGCACGCCCGCATAGTCGCCGTTTGCCGCAAGCGGCACGCCGGCAATCACGTTGCCGAGCGCCACACCTAACAGCAGGGCAGGCAAAAACGAACCGATTGTAAAGCACGCATCCCATGCGCGGCCCCATTTCGGGTCGTGCGCGCCAAACTCAAGCGACACCGCACGCACGATCAGGCCAAAAAGCACGAGCATGACCGCCAGGTAAAACCCCGAAAACGTCGTAGCGTACGCCGCGGGAAACGCAGCAAACAGTGCGCCGCCCGCTGTGAGCAGCCACACCTCGTTGCCATCCCACACAGGGCCGATGCTGCGACGCACAAGGGCGCGTTCGGCATCGGTTTTCGCAAGCGCACGATAGAGCACGCCTACGCCCAAATCGAACCCATCGAGCACGAAATAACCCGCGATAAGCACGAATATCAAGAAAAACCACAGTACAGCGAGAGCGCTCATCGCTATTCACCATCCTTTGCATCGCAGGTCTTCGCAGCAGGCGCTGCCGCCGCGGCGCTCTCAACTGCCGCAACGGCATCGACGGGGCCGCGCTTAATGAAGTGCGAAATCACGCGCACCCAGCCAATGAACAGGAACACATACACCACCGCGAACAAAGCCAGCGTGAGCAGCAGCTCGGGCGCCGATACCGCCTGCGATATGGCGTTATTCGTAAGAAGGCTCACGCCATCGGGGCCCGACGTCGACGGATACACGACCCATGGCTGGCGGCCGACTTCGGCGGTAATCCAACCAACCTGAATGGCAATAAACGGGAACAGAGGAGATACGATGAGGAGCTTCTGCAGCCAGCGCATATTCGCGATGCGCCCGCCGCGCCGCGAGAATGCAATCGCGAGAATCGCGGTGAGCATAATGAGGCCATACATCGCAACCATCAGGTGATACGACTGGAACACCAGATTCACCGGCATATCGGCGACGTTCATTTCGCCATACTTTTCGGTTTCGGCGAGCGAATTAAGGCCGGCATATTCGGTATCCCACGTACCCGTTGCCAAGAAGCTCGTGCCGCCGGGAATTGCGAACGGCGTAATGACCTGCTGGTTTTCTTCGTCAACCCAGCCGAAAGCGTACAGCGGCGGCACCTCGTCGTTATACATGCCTTCCATCATGGCCAGTTTCGTGGGCTGTTCTTCCGAAACCTCTACCGCCGAAGCATGGGCCGTCACAATCATCGCGCACGATGCGACGATGCCTACCACAGCGCCAATGCGCACGGTTTTCATCGCAAAATCGGAGTGCTTGCCCTTCAGCAAATACCACGCCCCAACCGCCATGGACACGAATGCGCCCAAAATGAGCAGCGCCACGATCACGTGCGTATAACGCGGCAGAATCGAGGGATTGAAAGCCGCCGCAAGGAAATCGGTGATAACGGCCTTCGAACCATCGCTCGCAAGCTCGGCGCCAGCCGGCGTTTGCATCCACGAATTGGCGATCAGAATCCACAGCGCGCTCAAGCACGAACCTGCCCACACAAGCCATGCTGACACCGTGTAGAACTTAGGCGACACCTTCTTTTCGCCAAAGAGAAGAACGCCAAGGAAAACCGATTCCAGGAAGAAGGCGAACAGGGCCTCGGCGGCAAGCGGCGCACCGAAAATATCGCCTACGAAGCGCGAGTAATCGGCCCAGTTGGTTCCAAAAGAGAACTCCATGGTGATACCTGTCGCAACGCCAATGGCAAACGTCGCCGTGAAGATGCGCACCCAGAAATGCATGGCGGCGCCATCTTTTTCATCGCGGCTTCGATAATACTTCGTCGCAAAAATCGCCGTAATAAGGCCCAAGCCTATCGAAAGCGGAACGAATATGAAATGGTAGGCCACCGTTACCGCGAACTGAATTCGCGAGAGCAGCGCCACGTCAAACAACGCGTCCATTTCCTTACCCCCTTGTGTCGTTGCTTATATGTTACCAACTAGGTGTCATATTAGACCGAATAAAAGAAAAATGGAATACTAATTAGGAATTTATATCGTTAATTTTGGAGAGGACAGAGCGACAAAAGAAAACCGCCTTTTATGGCGGTCATCTTCTGTATGGATTGTTTAAAAGACGAGTTCGAGCGAGACGCTCTTGACTCCAATCGCGCGGCACCAGACGGCGCACTCAAGTGGCGCAGCGGTACGTACGTGGCAACGACGGAAGCTAAACAACGGCGGCATCCGAGCGGCGTGACCGTACGCGAATCCACGCTCGAATGCCGCGAACGGCACCCCAACGGCACATGCGACGTTCACTTCAGCGCACACCGTGCCTCGGGCTCGCGACACGCAACCTATGCCTGATAGACGGCCTTAACAAGATATTCGACGTTGCCCTCAGCACCCTTGATGGGGCTTTCCACCGCGCCCGCAATCGAGAAGCCGACTGCAGCGAAAGCATCGGAAACTTCCTTCACGACGCGCAGTCGAACCGATTCATCGCGCACGATGCCGCGGTCGGTTTCGTCGTGGGCGCTTTCGAACTGAGGCTTCACGAGCAGCAAGCACACCGTACCAGGCGCGCACAATGCAGCGAATACGTCGGCCAATCCGGCCAAGCCAATGAACGACAAATCGGCCACGACGATATCGAACGGCGCGCCAAGCTCGGCAGGAACGGCCGTTTTGATATTCGTGCGCTCGAACACGCGCACACGCTCATCTTCGCGGAGCTTCCACGCGAGCTGTCCGTAGTTCACGTCGACGCACGCGACTTCGGCGGCGCCCGCCTGAAGCAGACAGTCGGTAAAACCGCCCGTCGATGAACCAATATCGATGCAGCGTGCGCCACGCACATCTTGAGCGAACGCATCAAGCGCCCCTTGGAGTTTGTGCCCGCCACGGCTCACATAGGCGCGACGATTGCGCACAAACACATCGGCATCGGGGCTCACCAATACCGCAGCGCTTGTAGGATACACGTCATTCGCACGCACCTCATGCGCGAGAACCGCGCGCAACGCTTCACCCCTATCGGCGAAATAGCCGCGCTCAACGAGCAAATCGTCCAAGCGGATTTTCCTCTGTTTCGGTTTCTTAGGTTGCGGCGCACCCGGCTGCGCAGTTTTCTTCGCCACGCCTACAGCTCCGCGTATTTCTCGCGAATGCGAGCAGCCATGCCGCACGAATCGATGCCGAGCATATGGTGCAGCTGAGGCACCTTGCCCTGCTCAACGAATTCGTCAGGAATGCCAAACGTGAGCACGGGCGGCACCTGCGCCGGCGGGTTTGCGGCAAGAGCCTCCAGAATGCCTTCGCCAATGCCGCCTTCAATGGCGCCTTCTTCAGCCGTGCACACGAGCTTGCATTCGAGCGCGGCCTTGCGAACCGCCTCCTCGTCAAACGGCTTAATCCAACGCATATCGACAACGCGCACGGAAACGCCTTCCTTGGCAAGGATATCGGCGGCGCCTTCCGCCTCTTGCACCATGCGACCGAACGCGAGAATAGCCACGTCGGAACCTTCACGCGTCGTGCGAGATTTGCCCTCTTCAAGTACCTGGGACACAGCGGGAAGCTCGACGCCCCGCGCTTCGCCGCGCGGCCAACGAAGAATAACCGGGCCCTCGAGCGCCAAAGCCGTATGGAGCATATGCACGAGCTCGGCCTCGTCGGAAGGAGCCATCATGCGAACGCCAGGAACCATGCGACCATATACGATATCGAACACGCCGTGGTGCGTAGGGCCATCGTCGCCCACGAGCCCTGCGCGATCGAGGCAAAACACCACATTGGTATTCGCAAGGGCATTATTGATTACGAGCTGGTCAAACGCACGCTGCATGAACGTCGAGTAAATGCACACGACGGGCTTTTTCCCGCCAAGCGCCAAGCCGCTCGCAAGCGCGACGGCATGTTCCTCGGCAATACCCGTATCAATAAATCGCTTCGGGAATTTCTCAGAGAACGCGGCCAAGCCCGTGCCATCTTTCATGGCAGCCGTGATGGCGACAATATCGTGGTCGCGCTCGGCTTCAGCGACAATAGCCTTCGAGAATACGCTCGTGTACTTCGGGGCGGAGCTTGAGCCCTTCTTCACTTCGCCCGTCGCGATGTCGTATGGCCCAATGCCATGGAATTTGCTGGGGTTTTCTTCGGCGGGTTCATAGCCCTTGCCCTTCTTGGTAACCACATGCAAAAGCGTGGGACCGTCGGCCTTAAGACACACGCGCAACGCGCGCTTGAGCGCGGCGATATCGTGACCGGGAATGGGCGCCGTGCACGTAATGCCGAGCTTTTCGAAGAGCATCTCGCCCGGAATGACCATTTGTTTGAAGGAATCTTTCGCGTTGCGGCCCAAATCGACCAGACCGCGGCCAAGCGGACCGCTTGCCTCGAGCACGCTTTGCACCGAATCGCGCGTACGCGTGTATTCGCGGCTCGCACGCTTTTCGCCCAAATAACGAGCGAGCGCACCTACGTTGCGCGAGATGGACATCTCGTTGTCGTTCAGAATAATGACCATGGGCGTTTGCAACTGGCCCAGCTGATTGAGGGCCTCAAACGCCATGCCGCCCGAAAGCGATGCATCGCCGATGATGGTAACGATTCTCTCATCGCCGCCATTCAGATCGCGTGCCATAGCCAGGCCCAGCGCCACCGAAACCGAATCGGACGCATGGCCGGAAGGGTGCACGTCGTATTCGCTTTCGCTCGCCTTTGGGAAGCCAGACATGCCCCCGAATTGGCGCAAAGTGTCGAACTCGCCCAAGCGGCCCGTAACGAGCTTATGAGCATACGACTGGTGGCCCACATCGAAAAGCAGCTTGTCATGAGGGCAATCGAGCACGCTGTGGCATGCCAGAATTAGTTCGACTACGCCAAGGCTCGGCGCCACATGGCCGCCCGTTTTCGACGTGGTCGTAATAATTTGCTCGCGAATTTCAGATGCAAGTATGGAAAGCTCCTCGTTGGTGAGGAGCTTCAAGTCCGCGGGGGACGAAATCATATCGAGAATGCGATGGCTCTCCATTAAGGAACTCCCAATCTCCGGATTCAAATTCGGCACCTCGCGGATGCCTTGCGCGCCTAGCGTCGCATCGCGCCCTCCGAAGAAGGCGCGTCGCTATCGGAGGCGTCAAGCGTTTCGAGCAGTTCGGTCGCCTTCATGCCCAGCTTCACGGCCTCATCATACAAATCGAGCGCCGCATCGAGCGGCATATCGTCGCCGCGCACCTGCGTCGCGATTTCATCGAGACGATCGCGAATCTGCGTGAACGCCTCGCGATCGAGCGATTCCAAGCCCATAGCGAGCCTTACTCGACGTTTTCGGCCGAATCGGCTTCAGCGGGCTTAAAGTCGGAAAGAATGCCCATCGTGGGAATCTCGGCGGGCGCAGCCTCGGCAACGCCTTCAGAGGCCTCCTCGGTCGGAGCCTCCGCGGCAACACCCTGCTCGCTTTCAGACAAACGAGCCAGGCGACCAAGAATGCCGTTCACGAAGCGATGGGAATCGTCTTCGCCGCCGAATGCCTTGGCGAGCTCAACGGCCTCGTTGATGGCGACAGACTGCGGAACGTCGTCAACGTAGCGCATCTCGTAAACAGCGAGGCGCAGAACGGAGCGGTCAACCACGGGCATGCGATCGATGGCCCAGTTTTGCGAGCTTTCGCCAATCGCGCGGTCGAGCTCGGCGCGATGCGCGGAAACGCCGCACACCAATTCGCGCGCATATTCATTCGCCTTGGCCTCTTCGGGGACCAAGCCTTCGTCGACCAGCTTGTCGGCGGGCACGCCAGTGATTTCACTTTGATACAGAATCTGCACCGCAGCGCGACGTGCGAGAATTCGTTTAGATACGTTGCTCATGCGAATTGGAACCTTGCTAACTAGTTATTGAAACGGATGCCGTCGACATACACATCGACCGACGATACGGTGAAACCGACCTGTGTTGCCACAGCATCGGCGACGGTTTGGCGAACGGCTTCGGCAACCTGCGGAATGGGCTTGCCGTAGAAGACGTCGATATGCACAGCTACGTCGACGCCCTGCTCTTCGTTCATGCTCACATCGATACCCTGGCCAGCCGGCTTTGCGGCGAAGCGGGAACGCAAGCCCGTGAACGTAGACGAGCCAACGCTGGCAACGCCCTCAACCTCTTTGGCCGCGATCGCGACGATGGTTTCCATGACTCCGGGGGCCAGCCCCAGTCCGTCGACATACAGCTCTTCGCTCATGGCGCAATCCTTTCGGCCGATTGATTCATATAGGCAACCTAGAATTGTACTCCAATTCGCGCGCATTCACGGTAAGACCGTAAGAACGCAGGCAGAGACACATTCGCACCAAAATCAGTGAAAGCGGCCTGTCGAATGCGGTTCGGACGAAACCAAGGCGACACGCACTTTCAGTGCGCGAGTCGAAGGCCGAATCCAAAATGCGCTGCCATGGCCGCTTGCAGCGCCGGCAACTTCCGTAGTTCGCCAGAACGGCGAAACCCTAGAACATCGCCTTGATGCCGATAAGAACGAGCACCACGCCGCCGACAATCTGCGCGCGATCGCCCAGCAAATGCCCGAAGCGCTTGCCGATGGCCAACGCCACAATGCAGCAGAGGAGCGTCGTAACACCGATAATGCTTACCGCGGGCGCTACGGCAACGCTCACTGCGCGCAGGCTCACGCCCACGGCGAACGCATCGATGCTCGTAGCTACGGCCTGCACCAAAATCACTTTGAGCGTCAGCGCGTTGCCATCTTCTGAAACATCCTCTTCCCCATCACCGCCGCCGCGCAGGGCGCACGCGCCTTCTTTAATCATATTTCCGCCGATAAAGCCAAGAATCACCAGCGTGATGATGCCCGAGTACGTTTCGATGAAGTCACCCACGACGCCGCCCAGGAAATAGCCAAGCAGCGGCATTCCCGCCTGGAAGACGCCGAACGCGACTGGCAACGCAAGCAAGCGTACACGCGAGGCGTTCGGATAACAGAAGACGTTCGAGATGGTTACGGCGAAAGCGTCCATGGACAACGCAACGCCCAGAAGAACGATCTCTACGATGCTCATGTTCAGTTGTTCTTTCGAATAGGCTCCCGGGTTCGCGATAAAAGCTCGCGAGAAACTGCCCGATTGCAGCGTACAGGCCACCCCGCCTGCCGCCCGCAGCATATGATTGCGCGATTTTACCACCCAGCGGCCCCAAAATGCGAAAACTCCACCCGTTGCCCGAAAGCCGTTAAATGCTCGTAGCGTTTGCCGGTTGCTGGCCGCGCTCCCACGAAGCCCGAGCCATTAGCTTTGAGGACAGCCTTGGTGGACCCGTTAGATGCCCACGTTAATGCTCGTAGCGTTCAATAATCCAATCGCCCACAAATATCAAAACCCTTAAGTCGGCCTAAAAAAGGAAAGAAAAACGTCTCGACCTGTTAAACGCTACGAGCATTTAACAGGTCGAGAGGCACAAAAAAGGGACGCTCGCCTTCAAAGCGAGCGCCCCATTCGCACATAGCGAAAACTTCGTTTACCGTTCGTCAGAACGGAGAAGCAACTACACCAAAGCCACCGGCAGCGCCGCAACCACGATAAGGAAGCGGAGCAGGAAGCCGCCGATAAGCACGCCCGCATCGGCAGCAGCGCCAATGTAGTGCGCCTTGGGGGTTTCCTCAAAGCCAGGCTTCGAGATGAACAAAAGCCACGTCTCAACCGCGGTAGGCGCAACCAGGCCAACCACGATGAAACCAAGCCAGAACAAAACCGCCCAGTTGCCGCACACGAGGCTCATCACCGACTCGAAACCGGCAACGGAGTTGTAGCTCGTGATGAAGCACAGCGAAGCCACCAACACGAGCTCGACAATCGGGAAGCAATAGTGGAACTTCTTCAGCACTCCCACGCTATCGAATTCCTTGGGAAACTTCAGGCCGCCCACAAGCAGCACCGAAGACATGCCCGTGGAAACCGCCGAAACCAAGAACAGAATCGGCAGCAAAGCGTTGTTCCACAGCGGGAACGTCTGGCACACGCCAAGCAAAGCGCCCGTGTATGCGCCAACGCATACCGCAAACACCGAGCCCGCGATTTCAAGCCACACAGGCACCTGCTTCTTCAAGCAGTCGAGCAGAAGCGTGATAAGCGCGATAATCACAAATGCCGCCAGGAACACAACGCCCCAGGTCATAACCGAGCACGGGTTATGCAGAAGCAGCGCGAAACGCAGCGGGTTGTGCAAACCGGCCTCAGCGTCGAACATCAGCAAGAACAAGCCGATGATAACGACCACAGGAGCAATGATGTGGCCGGCGAAGCGCATACCATGCGCCTCGGGATGCTTCCAGCGCAAGAACGCCGAAGTGATGAAGGCGCCGCCGCCCAAGCCTGCAAGGAAGAGGTACCACGCAATAGGTGCGCCCCAAACTGGTTCAAATGACATGTTCGCCCACCTACCTTACGTAGAAAATCTTGGACTTGGTCGCATCGCCCAAAAGCGGAGTCGCATGCGTCGCGGCAAGAACCTTGGACACTTCCGAATCGGGGTCGTCCAAATCGCCGAACACACGCACGCCTGCCGGGCACGCGGTCACGCACGTCGACATCTCGGTGCCATTGAGTGCGCTCACGGTGCAGAAACGGCATTTGTCGACTGCGCCCGTGCGCTCGTCAACCACACGCGCCTGGTAAGGGCACGCAGCCATGCAGTATTTGCAGCCGATGCAGCGACCATGATCGATGCACACGATGCCGTCTTCGTTGGTATACGTCGCGCCGGTGGGGCAAACCGCCTGGCACGGCGCATCTTCGCAATGCATGCACTGCGAAGGGACCACTTGCAAAGAAGCCGTCGGGTATACGCCCGCCTCAACTTCAGAAAACTTCACGAACGGCATGCTCGAAAGCAAATCGTTCTGATTCTGACACGCCAAGCGACAGGCGCCGCAGCCGATGCACTTGGTCGTGTCGATCACCATTCCGTATCGGGCCATAGCTTATGCACCGACCTTCCTGATCTCGACGGGCACCTCGCATACCATGCCCGCGCCGGTCGCAGCGTCGCTCGCGCGCGGTACGATGTCCCACACGCTTGCGCCATAGCCGGCTGCCTGCGCCATTTCCTTCGATTCAATGCCATAGTGAGGCGGCACGTACACCGCTTCTGGATTGATGAGGCTCGTCACGCGAACCTTCACGCGAATCTTGCCCGTAGAGGTGGAGAGCTCAGCCTCATCGCCGTCGGTGATACCAAAGTTGGTCGCCGTTTGCGGGTTGAGCCATGCACGCTCCGCACCGGAGTCCTTCGCAAGCGCGACAATCTTATCGGCGTCGGCAGTATAGGTGCGCGTCTGCATGCTCTGGGCGCCTGTAATAAGACGCGGCATATGATCGTTGGGGGCAACCGTAGGATCAGCGTACTGAGGTGTGCGAGCCAAGCCCGCCTTCTCGAACGCGTCGCTTGCAAACGGAATCTTGCCCGAATCGGTACCAATGGCGGGAGCATCGCCCGCGAGCACCGAAGCACCGGGGATTGCGCAGCACGCGGTATCGTTCAAGCCGTCGAGCGCAATGCCATAGGCCTTGCAGAAGGCATTGTTGACATCATCGAGCCCAAAGGCGAAATCGTCGCCCTTGCCGCACGCCTTCGCCAAATCAGTGAAAATCTGGTAGACGGCGCGAGCCTCGCCCGCAGGAGCCACAGCCTGGTTGCGCTTTTCGGCAACCGACCACTCGGCCGCGACAGGAGCAACAACGCTTTCGACCTCAAGGTAAGTCGCAGCGGGAAGCACATAATCGGCCTTCTGCGCGGTTTCGGTGAGAACCGAATCGATGACGACCTTGAAGCCAATGCCGGACAGGTCTTCTTCAACCTTAGCGGAATCGGCCCAATCGGCCGCGGGGTCGCACTCAACGAACAGCGCCACATCGGCAGCGCCCTTGGCAGCGGCGCCCAATGCATCCTGGCAGCTCGCATTGCCAAGTTCTCCAGCCTTGGCAATGCCGTCGCCGGAAGCGGAAACCTTCGTGAACGGCGCGCTCTCGAAAACGCTCTCGTCCACAGCGGGGACTTTCGCCAGGAACATGCCACCCGTCTGGTTCACGGCGCCAAGCATGGCGTTGAGCAGCACGGCGCAACGTACGGTCTCAAGGCTCGTCGCGTAGCCGCAGCCAAGCAGCGCGCCCGGGCGAACATCGACATGGCAATGCGGGGCGGCTTTCACGAGGCCTCGCTCCGCGGAATAAATCGTGTCAAGCGACACGCCGCACTTCTCGGCAGCCCATTCGGGCGAATACTGAAGCATCGCAGCGTGGAATTCTTCGAAGCCTTCGCCATATTGTTCGACGAAGCTCGCATCGAAATCGCCCTTCTTGACGATGTCGCCCATGATGCCCAGCAAAAATGCCAGCTCATAGCCGGGACGCACAGCGACCCACTCGTCGGCGAGCATATCGGCGCCAGCGTTGCGCGGGTCAACGGCCATCACATGACCGCCGTTTTCGCGAACTTTCTGGAATTCCTTGACCTCGACCGGACGCACCGTCTCGTCGCCGCTCGCATCGAGCAGCACGATGTATTCGGCGTTGGCCGTATCAAACACCGGCGTCGTACCCAAAAGAGTCTTATACGCGGCATCGATATTGGCATTGGTAAGCGCGGAATCGTCATAGTAGTTCGGCGAACCAACAGAAGCCATGAAGCGTTTCGCATACCACGCATCGGTTGCGCGGCCATCTTGGAACAGCGCTACCTTGCTGCCCGCGCCCGTAATGTGGCTGGCGATGTCAGCAAGAGCATCATCCCAGCTCACCTTGGCAAAGCCACCTTTGCCGTCGGCTTTCATGGGCTCGGTCACGCGATCTTCGGAAGTCGTGAGCGAAGGCAGGCCCTGGCCACGGCCGCACATATATCCGCCAGAATGCGGATGGCCTTCGGCGCCCATAAAGCGCCACAGTTTTCCACCGCGCACCCAAGCTTCGATGCCGCATTTATTCGCACAACCAGCGCACAGCGTCGCTTTGGTGTACGTAACCGAGGCATCTGAGCTTAAGGGCTCGGTTTGCGAGGAAGAACAACCCGTCGAGGTGCCGATTGCGGCCAAAGCCGCACAGCTGGCACCCGCGGCGAGGAATCCTCGCCTCGTCATCATGCTATCCATGATGTGTCCTTTCTCAAGCAAGTCAAATTGGTCGCGAGGTTAGGCCTCGGGGAACAAGGTCGACGTACGAACGATGCCCTTGTCGATCGCCTCTTGGGCGATGTCTTGCCAATCGACGAACTTGATAGCCCCGTTGGGGCACTGCACGGCACAACGGCCGCACGCGATGCACTTCGTGGATTTGCCAATAACCGGGTCGATTTGCGGCATGTTCCACGGACAAGCCTCGTGGCACAATCCGCAGCCGATGCATTTGTCGGTATCGACCACGCGCGCACCGGTCTCGGGGTCGGCGTAAATCGCGTGCACCGGGCAGTTCTTCATGCAGGCTGCATCTTTGCACTGTTTGCAATGCTCAACAGTGAACTGGCAGTTGCGATAGATTCCGTCGGGGCCGTTTGAACCCTCGCCGAAGTTATAGTTCGGCCACACGCGCACACGCGCGGTGGTCTGGCATACGCGACCGTCGTTGCGCAGCGAGCACATCATCTCGCAACGTTGGCAACCCGAGCAACGGGCACGGTCGGTAACAATAAGCTTAGTCGGTGTAACGTTCACGGCCATGCGACCGCTCGCGATAGTGTCTTCGATGACGCCCCATTTCGCCAATGCGCCACCGGCGATAAGGCCAACAAGACCAACGCCAATGCCTCCGGCGACTACCTGGCGGCGAGTGAAGCCCTTGGGCGATTCCTCAGCTGCAGTTTCGGTCTGCGGCTCTTCAGGCAGGATCGCTTCCCCCTTCTTCTCGTCCATCGAGAGTTCCTCCTTTTTACACTTCTCTTCGATTGACGCACGATTCCTTGCACGCTTCGCACGAATTGCATAATGGATGCCACCGCATGCGCCCTGTCCCCTGAAGGGGGATAAAAAGCCAGGTAAAGGAACAATACCCTGCAACAGGGTACAAACAGGGCACGGCTTGGGGCACACTGCATTCGACCACTAAAAGGGGGTCAATCGCACACATGTCCTCGCACGCACGCTTCAATGTCACAGCAAAGACTTGGAGAAAGACATGGCAACTGAAAATGTCTCCTATGGTTGGCAGGGCAAGATCGCCCGAGTGAACCTGACCACGGGAGAAATCACCACCCAGTCCACCGACCCGTACAAATATTTCCTGGGCGGCATGGGCATGGCCAACAAAATTATGTATGACGAAGTTCCCGCGGGCACCGATCCGTTCAGCCCCGAGAGCAAGGTCGTCATGGCCGTCGGCCCGCTCACCGCTTCGGGCGTTCCGCTGGCCGGCCGTACCACCTTCTCGCATCTGTCCACCTACACAACCGATCATTTGGTTGTCGATTCCCACTGCGGCGGCATGATCGGCGCCAAGCTTAAGCTTGCTGGCTGGGATGGCCTGATTATTGAAGGCGCTTCCGACAAGCCCGTCTACATTAAGATTCTCGACGACAAGATCACCATCGAAGATGCATCCTTCGTTTGGGGCATGGGCACCCGCGCAACCACCGAAGCCATCTGCCGCAAAGATGGCAACAAGTTCTGCGTTGCAGCCATCGGCCCCGCTGGCGAGAACTTGCTTCCCTACGCATGCCTCATTAATTCGCGCAACCACTCCGCAGGCGCTGGCCTTGGTTCCATTTTGGGCTCCAAAAAGTGCAAGGCTATCGTCATCGAAGGCAACGGCAGCGTGAACGTGGCCGACCCGAAGGCCGTCGCCGAACTTTCCGACTACATGATTTCCGACATCGTGGGCTCCAACAACAACCACGTCGTGCCTTCTACCCAGCAGGAATGGGCGGAATACTACGACAAGGGCAGCCGTTGGACGGCGCGCAAAGGCCTGTATTGGGCCCAGGCAGAAGGCGGCGCCATCGAGACGGGCGAGCCGAAGCCTGGCGAGCTCAACACCGTTGGCTATCGCTGCATGAAGTCTTACAAGGACGACGGCCCCGACGCCGAAAAGTACACCATTAAGATGAATGGCTGCCACAGCTGCCCGATTCACTGCTATTCCGACATGCGTATTCCCGGCTCTGCCGAGCATGGCGGCTTTGAAATCACGGGCAACACCTGCGTGCCGAACTTCCCGTACCTGTATATGATTGGCATTCTTGGCGAAAACGCCGGCGGCGTGAAGAACTTCAGCGAGTCTGGCGTTATTTGGAACCAGGCCATCGGCTCCACCGTGGACGATTTGGGCCTGTGGTGCAACTACGCACAGCTCTACCGCGACATCGCGCACTGCGTTGCCAAGGGCATCTTCAAGCGCGTGCTGCCCGAGGACGAATACAATATGTTCGACTGGGACGCTTTCAAGAACGATGACCCGTCGATTATGGTGAAGATTCTGCGCCACATCGCTCAGAACGATAACGAAATGAGCTATCTGGGCTATGGTCCTATCGTTTGGTGCAAGCGCTGGAACGACATGGAATGGTTCGACACCACCGCGAGCTGCCTGATCAACTATCGCGGCTGGCCTGTGCACCATGCACATGAGTGCTTCGGCCAGGTTGGCGCTGTGTACAACATGATGTTCAACCGCGACGATATGATTCACTCCGCCGTTAACTTCCAGGGCTGCGGCCTGCCCATCGAGAAGAAGCGCGAAATCGCGAAGGAAGTCTGGGGCGGCGAAGACGCCATCGACGAGGACAAGAACTACACCCCCATGAACGAGCACAAGGCCAAGTTCTGCTGGTGGTCCATTGTCACCGACGTGCTGCATGACTCCCTCACTCTGTGCAACTGGGTGTGGCCTATGACCATGAGCCCGTCGAAGACTCGCGACTACCGTGGCGACCTCGACCTCGAATCGAAGTTCATGAAGGCAGTAACTGGCGAAGACATCACCACCGAGGAGCTCTACAAGCGCGGCGCTGCCATCATGACCCTGCAGCGTGCCAACACGATGCGCGGCATGGGCACGAACGACTTCCGCGGCGTGCATGATGTTTACACCGAGTGGCCTTTCACGAAAGATCCTGACATCAAGCCCTTCACCGCTGGCACCGATAAGATGGAAAAGGAAGATTTCCAAACCGCCCTTACCATGGTGTACAAGGAGTTCGGTTGGGACGAGAAAACCGGCGCACCGACCGCCGACAGCCTCGACGATTACAACCTGACAGACGTGAAGGAAGACCTTCAGTCCAAGGGTCTGCTCTAGGCATAACCCTGCGGGCGGCCCACCTCCCCTCACCGCCCGCTCCTTCTTTTGGAAGCCCGCCATTGTGCGGGCTTCCTTTTTATACAGACAACCATACTGGCAGGGATGCCAGGCACCTTGCTATGGACTCGGGCACCAGAGCCTTGATTACAAATAGCCGCAGTTTTGACCACGACTCATGGCGAACTGGATCAAAACTGCGGCTATTTGTAAATGCCACTCTTGCGAAACTTCTTCGATTGCGGCTATTCGCAATTGCGCCGAACTACCTGTTGGAGAAACGGACCATCGCGGCGTTTTTTAGAAAGACCTGAGCTCTTCCTAAATTGGGCGCAGCAAAGTTTCCACGAGCACCGAACGCCTTCAGATACCTCAATCGCGACAACAAATCGACCAACATCATCGCAGGCGCGAGCGCCCTCAAGCTGCGCAGGCCCAAGACTACGCAAACTTTGGCATTTCCGCGCAGACGCGGCCTCCTTTCGCGCCTTATCCAGAAATCCGCTGCGGTGCAGGCGCATCCACGCGGGCGGGGGCTTTCTACCCACGCCGAACGCCCTGACGGGACCTCGGCCAATCTAGACGGCTCGTGCGTCTACCGACAAGCAAATTCAACAAGCTAGAAGCTCGAAAGATCAAGCAACGCGAAGGGTTGCAATTGCTCACTGCAGGCCTTCAGTACGTCAACCGTATAGTTAATATCGTCTTGAGTCGTTTCACTCGAGAGCGAGAAACGAAGGGCGCTCTGGGTACGTTCGGACGGCAGCCCCATCGCAACAAGTACGTGCGAGGGCTCGCCTTCATGGCTCGAGCAGGCGCTTCCACCCGCCGCGCACACGCCCCGCTCGTCAAGCAACTCGACAAGCGAAGCCGAATCGATGCCCATAAACGACACGTTCAACGTGCCGGGCACGCGCGGGACCGCACCGTTTACCCGGGTGTTGGCGATTTCGGCAAGAATGCGACATTCCAATTCGTCGCGAAGCGCCGCAATGTGCGCGGCGTCGCTTGCCATATTCTCGCAGGCCTCACGCGCTGCGGCCGCCATGGCAACGATGCCGGCAACGTTTTCGGTGCCACCACGCATCGCGCCTTCTTGATGGCCGCCATTCATGAAAGGCTCCAGAGGCGCGCCTTCGCGAACATACAGGAAACCGACGCCTTTAGGGGCATGGAATTTATGGCCTGAAACGCTTAAGTAGTCCACGCCCAGATCGTCCACGTTCACAGGAATGTGAGCAAACGCCTGCACAGCATCGCAGTGGAACTGAGCGCCTGCGCCATGCGCGATTTCGCCCAGACGGGCAATGGGTTGAATTGTGCCTACTTCGTTGTTGGCAAGCATAATCGAGGCCAAATCAGCCCCGTTGCCAAGCGCCTGAGCAAACGATGCCTCGTCGACCATACCGTCATCGGTCACGTTCGCATACGCGACATCGAATCCCTCGCCAGCAAGCGCCTGTGCGCTGTTCAGCACAGCAGGATGCTCGAACGTCGAAGTCACGAAACGGCCTTTGCGGCCCTTCGCTTTCGCCTGCGCACGCATGCTTCCTTTTATGGCCCAATTATCCGATTCAGTACCGCACGACGTGAAATAGACTTCATGCGGCGCGGCGCCAATGAGCGATGCGATTTCCTCGCGAGCCCGCTCAACCGCAGCGCGGGCCTCGCGAGCCTCCGCATAGAGCGCAGAGGGATTGCCAAACGAACCGCGCAAAAACGGCTTCATGGCCTCAAATGCCGTATCGGACACGCACGTAGTAGCGGCGTTGTCCAAATACACGCGCCGTTTTTCGGTTTTCGTTATTTTCGCTTGCGTCCCCATGATGGTTACGCCTCTTTTGCCGCGCGAAGACGCGATGCGACCTCCAAATCGACCATGGAGTTTCGCAGCGAGCAGTTCTCACACAGCACGCAATCGAGCGATGAGTCGTCGCAGGCATGCGGCCGAGCGAGCATATCCTCAAACGTGACACCCTGGCGAATAAAGAAGTCACCGCATACTCCACGAACGGCGCACGCCGCATAGCGAGCCGTATACGACTTGTCGCGAGGAACAACGCCGCGCGCTTCTGCCAAAAGGTCGGCGGAGATGGCGGCGGCTTCTTCCACCGTTTTGCCCTCCATCCAATACACCGCTGCGCACGCGGAGGCAATCATGGCCAAACAGCCATGTGCGCGATAGCCCGCCTGTTCAATGACATGCGTCTCGGGATTCACGCGCGCAAACAACTGCACGGCAATGGTACCGTGTTTGGCCGAACCCGCCATGCCAACGGCATTCACGCCCTCGGGCACACCAGTTTTCTCGGTATCGGCCACAAGCGCCAGGGCCTCATCGGAATAGCCCTCAACGCCATTATCGTTGTCAGTCTGGAACACGTCCCTCGTACGAATATAAGGTTTGCCAACAGGCGCTCCACCAAGCATATCTTCCGGTTTCATTGTTCCCCCTCTTCGGCGCCGTGGGCGCCGTTCGTTTCACATCTCCTACGCGCCTCGTTTGCGCGTTAAAGCCAATTCACGTTTGATTGAAAACGCACTTCACCTACACGTTCATGTATCGTTCGACCGAATACCACTCCGCCAAAGCTTTCGCCTGAGCATCGGACAAGTAATCGGTCGAATAGAAATATCGCTCGCCGTTGCTCGCCTCGCATGTTTTAATGTCAGGGTACGAGCCCGACTCCTGCACGGCTTGCCAAGCTTGCTCGATTTGCTCGGCATTCCAATAATATGGCTTGCTCGAAAGCGATGCCGCGAGCATGGGGCGCGGATACAGGCGCGATTCCTCGCGCGCGTTATCGACAAGCGTCAAAGCGTCATCGCCCTCTTCAGCAAGAAACGCCCAGTGCGCATATGTGTCGGTCATGTAGTCGCTCGAGTACAGATACGTCTGCTTTCCCTCGAGCACCTTGATGTCATCAAGCTTCCATTCGGGGGTCTCAATTTCAGAATCGAGGGAATCGCCCTCGTCAACAGACGGAGCATTCTCATCAGCGGCTTCATCCGCTTTAGAGCCAGATGCCACAACGTCTTCGACGCTGGAATCGGCACTTACCGCATCCGCATCCACTACGGCAGTCTGCGCAGCCTCCTCGGCGACCTTCTTGGCCGCGGCCGACGCAGCCTGTGCAGCAATAATTTCGTCGAATGCCAAGTCGGAAAAATCAACAGGAATCAAATGATCGGGCACGATGCCCGCCGCGGCCCACGTACCGGGCGTCGTAAGCTTGCCTTCGTTCGAACGTTCTCGAATCATATTGAATGCAGCGGCAAGAGCATCATGCTCGGCTTTGGCCTGGCGCTCTTCGGGAGACATCTCTTCCTCGATGCGCTCCTCTTCCGCAGCGACCTCGGCAGGGTCGTAAAGTCCCGCTTCTTCCAGATTTGTCGCCCCCGTAGCAGCGAGCATCTGAGCCAAGAATTCTTCTTCAGGCGTACGATTCGGCGATGACACCTCCTGAGGCTCGCTCGCCTCTTCGACAACGCCATCGCCCGGCTGAAAACCTGTACCCTCACTGCTCTCGTTAGCAGCATTCGGTATAGCTTTTCCCCCTTCAGCCGTCCAGGCCGCCTCGTTTGCATCAGTCATGAGCGATCCCCCTCACGTACGTGCTTTCGCTTCATCAAAATGAAACACAATTCAACGAAATCAATATTGCCTAGACGTAAAATGCCCCTATACCCTCTTTAAGGGCATTTATAGGGTACAAAGCTCGGGCTATAATTGCCTCGTTTGAATCCCCGTTACGCGCAAGGGGGCACCGCGCATGATGCACAGGGGATAGAAGGGGGTATCGTGAATCAGGGCGAAGAGACAAACGCCGCCGAGCAACAGAGAGAAATTGCCGGCACGGAAATCACGAGAGAGCTGCTTTTGGCACTCCTGCCAACCTCAATGGGGCTCATGCTGGCACGAACCGGCATGATTGTGGGCGCATACGGCAGCTACATGGGGACCGATGCGGGCATTTATACCGACGGGGCGTCGTTCATCTCGCTCGTTCCGTTGCTCATACTCATGGTCGTGCTCGGCCTCACCGACAAAATTATCCCCAAGCGCGCCATCTTCCACAGCACAAACCTTTGCATCGCGCTCGAAGCAATAGGAATCACCGCAGTCGCGCTCATCGAAGCGCATGCACCAGGCTTCACCGTGGCACGCATGGCAGCGTCGACCCTCGTAACCGCATCGGCATGGATTTGCATGTTCTATTGGCTGCGCCGTTGCCGCGGCGCATCATGCACGACGGCCATCATCGTCGTGCTCGGCGCCATGATCGCCAGCGAGACGATTCTGTACGTGTTCTCGTTCATTCCACGCATGATTCACTGCCTCATCTTTGCAATGGCAGTACTCGCGCAATACGCCGCCATCGCCGCCGCAAGGCGCAAACCGCTACCCGCAGAAATTGATATCAAATCAACCTCGCACGGCTATTTCCATTTCGCTCAAAAGAACGCCGACAGCGTGCGATTCCTCAGCATTATTGCCATAGGATCATTCCTTATGTCCATCGCCATAGGCTTTTTAAAGGGTTTCCCCGACGGCGACGCCATCCCATTCACACACGTCACGCGGCTGCTGTATGCCCTTCTCATCGACGGCGTATTCATTGGCCTGCTCTGGGGCACCATCAAAGGCAAGAAGAACACCATGACCATTGGCACCTGGGTCGTTATGCAAGGCTTGGGATCTATCGCCCTTTTGCTGTTCGCGCTCTTTCCCGACCACCTCGATATCGGAGCCGTATTCGGCAACGCCATGAACGTCACCATGACTGGCTTCATTCTCTATCTGATCATCGCGTTTTCCAGCTATGGACACCGCGACGCGTACTACTATGCAATCGCCGGCTGGGGCGTTTTCATTTTTCCGCGCTCGCTCGTGCGCGTGACGAGCATCGCACTTTACGCCCAGTTCCCCTCAACTTCGCTGCCGACGGCGCTGTGCGGCGGATTGCTCCTCATTTCCGCTCAGTTCATCTTCCTTCAATTCCTTATGCTCGAACGAGACGAAACTGCCGCAACAAAGGCGACCGCGATAAGCGTGCAGAGGCTGCTCGGCATTAAGGACGAAGCTGCCCCCGGCACCGAAATGCGCAAGGCAATCGTACGTGAGAGCGCTCAGGAAATGCAGAAGCAATTCCTGCTTTCCGACCGCGAAACCGAAGTGCTCACGCTCTACGCCATGGGCCTTACGCAGGCAAAAATCGCCGAAGAGCTCTGCATCGCGCCCGGCACGGCGCACACGCACGTGAAGCGTATTTATTCGAAAACCGACCTGCATTCCCGCCAGGCGCTTCTGGACTACATCGAGCGATACACCGATTAGCTTCCGCCGAAGAAAAACCTGAGCGAAGGCCCGACTATGGCCCGCATCAGGTCATGAATCGCGCCTAAAAAAGAGAACGGGCTCTCGACGAAAGCATCGATTTTTACTCGGTTAGCATCTCTATTTCGTTGTTGCGATTTCGATATGATAGGTTCAACGAAGATTGCACCGAGAAATGAGGGGTAGCCGATGTTCTGTACGAAATGCGGCGCACAACTGCAAGACGACGCGAATGGGCTGCTCGTGCTCACGGGCAAAAAGAGCGGCGAAGTATTCGAGACGGGCATGACGAAATCGCAAGCCGACGAAATGAAACGAAATAGCGGCTTCTAAAGAAAACGCCGAGCCGTCTTTAAGATGGCTCGGCGTCAAATGTTTAGGCTCCGCAAAAGAGCCAAGGGCGAATCGAATTCAAGAGCGCTTCGGCTGCGCGTAAGGGCGCGAACCGCTTCGGCTACATCAGGCCAGGAATCGCGCACAGCGCAATGGGAAGAAACGCAGCGGGCAGAAAATTCGCCACCTTGATATCGGTGATTTTCAGCATATTCATGCCAATAGCCAAAAGCAGCAAGCTGCCCGCGCACACCATTTCGGCAATAACGGCATCGGTAAGAAGGGGCGCAAGCGCGCTGGCGGCCAAGCTCAACGCCGCCTCATACACGAACACGCACACGCCCGAAAACGGCACGCCAACGCCCAACGTCGTAGCCATCACCATGACCACAACCATGTCGATAAGGGCCTTGGCGTACAGCGTGGAGTGGTCGAGCTGCAGGCCGCTTTGCAGCGAGCCAAGAATCGCCATGGCGCCAATGCAGATGAATAGCGTGGCGGCAACAAAGCCGTCGGAAAAGTTGCCAAGTGCCGTCGACCCCTTGAATGCGGTGTCGAGCTTGTGCTGAATCCAATCGCCAAAACGGTGAATCGCCGCATCAATGTCGATCCAATAGCCCAGAATACCGCCAACAACGATAGAGAGCACGGTAATGGTGATGCTTTGCCCCTTCATCATGCCCTGCACGCCCACGAGCATCACGCACAGGCCTAAGCCCTGCATAAGGAAATCACCCAGCTTCTGCGATACACGACGCTTGAACACCAAGCCAAGCACGCCACCGATAACCGTGGCAATGCCGTTCACCAACGCACCCAGAATGACCACAGACGCCCCTTTTCACACAACGATGCGACGCGCCTGCGAAGACACGCCGCATCGATTAATTCATCAGGAGGATTTTCGCTTATTCGGCGGCATTTTCAACCGTCGGGTTCGTTTTTCTTACATCCACCTCATCAAAAGTGGCGGCGACTTCGCGGTCGAGTTTGCGAAGCGACGGCAAAAGGCCAATCGCCAAACCACCCGCCGTAACCACCACGCCCGAAATCACGAACCACATGGCAACACCGGTAAATTCTGCACAGGTGCCCGCGAGACCCAAGCCGATAGGCGAAGAAAGTGCCGTCACCGTGCTGAATAGGCCCATAACGCGACCGAGCTTTTCGGGCGGAACGCGCTTTTGCACCACAGCGAGAAGCGGGCCGTTGTACATCGATTCAACAACGCCCGAGATTGCCGTGAGCACCGCGAACCAGAAGAACATACTCGGCGAAAGAAGGCCCGTAGCAATAAGGATGATGCCCGAGAACGTGCCCGAGAACGCCACCACGCGCAACAGGCGCTTGCCGCCGCCCCATATAAACAGAATGGCGATGCCGACAAGCGAGAACGCGCCATATATGCCCTCGATGAGCGAGGCCGCATAGCCGTCGCCGTGGAAGTGGTCATACGTCATAAGCGGGAAGAGCGAGTTGATGCCCGTATACATAGCCATAATCGCCATGACGATGCCGCACAAAATGAGCAGGCCCCTATCGGCGCTCAGCGTCGCAAAGCCTGCCTTCAAGCTTGCGATAGGATGACGCGCCTCGTCGGAATCGTCGTGGAAATCGGGAATCTTCGCAAGCGCGAGAGCCAAGCACGCAACGGCGCAGCCGGCGGCATTCAGGAACAGGACCATCTGGAAGCCCACCACGGTGTACAAGAAAATGCCGAGAACCGGGCCGACCACAAGCGCCATAGACCACAGGCTCTGATTCATGGTATTCACGCGCACCACGTGCTTTTTCGGCACGAGCAGCGGCATCGTGGATTCCATAGCAGGCATGTGGAACGCCTGGCCCACGCTGCGCAGCGCGCCCATGATAAGCACGAGCGGCACCGACACATGGCCCATGGCAATAATCATGCCCATGATCAATGCCATGGTTCCCACGAAGGCATCGGCGGCAATGAGCACGTACTTGCGATTGAAGCGGTCGGCCACCACGCCGCCGAGCGGGGCGAGCAAGCCCTGCGGCAGCATGGAGCACAGCGAAGCGAGGGCCAGCATGAGCGCCGAATCGGTCGTTTCGGTCACAAACCACACGCCTGCATAAATAGAGGAATATGCGGTAAGAATGCTCGCCGCCTGGCCGAGCCAAATAATGACAACCGTCCTCAGCCAGTTTTTCGGCAAGGGTGGATGATCGAATTCCTTCACTTCGAGCTGCTGTTCAGACATGTTCGTTACTCCCTTTATGGCGCGCCCCGCGCGCCTTCATCTTTGTGCAGGAGATACCCTAAACTATCCCATAATGGGAGAGTCAACGTCTTTCGCGGATTCTTCGCACCGTTGCCCATGCGTTTACAAAAGCCCCACGAAGGAGAACCCCTACTTCGACGCAGGAATATCGATTACAAAGCGAGTCACGCCATTTTTGCTCGTCGCATCGATGGTGCCGTTATGGGCCGCGACGATCTCTCGCGCAATCGCCAAGCCGAGGCCCGCCCCGCCCTGGCGCGTGGCGCGCGCATCGTCTTCGCGATAGAACTTTTCGAAAATGCGTTTGAGATGCTCGGGGCTGATTTCGCGTCCCTGGTTCGTGACTTCAATCTTGAACGCCCCATCGGGCTTGGCGTGAGCGTCAATCGAAATGGTCGAATCGGGGTCGGCATACGCCACCGCATTTTTAATCACATTCGAAAGCACGCGCGCCATTTTCGTGGCATCGGCAAATACCGTATCGCCTTCGGTGGCGTTCACCTTCAAATCGATTCCGCGCGCTTCCGCTTCAGGATAGAAATCTTCCGCAACCTGATAGCAGAACAACGCCAAGTCGAAGCGCTCGCGCTCAATGGAGATGGCGCCTAGGTTGTAGCGGGTTATCTCGAAAAACTCGTCGAGCATGGCATCGAGCCTGTACGCTTTCGACAGTGCCACGTGAGCATATCGCTGACGCTGCTCAACGGGCATATCGGGCGCCTCCTCGAGCAACGTGAGATATCCCGTGATGGAAGTGAGCGGCGTTTTGGTATCGTGCGCCAAATAGGCCACGAGCTCGTTCTTGCGACGCTCGGCGGCAACGGCGGCGCGCTGCTCAGCATCGTTTTTACGTTTGATATCGTTAATCGATTCCTCGGCAAGAGAAAGCTCGCTCGGAAGCTTGAGCGACGCGCCTTTGTCAACGAGCACCGCGCGCAGCGAAACGAACAGGTCGTCGAAATAGCGCAGGCTCTTGCGAATGGCAAACGCCATAATCACGAGAATGCCCGACAAAAACAGCGTGATTGCCACGGGATATTTCAGGGCGCGAATGTTGTTGTACGACGACAAATCGCGCTGCATTTGCTGTCCGCCCGCATATGTCACCGTTTCGATGCCCGAGCCCGCATCGTAGGCATACCGCACAACCACCTGGGAAAAGTCGGAATCAAGCGCGGTTGCGGCCTCGTCGTAGAGCGAATCGACCTGTTCAGGCTTATTGTCCCAATCTTTCGTAGCCGACCACAACGCGTCGTAGACGTTGGCGGCCTGGCCTAAGTTGCGCGAATCAACGGCGGAAATAACAATCTGCTTGGCCGCCTGGGATGCAGAGGGCGCGCCCACAAACGACAGGCTATCACCCTGAACCAAGCCCTGAGAGGCGGACGCCGCGTATTCTCCGGCATCGGCTGGTTGCGACGAGATGGTGTACACAGTTTCAGGATTGGCGCCTTCCGTTTGCACGTTCTTGGCGTTCGCCGCACTCTGCGCCAAACCCCAACCCGCATCGGGAACCGCGGTGTCGATGAGCTCGTGCAAGTATTTGCGCACCACGTCGGCTTTAAGCTCGTTTTCTTTCTGTATGAACCACTCGTCGTTTTGCACGCCCGCCACATCGGCCGACACATACTGCCACGGAGAAGTTACCTTAGCTACCGCCTCGCCCACTTGAGGCAGGACGATAATATTAACCGCCATAGCGATCGAGAAGAAAACAACCGCATACACCACCGTGGCCGCGAAAGTATTGCGAACGATGCGCTTCACAAGAATGCGCGTTTGTTCGGTCACATGCATTTTAGGCGACTCGTGCCTCTTGCGCACGGCTCGCGCATGTTCGGCCTTGTCGGCACGGGTCTCGTTTTCTGAATCACGCTTCATGGGCTAACCACGGCGTTTTTCGGGAATGCGATAGCCAACGCCCCATACGGTCTCGATGAGCTCTTCAGAAGAATCGACCTCGGCGAGCTTTTTGCGCAGGCGACGAATATAGACCATGACTGCATTGTGAGACGAAGACGTGTATTCCTCGTCCCATACGTTTTCGAACAGCGCCTTTGACGAAACAGGAGCCCCACCTGCGCGCAAAAGCTCGGCCAGGCAATCGAATTCCTTCGGCGTAAGAGAAAGCTCGCAGCCGTGCAAGGCCGCCGTATGGTTTGTTTCGTCGAGCTCGATGCCGCTCGCCGAGAGCACGTCGCTGGGAGCGGGAGCCGCGCTGCGGCCACGAAGGCGCGCTTTAAGGCGGGCCACGAGTTCGCGAGCCTTGAATGGCTTTGTCACATAGTCATCGGCGCCCAAGGTGAAGCCAAGCACCTTATCGAATTCCTCGGTTTTAGCCGAGAGAAACACGATGGGCATGTCGGTATTTGAGCCGGCCGCACCGCCGCGAATTTGACGGCAGACTTCGAAGCCATCGATTCCGGGCATCATAATATCGAGTATAGCCAGGTCAAATACCTGAGCATTAAGCAATGTGAGGGCCGCATCGCCCGAGTGGCAACACGTGACGGCAAAACCCTCACGTTCGAGCACATGCTTGAGAAGGTCGGCGACCTCAACTTCATCATCGCATACTAATATGTTCGCTTGGTTCATATCCATGGGCGAAATCCTATCATGAGGGTGCAGAGCGCCCGAGCGCTCCTCTCCATTTTAAGGTTTTGTTCAGAATTATTCAGCCTTTTATCAGGTGCCCTTATGGGATTTTCAACACGCCCCACCCTTATTATGAAAACCGTCGAAGCGGCAAGCATCCACCCTTCCATCGCGCAAAAGCCGCTCGACTCGTGCAAAGCACGATTGATAAACGGCCGGTATTCCCGTTCCCTTCCCTTTGGAGCCGGCCGTGAGCTTGAAAACTCGGCGCTCGGGCATCTCACCCTTCCGGCCACGAGCGCATCCTTCGGGGCTTTCCTCCCTCCCGGCCCCGAAGTCCCTTCCCGAAAGGTCGCCGCTGGCGGCCTTTCGGGATTGAAGAGCCCGTATCGCCTCGTGGAAGCAATCGCATTCAAGAACGCCCGCATAGCATAGGCTTGCCGACGCACGAACCCAACCAACGAGTTTCATCCTTCCCTGAAGCGCATTCCCATGATGAGAAGCAAACAAGCGCGCCACCAGCAGAGCTATTCAAGAGTCCTCCCGGAAGAACAGCCACATCATCCCTCATCTGCAAACCATTACATTTCGTTCGCATACGTTGGTCGTGTTAACTTTTCAACAACAATTCGGTTTACGGTTGCTTTTACATACCTAAGCGGTAGTATGCTCAAATGCAAAACAGTACGTTGCCTTGGGGTAGTCTGGGGAGGCTTGGCAACGTGGTGTTCGCCGCGTATAGATTCGCGCATGCGTGCACGCCTATACGCCAACGAGACCGAACCGCCTTACGGCAACACGATCAAACGCAAGGAGCGCTTTCATGCTGAGCGAACGCATGCTCACGGGGATCGTCAAAAACATCACAAAGAGCCATCTCATTATCGACCCCACGACCGAGAAATTCCTGCCTGGCCCCGAACCGGGACGCAAATACATGCTGTACCTGCACGTACCTTTCTGCGAGGTGCTGTGCCCCTACTGCAGCTTCAACCGCTACCCCTTCCGCGAGACAACCGCGCGACCGTACTTCAAGAATCTTCGTCGCGAAATGATGATGCTCAAAGATATGGGCTACGACTTCGAAAGCCTATACTTCGGCGGCGGCACGCCCACTATTTTGCTCGACGAGCTCTGCCGTACCATCGATATGGCAGGCGAGAACTTCAACATCAAAGAAGTCGCTTGCGAAACCAATCCAAACCACCTTGTAGACCCTTGGCTTTCGGCACTGAGCGGCCGCGTGAATCGCCTTTCGGTGGGCGTGCAAAGCTTCAACAACGAGCTGCTCACGCAAATGGATCGCTGCAAGAAATATGGTTCGGGCGAAGAGATTCTCGAACGTATCGGCAACGCAGCATCGCGTTTCGACTCCCTCAACGTCGACATGATTTTCAATTTCCCTTCTCAAACCGAAGAGATTTTGCTTGACGATATCGAGAAAATCAAGCAATGCGGCTGCCGTCAGACCACGTTCAGCCCGCTGTATGTTTCAAGCGCCACAACACGCAAGATGGAGCAGTCGCTCGGCACCATGGACTATAATCGCGAGTTCGAGTTCTACAAGATGCTCGACGAAGGCCTTTGCGGCGGCGATACCCCTGCATTCAAGCGCGAAACCGTGTGGACGTTCAACCGCTTGAATGAAAAGGGCGAGCAAGACCACGAGCTGCCCGTAGAGGAGCTGCAGGTAAGCTACGACGAATACCCCGCCATTGGCTCGGGATCGATTTCATATCTGAACGGAAAGCTCTACGTGAACACTTTCAGCCTGCGTGAGTACAACGAGGCGATTGAGCGCGGCCATATGTCGATCATGGGTCAGATGCCCGTGCGCGAACACGACCACATGCGCTATTGTTTCTTGCTCGGGCTCTATCAGCTGCGTTTCGACAAGCGAGCCTTCAAAGAGATGTTCGGCAAGAGTGTCGACGCGGCGCTGCCCGTTGAAATGGGCTTCATGCGCGCGAATAGCGCATTCGACGTCGACGACGAGGAATGCCTCGTGCCTTCAACCATGGGGCGCTATCTTACGCTCGTGATGTATCGCCAATTCCTCAGCGGCATGAACAACCTACGAGACCAGGCCCGCGCGGCCCTTACCGGCCCTGAGCACGAGCTGCTTTTCGGCGAAGACGTGCCTGTGACCGCATAGAGCGGATTCCCCGCTCCCAATTACGCATACAGCGGCCCTCTTGAGGGCCGCTTTTTTTGCGTCACGGCACGAGCCAACGCCAAAGGTACTTCATGCGAGCGAACATGGCCAAAAAAGAGGTGCGGTTTAAACCGCACCTCTTTTTTTCATAAACAGTATTGGCCACGCATGCAGGCAGAACGCCGTTCAAAGTTCGATGAGCGTCAAGCTTATTGGTCGATAGCGTTAAGCCTCTCGACCAGCACACCAGGCAATGCATGAGAGCGAAATGCCAGTCGCTATTCGAGCGTAGCGCCCTTCTTCTCGGGAATGAAGAACATCGCGATGAAAGCGACTACATAGATGCAGGAAACGCAGCCGATGGCGAAGCCGAAGCCATGGCCAGCAGCGATCATCGGAATAACCACCGGAGCGGAAGCGCCGCCGATGAAGCGGCCAGCATTGTACAGCGCGGTTTGCGCGGTACCACGCATCTCAGTCGGGAACAGCTCGGCGATCAGGGTGCCGTAGCCGCCGATCATGCCGTTGGCGAACATGCCCATAAAGAAGCCGCCGATGAGCAGCGCCGTGGGATCGGTGAGCTGGCTGTAGATGATGATCATTGCAGCAGCGCCAACCTGGAACGTCCAGAACGCAGGACGACGTCCAGCCTTGTCGGCCAAGAAGCCGAAGGCAGAAATGCCGATCATCATGCCCAGAACCGTCACGGCGGTCCACAGACCCGTAGACGTAAGGCTCAGGCCGAGCTCAGAGTTCAGGTACTTGGGAAGCCACGTCATAATTCCGAAATAGCCGGCATTCTGAACGGTGCACAGAATAATGATGATGATCGAGAACTTAACGCGCTCGGGCGTGGCGAACAGATCGCTCAGCTTGCCGTGGGCCTTGCCAGAAGCCTTGTGCTCCTCATAAATCGGCGGCTCGGGAACGAACGCACGAATGATGATTGCGATAATGGCGGGAATAAAGCCGACCACGAACAGGCCGCGCCAGCCAAACGCCGCAATGATGGGCGCAGAAGAGAGCGAAGCGCACAGCACGCCAACCTGGAAGCCCAAGCCAACGGCGCTCGTGCTTTTCGCGCGATTCTCAGGGCTCGAGACCTCGGCGGCAATTGCCATGCCCAGGCCGAACTCGGCGCCGATGCCCAAGCCAGCGAGGAAGCGGCAAAGGGCCATTACCTCGAAGTTAGGCGCGAAGGCCGAGCCCAGGGTGAACACGCCAAAAAAAATGACCGAATAAGTAAGAACTTTAATTCGGCCATATTTGTCAGCAAGTTTTCCGAAAATCAAACCACCAAGGAAGGCGCCAGCCAACGTGATGGAGGTAAGCATGCCTGCAGTGGTATTGTCGACGGCGAACGTCGCCATGATGCCGGAAAGCGCGAAGCTCAAAATCATAAGATCCAAGCCGTCAAGCGCATGGCCCACAGCAGCCGAGAAAACGGCCTTGCCTGCATAGTGCTTCATTTCAGAAGCCTTGCCTTTAGAATGAGTGCTCATTGCTCCCTTTCTGCCGATTATTGATAAACCTTCAGTATAGTAAGGGAGAGCGCCATAAAAATAAAGCCTCAATTTGCGCATTTTTATACAGCTTGATGAATTAACGCGCAGGAAACAATCGCCCGTCCACCTATGGCGCGGGACGTGCGCCTCTATGCGCCGTGCAGCATTCCGGCGAGCGGCGCTTGAGCCTCAAAACGACGAAGCTTAGCTGCGGCGCGCGCTGCCGTAGGCGGAATTCTTGCGATTGCCAAACGCACTCCCCTTGCGAGCCGTCTTCTTCAAATCGGCGAGCACGTCTTTTTCCGATTCGCCTTGCATCTGAGCCTTCAAGCGCACCACCTCATCACGAAGTTGCGCGGCGCGCTCGAAATCCATCGCCTGGGCGGCGGCGGCCATATCGTCTTCCATGCTTGAAATCACACGCATGACTTCGCCGCGCGAAAGCTCGGCAAGCTGTCGGTTCACCTCTTCGGCACTGCCCACCTGGTTTCCGTCGCCATCGTTCATGAAGCCCATGACATCGTTGATAGCCTTCTTGATGGTTTTCGGCGTTATGCCGTGCTCTTTGTTATAGGCCATCTGAATCTCGCGGCGGCGACGCGTTTCAGAGATCGCTTTGTCCATGGAATCGGTGATTTTGTCGGCATACATGATCACATGGCCATGATCGTTTCGCGCAGCACGACCGATCGTCTGAATAAGGCTGCGGTAGTTGCGCAGAAAGCCCTCTTTATCGGCGTCAAGAATAGCCACGAGCGACACTTCGGGCAAATCGAGGCCCTCGCGCAGCAGATTGATGCCCACAAGCACGTCGAATTCGCCACGGCGCAAATCGCGCAGAATCTCGACGCGCTCGAGCGTCGCGATGTCGGAATGCATATAGCGAGCACGAATCCCCTGATCGAGCAGATGATCGGTGAGGTCTTCCGCCATTTTCTTCGTGAGCGTGGTAATGAGCACGCGCTCGTTAGCACCAGCGCGCTCGCGGGCTTCGTCGATAATGTCGTCGATTTGGCTCGCAATAGGCCGCACATCGATATCGGGGTCGAGCAACCCCGTAGGACGAATAATTTGCTCGACCTGCTGCTGGCTGACCTTTTCCTCATAGTCGCCCGGCGTGGCCGACACGTAAATGAACTGGGGCACGCGTTGCTCGAATTCGTCGAAGCGCAAAGGGCGGTTGTCGAGACAGCTCGGCAAACGGAAACCATGCTCGGCGAGCGTGACTTTTCGACTGCGGTCGCCTTCGTGCATGCCACGAATTTGCGGCACCGTGACGTGGCTCTCATCGATGATGCAGAGGAAATCTTTCGGGAAATAGTCGAGAAGCGTATACGCGGGCTCGCCTGGCGCACGGCCATCAAGATGCCTCGAGTAATTCTCGATGCCGCTGCAAAAACCCATGGTTTCGAGCATTTCCAAATCGTAATTCACGCGCATTTCCAAGCGCTGAGCCTCGAGCAGCTTGCCTTCGGCTTTGAACTGCGCCAATCGATCGCGCAACTCGTCTTGAATGGTTTGAATGGCTCGGTCCATTTTCGGGCGCGCGGTAACGTAATGCGACGCGGGCCAAATGGGCAATGCCTCGAATTCGTTGAGCTTCTCGCCTGTCACATTGTCGATTTCCTGGATGCTCTCGATTTCATCGCCCCAGAATTCCACGCGCACCGGATTGTCGGCATACGGCGGAAACACATCGAGCGCGTCGCCGCGCACACGGAAGGTTCCACGCTTGAGTTCATAATCGTTGCGATCATATTGGATATCGATAAGCTCGTGAATCACATCGTCGCGCTCAGCGGGCTTTTCCTTATCGAGAAACACCGCCATGCCCGCATAGTCCATCGGCGAGCCAATACCGTAAATGCAGCTGACCGACGCCACCACGATCACATCGCGGCGAGATAGCAGGCTCGATGTCGCAGCATGGCGCAGCTTCTCGACCTCTTCGTTGATCGATGCGTCTTTCTCAATGAAGGTGTCGGTCGAAGGCACATACGCTTCGGGCTGATAGTAGTCGTAATACGAAACGAAATAGACCACTGCATTATCGGGGAAGAATTCCTTGAGCTCGGCCGCAAGCTGAGCCGCGAGCGTTTTATTCGGCGCCATGACGAGCGTGGGCTTCTGAGTTGCCTCGATGACTTTCGCCATGGTGAATGTTTTGCCCGAACCCGTGACGCCCAAAAGGTTTTGGTAGCGCAGGCCACGCTCTACCCCGTCGGCGAGCTTTTGAATGGCCTGAGGCTGATCGCCTGAAGGATCGTAGGGACTCACAACGCGAAACGGCGCATTCGCAAGACGCACTTCGGGCAATTTGCCCTCCATGGCGGCGCCTTCGATATTGCTCAAGTGGCTGCTCATGCGAACTCCCTTTCACGCGATGCGACCCTGTATCAATCTATGCTATCATAAAACGAACAGCTGTTCGTAAACGCGCCACAAATAAAAAAGGCGCCGCATGCATCGACGCCTTCCCCATGATCATTCGAATTTACTGCGCCATAACGGCGTCGTACACGCGCTTGACCTCTGCCTGGGCAGATTCAAGGTCGCTGCCGTTGTCAATGGTGAAATCGGCGATCGCCGCAAGCTGCGCGTCGGTTTTCTGCAAAGCGATACGACGGCTCACATCGACGGTCGATTGGTCGCCACGCGCACAAGCGCGTTCCATGCGAACGCACGCGGGCGCCACCACGGCAACCAGAGCATCGGCCCAGCGCACATCGCGCTTGCTCTCGACGCCCGTGGTAACTTCCACAACCACCATGTCGTGCAGTTGGCCCAGCTCGCCGATGCGGCGACGGCACTCCTGCATAATGACGGGATGCGTAATGGCGTTAAGCCATTCCGTATGCTCGGGCGTATCGAATGCGGCGGCGGCAAGGCGGCTGCGCACCACCTCGCCGCGCTCATCGAATACATTCGCGCCGAACGTGCGCGCAATGTCGTACTTTACGCCAGGAGTCGTAAGCACGAAATGGCCCACATCATCCAGATTGATGATGCCCGCGCCCAACTCGGCAAACATATGGGCAATGGTCGATTTCCCCGACCCAATGCCGCCAACAAGCGCGATGGTTTTCATCGCCACCTCCAATAATTAAATCCCAAGTCAAGCAAACGTCTGCGATTCGCCGCTCGGCGGAACGGCGAAATCAGCACTTCTCAGCGATGTGATAAATCAGGCTTACCGTATCGTACCATCCCAAGCACGGATCGGTGATCGATTTGCCGTATTCCATGTGCTCGGTGATATCTTGGCGACCCTCCACCAGGTAGCTTTCGACCATCACGCCCTTGATGAGCGTGCGCAAATCTTCGTTATAGTTGCGATTGTGCAGCACCTCGCCCACGATGCGAATTTGCTCTTTGTGCTGCTTGCCCGAATTCGAATGGTTCGCATCGACCACCACGGCGGGATTGGCAAGCCCCTTCTCGCCGTACATCTTCCACAAGCGAATGCAGTCTTCGTAATGATAATTCGGATGCGTCGTACCGTATTTGTCAACGCCGCCGCGCAGAATCGCATGCGCCAGAGGGTTTCCATCGGTAGTCACATCGTGCGTGCGATAGATGAAATTATGCCCATGCTGCGCCGCAACAATGGAGTTCAGCATCACTGAAAGATCGCCCGACGTGGGGTTTTTCATGCCGACGGGAATATCCATGCCGCTTGCGGTGAGACGATGCTGCTGGTTTTCAACCGAACGCGCGCCTACAGCCTCGTAACTCAAAATATCATCGAGGTAGCTGCGATTTTCCGGATACAGCATCTCATCGGCTGCCGTGAGTCCGCTTTCGGCCATGGCGCGAATATGCATGTGGCGAATCGCCTGAATGCCAGCAGACAAATCGGGCGCGGCCTCGGGGTTTGGCTGGTGCAGCATGCCCTTGTAGCCCTCTCCCGTAGTGCGCGGCTTATTGGTGTAAATGCGCGGAATAATCAGCAGCTTGTCGGAAACCTCGCGCGCAAGCTCGCCCAAGCGGCTCGTGTATTCGCACACAGCGTCTTCGTTATCGGCAGAGCAGGGGCCGACGATCACGAGAAACTTGTTCGAGACGCCCGTAAATACGTCGCGAATCTCAGCATCGCGCTTGGCCTTCAAAGCCTTCAGCTCTGGTGCGAGCGGCAGTTCTTCTTTAATCTGCGCCGGATCGGGCAGTGCCGAGTTCACGTGCATTCCCATGAGGAATTCCTTTCCATATGAAAAAGGCCGCAGAACGCGACCATGAGTAATGCGCAAACGAGTTTCCCCATGGTAACGCAAAACCGCGGAAATTGAGCGCTCCGCCGGATCGAGGTTGAATCCCATAACGAAATACCAAAGATGCGTTCCCACGTTTTATCGCAAGGGAACACGCCGTGCACCCATACATCCGATTGCACGTTCGTCCGGTCGGCCTATAGACCGGTTTGCTCCATGCGTCGTTTGTCCCATGCTTCTATTTGGCCCATAAGCTTGTTTGGCCCATCGCCCACTTGACCCCATAGACCCGTTTGTTCCATGCGTCCCAAAACAACGGAAGCCCCCATATGGGGGCTTCCCGACGTTGCGCAGGTAATCGCTCTAGGGAACGGAGCAATTCATTACAACCCCGTGACCTCGATGAAGTCGGTATGGGCTTCGCCACGCTGGAAAATCTCATTCTCCAGCACCGCCTGATGGAACGGAATCGTGGTCGCAATGCCTTCGATGTTGAACTCAGAAAGCGCGCGACGACCACGGGCCAGTGCTTCATCACGATCGCGACCCCATACGATGAGCTTCGCCACCATGGAATCGTAGAACGGCGAGATAACCGAACCCGTCTGGACGTACGCTTCGACGCGCACGCCCGGACCGCCCGGAACATCGAAACGCGTAATAGTGCCCGGGCACGGACGGAAGCCGTTTTCCGGGTCTTCCGCATTGATGCGGAATTCGATTGCGTGGCCATTCGGCACAAACGGCGCCTCGTCGGCGCAGCTCATAGGCTCGCCCGACGCGATGCGCAGCTGCTCCTTAATGATGTCGACGCCCGTGATTTGCTCGGTCACAGGATGCTCGACCTGCACGCGCGTGTTCATTTCCATGAAGTAGAACTTGCCGTCGTTGTCGAGCAAGAACTCGATGGTGCCCGCATTGCGGTAATCGACCGCGCGAACAGCTTTAACGGCGGCCACCGCCATATTGCGACGCAAGGTCTCGTCAAGCGCAGGCGACGGAGCCTCTTCGAGCAGCTTTTGGTGGCGACGCTGAATGGAGCAGTCGCGCTCGCACAGGGCGATTTGGTGGCCGAAGTCGTCGGCAAGCACCTGAATCTCAACATGGCGAGGACGCAATACGAGTTTCTCGATATACACGTCATCGTTGGCGAACGCGGCCTTCGCTTCGGCCTTCGCCGCCATAAACGCATCGGCGAGCTCTTCGGGCGCGTGCACTTCGCGCATGCCCTTGCCACCGCCGCCAGCAGATGCCTTGATAAGCACCGGGTAGCCAACTCGCTCAGCGAACTCGCGCGCATCATCGACGCTCTCGACTACACCGTCGGAACCAGGGACCGTAGGCACGCCGCACATCGTCATGGTCTCACGCGCAGCCGCCTTATCGCCCATTCGGTCGATGCACTCGGGGGCGGGGCCGATGAATACCAAATCGTTGTCAGCGCATGCGCGTGCGAAATCGGAATTCTCGGCCAAGAAGCCATAGCCCGGATGCACAGCCTGGCAACCCGTGGTAGTTGCCGCGGCGATGATGTTCGCCATATTCAAGTACGACTTGCCAGCAGGAGCCGGGCCAATGCATACGGCTTCGTCGGCATAGCGAACGGGCAGCGTGTCTTTGTCGGCCGTGGAATATACCGCAACCGTTTTCACGCCCAGCTCGCGAGCGGCGCGCATAATGCGCAACGCCACTTCACCGCGGTTGGCGACAAGAATTTTGTCGAACATGCCTTACGCCCCTTCGCCCGCGACGGCCTGGCCATGCGGCTCAATCCAGAACAGTGGGGTGCCGAACTCGACAGGCTCGGAATCTTCCACGCAAATCTCGCGGATGGTGCCCATCTCGGGAGCGGAAATCTCGTTCATGAGTTTCATGGCCTCAACGATGCACAGCGTCTCGCCCGCAGCAACCTCATCGCCCACCTTCACAAAGGCCGGAGCGCCAGGCTGGGGCGCGGCATAGAACGTGCCGACCATGGGGGCGTTCACGCATACCCAATTTGCCGGATGCGCGGCAGCGGCGGGTGCGGCGGCAGGAGCCGCAGCGGGCACGGCGACCGGGGCAGCGGCGGCAACAGGAGCCGCAGCAACGGGAGCGGCGGCCGCGGGCACGGAACCAGGCATGCGGACATTGATGCGCATGCCGTCTTCCTCGACGGAAATCTCGCCGACGCCCGACTCTTCAACGACTTTCAGCAGTTCGCGAATCTGGTTGATATCCACGTAATCGTCCTCCTTGGTAAGGCTGGATTCGTTCTCCAGCAAGAATTCAACTTTCTCGGTTGCGCGGTGCTTCGAGAGGAACGTGCGCGCCTCGTTCGGGAACAAGGCATACATGAGCACGTCTTCTTCGCTCTTCGCCAAATCGCCGATTTCCTCGGCGAGCTCGTCGAACGTCGTGGTGTTCAGCGACGCGGGCGAAACATCGGGCGACAGCACTTCGGAATTGCCGACAACCTTCTGATAGATTGCAGGATCGATGGGGCCCGGCGCCTTGCCGTAGTAGCCGCACAGGTAATCTTTCATTTCCTTGGAAACAACGCTCCAGCGCGAGCCGGTAAGCACGTTGAACACGGCCTGCGTGCCAACAATTTGGCTCATAGGCGTCACGAGCGGCGGGAAGCCGACCTCGGCACGCACGCGCGGAATCTCGCGAATAACTTCATCAAGGCGATCGGTCGCCTTCTGAATCTCAAGCTGGCCCATGAGGTTTGACATCATGCCGCCAGGAATCTGGTGGGAGTACACCTTCATATGAGTGAGCGAAGAGACGCCACGGTTATAGTGGCCGCGCTTGCGCACTTCTTCCCAATACTCGGCAATCTCGAACAGCAGCTCCAAATCATAGCCCGTGTCGTAACGGCTTTCCTGCAGAGCAGCAACAATCGTCTCGACCGCGGGGTGAGAGTTGCCGAATGCAAGCGGCGCGCTCGCGGTGTCGCAAATGGCCGCGCCCGCTTCTGCCGCTTTGATGATATTCATGGGGGCCATGCCGCCAACATAGTGCGTATGCACGTGCACAGGCAGGCCAATTTCGGCGTTGAACGCCTTCACCAGGCGCTCGGTGCGATACGGAGTAAGCAAGCCCGCCATGTCTTTGATGGCGATGGAGTCGGCACCCAAGTCCTTCAGTTTCTGGGCATACTCCAAAAAGCCATCGAGCGTATGCACGGGCGATACGGTGTAAGAGATAGCGCCCTCGAACCAGCCGCCGCACGCCTTAATAGCCTCGGCGTTGTCGACGACGTTGCGAATGTCGTTCAGAGCGTCGAACACGCGGAACACCTGAATGCCGTCTTTTTTCGCGCATGCGATGAAACGGTTCACGATGTCCTTGGAATAATGCTTGTAACCTACCAGGTTCTGGCCGCGCGACAGCATGGCCAAATCGGTGTTGGGCATATGCGCCTTGATGGAACGCAGACGCTCCCACGGGTTCTCGTCAAGAAAACGCAGACACGTGTCGAACGTCGCACCGCCCCACGCCTCAACGGCCCAATACCCTACTTTGTCCATCTTCGGCAAGATGGGCAGCATGTCGCCAAGCGACATACGGGTAGCCCACAAGCTCTGCTGGCCGTCGCGAATGGTGGTATCCATCAATTGCAAACCAGGCATGCTTCACCTCTCACTTTCCCTATAAGGCCGCGCACATGCACGGCAGCATGAAAGCGGCCGTCGGATGCGCGCTGCCTCACGCGGACCCGACACCCGCTTACAAACATATTCACATTCCGAAACCCCCAGAATGACGCCTCTAGTATACCGAGCCTGACGAACGAATTCTCTAGATAAACGGGTATACGGTCGAACTAAGGCGCTCAAGCACTATATCGCGCGATAGTGCCTTTTGTCGAGACGGTAGCAGCCACGTTACACTTTAGAAAAGAAAGAAACATAAAGATCTGCCCAAACAAGCAGCAGCACTTATCAATCCCCCGCAATTCAATGACGGTTCGGAGCGAACGCAACCAAGGCAGGCCGACCGACCCGAACGAGAAGCGCGCCCGAAACTTGTGGACACGAAACGCCTCGCGGCTGTGCGAAGCAACATGGGCTAAAGCCCGCCAGCGTAAAACAATTTGCCCAAAAGTGACAAAAGTTGCGAATTCGGGGGCATAAAACCGAGGAGGCTTTTCTGTGCAAACGAGTAACCCCAGGTCACGATTGGTCGATGCGAAATCCACGAAAGGCGGTTGGACTCACAACGTCCTATTTCGCCAAAAATGGGCCCTTTAAAGCCCCCGAATTGGGCTTGTCAAGAAGTCTGTGTAAGTCTTTTCACAGGAACCTCTCTATCCTCGCC